>ERZ826016.60-NODE-60-length-131494-cov-8.850980_pt1 | contig 131494 bp, 125 predicted proteins | sample MGYA00519872_ERZ826016 | MGnify/ENA primary metagenome ERZ826016 (study PRJEB31778, sample SAMEA3449218) | human gut metagenome | biome: human gut; feature: human-associated habitat; material: faeces | place: United Kingdom | collected 2010/2012 ... | reverse complement strand
TCAGATAAGGAATAGTTGGGGCAGTTATACCCCAACTAGACCGAGATTTTACGTTTTATGAGAGAGCGTAAAGTATAAAAGATCATGCTTTACGTCTGCTTTTAATTAGGAGGAATAAAATTGACTAATGTGAAGTTATTTTCTATTAGCTTGATTCTGTCGTCGATATTAATAAGTGGATGTGCTCCAGTTCTAGTAGGTGGGGCAGCGATAACTTCTGCTACTGTGATGACGGATCGTCGAAGTACAGGAAGTATTGTTGACGATGAGGTTTTAGAAAAACGTGTGCGTTATGAAATTGGTGAAGTGATTGGTCATGATAAGCATCATATTGCTGTCACTAGTTATGAGGGGAAAATCTTATTAACAGGTGAAGTCTTAACTTCTCAAGACAAAAATCGTGCCCAGGAGATCGCGACACAAAGTGTAGGTGTTAATGCGGTTATTAATGAACTTGCGGTAATGGATCCGTCATCCGTAACTACTTTACTATCCGATTCGATGCTTGCGACAAAGGTTCGTAGTGCGATTATCAGCACTGAACATATTTCTCTCAATCAAATGAAAGTAACAGTTCAAAGAGGGATTGTGTATTTAATGGGGATTGTTACTCCTGAGGAAGCAAAATTGGCATCAACTGTGGCAGCTAAGGTAAATGGTGTTCAACAGGTTGTTACATGCTTTAATGTAGAAACGAAATCTGCAATTGATAATCGGTTAAAGAATCTATCTAAAAATTAAACAAAAAAAGCCCTGGTTTTATCCAGGGCTTTTTGTTTACATCGAAAAAATTAAACTTAAAGAAAATAAGATCGAGTAGATAAGTTCGTATTTAACGCAAGAGAACATCGTCTTATTTAAATCTTTCCCTTTTAGAGTTTTTAGTTGATTTGTTAATGGTAAACAGAGTGGAATGCATAATAAAACTATTAAGCAAGGAATTAAATTACCTAGTATAGCCATTGCTACTGCTAATATGAAAGGGATATAAATTAGCAATCGGAATATTGTAAGAAAACTTTTGTCTCCTAGTACAACAGCTAAAGTCTGTCGACCGATACTCTTATCGTGCTCTCGATCACGCCAGTTGTTGACGCATAAAACAGATGATGCGATGGCACCTAGAGAAATGCTTAATAAAATAGCATTAAATGAAATAGTGTGGGTTTGTAAATAATAAGCTCCACAGACAGCAGTGAGACCGAAAAAAATCATCACAGTGATCTCTCCGAATGGAGTATATGCAATGGGTTTTGGTCCTCCCATGTATGTGAATGCTGCGATTACGGAAATTATTCCGATAATCAAAAACATCCAACCACCAAAATATACCAAAATAATAGTGTTAATTAGTGATAATGCAATTGTAAAAGAGATCGCTTTTTTAGCTAAGTCTACTGAAATCCAACCGAAGGAAGTTGCTCGTGGTAAGCCTTTTCGATTTCCTGTTTCTGCCTTTTTCTCTGTATATCCTAAGTCGTTTTTCATATTACTAACAATTTGCATAAGAAGTGCAATTGTTAAAGTAAAAAATGCAGTTTCCCAATGTAATTCATTGGTTTCATAAACAGATAGAGTTAAAGCTGCTAAAACTGGAGCTACGGCTACTCCCCAAGTTTTAGGGCGAGTAAAGGCTAGCCAAGCTTGAAGGCTACCTGGTTTAATTGAGTCTGCCGTCATTTTAGAGAGCAACCTTTACCATTGGATGTGACGTTAGGGCTCTATAGAAATCATCGAGTTGTTCTTTAGATTGAGCATTAACTACGATACTTAGTGCTTTGTACTTTTGCGTTCGCGATAAGTTAATAGTCATTGTTTTAGCGTCAAAGTCAGAAAAGTGGTTCGTAGCTAATTGGCAGATCGTAGCTGGAAAGTCTGGGGTATTAAGTCCCATGACCTTAATTGGGAACATCATGGGAAATTGCATGACTGGAGTGAGATCATCCGATTGCTTGAGGGATTTTGTATCGTTGTTGGTAGTCATAACTTATCCAAGTTTGCTAATGGGGAAATATTACTAAGCGTATTGTGTCACACAATCTATGAAGAAAGTTTCCAGTTTCAATTGGAATTTCAGCAAAGATAGGTGATGTTGCTAGCAATTGATTTTCCCATTGTATCGACAGTTGACCTAAAGGGGTTTCTGTATCAATTGGTGCAACTAGAGGTGTTTGGTGTGTGATAACGATGGATAGATCAGAAAGGTCATTAGGTTTAGGTAAGGTAATCAAAAGATCTTTGTGGATGACAAATCGGATATTGGAAGTATTTCCTTTGAACACTGGTGCCTGCCCGATAATTTGTCCTTTTCTAAAGACCGTATGTAGTTCGAAGTTCCAATGACCATGCTCTATCAGTTGAACACAATGTTTTAATAATTCAAGTTCATCAATGTAATTTACTAAAATAACAAGTAAATTTCTTGTATTTCCATTAATTGTTGGGTTTGTGGATAAGTAAACACCTAACCAATGATTATTTATTTTTTGGTGGCAAATAATTTTTGTTGTTTTACTTGTTAAAAAGTCACGCTCTTTTTTAGTTAATTGTTTAAGTACTTTTGAATCAATGGGATTGCTTTCTAAAAGTTTCCATTGTGTGATGGGAATGCTAGAGATAAAATTAAGCAGATCTTCTGATCTTTCTATAGATTGATTGACAGAGTCTTTCTTTAAAGGGGACGCTTTATTGAGACTTTCTTCTACCCAATGCGGTAAGGCTACCTTGTTGGTCTGCTGGTTCTGGATCAATATTTGTTGACTGTTTAGATCAATCAGGAAATAGGATTTATCTTCTGTTGCTTGTGCAAAAGGTGAAAATAACAAAATAAAAAAAAGTATAGATTTGAATACTTTCATATAAACGTAACTAAGTGATGTTTTAAGTTTATTGTAGCTTAGGCAGACTCAACTATAAAAAGCATGAAGAACATAACGACTTCAAACAAGACTAATATGGCTCAAATTTACCATATGGATGAGACAGGTTCGACCAATGAGGAACTAAAGTTGTTTGCACTTAAGCATAACGTGACTATACCTTATGCGTTGGTTGCAAAACGACAGTTTGCAGGTAAAGGCACACGAGGGAGAAAATGGGAATCTAGTGAAGGTGCCTTACTATTTTCGGTTATTCTTCCTTGGGATTATGTCAAACTAAAGACTTCATTGGTGCCTCTGGTTGTTGGTATGAGCATTTGTGACGTTTTGCGTTCCTTAGGATGTAAAGTGTCTTTAAAGTGGCCTAACGATATTTGGTTTCAACATGGAAAAGCTGGAGGGATACTTTGTGAACTCTCTACAGATGTCAGTAATCGTAAGGTAATTATTATTGGTGTCGGAATTAATAAATATCATTCAACAAAGAAAACTACGAATGGATGGTCTATTACGGGGATTGGAAATTATCTGAATTGTGATGTGGATTTTATTATCAATAAATTTATTTGTTCTTTGATCGAGTTATTTCAGTGCGAAAATGATAAAATTGTCCGGAAGTGGTCAGAGTATGATCATTTTTTAGGGTGTGAATTAAATTTCATAGTGGAGAATAATAAGGAATCTTTTATAGGTGTTGATTTGGGAATCAATGACTTGGGGCAGTTGATTCTTCAGACAAACCAAGGAATGATGACTTTTTACTCTGGAACGATTTCATATGACGACGCTATTAATTGATTTAGGAAATACGGCTTTAAAATGGACAACTTTAGAAGAGCCAGATAATCCTCATACTGTTGTTCATAAAGGGAGCACTCATTTCAAAGATGATCTTTATGAATTATGGTTAAATTTAAAGCCAAAAAAGATTATTGGCTGTACAGTAGCCGCTCCAGTAGTAGCTTTTTCACTTACTAAGTTCTTTAATGACCATGGGATTCAATGGAATTGGGTACGACCAAAATCTCTATTTAAAGGTCGCATTGTGCTAAATAATCGCTATGCTCGTCCAACTCAACTTGGCGCAGACCGATGGTATGCTGCTGTGGGGGCGACTGATGCAATGCGTGAAGAGAATCAGTCGTTATTAGTTGTTCATACTGGAACAGCTACAACCGTGGATTCTATTCTTAAGAAAGATGATGGGACTTATGATTTTTTAGGAGGACGAATTGCCCCAGGACCTAGCTTGATGAAAGATTGTTTAACGCGTGGTATTCCCTCTTTACCAGATAGTGCGGGGCAGTACAAAGTCTTTCCTGGAGGAACGAGCGAAGCAATTATTACTGGTATAGTGGATGCTCAAGTTGGTTTAATTGTCCGAGCTCAACATACCATGATTCAAAAAGGTATTCAACCTAAGGTTATCTTAGCTGGTGGAGCAGCAAAATTTATTGCACCTTATTTAAAAGAAGAAATTTCCGATTTAGTGGTCAAACATAATTTAGTGCTGCACGGTTTAGCTGCTCTTGCGTTAGCAGAAGAACAGTAGCGGTAATAAAGCTAACGAACCCACCAGCATTGCTGGTGGGAGTTTTTTTATCCAAATTTTGCCGTTAAGACATCCGCTAAATGTTTGTAAATTGCTTGTGTCTGTGCTTTACGCTCAGCAAAAAGCGTAGCAGGCATTACGCGTTGTTGGACTCCCCAAGGAGATTCGGGGAAGTGTGAGTCATTTTCCCAACGTGCAATGATGTGCCAATGTAGATGAGGAACAATGTTGCCAAATTGAGCTAAATTGATTTTTATGGGTTGTAATTTAGCAATTAGTTCGATTTCGATTGTATTTAAAATTTCCCAAAGTTCGTAGCGTTCTTCAGCTGTTAATTCAGACATCTCTGTGATATGTCGACAAGAGATCACTCTGAAAAAACAAGGGAACTCAGAATGATTTGCGTCAATCACATAAAAGCGGTGATTGCGCCAAATTTCTGTAGCACCGTTAGGTTGACATAAAGGACAAGACATATCGATCTCCATTAATCGATGAGGCGGATGATGCCAGCATCGTCTTCAACAATCTCATAATCCCATTTTTTATTGCCTAACATATCTTCAAGCCAGGCTGATTGCGGGATATCGAGTTCATCTAACATGGCATTAATGTATCGCTCTGCCTCAAAAGGTGTAGCGAAATTTTCCCATTCCCCATTGCCCCAATTGACAATGACTTGAGTAACACAGTCTCTTCTCATAAATCACATTTCTTAGGAATGTTTGCAATTAAGTCTGCAAAAATGCACGTTAATTTTATTGCATAGGGTAAATCTAAGCATTCGTTAGGTGCGTGAGCGTTACTTAAGGGGCCTAAGGCGCCTGTATTAACAAAGGGAGCTGTAGGGAAAGCTTGACTAAACATTGGTAAAGTACCAATAGATGCACCGCAGAATAAGTAACCTGGTTCCTTTCCAAAGTGAGTTTGGCTAGATTGATTTAAGCTCTCTAATAGCCATCCAGTTGGTAGCGGAGCCACAAATCCTGAAGCTGCTTCGCTATCCAAAATTTCAACTTTCGCGTTGTAGGGTACATCGTGAGTGAGAACTTGTATTAGTGTGGCTAATGCCTTTTGTGCGTCGATTGTAGGCGGAGTACGTATAGACAGTTTTAAAGCAGTGCTAGTTCTGAGAACATTACCAGCTTGATTACAAGGAGGAAGCCCATCAGCACCAGTAACACATAAGGATGGCTTCCAGGTGTTTTGTAGAAGTGCTTCAAAGGACGAATTACCTACAGCGGTGGTTTCGCTAGCCCAGTTAAATTTGGTACGAACATCAGCAACGAGAGCCAATTTTTCAATACAGTCCAGGATATTTTGGGGGATATCGGTATTTAATTCTGGTAACAAAAGCTCGCCTGTCTCTGCATTTTCAATACGATCTAGTAATGAACGCATGATGCGGAAAGAGCTAGGGACGATGCCACTAGCCATACCAGAATGAGCTGGAGAATTTAGGACTGACACTCGAATAGTAAGAGCGATAGATCCTCTTAACGATTGAGTTAACCATATCCTAGATTGATCTAAAGCATCAAGATCCGCGATAGCAATGAAGGCAGGGGAACCAATTTCTGGTGCCATATCGTTGACGTAGGCCGCGAGGTCTCTTGAACCAGACTCTTCATCTGTTTCAAAAAGGGCGAAAATTTCTGGGTGAGAGATTCCATGTTCTTCAAGTGCTTTAATCGCGGTTAAACACAAAAAGAAGTTATAGCCATCATCTACAGAACCTCGTCCGTAAAGAAGATTTTCTTTAATGACGGGTTGCCATGGTCCCAATCCTTTAGCCCACTCGCCTGCTTCAGGTTGTTTATCAAGATGACCATAAAGGAAGGCGGGTTGGCCATTATGATTTTGAAAAGCTGGGATATAAATTTTTAAAGCAGGTGGAATTTTTGGTGATTCCAAAATTTCAAATGTAGCTTGAGGGAGTTGTTTTTTCCCCCATTCCATTGCCATAAGAAGTGTTTGCTTTAAGATGCCATTGGATTCCCAATCAGGATCGAATGATCGAGAGAGTGCGGGAAGGCGAATAAAATCCTGCAGGCCGATCAAGGTTTCGTTTTTCCATAAGTTTTGTATGGTTTCGTAAACTTCTGACTTTAATAACATATTGTGTTCTCCGCACTTATTTGGCTATAGCGAAAGCGTCGGTTCCTAGAATGCTTTTCAATTGAGCTGCCATATTCCTAGCTTGATTTAAATTTAATCGTTCCCCTACAATGACTCGATAACTAGAATCATCTTTTACTATTCTCACTGTCTTAGGTGTGCCGTTTGAGGCTAATACAGCTTCCGCATGAGCTCCATACGTCAGTGCATTGGTGTGTTCTGTAAAGAAACCAATTTGTATCCCCCAGCCATTGGAGCTAGGCATTGTTTGCAAAGGGAGAGGTGGCTGGATATCAGTAGCTTCGGTTTGTGATTGTGGAGCTGTGGCAGGTAAGCTTTCAGAAGCTGTGCGCCATTGTCCTGTGCTGATCTCTTGATTGGTTAACCTAACGATTTCAACATTGGCTGTTCCTTTTTGTGCATAACCTAAAGCACTAGCTGCAGCGTAAGAGAGATCGATGACTCTATTGTGCAGGAATGGCCCCCGATCGTTTACTCGGACAATGATCGTTTTACCATTCTCGAGGTTTGTTACACGAGCATAGCTCGGCAATGGCATGGTGGGGTGTGCTGCTGACATGCGATGCATGTCATAAATTTCGCCAATAGCAGTTTTGTTTCCGTGAAATTGTTTGCCATACCAGGAGGCAACGCCTTTTTGTGTCATAGAAACATCAGTTTTTATGGGGATATATTGTTGTCCCATAACTGTGTACGGACGTAAGGAAGCAGGGTAAAAGGCTTCAACTTTTGGAGTCGCGCTTCGAGTGTCTAATTCAGTATTGTTTGTTGGAGGTCCATCGTGTTGATAGAACTTTCCACTTTGAGTTGAACAAGCACTTAAAAAAATAGTCAGCGACAGTGCGAAAAGCGCCTTGCGAACCTGAATCATGAAAGTAGTCCTTGTTAGTGTCTAGATTCTGCTGAAATAGATAATAGTATGCCGGTACAAATTCCAAGAATTAACAAGGCAGTACCACCATAACTCATAAAGGGAAGTGGGACGCCGACGACAGGTAAAATGCCACTAACCATCCCCATGTTGACAAAGGTATAGGTGAAGAAAATACAGCCAATTGCTCCTGCTAATAATCTACCAAAATAAGTTTCTGCAAAGGCTGCAATGTAAAAACTTCGACCAATCAATAGTGTATATAGAATTAGTAAAACTAAATTTCCAACGAAACCAAACTCTTCGCTGTAAACAGCAAATAAGAAGTCGCTAGTTCGTTCTGGGATGAAGTCAAGATGGGCTTGAGTGCCAGCCATCCACCCTTTACCCGAAAATCCCCCTGACCCAATAGCAATAAGAGCTTGTAATGTATGAAAGCCTTTTCCTAAAGGATCAGAGGTGGGATCTAAAAGCGTCATTACACGTTCACGTTGGTAGTCGTGAAGGAAATTCCAAATAATGGGTAAAGATGCTAAAAGTGAACAAAACGCACCAATAATGACACGCTTACTCAATCCTGCAAAAAAAATGACAGAAATACCGGCGATACTAACAAGAATAGAAGTACCAAGGTCGGGCTGTTTAAGGATTAAGGCTACGGGAAAAATTAGAAATATGAAGGCGAAGAAATGATCCCATGAATTGATGTTCTCACTTCGTTTTTGATAATACCAAGCTAGCATTAAGGGTAAAGCTAATTTCATTATTTCTGAAGGTTGAATGCGAATGCCAACATTCAACCAGCGAGTTGCGCCTTTGACGGTGATGCCAAAAAAGTGAGTTAACAACAATAGTACACAACCAAGAATGAAGATTGGTAAGGCAGTTTGCTGTAGAAGCTTCACAGGTAAACAAGCCACAAGGATCATAACAATACAAGCGATAGCAATGTTACGGATTTGACCTTCTATGCGCCAAGGGAAGCTATAACCTGCTGAAAATAAGGCGATAAAGCCAATCGTAGTTATTGTGACTACGATGGCGAGTAGCATGAAGTCTATCTTCATCAGACGATTAAATAAATATCTGAGAAGTGAAGAGCTTCGATGAGAAACACTATTAATCATATGTGTCGTCTAATTCTTTCAGCGATTGTGGTGTTTAAGAGTCAAATGCACCCCTTTAGGGGGAGGCAATGAAAGGTCATTTGCCCCTGTAAGCCAATAATCAATCATTTTTTTGGCAATAGGTGCAGCGGCTTGTGCGCCAAAGCCGCCGTTTTCTACGAGTACAGCTAGTGCAATCTTGGGTTTTTTTGCAGGAGCGAAAGCAATAAAAAGCGCATGGTCGTGGTGTTTTCTAGCTAACTTTTTTGCATCATACTTGTCATCCTGCCCAATAGTGATGACTTGTGCAGTACCCGTTTTACAAGCTACTGAGTAGGGAGAGCCTTTGAAAACGAAGCGTGCTGTACCTTTGGTTGCTACATCTGTCATGCCCGCAATAACAGCTTCAACATTTGTTTGCTTCAGAGGGATAGTTCGTATAGCTTTATCTTTGACTGAGGAACTTTCACCAGTGATAGGATTTATAATTTTTTTGACCAAATGAGGCGTCATAACAACACCGCGATTTGCCAAAATAGATGTTGCATTAGCTAATTGTAAAAGTGTAAAGGCGTTATATCCCTGCCCGATGCCAATAGAAGGTGTGTCACCAATGACCCAGGGTTGCTTTACTCTTTTTTCTTTCCATGCGCGATTAGGCAATATGCCAGTTTGTTCACCAATTAGATCGATCCCTGTTTTTTGGCCAAAACCCCATGGCACCATGAAGTCATGAATGGTATCGACGCCCATCTGGGTCGCTAACCAATAGAAATAGACATCAGACGATATGGCAATAGCTTTTCTAAGATCAAGCTTACCTTTGGCGATACCTGACATATCTCTGAATTTATGTTTGCCTAAAGTAAAGATCCCTGTATCGTTCAGGCTATAGTTGATCGTAGTTTTTCCTGTTTCTAAACCAGCCAAAGCAATAAATGGTTTATAGGTTGAGCCAATGGGGTATAAACCGCGCATAGCTCGGTTTAGTAGGGGTTTAGTTTCTGAGGTATTTAACGCCTTCCATGACTGAGGATCGATCCCGCCAGGGAATAGATTTGGATCATAGGTGGGCATGGAAACGAACGAGAGTATTTCGCCAGTCGATGGTTGGATAGCAATAACAGCGCCAACCTTTCCATTCATTGCATGTTCTGCGACACGTTGAAGGTTGCTATCAATTGTTAATTGAAGATTGTTTCCTGGTTGTGCTGGTTTTAACGCCAGAGAGCGCACGGCATGACCACCCGCGGTGATCTCTAAAGTTTCAAAACCCGGGATGCCATGTAAAATTTCTTCGTAACTTCGTTCAATACCAACCTTTCCGATTTCACGCTCCCCTTCGTAATCGTGAAGAGTTCCTTCTTTTTCCAAGCGTTTTTTATCAGATTGTGAAAGAGAGCCTATATAGCCTAAAAAGTGACTACCAGTTTTTCCTTGAGGATAGTATCGATATTCGCGTTGGTTAATTTCAACCCCTGGAAAACGCCATTGTTGTCCTGTAAAAATCGCGACTTCTTGATCAGTAAGTTCTTGTCGAATAGGAATGGAGTCGTAACGATTGAAATCTTCTTTTAAGCGATTAAAACGACGTCGATCAGCCTTAGTGATGGAAATAATTTCAGATAAAGAGTCAATCGTTTGGTCTAGATTTTCAACTTTATCAGGCGTGATTTCGAGAGAATAGGCCAAGATGTTTTTAGCTAAAACCTCTCCGTTGCGATCAAAGATGAGCCCTCGATTTCCTTGAGACACGACTGTGACCGTGCGATTCTTTTCGGCACGTTCCGTATATGCATTTTGGTTAATAATTTGCAACCAAGCAAAACGACCAAGAAGAATAAGGAATAACAGAGTTACCACACCGAAAGTAAACAGTAATCTACCTCTGAATGGTCCTAGATCCGTATTGTCTTTTTTGAAATCCAGTGCCACGCTGCTACATCCTGTTCATTAGATTGAGATGTTCTTTTGAGTTCTTCGCTCTGGGAGAGAAAGAATTATCGAGGCAAACGGCCATAAAATTGCCCCTGTAAAGCTTTGGAGAAACCATGGAAGACCAGGCCATAATCCGTCAAACCATAGACGGATAAGCAACACCACAATTTGTGAGATTAACAAAAGTGGAAAAATGTGCAACGCTTGCCCTACGAGTCCAAACCATGGAAGACGACGATGTAGTAAATAAGCAGAGTGAGACAAAATGACATATGCCAATGCCTGTTGGCCTAACACACTCCCATTTTGGATATCCATGAGCAATCCACAAATGAAAGCGATTGTCATACCTACGTGTCTTGGGTCGCGAAGGGTCCAGTAAATAAGCGTTAAAGCTAACGGGTCTGGCAACCATAAAATATCAGTGGTTGAGCTCGCCAAATTCAACAAGTAGCTGATAAAAAAAGTACTAATAATCCATAAAGGGTGAGTTTGGTCAGCTAATTGTTTCGTGCTTTGGTTATTAGATATGTTCAAACTACTATGTTTCATCGACCTGCTCTACGCCTGATTGGATTGGAGGCTTTTTCTTCTAAAGCATTTGCTACACTAGGATCGGTTAAGATTACCGTGGCGAATTGAATATCTTTTAATTCAACACTAGGCGTGACGGTAATTGCTTGGTATGTTTCACCAGGCTTGTAGTTCGTTTGGTGTACGATCCCAACGGGAATCTGACGAGGGAATAGTTTGTCTAGACCTGACGTCACTAAACGATCTCCTGGTTGAATATCCTCGTTTGGCAGAACAAATAATAGATCCATAACCTCTTCGCCAGTGCCTGCCAAGATAAAACGAGATCCAGTTCGCTCATTCATGACAGCAATGCGTTGTCGGTGATCAGTGATGAGTGTGATTTCAGCTTGTTTTGCGATCACTCTCGAGATTTGTCCTAGAGCACCAAAGGCTCCAATTACAGGCATCCCAACAAGTAGCCCATTTTCAGAGCCAAGGTTAATGTGCAGGCGGCGTGTAAATTGATCAGAAACCCTACCGAGTACTTCACCTGTCACGACCTTGTCTGCTGCTCTAGGAACAGCGTGTACAAGATGTCGAAGTCGATCATTTTCCTCTTTCATTTCTCGCAGGCGAGCGACTTCGACCGAAAGTTTTTGATTTTCTTCTGAAAGCAGGTCGTTAGCTTTTTTCAGTTTCGCTTTACTGATGAAGTACCCCTCCCCCTCTCCAAGTGCGGTAATTGGTAAAGTCGCCAATTGCACCATGGGTGTCGTTAGACTAACGGCAGCGCTTCTGAAATTGTCGAGTGAGCGAAGACGTCCATCAATCAAAATCAGAATAATGGAAATAAGGACAAAGAATATAAAACGAACTCTGGCAGATATTCCTTGTCGAAAAAGAGGGGGAGAGCCGTAATCCATAGTACGGAATTATCCTGCCGCAAATGCAGTGTGTAGTTTATCCATGTTTTCCAAGGCGATACCACACCCCTTGACGACGCAATTCAGTGGTTCCTCTGCAACATGGACAGGAAGACCGGTTTCTTCTTTAAGAAGCTGATCGAGGTCTCGTAACAGTGCGCCGCCACCTGTGAGCATGAGTCCGTGTTCAGCAATGTCTGCTCCAAGTTCTGGAGGAGTTTTTTCTAATGCATTTTTAACAGCGACGACAATTTGGTTAAGTGGTTCTGACAAGGCTTCCAATATTTCATTGGAATGTACGGTAAAGGTACGTGGGACACCCTCGGCAATGTTGCGACCTTTGACTTCGATTTCCAAGACCTCAGAGCCAGGGAATGCAGAACCAATTTTCTTCTTAATCATTTCGGCAGTTGGTTCGCCAATTAACATGCCAAAATTCCGGCGGATGTAGTTAATAATGGCTTGATCGAATTTGTCGCCGCCGACACGAACCGAGCCAGCGTAAACCATACCACCTAACGAAATCAAACCAACCTCGGTCGTGCCACCACCAATATCAACTACTAACGAACCAGCAGCTTCGTTGACAGGTAAACCTGCACCAATAGCAGCTGCCATGGGTTCTTCAATCAAATAAACATCAGAGGCTCCAGCAGCTAAAGCGCTTTCTTTAATTGCGCGTCGTTCGACTTGGGTCGAACCACAGGGAACGCAAATAATAATACGAGGAGAGGGAGCAAATAGACGTGATGGGTTGGCCATACGAATAAATTGCTTGAGCATCTGCTCTGTCACTGTAAAATCAGCAATCACCCCATCCTTCATTGGACGAATAGCATTAATGTTGCCTGGGACTCGGCCTAACATTTGCTTAGCTGTTTTACCAACAGCATGAATGGTGGTCTTCCCATTTGGACCACCTTCTTGGCGAATAGCTACAACGCTGGGTTCATTAAGAACAATGCCTTTCCCTCGCATGTAAATCAGAGTATTAGCAGTGCCGAGGTCGATGGCGAGGTCATTTGAGAAGTAATTACGGAAAAATCCAAACATGTTATTTGTAGCCTAAGCTAAGAAGGGCTACCGCTGAAATAGCGGTGTAGCAAGGGACTAAAACTATCGGGCACTATGGGACAAAGCGTGACCCAAATTAATCTGTTAATGATAAACTAACTGATCGTCCGCCGTAGTACGAAAAGGTTCTTTGAGCTCAATTCTCTTGTGTTGGAGTGTTTCAGAGTACGTAATAAGTACATCAGTGGCGAAAGATCCCCGTTCGTAGAAATTTACTTGCATTAGAGAAGCACGAATATGTCCCTAACGATGGATGATATTCGCCGTATTGCTGATCTTGGTCGCATCGACATCTCCGATGAGCAGGCTAAGGTAGTTCAGGGCGAGCTTAATGATATTTTCCAAATGATTGAACGAATTAGTTCTGTTGATACGACTGGCATTGCTCCTATGCCGAATCCGCACGATGGTGTGCAACGTTTGCGTGAAGATATTGTCACTGAAGAAGTGAACCGTGCGGAAAATATGAAGAATGCACCAGAACAAGCAGAAGGCTGTTTCTTGGTTCCGCAGGTCATTGAATAAACCGAGATGAGTGAGAAATGGAAAAGAACATTACTTTTGCTTCAGTAGCTGATTTGTCTCGTATGTTGTCTGCACGTGAAGTGTCTGCAGTAGAACTTGCACAACATTATCTTGCGCGTATCGAGCAGCATAAAGAGTTAAATGCCTTTTTAGATGTGCGTCCAGAGGTAACACTGGCTCAAGCTCGTGCTGCTGATGAACGTATTGCAACAGGAACAGCAACTCCGTTAACTGGTATTCCTATCGCACACAAGGATATTTTTGTCACGAAGGACTGGGCTTCGACGGCGGCTAGCCGGATGTTGGAAGGTTACATGAGTCCGTTTGATGCGACTGTAGTGCGCCAGTTAGCTGCTGAAGGGATGGTTTGCTTAGGTAAACTGAATTGTGATGAGTTTGCCATGGGCTCAGGGAATGAAAACTCTGCTTTTGGCAAGGTTTTTAATCCGTGGGATAAGAATGCTGTGCCTGGTGGTTCTTCGGGTGGCTCGTCTGCTGCAGTAGCAGCTGGTTTAGCGCCGATTGTGACTGGTACTGATACTGGCGGCTCTATTCGTGAACCTGCCTGTTTTACAGGTGTCACGGGCATGAAGCCGACTTATGGTCGACCTTCCCGTTATGGCATGATTGCTTTTGCCTCTTCGCTTGATACAGCTGGTTTGGTAGCGCATTCAGCAGAAGATTGTGCTTTGGTTCTTGGTAGCATGGTAGGTTTTGACCGTGCAGATTCTACTTCTGTAAATAAGCCTCAAGAGGACTTCACTCGCTATCTCCAGGCGGGTGTGAAAGGGGTGCGTATTGGCGTCCCACGAAAGTGGCTTGGTGAAGGGCTTGATCCTGAATTAAAGCAGTCTTTGGACGGGGCTATTGAAACGTATCGTCGCATGGGTGCAGAAATTGTGGATATCGAGTTACCCATGGCGGAGTTAGGGGTGCCTGTCTATTATGTGGTTGCTTGTGCAGAAGCGAGCTCTAATTTATCTCGCTTTGACGGTGTTCGCTATGGTCATCGAGCGAAGGATTACACTGACATCTTGGACATGATAAAGAAGTCCCGTAATGAAGGATTTGGTGCCGAGCCGAAGCGTCGTATTATGATTGGTACTTACGTACTTTCTCATGGATACTACGATGCGTACTATCTAAAAGCTCAAAAAGTTCGTCGCTTGATTGCAAATGAATTCCATGAGACTTTTAAGAAGGTCGATGTGATCCTTAGCCCAGTCACAGCTGGAACTGCATATGATTTCGGAGCCAATGCAGATCCTGTTTCTGCTTATTTGTCCGACTTGTATACGGTCCCTGCTTCATTGGCGGGATTGCCTGGTGTCTCCGTGCCGTCTGGTATTCACTCCAATGGACGACCTTTGGGGTTCCAACTGTTAGGTGAAACCTTTAGCGAAGCTCGCTTGCTTGGTGTTGCTGCAGCTTGGCAAAGAGAAACGGATTGGCATTTACGCCATCCTGTTGGATACTAAGTCTCAGGAGAAAAACATGCAATGGGAAGTTGTTATTGGTCTTGAGACGCATGTGCAGCTCTCGACTAACTCGAAGATTTTTTCTGGAGCGGCTCGACACTTTGGTGACGATGCTAACGTCAATGCCTGTTATGTGGATTTGGCGCTTCCAGGGAGTTTGCCGGTTCTCAATTACAGCGCTGTTGAGAAGGCTATTCAATTTGGTCTTGCTATTGATGCAACGGTTGCCAATCATTCGGTTTTTGATCGCAAGAACTATTTTTATCCCGACCTTCCAAAAGGCTATCAAATTAGTCAGTTTGAGTTGCCAGTGGTTGTTGGTGGAAAATTATCCTTTCCAGTTCAACCTAAGAAAGGTGATCCGTACATCAAGACGATTAATTTAACCCGTGCGCATCTTGAAGAAGATGCGGGTAAGTCAGTGCATGGTTTAGTTCAAGGTTGTTCTGGTATTGATCTGAATAGAGCTGGTACACCCTTACTTGAGATTGTTACAGAGCCAGAAATGAGATCGGCGGCAGAGGCGGTCGGTTATGCTCGTGCTCTGCACGCACTCGTCGTTTGGTTGGGTATTTCTGACGGGAATATGCAGGAAGGGAATTTCCGTTGCGATGCGAATGTTTCTGTTCGACCTGTTGGACAAAAAGAGTTTGGTACCCGATGTGAAATAAAAAATCTGAACTCTTTCCGTTTCTTGCAAGAGGCCATTGATTACGAAATTCGTCGTCAAATCGAATTGATTGAAGATGGTGGTAAGGTCATTCAGGCAACGCGTCTTTACGATCCTGATAAAGGAGAAACCCGTCAGATGCGTACGAAAGAGGATTCTATGGATTATCGCTATTTTCCAGATCCTGATTTATTACCGCTCGAAATCAGCGATGAGTGGATTGAGGAAGTTCGCCATCAAATGCCTGAATTGCCTCAGCAATTGTGTCAGCGTTTGCAGCAAGAATTTAATTTGCCGCAGTATGACGCAACGATGCTGACGGCAGGACGTGATGTAGCAGATTATTATTTGGCTTTGGTTCAAAAGGTGACTGACTACAAGCTGGCGGCTAATTGGGTGATGGGAGAAGTATCAGCAGCTGTCAATCAGACCGAAGGTATGACTTTTGCAAAGGCGCCGGTATCCCCTGAACAGTTAGGAATCATTTTGTCGCGCGTTGTGGATGGGACGATCAATCAAAAAGGAGCAAAGGAACTTTTTGCTACGTTATGGAGTGGCGAAAAGGCTGATGTTGATGCCTTGATTGAAAGTAAAGGACTTAAGCAAATTTCTGATGTTGGAGCCTTGGAAGGCATTATCGATCAGGTATTAGCGACCAATCAGAAATCTGTCGATGAGTTCCGTGCAGGTAAGCAAAAAGCTTTCAATGCCTTGGTAGGTCAGTGTATGAAGGCTACTCGTGGTAAGGCTAATCCTGCCCAAGTTAACGAGCTTTTGCGTAAGAAGTTAACTAACTAATAAAAAGATAGAGAGTTCAAAACTCTCTATCTTTGAGTATCTAAAAGAAGTTGAAGAGGTTCATATCCTCTCAACTTCTTTTTTTTAGATTACGCGCCGTAACGTTCGCGGTAGGCTGCGACAGCAGCTTTATGAGAAGCAACGGATTTAGCCAAATCGGTTTCGCTATTCATGAAAGCCAAAAGATCATGTAAATTGATAATCGAGGCTACGTTGATGTTGAACGTTTTTTCGACATCTTGAACAGCAGAAGTTTCGGTCATCTCAATGGCGTTACCACCTTTTTCCATGCGATCTAAGGCGATTAAAACTCCAGACGGTGTAGCACCATTGGCTTGAATAATTTTGACTGATTCACGAACAGAAGTGCCTGCTGAGATAACGTCGTCAATAATGACAATTTTGCCTTGTAGGGGTGAACCGACGATGAGCCCGCCTTCACCATGGTCTTTAGCTTCTTTTCGATTGAATGCCCATGGAACATCGCAACCTAATCGAGCTAAATTCATAGCCACGGAAGCTGCTAGCGGAATACCTTTATACGCGGGACCGAAAATCATATCAAATTCAATTTTTCCTTCTTCCCTGGCGGTCAGTAAAGTTTGAGCATAGAAAGAGCCTAAACGATCTAGGAGTGCGCCAGTATTAAACAATCCAGCATTAAAGAAGTAAGGAGACAGACGACCTGCTTTTGTTTTAAATTCACCGAAACGAAGGACGTTTGCTTCAAGAGCAAATTCAATAAATTGTGCTTGAATAGGTTGCATGATGATTTCTCATGGTTGAGGACAGAGTCGCATGACTCTTTAAGCTTTTGTGGCATTGTACCGCTAAACCTGAGTATTCTTAGGGATTGATTAGTATTCTGAGGCAATCTATGGTTCGAGTTATGACGTTTAATGCTAACGGGATTCGTTCTGCCTTTAAAAAAGGCTTTTTTACCTGGTTTGACACACAAAATGTCGACGTATTATGCGTTCAGGAATTAAAGGCGCAATTACCAGACATTCCAGAGGAGATACTCAATTTGCCGGGGTACCACTCCTTTTTTCATTGTGCAGCAAAAAAGGGGTATTCAGGATGTGGTTTGTGGTGTCGTCGTGAGCCTGATCAAGTGATTTATGGCTTTGGGAATGAAGAGTTTGATACCGAGGGGCGCTATGTTGAGGCTAGATTTGGAAATCTGAGTGTTATTTCTTGTTATTTTCCATCTGGCTCCTCTTCAGAGGATAGGCAGCAGGCTAAGTACCGTTTTTTAAACGCTTTTAGTGTTCATTTAGATAATTTGGAAAAAAGTGGAAGAGAGATCATTCTTTGCGGCGATGTCAATATTGCCCATAAAGAGATCGATTTAAAAAATTGGAAAGGTAATTTAAAGAACTCTGGCTTTTTGCCAGAGGAACGTGAGTGGTTGACGACCTTATTTACTAAACACAATTGGGTTGATGTTTTTAGACGTTTGGATACTCGACCAGATCAATACACATGGTGGAGCCAACGCGGGCAAGCTCGTGCTAAAAATGTGGGTTGGCGTATTGATTATCATTTGGCTACTTCTTGCGTTGCTCAGTTAGCAAAGAGCACTTTTATTTATAAGGATGAAAAGTTTTCCGATCATGCTCCTTTGATTGTAGATTACGATCTTTTTTAAAAGGAAACGATTGTGTTATTAAAAGATATCTTGTTTTCTCAAGGATTTGGAACGCGTTATGATTGTCAGGCACTCGTTGCCTCTGGTGCAGTTCAAATTGAGAATGAGGTTCACGATAATCCTGAAGAAAATATCGAGCCTGAAGGTTTGATTTTTCAATGTCATGGGAAAAAGTGGCCTTATTTTGAAAAGGCTATTATTGCGTTAAATAAACCTTCTGGTTACGAATGCTCAATGAAACCTTCTGCCCACCCATCTGTTATGACTTTGTTGCCAAGCCCGTTAAGGCGCCGAAATATGCAACCTGTTGGTCGTTTGGATGTAGATACTACGGGCGTCTTGATTTTTACGGATGATGGAGCTTTACAGCATCGGCTAATTCACCCTAAAAGGCACGTCTCAAAGGTTTATGACGTTTATTGTCGTCATCCCATTGATCAAAAAATCAAAGAACAACTACTGTCAGGGGTTGTTTTAGATGATGATCCAAAACCGGTCTCTGCCAAAAAAGTTGAAATTTTAGATGATCATTGGCTTCGGATGACTTTAGTTCAAGGCAAATATCATCAAGTCAAACGAATGATTGCGGCTTGTTCGAATAGGTGTGATCAGTTGCATCGCTCCGCTTTTGGTTTTTATCAATTGCCAGAGACGTTAAAGCCAGGTGAATGGGTCTGGATCACGAGAGCTGATCTCATTTAGTGAGAATAGAGTGTATTTCTTAACGTAGAACGAAAACTATTAAAGGTTGTTAGCGTGCGATGCTCGAGTTTGTCAGTGTTTTTTAGACCGTGGCCTATAAGATTGTTTTTTTTGGGGTTTAGCTCGGGGTTGCCGTTGTTATTGGTTCTAGGGACACTAAGTTTTTGGTTGAGAGAGGCGGGGGTAGATTTAAAAACCATTGGCTTCTTGTCCTGGATAGGGCTTATTTACGGCTTTAAATGGTTGTGGGCTCCGGTAATCGATCGCTTGAAGATTCCTTTTTTGACTAGTTATTTAGGTAGGCGACGCGCTTGGTTATTGGTTGCTCAAATCGGTGTCATGCTTTCGTTGTTTGGGATGGCCTTTTCTGATCCTCAGCAAAGTCTTTGGGTGGTTGCGGTTTTTGCATTAAGTTGTGCCTTTTTTTCTGCTACGCAAGATATTACTGTTGATGCCTTTCGTATTGAAGCGACAGATTCACAATATCAAGCTATTCTGGCAGCCACTTATCAGACAGGTTATCGATTAGCCATGATATGGGCTGGTGCAGGCGCGTTGGCATTAGCGGCTTGGGGAGAGGATGCTCAAGGGGGATATCAGGCTCATGCTTGGTGTTTAGCTTATTGCCTTATGGCTATCTCGATGGGTGTGGGGATATTAACCGTATTGTGTTCGCCTGAACCTAAATCTAAGTTAGTTGTAAATTCAACTTCAGTACCATTGTCTAAAAGGATAGAAAGTTGTGTAAAAGATCCTTTTAAGGATTTTTTCTTTCGTTTTGGAAAGGGTGCGATTATTGTTTTATTGTTGATTGCAACTTATAGAATTTCAGATGTGGTGATGGGGGTTATGGCGAATCCTTTCTACTCTGATATGGGTTTTACTAAGGAAGAAGTCGCAACGGTATCCAAAGTGTTTGGGGTTGTAATGACTTTGGTGGGAGCCTTTCTTGGTGGCATTGTGACATTAAAGTTGGGGGGTTTAAAAACGATGGCTATCGGTGCCATCCTTGCTTCTATGACTAATTTATTGTTTGTAGCCTTGTATTACATTGGTCATAGCTTATCTTTCTTAATTTTTACTGTTTCAGCCGACAATTTGGCTGCAGGGCTTGCGAGCGCTGCTTTTATTGCATATCTATCAGGTTTAACGAATACTGCATACTCGGCAACTCAATATGCATTATTTAGTAGCCTGATGTTGCTATTACCTAAGTTTTTAGCTGGATTTTCTGGAGTGTGGGTTGAGATGTTTGGTTATGACGCTTTCTTTTTGATGACGGCGTCGATGGGGATTCCTGTCATTTTGCTGGTGTGGTTAGCGGAGCATAAAGTTAAAGACCGACCTGTTGACTAGGTCGGTCTTCATTAGGTTTAGCGATAATGGTGTTTGTGTCTGGCTTTAGATGGCGTTTTTTTCTTTGCGGATGGAGAGGGGGTCTTTTTAACGAAGCCACGAGTGGTTTCTACAATTTCCGCTACGCTTTCCGAGAGATCTTCTAGAGCTTGATCAAGATCTTCTATTGGGCTTTCCATGTCTAACTCTTCTTTAATGTCTTTCAGATCGCCGATGACATCATCAGGAAGATGGCGAAGAATGCCAAGTAACGCTCCGTTAATTTGGTCGGTATCACTATCTTTTAAGCCTTCCCAGCGATTGATCACCTCTGAAAAACCTAATGCAAAGGGAATGACTGCCGCAACACTACTTGCACCTTTGGTAATCGGATGCCCTCTGTTGTCTTCAATCTCATAAATGATGGGGTCGATAGGACGGCATTTTGCCAAAGTTAGATCAATCGAACGATACCGACGATAAATTAGCTCTTCAAGTCGGTCTTGTTCTGCGTCATTTGAGATTCTAGCTTCGGCTCTAGCTTGGGAGTCAAAAATAAAAGGCATCCATTCACTAGGGGAGGGCTCTTCGGGTAAACATAGTAACGCAGTAAGGAAACCGTCTAAGTAATCGGGTTCCATCGGTTCAAACGGCTCTGGAATGGAAGCGAGTAGTTCTCCCAGTTCTACAAATTCATTGGGTTTTAACGGTGTTTCGTAGCTGCTCATAATGAATCTTTAATTTAGGTGCGTAGGAATTTGAAAAGAGGCTTCAAGTATATTGAATGAATGATGTACTGATTTGATAGATCGTTTTCTTAAAACATTAGCCACAAAATTTTCAGCTTTTGCCCGGTCAGTTTTTAGGATACGCTGTTTAATCGAGGGTATTTGTGTGCTTGCCATGGATAAGCTAGTACAACCCAGACCGATGAAAAAGGGAACTAGTTCTTTTCTACCAGCCATTTCTCCGCAAACTGAAATGCTTTTGCCAGCGGCATGTACCTGTTTGATTGTTTTGGCAATCATTCTTAAGACGCTAGGATGTCTTTCATCATAGTAGTTAGATACAGTGGCGTTATTGCGGTCTACAGCAAGTGTGTATTGAACGAGGTCATTGGTACCAAGTGAAAAGAAGTCCAATACGGGAATTAATTCGCGTAGCATTAGAAAAGCGGCGGGAACTTCTATCATTCCTCCAAGAGGAATGTTTTCATCGAATTTGACTTTCTCTTCGGTTAATTGGGTCTTGGCTTTTGAAATGACCTGACGGACAGCCTCAACATCCTCAGGGGAGGTGATCATGGGCAATAGTATTTTGACATTGCTCGAACCAGAGAACGAGGCACGTAAAATGGCACGAATTTGCGTCAGGAAGAGTTGAGGGTAGGCAAATGAAAAGCGTAATGCTCTTAATCCAAGCGAAGGATTTTGTTCGTTAAGAACATCGCTTGAGCATTTAGCCAAGGCTTCAGAAGAGATAGTTTTGTCGCCACCTAAATCAGCAGTTCTAATAATGATAGGCTGTCCTTTCATTGAGCGAATTACACGGGAATAGACTTGGACTTGTTCTTCTTCAGATGGTAAATCCTTACGATTCATAAACAAGAATTCAGTTCGGAATAATCCAATCCCGTCTGCGCCAACGCGATGAACATCTTTAACATCTTCAGGAAGTGCGATATTAGCGTAGAGGCGGATAGCATGCCCGTCCAATGTAACAGCGTCGAAATTCTTTATTTTCCGTAATTGTCTTTTATCGGCTGCTAAAAATCTCATACGAGATCTAGCTTGCCGTTTCTGTTCAGCAGTTGGATATAGCTCGAGTACTTTTTCGTCCGTGTTTAAAAGTAGAGGCTGATCGTTGATGAGTAGCTCTTTAGCGTGTTTTACGCCAACTAACGTAGGAATTTCTAGTGATCTCGCTAAGATAGTTGTGTGACTAGTAATACTGCCTTCTTCTAGTACGATACCTGCAATGTCTAAGTCATCTCGATTGCGAAGTAATAACATATCGGCAGGGTCAAGTTGATCAGCAATTAAGATGATTGTGGTATCTACACCTTCAGCCTCTAATAGGCTATTTGTTGAACGCCTGCCAGTGAGAACACGTTGTACTCTAGCGAATACTTGATTGATGTCATTAATGCGTTCTCGAATATACTCATCTTCAATACTGTCAAACTCTCGACGTGTTTTTTCCAGCTGTAGCGATAACGCCCATTCGGCATTGACGAGTTTCTCTCTGATAATCTCAATCGTTTTATCAATGAGAATTTGATCTCGTACGATTGTTCGTTGAACATCGATAAAAGCTATAGCTTCAGAAGGAAGATCCTCATCTTCGGAAGTCATTAGTGTGGTAAGCTGTTTATCAACTGTTGCGATTGCTGCACGTAAACGTTGAATTTCTCCTCGAATTCTTGTTTTATCGATAGCAAATTGAGGAATCTCTAAGTCATTGGCCGAGAAGTGCTGACAGAGTCCAAAGGCTATCCCTGGGAAAACAGGGATGCCTGATAAACGAGTGATCTTGGGGGTGATGTCAAGATCGTGAGAGGCTAAGGGAGTGTCTGTCATGCGTTCCTCTTTCAATTGTCTTCACCAAATCGATTAGAGAAAAGTTCAGAAATATGTTCTAGAGCAGACACTTCATCAGCACCATCAGCCGTAATCGTAAAACGTCTTCCTTGAGGTAGAGCCATCGTCATCAAGCCGAGAATTGATTTGGCATCGACACTCCGAGCTCCTTCCGTCAAAGTAATGGTAGATTGAAAAAGAGAAGCGGTTTTGGCTAATAGAGCACAAGGCCTAGCGTGTAAGCCTAATTTATTAAGAACAGTTAGTTGTTTACTTTGCATATCGGCTATTCGCTTTGATGGGTTGTAGGCATGGTGGATGAGGTAATGCCGCTACGAGCAGCCCCTTCGGCTAATGCAGTAATGCTCGCTAGACTACCAGTTGGATGAGTGAGCGCGACTACAAGTGCGGGTAAATTGACTCCTGTTATTACTCGAACATTGGCTTGTGACAGTAATGTATGAGCAATGTTAGAAGGCGTGGCACCTAAAATATCAGTGAATATAAGTACGCCGTCATGGTGTTGTAGGAGAGGAACAACTAGCTCTTTTGCATAATTTTCTCCTGTTTCAACATCGACATTATTAGGGACGTCAAAACAAGCGATGTCATTGCAATCTGTATCTTTTGTGGAACTAAAGATATGCTGAACAGCACTTTTTAATGCACTAGCGAGCGGTTCGTGAGCAATGATACAAATACCTAAAGACACAGTAGAGCTCCAGTTTCTACGATAAAACTTGCCAATATATAATCCAAAGTAGTGTAACTCAAGGTTGTGATTGGGAGGTTTTTTCTTATGGCATTGCTATTGTTTTCTTGTCGCGCAACCGGGCCATTTATTATGTTTGAGGAAACGGCACGTCGAATTTTTGAGGTGGTTAACCAACCATGGATGGAGGAAGGTGCATTTCCTGTCGAGGATCTCCCTCGGATTCTGTCGATGTTAGAAGCAGCCTCTCAAAAAGATAAAGAGCATTTGGCCGAGGTTCGAGCAGCTCGTGAAAAAAAAATGCGAGAGGCTACATATGATGAGGAGCTGAAAATGTTGGAAGAGGACAAAATACACAGCGCTGAAAAGGTGTATTTTTTCCAGCGCATAGTACCACTTCAAGACATGATTCGCCGAGCTATTAAACATGGCGATCCCGTAGTTTGGGGTCGTCCGTAATGTCTGTGCTCTAGGGGACGTTTTTTTTAAATTCGCCAAAAGTTTCGTGTAAATAGGGCAAAAATCGTAAAAATTTCTAGACGTCCGATGAGCATTAAGAAGGAGCACGCCCATAGCTGAGCGGTAGAAAGCGAAGAATAGTTACCACTAGGTCCTACGCTTCCAAGTCCAGGACCTAGATTGGTTAACATAGCCCAAGCGGCGCTTATAGCTTCTGTTGTTGGGAGACCGCTTAGAAGCAGAAAAATCGCGCCGAAAATAAAGGAGAGGATCCAAACAACAGAATACACTAAAACGGCAAAACTAATTTTGTTATCAATACTAGATTTATTGAGCGTTAAAGGAAGCATAGCCTTTGGGTAGAGTAGCTTTGTCATTTCGCGCTTAATTAAGCCAAGAATGATCAACAATCTCACCATTTTCATTCCACCACCAGTGGATCCCGCGCAGGTTGCGACTGAAGCAGCTAACATTAAAAACACTGGTAACCCAAGTGGCCAGGTGGAATAGTCAGCGGTGGCATAGCCAGTGGTTGTAATGACCGATACAACAGAGAAAAGTGCATATCGAATCGTGTCAGCTTGGTCAGAATAGGTGTTTGTATCCGAGAGAATAATTATTGTGAGAGCAGATATTAGGGTAAAGCTTAAAATCCAACCACGAGCTTCCGCATCTTGAAAGTAAGCAAACGGATTTCGTTTTTTCCAAACGACGAAATGAAGGGAGAAATTAAATCCGCTAATGATCATAAAAATGACCGCGACCATGTCTATCGTAGGACTGTTCCAGTAGCCATAGCTTGCATCATGAGCGGCGATGCCAGACAGGCTGACGGTTGTCATCATATGCATAATGGCATCATCCCAACTCATTCCTGCGATATGATAAGAAATAGCACAAGCGATAGAAACGCCTAGATATATTATGTAAAGTGCTTTAGCGGTGTCAGCAATGCGCGGAGTTAAACGGTGTTCTTTGAGAGGGCCTGTGGTTTCTGCTTTGATGATCTGAGAACCACCTACGCCCAATAAAGGCAAAATAGCGACAGAAAGCACGATTAAACCCATGCCACCAATCCAAGAAAGGAAACATCGCCATCCATTTAATGAGAGTGGTAAATGGTCTAATCCTGAAATGACCGTGGCACCTGTTGTACTCAAGCATGACATCATTTCAAAATACAGCTGAGAAAAGCTTAAATGTGGTGTTTCTAGCAAGAAAGGTATCGTGCCAAACAGAGGTACTGACGTCCAAATTAACGTGACGAGTAAGAAACCATGACGAGCCGTTAGCTCTCGGCGCCAGCGACGGGTACCAAAGCTTAATAGTAATCCCGTGCCTAAAGTAATTAAAAAGCAACAAAGAAAACTATTTTGAGCTCCGTCCTGCTCTGTCACTGACAGAGTGAAAGGAATCAGAAGGGCGATTGCCAACCAAATAAAAACTGGACCAGATGCATTTAAGACTGGCAACAATAAATAACGTATTGTGTTGAGCATGCGAATCTGGCTTTTGTTAGAAGAAGCCTACGTTGACAGTAAAGAGTCGTTCGATTTTAGGAATAAGCTTTTTAGATGGTACAAAAACAATGACGTGATCTTCTGCTTCAATGACAGTGTCTTTGTTTCCCATTAAAACAAGTGCATCGTCGTCCGTGCCTCGAATGACGGCACCAATAGCACAGCCTTCAGGTAGTGAAATATTCCCAATGCGTCGACCAACAACTTTTGAACTATGTCTATCACCGTGAGCAACAATTTCGAGAGCTTCTGCAGCTCCTCGGCGTAAGCTATACGCGGCCGCAACGTCTCCTCGACGAACGTGACGAATCAGCTCACCTAGAGCAGCAGTAGTTGTAGATAGAGTGATATCGATTTGACTACCTTGCATGAGGTCGCCATAGACTTTTCGGTTAATGAGAGCTATGGTTTTGCCTGCACCTAGTTTCTTGGCCAAAAGGGCGCCTAAGATATTATTCTCATCATTTTCTGAGACAGCAATGAACAAGTCGCAAGTTTCAATGCCTGTGGCTTCTAAGACATCTTCGTCAGTGAAATCCCCTTCAATTAAGATAGCATGATCACCAAGTTCTCTAGACAATCGTTTCACCACAGAACGATCATTTTCTAAAATTCGTATGTTGTAGTCTTGCATCGCTTCACTATTTCTGCCGGATTTCAACATGCGTGCTAGATTAACAGTAAAGCTAGGTTTACCTGCTAAGACAATATTACGTACGGGCTTTTCTCGATGACGAAGTTCCGCCATAACTTGTCTTGCGTGTCGTGAGTCGCATAGACAAATCACTTCATCCCCAGCCTCAACAAGAGTGGATGCGCTGATTTCTAAACGTCTGTTTCGACGAAATATCGCGACAATACGAGCTGGAATGGAAGGTAGGTGCGTATACAAATCTCGAATAGGACGACCTACAAGTGGGCTACCAGCTTTTGCGCGTACGGCAATTAAACTAGCAAGGCCTTCTCCAAATTCTTGTACTTGTATGGCTTCTGGGAAATCAATCAATTTGATTAAATAGCTAACCAATGCTTGTTCTGGCCAAATAACAGAAGTGGCTTCAAACCCTTCTTCACCCAAAATGCGTGGATAGTCTCTAAGTTCGTTATTACGAACGCGGGCGATACGAGTAGGGATATTGAAAATACGAGCGCCTAACATCGTAATGACAAGGTTTGTCTCATCACTCGAAGTGACGGCTATCAACATATCTGTATCAGAAGCCCCTGCATCTGTGAGTACCTGAGGACTTGTAGCGTTGCCTACGACACCTCTAAGGTCAAACCGTGATTGCAGAGAGCTGATGCGCTCGGCGTCTTGATCTACAACGGTAATATCATTGGCTTCAGACACTAGGCTTTCAGCAACAGATGAGCCGATACGACCAGCTCCAACAATCAATATTTTCATGATCTAGAAGCAAATTATTTTAAAAAATTTCGTCTAATGGCTCGACCATTAGATAGTGGTTTCATCTCTGTCGCTTTGGCTTTTGCTTTGCTTAAATCCAATCCCAAGGCATGTAGTTTTCGATAAAGGTGAGTACGTTCTAGAGCGGCATGTTTGGCCAGTTGCGTGACAGATCCACCATAAAACTGCAAAACTTGTTTGAAATAAGCACGTTCGAGAGAATCTCTCAATTCTCTCAAGGAGCAGTTAAAGTTAAGCGTAAAACTGAGGTCTGGGACTTCAACAATAGGAAGACGAGCGTCGGGGCCTGGACGGAATGGGATGTCTCGGAGAATGAAATGGTCACAGTAAAGAGAATCTTCGCTGATTAGCGAGGCATGAATAATTATAGGCTTCGAGTTAGGTCTCCAGCCACGCTCGACTAATCCTCCAACATGTGTTTGTCGCTCTATGGTATGTTGCTTAGTTCTTTGTTCCCATTGAGAAATGGAGTTGCGGCAAGTTTCAAGTAAACGTTGCATGGTAATAGGCTTTTCAAGAAAGTCTATGGCACCATAACTATTCGTTGCTTCCATTGCTGTTTCGATCGTAGCATGCCCAGACATCATAACGACAGGACAGTTAACAACCCGCAATGAATTCCACTCTTTGAGTAGAGAAATACCGTCCATATCCGGCATCCAAATATCTAGCAGGATGAGGTCAAAGTCCAATTCTTGGACCTTTTTTTTAGCATGGAATGCATCCTCTGCTACATAAACTTGATAGCCCTCATCTTCCAAAATTTCAGAAAGAAGAGTGCGAATACCGAGTTCGTCGTCAACGATCAGGACTTTAAACATTTTTCTGCTCTACTTTAAGTGGATGAGGGTTGAGTTGAGAAGCTTTGAAAATAATTTCAACCTCAGCTCCAAGAATTTGATCCGATGATTCTGAGCACAAATTCTTTAAAGAAATAGTGGCGCCGTGGTCATCAAGAATTTTCTTTACCATTGGTAATCCAAGCCCAGTTCCTGTTGCCTTGGTAGTGACATAAGGTTCAAAAGCTGAGTTCAAAATTTTATCGGAGAAGCCAGGACCATTATCAACAATAGAAAGTTTAACAGCGCTGACTGCATCTGCATGATACTTGGATTTTAAAGCTTCTGTTTTGATGACTATCTGTGCTTCCTGCTCATTATTGCTAGCTTCGAGAGAGTTAGAGATCAAATTATGCAGGACTTGACGTATTTGTGTTGGGTCGGCTTGAATGGTTGGAATATTGAGTTCTGGTATAAATTCGATATTATGACCAGCATCATGATATAAAACTAATGTGTTTTCAATGAAATCATTTAATGCGAGAGTTTGAAGAGAGGCCGAAGGGAGTCTTGCATATTCTCTAAAGTCATTCACCATTTGTTTGAGTGTATCGACCTGAGTGATGATTGTGTCGGTCGTTCTATGAAGCAAACTTAAATCTTTTTCTTCAGTGAGCTTGCTTTTAAGTTTCCATTCTAGTCGTTCTGCGGCTAGGCGAATTGGTGTTAAAGGATTTTTGATTTCATGAGCTAGGCGTCGAGCAACTTCACCCCAAGCGGTAGCGCGTTGCGCCTTGATCAACGGAGTAAGGTCATCGAAAACTAAAACAGCCCCTGTTTGTGTACCGAGAAGCATTGGGGAGCTTTTAATGTAAATAGGTGTTGTTTGGTGCTCTTGTACTAGCTCAAAATTAATTGGCTGGGCAGACAAGCCCTCAGACTCACTAAGGAGGTGTTTGTCTAAAGCGTCAACCAATTGAGGTAATGTTTCTTTCAAAGAAACGCCAACAGAAATATTATCTTCTCCCAAAATGTGTCGCGCGGCATTGTTGGTAGTTACAACGGTATACCAACGATCAACGACTATAACGCCAGAAGAGATGTTCCCTAGAACGCGTTCAAGAAAAGCCTGGGATTGCTCCGCTTGCAATCTCTGTAATTCCAAACCGTGACGAGCTTCCGACACTTCTTTGATCATTGAGTTAAACGACCGTGTCAAAATGTTAATTTCATCCCCGCCCGGGAACTCTCTAATCGGCATAAAGTCGCCTGTTGCAACCCGTTTAGTTCCTTTTTCTAATTGCATCACTGGGGAGACTGTTTTGCGGGCGAACGATAGGGCGGCGCCAATACTTGCAAACACAGCGAGCAACACGATTAAGCTCAAGGTTAAGCCATATAAGGTAGCCATTGATTGGCGACTGTAGGATGATTGTTGGTAATCACGATAACCAGCGACGAGTTTTGAGGCATCAAGTGCTATATTTTTTTCGATTGGTTGAGTTATTTGAAGAAAAAGCTGGTCTGAGAACTCCGAGTTAGAGAGCAGTGATGAAGAATTGATAGCTGCGAAATTTGTATTGTGTAATGTGGGGATAGGTACGATAACTCTTACTCGAAGATCGTTATCGTTTTGATTGTTGTCAGGCGCTTCGAAAAGAGTATCTCCATCAACAATGCTGTAAATACCTGCTGTCTTCGCTGTTTTCAGCTGTAATGGAGATGGTAAGTCGGGCATAAGCACATTGATGCGAGAACCCGCTGCGGCTACAGCTCTGCCGGCGTTTGTCAGCACGAGTGCTTCAGTGCCAGAATGATTTTCTAAAAGTTTAAGCAAGTCATGCATCATCAAAGATGGAGGTGTACTTGCTAGAGATTCGGCAAATTGTTTGGCTACGGCTTGTGTATTTTGTTCATTTCTGGCCAAAATATTTTGGGTGATATGAACCCCCGCGTTCAAGGCTTCTTCTACTTGTAAAGAAAAGGAGTCATTCATTGATCGACTGATAAAAGCCGTAGAGATAGAATAGACTGCCAATGTAGGGGTGACGCTGATAAGCGCGGTTGTAATGGCGAGTTTTGCGGTCATGTGTGAGCCAAATTGCTTGAGCTTCCAACGATGTCTCAAGCGAACACACATGGTCACAACGACAAAGAATAAGATTGCCGCAATGACTGTATTTAGCACTAATAAGAGTGGAAAATATCGCTCAAATAAATGGGCGTTGAAAAGGCTAATTGCTAGCCCAAAAAGAGCAATGGTTGCGAAAGATCCACCAAGTAAGAGGCTGTAGCGTAACCATCTAGGCATATCTTTTTTCCACTATTCCGATAATGACACTACATCTGCAGGAATAGGAATGGTGACCCAGTTACTCGAAACGGTCCAGTCACTACTTCCAGTATTAACAACTTGCATGGGTTTAGGCAATTGAGTTGTATCTAAGAAAAAACGTAACTCAGCGGTAAAATCGTCCGTATTTTTAATGATGGTTGCAGGTGCAACTCTCCATCGTCTGATATTTTTAATATAAGGAAGAGCTTGGTTAAGTGTGTCAAAGCTAATGGATAAGCCATTATAAGAGAGTCGATACCGACGAGTTAAAGGGTCGAATGCAAGTCGAATAATGAATTTACTACTAACAACTGCTTTATCAAACCAGTACCAGCGATCTTTGTATAGACGGAATTCATGCACAAAGTACAGTGCGATGCCTCGGTGAAGTGCTTCCGACAAGGCTTGAGGTAAGTCGAATTCAAAAGAGGAGCTAATAAAGAGACCTGTTCTTTCACCAGGTTCATCCAGAGACATCGATGCATGCATAAAAGTTGCGTCTGCTGCAAAACAAACAGGCGTAGTAAAACTAGATGCCATTAATAGGGCGCAAAACCCTCTTTGAAGATATTGACGTCGATGTACTTTGTGCATGGTTGAAAACTCAAGCGCGCTTTTCTAAGAGAGCATAGAAAAAGCCATCATGAACCGAAGGAAGCAGATCGTGTTTCTCATATGTTGGTTTTTCTTCGGGTAGTAAAGTTAATATACCTGTGTTTCCAGGAAACAAGGGTACCAAAACGGCATTCTTGGTTCTCGATAAAAATTGTTGAACTTGAAGCTCGCCTTCTTCTGGAAAAATAGAACAAGTCGCGTAAAGTAATTTTCCATTGGGTTTCAATAATGGCCAAAGATTGGTGAGTAATTTAGCCTGTTCAGAGGCTAAATTTTTAATATCTTGACGACGTCTCAGCCAAGGAGTATCGGGTTGTCGACGAACAACTCCGCTAGCCGTACAGGGAGCATCTAATAAAATGGCGTCAAATAATTGGCCATCCCACCATGTAGATAACTTATTGGCATTGGCTGTAATAACTTTGGCTTTTAACTGTAGACGGTGAAGGTTTTCTTGGATTTTAGCGGTTCGCGTAGGGTCAATTTCTAGTGCGGTTAACTCGCATTGATATTTTTCCAAAAGGTGAGCAGTCTTTCCACCGGGAGCGGCGCAAGCATCGAGAACTCGATCTCCCTGTTTAATAGGTAAAAGATGAGCAGCTAGCTGCGTACCTGCATCCTGTACAGAGCAAAGACCATCGTTAAAACCAGGAATTTGTTCAACAGGTATAGGCTCTAATAGTTCAATAGCTTCTAAACCAACTTGTCTATACGAAAGATTTTGTTCTTTTAAGTGGGATGTGTACGTCGTGAGATCAGTCTTTTTCACATTTATACGAAGTGTTAGCGGGGGATGTTGGGTTCCTAGCGCTAAAACTGAATCTGCGTGTGTTGGATAACAATGACGAATATATTCAATCCACCAATGAGGAAGGTTGTATTGAACTTCTTCATTAGTGGAGAGACTGGCTAGTAAATCATTTTTTTCTCGTAGGTAACGACGTAAGACTGCATTAATTAGTCCCGATGCTTTACGAGTTGTGTGGTGTGATTTAGCGGCATTGACTGTTTCACTGACAATTGTGAAGGCAGAGATCTTACTTGTGTTGAGTGCCGTTAAGCTCGTTTCTAGCAAGGAAATCACATCTTGACTAGGGATGCGCGCACATAGCAATGTTATTAATGCCCTGTTTTGAGCATGATGTCGAACACTTTCATAAATAAGAGCTTGAGCCACAGGACGGCTGTCTTGCGGAAGTCGTTGAAGGCTTGGCTGCAGGACTGTATTAAGTGATGCGCCGTTATGCAGTCTTGTGCGAGCTATCGCAACAGCTAAAACAATTTGAGAAAAAGGCGCTTGCTTACGTAATGATGTCACTGAATCATCTCCCCAACCGTAAAGTTGAGACTTTGCAGGAATGATTGAGCTGGCATGCGAGGTTTGCCAGGCTTTTGAAGGATAGTGGCTTTGATAGCTCCTTGACCACAGGCGATTGTCAGACCATCTTTAATAGAGAGAATTTCTCCTGGTTTACCACTTTGATTGACCGTCTCTGCAGCCCAAATTTTAATCACAATCTTATCCTTGATAAATGTGGTGCCAGGGAAGGGATTGAACGCTTGAATTTTATTCAGAATGCTGCTAGCGGGTTGAGTCCAGTCAATCGGGGCTTCAGACTTGAGTAACTTCTCCGCATAAGTAATGCCGATATCTGGCTGGGGTACCCAAGTTAATTCTTCTGGCGTTTCTAAAGCATCAACCAATAATTTCGCTCCTAACTCTGCAAGGCGCGTCATGAGTACGTCAGAAGTGTCATTAGATGTGATGGGGGTGCGGATTGTTTTGATCATCGGCCCAGTGTCGAGTCCTTTTTCCATTTTCATGAGTACAACACCAGTTTCGACATCCCCAGCTTCAATTGCTCTGGCGACAGGAGCAGCTCCGCGCCAACGAGGAAGCAAGCTACCATGAATATTGATGGCACGAATATCTTTATGTTTACCGATACCCTTGGCGCAATCAAGGACTGCTTGAGGCAGAATCAAACCGTAAGCAGCGACAACAAGAAGATCTGCGTTGAGATCTTTCAGGTGTTTGTAAATCAATGGAGCTTCTTCAGGCGCTTTTTTTGCGCTCAGCGTGAGAGGTGTAAGAACAGGAATGTTATGTTCTAAAGCTAAACTTTTTACTGGGGAAGGAGTAAGTTTCATGCCGCGACCACTGGGTCTATCTGGTTGCGATAGGACTAAAACAATTTCATGTCCTGCGTCAATTAAGTGTTGTAAGGCGACGGCGGCAAAGTCAGGAGTACCAGCAAAAATAATTTTCATCTTGAAATTCCGCTATGTTTAAAGAATCTAGCGTCTTAAAAATGGGCAAATTGAGAATATGATGGCACTAGTGTACGGTACTTTGATGCCCAAGGGTTAGTCACGGAGAGAAACTCATGGAATCGCTTAACTACAATGGATTTAAACTTGCGTATTGGCGTTATGGGATGAGTGATGCGCCAGCTATTGTGCTGATCATGGGATTAGGGATGAGTCATGTAGCATGGCCAATATCTATGATTCAGCATCTTGTGGAAGAAGGGTTTCAGGTCATCGCTTTAGATAATCGAGACTGTGGAGAGAGTTCTCGTTGTGAGTTTGTTGTTCCGTCTAGAGAAATACCTTTAGCGATTATGAAGGCGATTTGTCGAAAAAAAGTAGTAAGCACTTATGCCTTAGAGGACATGGCATTGGATGTGGAACATCTTTTGAATCATCTCTCAATTCGTCGTGCACACGTTGTGGGAATTTCTATGGGAGGGATGATAGCTCAGGTTTTGTCGGTGCAATGTCCTAATCGAGTAGCTTCGCTCATCTCGATTGCTTCAGCATCAGGTAATCCTCGTACAGGGCTAGGCCATTTTTCTGCCATATGGGCTTTGATAAGAAAACCAAAGTCTATGAGTGACAAGCAAAGTCTAAGAGACTATTTCACTAGGATGTTTGTTGTATTGTCCGGGAAAAAGTATAGACCTCAGGGTGAGGAGTTAGAAGAAATGCTGAGGCAAGCATTAGGAATGGGGTACGACGTTGAGGCAACATATCGCCAATTGTTAGCATTGTTAGCGAGTGGCGATAGGAGTTGGCAGTTAACAAGAATACAGACTCCTACTCTAGTGATTCATGGTACGGAGGATCCATTGTTACCAATGGAGGCTGGACAAGAAACGGCTAATTTAATTCCTAATGCTCAATTTGTGGCAATTGAAGGAATGGGACATCAATTGCCACAAGCGTTAATAGGTCAAATTGCGACGTTGATAACCAATCATTGTCACCGTTATCCGGCTTAGTTTTTTTGCTCGTTTCGGCGCAGTTTGCGCAATTTTACACAAGCTCGATCCTTTTTCAATCGGCTTAAGTGATCGATAAATACATGCCCATCAAGATGATCAAGTTCGTGTTGAAGGCAGACTGCGAGAAGACCTGTTGCTGAAATTTGGATTGTTGTTCCGTCTAAATTTTGGGCTTCAACAGTCACACCGTCAGGGCGAGAGATTTTTTCATAAAGGCCTTTCAGCGAAAGACAACCTTCTTCAAATTCTTTACTTGTGTCTGTATGAGTAAGAATGCGAGGGTTGACAAGAACGTGAAGGTCGTTTTTTTCATCACTAATATCAATGACGACGATACGTTTTAGAACACCTACCTGGTTTGCAGCTAAGCCGACCCCTGGTGCTTGATACATGGTCTCAGCCATGTCTGCTGCTAATTGACGTAATTCATCATTGAACTCTGTCACGGGAAGCGCTTTGCTTGCAAGGATAGGGTGAGGGTATTGGATAATAGGCAAAAGAGCCACGAGATGCTCCTTGATATTCAATTGTTCGAAAAAATGGCGCTAAGTGATGCACCTTGTTGAACTAAATTCTTTCATTTTAATAAGAATTGTCCAGCGCTGTGGCTCGACAAATTTTAAGGAAAAGTGAGATGTCTTTAACGATTAGTCGTGAAGAGGAGTGTTGGCTTAAGCTCTCGCTTGTAAAGACGCTTGATGTGCCTGTTCTTCTTGCTGCGATTAGAAGGGTTGGTGATGTCGGTGATTTTTTTGAGTTGAGCTTTGCTAATTTAGTGGATGTAGTGGGGTTAGAAGCTGCTCGGGAACTCCAGATGATTAAAACTTCCAGTGAAGTTGAACGGTGGAGGGAATGGCTTATTGGGAATGAGCATGTTGGATTTCTAACATTGACACACTCTCTTTATCCTCAACTCATGATTGAGGCTGGAATTGCGCCATTAGTATTGTGGTACCGAGGAGAGATTGAACAGCTAAAAAAGCCCATTTTAACGGTTAGTGGTTGTTCTCATCCTGATGCTGACTCGCTGTACAACGCGGATATTTTTGGTGATGTTTTAGGATCTCAATCTCGTGTTTTACTTTCTACTGGTTTAAATTCGGAGATTGAGGTGACTTTTGTTAAATCGGTACTTCGACGGTCTGAGGCGTCGATTTTGGCTTGGATGCCTTGTGGGTTAGATAGAGTTTGGCCTTCTTTCGCTAAACCGTTAGTAGATAAGATTCTAGATAACAAAGGGGTGATACTCAGTGCTTGTCCACCCGGGGAGCGAACAACAAGCGAAGAACGAGAAAAAGCCAATGTGTTAAGGGTTGCTTCAACGAAGGCATTGTTTGTGATATGCGCAAACCGAACCTCTTCAGTTATAAAAATGGCACAATTAGCGGCAAATCTCGGAAGAGATGTCATGGCTCTTCCTGGATCGATACACTCGCCGCTACATAAAGGATGTCATCTTTTAATTAAGCAAGGCGCCAAATTGGTTGAAACTGCAGATGAAATTCTGACAGAGTTTAGTAGTTCAACATGTTGAGTGGAAGGGGCGATGTTGCTACTCTATAAAAAGCCTTTTCATGTCATAGGTTGTGTGTCAATGTGTTGTTGCATAATGGTGCCTATTAAGCTCATTCATTAGAACCATTCTTTGTTTTAACTGATATCAGAACAACTGTCATCGCTAGGATGCATCGTATGTCTTTATCTCTTGTTATTGCTGAAAAACCCTCTGTTGCTAGTGACATTGCTCGTGCATTAGGAGGTTTTACGCGCGATGGTGATTTTTGGGTTCGAGAAGATATGGTGATCGGATCCGCCGTCGGGCACTTGCTAGAAATTTGTGCGCCTGAGGAATTCGATGTAAAGCGTGGTCGGTGGACTTTTAAAAACTTACCAGTATTACCCCCATTTTTTGACCTGAAGCCAATCAAGAAGTCCCAAGAGAAGTTAAATGGATTAGTCAAAAAACTTCGTAGTCGAGCGGTTACAGATGTGATTAACGCTTGTGACGCTGGACGTGAAGGAGAATTGATTTTTCGTTACATCATGCAATCCTGTGGTAGTAAAAAGCCTGTTAGACGTCTTTGGCTACAGTCAATGACTAAAGCTGCCATTCAGGAAGGATTCCAGCATCTTCGTACTGATGAAGAGATGAAGCCACTAGAGGCGGCAGCTCGTTGCCGTTCAGAAGCTGATTGGCTTGTGGGTATTAATGGAACTCGAGCCATGACCGCTTTTAACTCTAAGGAAGGTGGTTTTTTCTTGACGACTGTCGGTCGAGTTCAGACACCTACTTTAGCTATTGTTGTTAAGCGTGAGCAAGAGATTGAATCTTTTGTTCCTAAAAGCTATTGGGAAGTTTCCGCTTCTTTTATTACGAAAGCAGGGGAATATGAAGGCATATGGATTAATCCGAACTTTCAGAAACAAAAAGGTGAGTCAGATCTGAAGCCCGAACGTATTTGGAGTTTAGACGAAGCTCAACAAATTGCTAGCGCTTGTCAGAATGGGGTTGGGAGTGTAGAAGAAACTTCTAAACGCTCTCGACAGTTGTCTCCTTTGCTTTTCGATTTAACTAGCTTGCAAAGAGAGGCTAATAGTCGCTTTGGTTTTTCTGCCAAAACAACATTATCTATTGCTCAAGCGCTGTATGAAAAACACAAGGTTTTAACGTATCCGAGAACTGATGCGCGTGCGTTACCAGAGGATTACCTACCTACAGTTCGTGAAACGTTAGAAGCTTTAAAAGGCTTGGAAGAATACGCTCTATTTGCAGATACAGTCCTTACTTCTTCGTGGATAAGGCCTGATAAGCGCATTTTCGACAACAAGAAGATTAGTGATCACTTTGCCATCATTCCGACGGGGCAATTACCGAAGACGCTTAACGAGGTTGAGCAAAAGATATTTGATTTAGTTGTTCGACGCTTTTTAGCTGTCTTTTATCCAGCGGCGGAATATGACGTTACTGTTCGAATGACTACTGTAGCAAATCATCAGTTCAAAACTGAAGGTAAAGTTTTGGTTGAACCAGGCTGGTTAGCGGTTACGGGAAAGAATAGTAAGACTCAACGCGAAGTGTTAACTCCTGTTCAAGACAATGAACAAGTGCGAACTAAGGACGTCACCGTGTCGGCGCTACAGACGAAACCTCCTGCTCGTTATACAGAGGCGACATTGTTGAGCGCGATGGAAACCGCGGGGAAAAAATTAGAGGATGATGAATTGCGTGGTGCTATGGCCGATAAAGGCTTAGGGACACCGGCGACTCGTGCGTCCATCATAGAAGGGTTGCTCGACCAGAAGTACATGCGCCGTGAGGAGCGCGAGTTACGTCCAATGGCAAAGGCGTTTCAATTAATCACTCTCCTAAAAGGGTTGAAAATTGATGAATTAAGTGAACCAAGATTGACGGCAGAGTGGGAACAAAAGTTACGCATGATTGAAGACGGTCGTGTTCAAAGCGATGAATTTATGCGTGATATTCGTACGCTTACCGAAAATGTTGTGGAAATGGCCAAGCAGTATGAGGGGAATAGTGTTCCTCTCGAAAACCCATTGCATGTGAACGCTCCTTGCCCTCAATGTGGTGGAGAAGTTGTCGAAAATTATCGACGTTTTGCATGTACCACATCAGGATGCGAATTTTCTATTGCCAAACATCCTTCTGGACGAATGTTAGAGCCTGCAGAAGTAGAGGAATTGATTTCGACAGGGCATGTGGGACCGTTGTCAGGTTTTATTAGCAAGAGAGGATTTCCGTTTGAAGCTGAGTTGGTGCTAAAAAAGGACGAAAACGATCTTTGGAAAATGCAATTTGATTTTGGAGAAGAGGAAAAGGTTGAAATCTCTGATGATGAAATTGCTAGCGCCCCTGTAGTTGGTGAGTGTCCTTGTTGTGGTGGAAAAGTTGTGGAGATGACAACAGCCTACCAGTGTGAACATAATCTACGTGGTGAAAAAAAGTGTACGTTCCGTTTAGGGAAGACCATTCTTTCTCGTGACATTGCTTTTGAAGAGGCACAAGAGCTTCTCGCGAATAAACGAACACCGTTGTTATCTGGATTTATTTCTAAGAAGAACAAGCGTGCATTTAAGGCATTTTTGGTTGTGAAGCCAAATGGAAGTATCGCATTTGAATTCCAAGTCAAAAAAGACGAAGAAACCAAGGAGATCGAAGCAACATCCAAACCAGAGGACGTTCCTCCGAAAGCAACTAAAAAGACTGCAGTAAAAAAAGTGGCCTTTTAATGCAAACTTTTCTGAAATAGGTACATATCTTTTCAAAAAATTAGTAATTCAGATTATTGCCATCAAAAGGATTCGCCTGTGCATCAGATTGAATCCTTTTTGTTTTTTTAATATAAATTTCTAACCTGAATTTTTAATAAGCTCTCATCGAAAGCAAAAATTTCGTGAGAGCTTATTTACCAAATCCTTGCGTGTCGAATGTTTTTGATTTAAATCAACATTTTCAATGCGATAGGTAAAATACCCCTTTACCCCTGAAGCTGTTGGATCGGGGACGTCCGCTATCAGGCTATTCGGTAATCCCAAAAGTGCCAAAATGCAGGCTTATCAATGAGAGAAGCTTGGATCTCAATTTCAATCTTCCATTTTCGGAACTTTACTAACCCTGCCACATTGATAATTGCACGACGCATACGATCGACACTCACGTTCCACCAACGTCCCTGGTACTCAAAACGCGCAAAAATTTTGACTCGTATCGCGACAAAGATTGCGTAGGTAATGGAGGAAAGAAGGAGCCTGTAGTAGTTCGTAAGGAATCTGCTAGCACTAGCACGTTGAGCCTTGGTCTCATCTTTCAACTCATGAAACTTTAGTTCGCAAGCCGACCCGCGACGGCAGTACAAGTCTTCATAAATTGCCGCGGCAGAAGCACGCCAAAGCTGACCACACTTCCCATCGTTTTCAGTGGGAATATTGGTGATAATGCAACGAAGATCCGCTTCCTTGGGTTGCTTGCCTTTTCTCTTCTGTTCCAGGGTAATAGCAGGTTTGGGAGCGTATTGATCTCGAAGGATTAGGCGAAGGTTTTTGTGTTCTTCGGCAGTCCGTTTGGCAGGACGGTATTGCTCATATTCGCCGAGGGCTCGGAGAACAAATTCCCCTTCAGCCGAGTGGCAATACTGCTTGATAACGTCAGGCACCCATTCTGTATCGGCGTATTTTTGAAGGGCGCGATTGGGTGCATAACCAATCACATAATATGCATCCTTTTGAACCAAGCCACGGACAATACTTTCACGTACAAATCCTGCATCGGCACGAAAAATCACTGGCGTGTCACCGAAATGTTTGCGCAAAAAATCGATAACTTCGTTGTATTGCCCTTCGAGCATATTTCGACTGTCTTCACAACCTCTTGCGAGCGTAACGTATACGGGGAAGTGATTCACAAAAATCACCATAGCCATCAAGCAATAGTCATCGGTAATGACCAGAATATTCATTGTTCTCCTGATTACCGCAGACATAGATAGGCGTACAGTCGACATCCACCCAAAGAACATCAGGATTCCTCGGAGAGTAGTGAATAAACAACTCTCGTAAGCTCTTTTGCATGGCGCGAAGGGTTCCCTCGTTGAGGGAGTTCTCAAATTTGCATAAAGATGCACATCCAGAGGTCGCTGATAAACCAGTAGCAGCGAGAAAACTAGGGTCGGCATCGATATGATCGTGATCATTCAGCTCTTCTTTGCCGATCAATAACCCAGAAAGGCGTTGAATAAAGTTGCCAAATTGAGTGCGCCCACTACGACATTTACGAAAAGGGAGCGATGTGAAAAGAGGGTGTTACAAAATCAGATTTTCCTGAACTTTGCAACACGCCTCTTTTTGGAGATTAGTCTTTGATTTTGTTACGAGTTACGAAAATTTGATCAATTTTGTTGTTATCTACATCCAAAACCTCGAATGTATAGCCTGCCCATACTACTTTGTCGGTACGTTTGGGGATTTTTCGTAACATGTACATCATGAAACCAGCGACGGTTTCATACGTAGTATCCTCTGGAAATTCTTCAATATCTAAAGCATGTTCTAGATCATCAATCGGAGTTGAACCGTCGACTAACCAAGTTCCGTCTTCGCGTTCGATAATTTGAAGTTCATCAGCGTTAGTAACGAGTTCACCCATAACGGTACTCATCACATCGTTAATCGTAATCACACCAACGACTAAGGCGTATTCATTCAGAATGACAGCAAAGTCGCTACGAGTACGTTGAAAAACATCTAAAACTTCAGATAAGGTTAGGCTGTCTGGGATGAAAGGACAGGTTTGGACGACGCCTGGTTCTTTAAAAGAAATAGGTTTGTCATTTAACACTTGTCGCAGAATATGCATTGAATCAACGTAGCCAATAATGTGATCTAAATCTTTATCGCAAATAAGGAACCGATTATAGGGAACGTTAGAAATTTTGGTTCGAACAACGTCTTCTGGATCATCCAATGTGAAATAGACAATGTTTTCTCTAGGAGTCATTGCTGAAGGAACAAGGCGACTTTCTAGATCGAAGACATTTTGAATTACTGCCTCTTCTTGAGGGGCGATTACGCCAGCTGCAGTGCCTGCTCCTACACTCGCTAAGATGTCTTCAGATGTAATCGTGTCTTGTCGTTTAGTTGAGTAGCCCAAGCCTTTCATGAAGGTGTCAGACAGTTTTTCTAATAGAAAAACAAGCGGACGCAAAATTTTTATGATCACTGAAATTGAGCGAACAACTGCAATCGCGGTTTCTTCAGGTTTGGCAACAGCAAGACGTTTTGGTAGAAGATCGCCAAAAATAACGAAGAGCAACGTGGAGAGTAAAAAGGCAATGAGATAGGCCACTTCACGATGGAAGTCAGCGGAAATCACTGGCGCTAAACACCAGATGAAGAAGGGGGTAAACGCAGCAATGCCAACAATGCCCCCAAGAAGAGCGAGTGCATTCGTACCCACTTGAATGGTTGAAAAGAATAAACCAGGATGTTCTTGTAGGTCTAATACGAGCTGCGCACGAGCATCTCCTTCGTCAACGAGATTTCTTAGACGTGTACTACGAGCAGAAGCTAGAGAAATTTCAGCACAACTAAGGTACGCGCTAAGTAGGATAAGGGCTGATAATAAAAGAAGTTCTGTATAAACAGACATAAGGTAAGCGGGTAGTTGAGGGAGGCGTCATTGTAACATGTGGCATTCTAAGCTCCTGTTTTAGAAGCAAAAAAATATGCAATGCTTGAAATGACACCCTCTCTAAGCAAAATAAAATAGAAGATTTGTCACAGACCTTATGTCAGCAAAAAAAATATCTTCTTTTGGTAGGCAAAGGTTAAACTTAAGCCTTGAGTTTAAGGCCCTATTGCGACTTCTTTGAGGTGGCTAGATTTCATTAAAACGGGTCTCCATAGTTCGAGGATATTTCAAATGAAGAAGAGACTTCTGTCAATGGCTGCCTTATTGGCTACGAGTGCTATCGCGACTCCTGCGTTAGCTGGTGTAACGTTAGATGCCGTAAAAAAGAGAGGTCATGTTCTTTGCGGTGTGAACACTTCGGCTCCGGGATTTTCCAGTGCTGATAGTCAAGGAAATTGGCATGGATTAGATGTCAATATTTGCCGTTCTGTTGCAGCTGCCGTTCTAGGGGATGCTGATAAGGTCAAATTCGTGCCATTGAGCTCACCACAGCGTTTTACGGCTTTACAGGCTGGTGAGATTGATATTTTGGCTCGTAATACGACCTGGACGATGACGCGCGATGCGAGCCAGGGATCGGTGTTTGTCGCTGTGTCTTATTACGATGGGCAGGGTTTTATTGTCCCGAAGGAATATGGTATCAAAAGCGCTAAAGAATTAGATGGTGCCACGATTTGTGTTCAATCTGGGACTTCTTCTGAAAAGACTTTGGCTGACTACTTCAACTCTCACAAGATGAGTTATAAAACAGTTGTATTTGATACAACGGAAGCGACGCAGTCTGCCTTCTTATCTGGACGATGCCAGGTTTATACGACGGATATGTCAGATTTAGCAGGGATGCGCACCTTGGCATCTAATCCACAACAGTATGAGATTTTGCCAGAGGTGATTTCTAAAGAACCTTTAGGCCCAGCTGTTCGCCGTGGCGACGATGAGTGGTTCCAGATTGTTCGTTGGTCATTTGATACGATGATTGAAGCTGAAGAGTTAGGGATCACCAAGGCTAATGCTGAACAATTGAAAAAGACGAGTACTAGCCCCAATGTTTTGCGTTTATTGGGGTGTAGTGAGGATATGGGCAAAATGATTGGTCTTGATAAGGATTGGTCTTATAGAATTGTTACTCAGGTCGGAAATTACGGAGAATCTTGGAACGCTTTTTTTGGTCCGAAAACTCCGCTCAATTTACCTAGAGGACTTAATCGTTTATGGACTGATGGTGGTTTGATGTATGCCATGCCGGTTCGATAATTTGTCTGTCTAGGTAGATAGTCCCGTTTTTATAACAAAAGGCCCCAGTGCAATCACACTTTGGGGCCTTTTGTCAGTTAATGAAAGTCACATGCTATCTAGAGAATCTTTTGGTATTTTTGGCGATGATGCCTGGAAAGAGCGAGAAAGAGTAAGAAGGCGTAAAGAGTACACGGTGCAAGCTCTTTTAATACTATTACTCGTTGCCTTTTTAGCAGGTGTTGCAATGAATGTGTCTGATAATTTAGCGGAAAGACATATTCATAGTGGGTTTGCATTTTTGAATAATCCTGCGGGTTTTGATATTGGCGAAGCTTTAGTTCCTTTTACTAGTGCAGACCATATGGGTAGAGCCTTCTTGGTAGGTATTGTGAATACTATCAAGGTATCGTTTGTTTCCATTATTGCGGCGACAGTGTTAGGTGTGGTCGTTGGATTGATGAGATTGTCTCGCCATCCGTTAGTTCGTTTTTTAGGTACAGCACATGTTGAGGTGTATCGAAATATACCGTTGCTAGTTTTGTTGTTGGCTTTCTATTTGGTTGTAACAGAGTTGCTTCCAGCTGGACGGTCTGCTTTACATATTGGAAGTTGGTTATTTTTGTCAAAATCGGGTTTTCAATTCGCGTGCCCGATAATTGGCTGGTGGGCTTTAGTTATTTCTTCGATTGTTGGATTGATCTTAGGCATAGGAACAGCCTGGGTGAGTCAACGATGGATGACAGGGTTAATGGCTAATCTAACAGGCATTACTGTGTTTGTTGTTAGTTTTGGTTTGGGATGGATGTTTTGTGGGGTTCTAACTGGATGGGAGTACCCTGTACAAACACGTTTTTCTTTACAAGGTGGGGGCCAAATATCGCCTGAGTTTTTGGCGTTAAGTTTAGGGTTGACGATGTTTACGTCGGCTGCAATTGCGGAAATTGTACGTGCAGGCGTACTCGCTGTTCGGTCAGAACAGTGGAATGCGGGCTTTGCCCTAGGGATGACTTTGACTGAAACTGTCAGTTACGTCATATTCCCTCAATCGATGCGTTTGGTGATCCCGCCGCTAGCTAGTCAGTTTATGAATTTGACGAAAAACTCTTCTTTAGCTGTTATGGTGGGCTATCCTGATCTTGTCAATATTGGTAATACAGCTATCAATGTGAGTGCTCAGGCATTAGAGGTGATCTGCATCATTATGTGCGTGTACTTACTGCTGAATTTGATCATTTCTGTTTTGATGAATCGTTTGAATGCTCGTATTATGCGAGCACCACAGTAAGAGGTTGGTGGAAATGATTGCAGAAAGTTCTTTCAGCGGTTCATTCATTGAACGTATGCGCAGGAAATATTTTTATTCAATTCCTGCGACATGTTTAACAGTACTCATTGCTGTTGTGGTTATAGCCATTTTTACTAAATTGATGGTTTGGGGTGTTTTAAATGCGGTATGGGTGCCAGATGTACAAGCTTGTCAACAAGGAAGTGGGGCGTGTTGGGGGTTTGTGGTTGAAAAATGGCGCTTAATTATTTTTGGACGCTACCCTTTCCATCTGCAATGGCGTGCAGCGCTGGCGACAGGGATTGTATTAGGGATGTTAGCGTTAAGTGCTCTTCCTCTGATGTGGCGCAAGCCGTACTTGAAAACTTTGTGTGTGTTGTGGATAGTAGTACTGGTTACTTTCTTTAGTTTAATGGTTGGTGGTGTGTTGGGTTTGGAAAAAATCTCCACGGATATGTGGGGGGGACTTCCGCTAACGATTATGCTCACTTTATTTGGGATGGCTGCATCTGTTCCACTCGGCATACTGTTAGCTTTGGGACGACGCAGTAAAATGCCTGTCTTATCTGCTGTATCGACGGGTTATATCGAATTAGTTCGTGGCGTTCCTTTGATAACAGTATTGTTTGTTGCTGCCTTTATTTTCCCGTTGATTTTACCTGCAGGGATGAGAATTGATCCTTTCTGGCGAGTTGCGGTAGGTATTGCATTATTCCAAGCAGCGTATATGGCTGAAATTGTACGAGGGGGAATGCAAACCATTCCTCACGGTCAGTTTGATGCCGCCGCCTCTCTAGGGTTAACGCAAGTCCAAGTTTACACTAACGTAATTTTGCCTCAAGCTCTTGTCGCGATAATTCCTGCTTTTGTAAACAGTTTATTGTCATGTTTCATGGATACATCTCTTGTAACGGTTGTCTCCATGTATGACTTAACGGGTAGTTTAAGATTGGCTCTAGGTGATGCTGTTTGGCGTTCATACTTCATTGAAGGGTACGTTTTCATTGCATCGGTCTATTTTGTGTTTAGCTTTATGGTATCTCGATACAGTCAATGGTTAGAGAGGTATTTGCTAGGTGAAAAAGATCGAGCGCATGCAGTTGAGTAAGTTACAAGGTGTTATATGCGAAAGATTCACGAACACATAATTCGAATTCCTGCTCTGATTTCCAGGGAGCAATTGTGGGCAGGTATTGAGCATGCGATGCGTTATCCAGAGTTGTATGTTGAGCATATGGTTGCTTCCAAAGTGCTTGAGGAAACAACTCAAGAGGGGGCTCAATGTCTAAATAGAGAGATTGATTTTGGGCAGTTTCGTCTTACTGATACCGTTGTTCTTGTTGATGGGAACGAAGCGCGTACGAGTGTTTCTGCTGGCGAAAGTTGGCCGGCTTCGGCATTTCTGATTCAAATTGAAGAACCTGAAGCTGGGAGCTTGTTTGTTCGTTTCGTATATGAGGAGCAGAGTTCCAGTGATAATGACAATCCTATGGTGATGTCATTACGTCGTCAGGCTTATGAGGCCAAGGATCGTGTTCTTATTGAACGTATCCTAAAAGATGCGCAATCAGGGGTGAAGTCATAATTGAGGTAACTATTTATAAAGGGGTGCCTAAAACGCACCCCTTTTTTTATAAAAATGATGCACACAGAGACTCGAATTTTTGAAATCATCGCCATCGATATTCAGGCGAAACTTTATCAAGTTCAAGCGGCAGTGTCGCTTCTTGATGAGGGGTGTACTGTTCCGTTTATTGCTCGCTATCGCAAAGAAAAAACGGGTGGATTGGATGATCGCCAGCTAAGGTTGCTTGAAGAACGATTGAGTTATTTACGAGAGTTAGAAACTCGTCGTCAAGTGGTGCTCGAGAGTATTCGTAATCAAGGTAGTTTAACGCCTGAATTGGAAGAAAAAATTCAGGCGGCCGAGAGCAAACAGCGCTTAGAGGATTTGTATTTACCATTTCGTCCTCGCCGTAAAAGTGTCGCAACTATGGCTCGTGAGGCAGGTTTAGAGCCATTGGCACTTCAGTTGTGGAACGATCCAACCCTCGATCCTGAAGATTGCGCAGTTACCTATGTGTCTGTCCCTAAGGGCGTTAGCGATGTTAAAGCGGCCTTGACAGGCGCACGTGATATTTTGGCTGAAAAAATCAGTGAGGATTCTGATTTGTTAGCTATGTTGCGTGAGTGGCTATTTAAGGAAGGCTCTTTGGTTAGTCGTGTGGTTGATGGCATGACTGAGCAAGGTGCAAAATTTCAGGATTATTTTGACTATCAAGAGCCAGTGGCTCAAATTGCATCGCATCGGATGTTGGCGATGTTACGAGGACAAACGGCGGGTGTATTATCGTTGTCCATAGTATTGGCTTATTCTGATGATGAACCTATTTGTCGAATTTCGGACTTTTATAAGCGTGGGCAACAAGGCCGATCCGCAGATTCATGGCTTTGGCAATGTTGTCGGTGGGCCTGGCGAGTTAAATTGAAGGCAAGTCTTGAGTCCGAAGTGATCTCTCGCGCTAAAGAAATGGCTGAAACGGATGCTATTGATGTATTTGGTGCGAACTTGAAAGATTTGTTGTTGGCTGCTCCAGCGGGTCAAAAACGGGTTTTAGGTTTAGACCCTGGGATTCGTACAGGTACAAAGATAGCAGCAATTGATGAGACAGGAAAATTGCTAGAGGTAGGGATTATTTTCCCGTTTGCTAGTCAGACAAAAAAGGAAGAGGCAATTGTTCTTTTAAGCCGGCTTATTCGATGTCATTCGATCGAGTTGTTGGCGATTGGAAATGGTACGGCGAGTCGAGAGACGGTCGATCTTATTGAAGAATTAAAGCGTAGAGAGCCTCAATTAAACTTTGTTTTTATGGTTGTTAGTGAGGCGGGCGCTTCTGTTTATTCGGCTTCTGAGCTAGCTTCGTTGGAATTCCCTGACCTAGATGTTAGTTATCGCGGGGCGGTGTCAATAGCTCGCCGTATTCAAGATCCTTTAGCTGAGCTAGTGAAAATTGAGCCTAAGGCTATTGGAGTAGGGCAATATCAACATGACGTGGATCAACACAAGTTGACTCGTAGACTCGAATCGGTAGTTGAGGATTGCGTTAATGCTGTGGGCGTAGATGTGAATACGGCTAGTGCGGCCTTGTTATCCCATGTTGCTGGTTTATCGCTTTCGCGTGCACGGGCTCTTGTAAGTTATCGTAGTCTTCATGGTGCCTATAAGACCCGTGAACAATTAATGGAGGTGCCTAGATTTGGAGTGAAGACGTTCCAACAATCAGCGGGTTTTTTACGCATAGTAAATGGAGATAATCCATTAGATGCTTCAGCAGTTCATCCTGAAGCCTATCCTGTTGTTTTGAGAATCATGAAGCAAACAGGCTTAGAGGTTGGGCAGTTAATTGGTAACACTAGTGTTTTACGTCAATTACGACCGAGCGATTTTGTAGACGAAAGATTTGGTATTCCTACTGTCAGAGACATTATTTCGGAATTGGAAAAGCCAGGGCGAGATCCTAGACCAGAATTCAGGATGGCTAAATTTGCTGAAGGTATCACTCAACTCGAAGATTTAAAATTAGGCATGACGTTAGAGGGGGTTATAACAAATGTAGCTGCTTTTGGTGCGTTTGTTGATGTGGGTGTACATCAAGACGGACTGGTTCATATTTCTCAGCTTTCCAATCATCGGGTTGCTGATCCTCGCGACGTTGTGAAGGTTGGCAAAATTGTGAAAGTGCGAGTTTTAGATGTTGATGTCAAGCGGCGGCGTATTAGTCTTAGTATGCGTTCAGAATCAGGAGTATCGAAAGAACGGATATCGAAAATAGTGAAGGATAAGAAGCCCTTAGGAGCAATGGCAACGGCTTTTTCAAAGCTTCGACGATAGTGGTAAAAAGGGGCTAGTTCTTCAACTGAATTGGAGAGCTAGCTCTGTTAAAATGATCGCCCGTTTAGCCCAGTTAATTAACTGGGCTAAATAGTTTATTTTGAATTTGACGAAAAGAGAATTTCCTCGGTTATGACGAGTCCTAATCCTGCATTGTTGCGTGATGTTGATATGCGTCGCACCTTTGCTATTATTTCTCACCCTGACGCGGGTAAAACTACACTAACTGAAAAGTTACTCCTCTTCGGAGGTGCTATTCAGATGGCTGGCGCGGTTAAGGGGCGTAAAGCTGCGCGTCATGCAACCTCCGACTGGATGGAGGTTGAAAAACAGCGTGGTATTTCTGTGACTAGTTCGGTCATGCAGTTCCATTACGCTGATCATGTGATTAATTTGCTTGATACTCCAGGGCACGAAGACTTTTCTGAAGATACATATCGTGTTCTTACGGCGGTTGATGCTGCTGTGATGGTGATTGATGCGGCAAAGGGTGTGGAAGCGCAGACAATTAAACTCTTGGAAGTCTGTCGAATGCGTAAAACGCCGATCATCACTTTTATCAACAAACTTGACCGAGAAGTGCGTGATCCTTTGGATGTGATTGGTGAAATTGAAAATGTCTTGAAGTTACAGTGCGTACCAATTACTTGGCCAATTGGGATGGGTAAAACGTTCCGTGGCGTATTTTCGCTACTTAAAAATGAACTAGTACGATTCACCGCAGGCGAAGAACGGTTAAGCGCTAATCGAGAAACGATTGTTGGATTGGATAATCCTGAATTAGATCGTTTATTCCCAATGGAAATGCCTTATGTTCGTGAGTCTATTGAGCTTGTTCAAGGCGCCACTGAACCGTTTGAGTTAGAGAAGTTCCTAGCTGGTGAACAAAGTCCTGTTTTCTTTGGCTCTGGGGTTAATAACTTTGGGGTGCAGGATGTTTTAGATGCTTTGGTACAGTGGGCACCTTCTCCGCAGGCTCGTGATGCTGGTGTACGAACAGTTGAACCTACAGAGAAGCCATTTTCTGGATTTGTGTTCAAAATCCAGGCTAACATGGATCCTCGTCACCGTGACCGTATTGCTTTTTTCCGAGTTTGTTCAGGTCGGTACTCTCAAGGAATGAAGGTTTTTCATACTCGAGAAGGTCGAGATATGAAAATCCCGAATGCTTTGACGTTTATGGCTCAAGATCGTGTAGTGATGACCGATGCTGTAGCAGGTGACATTATTGGTATATACAACCATGGTCAATTGCATATTGGGGATACTTTAACCGAAGGGGAAAAGTTAGCCTTTACTGGTATTCCTAGCTTTGCGCCAGAATTGTTCCGAGCAGCAAGAAGCAAAGATCCGTTTAAAGCAAAACAATTGCAGAAGGGCTTACAGGAACTCGGTGAAGAAGGAGCTATTCAGGTTTTCACGGGTGAGTTCGGAAATATTCTGCTTGGCGCCGTGGGGCACTTGCAGTTTGAAATTGTGGCTCAGCGTCTTGCGACTGAATATAAGGTTGATGCGATTTATGAGTCCACAGAGGTGTCAACAGCACGTTGGCTGTCCTTCCCGGATGAACAAACCCGCAAAGATTTCTTCAAGGAACAAGAAGCTCGATTAGCAACTGATGTGAACGGGAATATTGTGTATCTTGCTACATCCATCTATAACCTCGAGACAACAATGAAGCATTGGCCCCAGGTTGTATTCCATACGACACGCGAAATGCATCAGAAGTTTGATTAGTTCCTGAGCTGTTATTATTTAAAGGTAGGTGTTGTCTAAGTTTATTAGCTTATGCAAACCTACCTTTTTTTTGCTGATTTTGCTTATGGAGAATTAATTTGTTGCTCGCTCAAGAGCTTTTTTATAGGCTACTAAGGCATCAGGATGACAAAGCAAGACACGCTCGATAACCCCCTGTAAATATGATATGGTTAAGCCGTAATTGGTCATAGGGACATTTTGGGCACGTGCTGCTCGTAAGCGTGACAGCATATGGCGTCTTGTGACAACACAACCGCCGCATTGAATAAGAACCTTATAGGGACTTAAATCGACAGGGAAGTCTTTACCAACTGCGATTTCGATGATGAGATTTTTTCCTGTTTTTTGTTTAAGCCAACGAGGGATCTTGACGCGGCCAATATCATCTTTTTGAGGATGGTGGCTACAGGTTTCACATATGAGTACTCGATCTCCGTCTTGCAAGGAAGCTAAAGCGGCAGTTCCTTCAGCCATAGAAATGACATCAGATTTTGAGTAAGCCATTTGGATGGAAAAAGTTGTCAGCGGGATGCTCTCTGGTGTTTGATTTGCTACATCCATGATGACTTGTGAATCTGCTATGACAAGTTTAGGAGGTTTACGTAGCTCGTTGAGACACTCAGAGACTTTGTCTTGTTGTACGACAAAACATTTAGCATGTGCATCTAAGAGTTCTCGAATAGCTTGAACCTGAGGGAGGATGAGTCTTCCTTTGGGTGCGCCTGTATCTATCGGAGTCACGAGAATCACCGTATCTCCTGCGCCGACTAAGTCTCCGACTAATAGTCGGTCTTCGGGGATATGGTCAGCAGCTATGGAAATGATGGCTTGTCGCAGATCTTCAATACCAATACGATCTTGTGCGTCCGTTTGAACAAAAGGTAATCCGAACGAGCGGATTCTGTTTAAGAAAACTGAATCAATAGGGTATAAAGACGATTTATTTAGAGCCAAAATAGTAGGGGTGCCGAGCTGAAGGGCTTCTTTTATTAAATCTTCTTCATAGCGGTCAAAGTTTTGAGCGTTGCCGACAATAATGGCAATGTCAACCCATTGCAAAACATTCTTTGTTCGTTCGACGCGCGCTAATCCAAGGGGACCAATATCATCAATGCCAGCAGTATCAATCAGGACAACAGGCCCTATCGGTGCTAATTCACAGGCTTTTTCAACAGGATCAGTTGTTGTTCCTGCAACGTCAGAAACGATAGAAATATTTTGATTGGTCAGGGCATTAATTAGCGAGCTTTTGCCCGCATTGCGTTTACCAAAGAGACCGATGTGGAGTCGTAAGCCTTTTGGGGTTTCAACCATGATTTTCTTCATAGGCAAAAAAGGTCAAAAAGATAATTTCTTTGACTCTCAAAAACGAAAGAAGGCAGTCAAGAGACTGCCTTCTTTTATATCACATCAATGATCTATTGATCAGAGAGGATTACTTTTCAATGTTGGTGCGCACAACGTCACGTTCGAACCAGGTCGGAGCGTGATGTTCGGCAGCTTCAACAGAAATCGTACCGGGGCCAAGACGCCAAATACCCTTGAAGTGTTCCATTGAGAGGAGAGCAAGCGGAATATGAGCGCAAACGACCAACACGGAAACGATAATGGAGCCCCAAACGTGGAAGTAGAAAGTCCACAAGAAAGCTGCCTTACCAAGAAGCGGTGCGCCGATCCAAAGCATCCAACCCGTAACTGTCAAAGCGGCGATCATGCCCATGAAGAGCAAGTAGGAAGCTTTCTGACCACCGTTATAGCGACCCTGAGGCGGTACTTCAACAGGACCAAAGGGAATCTTGAAGAAGCGGCGAGGATAGCCACCAAAGTTGCGGAACCACATGATCGTGTTGCGATCCCATTCCAAGCAAGCGCGAAGAATGAGAGCAAAACGATCAGGAGCAAGCACGATGAAGCCTAGCAGGTTAAACGTGAACACTACACCAAGAATAAGGTGAGCGAGCATCGTTGCTTCTGCAGCGCTAGCTTCAGGATTGCAAAAATAAGCATAAACGCCCGTAAAGAGCAAGGCGAACCACGTGATAGCGTTCACGGAGTGGAACACCTTATCGGGGGCGTGGAAACGAAGAATACGGTCATTAGCCATGGTGTGCCTCCGTTATGGACGCGAGCATCGTACGCGGATAGTAGTGAGTATGGAGCAATTCATGCATGGTGTGATCAGTCGGTTTGGCACCAAGATCCTTATAGATCTGCATCACAGTAGGATTCTGGTGGGAAGACGTAAGCCCCATCGCCTGGCAGAGCTTGTCGTCTTGATAGAGACCAGCCTGACGAGCCTTGATAATCACACCGCGACGAGCGATCAAGTCACCAATGGCGTAACCGCAAACAGCCACAGCACCAACGCAGAGACCGACAACCTTCAGAAAACCGCGGCGACCTAAAATCAACGCAGCAGGGCGCTCGGCGTAATCATAGTTTTCAGAGAACATTATTTAAATCCTTGCGACAAAAGTTAGGCACGCAGTGGGAGTGGGATCGTCGGGTTGAGCCATGCCGTACCAACAGGTTGAACAGGCTGACCACCACCGTTAACGCAACCACCAGGGCAGTTCATAACTTCGACGAAGTGATAGCGGTTCTTGTCAATGCGGATGCGACGAAGAACTTCTTCGAGTCCTTGGTTGGCCCCATTAACAACGCAAACACGGATTTCTGCAACTTCGCCACCCTTAGCTTGTAACGGAACCGGGATCGTTGCTTCAACGATCGCGTTATTGTAGCCACGAACGATTTCGATGTCAGCGTTCTTGAGTTCTTGACCTGCGAGAACGAAGTAAGCTGTACGCAAAGCGGCTTCCATCACACCACCAGAGTTACCGAAGATCGTGCCAGCGCCAGTGTAGATTTCGAGGGCGCCACGCTCACGCTTCTTGGACATAGTAAGAGGGTTGATACCCTTACGACGCAAGAGTTCAGCGAGGTCACGAGCGGTAAGGCATGCATCAATATCCTGATAGGACGGGGTGTCTTCAGGAATCATTCCATTTTCCTTGGCCCATTTCCAAGCGCTATTCATTTCAGGACGAGCTGCTTCAAAGATTTTGGCTGTGCAAGGCGTGACGGAAACGAAGAAGATTTTACGTGGATCGCACTTGAAGAGATGCTTAGCACCCCAAGACTTGGCGAGCGCACCACCCATTTGAAGCGGCGACTTAGCCGTGGAAATATGCGGAATCAAATCGGCATGGTTGGTTTCCATGTTTTTGATCCAGGCAGGGCAGCAGGACGTGAAATGCGGGAACGGATGTTCGGCCATTTCCTTGACGTCATCGCTACGATCGTTGAGCAACCAATAGCGTACTTTCTTGATGAATTCTGTGCCTTCTTCAAGGATGGTCTGGTCTGCCGAGTTGTTGCAGTCATAGACTTTGAAGCCAAGAGCTTCAAGAGCATTAGACATCTGATCTGTAGACAATTCACCAGGCTTGCCACCGAATTCTTCACAAAGAGACACGCGAACAGCAGGAGACGGATGAGCAACGCAGACACGAGACTTGTCAGCGAGAGCCTTCTCGACCTGATCGACGAAGCTCATTTGCTCAATGGCTTCGAACGGGCAAGCAATCAAGCACTGGCCGCAATAAAGACAAGCGTCTTCAATAATGTGATGCTTCGCACCGAGACCGCCAGCAATGGCGTCAACGGGGCAGAATTTAGAGCACGTATCGCAACCGACGCAACGGTCTTGGTTGATATGAATGATGCTACGGAGTTCTCCCTTTCGGAGATTACCCTGATAAGCAGGTCCGTCTTCTCCGTGGGCGTTGGCGCCAGGGAGGTACGTACGAACCGTGATCGTATTGTTGGACATTGAAAAACTCTCCAGAATCAGCAGAACTTAAAAAGTTCCTTGTGAAATCTCTGAGTGGCAGAGTCAGAAAAGCTGAACTCGGGGGAAGCCAATCACAGATACAACGTGCTGAATTTTTGAAACGAAACGGATTGCATATAAAAGCCATGCGTTTCGGTGAAACACGCTGTGCATTTTAAGGGGGTTTGCGTTAATGAGATCTACCTAAAAGTAGTAGAGGCGTGTTTGTGGCGAAGAAATTTTGATGAAATCGAAATAAAAAGTACAAACTGTTAATCTTTGTCAATCGAGAGGTGAAAGGGTTTACATTCTAACTAATTACCTAGACCAATTTTTGCTGTTTTTTCTAGGCGCAAGAAGTAAAAAACCTCGAACAATGAAGAAGTTCTTGTTCGAGGTTTGGATTTCAGAAGGAGTAAAACTTAGGAGTAATCTTCTTCTTTGAGCGGTTGTCTCAACTCTGCTCGGACATTATCCATAGCAGAGTAGAAGGCTTTCATCATGACTAAACCCAGGAATTTACCAGCATCAGTGACAATAATATTGTCAGGGTCAGTTGGGTCGTCCTTAATTGCCCCTGCAATTTTTAAGCCTAACATTTCTTTAGTTAGTGCTCTATCTACATCAACCCCGTGAACTTCTCGGAAGTACTTTCGAGAAAGACGATGAGAGAACAGACCTAACATCAAACGATATTGAAGAATGGCATGTTGGTCAAATTGACGTCTGCGTTCAACCCCCGTATTACCATTGGCAATACGTTCGCCATATCGGCGCAAGCTAAATGTATTAACGTAGAGACTGTCATTCAGAAAACTGAAAGCACCAGAACCTACGCCCAAATATTCATCATAGTCTACGACATATTCGTCAAACCCCTCATCGTGAGTACGTCCAAACGTCCAGGATGTTAAATGGTTATAACGAGAGCCTAGGGTGTCCAAAATAACACGGTATTGATCAGCGAGCTGATTGCCTCCAGCGGCTATCACGTTTTTCACACTCTTACGTGTTTGAGATGTGACCATCAACGGATAGGTTGTGACCTGGCGCGGATTGAGCTGCCAAATCTTTTCCATATCGTCATGCAACATATCTAATGTTTGACCTCGGAAACCAAACATCATATCAATATTGCAAGTGGGGAATAGCTCTTGAGCATACTGAAGACGCTCAAAAATTTGTTCTCCAGACCCGAACTTTTCGTATCGATCGGAAAGCTTTAATAGTTCATCATTAAAGCTTTGAACGCCAATCGACATACGATCGACCAACCCCTTCAAGTTTTTAAATTGAGGCGTGGTAATGATTTGAGGATCGGTTTCGCACGAGATTTCTTTAATGGACGGAAAGAGTTTTTTCGCGTGTTCTAGCGTTCTAATCAGCTCTTCTTCAATGATGGTTGTGGTACCACCGCCAACATACATGGAATGGAAGTCATAGCCTAGGGCTTTGACATAGTCCATTTCTTTACGCAAATTCACAAAATACGCACGCGCAACGTGTTCTTTAAAAAGAAAACGATGGAAAGTGCAATACGAACAAAGAGTATGACAAAACGGGATATGAGCGTACAACAAATATTTGTGCCCTTCCTGTGGGGGAGGGGGATTTTGCAGGATGACAGGATCACAATGCAAGTATCGTTTTGTGTAGTAATCCATGATGCGGTCTGTCATACCGATCATCCATTCTGGTAAAAGTTTCCGCGGCTGTGGTTGGTAGCTATTGGTGCTCATTTATTACATCGATACAAAAAAAGTAGGTGCGTCATTGTACTAAAGATAAGAATGGTTCTTGCTTAAATTGTTTTGCTAGTTATGTAAGCATTAACCATGCGTTGCGTACAGTTGAGCAATTTCTTTTTCAAATTTTTGAGAAAGGGGAATTCTCTTGAGTTTGAGGGTTGGGGTGATAAGCCCGTTCTCAATTGTCCACGGGGTTGTGGTCAGTACAATCGCTCTCGGTAATGCATAGTTAGGAAAATCTTTTGCAGCTTCTTTAGCACGTTTAAGTGCTAAAGATTTCACCGCTGGGATGTTTAAGTTCGTTAGATCAGTAGGGTCTACATGACATTCGTGAGCTAGCGCTTCCCATCCTGTCGGTGATAGGACTGTGATGAGCCCTAAATATGGACGATTTTCACCAACAATATAACACTGAGAAAAGAGGTCGTTGGTTTCAATCGCGCTTTCAAGGTCTGCAGGGGGTATCTTTTCTCCTGTACTGGTGACGATGATTTCTTTAATGCGCCCTTTAATTTTGAGCAAGCCGTCAGGGGTGAATTCCCCGATATCCCCTGTTTTAAACCAACCATCAGCTGTAAATGCATGCGCGGTATCTTCAGGGCGATTCCAGTAGCCGTTTGTAATGCTTGCTCCTTTGATTTGTATTTCGCCCTCGTTACTTAATCGAATTTGTACGTTTTCAAAAGGTAAGCCGACGGTGTTGGGTTGGTTGAGTGTAAGCGAATTACCCGAAATAATCGGGCTAGCTTCTGTCATGCCATACCCTTGAATAATAGGCAGACCTAAACTGCAAAACGTTCTAGCAATTTCTTTGTTGAGCGACGCGCCTCCTGAGATGGCAATACGGAGACGTCCCCCGAATTGCGTGGATAGTCGTGAGGCAATATTTTTGTAGAGAGGTTTCAATAAAAAATCGAACCAAGCGTCGTGACTCGGCTCGGTAGGTAGTTTGTTGTGATGACAAAAATCTCTCCAACCGGTTTCTACAGCTTGATTGAAAAGGTAACGATTGAATTGGCTAGCCTTTTTGAGATCCTCTTTGATGCGAGCATAAAACCGTTCATATACTCGAGGAACGGCAATAATTACATTGGGACGAATCTTTTTAAGATCCTCAGCAAGAAGTAATATCGAGCGGTTGTAGGCGATGGTACATCCTGTAGCCAAAGCAAGATAGTAACCAGCTGTTCGTTCAAATGTGTGAGATAAAGGAAGGATTGACAGAAAAACATCCCCTGATCTAGGAGCGACGCACTTCAACGTTGCTTTAACATTACTGACGATGTTTTTATGAGTTAATAAAACTCCTTTCGGGCGTCCTGTCGTTCCAGAGGTATAAACGATGCTAGCGAGGTCGGATTCTTGAGGAGCTATTGATGGAATGGGCTGTGAGTTAGATGCGGCGAGCCATTCGCTGAGGCTAAAAATAATTTGGTTGCTATCTAATGAGGGTGTAGGAAACTCTTCTGTGATGATGATATGAGTCAAATGTGGCAGTTTATCGATGGCCTTAGCAATGTTTAACCAACGATTGATATTGTTTGTAATTAAAACTTTAGCTTGACTATCCGAAAGAATAAATGCGCTTGCTCCAGGTGTATCAATCGCATGTAATGGTACGGTTACTAGTCCATTTGCTAACGCGGCTTGATCGGCGCATACGTGGTCAATGCCATTGGGAATAAGGATACCCACTCGAGTTCCTTTTGGTAGATCCAATAGGGAAAATGCTTTTCTCCACTGAGTAATCGCTTTATTAAGTTGTTGATAGGTGGTGCTTTCCCATATCTTGCGAGATTTATTAAATTGACGTATAGCTTCGTGATGGGGATAGAGATGAACACTGTTGGTAAAAAGCTCTGGCAAAGTGGTACAAGACTCTAAGTGAAATGAAGTAATCTCAGTTTTTTGATCTAACACAGTACGTTCCTCCTCTTGGAACCTGTCATGAATAGCATTTAAATGCGTTGCCGAAAGGTTACTCCCCTAATGAGATTAGGGGAGTAGCTCTAGTTAAGGGTTTCTAAGCGTTTTTTCTCTAACTCTTCCCATCGCGTATAACTATTGTTGATGCTCTCTTCGATGCTCTTTGCTTTTTCAGCATCTTTTCGTAATTCTTCACTTGATTTCATGTGATATGTAGGAGAGCTCATTTCTTGCATCAGTGCCTCTTGTTCTTTTTCGAGATCTTCAATGCGTTTAGGTAGAGCTTCAAGTTCTTGTGTTTCTTTGTAACTCATCCGAACTTTTTGATCTCTTAAGCGGACTTTTGGTGATGATTTTGATTGTGAGGGTTCAGAAGTCGTTTGTACGACGGGGGTAGCTATCTTCGGTTTTTGTCTTAACCAGTCAGAATAGCCACCAACATATTCTGTCCAACATCCATTTTCATCTGGAACTAGAACTTCTGTTACGACGTTGTCAAGGAAACGACGATCATGACTGACGAGAATAATTGTCCCAGGATATGCCGACAATGTCTGTTCGAGCATTTCCAGTGAGTCGATGTCAAGGTCGTTGGTTGGTTCATCTAAAACAAGTAAATTTGCGGGTAGGGCAAACAGTCTAGCTAACAGTAGTCTATTCCGCTCCCCGCCAGACAGGGAGCTAACAGGGACATTAACTCTTCTCGGCGGGAATAAGAAGTCTCCCATGTAAGCAATGATGTGTTTACGTTGTCCTCCAATGTCTACCCATTCAGAACCAGGAGAAATTGTTTCGGCTACTGTTTTGCTTAGATCTAGTTGTTCTCGTAACTGATCAAAATAAGCAATTTGTAAATTTGTACCTAGCTTAACTTCTCCTTGGTCAGGTGAAAGACTTCCGAGAAGGAGTTTGATCAACGTACTTTTACCAACGCCATTATGTCCTATAAGACCAAGGCGATCTCCTCGAAGCAACTTAAAGTTTAAGTTGTTAACAATAGTGCGGTCGCCAAAAGATTTTGTTAATTCGGTTGTCTCAATGACAACTTTTCCGCTTTTTTCGCCAACATCAATTTTTAAGTTGATACTACCCGTGCGATCACGTCGCGCTTCTCTTTGTCGACGTAATTCTTCTAGGCGGCGAACTCGTCCTTCATTTCGAGTGCGTCGCGCTTCAATCCCTTTTCTAATCCAAACTTCTTCTTGTGCCCAGAATTTGTCAAAACGGCGGTTGGCTAAAGTTTCTGCCTGCAATTCTTCTTGTTTACGACTTTCGTAAGCAGAAAAACTCCCGGGGTAGGAGCGAAGGATGCCTCTATCTAACTCAATAATTCTTGTAGAGATATTGTCTAGAAACTGACGGTCATGTGTAATGATGATTGATGCACGTTGTGAGCGAAATTCGGTGTTTAATAAGTTTTCAAGAATAGAAATGGCTTCAATATCTAGGTGATTGGTTGGTTCATCAAGCAATAAAACATCAGGTTCCAATGCAAAGGCTAACGCTAAAGCTGCGCGCTTACGCTCTCCACCACTGAACTCATTGATTGGTGCATCAGGATTTAGGCTGAATTTCATCAGAAATTCTTCTAATTTGGCTATTTTGCGCCAATGCTCACGCTCGTCTTCGAGATTAGATAAATGACCACGAAGAATTAAGCTTTCTCGAATGCTATTAGCTTGCGGCAAAATGGGTTCTTGTTCGACATACAAAGTACGAAGTCCATCTTGAGTTCGTAACTCACCATCATCTAGGTCTGTTTGTTTGGCTAAAACGGATAGGAAAGTACTTTTGCCTGTGCCATTACGTCCAATGAGGCCAACTCGTTCACCTGGCTCGATAGAAAAATCAGCGCTGTCTAATAACGGGAGGTCGCCCCAAGCAACGTGGGCATTCATCAATGTGATCAATGGCATATTCAGTTCAATGTTTATCGTGTTGTTATAGTGGGGAACTTCTTTATTCGTTCGAAGTGTCAGTGTTTTCTAAAGAGTCTTCATCGGCAACTGCGGGGATAGCTGGAAAGTCGCCAGGTGCGATCAAAATATCGGTTGGTACATCTACAAGGGTACCGTTATGAATGACATACGTCGAAGGGCGTCGATCAATCAAAGCACTGTGCGACCGATCGATTGTTAAATCTCCCGTTTCCCCTTTAAGTTGGAAGCTCTTTGTGTTTTTTGCCCAATTAATAGCAATTTGGTAGGCATCTAGTCCTAGAGAGAAGAGACGTCGTGCCGGCATTGAGTAGGGCATGGCGATGCCGTATTTATTTTCAAATGTCTGTGTGTCGTAGCGCAGAATTAGCGGGCATTCAGCAAAGACAACTTGGTTTAAGTCATAAGCTAAGGCAGAAGAAGACGAACTAGTACTGGGATCGCCAGGATTGGTTGTAGAGGTGGCCCAAACACGTGTTCGCAAAGGGAGTCGGTTACGAACCAATCCGGCTGTCCGTGCGTCAAGGGCAAGTAAGGCTGCTTGATAGGGAGGTTCTGCTGTGGCTATTTTTGTTTTAGCTTCATTGCGGATTGCCTTCAGAGCTTTTACATCTCCGCTAGCGACGATTTCCATGTGTCTGAATTTCAAGCGTTCTTCTAGACTTAATTCTGGACGGCATTTATCTTGCAGTTCTTGTAGGTTGTCTAATGTGACTGTGAAGACCTCATATGGGATATTCGATTGCTGTAAAACACGAATGTATGCTTCACTTAATCTTTGTTCCCAAGGCTTATCTGTTGTTAATACGAGAATCTTTGACGGATTGTCTAAAGAGGTCGGTTGTGGAAGAGCCTGAATGGCTAGTTTGGCAATGTATTCCGCTTCTAAATCCGTAGCCACTGAAAGCATGATTAAATTGTCTGCCGGATTCTGAGCGGCTAAGTGTGAATAGTTCAATGTAACGATTGGTATTGGTAGTTGTTCAGATTCAGATAGATGTTCAACGCGATCCTTTTGCAAAGGACCAACGACAACATCAGCTCCGGCAAAGACAGCAGTGTCAATCAATTCATGAATATTGACATTTTCAGGAGCTTCAATAAGCATTAAGTTTGCACCGTAGTTATTTGCTCGATTTGCTGCGATGAGACCGTTACCTACAATTTTGGCCGCGGACAAAAAAGGAGACTCGTCTGACGGCATTAACATGGCAATGTTTAATGGACGGGATGCGGTCTCGTCGATCAGGTGGCTTTCGTGAGCCCCTGCCACGGTATGAGGCTGTACAGCTTCAGCGTAAGTTGAAATTTGTGAATTCTCGACAGCTGAAACATCCACTGCGGAAGCAGCAAGGCTTACAATCGGGAGGCTAATGATGGCACTGCTGATTAATAAACGGAGCGAAAAAAGGACGGACACAATGAGTTCCCTTAAAGATCTATGGCTTTCAAATGCTTTAATGCAAGCGTCGGGTTTACCTGAACAAAGTTTTCCTGATAGCACACTATATATTGTAGGGTTGCCAATAGGCAATCTTGGTGATATTACGCTACGTGCGCTGTGGACTCTTGCTCATGCTGATGTTATTGCAGCTGAAGATACACGAGAGACGCGAAAACTATTAGATAAGTTTGGAATTAGTGTAAAGCTTCTTTCAGTTCGTGAGCACAATGAACGTCAAGGTGCGGAGCAAATTATTGAATTGTTAACGATAGGAAAGAGAGTTGCATTGGTTACAGACGCAGGTACGCCTTGCGTGTCTGATCCTGGGGCTCGTGTAGTCAAAGCGGTTCGTGAGTCGGGGTACAAAGTAGTGCCTGTTCCAGGAGCATCGGCAGTCATAACAGCTTTATCTGGCTCTGGCCTTCTAGGGACAGGTTTTTCATTTGTTGGCTTTGTTCCTCCGCAAAAGAAAGCTCGCGTGTCTTCCCTCAGTTATTGGCTTGGGCGCCCTGAGCCTTTTGTTTTATACGAAGCTCCACATAGAGTCATTCAATTGTTATCAGATTTGGCTGATATGATTGAACCTGATCGTAGGGTTGTTATAGCTAGAGAAATCACCAAGAAATTTGAAACATTTACTGTGTTAAAAGGTAAAGAATTGGTTGAGTGGTTATCGATGCACGAACCAAAAGGGGAGTATGTCATCTTGGTGGATGAGTCTCCAAAAAACGACGTAGCAATGTCAGATGAGGGTAAACAGTGGGTGAGAGAGTTGGTAAACGAGTTGCCAACTTCGCGTTTAGCAGCGATTTCTGCGCGTGTTTCGGGCATCTCCCGGGAAGATGTGTATCAGATGATTTTAGAGTTGAAGAATAAATAGTTCACTTGAGTGTTTCACGTGAAACACTGACAAAAAAACAGCGGTTTAAAAACCGCTGTTTTTTTGTATATATCCCACGTGAAACATTCACTCAGAACGTAAGGCAACTTCTCGTGTTTTGGATGAGTGTATGTTGCGAACCAAACTATCCAAGAGCCCAGACAGCTCTTCAACAAGATTAGAGTTGGAGATGACACCGACAAGTTTTCCTTGCTCATCCACAATGGGCAGGCGTCGCACACCAAACTCACGCATGCGTGCGAGTGCAACAACCATACTTTCGGTAGGAGTAGCGGTGACTACCGGGGTTGTCATGATGTCTTTGACGGTTAAATTTTCTGGGTTGAGTTTTCTTGCAACTACTTCAATAGCAATGTCACGGTCTGTGATCATGCCTAGGGGTGTTTGATTTTCATCAACGACAACAAGGCTACCGACGTGATCGAGTCTCATCTGAAGAGCGCAAGCGCAAATAGACTGATCTGCGGTAATGGTAGCCACTTCGTGTACCGCCATGTCGATCACTTTCATGGAACGAGTTCTCATGTTTCGTACCTTTGAGTATTGAGAAGGAAACGTAAACTTAATTTTCTGTAGATTCTAACGAAAAATAGTAGCGCTTGATTACGAGAGTCGTAAATCATTCATCATCGTTTTCGTCAGGCTCTAAAGAGGGCATAACGTGTTGAAAGTGTTGAAAATCATAGAGTCTTGAATCCATGAGATGTGAGGGCGAAACACGCTGAAGGCTCATGAAAAGGTTGTAAACTCTGCCTGGGAACTCGCGATCCCAAGTTTTAATTAAGTTCTTAATTTCTTGTCTTTTCAAGTTTTCTCCTGCGCCGCATAAGCCCTTAGACGTAACAGGATAACTTTGGATTTTGGAAAAACGTTCAGTTTCACTTTCTCTGACATACGCTAAAGGGCGAATGACGATATTGTTACCATCGTCACTACGTAAAATGGGAGGCATCGCTTTAAGCCGGCCACCATAAAACATATTGAGCAAAAGAGTACCTACGATATCATCCATATGATGACCTAAGGCAATTTTTGTGCAACCTAATTCTTTAGCTACTCGATACAGAATCCCTCTTCTAAGGCGAGCACACAACGAACAAACATTTTTCCCTTCAGGAATAAGTCGTTGAATAATGGAATAAGTATCTTGATCTTCAATGTGATAGGGCACTTGAATTTTTTTGAAATATGCTTCCAAGCTTTCCCTTGGGAATTGAGGGATGTGTTGATCGACATTGACAGCAATTAAATCAAAATGAATTGGTGCTCTTTTTTGTAAGATGCGTAGCGCATCAAGCAGTACAAAACTGTCTTTGCCACCACTGATGGCCACCAATATACGATCACCATCAGAGATCATCTTGAAATCGGTAATGGCTTGAGCGGTAAGGCGAATGATACGTTTTTCCAGTTTTTTGGTTGCAACTGACTTTTTGTTTCGATTACTGAGGCCCATGTTTTTCCCATCTTTGCTGTTAGCAAAGATTTCATTACTCGGTAACTGTGTATCCTGTTGAGCTAAAGGAACAATGGGAATGCGACGCAAGGGTTCGTTATTGGTCATGATGGGGAAGTTCTAAGAGTTTTTACGTCGCCAAACTTCAATACCAACAGCTTTGACATTTTCATAGGCTTCGGTTTTTGCAGATGTTAGACGTAATACTTGAATGCCTGGAAGGGTGATAAGTTTATCGGCAATAGCATCAACAAGTGTTTCTTGCAAGTTGTAGTGTTGAGCTAGAGCAATTTCCGATATATGTTGGACTAAAACATCATAGTTTAAGACGTCACATAGATCGTCAGAAGAACTTGTAGAATCTTGAAGTGATATCCAAATCTCACAATCAAAAAGAACTTGTTGAGGATGTTGCTTCTCGTGTTCGTAGGCTCCGATCCAACAATTGAGTTTAAGTTGCTGAATAAAAATCTTACGACATGTAAAAGTTAGGTCGTTGGTGAATGGAGGGGGGGTCACAGTGTTCATAAGGTTTCTAGAGAATGCGTTGGGTCATTTGTATTTTTGTTTTGTTGGTTGTAGTGCTATCCTGTGTGCCAACTCTTCGCCGTTGGGGATTAGGTAGGCTTCCTGGAGATATAAATTTTAAATTTTTGGGAAAACAAATCGAAATTCCCTTAATGAGTACGATTTTGTTGACAGCAATCGTTGCGATTGTAGCCCGCTTATTGTGAGTGGTATAGGGAAGCCAATACTTTAATCCGAGCCTGACGAATAGCAATAGGAATAAGTTTGGGGTTAGTTTGTTGGTGCGCAATTTTACCTGCATCGATACTTTGCCAAAGTTTTAAGCCCTGGATTTGTAGATTGACAGACCGTTGGGACTTAACTGACCACATATGAAGCATAAGGTACATTCGTTGTGGTCGTCGTAAGGCGTCTCCTTGTTCAAACAGACGATTTAAAACTTCTGCAGACGGCTCCAAAGCAAAAAGTGCCTGCAAACGATGGAAAGTTTCGCTAAGTTGTTGCGTTGCGGAAGGCGTTTTTAATTGCAGGGCAATCTGTTTAGCGTCGGTTGAAGACTCGCAGAAGGATGTGAGTAGAGCGAAGCGAGCTTCGAGGGGTAGATGTTGTTCGACTGCTCGAGTTAGCGTCTCTCTTAACAATGGATCGCTAGGATCAATTGGTATAAGTTTGTTCCATAAGGCGCATTGATTGAGGGTATCAATCATGCGTAATGGGGCTTTTTGCATTAAGCCTCGAGAAATCTCAGACCACACACGTTCAGGAACTAAAGCATTAGTTTCTCCAGAGTTCACCATATGCCGCATAAGTTGCATAGTTTCTTTTGCAACTTGAAAATCGGGAAATTTAGAAGCGAAACGAGCAACTCGTAAAATTCGTACTGGATCTTCAGCAAAAGCTTCGCTAACGTGACGTAAGACTTTTACTTGGAGATCTTTTTGCCCGTTAAAGGGATCGAATAATTCTCCTGTTTTACTTTGTGCGATGGCATTAATAGTTAAGTCTCGTCGTTTCAAGTCATCTTCTAGTCGAACATTTGGAGATGTATGAAAAACGAAACCATGATATCCGGGAGCGGTTTTACGTTCTGTTCGAGCTAAAGCATATTCTTCATGGGTTACAGGATGGAGGAAAACAGGAAAGTCCGTGCCGACAGGAGTGAATCCTTTTTGGATCATTTCTTCAGGCGTGGCACCAACAACGACCCAGTCATGGTCTCCTGTTTCTGGAATGGAATAGCCTTGTGCTCGGAGTAAAGTGTCTCGTACAAAACCGCCAACAGAATAAATTTTCATAGCTTTTTTGAACCTCAAGAATTATGGGAGTTTTGTTTCAGGGCGATTTGCGTTAGCTGGATGTATTGTGCCAACAAAATCACTAAAGCTACCCAAGTCCTCATTGAGTAGAGAAGCGTATGTAAAAGTATTCGATAGGACATTTTTTACGTAATCTCGCGTTTCAAAAAAAGGGATCGATTCAATAAAGATCGCTCCTTCCATTGGTTTTTGAAGTGCCTTTCTCCACTCTCGAGCTCGTAAGGGGCCTGCGTTATAGGCTGCACTAGCTAAGGCATAGCTCTGATCAAAATCAGTATGTAGCATCTTGAGGTAACTGCTACCAAGAGCGATATTGATGTCTAGTTGTGTGATCGGTTTATCTTTGTATTCGGAGAGCTCTAATTTCCTAATTAGCCATTTAGCAGTGTTAGGCATAATTTGCATCAAGCCTTGTGCGCCTACATTTGAGCTTACGCTTGTCATGAAGCGAGATTCTTGGCGGATAATGCCATAAACCCAAGCACTGGGAACACTGTATCGTTGGCTGATTTGAGTGATCTGAGGCTGATCAGGTGTAGGGAATAAAAAATGAATATGCGGTTTGGTTTTGCTAATTCGTTGTCCAGTATTAATCATGCGATGGATGAGCTGTTCTTTCTCTGCATATTGAGTGGCGGAGAGTAAAGTGTTAGCTGATGCATCGCGGAGTGCCCAGTTCCATTCTCTATGTCCCATAAAAAAGAGTTCTAAGCGATAGAAAGTCTTAGCTTTTTGAAAATGAGGATTCTGATCCCATTGTTGTCTATCAGCCTCTGGCATGGGAGTGGTTGCATTTTTATTCAAGGGATAGGAAATTCCGAGTTCATCACAAGCTAGCTTCCCGTAAAAGCTAATATTTGAAGAAATCGATTTAAAAAGCTTCTGTGCTTCTTGCGAACGCCCTTGAGCTATTAAAGAACGTGCTCGCCAATAAATCCACGTTTCGTTATTGCGCATTTCGGGTGACATATGCGCAATGGCGAGCTCAACGGCTTTCCAATCATTAGTTTTGAGATACGCGCGAGCAGCCCAAGCAGCAGTAAGATCCCTTGAGATGAGTAATGGATGCTGATAGAGGCGAGCGCCTGCTCGTGTAAATAGTGTAGCGCCTAGATCATTTTGATTGACAGTAGCTTCGTAAGCTAATACTCCCCAAACTAGACTTTGCCAATTAGGGGCGAGTCTGGGTGTAACAACTTCGGCAACTTGGGTCGCTAATTTAAAGTTCGCAGATCGTAATCTGAGTAATAAAAAAACTTGTGCTCTTGCAGAATAGCGCTTGAATGAATGCTGATTTTTCTTATACCATTTTTGAGGATTATTGAGAATAGCCAAAAGAGTTGTACGTTTAGCTGGAAGAAGTTTCTCGGGTAAGTTGGTAATCAAGTAACGCACCTCTTGCCAACGCTCTTTTTGGGCTTGAATCACAATGGCAGACCATGCCCAGTTTGGATTGGTGTCGATAACTTTCTCTGTAAGTCTCCTTAGTGGTACACCTTTTATTGACGATTCTTTAATGAAGGATTCTGCAGAATGAATATTTTCTTTGCTAAAGTTATACCAGTGATACCAAGCTAGAATTTCAGGTTCTTTCTTGTTCCATTGTAAATAGGAATAGATTTGATTAAATAAATCCGAGTTGATGCGATCCTGCACAATCATCAGATAGTCAGATGCCGCACGTTCACCAATGTATTCGCCTTGGTGAGATTCGATGAAGTTGATAAAGTCTACATTGTGTTTTGGGCTGTCTTTATTTGATTTAAGAGTCAGAATGAGACGCCATAACTCAACATATTCGGAAAGGGGATAGTTGCCTAAAGCGTATTGAGCTTGCTCAACTTCGGACAACGATCTTTTTTGATAGGCACGGCGAGCATCTAAAAACAGTTGGTCTAATAAATGTACTTGCTGACTATTTTCTGAGGTGACTACACTTGTCTGTACGGATGGTGTGGTATTCGCATGAAGCAACGGTACAATCATGCCAAAAGAACATAGAGACACAACAAGGTGTTTCACAAAACTAACATAAGTAGACATCGTTATCTTCGATCAATAAAGGTCTGAATGGTGAGCAATCAAGCTATCTCAATGTTAACGAAAAAAGATTGGCGTACATCGTTATTGGAGCTTCGAAACCAATTGTCACATTCACTGGTGTTGAACGAAAAGTTAGCGTCAACAGTTATGTTTGAATTGAAGGCTCTCAAACCAAGAAGTCTTGGAGCTTATTGGCCGATTCGTAGTGAACCTAATTTCATTGAAGCGCTTAAACACTGGACGAGAGAGAACGGTGTTGTTCTATCTTTGCCTGAAACACAGGCTGATCAGATGGTTTATAGACGGTGGGAGGCTGGGGGAGCACTAAAGAAAGATCAAGCGGGCATATGGTGCGCAACTGGACAAGTGCTTACATCTCCTCCAGAGTTGATTTTGGCTCCTTGTGTGGGATATTCAACGTGTTGTTATCGTTTAGGGTATGGAGGAGGTTTTTTTGATCGGTACTTAAGCACATGTATGGAACGAAGACCTACGGTCGTTGGCGTGTGCTTTGATCAATTATTGGTACCCGATGACCTTTTTGAAGAGCATGATGTAAGGTTGGATCTAATTATTACAGAGAATAGAGTATTAAGGAGCTAATGCCTTAAACAGAAAGCGCCCATGCTATTTGAGATTTTCTTCGATTGAGCGAAGAAAATCTGCACCTAAACATGGGCGGTTTTGTGATGGTGTTGGTGGTATTTTAGGCTTCAGCTAAGCTGATAAGCGCCTCTTGAACTTCTGTTGGCGTGACATCATCGTTAAAGATGACGGGGGCCTGATTGATTAAAGCAGGTTCTGCTTTCAACTTACCAATCCACTGTCCTGCATCACGCCCAGATTCGAAAGCCTTAGAAATCAATAGTTCTTTTCCATCTTTGGTAAGTTTGAAATAGAACAACCCATCCTTTTCACGATATTGCTTAAAGACAACTTGTGTTTTTTTGGCTTTGTTCTTGACTGGATTCGTACTATCAATCTTCTTAAAGGTGCGCAAACCGACAGCGTGGCGTAATTGCTCTAAAAGTTCACTAGCATAAACTCGAGCTCGCTTGGCGCCTTTTTGCAAAATCTCTTCGATTTGTTCGGGGTGAGCCATGAGGGCTTCATAACGTTGACGCATGGGACCGATTTCGGCATCAATTTGATCGGCTAAACGTTTTTTTGCTTCCCCCCAACCCAAGCCGTTACGTAGTTCGTTACGAAATGCTTCAGATTCATCTGGCGTTGCAAAAGCATCGAAGATAACAGTTAAAGAAGTGCTATCTGGATCTTTCGGTTCGCCAGGTAAGCGACTATCAGTAACGATACGGGAAATTGCTTCATCTAAAGCTTTGCGACCGCCTTCAAACAAAGGAATAACATTGTTATAGCTCTTGCTCATTTTTCTTCCGTCTAAGCCAGGGAGCACTTCAATATCCGAACCGCCTGTGGCTTGAGGTAAAGTAAAGAAAGGAGCATCGGGTTTGGCATATAAATAATTGAAGCGAGTTGCTACATCACGTGCCATTTCAAGATGTTGTAATTGATCGTGCCCAACAGGGACTTCATTGGCATTAAACATGAGAATGTCTGCGGCCATGAGGATGGGGTAGCAAAATAACCCCATTGAAACATCTGCATCTGGATCCTTGCCTGCCGCGATGGATGCATCAGTGGCAGCTTTATAGGCGTGTGCACGATTCATTTGCCCTTTGGCGGTACAGCAAGTGAGCATCCAATTAAGCACAGGAATTTCAGGGATGTCGCTTTGGCGGTAAAAAATAACGCGATCTGGATCAAGTCCTGCTGCGAGCCAAGTGGCGGCGATCTGCATACGACTACGTTCGATACGATCTGGGTCATGGCATTTAATTAGTGCGTGCAGGTCTGCCATGAAAAAGAAACTTTGTACATCTGGATTTTTGCTATCGCGGATAGCAGGGCGGATTGCGCCGACGTAATTGCCAATATGCAAAGTGCCAGTAGTATTAATGCCAGTAAGAACTCGCTTTTTCATGTCAATATGTTTCCGTTAGGGTGGATCACTTACCTTTTCAAGAGATGAGTGCTTCTATTTAAATTAAAGATTCCTAAATAATACGCGCAAATGATGGCTTCGCCCAAAAAAGAACCGGTTTGCAGTAAGCAAACCGGTTTAAAGGTTTTTAAGGATAAGGCTTACAAGTTGGCAGCATTGCGTAACTGTGTCGCTTTATCAGTCTTTTCCCATGTAAATTCAGGCTCTTCACGACCGAAGTGACCATAGGCGGCTGTCTTCGAGAAGATAGGACGACGAAGATCTAACATCTGAATAATGCCACGCGGACGAAGATCGAAATGTGCGCGCACCAATTCGGCAATCTTGTCATCGGGGATGATGCCCGTACCGTTTGTAAATACAGTGATATTCATAGGTTCTGCTACGCCAATAGCATAGGCGACTTGAACCTGGCATTGACGAGCTAAACCAGCAGCAACGATATTTTTGGCTACGTAGCGACAAGCGTAGGCAGCGGAACGGTCAACCTTTGTTGCATCCTTGCCAGAGAAAGCACCACCACCGTGCGGACAATAACCACCATAAGTGTCAACAATGATTTTACGGCCTGTTAAACCACAATCTCCCTGAGGACCGCCGACAACAAAACGTCCCGTCGGATTGATTAAGAAGCGCGTATTTTGCAGCCATTCGGTTGGCATGACAGGACGAATGATTTCCTCAACAACTGCCTCAATAAATTCAGGCTTCATAGTTTTGCCGTCAGACATTTCTGGGGCGTGCTGAGAAGAAAGAACGATTGTGTCGCAAGCAACAGGTACGCCATCTTTGTAGCGGAGCGTGACTTGGCTCTTGGCGTCTGGACGAAGGAATGGCAATGTGCCATTCTTACGGACGATACTTTGGCGTTCCACGAGACGGTGAGCGTAATAAATAGGAGCTGGCATTAACGTTGGGGTTTCGTCACAAGCATAACCAAACATTAATCCTTGGTCACCAGCGCCTAAGTTGAGTTCATCATCGCTAGCACGGTCAACACCTTGAGCAATGTCCTGAGATTGTTTGTCGTAGCCAACTAAAACGGAACAGCCCTTATGGTCGATACCATACTCGGTGTTGTCATAGCCAATGCGCTTGAGTACATCGCGTGTCAAGCCGATGTAGTCGACATTGGCACCTGTGGTAATTTCACCTGCTAATACGACCAAGCCTGTTGTGCAAAGAGTTTCGGCAGCAACACGGCTCATAGGATCCTGTTCCAAACAGGCATCAAGGACGGCGTCAGAGATTTGATCGGCGACTTTGTCGGGGTGACCTTCGCTGACGGATTCGGAAGTAAAAAGATATTCGCTGGCCATTCGCCATACTCCAGTAATTAGGTATTAAGAAGGCAGCGCCTAACGCAGGAGGTATGACAACGTCATATGCGTAAGACGCTTTAGCGGTATTTAGTTCGCCCCGCAAGTTGTCTTCGTTAACTCGGCGATTGGCGAATGATACATCGTGCGCAAAAAGGATGCCACCCTAAATGGATAAAAGTTGTCGTTTTAGTCTTATAAAAATGTAATAGCTAGCCTTGTTGGAGCGATGTTCGAAGTCTTTATTGTGGGGAAGTAGATGGGAATTCGATAAAATAAAAAATTCAAAGTGAAATTATTGGAAGTGACATGTATTGGTTGTTAAAACTGTGCTCCAGGCTCCCACTTCGTTTTTTGCAGATCACGGGAGCAGCTCTCGGTGGTATGACATTTAAATTGTCTTCACAACTCAAAGAGAGAGCTAAGGAAAATTTAGAGCAAGCCGGATACACAGATCCTCACTTATTCGCAAGAGTTGGCCGAAACGCGGGGAGGCAGGCGTTAGAAAGTTTGTGGGTGTGGTATCGGCCTTCGGAGATAGTTTTGTCCAAGATCACTGTTTCTGACGAAACTAAAGCAATGATTCAAGAGGCGATGGCGAGCAAGAGGCCAATTGTTTTCATGACCCCTCATGTCGGGTGTTTTGAAGTGCTTCCTGTATGGTTAGCAGCCAGTTTTTATAAAGATACAGGACGGAAAATATCGGTTCTTTATCGCCCACCGAAGGTTGGCATTTTGCGAAAACTCGTAGGTGAAGCGAGACAAGCTCCAGGAATTGAGGCGTGTCCGACGACGCTTGTTGGTGTAAAACGAGTGATTCGAAATCTCAAACAAGGTCATACTTTTGGCGCCTTACCTGATCAAGTGCCTTCAAAAGGTGAAGGAGTATGGGTTAATTTCTTTAATCGACCAGCTTACACTATGACGTTGCCTGTTCGAGTCGCTCAGCAGTTTGACGCGATTCGTATTTTTGCATGGGGTGTGCGTTCGGGTCATGGGTGGCTTTTGGAGGCTGAGCGTTGGGATGATCCTTTATCCGGAGATCTTCATAAAGATGTCGCAGCAATGAATTCTAAGATCGAAACGATCATTCGACGAATGCCCGAACAATATGCCTGGAGCTATAACCGCTATAAGGTTCCTGCAGGGGCACATCCTTTCAAAAAGGAGAATCGTAAGTGACTATGTTATTTTCCAAATTTTGGATAGCATGGGTGCGTAGCATGAGATATGTTCCCATGTTTATTCGAGAGGGATTGGCACGAGTCGTAGCTTTGTTACTTTGGGTAGCAATTCCTAAACGTAGAAAAGTGATTACGACGAACTTGAAATTATGTTTCCCTGAGCTGTCACATAAAGAGCGTCAGGCGTTAGCGCATCGAGTATATGTTCGTTTAGCGAGAGCTGCTGTTGATCATGGTACTTTATGGGAGGCAGATAAAGAGGAAATTCAGAAGTTTGTGACTTTTGAAGGGCTTGAAACACTGTTGGACACAGCATCTAAGAGTCCTGTTATAGTGGTTGCGCCACATTTTGCGGGGCTAGATGCGGCAGGTATTGCGCTCAATACTTATATTCGCGGTGTCTCTCTTTATCAAAAACAAAGTAATCCTGCTTGGGATGAGGCTGTTTTGAAGGGGAGAAAACGGTTTTCCGATCCTATTCTCATTGCTAAAAGTGATGCGAGCGACCTTCGTCCAGTTTTGCGAGCAATGAAAGAAGGACTTCCTTTTTATTATCTACCCGATATGGATCACGGGGTAAAAAATTCGATTTTTGTCCCATTCTTTGGGATCAAAGCCGCAACATTGCCGATGGTTTCACGTCTTGCAAAAGTGACAAAAGCCAGGGTTTTTTGGTGTATTGCTACGATGACAGACCGTGGATACCATGTCATTATTTCTAAGCCGTGGGAAAATTTTCCGACTAAAGATTTTGAGGCTGATACGTTACGAGTCAATCAAGAGCTAGAGGAATGGATCCGTGCATATCCTGATCAATATCTATGGGTTCATCGTCGGTTTAAAACTAGACCAGAGGGTGAGCAATCGCTCTACTAAAAAACGTTGAAAATGAGAAAAGTTTTTTTTACCAAAATGCAAGGTGCAGGGAATGACTTTGTTGTTTTAGATGGCATTCGTCAAACGATTGATCCTAATTCTGCATTTATTAGATATCTAGCAGACCGCCGATTTGGTATTGGAGCAGATCAAGTTCTTTTAGTGGAGAAATCCCACATAGACGGCGTTGATTTCAAGTACCGCATTTTCAATTGTGATGGAGGTGAGGTAGAACAATGCGGTAATGGTGCTCGTTGTTTTGCAGTTTTTGTGCACGAAGTTGGTCTAACAGATAAAAAAGTTATTCGCGTCGAAACCATGAAGACCATCATTGAGCCCGAAATTAAAGATGATGGTAGAGTGACGGTTAATATGGGGGTTCCTAAGCATCATCCTCAAGATCTACCTTTCGTACCTGGACATTTGAAAACTTATCAGGAGGGCAATTCTCGAATGTATTGCGCTCTTCTTAAAAATAAAGAGGTATGGTTTTCGACAGTTTCGATGGGAAATCCGCATGCAGTGATTCGTGTGGAGGATATAGATGTTGCACCTGTGACTGAGGTCGGATCGGAACTAGAGTGTTTTGCGTCTTTTCCTGCACGTGTCAATGTCGGTTTTTTAGAAGTACTTTCCCCACAGCATGGGAAGATCCGTGTTTGGGAAAGGGGGGCAGGAGAGACGTTGGCTTGTGGAACAGGTGCCTGTGCGGCCGCAGTGGAAGGGATTAAAAGAGGTTTCTTCGAGAACGAAGTAACATTAGAGGCTCGAGGTGGACAGTTAACGATTCATTGGGAAGGGTTGACGAATCCAAATGCACCAGTTTATTTAACCGGTCCCGCTCAAACAGTTTTTAATGGTGAAATAACCATTCCAAAAGGCATTAGCCATGATTGATTTAATTTTAAAGAAAGGCAAAGAACGATCTTTGTTAAGACGCCATCCGTGGATCTACGATACGGCTGTTCATAAACTGACAGGGAAGCCGCAAAGTGGTGAAACTGTTCGAGTAGTAAGTGCAGATGGGCGTTTCTTAGCGTGGGCAGCCTATTCGCCAGCCTCATCATTACGTGCTCGTTGTTGGTCTTTTAAGATGGACGACGTTATTAATGAGCAATGGTTTGAGAAAAAGTTGCGCGATGCCATTTCAGCTCGCGAGGTTTTACGTGATCGAACGACAGCCATTCGTCTCATCTTTGGCGAAGCTGATGGTCTCCCAGGGTTGATTGTTGATCAGTATGATCAGTGCTTAGTAACTCAATTTCAAGCAGCAGGTGTCGAGGCTCATCGCGAATTGATTGCAGACTTATTGCTGAAGCTGACGGGCGCGAAAACGATTTTCGATCGATCAGATGCAGCAACACGACAGCGGGAGGGGTTGCCCATCCGAAGTGAACTCCTTCGAGGAGAAGAGCCACCTGCTTCTATTGAGGTTGTTGAGGATGGTGTTCGGTATGGTGTTGATGTACGTATTGGACACAAGACCGGATTCTATGTTGACCAAAGAGAAAGTCGCTTGACAGCTCAAAAAGTCGCAGAGGCATTCCGACGTAAATATGGTCGTGGGATGCGCGCCTTAAATTGTTTCTGTTACACCGGTGGTTTTTCTTTGGCTTTATTGAAGGGAGGAGCCGCCGAAGTTGTGTCTGTAGACTCTTCTCAAGAGGCCTTGGATATGGCTGCTTCAAATGCCAAACTTAATGGTTTTGATGGCTCGACGGCTAAATTCGTCTGTGCGGACGTATTTACGTATTTGCGTAAATTGAGAGATGCGGGTGAGAAGTTTGATTTGGTGATTTTGGATCCTCCGAAGTTTGCTTCTAATCATCATCATGTCGATCGAGCGGCAAGAGCTTATAAAGACATCAACTTGAATGGTTTGAAACTTTTGAATCCTGGTGGCCAACTTTTTACGTTCTCTTGTTCTGGTGCGGTGGATGTTGATCTATTCCAAAAAATCATCGCGGGCGCTGTATTTGATTCAAAGGTTGATGCCTGGGCTATTGGGCGCTTCGGAGGAGGATTGGATCATCCGCTGTTGATGACGTATCCAGAAGGTGAGTACTTAAAGGGTTTGCATCTTTTGGTGCGTCCTTTTTGATTCGGTTGGTTGTTAGAACAGGAGAGGGCATTGGTTCCTCTCCTTCAATATAAAAGAAGGCATTGATCATGGTAGTGGAAGAGCAGGGGCCCGATATTCCTGTAACTATTTTGACAGGGTTTCTTGGTGCAGGAAAAACGACGCTATTGAACCGAATTCTGAATGAAAATCACAACTACAAGATTGCGATTATTGAAAATGAATTTGGGAAGGAAAATATAGATACCGACCTTCTTGTACAGAGTGATCGTGAGCAGATTGTCAATATGAACAATGGATGTGTTTGTTGCACAATCCGTGGAGATCTTTCTCGTGTATTGACGGATCTAAGAATTCGTCAACAGAAAGGCGAAATAGCTTTTGATTATGTTGTGATTGAAACAAGCGGTGTTGCTAATCCTGGGCCTGTTGCTCAAACTTTCTTTATGGATGATGCTGTTGCCGCCTTCTTCCGTTTAGATGGTGTCGTGACCGTAGTGGACTGCAAACACGCTAACGAAACATTGGATATGGAAGCTGCGGCGAGAGATCAGGTTGGGTTTGCAGATAGGATTTTGCTATCCAAAACCGATCTCTGCGATGAGCAGGAGATTGTAGCATTAGAGCAACGATTACGCTCAATGAATGCGAGAGCACCGATTAAGCGAGTCAATATGGGGAATTGCCCTGTTGATGAAGTGTTAAATATCACTGGATTTAACATGAATGATGTATTAGATGTGGATCCAGCCTTTTTTAACAATGATCATCACATGCATCACCATAATGACGATATTCATTCGTTTGTTTATGAGTCTGAGCGTCCGTTTGATCCAATGAAGTTGGAACGTTATATTGCATCGTTAACGAGCGTTTACGGGCAAGATATGCTCAGATACAAAGGTGTGCTCTATTTAGAAGGTACAGACCGAAGGGTTGTCTTTCAGGGGGTACATATGCTAGCTGTTAGCGATGTACTGGATACATGGGGAGAAAGAAAACCTTTTTCGAAGTTGGTTTTTATTGGACGAAATTTGCCTGAAGAGGCGATTCGCCGAGGATTAGCCACTTGTTTGGTATAAACATTACAGCTTCAGAAAGGGTAATGAGGGAATTTCCTCAAAGAAAAAGATTGCCGAATCCTGGCAAAGTGAGTGATTTTCCTGTATAAACCCATATTCACCAATTGCCCTGATTTTATTGGGGCTCTGTTATGCAAACATTTCAATAGAAGACGAAGTGATGGGCACAACGACTTTACTTACAGTTGACGAACTTCTTCAAATGTCCGAAGACGACTATATGGATGATCGTCAGTTAGCTTTTTTTAAGCATCGCCTCCAGTCTATGGAAGCTGAACTTCGCGCTAATGCGGATCAGACAACCGTGAATTTGCGTGAAACGACCATCGTTCCTGATCCAGCAGATCGTGCTACGATCGAAGAAGAACACGCTCTTGAGCTTCGTACACGAGATCGAGAGCGTAAGCTTCTCAAAAAGGTGCAGGCAGCAATCAAGCGTATCGACGATGGTGATTATGGGTATTGTGAAGAAACGGGAGACCCTATCGGGGTTGCTCGTTTGTTAGCTCGCCCGACGGCAACTTTGTCGTTAGAAGCTCAGCAGCGACGCGAACTGAAGCAGAAGCTCTACGGAGATTAATTCTGGAAGCTATTTGATGCAGTTGTCTCTATATAGAAGATAGAAAAACTGATCAGAGCTGATAAACTCGGCAATTGTTTACCTTAATGGTTAACGGTTGTCGAGTTTTTTCTTATGAATGTAGCCAAGACCAAATTGTGGTTGTTAGATTTGGACGATACGCTTTTTGAAGCGTCTTCTAGCATGTTGTATGAGATTCATCTTCGTATGAATGCTTACATCATGAAGTATTTAAACGTCAGCGAAGCTGAAGCTTCGGATCTAAGAACTCGCTACTGGACTCTGTACGGTGCCACATTTTTAGGGTTATGGCGACATCATGGCATCGAACCTACCCACTTTTTATCCTTCGCTCATGATTTTGATCTCTCTCCTTTTGTGTGTTATGACCAAGATCTTGCAAGCATTCTTCGCGGATTGCCTGGTAAAAAGGTTATTTTCACAAACGGTCCGAGGAGTTATGCAGAACGCGTTCTTAGATATTTGCATTTGGGGGCGGTTATAGATGGCATGGTAACTAGTAGTGATATGAGGGCGTTAGGAGAGTGGAGACCTAAGCCTAGTCGGTTGATGCTACTGCAAACGTGTAGACGATTTCAGGTGTCTCCCCATTGTGCAACGTTAGTTGACGATAGCCTCATGAATTTAAAATGCGCTCATGAAGTAGGACTGCGAACAGTATGGTGCACGGGTTATCGACAAAGGAATGGGAAATTGTCGAACCGATATGCATCGCCGTTTGTGGATCATAGTATTACGCATATCCGTGAACTTCCTTTTTTGAAGAGATAGTAACAACATGTTTGCTCGTATTTTGAAGGCTTACAGGCTGTTAGATAGTTTTCGCCGTTTCATCGTTAACGCTTTGTTTTTTATCTTTGTTGTGGCGTGTTTGGTCGGTAGTTGGTACGGAATACAACACAAAAAGGTGTTGGATGGGACGCTATTGACTATTGATATTGTTGGAGAGGTGAAGGAGACGACTCCAGAAAATCCTCCGTCAATCATGGCGATGCTAGCTCAGCCATTAAGTACGGATACTCGCTTGGCTGATGTTGTGCATACGTTAGACATTGCTTCAGAGGACTCTAGAATTGCTGGTGTCATTTTGAATGTGGAAGATATGACCGCTGTAGGCATGGCAAGTGCCCGTGAAATTGGAGCTGCCATTGATAGATATCGGGAAAGGTCTGGTAAGCAGGTATGGGTGTGGGGAAATTCTTTCACGCAGTCGCAATATTTGATAGTGTCTCATGCTGATCATGTTGGCCTTCATCCTATGGGAGATGTAAGTTTAAAAGGGCTGTCCTCCACTACGTTGTATTGGGGTAATTTATTAAAAACAATTGGCCTAGAGGTTGAGGTTCATAAAGCAGGTGCTTTTAAAAGTGCTCCAGAGATTTTTACATTGAGTGAGCCTTCCAGTGAAAGTCTAATGGCTCAAAAGAGTTATATGGATGATGCCTGGGATACTATCATCAAAAGGCTTGAAAAGCGTAGAGGGATGGAAGAGGGGGCGGTCGTTCGTTTGATTAATCAAATTATTCAGGATAGCTCAGACTTCACATCTTTGGCGACTTTATTCCTAGAGTCTGGTTTTGTAGATGCACTTGAAACAAAAGACGATTTTGTTGCCATGATAGAGAAAAAATATAGCCGCAATGGGACGCTTAATTGCATAGATATGCCGACATATGCGACTGTGACAACAAACTCTACAAGTACTCAAGGAGCTATTGCGGTTGTTGTCGCAGAGGGGCAAATTTCATCGATGCCTGATTTGGGAGGTATAACCCCTCAAACGCTCAATGCTTTAATCGACGAAGCGCAAGCAGACCCTCGGATTCAGAGTTTGGTGTTACGAATCAATAGTCCTGGTGGAGATGCTTTAGCATCAGAGCTTATTCGTGCTCGTCTAGAAAAGTACCGTAAAGAAACGAAGAAGCCTGTTATTGTCTCTATGGGTAATATGGCTGCCTCAGGAGGGTATTGGATAGCAACAGCAGGGGATCAAATTTTGTCGGATCCTTTGAGCATAACTGGGTCTATTGGTGTGTTTGCGATGACGTTTCGTGCTGACAGGGCGCTGGCAGAATTAGAGATTGGTCGTGGTGGATATCGCACTACTCCTTTGGCGGATGTAGGGACTTTTTTTGCCGAGCCTTCTTTAGTTGAACGACGTTTAATTGAAGGTAGCGTCATGCGTACCTATGGTGAGTTTAAGCGTTTGGTTGCTCAATCTAGACGCATGGATTTAGCTCAGGTGGAAACACTAGCGCAGGGTCGAGTTTGGACTGGAAAACAGGCGGTTAAATATGGATTAGCCGATCGATTAGGGGGATTGCATGACGCGATTGAGGTTGCCAAAAAAGCTTCAGATCTCGAGCCTAATGCAACGGTTTTGTATTATGAGCCTCAGACGTCTTCTTGGAAGAGTTATATACGTACGATGATTACGACTCATGTGAGTACACAAGTAGAGCGCCTTCTTGAAATTGATACTAAGTTGCGAGCTTTTAATCAGCAAATTGGTTGCTCAATGGCTTGGGCACCTTTTGAGCCGACGTTATGATTAACTTTGCGGTAAAGTTCTAAGACTTTTATTGATGAAATTCTAGTTATTGTTATGTTAGAAGCACCAAATGCGACTTTAAAAAAGCGCCGCTCGGGAAGTGAAAGAAAGGCAGAAGTATTGCGAGCTGTAGCAACAATGCTTGAAGAGCCTAATTTAGAAAAAGTTACCACAGCGCGCGTGGCAGCTTCTTTGGATATTAGTGAAGGGCTACTATATCGTTATTTTGATAGTAAATCCGCGATATTTGATGCATTAATTGATTTTGTAGAAGATAGTTTGATTGGTTTGACCTCTCAAATAAGGGCGACTGAAACGTTAACAGGTGTAGCACAAGTCGAGGCTATGGTTGCGGTTATGTTGAAGTTTGCTGAAACGAATCGTGGTTTGGCCAGAATTATGACGGGACAGGTGTTGATTTATGAAACACCTAAGTTAACGGAGCGTATGAATCGTGTACACGGAGCTCTTGAAAATGCCTTAAAACAAGGTTTTCGTACAGCTATTGCTCAGCACGAACTTCCGGCTGATTTTGATGCTTCTGGCCGTTCTAAATTACTCATGGCTTTTGTTTTGGGGCAGTGGCAACGATTCGTTCTTTCGGCATTTCAAGTCAAACCTGGACTTAAAGGACCGCATGAATTATCAATTTTTGTGAGACCTTGAGGTTGAACAAAATAAGGACGGGGCGTTTGTTATGTACGCCCCGTCTTTATGGAAGAGCTCTAGTGTGGTTTAGGAGTTAATTTCTCAGCGGCTTTAAGCTTTTTCACTAGATCTCTTGGTTTTCCTCGATATGGAGAGGCTTCTACTTTCTGTCCTTTGAGATATCGAATGGCCTGTTGAAGTTGCCAGTCTTTGTCGTCGCCAAACATATACTGATAGTCTGGAATTTCAGTTTCGTCCCCATCATACGGTAGTTGTTGCAGTGCTTTTTCTTCGTCTAAGCCGTCTTCTTGATTTTGAAGGTGATGGGTCAAATCAGATTCACGAATTTGGAAAGAAGGATAGTTACCTTTGGGAGTGTCATCGACATAGATGTCTGGTGAAATTCCTCTCGCTTGAATGGATTTTCCTGAGGGCGTGTAATAACGAGCAGTGGTTAACTTGACTGCGACTGTTTTGTCCCCAAATCTCATCGGAAGGATTGTTTGCACAGAACCTTTACCGAAAGATCGATCCCCCATGATGGTGGCACGTTTATGGTCCTGTAAAGCACCTGCCACAATTTCAGAGGCTGAGGCAGAGGAGGAATTGATCAAAATGACCATGGGTACATGTTTAGCCTGCGGTGTCAATGAGGCTAGCGCTTTAATGGCATTACCAGATCGATAATCTGCTTCAGATGCAGTGAAGGTATAGTCTGACTGAGACTTGCGTCCTTTTGTGGATACTACAGTTGTGCCTTTAGGTAAAAAGGCGGCAGAAACGCCAATAGCTGCTTGGAGTAGTCCACCTGGATCGTTGCGGAGATCCAGAACTAACCCAGACAGATGCTTGTTTTTGTCTAGCTCGTTAAGGTAGTTGGCAAGGTCTTCGGTCGTGCGTTCTTGAAATTGCGAAATTCGAATGTATCCAAGGTCTTCTCCAATAAGTTTCATTTTGACCGATTGTATTCGAATAATTGCACGCGTAAGATTAAACGTTAAGGGTTTTTGAGCTCCTTTGCGTGCAACTTGTAGTTCGATTTTTGTATTGGGCTCTCCTCGCATTAATTTCACTGCAGCATTTAGCGACATATCGGCAATTGACTTACCATCAATACGAGTGATGATATCTCCAGCTCGCATGCCCGCTTTGGCTGCTGGGGTGTCGTCAATCGGAGAAATAACCCGAACTCCCGCTGAATCTTTTGTTACTTCAAGACCTAGGCCGCCAAAAGATCCTTGGGTGCTTTCGGCCATGTCTTTATAGCCATCTACATCGAGAAAACTTGAGTGGGGATCAAGTCCGCTCACCATCCCTTCTAGAGCAGATTGAAGAAGTTTCGCGTCTGAAACATCATCGACATAAAAGTCTTTAATGGCATTGAAGGCACTTGTGAATTGACGGATTTCCATCAAAGGAAGAGGTTGCGATTGCTTTTCTGCATAAGCGGTGATGCCGATTGTCGATAAAACTCCAGTGCATAACCCCATGCTGAGAAGGGTAAAAGTTCGAAACTTGGTCATTGGATAAGTTTGGTTGAGTAAGCGTATTAGTGACAAGGTAGAGTTTAGGACTATGGTTTCAACCATGGTTTGGGATTGATAGGCTTACCTTTGTAGCGAATTTCAAAGTATAAGCCAGGCTCTCCTAGGCCTCCAGATGTCCCTACAGAACTAATTGTTTCGCCTTGTTTTACTCTGTCACCGATATTTTTGAATAAAGATTCGTTGTTTGCATATACCGACATATAGGTGTTGCCGTGATCGATAATAAGAAGATTGCCGAATCCACGTAACCAGTCAGAAAAGACTACTTTACCACTAGCACAAGCAACAACATCGGTACCTTCCTTGGCATGAATTTTAAGACCTTGCCACGTAGCACCGGCTTGATCTCGGCGTTCTTGTCCGAATTGGCCAACAATTTTTCCTTTAACAGGAGGTGTTAAGTGGCCTTTTAAACGGCCAAAATTACCCACTTGAGGGGTGTAGCTAGCATTTTGAGAGTTTTTATTAGGACGACGAATAGCTTTACGTTTAGCCGCTTCTTCTTGAGCGCGTTGCTCTTGGGCAATTTTTGCATCGATACTCGCAACAAGTGCGCTGAGACGGGCTTGGTCTTTTTTCAACTTATCAAGGCGAGCTTGATCAGTTCGAATCTCAGACTGCAATCTTCCAAAGGCTTGTTGCCTATCGCGTTTTTCTTTTAATAATTCCGTGCGTTCAGCTTCTTCTTCTTGCTGAATGCGTGCAAGTTCTTGATGTTGTTTCTGGTGTCGTTCAGATAAAAGTTGAACAGTACTTTTACGATCTTCAAGAAGCGAGATTGCTCGATTTTGCTTTTGAGCTAGATACATCAGAATGGCTTTATCTGTAGACAGTTCACTAGGGTTTCGTCCATTAATTAGAGATTGCCAAGAGCTTCTTCGACTATTGACGAATTGCGCTTTAGAAATTTGCTCAATAAGTTGAGTGGCCTCAGTTAAATCCTTAGCAATGTGCGAGCTGTCTAGTTGTAAGCGCTGCAACTCTTTTTCGACTTGATGCTTATCTTCTCGCAGGCTTCTTAGTTTTTTATTGGCTTTCGAGATGGCGAGATCTGCTTTTTGTAATGCTTGACTTGCTTCTTCACTTTTTGCCTCTTTGGCCAATAATTCAGCTTTAAGCGTGTGAAGTTTTTGTTCAACATTGGCTTTTTGACCTTCCACTCGAGCCTTCTCCCGAGTGGAAGACTTTTTTTGTTGTTGATGCGCTTGCGTGGCTGCATATGCATCACAGGACGGGTCATAAATAGGTAACCAGCTTAATCCTAAGAGGCATGAAATGCACAATATTCGAGAGTGGCGCATGAACACAATTGTTAACCGTAGAAGAGCAAAAACATCCAAAAGACCTATTTAATCATAACGAGAATTGTCTTGATGAGTAGTTAATTCTAGAGGCATCGTTCACATTCCTTTCTTTGTTAAGCGATGTTACTCGGTATTGACATATGAGCTTTTACTAGAGTTTTCTACTTCTACAGTGAAGAAATGGTTGGATATCCGAATCAGGAGTGCGGAGTGATTTCCCTGTTTTAAACAGAGCTTTTTGGTTGGATTTGGTGTTTTAAACGGCGCTTTTGGGGAAAGGTAGTTATTTGAGGGCATGTGATATTCAAATAAGTATGGTCATCGTCTACAATCATAAATTCTCTTCCACAAAGTTAGCTTTGTGCCGAACTGTGTTTTCACGTTAAAGAAAAAAATGACTCAATTTCTTATTGACAATAGTTTATTGATCGCGGTGATTGTGATCGCAATGCTTGGTCTGTTGCTACCTATGATTAATGATCGCCGTTTTGGGCCTGAAGTTACTCCAGCGCAGGCTACTACGTTAATTAATAGACAGAGCGCTCAGGTTATTGACGTTCGCAAGGGTAGCGATTTTGCAAAGGGACATATCGCGAACTCTAAGAATATTCCTGCAGATCAGATCCAACACGCATTAGGGAAGTTGGATAAGGAGCGTCCCGTGGTGTTGGTTGATCGAACGGGTAATGGCGCTCGACCGATCGCACGTTTATTACGCGGTGTAGGATTTAAGCAGGTGGTGATTTTAGAAGGTGGTCTTTTGGCTTGGCAACAGGCAAAGATGCCTCTTGAATAATCAGAAAAGATCCCCATATTAAGAAAGATGCTGTAAGAGCATCCATAGTTTTATTTTTTTCGAACACATGATGATGTTCGAGCAAGGACCAAAAATGGCAGAAAACGAAAACGCTCAGACACAGGACAATCAGCAACCTCAACAAGAAGCTACAGCAGAACCCGTGTTCCAGCTACAGCGTTGTTATCTCAAGGATGCTTCTCTTGAAATGCCGCATGCGCCTGAAATTTTGATGCAACCTCAGCAGGAGCAACCTCAAGTTGATATCAAATTTGAAGTAGGTCAGCGAGCTGTTGCCGAGGCGCTTTTTGATATTACGGTGCGTGGAACGATCACTGTAAAGACTGGTGACAAGGTCATTATTTTGGTTGAAAGCACCCAGTCTGGTATGTTCGCTATCAGTGGTTTGCCTGTCGAAACCTTGCAACATGTGACCAATGTAGTCTGCCCCTCGATGGTGTATCCGTATTTGCGTGCCAACATGGCAGATTTAATGAACCGAGCTAACGTTCCGCCTGTTCATTTGCCAGAAGTTAACTTTGAATTGCTTTATCAGCAACGTTTGGCTCAGGCCCAGGCCGAAGCTGCAGCTACGCAGGCTCAAGCTTGATCCTAAAGGGATGAAAACAAAAAGCAACCTTTTGGTTGCTTTTTGTTTAGGTCGAAAGGAGTCTTTGATTCGTAGCATGATATTGCTACAATTATGGAAATCTGTTTAGATTTCGGTTATGTTAGGCAGAAAATGACGCAAACAATTCGCATTCTATTGGTCGATGATCATACGTTATTTCGTAGTGGTGTAAAAGCTTTACTTCAACGACAATCCGATTTTGAGGTGGTTGGAGAGGCTAGCGATGGCCTAGAAGGGGTTAAATTAGTCGAACAACTCGATCCAGATGTGGTTCTATTGGATGTCGATATGCCAAGTATGAATGGTTGTGAAGCTATGGCGCAGATTCATGAATCTCATCCAGGATTGGCTGTGTTGATGCTAACGGTTAGTGAGGACTGCGAAACGCTAGCGGAATGTTTGCGACTGGGTGCTAGAGGTTATCTGCTTAAGAAGATAGATCAAGACTATTTGTTGCGTGCGATCCGTTCAGCTTATAACGGTGAGAGCATCATCGCTCCCCAGATGATGACGAAATTTGTTAATCGATTGGCTGATCCAGAACCACGTGTAACACAAGAAATGGAAACGACAACGTTAACAAGGCGAGAGCGTCAAACGTTAGCCTGGTTGGCTCGTGGAGTTTCAAATAAAGAAATTGCTCGCGCAATGAATTTAGCAGAAAGTACTGTGAAGGTTCATGTCCAAAGTTGTTTGCGGAAGTTAGGATTATCAAGTCGTGTGCAGGCTGCTATTTATGCTGTGGAGCATGGGATAGATAAGGAATTAGATTAAACTGTAACGATAAAATTAGGGACGCTAGATTTTACCCTTAAAGTGATCTTTCAGCCTATTTGACAGCGAAATCCGAGCAAATTTTGTCTCGGATTTTGCTATAATAAGGATACCTAATAGGTTGGCTATAAAAGTTTGCGAAAAATGAGTGAAAAACCCGATTTTGTGAAGTCCTTCCCACGCCCGAAAAACACCGAAATCAAGTGCATCCAGAACAAGTGGTATTTGTATGAGCGCTTTAGCAAATACGACCCTGTTAAGAAGCGTAGCCAAAAGGTTTCTGGCAGCTGTTTAGGACGAATAACCGAGGATGGGCTAGTGCCAACCAAACGTCGCTTGGTAGATGCTGATTCGCTATTGAAACCAGCTGAGGAAAATTTTTGGGATCGAATTTCTGATGTTGTAGATGTGGGTGGTCCGCTGTTTTTATGGGAGCGAACAACGGAGATGAGAGATCGTCTCAAAAAGTACTTCCCTGATCTCTGGGAAAAAATCTATGTGACCACTCTTCTTAGGACTTTGAAAGGTCCACGCTTTAGACGATTGCAAGTCCATTATGAAACAAGCTTCTTGGCACACATGTTCCCGAAAATGGGATTTGCCGCACTGAACACATCAGAGTTTTTGCAAACACTAGGCCGGAGACGAGCAGCAATTTCGAATTTCATGCAGGAAGACGTTTCGCGTAAAGATGTTTTTATTCTTTTTGATGGACACAGACTTATTACGTCATCTAAGACCATGGAGCTAGCTGAGTTGGGCTATGATTCCAAACGACGATATATGCCCCAAATCAACTTGCTGTATGTCTACAGCATGGGGAACGATGACGCCTCTCCCGTCTACTACAAGCAGTATCTTGGAAGTACCCCCGCCGTCACTGCCTTTCCTGATCTATTGAAAGAATGCGGGATCGCCACTCGAGACTACACCATCATCGCTGACAAGGGGTTCGCCTCTGAGGAAGACTTCGAGCTACTCACACAACAAGAACTTAATTACGTGATTCCAATTAAACGAGGAAGCCGAGTCGTTGCTGAAAGCCTTCTCGTGCGAACGACGGAATATACCGATGTATTTTCTTATAACGGCCGAGCAATACAAGCTTTCAAAATCGAACAGGGCGCCTTCAATCTTTTCGTTTATTACGATGCTCAGCTTTATGCCAACGAGTTAGCTGATGCAGTTGATCGAGCCAATAAGCGTAATGAAACTCTGGACAAGAAAGTTCAGGCTGAAAAGGCGCGACGCGCAAAAGGTAAAGGGCGATTAAGTGATGAAGAGTTCGCTAAGCTGCAACCGCAAGATTTGCGAGAAATCCTGTCCGGCTCACCTGAGATAGGGACAGTGACGTTGCGAACTAACCGAATCGATTTGAATAGCCAGCAAGTCTATCGGGCGTATAAGCAACGGCAGAATATCGAGCAATTCTTCAGAACGTACAGTGAAGGCATGGATTATGACGCCTCTTACATGAGGAGCCAAGTTAGCCAAGAAGCATGGCTTTTCTTGAATCACTTGTCTGCATTGATCGCCATGGAATGCATAGCCGACATCGCTCGATTGGGTGAGGATAAGAACATTTCCTTTGAGGACTTGAGGCAAACTTTAGGCAAAATAATGGCCACCAAAATTGACGACCAATGGCGAATTGCACCAGTGAAAAAATCGGTCAATACCTTAATGACCAAACTCGATTTTTCCTTGAGCAAGGTAGACTTAACCACCTTGCTACCCAAGGACAGTACAACGTAAAATAGCGTACCTAAAATTTAGCGATACAGATTAAAGAAAAGGGGCAGTTTAACTGCCCCTTTCTTGTGTGCGGCTAGTGGCGCATGTGTGTTTATGTGGTGAAAGTCCACTGACTACCCGATAGGGAGAGCAGCCACGCTTCAGTTAATCCAGATTTCAATATGGAAACTTGTTACGTGGATCCGACGGGTAGGACGGAAACTGTATGATGGAATGAGGGAATCCTGTAAGGGATCCCTTATTCGATTAGAGACCTCCTTCGTAATGATTTTGACGCCAAGCTTCAAATACAGTGACCGCGACGGCGTTACTGAGGTTGAGGCTTCTGTTGTTTGGCCGCATTGGTAAGCGGATACGTTGTTCTAATGGAAAATGTGCTCGAACATTTTCGGGGAGTCCTGATCCTTCACAGCCGAAAACGAACCAGTCATTTGGTTGAAAGCTGGAATTGGCAAACGGATGCGAGCCGTGAGTTGTCATGGCGAACATACGCGTCAAATCAGGTTTTTCGGAGGTCAAAAAGCTTTCAAAGGATTCGTGAATTCGCACTGTGGCGTATTCATGATAATCAAGACCGGCACGTTTCATGTGCTTGTCGTCAAGGGAAAAGCCTAAGGGTTTAATGAGGTGAAGTGCGCAACCAGTATTAGCGCAAAGTCGAATGATATTTCCCGTATTGGGAGGAATTTCGGGATGAACAAGAACTACATTAAACATATTCTTTAAGCGGTATAGTGAGCACTAAGTAAAGCTTGCTTCATCTTTTTAATCGCAAGCTTTTCAATTTGTCTGATACGTTCAGCAGAGACCCCAAATTCTTGAGCTAACTCTTGCAGTGTTACAGGTTTAGCGTTGCCATTACTGTCTATATTGAGATAACGAGCTTGGATGATTCTACGGCTGCGATCATCTAGAGTTTGTAATGCAAGATGTAGTCCCTCACCTTCAAGCCTCTGTTGTTCTTTTTCTTCAAGAATAGCTTCGGGTTCATCGCTTTCACGACTTAGCCAGTCTGCAGGCGTAAAAGTGCTCTCATCGTCATTGTTAGCACTTGAGGTGTCTAAACTCGTTTCTTGGCCATACATACGCTCTTCCATTTCAAGCACTTCTTTACGCTTAACATCCAGTGTAAGAGCTATATCTTCAGCTTGTTGTTCAGTTAACGCCGTTTGAGAATCATTTTTCATTTGGCGCAGGTTGAAAAATAATTTTCTTTGATTCTTTGTGGTAGCTAGTTTCACAATTCGCCAGTTGCGAATGATGTATTCCTGAATTTCTGATCTGATCCAATGAACTGCAAAGGTCATTAATCGCGCACCTCGATCTGGGTCGTAATGACGAATGGCCTTCATGAGGCCGATATTACCCTCTTGTATGAGATCAGCATAAGGAAGCCCGTATCCTAAGAAGCCGCGAGCGATTGAGATCACAAGGCGGAGATGACTGAGAATCAATTGCTGAGCGGCTTCTACATCATTGTGATCACGTAAGCGCATTGCAAGAGAGCGCTCTTCTTCTGGGCTTAGAATGGGAGCACGTTCGGCGGCGCGCATGAATGCCTCTAGATCACCTAGAGGGCCGACTAATGCGGGAACAGACGGCGCCTTATAGGTGACTAGAGCCGTACTATTGGAACGGTCAATCGAGGAATCAGTCATATCGTTTATCTAGTTTGAGTCTCTAGTGGCGTAGGAGGTCAGTATGGTAACACCGTTTGTTAGGTTATTACGGGTACGAAATGACAAATCACCATGAAAAAACTCGAGAACGTGCACTGTGCAACGATACACGTCAAAAACAAAATTTAATATTGAATTTTTTTCCAAGCATCTTGACCAGATAATGTTGCCACTAGATAACCAATAAAACTACAACAGCCAATGAAACATAGACACCACTTCATTGCAGGCATTTTTAAGTGCAGTGTAACCTCATATAGTTGTGCTAGCGTGGTTATTTGTGGCTGTAATGTCTGTATTTCGATTTGAGTAATGCCTAATGCCCCAAGGCTTGCAACAAACATCAATATAGTTCCTCGCCAAGCGATAGGACGAATGGCAAAACTTGGCGAGGCTCCAAAAACATAAAGAGCTCGCATCTGAGGTTGGATTGTTAGTGTTGTCATACGAATAGCGGTTGCGACAACGAGCAGAACAAGCGTCGTAATGACAATACCTAAACAAAGAATGCCCAATTTAAAGGCTTGAGAAATGGTATCAAGTTTCAGACGCCAATCAGCCTCATAGGCAATGACATCAACTCCATCGATTTTTTCAATCAAGGCTGCAATTTTCTGTGCATCGTTTGCAGAGCACGTCTGAGAAATCGTAGCAATAAGGATATCAGGGAGTGGATTATGTTTTTGAGAGGTGTTTTTAATACCTAAGTGATTGTTGAGCTTGTCTAGTGCTTCAGACTTTGGAATTAGGCGAACAGATTCAATTTTAGACAGACTATCTAAATGAGCAGAAACTTTGGATATGTCGGCATTTTGCTCGGTAAAAATAGTGATTTCAATAGCTGTTGGTAATTGCCTAAGAGGTTCTGCTAATTCGTAAAAAATAGTTGAAATAAAAAGTGGCACTGACAAAGCAAGTGACGATAAAAGGGTAGCCAGAGAGAAAAGCCCCCAATTTTGTTTGAGACCTCGACAAGTCTCCTTGAATGCCCATTGACGAGAGGATGTATAACTCATAAGTTTAGTCCTCCAGCTTACGCAAGGTAATTTCTCTCATAGGACATTTTTGTGAGCTCAGGTGTTGATGAGAGGCAACGAGAACGGTCACACCAGCTGTGGCAAATGTGCCGAGTAAATCAAGGAGCGTTTGCGCATTATTTGTGTCTAGATGGGTGACAGGTTCGTCAGCCAAAATGAGCACAGGATGATTGATAACAGCACGAGCTAAGCATGCGAGTTGTTTCTGACCAGCGGACAATGATGCTGGCTTCAGATTTGCAAGTTCAGAAATGCCGCATTTATGCAATGCAAGTTGGGCTCTGTGTCGAGCCTCTTTAATGGGGACGTCTGAAGCCAATGCTGGCAACATAATATTTTCTATGATCGATCGATCCGTCAACATGGAATCATTTTGTAGCATGATTCCCATGGAGCGACGAAGCCAACGGCGTTGATCATCGTCGTATTGATCAATGCGATCTCCTGCAATGATGATTTCGCCTTGTGTAGGTTGTATTAAACCGGCAATGAGTTGAAAAATTGTACTTTTTCCACAGCCAGTTTTTCCGTGAAGTACAACAAATTCACCGCGACGGACTGATAAATTTAAATCGTCCAAGACAGTGTGATTGTTGTACGTCACAGAAATATTACGTAACTCTAGTAAAGGCGAATCATCTTCTATCATGACTGTGATTAAAAGGTTTCTAGAATGATAGTTTTACCAACTTTTTGCCAGTGTTCGATTTCTTGTTGTAAGAGGTAAGCTGTTAATGGATGCTCTTGTAACCAAGCTTGTTCAATTTTAATGAATGTCGTATTTGAGTTTTTTGTATTGTGGCTAACAGTCATTAGCGGGAATTGAATGGTCTTACGTGCATGCGCAAAAATAATGGCAAGTCGAAGGGCAAGGACGTGGATAGCAAATTTCGAAGAGTGAAGTTCTTCGCTAATTTTTGATAGTCGACCTCTTTGCGACAGGATCAGACTAGCCATATATTTTTGATCGGTACGCGTAAATCCCGGCATGTCGGCGTTATTGACGATGTACTCACCGTGTCTGTGATAACGGCTCGTAGAAATGGTAGTGCCGATTTCGTGAAGAAGGGCGGACCAACGTAAGCGCTTCAAGTCTGCAGGATCGCTGTCTGGTGCTAAGATGTTCAAAAACTGGACGCTTAAATTTGCAACGCGCTCTGCGTGATCTCGACTGATTCCAGAAGTTTTGATTAATCCTTCTACGCTAATGTCGCGAGTGTCTCGATTTTGTACAACTCCCAAAAGTTCGTAAAGTAAACCTACCCTTAAGGCACCGCTTGCAGGGCGCATGGAACGGATACCTAGTGTTCGGTAAACGGCGATCAGTACAGCTAAACCTCCAGCAATAACTTCTTTACGGTCTGCTTTTAAGCCAGGGAAATGGATGTTGTCGATTTTGCCAGCTTGAATTAAGCGAGCTTGTAATTTATTGAGATGTTCAAGACAGACTGCACCATCGCTCCAACCGAGTTGAACGCAAAGCTCCGAAATAGCACCAAACGTTCCTGCGGAACCGTATGCTTCATCAAATTGACACTGGCTAAATCTCAGTTCTCTCTCACTGAATTCTGCCGCACAGGCCACTATGGCTTGTTCAAATTTTTGCGGGGTCAAAATGCCATCTTTAAAAAATTTAATAGATGTATTGACACAGCCGACGTGGAAGCTTTCATAAGCTTGTGCAGTTAGTTCTTGTCCAATGACAAACTCAGTACTGGCGCCACCAATATCGACGATTAATCGCTTTTTTGAAGAAGGTGGTAGAGTGCGAGCACAACCTTTAAACACCAATCGAGCTTCTTCGTGACCGCTTAAGATGCCAATGGGATAGCCTAAAGCTGCTTCAGCTTTAGCTAAAAACTCTGCAGAGTTTTTAGCTTCTCGAAGGGCTTGAGTCCCAACGGCACGTACTTGAGTTGCTGGAAGTCCAGCAAGGCGTTCGTGGAAGCGTGCTAAAGCATCGAGTGCACGTTTTTGCATATCTGGTGTAATAGCACCGGAGTCATCAAAGCCTGCGGCTAAACGAATAGTTTCTTTCCAGTAACTTTGAGTGATAATTCGGTCACCATCAACGCGACCAATTTCAACTCGAAAACTATTACTGCCTAAATCAACTGCACCTAATAGCATAATATTGATCTCGAAAAACAGTGGTTAATTGGTGTCGCTTGCGGGGGTGTTGGGGTCTAATCCCACAAGAGCGTTTGCAAACTGGATGGCATTGAAAGGCTGAAGGTCATCAATTGCTTCGCCAACACCTATAAAGTAAATTGGCAAAGGATTATCTGCTCTCATTTGAGTAATGGCCAATAGCACTCCGCCTTTAGCAGTACCATCGAGTTTAGTTACGATTAAGCCTGTTAAGCCTACGGCAGCGTCAAAAGCTTGAACTTGCGTGAGAGCATTTTGACCGTTTGTCCCATCAACAACAAGAATGGCTTCATGCGGTGCGCCAGGGAGAGCTTTATCTTGAGAACGCCGAATGCGTCGAAGTTCTTCCATTAAGTTGATTTGAGTTGGCAGACGTCCAGCTGTATCCGCAATGACGACGTCGGTACCTCGTGCTTTCGCTGCGCTGACTGCGTCAAAGACAACGGCGGCAGGGTCGCCTCCTTGCTGGGAGATGACTTCAATACTGTTGCGCTCGCCCCAGACGGCTAACTGTTCTCTAGCAGCTGCGCGGAATGTGTCACCTGCAGCGAGTAAAATAGTTTTTCCTTTTTGACTAAGGAATTTGGAAATTTTTCCAATGGAAGTGGTTTTGCCGGCTCCGTTGACACCTGTCATCATGATGACTAAAGGTTTAGCTTGTTCGATATCGAGCTCTTTTTGCGCAGGGGTTAACAACTGAGCAATTTCATCACGAAGGGCAAGCCTGACTTCATCTTGTGTTTTTAATCCCTTGAGTTTAATCCGATCACGTAAACGTTGTAGGATACGGGAGGATGTTTGAACTCCAACATCAGCTGTAATCAGCGCAAATTCCAGTTCTTCAAGGAAATCCTCGTCAATTACACCGCCGGAAAAGAGACCGACGATGTTGACGCGAGTTCTTGCAAGACCGTTTTTTAATCGGGAAAACCATCCCTCGGAAGATCCAGTCATTTAAATTCCAATGGCAATTCGAAAGAATACAAGGCATACAGCCACAATTAACCCAAGTTTAGCAATGACAGCGCGAGTTCGGGGCACAGGAAGTGTACGAATTGTGTCAGGAAAATGGCGCAGAACTGTGATCACGGTACCCACAGCAGAGGGTTTGCGCCCAACTTCGGAACGTGTCAGAGAAACAGTGTTTGATTGGTTGACGCACCTGTTTGGAACTCTTGAAGGGTGTGTTGTTTTAGATTTGTTTGCAGGCTCTGGTGCAATGGGATTTGAGGCGGCTAGCCGTGGTGCTGATATTGTGCATTGGGTTGATGTAAACAAACAGAGTATTGGGGGCATTCAAGCGGGATTACGGCGGTTAGAAGCTGATTCGAATAAGAAAGCCTTTGTTAGCGATGCATTCGTCTTTTTGAAGCAGGTTCGGCGACCATATAACTTGATTTTTATTGATCCTCCGTTTAGCTTGGATCTGCAAGAAAAAGCATTGGCAAGTGCTAAAGAAGTTATATGTGAAGAGGGGCTTTTATACGTGGAGTCGCCTCAAGCGTTACTGTCAGAAGAAACATTGATCAAGATGGATTTGGTTCGTGTGCGTGCAGGTAGTGCGGGGACCGTTCGGTTTGAGTTGCTTGCCCGCGCGGGTAGCGCTATGGCTAGTCTTGCAAAATTATCGAAAGAGGAAAAAAGGAGGAAAAAATGACAGTGGCAATTTATCCAGGAACGTTTGATCCGATGACAAACGGACATCGTGACTTAGTTCGTCGTGCATCGAAGATTTTTGATCAAGTGATTGTTGGCGTTGCGGAGAGTCGTAAAAAACGCCCGTTATTGAGTTTAGATAAGCGCGTTGAGCTAGCCAAGCGAATTTGTGAGGAGTTCCCGAATGTTGAAGTTAAACCTTTCGATGGGTTGTTAAAGAATTTTATTGAGGCCAATCATGGCAATGTTATTGTGCGAGGTGCTCGCGCTGTGAGTGACTTTGAATATGAGTTTCAGATGGCGGGGATGAATCGCCAACTCATGCCAGATGTAGAAACCATATTTTTAACGCCATCAGATCAGTATCAATTCATCAGCGGCACTTTTGTGCGAGAGATAGTGCAAATGAGTCCTTTGGATGCAAAGCGATTTGTGGAACCAGTGGTTCTAGAAGCGCTGATCGAAGCAGTAGGGGCACAGTCAAAGGATGCTTAGTTATGGCTTTAATGATTACTGATGAATGTATTGCTTGTGGGGTCTGTTTACCAGAGTGTCCAAACGAGGCTATTGAGAATCGTGATGGTCTCTTTGTCATTCGTGGAGGGCGTTGTACAGAATGTGTTGGTCATTATCGTGAACCGCAATGCCGTCACTTGTGTCCCGTAAGTCACTGTATTATTCCCAACCCGATGAGACCAGAAACAAAAGCCATGCTTGAAGAAAAAAGCCGCCGACTTTCGATACGCAGGAAAGTTTCGGCGGCTATGAAGTTGCTCTAAATGGGTTGATTTTGAGGTCGGTCGTTCTGTTGAGGATCTGTGTGGGGGGATGTCCAATCTGGGAGCTCGAGGTTAGGAAGTTCTATCTCAGGCCACTTTGTGTTGGGTAATTCCATGTTCATCAGATCGAAATTAGTCCACCAGTCTTCTAGTTTTCTTGTGATTTTATTTTTCAATCGTTGAAGGTTCCAAGGTAGTTCACCTTGGGTTGTGACCGCAGATTTAACTGCTGCTTCCCAATCCAGAACCCATTGCGATTTTTGGAGATTAATGCTCAAAGGCAATGTAAATAGTGCTTGACGCTCTGTGTTTACAAAATTGACTTGACCTGATAATTGATGATCGGGACCTGAAAAAGCCGCTTGCCAGTGATCACCATTTAAAGTCATCGATTCGATAGTCCATTGTTGGTTAGTTCCATGAACTGTCGCTTTAAGATTGTAGAATGAGCAAGAAGTTTCAGGTGAAATGGCTTCCAATGGTGCGATATCTGGTTGTTCTGTGACCATAACCTCTGCAATCTGAGGGAAGTTGATCCCATAGAGTACCCCCTGTCCTACTTGGATGGAAGACTGAATGCGAGTGAGGTCTGGCTTGCTAAAATTTCCCGATGCATTTAAGTTGCCCGAGCATTGGCCAGAAATGATTGTTGGAATCAAATCGTTAATATCTAGGTTTTTCCATGCAGAATTAACTTGCCACTGATCGTTGGCTAGCGTTGCCGTAAAAGGTGCATTACCACTAGGCAAAATAAATTGACCATGATTAACCTTAGCTTCGTTATTTTGAAGCGTTAGATTGCCTGTAATGCGTTGCAGTCCTTTAAATGAGACCTGGGGATTGATAGAAAAATCAACATTAGCATCCATACTTTGAGTGACTTTATAACTCCATTGAGGGAGTACGGTACTAATGTCGAAGAGGCCGAGTTGTACGTAGCCAGTGAGATAAGCCTTTTTTAAATTCGCATCCTTGTTATAGGTATTGAGAACCGGGAGAGATGTGACGTTGGCAATACGAAGTTGAATATTCGTTGGGGCGTTAAAAATTTGTCCTGTTAGTTTGACTTCGCCTTGATTCATTGGACTATCTAAGAATAAAGATCCTTCCAATTTTCCGTTATGAGCCTTCGAACTCTCGGTTATGGGCGTTGCCATACCCGTTACAGTAATTGTTGGAGCATAGATGGCTAATGGATTTAAAGTCACGGAGAGAGGGGATGTAGCGACGAATTTCTGAGAGCCGTTATGGGTTGGATAAGAATAACTAGCTTGACACTCAGAGGCCGAAATCGTTTGATCTTTCCACGACAGGCGAGGACTATTCAAGATAACCTCTGTCGTTTTGGGACTCTGTATCGTCAACTGAAGATCTGAAAATACGATTTGTTCTTCTTCTTGAGCAATCTGTTTGATGGTAGTTTTAAATTTGGTCGCTGTGCCATTTTTTAGGCCAGATAATTCGCCTTGTGTGTTTAGCCATTTGGCTTGTTGAAGCCCATCATGCCAGTCGAGAAAGCCTTGGACTTTGCCTTGACCAGTAAAATCTTGGTGCTTAACCAAAAAGTCTGTAGCGTAGGAAGCCAATTGTTCATTGTTGTTATTCCATGATAGGTCGATATTATTCAGGCTTCCTAAAGCGTTTTTTCCATCCATTAGGTGAACCTGAGCATCCTCCACAGTAAGGTTTTGCAGAGGAAATGAAATGCGAGAAGGCTGCAGACTTTGCAAAAATGTAGAGATATCGTCTTTTTGCGCGGTAACACTCAAGCCGTGGATGGCGATATTTTCAATTCTTGGATTCAAGGCAAACACGGCAAATGGGCTCATGGAAACAGAAAAGTTCTTAATTGAGCCCTCTAGTTCTGAATTGACAGAAGAAAATGCTGTTTGAGGATAGTAGACAACGAGTTTTGGCAAATGTTGTATTTTTGGTAATGAGTCTATTTCTATAGTGATGCCAAACTGTGAGGCTATTGATTGGGAAAATTTCTGATGAAAGCGTTCAGGGGTGATGTATACATAAAGAGCGAGCACTAATAGCAATACAAGAAAAGCAAGTCCCGTAAGAATGGCAAGAATAGAGCGCAAGTAGCGCATAGCAAGTATCCTTCAAAAGATCGATTTTGCTTCAAGTGTGCCATAAAAAAGGGCTAGTCAAACTAGCCCTTGTTGTACTTTAGTGATTTTGTTGACGAATTAAGTAGTCAAAGGCACTCAAAGAGGCTTTAGCACCTTCACCTAGAGCGATGACAATCTGTTTAAATGGGACTGTAGTACAGTCGCCTGCTGCAAAAATGCCGGGTGCAGAGGTCTTGCAACGGTCGTCGACAATGATTTCTTGATAGTCGTTCTTGTCGACATGGTTGTTTAACCATTCTGTATTAGGCGTTAAGCCGATTTGGACGAAGCAACCGTCAACAGGAATGTCAAGCGTCTCTTCTGTCACTTGATCTTTATAAGTTAACTTAGTGAGTTTTTGACCATCACCAGTCAGTTCGGTCGTTAAACTGTTGAATTTGATCGTAACGTTAGGTAAGGAAACTAATTTGTCCTGTAAAACCTGATCTGCTGTTAGTTCTGGTCCTCGCTGTAATAAAGTAACAGTTTTTGCGATCCCTGCAAGGTCAATCGCTGCTTCAACTCCTGAATTGCCTCCGCCAATAACAGCTACATTTTTACCTTTGAAGAGCGGGCCATCACAATGTGGGCAATAAGCGACGCCATGACCACGATATTCATTTTCGCCAGGCACGTTCAGTTGCTTCCAACGAGCTCCTGTTGCGACAATTATTGTCTTGGCTTTGATTTTTGCCTTGTTATTCAAGGTGAGCTGCCACAAATGATCGATGCTTTCAGTAGTTTCAACCGTATACGGCGTCAGAATATCGATGTCATAAGTTTTGAGATGCTCAGTGAAATTGTTGGCTAAACGAGTACCGTCAGTCTTGATGATGGAAGTGAAGTTTTCAATATCGACTGTTTCGTTGACTTGACCGCCTAAACGATCTGCAATAATGCCGACGCTTAACCCCTTACGTGCGGCGTAAATTGCTGCGGTGCTACCAGCGGGGCCACTACCCACAACAAGGACATCAAAAGGGGGCTTTTGATTGAGATCATCAACAGCCTTTTGGGCAATAGAGTTATCAAGTTTACTGAGAATTTCTGATAACTGACGTCTACCTGAGAGGAATGGTTGGCCGTTAAGGAAAACAGCTGGAACCCCCATCACATTACGTGTTTTTACTTCATCTCGATAAAGCGCGCCATCAATAGTGGTGACGCGAACTTTAGGATTGAGGATGGCAATGAGGTTTAGTGCCTGAACGACTTCAGGACAGTTATGGCATGAAAGCGAAATAAAGACTTCAAAATTAAGCTCATTTTGAAGAGATTCAATTTGTTGACGTTCCTCATCCGATATTTTTGCTGGATGTCCGCTCGTTTGCAAAAGCGCAAGAATAAAACTCGTAAATTCATGCCCCATTGGTAGACAAGCAAAGCGAATGTTTGCGGAACCATTTTCTCCTACAACTGAAAAACTTGGTCGACGTACATCAGTGGAATTATCAAGCTCGTAGGAAATTTTGTCAGAAAGCGTAGCAATTTCCTTCAGGAGTCGCTCTAAGTCAGTGGATTCGGGAGAATCATTTAGCGCAACTTTGAGAACAATTGGACTGCGCAACTTGGTGAAATAACCTTGTAATTGGGATTTAATGTTGGCGTCAAGCATATTCAATAAGATCGAGGAGTAACAAGAGGAACAGGCTGCAAACTAGTAGTTTGCAGCCTGTCTAACAGCCGAAAAATCAAGCTTAGATCTTGCCGACGAGATCAAGTGAAGGCGTCAAAGTGGCTGCGCCCGGTTGCCACTTGGCTGGGCAAACCTGACCCGGATTAGCGGCAACGTACTGAGCAGCTTTGACCTTGCGAAGCAATTCAGAAGCGTCACGACCAATACCACCGTCGTGGTGTTCCATAATGACAATCTTGCCTTCTGGATTGATGACGAAGGTACCGCGCTCGGCAAGACCTTCAGATTCAATCAGGACATCGAAATTGCGAGCAAGGGTCGCGGTCGGATCACCGAGCATCGGGAATTGAACCTTACCCACGGCGGCAGAGCTTTCGTGCCAGGCTTTGTGTGTGAAGTGGGTGTCCGTAGAAACAGCGTAGACTTCGACACCAAGAGCCTTGAATTCGGCGTAGTTGTCAGCGAGATCCTCAAGTTCAGTCGGGCAAACAAAGGTGAAGTCAGCCGGATAGAAGAACACAACGGACCAATGGCCTTTGAGATCAGCATCTGTCAATTCGACGAATTCACCGTTGGCAAAAGCCTGGGTTTTGAAGGGAAGGATTTCAGTATTGAGAAGAGACATTTTCGTAGCTCCATGTGAGAAATATTCTCATTTGCGATATGAGAATATTAATCGAAATATATCGCTGTGTCAAGGTAGTAAGTAAAAAACTATTGAAAACGTAAAAAAAATCCCGCGTGATGCGGGACTGGACAGAGGTACTAATTTTTAAAGCGACGTCGAATCTCTTGTTTGAGATTCGGTGCAAGCCGTTCTAAAGCGTCCATCGTCGTAAAAATTGAAGCACGACCACGTTGTGAAAGCTCTCTGAAGCGTGATAGGAGTTCGTTTTCTTCTTCGATTGGTGTATGTCGTTCAGTGGTAATGATGAACAAAATATCGAAGCCACACGCAGATAAGCGTGGTAATGCGTAGATACCAGGATCATTTTCGCCTTTTTCGTAACTTTCATAGACGGGCAAAGGAACCCCTAGTAGTTGAGCAATTTGTTGCGGCGAATATCCAAGCCTTTCTCGTTCAAAACGGAGACGTTCTCCTGTTTCTTGACGTTTTTTGGTTGATGTTGTGGCCATAACTCTTTAGGGGAAGAAGAAAATAAAACTGGTTCTCTACCTGTATGAGGAGAAGGTGTACCTTCTCCTCAAATTGGATTTTTAAACGTTAAAGAGGAAGTTCATAACATCGCCATCATTGACGACGTAGTCCTTGCCTTCAGCTCTCATTTTCCCTGCCTCTTGAGCGCCTTTTTCACCTTTGTATTTGATGAAATCCTCGTAAGCAATGGTCTGGGCACGGATAAAACCACGTTCAAAATCGGTATGAATCACGCCAGCCGCTTGCGGCGCCGTGTCACCCTTGTGAATGGTCCAGGCTCGAACTTCTTTAACCCCAGCAGTAAAGTAGGTCTGAAGACCAAGCAAGTTGTAACCAGCACGAATCACACGGTCAAGACCAGGTTCGGTCATGCCCATGTCTTCAAGGAACATCTCTTTGTCTTCGTCATCTAAATCTGCAATATCTGCTTCCGTTTTGGCACAAACAGCCACAACTGGCGCATTTTCGGATGCGGCAAATTCTTTCACTGCCTCTAACAACGGGTTGTTTTCAAAACCATGATCTTCCACATTGGCGACGTACATTGTGGGTTTAATCGTCAATAAGAAGAGAGGGCGAACCGTAGCGATTTCTTCTTCTGTTAATGCAACAGAACGAGCGGAGCGTCCTTCATTAAGAGCTGGAAGAAGTTTTTCCAAAACGAGAACGAGTTTGAGAGCTTCCTTATCGCCACCAGAACGAGCTTGCTTACTGTAGCGATTGAGTGCTTTTTCTACCGTCTGTAAGTCAGCAAGTGCTAGTTCGGTGTTGATGACATTAATGTCATCAATCGGATCGACCTTACCGGAGACGTGTACGATATTTTCATCGTTGAAACAACGGACAATGTGGGCAATTGCATCACATTCTCGGATGTTGGCCAAGAATTGATTACCCAATCCTTCACCTTTACTAGCGCCAGCTACGAGCCCTGCGATGTCAACAAACTCAACAGCTGCAGGGACAGTGCGTTCAGGGTGAACAATCTCTGCAAGTGCTTTCAAACGGGGATCAGGCACTTCAACGACGCCAACGTTCGGTTCGATGGTGCAGAAAGGATAGTTTTCGGCAGCGATGCCTGCTTTGGTAAGCGCATTAAAGATAGTTGATTTGCCGACGTTCGGAAGACCAACGATGCCACACTTCAAACCCATAATTTATCTCTACTGAAATCAAAAAATGAAGGACAAGAATGTCTAGAAAATTCGGATATTTTAGCAATCTGAACTTTTGTCTGCTTTGAGGTGAGTCGACATAAGTTCGATTTGTGTTTCATTAAAAACAAGAATGCCGTTTTTACGCAATAATTCAGTGGTCACGCCATTTCCTGAAGTTAGCTGACCTGAGAAGGTGCCATCGTAAATGCATCCAGAGCCGCAAGAAGGGCTTTTACTTTTTAGTAGAGCAACTTCGATGTTGTTTTCTAAACAACGATTAAGCGCTATAAAAGCTCCTTTGAGAAAGGCTTCTGTATTGTCTTTACCATTTTTTGCAATGACACGACCTCTATGGTTCAATACGTCAAGGGCGGTGCCTTCGCAAATTTCAGAAGGTAGTCTTGGTGTAGGAAGACCGCCTTCGCATTCTGGACAAACACTTTCATAATCGTTTTCCGTGATGCCCACTTGCCTCAATTCGTTATGAATATTGGTCTTGCATTGTCCATCATAACGACAGGCTTCACCGAGCAAACAACGGCTAATGAGGAGTTTCACTTTGCGTTCTCTAGTTTGCGAACTTTAGGGGGATTGCTAAATTTTGAAAGCTTACGAGTTACGCTTGGGAAATCACCATTAGCAATGCTATCAATTTCTTTGATAGCTGCATTAATGCAAGTTTCCATAGCGGACTCATGCTCAGAAGATGGTGCCGAAAGAACGAAATCAGCGACCTGTTGTGCCAAACCTAAAGTACGTGGATGACCAGTACCTAAACGAAGTCGCCAAAAATTAGGTGTAGATAATTTGGCTGAAATATCCTTGAGACCGTTGTGACCAGCGTTGCCTCCTCCTAGTTTGATTTTCATGCATCCCGGAGGAATATCCAACTCATCGTGAACTACAAGAATTTCATCAGGTATGATCTTGTAGTACATTGCGAGAGCAACAACAGCATCACCCGAGCGATTCATATATGTGGATGGCTTTAAAAGCCAAACATCATGGCCGCCGATACGCGTTTTGCAAACTTCACCTTGGAACTTTCGTTCATCATGGAAAAAGGAGCCTGTTTGTCGAGCAATGGCGTCAACAAACCAAAAACCAGCATTGTGTCGAGTTCTTGTGTATTCAAGCCCTGGATTGCCTAATCCAACGATTAACCGAATGGCTTTTGGAGTAGTCATGGTATTTAAAGTAAGGAAATAGGCCAACGTGGTAGCGTTGGCCTTAAAAAGGATCTGCTGTAAGGTAGAGCTTACAGCATCTAATTTCTTTAATTATCGACGAGGACCGCGCTTTTCATAAGAACCTTCGCGACGAAAGTCTCGTTTTGTTTTAGCTCCACGGTATTCGCGACTCTCATCGCGAGATGCCCAGTTCCCCTTGAAGTCTCCATCACGACGCGGACGATCTAACTTCACAGTTGCTTCTCGGCCTTTGAAGCGGACGCCCTGCATTGAGTCGATCACCTGATCTACGCGTTCTGATTCAAGTTCAACGATTGTGAAGCGATCGGAAATATCGATAGCTCCAATGCACTTTGATGGGATGCCCGCCTCATTGGCAATAGCTCCGACAATGTCTGAAGGACGAATTCCAAGGTCACGACCGGCGCCAACGAAGATGCGCGTCATACCAGCTTCTGGGGTATTACTACGGCGTTCTTTACGCGGTGCGCGTTCATTGCGAGACATTTTATCCGCGCGGTCACGGCGAGGACGTTCAAACGGAGAATAAGCAGGAATTTCGGTATCATCATCGTTGGTGCCCTCATTTTCCTGAGCTAGCTTCATAGCTGCGGCAGCGACGTCGAACGGGTCATATTCTTCGCAAAGCGATTCAACTACAACACGGAATCGGTCGAGATCACCGCCTTCCAAGATTTCAGTTAAAGAACCACGCATCATTTCTAGACGACGAGCGCGGACGTCCGTTGCGGAGGGAACGGAGCGAACTTCAATACGGGCTTTGGTGATGGATTCAATTGCTCGCAGATGACGGTGTTCACGAGGTTCCAAAATAGTGATTGCAGTACCAGTGCGCCCGGCTCGTCCTGTACGACCAATACGGTGAACGTATGTTTCGTATGAGGCAGGAATGCCGAAGTTAATGACGTGCGTTAGATTTTCTAAGTCAATACCGCGAGCGGCAACGTCTGTTGCAACAATAGCGTCAATTTGCCCAGAACGTGCACGCTTCATAACTCGGTCGCGTGTGGGTTGATCTAAGCCGCCGTGTAAAGCTTCAACACTAAAGCCACGAGCACGTAAGGATTCTGTTAGGTCATCAACTTCCATGCGTGTACGCGTGAAGATAATGGCGAGTTCAGGTGCTTCTAAATCGAGGATGCGGCCTAACGCTGTTGTACGGTAGTTGTGTCCAACGACATACGCGATTTGCGGAACTCGGGGTGTTTCACCTTCGGCAGTTTTTTCCTTGGCGATCGTAATACGCACAGGATCTTTTAAACGAGCTTCAGCGATACGAGCAATTTTTGGAGGAAGCGTTGCGGAGAATAGAGCAGTTTGAACGTGCTCGGGTAATGCGTCAAAGATAGCATCTAATTCATCAGCAAAACCTAAATCAAGCATTTCGTCAGCTTCATCAAGAACGATAGCCTGAATGTTGCTGAGGTCTAAGGTTCCGCGTCCAATGTGGTCCAAAGCACGCCCAGGAGTGGCAACCACAACATGAGTGCCACGCTTCAAGGCGCGAATTTGACGACTGTATTCCTGTCCACCGTAGATAGGTGTAACTACAACACCAGCCTTACGGCCATAGTTATGAAAAGATTCGCTTACTTGAAGGCAAAGTTCACGCGTCGGCGTAAGAACTAAAACTAACGGATAGCCAGCTTGGCGACCGAGAACATGACGTTCTAGTAATGGCAACGAGAAAGCAGCGGTCTTGCCCGTACCTGTTGCGGCACGCCCCAGTACGTCTGCGCCTGTGAGAAGGGCAGGAATTGCCTCGGTTTGAATGGGAGTGGGCTCTTCAAATCCTAACTCAGTAAGAGCCGTGGTAATGGATTCAGAAAGTCCTAAATCAGTAAACGTTGTCATAGTGATGTTCTTCATTAATGAGAGAGACGTAATCTTGTTACGGCCACAATGTGGCAGGACAAGAGCGGGCCAATTACCCCACACATAACGAACAACGTGAACTATAGGAAGGGGCAAACGGCAACGAGAGTAGATTGCTATGCAAGCAATCTACAATTATGTGTAGTGTGTTTACACATGAAAAAAGATCCGCAGGAAAAACATCCCTGCGGACCTCAGAGAGTCTAGCTGATATAAATCAGAAGATTATTCAGCGGCTTCTTCACCGTCGGCGGAAGCGATTTCTTCTTCAACCGGCAAAGCAACCGTGGCGATGACGATGTCTTCGCCAGACTTGCTATGAACTTCAACGCCTTCGGGGAGTTGGAGCATAGAAGCATGGAAAGTCATGCCAGCTTCAAGCGTGGAAAGATCAACCGTAATGAATTCCGGGAGTTCCTTCGGGAAGCAGGTAACTTCAATAGCGGAGACAGCGTGGCTGATGATGGCCTTGTTGAGCTTAACAGCCGGGGACTGTTCTTCGCCCTGGAAATGCAGAGGAACGCGCATCGTAACCTTTTCGTCAGCGGCGATACGCTGGAAGTCGATATGCATAACCTGCGGCTTGTACGGGTGCATCTGGAAAGCGCGGAGAACAACGAGTTCTTCCTTGCCGTCAAGTTCCATCGTCAAGATCGAAGCATGGAACTTTTCCTTACGCAAAGCGTAGAAAATCGGATTGTGTTCGAGCTCGATCGGCGTAGCGGGAAGCTTGCCGCCGTAAACAATACCCGGCAGCTTGTCCGCGCGGCGAAGGCGGCGGCTCGCACCCGTACCCTGCACGTTACGCGTGGTGGCGATGATATTCATTGGATTACTCCTGAAAGAGAAAAAAGATTCCCGCAATCGCGACCAATCACGGGAACGAGAGAGAAAAAAGTTATTCGGTAAACAAATTGCTTACCGAGTCTTCTCGAGCAATACGAGAAAGCGTTTCGCCGATGATGGCCGCACAGGAAACCTGGCGGATCTTCGGACATGCTTCGGCAGCGGCCGAAAGCGGAATAGTGTCAGTTACGACCAACTCATCTAAAGCAGAGTTGGTGATACGTTCAACAGCGGCACCAGAAAGAACTGGGTGAGTAATGTAAGCGATAACGCGCTTAGCACCACGCTCCTTAAGAGCACCAGCGGCATTGCAAAGCGTGCCAGCGGTGTCCACAATGTCATCCGTAATAACGCAAGTGCGATCCTTAACTTCGCCGATGATGTTCATGATTTCGGCGACGTTAGCGCGGGGGCGACGCTTGTCAATAATAGCAAGATCAACTTCGAGAGCTTTAGCCATGGCGCGAGCGCGAACAACACCACCGACGTCAGGAGAAACGACCATTAAGTCTTCATACTTGTGTTCAACAAGGTCGTTCAACAAGACGGGCGTAGCATAAATGTTGTCAACCGGGATATCAAAGAAACCCTGGATCTGGTCAGCATGAAGATCCATTGTCAGAACACGGTCAACACCGACAGCTTGAAGCATGTTAGCTACAACCTTAGCGGAGATGGCGACGCGCGTAGAGCGCGGACGACGATCCTGGCGAGCGTATCCATAATACGGAATGGCTGCGGTGATGCGACGAGCGGAAGCGCGCTTGAGGGCATCGACCATGATCATGAGTTCCATCAGGTTGTCGTTGGTCGGAGCACACGTGCTCTGAAGGATGAAGACATCCTTGCCGCGCACATTGTCGAGCAACTGAACCATGACTTCACCATCGCTAAAGCGATTAACAGTGGCTGAGCCAAGAGGAATGTTGAGATATTTCGTAACAGCCTGGGCAAGCTTCGGGTTGGCATTGCCCGTAAAGACCATCATACTTTCCGGCACCATGGGATCCATGACTTAAGCTCTTTTCGTTGGCGGGGGCTTACGCTCTCGCGGTTAACAACAATCAAGGGGAGCCGTCAGAGTAACACAAGACGGCCTTCAAAAAAGAAACGGGAGCGCATTTATTGCCTCCCATCTTATTTTTGTTCTGTTGGCAGGGGTAGAAGGATTCGAACCTTCGAATGCCGGAATCAAAATCCGGTGCCTTAGGCCAGCTTGGCTATACCCCTACCGATTTTCTTAACTAAGCCATTGATAAAGCGGATGCTTAGGCAATGATTTAGCGATAAACCCTATCCACTGCTCTGGTAGCTCTGGCAGTTGATACTTAGTTGATTCATGAATTAAGCCAAATACGGCACTTCCTGAACCTGTCATTCTGGCACTGTTGCATGTGGCGAGCATCTCAAGGCTAGTATGTAACCGAGGCTCAAGCCTTGTAGCAACAGATTGAAGATCGTTATGGCCTATTAGTTTAGGCCATGCTTCTCTCACTGCGCCGGAAAAGACTAACATTTTGATTGATTTAGTATTTCTTGTCAAGTGAGGATCGGCAAAAATATGGGCTGTGGAGATACTGATCCCAGGCCAAATAATCGCGTACCGTGCAGAAGGAATTTCAAGAGGGGTAATCTGCTCGCCAATACCTTCTACAAAGCCTGTTTTGCCAAAAATAAAGAAAGGAACATCAGCGCCAAGCTGTTCCCCTAGTTGCATTAATTGAGTTCGAGATAGATTGAGTTTAAACAATCGATTGAGTCCGATGAGTGTGGTCGCAGCATCAGAACTTCCGCCACCCATGCCTGCCCCTGAGGGAATGCGTTTGGTAACGTGTATTCTAATCCCTTGCTGAATGCCAAAGCGTTTTTTAATGAGCTGAGCAGCGCGCACACAAAGGTCAGCCTCTTTACTACCAATCACATCTCCAGTGCGTTCAATACAATCTCGTTCTAACATGTAAAGATCAATCGTATCGTACAAATCGATGAGTTCGAAAATCGATTCTAAGAGATGTTTTCCATCTTCACGTTGCCCAGTGACATGGAGGAATAAATTTAATTTGGCAGGAGCGGGTAAACCTAAAAGCGCAGATGTTGTCATGGGTTAATTACTCATTATCGATGGATAGCAATAGTTTGATGTCGGACATCATACTTTGAGCACGAATCGTCGATGGCATGCCTTGAGGTGTTCGTTTCAAGATGGTAACAGTCCATCCGTATGCGTTGATTTGATTCTCTCTAGTTGTGAGCCAGTCTTCTAGTACAGAAATTGGCAAAGCGAACCCAAGCACTTGTTCCATCAGCTCTTCCGCTGAAGAGGCGACAAGTGGTGGCGTGTTGAAATCTCTTGTTAATGTCGCATTGGAGGGAGTGATCTCTATGCGAGCCAAGATGCCATTGAGTGGTGTCATTAAGTCAAGAGTAATAACACTAGAGGAACGTCGTAGAGAAAAACGTCCATTTATTGCTGTCATTTTGCGATTTTCGTTAGGAGTTATTAACGAAAATCTTCCTGATCTCTCAAACAAATAGACGGGTTTCTGAATGGCACAACCAGCGAGTGACATTACGCTACTGAATAGAGAAAAAGCGAGAATGTGTCGACGTTTCATGGGATGGCTAAATTTAAGCGTTGAGCTAATTCTGAGATGCGTGGATCGCTACCAATGCGCTGAGAGAGCTCTTTTAAGAGTTTGATTGCTTCATCGTGTCGCCCTGATGTCGCAAGAATTTCTATAAGGTGGCAGGCAACTTCAACATCAAACTGCTTTTTTAAAGAGGTAAGGGTAAATTCAGTGGCTTGGTCATAACGTTTTTCTTTAAAACAAAGCCATCCCATGCTGTCTAAAACATATGGATCCAAAGGAGCTAGCCTATAAGCGTGTTCCAATCGTCGCCTTGCTTCTTTTAAATGACGGTCTTGCGTAACCCAAAGGTACGCGAGTGCATTGTTGGCTTGGATGTGATCAGGATCTTTGTCCAATATGCTCTGAAGGAGCTTCTCGGCTAATTCGGATTGACCAAGATTTTGGGCAATAATTGCAGTGTCGTATATTAAATCTTGATCATTTGGAGCGGCCTGGCGCGCCTCATTCAACAGATTTAAGGCATCGTTGCCACGCTCAGCTTCAATGAGGAGTTGTGCTTCGGTTGTCAACAAAAGATTCAGATTATCTGGGAATTGTTGGCGGGCTTTTTGTAAGACGGAACGAGCCTCTGGAAGTTGCTTAATTTCCGCTAAAGCAAAGGCTTGCTTGATGCGTGCTTGTAAGGCATTCGGGCCAGTTGTGAGAGAAGCAAGCGCTTCGACTTCATCTTCGTGATGCCCGTTTTGATGATAAATAGCGGCTAAGCGAAGCCAAATATCATTGTCCGAGAGATCGGCATCTGGGGTTTGAGTTGCAACGAGGTCGAGATAACGCGAAAAAAACTTTTCGGCTTTTTCAAAATTTTGGCACTCGTTCGCAATTTCACCAGCATTGAGAAAAGCAACAGGGTCATCGGGCGCTTGTTGAGTGACGAGCTCAAGCTCCGATAGTGCCTTTTTCAATTGTCCGCTTTTGGCTAAGGCTCGACTATAAACCAAGCGCGTTTTATAGGCATTGGGGTGATTGATTAAATAATTCGAAAGAATGTTGATTGCTTGCGTGCGATCGTGGTTCCAACAAAGATCGGCAGTAGCAGTGATGATTTGTTCGTCACCATTAGCAAGTTTGATAGCTTTCATGCCAGATCGACAGGCATTTGCTACATTGTTGTTGGCTTTATGAAAGAGCCCAATTGCTAGTTGGACTTTTGGATTTTTTGCTTCTTTTTCCCAATAAGGTGTGATGGCCGTCAAAATTTGTGGGGACGTTAATTTTGCTTGTGCAAGCATGGCGGTGATGCGCGCAACCCAACCGCTTTTATCTTCGGTTAGTTGATACATCACGGAAAGCTCTTTGACGAAACTAGCCTCATCTCCACTTTCTAATGCGTACGATAAAAGAGATTGGTGTGGAGTTATGTCTTGAGGAGCGATAGCTACCCATTGTCTAGCGCTAGCGATAATTTTGGTATTGTTCTGCGTTTGAAGCGAGGTATGCCAAATCAACTCAGCCAGCTCTACTGAGGGATTTTTTTTGAAAGTTTGATTTAATAAATCGAGCGCGTAATCAGGTTGTTCGCGATGTGTGGCTATTTCTGAGGTGATAATAGCGTAAAGAGAATCGGATCGTTCTTGGGAAAAGGATTTCGCAAATAAACGATCAGGGAATGCATTAGCTTGAGTACAGAATGCAAAACTAAGCAAAAAAGCGACAGAAGTATTAACCAATTGGCTAAGCATAAATCAGGCAAGTGAGTAGGGATGCTAGTAAGGTAGATGTTTTTGTACTTTACAGCGAATCATAGAAGATTGCTTATGAGCAAAGTAGAGAAAATTGTCACATCCACTTTAATTACCTGGCATCAATCGTATGGTCGTCATGATTTGCCGTGGCAAGTACCAGAATGGTATCCACGGTTAGTGTCTGAAGTAATGCTACAACAGACACAAGTTGTGACTGTTTTGCCAAAATACCAAGCATTTATGGCGGCTTTTCCAACGCCTGCTAGGTTGGCTCAAGCATCTGATGATGAAGTGATGGCGCTTTGGGCTGGTTTGGGTTATTACTCTAGAGCAAGGAATTTGCTGAAAACCGTTAGGCAAATTGAGGAAGAGTTTAATGGTATTTGTCCCAGTACAGCTGCGGAATTAGAAAAACTACCCGGATTAGGCCCCTCTACAGCAGGCGCAATTGCTGCCTTTGCATTTCAAGAGCGTGCAGTGATGGCTGACGGTAACGCTCAGCGCGTTCTATCAAGGCTATTTTTGATCAAGGGGCATTCAGGACAGTCTGGGTATGTAAAGAAGATCCGTGAAAAGGCCAAGGAATTATTGCCAACTTCTGAACAGATGCCTGAGTATACGCAGGCTTTGATGGACTTTGGGGCTCTGTTGTGCACTAAAAAGCCTAAGTGTGAGTTATGTCCGTTGGTATCGGTATGTAAGGCCTTTCAAACAGAATGTGTCTCGAAATTTCCAGAGAAAAAGCCTAAAAAAGAACGTCCAGTAAGATACGCAAGTATGGTCTTTGCGTTCGTAGGAGATCATGTGTGCTTAAGAAAAAAGGTAGAGAAAGGGGTGTGGCATGGATTATGGGTGCCGCCTTATGAAGAGTGTGATCATGCTGTAGAGGAGGTTGAGTGCAGTCACCTTTTGGGGATTCCTTCTGAGCATGTTGCGCGAACGATAAAGCTTCCAATACTCACGCATGATTTCACGCATTATCGTATGGTGATTCAAGCGGCCGTAGTGGATTTAAGTACTATGGACGAGAGTGCGCCATATACTCTCATTGACATTCATAAGTTGACCGAAATAGGGATGCCCACGCCAGTTGTGACACTGTTACAGCAAGGGATCGCGGCTAGAGTATTGGGGCCAAGCTATTAGTGCTCGTTTTGAATGGCGATTTCTCCAGCTAGGTGCTTATGTTGCTCGATGATGCGGTGTCTTACCACGACGCCTGCATACTCCGCAAATTGTCGTCCTAGCTCTTCTGCTACGAATACTGAACGATGTTGGCCGCCGGTACAACCGATAGCCACGGTCAAATAATGCCGATTTTGTGCAATATAAGCTGGTAGCCACTTCTTAATAAAGAGGGCAATATCAGATACCATGTTGGTGACTTCGGGGTATTGTCTTAAGTAATCAGCAACGGGTTGGTCCTGACCTGTCAAAGGACGAAGTTCTGGACGATAGTAGGGGTTGGGTAAACAGCGAACGTCGAAAACTAAATCGCTAGCAACAGGAAGGCCGTGCTTAAAACCAAAGGATTCGAACGTTAAGGTCATCGCAGCTTGAGGCTGTCCGACAAAACGTTTTACCCATTCCCGAAGTTGGGATGGAAGAATTCCTGTTGTATCCATCAATGAAGCGCCTGTGGAGATTGGAGCTAATAGTTCTCTTTCACAATTGATGGCTTCTTGTAGCGTGACAATCTGATCTTGGTGTGCTGCACTTGTTGATAGAGGGTGGCGACGACGCGTTTCAGAAAAACGTTTCACCAATTCTTGTGATGACGCTGTGAGGAACAGGATGCGAACGTCGTAGCCAGCTTTTTCTAACTTGCGAACATTGTGGAGGGAGTCATCAAAAGTAGATTGACTCCTCGCATCAATAGCAACAGCAGCAGCCTTAATCCCACGGTGTTTGAGGTCTTCGGCTACAGGATAAAGAAAAGGGGCGGGAAGATTATCGATGCAGTAGTAACCACAATCTTCTAACTGACGAATAGCAATCGATTTGCCACCACCAGACATACCGGTCACGATAATAAGTTGCATCATAAACCTCACAAAGCGTTTTTTATTCCGTTGAATCGTCAGTTGAAAAGTCTGGTTCGTAATGCAAGTCTGACGGAGGTGTCCAGTTATGAATCAGCTCGCAGACTTCAACTTCAGAGGTTGCTTGGAGCAAAGCATTACGCAAAGGCTTACAGGAGAACAAGGAAGCGGTTTCTCTCAAAATTTTTAGATAACTTTCATTGTCATCATCTGGAATAAGAAGGCACAAAAACAGTTGGACGGGGCGTCCATCTGGTGCATCAAGGCCAAGAGGAGAATTTGCTCTCAAAAAGACGGCGGCGGGTTCTGTAATTCCTGATACGCGACCATGAGGAATGGCACATCCACTACCAACACAGGTAGAGCCAAGTTTTTCTCGTGCAAATAAAGCATCAAAAGCGTCAGTGTGGGAAATGCCAGCAGAGGATTCAAACACCAAGCCAGCTTCTTCATATAAACGCTTACGACTAACAACGTTGAGGTCGAGGCGTATGGTTTCTAGGGTCAATAAAGGAGCAATTAAATTCATGACGTGATTGACGGACAAAAACCGTCGAAACGAACAATAGCAATCAGTGTACAGAAAACCAAACGCAAGTGTGGCTAAAAATGCTTTCGAGCTCTTGCCGAAGGAATGCCTGCATTTGTGCGGTATTTTGCAACTGTTCGTCGTGCGATCGTAATGCCCTTGGTTTGCAGTTGTAGGCAAATATCGTCGTCAGATAATGGATGACGAGGATTTTCTGTTTCAATGAGTTGAACGATCAAGGTCTGAATTTGAGTTGCACTCTGTTCAGTTTGTGTTAGCGTGGAATATGAAACTGCACTAAAGAGTGTTCTCATTTCAATAGTACCGTGACGGCAGGCTATAAATTTGCCAGATACAGCACGAGAAACCGTGGGTACGGAGAGATCCAACTCTTGAGCAAGTTGACTAATCGTTAGAGGGCGTAAAGCCATTGGGCCGTCATCAAAAAACGCCTTTTGATGAGCGAGAAGTTTATTGGCTAAGCGGAGTAACGTTTGTTGTCTAGCTTCAATGCTTTGAATGAAATTTTTAGCTTCACTTTTAAGTGTTTGCCAAGAGGTTGGGAACTGTTGCTTTATTGTTAGAGTTTCATTCGATGGGCGAAGACGAATGCTTGAGTGTACGGCTGGGTTTAATACAGCGTGAAACGTTCCATTGTGTGATTCCACTAAGACGTCTGGGACGATATAGAGCGTTTTACTTTCTCTTGCGATAGGGTAAGGATTTAAGCGCTTCAGTTGGGTTAAAGCCAAGGTCAATAAAGCGTTGTCGCACTTAAGGAACTTTTGGAGTCCGGTGATATTGTTGGCTGCAACATAGCTAAGCCCATGAATGACAATACGATCTAGTACATCAGCAACAGTGTCAGAGATGATACCGTCGTTTTTATAGAGTTGTATTTGCTGTTGAAGTGATTGAATAGGACCTGTGGTTCCTATGCCTGGCGGATCCATGGTTTTTAGAATGGTCAACGCATTTTCCCATTCCAATTGAGAGGCATCTAATAAATTGTGTTCTTGAAGAAAAGACGCATATAAAGCACTCAATTCTTCTATTGGTGTGTTGATAAAGCCCCTATCGTCCAATTCTTCAATTAAACAATCCACCAATACACGAAGGCGAGAGGGGATAGAGAGACATGCTAAATCAGAATGTAATTCGTCTCTAAAGGATGTATCTGCTGCAATATGCTCGAAGGGAGAGTCATCTGACGTTGCCATTTGCCATATTGCATAAGGAACGTCGATAGGTGCCTCAATCGGCGTGTCGACAGTCGCATCGGTGTCTTCGGATGAGAGGGGAGACGTTTCGCGCCTTTCCGTAGAATCCGCATCTTCTTTATCCAGAAAAGGATTTTCTTCGAGCATCCAGTCAATTTCTCCCAATAACTCTATCGTTGGCATTTGAAGAATGCGCAACGATTGTTGTTGATCCAACGATAGAGTCTGTTGTTGGGAGAGTGTTGTAAGTAGTCTATTCTCCATGGAGCCTTACATGCGGAAGTTTTCACCTAAATAGATTTTGCGAACCGATTGGTTATTTACTAATTCATCAGGTCTGCCTGAGGCTAAAACAGCCCCTTCATTAATGATGTAAGCGTGGTCACAGATAGACAGTGTTTCTCGAACATTATGGTCGGTAATTAAGACGCCAATGTTGCGCTCTTTCAAGAAGCGAACGATACGTTGAATTTCGATAACAGCAATGGGGTCGACACCAGCAAATGGTTCATCAAGCAAGATGAAGCGAGGATTGGCAGCAAGAGCTCGAGCAATCTCAGTACGACGACGTTCGCCGCCGGATAGAGAGATGGCTTGATTAGTTCTAAGGTGCTGAATTTGTAATTCGTCTAAAAGGGTATTCAGGCGTTGGTCAATTTCTTCCTTAGAAAGCGGCTTGCCCGTTTCATCTTCTTGCAGTTCGAGAATGGAACGGATGTTATCTTCGACAGAAAGCTTTCTGAAGACGCTGGCTTCTTGAGGAAGGTATGACAACCCCATACGTGCACGCTTGTAGATAGGCATATGGGTAATCGTTTGACCATCCAATTCAATCGCACCATCATCCGCAACAACCAAGCCGACAACCATGTAAAACGTTGTTGTTTTACCAGCACCGTTTTTGCCCAAAAGCCCTACAACTTCGCCTGATTTGACAGATAAGTCGACACCTTTGACGACACTACGGGGGCCATAATGCTTTTTAAGGTTTCTGGCTTCTAGCGTATGAATTTGCTTCTCGTTAGTTGTCACGAGTTGCTCCTTTTGAACAGCAAATTAGTTATTTAACTTGGTTGAATTGGATAAAGTTGTCCCTTGACGGGGTTGTGCATTGTTACGTGGTGCAATGATTGTCGTCACACGCTTGCCTTCGCCGCTATTCACTTCAGAGCGAGCATTACGCATGTCGTACACAATACGTTCGCCGCTCGTCATGTCCTTTTGTTGGCCATTTTCAGTGCGAGACAGTTTTGCTTGGCCAATTAAGGTGATTTTGTCCGTCTCTTCATCGTAAACGATACGTTGAGCTTTTCCGTGAACCCATTCCTCTACGCCTGGGGTTTTCGGATCTCGTTGTTGCTTAAAACGAGCAGGGGTGCCACTAAGGGTAGCGTGGCGATATCCTTTCGGCGTAATGGATAATTCCAAACGAGCGCCCGTGAGGTTGATAGAACCTTGGTCGACAGTCACGTTACCGCTATAGACAGCAGTTTGCTTGACCTCATCACCGTTAAATTTGTCAGCGTGGACTTCAATAGGCTGATTGGTATCGGTGCTGAGCGCCCAAGAAGGGGTCGTTGCGATAGCCAAAAGGCTGAGAGTTAGAAACTTTTTCATTTGGTAAAGATCTTGGCAGAACTATCAGGTTTATGTACTTGAGACTGGAATATTGAAACCACTTGATCTTGAAGTTCAACGGTATGAGCGACGTTGTCATATTTCATACCACCTTGAGCTTGCGTTGTATCGACTCCTCGACGCATAAAAACAGGATCTGGTGTTTCAAAACGATATGTGTCTAAAAAACCTTTCAGGTACTTTGTTTGGAAATACAAATCTGGTTCAGTGTTAAATGCAGCACGTGTAGCTGTCACATTACCAGAGAGTTCGATGGTTTCTAAACTATCGCTACTCCAAGCTTTATCACCTGACAATGTTAATTGAGGTTTTTGTGGATCTAAAGAGTAATAGCGAGGATCGGTAGTGTTGACGCGTTCATCAGAGTAATGATCCAACATACTAGCGGCGAGTCGTTGAGAGGCAATGCCACGCTCGTCGAAGTCAGTTAAAGTCACGTTACGAGCCGTGAAATCAGGACTCGTTTCGCTAGGAACATACTTCAATCCGGCAAGTTTTATTTGGATAGAGTAGTAATAGCTTGCACCGACCAAAAGTAGAAGCAAGGCGATCCCGATGATGGCGGTGACGCGTTCTCGAATAACAAGTCTACGATGTACCATTATTGACCAAGAACATAGGTTTTATGAATGAGTTTATCCCATACGCCTTGGGATTTGAGTATAAGCTCAGATAATTCTCTGACGGCGCCATGTCCTCCGTTAAAGGAAGATTGCCAATGAGTATAGTTCAATAACATAGGATTGCCATCAGCAGGGGTGGTTGCAAGACCAACACGCATCAACAGGGGAAGATCTGGTACATCGTCACCCATGTACGCAACTTCATCATCAGTTAAACCAGTCGCTTGAAGTAAGTCCTCAAAGGCTTTTGTTTTAAAGCGTTGACCTTGAGCGACACGGTGTATACCAAGTTCTTTGGCACGTTCTGCAACAATGGTAGATGTACGACCAGTGATAATCGCGATTTCAATGCCTGCTTTTTGCAACATTTTGATGCCCAGACCATCACGGACGTTAAAACATTTATAAAGCTCTCCGTTTCCAGAAATATTGATCGTACCATCCGTAAGCACACCATCAACATCCAGAGCGACTAAGCGAATCTTTTGAGCACGAGTTTGAACTGTAGTCATAGTAATTGATTTCAACGGAGGAAAATTACAAAACCTTAGCCGTCATCAGGTCGTGTAGATGTAATGCACCGATCAGTTGATTGTCGGCGTTAACGACTAACAATTGATTGCAGTGATATGTATCTAACATTTTGACGGCTGATGCAGCCAGTTCTTCTGGTGCAATGGTCTTAGGTGTACGAGTCATGACGTCTTGCATGACGCATTGACGAATGTCGCCGACGCGCTCGATCAGGCGACGTAAGTCGCCTTCTGTAAAGATGCCGGTGACGCGACCAGTGTGATCTACGACAGCTGTCATACCGATGTGTTTCTTGGTGATCTCTCTGACCGCTTCTAACACAGTGACATCTTGACGTACAGAAGGAATGTCCTCACCTGTTCTCATAATGTCCTGAACGTGAATCAGGAGTCGACGACCTAATGCACCACCGGGGTGGCTACGAGCGAAGTCTTCTTTTGTAAAGCCCTTGGCTGATAAACATGCCACAGCTAAAGCATCGCCAAGCGCAAGAGTTGCTGTTGTCGATGATGTTGGTGCTAAGTTGAGAGGGCAGGCTTCACGACTGACGTGACAATTGAGATGTACGTCAGAGTAACGAGCCAAGCTTGAGTTGGGGTTACCAGTCATGGCAATTAAGGTGGCGCCTTCACGCTTTAACGTGGGGACAATCGTGAGCAATTCATTGGTCTCACCGGAGTAAGAGATAGCTAACACGACATCATTGGCAGTGATCATGCCGAGGTCGCCATGAGCAGCTTCAGCAGCATGAACAAAGTAAGCGGGGGTACCTGTCGATGCAAATGTGGCAGCAAGTTTGCGGCCAATGTGTCCTGACTTACCAACGCCAGATACGATGAGACGGCCTTCGCAATGCAGGATACGAGTGACTGCATTGGTAAATTCTTCACCTAAGTGAGTGGCAATGTGTGTAAGAGACTCGGCTTCTAGCTTAAGAACCTCTTGCCCAAGTTGTAACGCGGCATTGGCATTAAACGTATTGGTATTGCCCATGTGAAGATCCTATATGAAAAAAGAAGTTAATCTTCTAATGATAGCGAAAAGCCTAGCACGATCTAAGCGACTTCGTGTAACAAAGGAAAAACCCCGTTATGTCACACCATAACGGGGTTGAAGAGTTAGGCCGTCAACAACAAGTTAGTGCTGAAGAATCTTGGAAAGGAACTGTTGTGCTCGTTCGGTATGAGGAGAGTTGAAAAATTCCTGAGCGGGTAAGCTTTCAATGATTTCACCGGCATCCATGAAGATCACACGGTCGGCAACCTTGCGGGCAAATCCCATTTCGTGGGTCACAACCATCATGGTCATACCTTCACGTGCCAACTGAACCATGACATCCAGAACTTCATTAATCATTTCTGGGTCAAGTGCAGAAGTAGGTTCGTCAAAAAGCATGCAGATGGGGTCCATGGCCAAAGCACGGGCAATTGCAACGCGCTGTTGTTGACCGCCAGAGAGTTGACCTGGGAATTTGTCAGCGTGCTTAAGCAAGCCAACGCGATCGAGGAGCTTCAATCCACGTTCTGTCGCTTCTTCACGGCCACGTCCCAACACTTTCATCTGGGCGAGGACAAGATTTTCGCGAATAGAAAGGTGAGGGAAGAGTTCAAAGTGTTGGAAAACCATCCCGACACGACTGCGAAGTTTTGGAAGGTTGGTCTTAGGATCTCCAACAGAGATACCGTCAACTACGATTTCACCTTTTTGAAATGGTTCCAATGCATTAACAGTCTTAATGAGTGTCGATTTGCCAGAGCCAGAAGGTCCGCAAACAACGACGACCTCACCTTTTTCGACATCAACGGAGCAGTTTTTCAGCACCTGAAAATTGCCGTACCACTTGCTGATGTTTTTAATTTCGATCATTGCCATGATAGGGGGGTATCCTGTGTCAAATAAAAGCTTAGTGAGCCTGAGCCGTACTCACTCTCATCTGCAATCGACGAATAAGCAGAGAGAGAGATAATGAGACGGTAAGATAGCAGATAGCAGCAAAAGAGTACATCAAAACGAGCTGTCCGTCACGCTGAGCGATCTTAGAAATCGCACCCATGAAGTCATTGCCGCTAATAACGTAAACAAGACTAGTGTCCTGGAAAAGAATAATCGTCTGTGTTAGAAGCACTGGCAACATGTGACGAATAGCTTGAGGAAGGACAACGTGCTGCATCGTCTGTCTATAGGATAACCCAAGACCGAGTGCGGCTTGAATCTGTCCTTTTTTTACAGATTGAATGCCAGCACGCATAATTTCAGCGAAGTAAGCCGCTTCAAACAAAACAAAAGTGATAATGGCCGTCATATCTGCCCCTATCTTGACGGGATGTTCTAGCCCTAAAATAAGTCGCAGAATTTCAGGCATTAAAAGAAAATACCAAAACAATACAAGCACTAAGGGAACTGATCTCATCAAGTTGATGTAGAGCTTGGCAGGGGCAGAGAGCCATGGCTTATTCGAAATATGGCATAACGCTAATAAAGTGCCCAAAAACAAACCACCTACAGCGGTGATTGCAGTTAGCTCGAGGGTATAAGCCGCTCCAGCCAAGATATAGTTCCAACTACTGCTGATGGATGAGAAGTCAATAGACATGTTTTGGCTCCTTATTTGGATGCAATGAAGCCAGGAATGGCGCAACGCGTTTCAATCCAAGCCATCAGACGGTTAACGAAAAGTGCAATCAAGATATAGAGGATTGTGGCCCAAATATATGCGGCAAAAAATTGGAAGGTAGACTCTCCCATTTCGTTAGCGCGCATGGTGAGTTCTGGCAATCCAATGGTCATGGCGACTGCCGTGTTTTTGATCAAGTTCATCGCTTCGCTAGTAAGTGGTGGAAGAACAAGACGGTAGGCCATGGGAAGGATGACATAACGATATCGTTCAACGGCGTTAAAGCCTAATGCTTTTGCAGCATTTGGAAGACCGCTGGGAATGGATGAAATGCCAGCACGGACTTGTTCTGCAATACGTGAGGACGTGAAGAAGCCCAAGCAAATGAAAGCAGAGAGAAACTGACTATTTTCTGGTGAGGTATTAATAATCCATTCTTTGTAGGGAGGGATCAGTTCAGGAACGACGAAATACCAAATGAAAATCTGAACAATGAGAGGAATATTGCGGAAAAGTTCAATCCAAGCTTCACAGATGCCTCGAATCCAACGGTTGTCAACAGTACGTAATGTACCCACAATGGTTCCGAGTGTTAAAGCTAGCAAAAAAGAGGAAACAGCCAAAGCGACAGTCCAACCTGCACCGTGGACAAGGTATAGCCACCATGGGTCATCGCTAAGCAATGAAGTTTCCCATAGGGTGTTAAGTGATATGTTTAGTGCCATGGCGATTTCCTCTTTTTATGTGGTTGTAGCCTGGGAATTCAATATGGAAAAAAGGGTCCCCGAACATTACTGTTGCTAGCCGGGATGTCCGGGGCCCTAAAAAACGTTAAATACCGTCACTGTTAGGATTGGCGAACAGTTCTTTAGTAACGCTATTCATCGGGAAGTTGAGGTTGATACCCTTTGGCGGAATCGGAGATTCAAACCACTTCTTGTATAGCGCAGCGAGACGTCCGTCAGCGATCATGCCTGTGACGGTGCGGTCAACCAAAGCTTTAAACTGTGGGTCGTCTTTAGCAAACATCGCTGCATACGGTTCGGTGGACAGGGATTCGTCAATAATCTTGAAGTCCTGAGGATTGGAAAGGTTGGCAATCTGACCAGCTAACAGAACATCGTCAATGACAAAAGCGGCTGCGCGTTTGTTGGCGACGAGTTGCATGGCTTCAGCGAAATCTTTCGTCATGAGGAGTCGAACCTTGATGCCAGCTGTCTTTTCAAACTTTTTGAGAAGAGCAACGGATGTTGTTCCCGAGGTGACAGCGACATTTTTGCCGTCGAGATCCTTCAGGGAGTTAATGCCAGAATCCTTCCAGACAGCAGCGGTAACCTGAATGCCAAAGTAGTTCGTGCCAAAAGCGGCTTCTCTCTGACGAACTTTAGAGTTAGTGGTGGAACCGCATTCGATATCAACAGTACCGTTCTGAATCAATGGAATTCGGTTGGCACTCGTCACAGCCTGATATTTGACTGTGAGATTGGGCATGTTCAGCTCCTTTTTCACAGCATCACTCACAGCTTTGCAAACTTCAAATGCGTAACCTGTTGGCGTGCCGTCACTCTGGAGGTAAGAAAATGGCACGGAAGATTCACGGTAGCCCAAAGTGATGCTACCGGTGTTCTGAATTTTTTTCAGGGTACCGGTCAATTCGGCGGCAGATACGGGGCTTGTGAAAAGCAAGCTGGCGCACAGTAAACCTGTGAGGGCGGAGGGCAATTTCATAAGTATCTCCAAAAAAACTTCAAGTAGCTGTTTCAACAAAAACAACAGCTCGTTATCTTTTTTCTTAGCAAGGAGCGTGCCAAAGGGGTAGGCTAAATATCTAATGCTTGAAATTGGTTGTGCTGGAGATGTTTAATTTGTATTTGTGTGATGTGTGTGAGTGTGGTTTGGGCAGGTTGCCTTTGTGTGCACGGGATGAGGGCGTAGAAGCAAAAGGCGCACCATTTTGGTGCGCCTTTTGGAGAATGATGGAATTATTCTGATCTAAAAGAGGGCTTACGGCCTTCAAGGAAAGCCGCAAGCGCTTCCTGAGCCTCTGCTGATTGATTTTGGCGGTGCCAAATGGCCTCTTCGGCTTCAGTCAGTTTGTTTAAAAGCTGATTTCTCGACATGGTGAGAAGTGCTTTGGTGGCATGCACTGCTTGAGGGGGTAAAACAGCTAAACGAGCCACTTTAGAAGCGACTAATTGGTCGATACTTTCTTCTTCCGCGACACCTGTAATGAGGCGCATATCTAAAGCTTCATTAGCAGAGATTGGTTCAGAGAGCATCAGTTTTTCAGCGGCACGTGAAATGCCTGCTGATGTTGCCATCATTATGGCTGCACCAAATCGAGGAGCGCGACCTAGAGCGACATTGGGAATCGAGAATAAGGCCTTGTCAGTAGCGTATACAAGGTCACAGTAAAGAAGCATGGTGAATGCTTCGCCGACGCAAGGGCCGTTGACTTGAGCAACAATGGGCTTGGGGAAGTTTTTAATCACTTCAAAAAAACGTACCATAGACTGGTCAAGGATATCGGGGGCGGATCGCATTTGCTCAAGATCGGCACCTGCTGAAAAAATATGTTCTCCACCTTGCAGAAGGACGACGCGAACAGACTCATCCTGAGAAGCTTGTACTAAAGCTTCTGTTAGCGTATCAAACATTTCGGCGTTAATGGCATTTCGCTTCATTGGATGATCAATGTTTAGGCGAAGGACACCAAATTCAAATTTGGACAGGATGGTCATAAGGTGAATCCTATGGAAATAATAAGAGTACGGCGCGCATTATAGGTTATTCGCTTTGTTCGAGTTGTTTGACCCAGGCATCCGTTTCTCTTGTTTCAGCAGAAAGTACTTTAAAGCCGAGGCGTTGCATCAATCCTTGCATCCCTTCATTCCCTTTAAGGACATGACCAATTAAAGAAGTGATGCCATGCTTTAACGCGGTTTTTTCGAGATGACCCATCAAAATACGAGCAAGCCCTCGCCTATGCCAGGCGTCTTCCACAACGATGCCAAACTCTGCGACATCTTGTGTGGTTCGTGTCCAACGAGCCATCGCACGGATTTCATGATGATCTGTCACGACCCAGGCCGATTCTCGTGCGTAGTCAATCGTACACATTTCACAAATGCGTTCGTCGGCTAGATGAGCTGCTGTATGGAAGCGCAGGTAGAACGTTTTGTCAGAAAGACGAGAAATAAAGGATTTAACTTGTTCGAAGTCACTCGACAATAATGGCTTTAAGGTAAGTTCCTCGTCCTTATTAGTGAATGTGCTTTCATTTTCAATAGGAGGTGGACAGACTGTTAAATGACTGAAATGAAGATCTGGAATAAGTGGTTCTTCGTTGAGATGGATTTTTGCATCAATACAGGCAACGCCGTTAAGTGTCCAAACAAGAGGATTTAACGTCATGTCTCGTATGGCGGGAATCATGCTAACTAAGAGTGAAATGCGGCACAGAATTTCTGCAAAAGCTTTCTGATCGGTAGGTGCAAGCCCTCTATAGCGCCCCAGTGCTTTAGCAATACGAGCTTTATTCACGAGGCGTAGCGCTGAATTGAAGGATAAGGGTGGCAATTCGGCTGTGAGATCTTGATAAATCTCTGATCCAAAGCCACCAGAACCAAATTCAATAACGGGCCCTAATACGTTATCGTATGAAATCGCAAGACGAACTTCACGAATGGTTTCGTGCGGCACCATTTTTTGGACAATGACACCGTCCATATTTCCGAAGGGGGTGTGGCGACTTAAGTTTTCAGCTAAGTGATGCCATGCCATAGCGAGTGCCTCAGTGTTAGAGATGTCAAGTATGACGCCCCCAACATCGGATTTACAGGAAATCGATTTGGAAATCACTTTGACGGCAACTGGCCAACCAAGTTTTTCGGCAGCGTCTTTAGCTTCAGCTAAGGTTTGGCATTCGATTGATGGTACGCTTTGAATACCTATGTGATCTAAAAGGCGTTCAACTTCGTGCGCTGTTAGCGTATGGCGTCCTTGTTCTCGGGCGCGCTGAATGATTTCTCGAGCCTTTTCTAGTTGAATATGATTGATGCTAGGCGTCCAGCTTGAAGGCGTAGACAGTCTTTCTTGACGTCGCTGAGCTTCCTTTGCAAGGTAGCTAAAAGCATGTGTTGCCGATACAGGGGATTGAATGGCAGAAATCGGTGCATTGGGTACGCTTCGTAATTGTTTGCGCACACTGCGAGTGATTCGATCACTTACCCAAGCTGTAATGACGGGTTTGTAGGAGCCTGCTGCGGTTTTTGCTAGTAATCGCAAGGTTGGGTCAATGGTCGTGACAGGACTAGGGGCAACAACGACAACAGCGCCGTCGATCATGGGATCCTGTAAGACTATTTGTAAAGTTTTTCGATACCGCTCTGCGGGTGCAGTAGCACCAACGTTCACGGGGTTTATGGCGATTTGTTGTGATGGGAACGCGTTGGCAAGCGCTTTGATAGATGGATTCGATAAACCGCGTAAATCGATCCCACGCTCTTGGGCGGCTGAGGCTGTGAGAGCGGCAAAGCCAGATCCGTTGGCAATCACCGCAAGTCGATTACCTTGAGGAAGTCTATTGGTTGCAAAAGCTGCCACAGCTGCGGTGAAGTCTTCAAATGTAGAGACTAATGTTGCGCCAGCACGTTCGACGAGTGCCGCAAAAGCTTTTTCGCCACCTGCATCCGTACCCATTTTGAAGCAAGCTATGCGGTCTGCAACATATCCTGAGCTCGTATTGGCTTTAAGAATGACGACATGTTTATTTTTACAGGCTGCATTAAGGGCGCTGTAAAACGTCCGTGGATCGCGAACGCCTTCAATATGTAGAGCGATAACGAGTGTGTTTTTGTCCTTGGCGTAATAATCGAGCAATTCGGGCATGTCTAGGTCAATGGCGGCACCTGTAGAAATCACGCCAGAAAAGCCAAGCTCTGCTTCTTGTGCGTAGTCTAATAAGGCCGTTCCGATCATCCCAGACTGGGTGATTAAGGCAATATTTCCAGGCCTAGGTAAGTTAGGCCAGTAACTCGCATTGACACCTAATCCTGGATTCATCAGTCCAAGTGAGTCAGGACCTATGAGGCGGATATGGTATTGATCGGCAATGAGTTGAAGTTTTTTTAGCCAAATTCTGTCACTGGCATACGCATTTTCGTCTGGTGTAATTAGTGCACAAGCTACGCCACGTTCTCCTGCTTCGATCAAAGATTTCAATATTCGATCAGCTCGTAACGAGATGACGGCTAAGTCGATGTTGCCAGGAACTTCGCTAATTTTGGCAAAACAAGGGCGCTCTCCAATGTATTTGTACTTTGGATTGATTGCCCATGCATTTTTGAGTAGTGGGGAATGCGCAATGGCTCTCCACACAAAAGAGCCTCGACTTTGAGGTCGGTCACTAGCGCCAATGACAGCAATATTTTCAGGACAAAGCGCGCGATGCAATGGGGGACGCGTGGTATTCAAGATGAACTCCCGATCGTGAGTTGCTCAATGGATTTTCTTAAATTGTGCTCCAAATACTACTAGTAAAGCAAAGTACGGAGCGATTTGGAAATTCGGTACACTGTAGACAAATATCCATTGAGGTATGTTGTCTCGTAGTCCATAGCTTCGTTCTAGGGGTATATATGAAAGTTTACGGTGAACCAACGCGTAGTATTCGATCCATCAATGGTGGAATGGCAGTCGAAATCGTTGATCAAACACTTTTGCCATATCGATTTGAAAAACGAATTTTGAGTGATTGGCGTGATTGTGTAGAAGCAATTCGAACAATGCGCGTTCGTGGGGCTCCCTTGATTGGCATTACAGGAGCCTGGGCTGTCGCTTTAGCTGTACGAGAAAATCCCGAAAACGAAGCCTTAAAAAAGGCAACGGATGTGATCGCATCTGCAAGACCTACTGCAGTTAATTTGTCTTGGGCTGTCCGACGCATGTTAAGTGTTTTGTTGCCACGAGATCCATCTTTACGACTTGAAATGGCAATTAAAACAGCTGAAGAGATGACCCAAGAAGATGTGTTTACATGTCGTGCGATCGGTGAAGCTGGGATGACGTTGATTTCGGATCTTTATACCAAGCTTCGTCGTCCTGTCAATATTTTGACCCATTGCAATGCTGGATGGTTTGCAACGGTGGATTATGGGACGGCCTTGTCTCCAATCTATATGGCCTTTGAGCAAGGTACGCCATTACATGTGTGGGTCGATGAAACAAGACCGAGAAATCAAGGGTTACTCACTGCTTGGGAGTTAGGACAACATGGTGTGCCACATACCTTAATTGCTGACAATGTGGGTGGACAATTAATGCAACAAGGTGAGGTGGATTTAGTCATTGTTGGTGCTGATCGCATCACACGCCGAGGTGATGTAGCCAATAAGATTGGAACCTATCTTAAAGCCCTCGCTGCAAAAGATAATGAGGTTCCCTTCTACGTGGCCGCACCTGAGTCGACTATTGACTGGACGTCAACTGATGGAAAGCGAGAAATTCATATTGAGGACCGTAGCGCTTCGGAATTGTTAGTGGTCCAAGGAATGGATAGTACTGGACGTGTAGGATCGGTTCAAATTGCACCTTCTGAAATGGCAGTGGCTAATCCTGCTTTTGATGTGACGCATAACCGTTTTGTGACGGGCATTATTACGGAACGCGGCATCGTGAAACCCGTTGATCTGACAAGAGTGTTTAGTGACATGTTGCCAAAGGCGTAAATAGAGATGGATGTAGACAACAGAGTGTTGCGAGCTTCAATTATTGAATGTGCTCGCGAGATGAATAGACGTGGAATTAATGTCAATAAGTCGGGTAACGTATCGACATTGGCTTTTGACGATAAAGGAAAAAAAGGGTTTTTAATTACCCCGACGGGTATTCCGTATGAGGTTCTAGAGCCTGAGGATATCGTTTGGGTTAGTTTGGAGCATGGCGCGAGCAATGAAATGATGAAAGGTCATCGAACGCCATCGTCGGAATGGGAAATGCACGCTCGCGTTTATCTAATGAGATCTGATGTCTCTGCTGTAGTTCATACTCATTCATGTTATGCCACTGCATTGGCTTGTCAGGATATGGGTATTCCGCCTTTTCACTATATGGTTGCAATGGCGGGGGGCAAGTCAATAGATGTTGCTCCATACGCGACATTTGGTACGACGGAGTTAGCGAAGATTGCAGCGCAAGCATTGGCGCAAAAGAATGCTTGTTTACTCTCACATCACGGGGTTTTAACGTGTGCTCGTAGTTTGCAAGGCGCGCTGACCTTGGCAGCAGAAGTCGAAAATTTGGCACGACAATATACGATCGTACTTTCTTTAGGAAAACCAAAATTGATTCCCGGGGAGGAAATGGAAAAAATCCTTGTTAAGTTTGGGACGTATGGTAAACAATCCCAACAGTGTGATCAGGAAGAGGAGTGATGACGGTGTCTAAAGCTCCAGACAAATGGTTGAGAGTCGATGGGTCGGTCGTGTCATGTACTGAAAGTGTGAAAGTGCTCAATGAAAATTGGAAAGAAGCCTATGACTTGCTTCAGGACATGTATGAAGATGCTGTGCTTCTCGGTTGTGGTAAGGAGGCTTTTAAGATCGAATTGAAGAGAATGATCGAAGAGCTTCAGTGTGACTATGAGGAAAAATTACAGCCTATTGAAGCACGGTCTGCTTCTTAGAGAAGGAGATGAGCTATGTGGAAAAAGTTTGTCCAAGGGCTAAGCATTGGCTTAGCGTGTCTGTGTCTCACGGGGTGTTCTCATCCACAACTGATGGACTTTGGATCTCAGACGGATGTTGTGGAAGTTGAGCTTGGGGCGCCACATGCGCGTGTGGTACTGTCAGCTGGTGGGGAGCGTTGGGTTTATTCAATGCAACCCTTTGGTCAAGAGGTTTGGTGGTTAACTTTTGACCAGCACCATCGATTAGTTCGCAAGGAAGAAGTGCTCAATCGTGAACATATGGCGTTAATTAACCCCGGTGTTAGCACGCAGGCAGATGTGTGGAACCTATTTGGGCCTTGTGCACAAAAGTATACTTTCGCATTGATCGATCAAACGGCGTGGATGTATAGGTTCCGGGATGAAGGTGTCTTCGATATGGCCTGTTGGGTTCAATTTGATCAACAAGGTATTGTTACGGAAGTTGGTTTTACCACTGATCCATGGAAAGATAGGGATAATTCGTTATTCCTAAATATTTAAACAAGAATAGAAAAATGCAGTTAGAAGCATTCAACGATAGACTTCAAAAAATTCAGACTTGTGCGTCGGGGAGATGGCTTGAAATACTGACAAGTGCAGGTGTTTCAGATGATTTTTTGAGGAAAAAAGGGCGTCCTTGTCCATTGTGTGGTGGTACTGATCGGTTTTCGTTCTACAAAGAAAAGTCTGACGGCTATTGGTTTTGCCGTGGTTGTGGCTATGGCGATGGTCTTAAACTTTTACAGTTGTGGCGCAATGAACGTTTTACAGATACTCTAGCCTATTTAGAAGGCGTCTTAGGTCTCTCGACACCTGACGAGAAGCCGAGCAAATATGCGACAACAAAGGCACACGGTCAGTTTCGACAAGAGAAGTTGCAACGTTTATGGGATGAGGCTACGCCATTGGATCAGTTAGATGAAATGGATCCGGTCATTCTATATTTGCGTTCACGAGGGCTATCTCAACAGTCTTTAGAGCTAAGAAGTCATCCGGCCTTGGATTATTGGGAACTACAGGACAATGGGGAAGCTCAGTGTCAAAAATGGCCTGCGATGATTGCGAGGGTAACGGATGATGATGGCAATTTGGTCAGTCTTCATCGAACCTACTTATCTCAAGATGGTCACAAGGCACCCGTGGAGGCACCAAAAAAATTATTTGCAGGACACTTAGAGAAAGGGCTCGTTCGATTAATGCCTCCAGGTGAATGCTTGGGGATTGCAGAAGGTATTGAGACAGCTTTAGCTGCTCAAGTCATGCGAAAAATACCAGTTTGGAGTGCGATTTGCGTGGGTGGATTCCAAAAAATTACTAGCCTTCCAGATTGTGTTAAGGAGGTTGTTATTTTTGGAGATAACGATAAAAGTTTTGTTGGACAAGCGGGGGCTTGGGCGCTCGCTGCGAGACTGAGAAGAGATTTTCCTCAGTTAAGCATTAGAGTTGAAATTCCTGAAGTGGCTGGATTTGATTGGAATGATGTGTGGATGCGTCGCCGGGAAGGGAGTCGTAGACCAAGAAAATCGAATCGATAAATGAAAAGAGGGGGCCGTGAGGTCCCCTCTTTTATGGAAGTTAATTACTGATTATTGACCAGCAATTTCCAATTCCTTCTTCTGTTCGTTACGCAAACGAATGTGGAGTTCGCGTAACTGCTTTTCTTCCACTTCAGAAGGCGCGTGTGTCAGTAAGCACTGGGCACGCTGCGTCTTCGGGAAGGCGATCACGTCACGGATGGAGTCAGCACCGCACATCATCGTAACGATACGGTCAAGACCGAAGGCGATACCACCGTGCGGAGGGGCGCCAAATTGGAGAGCATCCAAGAGGAAGCCAAACTTCTGGCGAGCTTCTTCAGGACCAATCTTAAGGGCGGAGAAGACCTTTTCCTGGACTTCTTCTTTGTGGATACGAATGGAGCCGCCACCGATTTCCCAACCGTTGAGAACCATGTCATATGCCTTCGCATAGGCATGTTCTGGGTCGGAAAGAAGGAGGTCTTCGTGACCGTCGAGCGGGCATGTAAACGGATGGTGGCAAGCAACCCAACGCTGATCTTCTTCAGAGTATTCGAACATCGGGAAGTTGATAACCCAAAGCGGCTGCCAGCCCGGCGTGAAGAGACCGTGGGACTTACCAAATTCGGAGTGACCAATCTTGAGACGGAGAGCGCCGAGGCTATCCCAAACGATCTTGGCCTTATCAGCACCGAAGAAGATCACATCGCCGTCCTTGGCGCCAGTACGTTCGATAATGGTATGAAGTTCTTCGTCAGAAAGGTTCTTGACGATTGGGCTTTGCAAGCCTTCGCGACCCTTGGAAAGGTCGTTGATCTTGATGTAGGCGAGACCTTTGGCGCCGTAGATCTTAACGAATTCAGTGTACGTGTCAATTTCAGAACGCGGCATGGAAGCGGCGCCCGGGACACGCAAGGCAACAACCTTACCGTTGTAGAGAGATTTAACGCCAGAGAAGACCTTGAAGGTGGAGTTGGCAACAACGTCCGTCACTTCAACGAGTTCAAGATGAACACGAAGGTCAGGCTTGTCGGAACCGTACTTAGCCATGGCTTCATCCCAAAGCATGACAGGGAACGGATTTTTGAGCTCAACGTCCAAAACTTCCTTGAAAACCGTGCGGATAAGGTCTTCCATGATGCCACGGATTTCGTCCATGTTAAGGAAGGACGTTTCAATATCGACCTGGGTAAATTCAGGCTGACGATCGGCACGAAGGTCTTCGTCACGGAAGCACTTGACGATCTGATAGTAGCGGTCAAAGCCAGCAACCATCAATAACTGCTTGAAGAGCTGGGGAGACTGCGGAAGGGCGTAGAAGCAACCATCCTGAACGCGAGAGGGGACGAGATAGTCGCGGGCGCCTTCAGGCGTGGAGCGCGTCAACATCGGTGTTTCGATATCCACGAAGCCCAACTTGTCGAGGTACTTGCGGAAGGCCATCGTTGTGCGATAGCGCAAACGCAGATTCTTCTGCATCACTTGGCGACGAAGGTCGAGCACGCGATAGGTAAGACGTGTTGTTTCGGACAGGTTTTCGTCGTCAAGATGGAACGGAGGCGGTAAGGACGGATTGAGAATTTCGAGTTCGTGGCACAAAACTTCGATTCCGCCAGAAACCATTTTGTCGTTCTTGGTGCCTTCAGGGCGAGCGCGAACAACGCCAACAACCTTAAGACAGAATTCATTACGGCACTTATCAGCCGTGTCAAAAACGTCAGGGCGATCCGGGTCACAAACAACCTGAACAATACCTTCACGGTCACGGAGGTCGATGAAGATCACGCCGCCATGGTCACGACGACGATGAGCCCAGCCGAAAAGAGTCACGGTCTGACCGATGAAGGATTCATCAACCAAGCCAGAGTATACGGTTCGCATATAAGCTCCGAAAAAAAGACCAACAGTCCAGTTGGTACACAGTTACAACGACAATGCTTTGTATTTTGCAGAGCCGCAATAATATTGGCTGCGGCACAAAAGACCGTAGCAAAAAGAGACAACAAGGTCGAAAGAAAGACCTTTGCACACAATAAGTAAGTTTACTGCGATCAGGTTTAAAAAGCCTCGCACAAGGAATGGTTTGAATGTTTTTCCAAGAGAAACGTTGATCTCTTGATGGTCAATCCCTTATGTAAAAGACAAACACAGTTGCCTGAGGCACTAGTTCTTATTGTTGCTATTGGCTCGAGAGGCAGGAAGAGCTTTATGGCCGCCGTTAAAGTCAGTGGCAGCCCAACCAGATCCCTTTAATTCAAAACCAGGAGCAGAAAGCTCTTTGACCAATGTATCTTTGCCGCACTTTGGGCACTTCGTCAGAGGTTTGTCACTCATCTTTTGAAGGAAATCTTTTTCAAAGCCACAGTCGGTGCACTTGTAAGCGTAGATAGGCATGGTAACAATACATGTGAAAAAACGTTGAGAACAATGATTATAAGGAAGGAAAGGTGATAAGGCGTTGAAATCAAAAAAAAAAGAGGTCGTTGTGAAACAACGACCTCTAGGACTATTCGGTGAGGAAATTAATCTTCTTCCTCTTCACGTTGATACTTCGATGCCAAATCAGCCTGCTTGTTTGCAGGAACTGGTTGATAGCTGTCGAGTTCCATAGACCAACTGCCAGTCCCTTGTGTCAGAGCGTGCAGGCGGGTGGCGTATCCATCAAGTTCAGACAGTGGCACGGTACCAGTGATTTCCATCAAACCACCGGGCAAGGAGTCGGTACCTGATACCTGACCGCGTCGGCTTGCTAAGTCGCCAGCGAGGTCACCCATATATTGGTCGGGAGCGATGATTTCGATTCGTACAATCGGTTCCAAAATCTTCGGCGCTGCCTTAGAGAGTGCATCAAGGAATGCTTTACGGCCAGCTGCAACGAAAGCCACTTCCTTCGAGTCAACAGGGTGGTGTTTACCATCAAACACAGTGACCTTGACGTCTTGTAATGGATAGCCAGCAAGGTAGCCTGAGTCTAAGACTTCACGGACTCCCTTTTCGACAGCTGGAATCAGATTGAACGGAATGACACCGCCCTTGACTTCATCTACAAACTGGAAGCCTTCACCTCGAGCTAAAGGAGCGACACGCAGATACACTTCACCGAACTGACCTGCGCCACCGGTTTGTTTCTTATGGCGAGCATGCCCTTCGGCAGGAGCGCTAATCGTTTCGCGGTACGGGACACTGGGTACGCCTGTGACCACTTCAAGCTTGAAGTTTACCTTCATGCGGTCAAGGATCGAACGTACATGCATTTCAGTGAGGCCGCGAATAACCGTCTCATTGAGCACTGAGTCGTGGTCAACAGCCATTGTTGGGTCTTCAGCAAGCATCTTGTTGAGAACTTCACCCATGCGAGCTTCGTCTCCACGGCGAGACGGTGCAATCGCTAAACCAAACATGGGTTTCGGGAAGTTGATGGGGCGCATGCGAACGCCAATTGTCGAAGCGTCCGAGTGAAGAACCGAACCATAAGTCAATTCGTCGATCTTGGCCAATGCGCCAATGTCGCCCGGGCTTAAACGATCGGTTTCGGCAGTGTTCTTCCCTTGAAGAATTAACGGATGGGCAGCCTTGAAGCCCTTCTTATGGTCGTCAACATAGAGAGTTGTATCTTTGGTGATTGTCCCTTGGTGTACACGGAAGATACCGATCTTGCCGATATACGGGTCGTTGACAACCTTAAAGACCTGAGCAATGACTGGTAAATCCTTTTCAGGACGTGTGACGTATGGTTCCCCTTCTGCGTTAATGAAAAGTGCATCGTTGGCTTCGGCAGGGCTCGGAAGGTGGCGAATAATGACTTTCATAAAGTCACGGATGCCAATCAGGTTCTTAGCGGAAACGAAGCAAACGGGAATAATCGTACCTTCACGCAAGGCTTTCGTGATCAACGGATGTAAGGTACGTGGGTCTACGCTGCCTTCTTCCAAATAGTGTTCAAGCATTTCATCGTCTTGTTCGATAATTTTTTCAATGAATGCTCGATGAACTTCAGAAACGCTCAAAATGTCTGCTTCACCTTCGTCACGATCGAAGCAATCGATCACGATAGAGCGGTTGTTGGCAGGAAGATTGATCGGCAAGACGCCTGGTCCCCAGACTTCTTGTAGATCTGTGAGTAACTGTTCTAGATCGACATCCGGGGTGTCAAACTTATTGATGACGATCATACGGCAAAGATTCCTTTCTTTGGCGATGTCCATCATGCGGCGAGTTAGGAGTTCAACGCCCTTAGTAGCGTCAATCACAGCGCATACTGATTTGACTGCGTCCAATGCGGACATGTCTTGCCCAATGTAATCAGGATACCCCGGGGTGTCTAAGACGTGAATACGGACTGGTGTCAAATCGGGAAGCGCTGTATCCACATGAGCAACAGCAAGTCGAATGGAATGTTGAACCTGCTTTTCCAATGCGTCGTTGTCACACATTGTATTGCCGCGCTCAATCGATCCCAATTCAGAGATCATGCCTGTACGGTAGAGCATAGCTTCAATCAAAGAGGTTTTACCGCAGGAGCCATGCCCCACCAAAGCTACGGTACGAAGATTTTCCGTTTCATAGTTGCTCATATTATTTCCTCTTCCTCAAAATTGAAAATGGCTAGTCAGGCCACTAGTCTTCCCATTTTGCGCCGTCTTGACCGAACGTAGAGAGTTATGGTGCCAAGGCTTGATTTAAATCGACAAGTAGAGAAATAGAGCTAGTAGTTTTTACGAAAATAGGTCAAAATATAACGTTATGGTTGTAAAAAACATGAACTTGTCAATACTTTTCGGTTGAGTTCATCGAAATGGCAAGATGTTTAGGTAAGCGAATGAGGATCTCTAAGCCGTGAGGACGGATATTTCGAGCTTCAATGGAACCTTCATGTACTAAGACGCTTCTTCTTGCTATCGCCAATCCCAAGCCATATCCAGTGCCTGTAGCCTCGTGGTTGCCTCGTACAAATGGGGCAAAAATATGAGGTAGTTCGTTTTCCGGTAGCCCTGGGCCTTCATCTCGGCATGTAAAAAGAAAATATTGATCTTCTTCGGTCAGAGATAACTCTATTTTGGCGCCGTTTGGGCTATGTCTCAATGCGTTACGACCAATGTTGTCGAATGCTCTTGTGAGAAGACGACCATCTGCGTTAATCACTGGATCCCCTTTAATTTGAAGGTTGACAGTGATCGATCTAGATTCTCCTTCAAAACGAAGATTTTCAGCGACGCTTTCTACTATATTGGCGAGCCCCACAGCACTTGTGGGCGTCGTCACGTTATTTTCGAGACGAGCATAGGTCAAGATCGATTCAAGCAAATCATCAATGTTGTCAACTTCCTTTTGAATACGATTAAAGGTTGATGTGGTTCGTGAGGGCTCGCGTTTGGCTAATTCGATGGCCACACTAATGCGAGTGAGTGGGCTACGAATTTCGTGACTGACATCATGGAAAAGCCGCTGCTGTCGAGTGATCAGGGTTTGAATTCTGTCAGCTAAGTAGTCAAAGACTCTCGCAAGATTCGATACCTCGGTGTTAGTAGAACATAGTTCTTGAGGACTTCTAGTGTCCAATTCGCCAGAAGCAAACTGCTTCATTGCATTATCGAGTTGATTGAGGCTACGTGTATAAAGTCTTGCTAATGTCCATGACACCAATAAAGTCAGACCGATAGCAATCAGTAGGGCAATGCCGATAGGAAAATGGTAGATGTTGTGTGGGATTAACCGTACAGGAAATGGCGTTGTTCTAACTGCAAAAATATCCCAACGCGTTCCTTCTAGTTCAATGTTTTTGATGTATGCGTTGGCTGGGTAGCCAATCTCATAGTCTACAGGCGTCAACTTCCAGACGTTTCCTACTCTCAACGTCTGGAAGGCTCTAAAAAAACAA
>ERZ826016.59-NODE-59-length-132192-cov-206.866321_pt1 | contig 132192 bp, 111 predicted proteins | sample MGYA00519872_ERZ826016 | MGnify/ENA primary metagenome ERZ826016 (study PRJEB31778, sample SAMEA3449218) | human gut metagenome | biome: human gut; feature: human-associated habitat; material: faeces | place: United Kingdom | collected 2010/2012 ... | reverse complement strand
TTCCACGGGTGCCCACTTCGGGGCTACCCGCGGTTAACTCTATCTTGCCCATTCCAGGCAAAATCCTTAAGTTAGTGACATTGAACTTCAGGCGCCCCTACAGCTACGCGATGCAAACTGAGAACTGAAAACTGACAACTGAAAACTGACAACTGAGAACTGACAACTGAGAACTGACGAAACTCTTTTCCCGCAGGGAAAAATCCAAATTTAGCCGTGGCGTTGAGCGCAGCGAAACCCACGGACATCGGGCTCTCCCATGTTGTTTCCCGACAGGGAATCATCAATCGTGCTCTAAGATGATTCCTACGGAAACATCTGATTTTGCATCACTTTCCGGTGGTATCGCTTCGCTCAACCACCGGCTAAACGCAGATGATGCCCTGCGGGCAACGGCTTTCAGAGTGATACGCAGGGATTCAGGCGAACTTCCATTCGACCCTACAGCTACGCGAAGACGACTGAGAACTGACAACTGACGACTGACGACTGAAAACTGACAACTCCATGTCGGCTCTATCGGCTAAATTCAGGATGAGATGGATGCAGGTTACAAATATTTGGCGTATATTTGTGACAGATTATTCAGCGTTTGCAAGCCTTAAGCTGAAAATCATTACCCGATCGCCAATGAATATCAATCATTATCTCATATCTGCATTATTTGCATTGCTGCTCCTTACCGGATGCGCCACTGACCCCGCGACCGCGACACTCGACCGCGCCGAGACACTTATGGATCTGCACCCCGACTCTGCCCTCGCCCTGCTCGACACATTGCCCTCCCCGGCATCGGCAAAGGAAAATGCCCGCTACGCACTCCTTTACTCCCAGGCACTTGACAAAAACTATATCGACGTTGCCGACGACTCGCTGATACTTATCGCAGTAAACCACTACGAAAACTCGGGCGACCTTCACCGCTTGATGCTCAGCTACTATTATCATGCCAGAGTGCATATAATAAGAAATCTTTTCCCCGCAGCCTATTGGTACACCACAAAAGTCTAAAATATGCGGAGCAACTCGGCGATGATTTCTGGTGTGGCAGAAACGCCGACCAAATATCCACTATTTATTACAATTTCAATCATAATTCCGATGCTTTCCATTATGCTCAACTTGCCCATGATTATATAAAAAAATCTGGGCGTCAGCCTTTCCTTAATCATGCCATATTTGAACTATCTCATGCATATTATGAACAAGGGAAATATGATGAAGCCCTACCATTAGCAAAGAATGCCTTAGACTCGGCACTGAAATATAATGATGAGGAGTTATATATTAACGCCAAAATAATAATTGCAGATTGCCACTATTCTTTTCAACAATATGACGAAATGATAGATGACTATAACGAAATATTAAAACTAACATATCAACCTGACTACGTAGGTCTACTTGGAATGGCATACTTAAAAAAATGGAAATCTACAAAAACTAAATGAACTCCAATTTGATACAATCCAATCCTCCGCGCCAAGATTTCTATCATTTAAATCTGAAATATATAAGCGTAAAAAAGATTATAAAGAAGCATTATCTATTATTGAGAGCCTAATGGTCTGTAATGACAGTACTCTTGTCAACTCGCTAAATCAAAATTTCAGTTCCGTAATGGCTGATTACTACTCATTAGACAACAAAATAAAAGAGCTAGAGCTAACAAACTTAAAAATGACATATATCCTCACGATAACACTGATTATCATCATACTATCATGTATCATTCTTGTTGTCATAAAAATGGTAAATCGCAAAAACAGAATAATCGAACGAAATGTAAATCTCGCACAAAATTTTCGTAAAATCTTAAATATTAAAGAAGCCAAATCTAAACAAGACCAAGAGAAAATATTAGATTTACTGACTACCAAATTTGAAATAATTGACTCTCTATGTGCATCATATTATGAAAACTCAGCCACTAAGAGTATCAAACGTAAAATTTCCGATGAAGTAGAAAATATAATTCATGATTTAATGTCCGAAGAAAGATTATCCGAACTCGAAATATCGCTAAATATAAACGATTCTAATATTATTGCTTCATTAAGAAATGATCTACCAAATTTAAAAGAAGTAGACTACCACCTATTTATCTATTCCGCTTTTGGATTCTCCAATAGTGCAATTGCTCTATTTCTAAAAGAAGATAAGATTGAATCAATATACAACCGAAAAGCACGTCTTAAGACCAAAATAAAAAAGCTCGATACATCCATGAAAGAAAAGTATCTAAAACATCTGTATCGTTAATCAATCCTATTAACCTATTTGGGATTGAGCTATGATTCGTTTTCTCCAATAATATTCTGAGTTCAAACGTCCTACAAATCATTGTATTACCAGTCTGTTTTCAATAAAACAAATTTATTGTTTTTGTTTTATTGACAATCCTTTGATATACAAGAGCATATTCAGACAATCTCATTATCAAAAAACAAATAATAATTATTCATCCTATACTCATTTTATTAACGCACATAATATTTTTGTAGAAATTTCATCATAAAAATTTTTACATCATGAAAACTTTCAACAAAATTATCACATTATGTGCGATCTGTTTACTTGCATCTACCAGTATAAATGCAGGTAATAAATCACCAAATCCAGAAAAAATAAGGATTTGGAAAAAATATCCTCAGAGTCACAATAAACCTCGTATGCCAAGCAATCAATGCTTGGAGTTCTACTATTTTAGTGAAACGCAAGAATGTCAATTTACATTTAATTATGACATTGAAAGCTTGTCGGTAACTATAGTAGAAATAAGGACCGGCGCAATCTACATGGGGGAAGTGTCACAGGAAAGCCCGGTAATGTATCAGGCATTACCATCGGGTGATTATCACATTACATGTATCACTGACGAAGGTGATACTTACGAAGGAGAAGGTAACATTCAATAACGACTTAAAATTAACAGAATTATGATTAAACGATTATTTTTATTAGCAATCTTATGTAGATGCCAAGCCATTAAAAGGCTGGGAGCATGAATGCTATATCAATGACGTATTGAGCCTGATAATTCATTTAGTAATGCCAGAGACGTTGCCCGTAGGGCATCATCCATGCTTAGCCGTGGCGTTGAGCGCAGCGAAACCCACGGACTGCTCGCATCCTCTCTCGCCGTTTCCCGACAGGGAATCATCAAGCGTGCTCTGAGATGATTCCTCCGGAAACATCTGTTTTTGCATCACTTTCCGGTGGTATCGCTTCGCTCAACCACCGGCTAAGCATAGATGATGCCCTCCGGGCAACAAGCTTCTCGGTGATGCTCGGATATTTGGCAAAAGGCTTACCAGGGTGATTCCCCAACATTTGGGCAACAGGCTCTATGGGTGATTCCGAGTATTCGGGCGAACTGCCATTCGCCCCTACAGCTACGCGTTAATTCCCTGAAATACATTCGATTCCCAATCACGATTACGCTATTATCAACAATAAAATATAACTTAAATGGATATAAAACAAATTGTAAAATTTAATCGGATTTGCAAGCTACTGACTTGCAGTTGTTTGTTAATGACGCAAATCGCGTAAAAACAAACGAATTTCAGTGACATTTCTTTGATTTTAATAAAAAATATCATATTTTTGCGATATAATGTAACAATTCAGAAGTCAAGACGGGTTGATTACAATCGAATTGTAGGGATGCACCGTGGTGCATCCGCCGGATTTTGGGTCAATCAATCGCGTTTTCGGATGCACCGGGGTGCATCCCTACCTTGATAATGAGGGTCTTATATTGACATGCTGAATAATCATAACAAAACGACATAGATATACAATCAATCATTAAAATTTTAAATTATGAGGGTTACTATTCTGTTAATTTCATTTTTGGCAGCATGCGCTTCGGTGTATGCGCAGACAGCCGATGACAAAAGTTACATCAAAGCTGAATTGACCGCGCCGGGCACACTTGCCGAGGCTCTTGGCGATCGCGCCAACACGATAGACTCACTTGTGGTGGAAGGACCGATAAACGATGCCGATTTCTACACGATGTGGAGCGCCACCTTCTATGGAAAGCTCTCGGCAATCAACCTTGAAAAAGCCAAGGCTGAAGATAACCGGGTACCGGCACGTGCCTTCTACCGGAGCGAACAATTTGATCCGGATGATAATATGACATTGTATATGACCAACCTTCGCAATATAATACTGGGTGAAGGGATAGAGGAAATCGGTGAAAGTGCCTTTTCTTATTCGGGTCATCTGCAGGAGGTGACACTGCCATCGACATTACGCCGCCTTGGTAGAGCTTGCTTCTGTGATTGCCCGAAACTGAGCATCTCCCCGCTCATACTTCCGGAAGGCTTGGAGGAAATTCCCAACCGATGCTTCATGAACTGCAAGTCGCTGTCGGAAGTAGTGCTTCCTTCGACCATAAAAAGCATAAATAATTCAGCTTTCCTCAGCACGGGAGTTACGAAAATTAATTTCCCGGAAGGGCTTGAGATGATTGGCGAAACTGCTTTTTACGGTGCAGACCTTGGCGAAGTGATACTTCCCGAATCTTGTATCAATCTTGAAGGAGATGAACAATTCGCATTTAACCGCAATCTTAAAAAGCTACTGCTGCCTGACGGACTCAGCGCAGTGCCATCCGGTATAGCTTTCGAGTGTGAGAAACTGCTTGAGGTCAACATTCCCTCCAAAGCGGTGACCATAGGCAAGGAAGCATTCTACCGGTGTCCGTTGAGCGGCGCGCTCACTCTGTCGGAAGGATTGACCGCCATCGAGGCAAAGGCGTTTTACGGGTGCTCCGGACTGACGGAGGTCACTTTCCCGTCGACATTGAAGACTCTCGGCGCGGAGAGCTGTGCGGGATGGTCGGGGCTGAAGAAAATGTATTGCCGCGCCGCGATTCCCGCCGAGTGCGTGATGACAGGCATCACAGGTCCTTTCGGAGATCCTGACACGAGCGTAAACGGAGGCATCCTCCCCAACATCCCGATATATATCCCTGTGGGGTCCATCGACCGCTACCGCAAAGCCGATGGATGGAACATATTTTTCAACTACATAGAGTCGGAGGACCTTTCGGCAATCGAGACGGTGACTGATGGCGCAAATGCGACCGTGACCTGCAACGGCGGCAAGATAATAATCAATGCAAAAGCCGGCGAAGGCTACTCGGTGTACTCGCTCGACGGCAGAGTCATCGCCTCAGGGACAACCGACGGCGCGGAGAGCGGCGTAGCCGTCAACCCCGGCTGCTATATCGTCACCGTTGCCGGCAATGCAGTCAAGATAAAGATGTAACGTCACTAACTTATGCTTTCCACGGGTGCCCCATCCGGGGCTACCCGCGGATAACTCTATCTTGCCCATTCCGGACAAAATCTTTAAGTTAATGACATTGAGCTTCTACTCGCCCCTACAGCTACGCGATGCAAACCGAGAACTGACAACTCCCAACTGAAAACTCTTTTCCCGGAGGGAAAAATCCAAATTTAGCCGTGGCGTTGAGCGAAGCGAAACCCACGGTATGCGCGCATCCCATCTCGTCGTTTCCCGACAGGGAATCATCAAACGTGCTCCGAGATGATTCCTACGGAAACATCTTCTTTTTGCTCGCTTTCCGGTGGTATCGCTTCGCTCAACCACCGGCTAAGTATGGATGATGCCCTACGGGCAACGAGCTTTCAGAATGATGCGTGAGCATTTGGGCAAAACGAACGCGCGAGCATTCGGGCGAACTTCCACTCGCCCCTACAGCTACGCGCCGACAACTGAAATCTGACAACTGAAAACTGACAACTTTCTGTCATTTTGTAGCTTTGCTGATGCTTCGGGCGAGCTTCCACTCGCCCCTACAGCTACGCGCCGACGACTGAAATCTGAAATCTGACAACTGAAAACTGACAACTGATAACTGACAACTCACCTGTCTATTCTTCGTCTGGGAATTTGCGATAATATTCCTGGAGGATGTAAAGCACGTTGAAATAGAACCCTTTCGGCTCATCCTTGCCATCCTTGGGCTTTACCGTGATATAGTCGAAATGAGGAGGACGGTCTTCCTGACCTTCCACTACATAATCCTGGAAGTTAAGTAGATTATATTCATGCTGCGGGTTGATGATGACCCAGGCGTTGTCCTGGTCAAGCCCGGTGCCGGTCGACACAATCGCCTCAAGGATATGATTGAGCTTGTATTGCAGTATATTGGCAAGATTGTTTTTCTTCTTCTCGCGGTAGGCGTAGATAAGAAACGACATCTGACGCAGGTCGAAGGGGTCATCCTTCAACGACAGCTCGGCATACTTGATAATCGTGTCACACTCGGCGAGAGTGTGCTTTTCGCGATAATAGAGATCCTCCATTTTAGAGGAATACTCACTGCGGCGGTAGGGATTATAGTCTTCCTGAAACACGTAGCCGAGATAGAGGTGACGAAACTGGTCGAGCGTCATCGAAGTGTCGTTAGCCTCAAACTGTTTCATCAGTTTGGGATAGTAATATTTTGAAGATGGGTCGTTGACTTCCTTCTTTATCTTCTCCATGTCGGGCTTTTCCGGCTTGAGCTTCTTGTCGCCACGCTTGGCGGCGTCGACCGAAAATGCGGCGCAGGCAAGCAGTGCCGATATGAACAGTAACAATACTCTTTTCATAATGGCTGTAATTTATAGTTGGTCAAGGGCGAAGCCGGGATATTGTTCCATCACCACGAGCAAAAGCGCGATGCCGATAAGCCCGAGAGTGACCACGGCAGGAAGCCCTTTAGCACAAAGATACTGAAAAAATCTTGATGACGGAAACCCGAGCGCCTTTCCCCCCGGCATACGGGTGTAGGCAAATGCGCCCAAAAGCACCCCCGCAGCCGCCCCGGCGACCGCCCATGCAAGCGAAAATCCGGTCATGCCGACAAACAGTCCCACAAGACCGCCGACACCCATATACCCCATGCCGTTGGTAGCGCGGGAGATGCTCGACGGCAACAGGAAATCAATCACCAGCACCACCACAACAATCACTCCCCACGAGGCAAGCAATCCGGCGGAGGGATGGATGAAACCGCTCCACTTAAGCAGCCACAGCCCGGCGTAGGCGAGGACAGCCCCGGGCACATAAGGGCGCAATATCGCAAGAAATGCCGCGACAAGAGCCACTATACCTGATATTAAAAGCAGTGTCGACATAAGTAACTCTTAAAAATTAATTTATATTATAACACGCGGGGCGACGGAAAGTTAGGCTTCAGTCTTGTCAGCCGGCTCATCTTTTTTGAGGTCGGGATAGCTCACACGGGCGTGATACATAGTGCGCAGACGCTCGATAAACGCGTTTTTAATCACATTCACGTCGCGGAACGAGATGGGCGACTCATCGTGCAGCCCGTCGCGTATCTGACCGTCGATTATGCGGTTGACAAGCTCCGTGATAGCCGGCACCGTATGCTCTTTCAACGAGCGCGACGCCGCTTCCACGGCATCAGCCATCATGAGTATGGAGGTCTCCTTAGTCTGCGGGTTAGGTCCGGGATAGGTAAACGGAGCCGGGTCCACATCTTCATCGGGATGAGCGTTGCAATAAGTGTTATAGAAATATTTAGCTCTTCCGGAACCGTGATGCTGGCGTATGAAATCGGTAATCACCGCCGGGAGTTTCATTTTCTCGGCGCGTTTCAGCCCGTCATACACGTGGTTGATGACAATACGCGCACTCTGCACGGGGCTGAGCGCATCGTGGGGATTCACTCCATGCTGATTTTCGGTAAAAAACGCCGGATTGTTGATTTTGCCGATATCGTGGTAAAGCGCGCCTGTACGCACAAGCTGCACATTGGCACCTATACGGTGGGCGGCATCGGAGGCGAGATTGCTCACCTGCATCGAGTGCTGGAAGGTGCCCGGACATTCCTCCGACAGCTCACGCAACACGGGATTATTGACATCGCTCAGCTCGACCAAAGTGACCGACGACACGAAGCCGAATATCTTCTCCAGCACAAATACAAGCACGTAGGTAAACGAGATAAGCACGGCATTGATGGCGAAGAAGCCGAACATGCGCGTGCTGAGTTTGTCGGCAGAGCCGCTCTGCATCACCTCGACCGCCACGTATGACACACAGTAGGCAAGGAACACGAATATCGCCGCCCTTACAAGCTGCGACCTGCGGTTAAGCTCCTTGAGCGAAGTGATTGCCACTATGCCCGCCACGAGCTGCACAAATATGAACTCAAGCGGGAAGGTGGCTATGATGGTACATAGCATTATTTCCGTGATATACACAAAATAGGCTGTACGCCCGTCGAAAAACACCACCATGAGTATCGCGACAATCGTGAACGGCACCATGTAAAGCCCTCCACGGAAAGTCTCCGACATACCGTAGGAGAAGAGCACAAACGCCGTAATCATGGTCATGATGAACACCATCGCACGTGGATTGCGGAATGTGCGCCAGCGGAAATAATAGAGAAACAGATAAAGCGACGTGAGTATCACCACCACATAGAGCAACTGCCCCAGTATCGGGTAATAATGACGGTCAACCTGGCTCGGTGAACGCAGACCGGAGATACGGTCGTAGGTACGGAGCAGCGTGTAAAGTTCGGGGGTCACGATATCGCCCTTGTCGATTATGCGCTCACCCTGCTGGATGACCCCTACCGGTGCCATCGCCTTCTGCATCACTTCACCAAGCAGACGCTTGGTGGCAACGGAGTCAAGCACGACATTAGGCACAAGGAACTGCGACATCGCCGTCTGCTCGATTGCAGAGCGGAAAGCGGGTTCGGAGAACATGCTGTCAAGAGTGGCGTAGGCGGCGCGCGCCGATAAAAAATTGTCGGCGGGAAGGGTTATTGCCGTATTGTCGTGGATAAACCTTACATCGCGTAGCTTACCTGTCTTGACATTCTGATATGTGTCCTGGTCCACGATACCATTTTCAAGGAGCTTTTTAAGCGCGTTTATGAGTTTGTTGCGCTCGGCGGGAGTGAGATTTATCTCCGGAGTGTGATTGACACGGGTTGCGTAGGCGGCAAGAGTGGTCTTCTCGATATTTATGTCGCGCTGATACACCGGCACAAAAGTCTGCGAAATACTATCGCGCACCCTTTCCATGCTTATCGAGTCAAGATATATGGGCATGTCGCTCGGCGCCGTCAGCAGGGAATATGCCCAGGGTTTCCCCATTTCATATTGATAGGAATGACTGTCTTTTCTGGGCATCAGCCCTATTATAATCACGACCGCCCCCACAAACAGGAGCACCCGCAACAAGGAATCTTTCGTGAAAATCTTTTTCATATACAATCGCTAATTGACGCGGCTCGCCTTCTGCACACCTTTTATCTGTTTCAGTTTGGAACAGAGATCGGTGACCACTTTGGTATCGTTTACAAGCACCGAGAGGTCACAATGAAACACCTCATTCTGCGCCTCGATGTCGAGTTTGCGTATATTTATGGCGAGATGCATTGATATCATCTGTATAATTTCCTGAAGTATGCCGAAACGGTCGACACCCTCTATCCTTACATTGGCAAGGAATTTCCCGGTATGCGCCGCCCATGTGGTGTTGAGTATGCGCCTGCCGTAGCTTGCCTTGAGCACCTGGGCGCGCGGACATGTGAGCGAGTGAAGCTCGACCTCTCCATCGTCGTTGACCCAGCCCATCACGTCGTCGCCGGGGAGGGGGCTGCAGCAGTCAGCCATTATGAAATTGGCGCCATTGTCGTCGGAACGCAGCACATAGGTCTCCTTAAAATTGATTTCAGGCTTCTCCTTGACCGGGGTGACCCCGACATTTTTCTTTCCTTTCAGCGGCCGGAGTATCTTGGAGAACAGCGAAGATGACGCGGGGCGCAATGACTTGGCAAGATATGCCGGAATCACTGCCTCGTCGCCGCCAAGGGCGGTAAATAGCTCTTCCTTGTTCTGGAAATGGGTCGCGCCGAGCACCTTTGTCACCACCTCGTTATTTTCCTCTACCCCGTTGTCCTTCAGGAATGTCTCATAAATCTCCCTGCCTTTCTCGATTACCGGCTGCAGCTCTTTTCGCAAAGCGGCTCTGAGACGTGTCTTACCTTTTGCCGTAGCAAGGAAATTTATCCACTCCTTTTTAGGGGTCTGCGACTGGGATGTGAGCACCTCGACCTGGTCGCCTGACTGCAGGCGGTGGCTCAACGGCACAAGCTTATGATTCACTTTTCCGGCTATGCAGTGGATGCCTATCTGGGAGTGAAGCCCGAATGCCACGTCAAGCACCGTGGAGTTGTTGGGAAGCGTGAGGAGCTCGCCTTTCGGGGTGAATACCACGATTTCCGATGAAAAGAGGTTGAGTTTGAGAGTATCGAGGAAGTCGATGGCATCAGGCTCCGGATTGTCAAGTATATCCTTGATTGTGGCGAGCCACGCGTTAAGCTCGCTCTCCTCCTCGCCCTCGCCTATCTTATATTTCCAGTGGGCTGCAAAACCGAGTTCGGCAATCTCGTCCATGCGTCGCGAGCGTATCTGCACCTCTATCCAGTTGCCGTCGGGTCCCATCACGGTAAGGTGAAGCGCCTGATATCCATTTGCCTTCGGGACGCTTATCCAGTCGCGTGTACGCTCGGGATGCAGCTTGTAGAGGTCGGTGATAGCTGAATATATCTGCCAACAAATCGCTTTTTCGCGGCTTATGTCGTCACACTCAAATATGATACGCACGGCATACAGGTCGTACACCTCCTCGAAGGGAATGTGCTTGTTTTCCATCTTGCGCCATATCGAATAGACCGATTTAAGGCGCGCCTTCGCCTCATATTTAAGCCCCATTTCTTTCAGCTTTTCCTTGATGGGGAAAGAGAAATCGTTGTAAACCGAAGCGCGTCGCGACTCGGAAGCACGTATCTGCTCACTGATGCGCTCATAAGCCGCCGGATGCTCATACTTGAAGCTCAAATCCTCCAGTTCGGTCTTTATGGCGAAAAGCCCGAGTCGGTGGGCAAGCGGGGCGTATATATAAAGGGTCTCCCCGGCAATCTTATACTGTTTGTTGGGCGACATGGAGCCGAGTGTGCGCATATTATGAAGGCGGTCGGCCATTTTAAGGAGCACTACCCGTATATCCTCGCTCATGGTAAGCAGCAACTTGCGGAAATTCTCCGCCTGCGCCGATGCCTTGTCACCGAATATACCGCCTGAAATCTTGGTAAGCCCTGCTACAAGCTGTGCTATCTTCTTGCCGAAATGCTGCTCGATATCCTCGACAGTGTACTCGGTATCTTCCACGACATCATGAAGCAGCGCAGCACAGATAGACGTGGACCCGAGCCCCATTTCCTGACTGGCAATCTTCGCCACAGCGATAGGATGGAGTATATATGGCTCCCCGGAGCGTCGCCTGATACCTTTATGCGCCTCCTTGGCAAACCGGTAGGCACGTTCAATAATCTCCACCTTCTTGCGGTGGTTGCTCGCCAGATAACCGTTAAGCACATCGCGGAACTCATCTTCTACCAGACGGTCTTCCTCTTCAAGCGTGAGTTTATTGCGTTCTTCCATTGATACGTCGGTTAATTTAACTGTTGATTGTAGCATTCAGGCACATTAAAGTCGCCGTACAAGTTACAAACTTAACAAAAAAGATTGAAATGGTCATAACTAAAAGTCGTATATTTGCAGAAAAATAGCTTTGCAATGGGAAAATATGATTTTGACCGCATAATCACGCGCAAGGGTTCAGGCGCGATGAAGGTCGACGGACTTGTTGACATATTTGGGCGTAACGACCTTGAAGGCATGTGGATCGCCGACATGGACTTTGCGGTGGCACCTCCTATCACAAAGGCTCTCGCCGAAAGGATGGCTCACCCGATTTACGGCTACAACGTGATTCCCGGCGAATACTGGGACTCAATAATCAGATGGCTCGGACACCGCCACGGCTGGAACGTAGGGCGAGAGGAAATCACATTTATTCCCGGCGTGGTTAAAGGTATCGCTTTTGCCATAAACTATTTTACCCATGAAGGCGACAAGGTGGTGATACAGCCGCCGGTATATCATCCGTTCAAGATGGTGGTGGAAGGCAATAACCGCGTGGTGGTCAACAATCCGCTCGTGCCGACCAGTGACAGCTACCGCATGGACCTCGAGGGTCTTGAACGCATATTTGCCGAAGAGCATCCCCGCATGATGATACTTTGCAATCCCCACAACCCGGTAGGCATACAGTGGGATGTCGATACATTACGCAAAGTGGCGTCGCTTGCGGCAAAATATGGCGTGATTGTGGTGAGCGACGAGATTCACGGCGACCTAATGCTTGACAGGCGCGCCCACTATCCCTTTGCATCGGTGAGCGAGGAAGCGGCATCGGTGACGGTCACCCTCGGCGCACCTTCAAAGACATTCAACATCGCCGGACTAGTAAGCTCATGGTGTGTGATAAAGGATGAGAAACTGCGTAAAGGATTTTTCCAATGGCTTGAGACCAATGAATTTAACGCGCCGACATTCACGGCTATAATCGGCACAATGGCGGCATATGACCATTGCGAGGACTGGCTTGACGAAATGCTTGAATATATAGTCGGCAATATCGACGAGACCGAGAGACTGCTGGAAGAGCTTGCCCCGGAGATAAGGATGGTAAGACCCGAGGCATCATTCCTTGTATGGCTCGACTGCCGTGGTCTGGGGCTTGACCACAGCCATCTCATCGACATGTTTGTCGACAAGGCACATCTCGCGCTCAACGACGGGGCTATGTTCGGAGCCGAAGGAGAAGGATTCATGCGCATGAACGTGGGATGTCCGCGCTCAATGCTCCGCCATGCTGTAGAATCGCTTGCAGGCGCCCTTCACCGCGTGGAAGCAGAAGTATAATTAGCCTAATTACCGTTGAAAGCGTTTCAACGCCGATGCAATATACGGATAGCGCGACAGGAGGTCATCACGCATCGCCGCGGTCGCGCGGTCAAATTCCGTGTCGGCAACCCCGGAGAGACTGCGGTGATTCAGACGCTTTACAAGACGCGCACACTCGGCACCGATACGCGCATCGGCATCGCTGACAAACGACCGCCGGAACAGGTCATAGATATAGTCAACCGCGACATCAGACGGATGCACCATGTCGGCGGCATAGAAGCGGTAATCGCGCAGGTCGTCGAGCATAATCTCATAGGAGGGGAAATACAGTGCCGACGGATTTTCAGCCACGAGCCGGTCGACGGCAAGAAGCAGTGTTGACTTGCTCACCTGATTGCCATGGGCGCCATCGGCGAGATGACGGATAGGACTGACCGTAAACATCACCTTCAGGTCGGGATAGCGCGCCGTAATCTCACGCAATATCTTTTTCCAAAGACCTATAATCTGAGTGGTGTTGAGCATCTCCCGGTTGAAAAGCGATGCAGGCTGCTTGTGACAGTTCGCCACAACGGGGTTATCCTCTTTCAACCGGAATATCCATGCTGTGCCGAAGGTCACAATCAAGACCGAAGCACGTTGCAACGCCTCGCGCGCCTCTGCTGCGGCATCATTCATCATGCGCAACACCTCGTCGCGGTCAGTGCCGGAGAAACGCGAGTGATGGGAATAGCTGCGCCATACGCCTTCATGCTGAAACAATTCACCGGCGGTGAAGTCGCGGTCATAAAGGAGGTCAAGCATCGATGAGGCGATACTTGCAGGATTGTAGAGTGTACCGCAGGGGTTTACAATGCAATCATACAGCTCGCCCCGGAGCCGGGCGCCGATATTGTCGGTAAAGCATGACCCTATCATGACGACAGGCCGGTCGTGAGACACAAGTCCTGCCATGCCTTCAAGCGGCTTTATTATAGTGCGGAAATCCATATATTTTCAATACATCTTGTAATCAATCGACAGCACCTGGAACTCTGTTCGGCGGTTAATCTGGTCGGCAATTTCCTGATCAACCTCTTCGGGAAGCGCGAGTATATATTCCTCGGTAAGCACATCGCCCTCCTTGTATTGCGGGAACTCACGCGCAAGTTTCTTGGTGATGACTTTGGGACGCGATTTGCCGTAGCCCTGCGGCTGCAAGCGGTCGGGCTTTATCCCGGCGGCGATAAGATAGTCGATTACCGACTGCGCGCGCCTCTCAGAGAGATTCATATTGTATTCCTCGGAACCCCAGCGATCGGTGTGAGAAGCCATCTCTATGGTCACGTTGGGATTATCATGCAGCACCTGCACGATAGAGTCGAGGGCGACACATGACTCGGGGCGCAAAGTCGCCTTGTCGAAGTCATAGAAAATATTATCTACCACATTGGGCTTGGTTATCGACGCGAGAATGAAGTCTACGTTATAGTCGGCATCCTCTTCGGCGGTGTCGGAAGTAAATTCCTGGCGCGCGTTAAGGTATCCCTTCGCACCGGCAAGCATCACATATCGCACACCGCGCTGAAGCGGAAACGAGAATGAGCCGTCGACCTTTCCGGTCGCCTTCTGGTTGGAACCGTCGTCACCGATTATACGTATCACGGCATTAGGCACCGGCTCTTCATCGCGGTCAAGCACCATACCACTGATAGTTATCTTCAAGTCGGGCAATACGAATGAGTAAAGGTGATCGTAGCCTCGCCCGTCGCCACGGTTGGAGCTGAAATATCCGCTTTCCCCTTCCCCGAAAGTGATGCCGAAATCATCGGCAGAGGAATTGACGGGCGACCCCATGTTTTCCACGCTCCAGCCTCCGGAAGGACGTTGAGTAGCCTTGAAGATATCGAGACCGCCGAGCCCGGCATGACCGTTGCTGGCAAAATATAGCAGACTGTCGGCACGGACATAGGGGAATACCTCGTCGCCGGGAGTGTTGATAAACTCGCCGAGATTTTCAAGCGAGCCGGCGCGCTCTTTGAGATTAATGCGCCAGATATCTTTACCGCCGAATCCGCCCGGCATGTCGGAAGTAAAATAAAGCCAGTTTCCGTCGGGCGACACGGCAGGATGACCGTAAGCCGAAAGGGTGTCGGCAGTAATCTCGAATTTAACAGGCGCGCTCCACTTGGCATCGCTTCTCTGCGAGGTGAAAATCTCGACAGATGTATTGGAATTAGGCTCGCGTCGGGCACGGGTAAGATACATCGTCTGTCCGTCGGGGGTAAACGACACTATTCCTTCGTCGTACTCGGAATTAAGCTCTCCTTCGACCGCCTCGGGACGCTGCCACTCGCCGCGCTCATTCTTGCGCGCCACCCAAATATCGCTTTTCTTCATGCCGGTAATCTCACTCTTGTGGGAGCCGGTCACCTTCTCGTTGGTGGTGGTGAAGTAAAGCGCATCGGCACTCTTGTCAAGGAACATCGGTGCAAAATCGGCACGGCGGGAATTGAACAACTTGGCATTTTTAACCACATAGCGGGTAGGATTTTTCTTGATGTCGATACCCATACGGCATCCGGCGATACCGGTTTCAGCCACTTCGGCATCCTTGGGAGAGGTGGCAATATAATCGTTATACGCGTTAATCGCCGCCTGATATTTTCCTTCAGCCTGAAGTGACTGCGCCATGTATAGCAACGCGGTAGAATCGGGATAGCCGTAACGCACAGCATTCTGATACGCAGCCGATGCACGTGCATTCATATTGAGCTTGCGGTAGCACTCGCCCATCTTGTAGGCAATCACGCCTCGCTGAGGACGCTCCTCCCTTTTGGTCAACTTGTTATATACCTTACGGTAAGTGCGTGAGGCATCGTAATACTCCCCACGCGCCATCTGCTCGTCGGCAACAGACAATTTTGCCGCCCCACACCCCGTGACGACAAGGCATAGCAGCGGCAATATGACGTAGAAAACAGTTTTTAATGATAATGACTTCATACCTAAATAACGCGGCACGAGCCACATTATTTTACTTCGGCATCTTCCTTTTTAGGCAACTTGAAATCTTTCAGGAAAAGCACCCACGCACAAGCAGCGACAACGGCAAGGAACACACATCCAACCAATATCAGCATCTTCGAGGGTTTAGAAGCGCGCAACGGCACTGTAGCGGGCTGCACGACGGTATAGACCGGAGTTGTCTGCTGCACTTTCGCCTTTGCAGCCTGAAGCTGTGTGGCTGTCTGATTGTAGAGACTATAGGCAAGCGAGACTTCATTTTCAAGGCGAGTACGCTCAGTCTGTCCGGAGCGCAGCACTATTCCCTGGTTACGGTCGATATAGTCGGCAAGCTGTTTCTGCACCTTATAATATTCAGCCTTCGCCTCATCATTGAGTTTCTGGGCGTATGCAAGGTCCTGACGCGCTTTTTCAGTACGATAATTAGTCACATATTCCTGCAAGCGAAGCGCAACCGTATCGGCAAGCATCGCCGACACCATGGGATCCTGCATTGTTGCCGAGAGGGTGATAACTGAAGTCTTGGTGTCGACATCAGCTGCGACACGCGCATTTATCGCCTCGACGATAGCTTGTTCATCTGCTGTCAACTGGAAAGTATTGACACCTTCCCCGGTGCCTTCCTCTTCCTCATTATTTCTAAAAATGGACATGACGGCACCGATTGCCTTGCCGGGGAGCGACATCACGACACCCCACCAGGGTGAAGACGTGTCTTCTTCAAGAAACTCCCTCACAGTCACCTTCTTGTCATCATCTTTCGACACAGTGACAGGTACATCAAAGAGACTTACGGCAAACGGCACGGAGCTTACCACATCGGGGTATAGCTGGGGATACACGGCATCGGCACCCTGAGTACCACCGAGATTTATACCCGCCATTGCCGCGAGACCCGACATACCGCCGGCTTTCGCGCCATCAGTAGCCTCAGGGGCGAGCTTGATTGTGGTGGTATATTCCTTAGGAATGCTGAATGCTATCACAATTCCAACGACAGCACCCACAACACCCCATTTCAGGATGGTCTTTCTCGCATCCCATATCTTACCGGCGAGCTCGAGGAGGTCTATCTCCTGCTCCTCATCCTCTACATTATGTTTTTCTTCCTGCATAGTCATTGGGTTAGTAGGGAGTAGCTTATTTAAACAGGTTGGCAAGTGCGGCAGTCATTGTAGCGACAGAACCGAGTGCGGAAACCGAAGAGAGTATAGCTGTCCAGTTGACACCTTGTCCCTTATGCTTTGACGGCACGACAATCTGACATCCCGGCTCGATAGGAGTATTTCCCTTTGCAAGGGCTACCTCACCATTCATGTATATTATGAACGCCTTGCTTTTCTTCGCACGTTCGCCATATCCTCCCGCCTGCTCGACGTAATACTTAATCTTTTTACCGGGCTTGTAGGTCACGGTGTTGGGGAACATCACATCACCGGAAATCCTGACCGTATTGGTGTACTCCGGAATATCGAGCACATCGCCTTCCTTCATCACAAGGTCGGCATCGCTGCCCGGCATCGCAAGAGCCTTGTCAAGCTCGATTGCCACACTGTATGTGGTAGGGAGGTTAAGTTTCGGCATAGATATAGAGTCGCCGTCGGTCTGCATTCCTGTGGCAAGGCGCAATGTCTCGTCACGCAACCTCACTTCTTCGGGCGTCATCTGACGTATCACATGGGCGCCCTTAACATAGGCAGCCGAGGTCAGACCTCCGGCACGGCGAATGATGTCGCTGACGCGCTCATTTTTCGTCTCAAGGGTATAGCCTCCGTCAAATGCGACTTCCCCCGTAACATTTATGCGGCGCTGGGTCTGATATCCGGGGCTACGGCGCACCTCGACGATATCATACGGTTCAAGGACAAATCCCGGCTCCCCGTCAATCACCATACCGTCATTGAGCGAGAAGGTATAAGTCTTTGAAATCTCGTCAGTAGGTATGAGGCTTGTCGGGTCGACGAGACGGCGCGACACATCGACTTTTGCCGTAGAAGCTCCGTTCAAGAGACCGCCCGCCTGAATCACGAGATCCTCGATAGTGGTATTGTCGGCAAACGGATAACTGCCCGGATGAGCCACAAGACCATAGATAGAGAGCTCGCCCCGGTCGGTAAGTTCATGAACGCTCGGCACTACAAGCACGTCGTTACGCTTCAATGTTATGTCAGGACGAGTACCTGAAAGGATTCCGCCAAGGTCGACGGGAATAAGCTCCAAGGACAAATCGGGACCCTCACGGTAAAGAATCACACGTGTAGTATAAGCATCCTCGGTCAATCCTTCAGCTTTCTTAATAAGGTCGCCTACTGTACGGACATCCGTAGCAAGCGCATACATGCCGGGACGGAACACCGATCCTTTCAACTCGACGCGGTTAGCATAGCGGTCAAGTATTGTTCCGACGGTCACGATGTCGCCGTCGAGCAACTTATATGTGTCGAAATCCCCGCTAACGATATTAAACAGCTCATTCTCGCGACCGGACTGACGTGCAAGCCTTACCTGGTCGGTATAAGCGTCACCTGTAAATCCTCCGGCATAGTCAATAAGGTCGCCAAGGGTCTCGCCATTCTTTATCTCGTAATACATCGGGCGCTTTACGTTGCCTGAAATATTCACAAGATTTTCATAAGGAGGCACAATAATCACATCGCCTTCCTGAAGACGTATATTGCCGGTCTGCTTTCCGTCAAAAAGGAACTCGTAGACATCCACGCCCACAATCTTCCTTCCATTGCGGAGCACCTCGATATTACGCATCGTACCGATATCATTGATACCACCCGACTTATAGAGGGCATGGAATACAGTCGAGAACGGGGAGAGACGGTAAGTACCGGGAACGGCAACCTCACCCATAAGGTCGACCTGAATGGTGCGCACCTGACCCAAGGTAACATTTACCTCCGATTCAGGCTCGGAACCACCGACTCCGGCATACTTGCTTGCAAAACGACCCTTTATATGGTTATTAGCCTCCTGGATGGTCATCCCGTTAAGGTAAATAGGACCAATCTGCGACACCATTATACTGCCTTCGGGAGTGATTGTCTGGCGGATGTGGTCTTCACTCGCTCCCCAGATATCAATGACAATCTCGTCGCCGGGACCAAGACGATAGTTCTGAGGCGTAGCAACATTCTCGTTTGGCTCAAACGACAACGATTGATTACGGAATACGCTGTGACCATACACACGCCTTGCATCAACCTTAGCATCGTTACCTTCTTCCACTTCACGTTGTACATCGTCAAGAGTGCCCGGGGTGATTTCATTGGCGGCAGATCTGCTACGCTCGACACGGGCACCGCCAACGCTCTGAGCCGCAACATTTGTTTCCGTTCCTTGCGACTCCTCATAGCGCGTCTTGAGGCGCTCGACCTGTTCGGGAGTCACACCGCGGGCAATCAGCTCCTTGCCAATCTGCTGCTGAGACTTACCCTGGGCTGTAGCAGTCTTCACATAAGCGACAACCTGGTCGTCGGTCATACGCGCCGAAGCGGTAGCACCCGCCAGCAACATGACAAGAGCAAAAATTGCAGTCCGTAAATTATTTCGCATAATTTTGAATTCTTTTTTTATAATATTGCCTGGTGAATAATTTCAATTTTTTGCTTCATCCTTCTTTCCGGCAATCTTATTGGAGAGCCATACATTGACTCCCGACCAGAAACCTACAATTATCACGAGAAGGATGTTTACCTCAATATAACGGGAAAGATAGATACTTATTACACTAATTGCAAGAGCAATCAACACAATCGTCACCATACACACACGAGGCTTCAGCCCGAGTGCAAGCAGTTTGTGATGGATATGAGTCTTGTCGGGCAGGAACGGATTGCGGTGTTTACGAATACGATGCAAGAATACCCTTACCACATCAAGGCAAGGAATCAGCAGAGGTGCAAACGCAAGGATAAACGCATTAGCACCATAGGCGTCGCATCCCATAGAAGACACCTTGTACAATTCAAGACTTAAGAAAGACAGAATCAAGCCGATAGTAAGCGAACCGGTGTCGCCCATGAATATCTTTTTACGCTTGTTGACATCGCCAAACACGTTATAATAGAAGAACGGAACAAGCACCCCGAGTGTAGCAAATGAAATCATCGCGAACAGGTACTCACCATACATAAAGAAACCTATGCCATAGATAATAAGCGCGGCACTTGAAAGACCTGAAGCAAGTCCGTCTATACCGTCGATAAGATTAATCGAGTTAACGATATAAACTATCACTATGATAGTCAACGGGATGCCTATCCACCAAACCAGATTGTCAATAAAAAGTACACCGGAAAGCCCATGCAGCCACAATCCGCCCGCAATAAGCAAAACAGCACAGAATATCTGGACGACAAACTTTGCACGATAACGTACACCTACAAGGTCGTCAGCCATGCCGACAAGATAAAGCGTAAAGAGCGCGCAAAAGCCAAAAGTAATCGTTGTGGAGTCGAGAATCAACGATTCCTCCACACCGGCATAGCCAAGCAAAGAATTGATGCCCAGCAACAGAGCTATAGAAAAACACACCACGGGAGTAAATGCTATACCTCCGAGACGCGGCACTGCACCCTTGTGTATTTTTCGGGGATCAGGTTCATCAAACAAGTTGCGGCGAAACGCAACCAACAATATCTGCGGAATAAGTATACCTGCAAAAAGTACACAGAGCAGAAAGGCACATAAGGAATTAATCAGCCAATAATCCATATTCTTTATGTTGAATGTGTATGCTATTCACACTTTTAAGAATTGCAAAATTATATATTTTTAATACTATGTGCAAAAATTATCGTCAGAAAATGCAAATTGAAAGCGAATTGCATTAGAAAGCTCCCTCTTATATTGCAGTCCAGGAGCGACAGCAAAGATACAAAAGGACAAAGAAGCAAAAGGAACAGATGAATGCAAAGTTGCCCGAAGGGCATCATCACTCTGTAGCCAGGAATCATCTCAGGGTGCGGTTGATGATTCCCTATCGGGAAACGATGATGGGCGGTGACAGCTGTCCGTGGGTTTCGCTACGCTCAACGCCACGGCTACAAATGGATTATCCCTCCGGGAAAACTCGCCCGGTACATAGGGGCAAAAAATGTGGGTGTTGCAAAATAGCCATTATATGTCACCATAGCAAAAAGGGAGTCGCGTCCAAATTGACACGACTCCCTTTTTTGCTTATTACTGTTTAATCAGTTATTTTCGGGACGCAGTTTGCGTACGGTGACTGCAGTCTGCCACATCTCGCTCTCGCGGAGAGCCTTCAGCTCTTCCTCGAGTTTCTCGCGGTAGTCGGGCTTCGAGTTACTGTCGATTGAAATCTGAGCCTCGTTACCACACTTCACGCTCTCATAAAGACGCTCGACAACAGGCTTGATTGCGTCATGGAACGGACCCATCCAGTCAAGCGCACCACGCTGTGCGGTAGTAGAACAGTTGGCATACATCCAGTCCATACCGTTTTTGGCAAAGAGCGGCATTAGCGATTGTGTGAGCTCCTCAACTGTCTCGTTGAACGCCTCGGAGGGAGTGTGTCCGTTTTCACGAAGCACCTCATACTGCGCGAGTAGCAATCCCTGAATGGCACCCATCAGCGAACCACGCTCACCGGTAAGGTCGGATGTAGCCTCACGCTTGAAAGTGGTCTCGAAAAGATAGCCTGAACCGATACCGATACCAAGGGCGATGGTGCGTTCAAGCGCACGACCTGTATAATCTTGCTCAACAGCGTAAGAAGAGTTCAGACCACGACCTTCAAGGAACATTGTGCGGAGTGATGTACCGGAGCCTTTGGGAGCTACAAGTATCACGTCGACATCCTTCGGGGGTAGCACGCCTGTGCGGTCGCTCCATGTGATAGCGAAGCCGTGAGAGAAATAGAGAGCCTTTCCGGGAGTAAGATGCTCCTTGATTACAGGCCATACCGACATCACGGCAGCGTCAGAGAGAAGACACATGATGATAGTGCCGCGCTTGCAAGCCTCCTCGATGGAGAAAAGGGTCTCGCCGGGCACCCATCCGTCAGCCACAGCCTTGTCGTAGGTCTTGCCTGCGCGCTGACCAACAATCACGTTGAATCCGTTGTCTCGGAGATTCATACTCTGACCGGGGCCCTGGACGCCATAACCAATCACTGCGATAGTCTCGTCTTTGAGCACTTCTCTTGCTTTTTCCAAGGGGAATTCCTCGCGGATGATCACGTTTTCCTCAACTCCGCCAAAATTCATTTTTGCCATAATAGTTTCTTTTATTGGGTTTAGAATATTTATTTCATTTCGTAATGATAATCAACAAACTGTATGCGACCGCGCGAATAACAGCCCTCGTCGCCGCATATCTCGGCAAGATATACGCAGCCATCGGCTACAGGAAGTACCCGCACCAGCGCCTCCTCGCCAAATTTAGCCTCGTGCATGAATGCGATATCGAAGCGTCTCACCACGTGGGAATCGAAGAAATCCATATCCCACTGATTGAGCAGCAGCTCCATGTAACGGAGGGTGTTGACATGGCGGTTGAAATCACAGTCGCAGTAACGGAAGCGGTAAACCGACTCCTGCACCCCGTCGCCTGACACGGCAGTAAGCCGAGGCATCTTTTCAATCGGGCATACGCGGTCGGACACACTGGCACGCAACGGCTCCAGCATGGCGAGGTCAGCACCGCAACGCTCCTTTATGTTTATCGCCATCCAGATGGAGCGGGCATGTCCTATCACCTCTCCACGGGAATCGGTCATCTCGAAATCGCGTTCCGAAAAATGACGGTTAAAGCCCTCTATCCATGTGCGCAGCGTGTAACGCTCGTTGACTTTCGGTGAACGGTACATCTCGATTGACAGGCGGGAGAGCACCCACGCAAGCCCGTCGGCGATAAGACGGTCATACCCCACACCAAGTTCGTTGGCATGAAAGGTGGCGACTTCTATCACACGCGCACCGAAAAGCGTCACCGGCATGATACCCTGCGCGTTACACTCACCTGCAGTGAGGATATACGACTGGCAATATTCGCGCGTTATTCCTGACATTGGCTGCTGCGTGATTTACGAAGTTCCTGTTCTTCCAGATACATGCTCAGAAGCTCACGCGGCGACTTGGTGACCGCCACTCTTCCCGAGCGTACAAACTGGCTGATGTCGTATTTCTCCAGCTCGTTGAAAAGAGCTTCGGTCTCTTCCTGATGACCGGTCTTCTCAAGTATCACATACTCACGCGTAATCTCAAGTATGCGCGCGTTATAACGACGAATAATCTCCTCCACCGCACGGTCATCGAGCAGCGCGGGGGTCGGCACCTTATAAAGCGCTATTTCCTGATATACAATCTCGTCATCGGTATAGAGATATGCCTTTATCACGTCGATACGCTTCTCTATCTGCTTCACCACGCGCTCCATCATCGGACGGTCGCCGTAGCAGGTGATCGTGAATTTCGACACACCCTTTATTGACGAAGGACTCACCGACAGGCTTTCGATATTGAGACACCGGCGGGTGAATATGATTGAAATCTGATTAAGCAGTCCCACCTGGTTTTCGGAAAAGACTGTAAAGGTAAATAACTGATTTTCCATAACTGTCATTGCATCGAAAAAGCAGGGTTAATCAATCGGGTAACATTCAGTCGGCGACAGCATGATATGGTCGACATTAGCTCCTGCCGGAGTCATGGGGAATATCATGTCGGTCTCGTCGATATTTACATTTAGCAGATAAGCTCCGTCATGCTTCACCATGCGCCCGATAGCGGCATCGAGGGTGTCGCGTGTCTCCACATTTTCCGCAGCAATCCCGTAGGCATTGGCTATCATAACGAAATCAGGATTGACAAGCGGGGTCTGGGAGAAACGGTCGTGGAAGAAGAGCGACTGCCACTGCCTGACATTTCCGAGGAAATTATTGTTGAGCAGGATTATCTTTATATCGGTTTGATACTCCAGTATCGTGCCGAGTTCCTGGATGGTCATCTGGAGCCCCCCGTCGCCGGTAAAGAAACATACCGTGCGGTCGGGCGCACCCATCTTTGCTCCGATAGCCGCCGGCAATCCGAATCCCATCGTGCCGAGGCCTCCGGAAGTTACCATCGAACGCGGCCGGCTGAATCGGGAATATCGCGCCGAGAACATCTGGTTCTGACCTACGTCGGTGACCACGATAGCACTGTTGCCTGTAGCTTCCGACACCTTGTTGACCACTTCCCCCATGGTCATTCTGCCCTCTTTAGGGTAAACCTCGCGCATGACCACTTTTTCACGCTCTACACGCGCCGGCTCGTCAAAGGAAGCAAGCCACTCTGCGTGACGGCGCTCTCTGACAAGCGGGAGAAGCGCCTCGAGCGCCTGACGGGCGTCACCGTGGATAGTGGCGTCGGTGGCTATATTCTTGTCAAACTCCGAGGCATCGATGTCAATATGCACTATCCTGGCATTGGGGGCGTAGGTCTTAACATTGCCCGTGATACGGTCGTCAAACCTCATACCGACAGCCACGAGGAGGTCGGCGCGGTTAGTGTTTATATTGGGACCGATGTTGCCGTGCATACCGAGCATACCCTTGTAAAGCGGATGATCGGAAGGCATGGTCGACAGACCGAGGAGCGTAGCGGCAACCGGAATATCGGCTTTTTCCGCGAGTGCGGCAAGCTCTTTTTCCGCGCCTGAAATCATGACTCCGTGACCGGAAAGTATCATCGGGCGTTCAGCAGCGTTGATAAGTTCCGCCACTTTCTCCACATCCGCTTTCTTGATTTCCGGATAGGGATTGTAAGAGCGTATAAAATTGCATTTCTCGTAGTCAAACTCCATCATACCGGTCTGCGCGTCTTTGGTGAGGTCAAGCACTACCGGTCCCGGACGACCGTTGGAAGCGATATAGAAAGCTCTCGCGACGGCACGGGGAATATCTTCTGCGCGTCTTATCTGATAGCTCCACTTCGAAAGCGGCTGGGTAATGCCTACGACATCGGTTTCCTGAAACGCGTCAAAGCCGAGGAAAGGCGTTGCCACCTGACCGGTAATCACCACCAGGGGCGTACTGTCCATCAGCGCGTCACCTACTCCGGTGATAATATTTGTAGCCGCAGGGCCGGAAGTCACAATCACGACACCGGGACGCCCTGTTACCCTCGCATAACCTTGCGCGGCATGAGTGGCACCCTGCTCGTGGCGGACCAGTATATGCTTCAACCGGTCCTGATAATCATAAAGCCGGTCATATACCGGAATAATCGAACCGCCCGGATAACCGAATACGAGGTCGACGCCTTCACATATCAGCGAACGAATCAACGCATCGGCACCTGAAATCTTTTCTTTCATCTATATATGTTTTCTTTAGATAGCCTGCTTGTCATTTCAACTCTCTCACACCACCTTTGTCAGCCGATGTGACCATCGCGGCATAAGCCTGAAGCGCCTTTGACACCACGCGGTCTCTTCCACGCGGCGTGAACGCCTTCTTGCCGTGAGCCATCTCCTCTTCACGGCGCGCCGCAAGCTCGTCGTCGGTCAGCTCCACGTTGATGCTGCGCTCCGGGATATTGATGTCGATGATGTCGCCGTCGCGCACAAGCCCGATATTACCGCCTGCCGCCGCCTCAGGAGAGATATGTCCTATCGACAGACCGGAAGTACCGCCCGAGAAACGCCCGTCGGTGATGAGCGCACACTCCTTGCCGAGGTGTTTTGACTTTATGTAGCTTGTAGGATAAAGCATCTCCTGCATACCGGGACCGCCCTTTGGTCCTTCATGAGTGATGACAACCACGTCACCGCTCTTCACCTTGTCGCGAAGTATGCCGTCGACCGCCTCCTCCTGGGAGGTGAACACCTTTGCCGGTCCGCGGAAGTGGAAAATACTCTCGTCTACGCCCGCTGTCTTGACAACACATCCGTCAAGGGCAATGTTTCCTTTCAGCACGGCAAGACCGCCATCTTTCACATAAGCATGGTCATAATCGCGGATACATCCCTTCTCACGGTCGGTGTCGAGGAGATCGTAAGCAGCCGACTGGGAGCCGAGCTTCAGATTTCTGCCTCCGCCGGGGGCGCTGTGCCATAATGCCGATGCCTCCTCGCTGAACTTCTTGCCTTCGGGGGCGAAGCTGTCGATAGCCTCGCCGAGAGTCATGCCGTCGACACGCTTTACCGAGGTGTCGACAAGACCCTTGTCGGCAAGCTGCTTCATGATGGAGAGGATACCGCCCGCGCGGTTGACATCCTGGATATGGTAATGAGAGTTGGGAGCGACCTTGCAGAGCACCGGCGTGACGCGTGACAGGCGGTCGATGTCAGCCATCGTGAAGTCGGCTTCCGCCTCATTTGCAACGGCGAGAAGGTGAAGCACCGTATTTGTAGAGCCACCCATGGCGATATCGAGCGCCATGGCGTTGAGCATCGCCTGACGGGTAGCGATATTGCGCGGAAGCACACTTTCGTCGTCGTTGTCATAATAGGCAAACGTGTTTTTAACAATCTGTCGTGCCGCTTTGCGGAAAAGCTGCTCGCGGTTGGCGTGAGTGGCGAGGATGGTACCGTTGCCGGGCAGCGCCATTCCTATAGCCTCGTTGAGCGAATTCATCGAATTGGCGGTAAACATGCCCGAACATGAGCCGCAGGTGGGACACCCTTTCTGTTCAAGAAGTTTCACCGTTGCATCGTCAACAGTATCGTCGGCAGAGTCAATCATTATGTCAATAAGGTCAAGTGGACGGCCGTCAAGGTCACCTGCCTCCATCGGACCACCCGATACAAATATAGTAGGGATGTTGAGACGCATTGCCGCCATCAACATTCCGGGTGTCACCTTGTCGCAGTTGGATATGCACACCATTGCGTCGGCTTTATGGGCATTGACCATGTATTCGACCGAATCGGCGATAAGGTCGCGTGACGGAAGCGAGTAAAGCATCCCGTCGTGTCCCATCGCTATCCCGTCGTCAATGGCGATTGTGTTAAACTCGGCGGCAAAACACCCCAGCTTTTCAATCTCTTCCTTGACAATCTGTCCTATCTCATGAAGATGGGTGTGACCCGGTACAAACTGGGTAAAAGAGTTGACTACCGCAATGACAGGTTTTCCCATCTGCTCATCCTTCATTCCGTTGGCGCGCCAGAGGGCTCTTGCCCCCGCCATGCGTCGACCCTGAGTGCTTGCTGCGCTTCTTAACTTTCTGCTCATACGTCTTGTCGTTCTTTAACTGAAATGCCTCCCTTTCGCTTGTTGCGTTGGAGAGGCATCATGTTTCCTTTTGTCAGATATACGTGAAATCACCCCTCCTTATGCTCAAGAATGGAAATGACGACCACAGATAGGCTTGTCAATGAGTTCACGTAACCGATATAGTTCATAATCAAATGCAAGTTTGAACTGCAAATTTATGACACTTTGCAATAAAAAACAAATATTTTCTCAAAAATATGTCGGTTTATTCACAGTTATCTCATATTTAGTCCGGTTCAGAGCGCGGCAACGATGGTCGAGGCAATGGCTTCCGGAGTGAGTCCGAGACTGTCAAGGAGCCTGTCGGCATCATACCGGTCGTAGAAGCGCTTTGGGATTCCGAATGTCAGCGACTTCATCCCCGTAGCGCCTACGGCTGCCGCCACGCGCTGACCGAAACCACCCTCCACGGAGCCGTCCTCAAGGGTTGCGACAAGCTGATGACCGGAGGCGAGCGAACGGATCATATCGTTATCCACCCCGCTGACAAACCGAGGATTGATGACCGTAGCCGTAATGCCTGACTTGGCAAGAAGATCGGCTGTACGCACTGCCTGCACGTAAAAGTCGCCTGCGCCTATGATTGCCACCTGCGAGCCCTTACGGGTAATCTTGAAGCGGTTAATATCGGAATAGTCAGTGTCGACCTCATAATCGGCATGCTCATAGCTGAAAGTCGGGATTCTCACAGCCACCTTGTGTTCTCTCTGCGAATAGCCCCATTCAAGCATCGCCTTCATCTCCTCGACATTGGCGGGAGCGAGATAAACAATCTCGGGAATGGAGGCGATATAGGGGATATCCCAGAATCCGAGGTGAGTTTCATCGGGAATACCGCGTATGCCCGTCTCACATACAGCCAAAAGTGCCGGTGAGGGGTCCATCGCCCAGTCCTCCATGAGCTGATCATAGGCGCGTTGCAGGAAAGTGCCCACCACGGGATAGATGACCTTTGCACCTGCGCGAGCCGCACCCGCCATAGCGGCGACACCGGTCTGTTCGGCTATGTCCACACTCAGATAATGCTTTCCAAGGCGTTCACGTTCCTTTGGACCGAGACCGAACACGCCGGGAGTCGCTGATGACACTATCAGCGCTTCAGGGTCAGTAGTACCCTTTTCCATCAAGAAAGCGGAAAGCGCCCCGTCGCAATCGGGAGCCTCGGATATGTTCAAGAGATCACCTGTGGGAATATCGAAAGGCATACGGTAGTGCCACTCCTCGCGGTCGCGTTCAGCGGGAGCATAGCTTTCGCCTTTCTGTGTATTGACGTGGACCACCACAGGACGGTGGGAGTCCTTGACCTTGCGATAAGCATCGATAAGAGCCTCGACATTATTACCTTCGGCGACATAAATGTAATCGAAGCCGAAAGCTTTGAAAAGGTTGTCGGGTGCAGTACCGTTGGTCTCGCGCAGACGGCGCAGACCGTCGTAGATTCCTCCGGTATTGGGAGCAATCGCCATGGCGTTGTCATTTAGAATCACTATGAAATTTGAGCCGAGCGAAGCGGCTGTGTTGAGTCCTTCCATCGCCTCGCCTCCGGAGAGAGCACCGTCGCCGATAAAAGCCACGACATTGTGACGTTCCCCCTTCAGGTCGCGAGCCTTGGCAAGTCCGACGCAAAGCGAGATTGACGGGGAGGTGTGTCCGGCATAAAAGAGGTCATATTCCGGACTCTCCGAAGGGACAGTATATTCGCCTACCTTGGCAAAATCATCCGGATCAATGAATCCGTCGACACGTCCGGTAATCATCTTGTGAACGAAAGCCTGATGGGAAACGTCAAATACCAATTTGTCTTTCGGGGCATCGAATACGTAGTGGAGTGCAATGACCGCCTCAGTGTCACCGAGATTGGAGCCGACATGACCCGAAATAAGAGAAGTACGATAAAGGATGGCGTCGCGCATCTGGTCGGCTGCTTCACGCAGCTCCGTAATCGACATCCGTTTGATGTCGGCAGGCGACTTAATTCCTTTGATAAGGTCGAAATTAAAACTCATGATGTGGGATTTTATATGTTTTTACCGAGTAAAAACAAGGGTTGAGGGCTTATGGTTTAGTGTTGAGGGTTTATGGTTTAGAGGTTGAGTGAGGCGTGACAGGGGAGTTTTCCGACAGGAAAAATCCATCTGTTTCTTTTGACTGTTTGTCATTTTGTACCTTAAACCCTAAACCATAAACTCTAAACCTTAAACTTTTTAACCCTTAAGTGAGCTTGCGAAACTTAAATTATTATTAATGTGTGACATCGTATTGTATTTTTGCGTAACTTTGTAGACAATTTGACCAGATTATCAGCATTTTGAGAAAAGGAATACTGAAATTTTTAGCGGTTTTCATTTGTCTTGTGGTGCTTTCAGTGCTGCAAAAGGCATGGTTTATGCTTGTGTATCACAGCATTATCAATGCCGGCTCGTTCACCGATTACCTGCAAGCGATAGTTCACGGGCTCCCAATGGATTGCTCGATAGCGGGTTATCTGACCGTGATTCCGGGATTGTTCATAATCGGAGAGCTGTGGACCGCCCGGAAGTGGATATATATCGCCGAAAAGGTTTATTTCGCCATTATCGCATTGTTGCTTGCGGTTATATTCAGTCTTGACCTCGGACTGTATCTCCACTGGGGATTCCGTCTTGACATGACCCCGATATTTTATTTCACATCCTCCCCCCGCGCTGCACTTGCCAGCGTGACATGGAGCGAAGCGGCGGGTGGCGTAATCGGCATACTTTTCGGAGCAGCAGCAGTCTACGCCTGTCTCACATGGATTGCAAGAAAGATTGTCGTAACACCTGTAAAGAAAGTTTCGGCAACAATAGTGATGCTTCTGATGACCGGGCTTCTCTTTATCCCCATACGCGGCGGATTCACCGTGTCGGCTATGAACCTGAGCCGCTCCTATTTCAGCCAGAACCAACGGCTTAACCATGCTGCGGTCAATCCGGTGTTCAGCCCTATGTACTCGGCTACCCATCAACATGATTTCGGGTCGCAATACCGCTTCATGACAGAAGAAGATGCCGACAAGGCAATCAACGCACTTAACAAGTCGGTCACGGCACCACCGGCAATATCCCCCAACTCGCTCCCACTCCTCAACGAGAGGCGCCCCGACATATATATCGTGATCCTCGAAAGCTTCTCCGCCCATCTTCTCCCCTCGCTCGGCGGCGAACCGATAGCCCTCCGGCTCGACTCTCTCGCCCGCGAGGGACTCAGCTTCACTGACATATATGCCAACAGCTTCCGCACCGACCGCGGCATACCGGCAATCTTAAGTTCATTCCCGGGACAGCCCTCGATGAGCCTGATGAAATATGTCGAAAAGACCGAAAATCTCCCGTCGCTCCCCGGCGAGCTGAAAAAAGCCGGCTATGACCTGACATATTTCTATGGAGGTGACGCCAATTTCACCAATATGCAGGCATATCTGGTCAATGCCGGATTTGAAAATATAATATCTGACAAGGATTTTACGTTAAAACAACGTGCAAGCAAGTGGGGAGCCCACGACAATCTGCTTTTTGACAAGGTGATTGCCGACGTGAAAGCGACACCTGCCGATGCATCGCCACATTTACGCGTGATACAGACCTCCAGCAGTCATGAGCCATTTGACGTGCCTTATCACTCGCCGCGATTTGCCTCTGCGCCGGAGAAAAATGCTTTTGCGTTCACCGACAGCTGTCTTTTCGCTTTTGTCGACAGCCTGCGCCTGTCACCACGCTACGACAAGTCGCTCATAGTGCTGGTGCCTGACCATCAGGGATGTTTCCCTCCCAGGCTCGACGATGTTGTAAAGCGCCATCATATACCGCTCATAATGACCGGAGGGGCGCTCAACCGCAAGGCAATGACCGACAGCACCATCGGCTCACAGATTGACCTCGGGGCGACACTACTTAACGCGATGGGGCTTGACAGCGGCAACCTTGTCTACAGCAAGGACCTTCTCGGCGACGGACCTCATTACGCCGTAATGTCCGACCCGTCGATAATATCGGTGGTCACCCCTTCCGACACCATAGTATATAACTGTGACGCGGAGCAGACGATGACCGCCGGAGGAAGCAACCCCGACTCGCTGCTTACAGGAGCCAAGGCATTCCTGCAAAAACTTTACGACCACATTGAAAACCTTTAATACTCACACCTGTAATGATCGAATATCTTAATCAGCTTGACGCATCGGTACTCCTGTTTTTCAACGGGATGCACTCGCCGTTTTTCGATAAATTCATGATGCTTTGTACAGGGAAATTTATATGGATACCCATGTATGCTACCATACTTTTCATCCTGTTCAAGTCGTTCAAGCCGAAACTCGTGTTTGTATATGCAATAGCACTAGGCGTGGCAATAGCCCTTACCGACCAGACTTGCGCGTCAATCATACGCCCTGTCGTGGAACGACTACGCCCGTCAAATCCGGGAAATCCTCTATCGGAATATGTACATCTTGTCAACGGATACCGTGGCGGCAGCTACGGCTTCCCGTCATGCCATGCCGCCAACTCATTTGCACTTGCCGTGTTCATCGTGTGTCTTGTGCGCAGATGGCGACTTGCCATATTTATTTTCGGTTGGGCTATACTCAACTCATATTCACGCCTTTATCTGGGCGTGCATTATCCCGGCGACCTGTTTGTAGGAGCACTTGTAGGCTCGTTCTTCGGCTATATATGCTATCGCTCCGCGCGGCTGTTTAACACCGAGACCAAAGGTAGCGTGTCACGCAATTACCGCACACCTCTGTTCAAGCTCAACCTGCAGCCGTTTCAGCAGACCATAGGCATAACCGTAGGCGACATAATGATATTCACCGGCACGATGACACTTTTCATAATCATAGCCACTTCATTATTTTGAGGGTTTAGAGTTTTTGGTTTATGGTTGAGGGTTTAAGGTTGAGGGTTGAGGGCTTCACCTCAAGCCTTAAGTGCCTGAGCAAATCATGGCGCAGAGTTGTTGCAACATCACTGTAAGCAGAGTGGTGATAATGGTGGCGGTTTGCATCGCTTCATGGGTTTTATCTGACTTTTTTTATTAATTTTAGCCGTAACGGTAACAACTTAGGGTTATTTTTTTTACTTTTGCACTGAAATATCACAAGAACGAGAACATCATGTCAAAAGTAACCAAAGAGATGGCCCTCGACTATCACCGCGAGGGTAAACCGGGCAAAATAGAAGTTGTGCCCACCGTACCTTATTCTTCCCAACAGGATCTCGCGCTCGCCTATTCACCGGGTGTCGCATATCCTTGCCTTGAAATCGAACAACGCCCCCAGGATGCCTACGAGTACACCAACAAGGGCAATCTTGTAGCCGTAATCAGCAACGGCACCGCCGTGCTCGGTCTTGGCGACATAGGCGCTCTCGCCGGCAAGCCGGTAATGGAGGGTAAAGCGCTCCTCTTTAAGATTTTCGCCGGTCTTGACTGCTTCGACATCGAAGTAAACGAGAAAGACCCCGACAAATTTATCCAGGTGGTAAAAGCCATCTCGCCTACATTCGGCGGTATCAACCTTGAGGACATCAAGGCACCCGAATGTTTCGAGATTGAACGCCGTCTGAAAGAAGAATGTGACATACCCGTGATGCACGACGACCAGCATGGTACCGCTATCATCTCCGGTGCAGGACTGCTCAACGCGCTTGAAATCCAGGGAAAGAACATCGCTGATGTGCGTCTCGTCGTGAATGGAGCCGGAGCCGCCGCAGTAAGCTGTACAAAACTTTATATTGCTCTTGGTGTACGCCGTGAAAATGTGGTGATGTGTGACTCCAAGGGTGTAATCAACAAAAAGCGCACCAACCTCAACGCCCAGAAACTTGAATTTGCGACTGACCGCGATATCGACACCCTCGCCGAGGCAATGGTCGATGCCGACGTGTTCCTCGGACTCTCGGTCAAGGATGTCGTGACCCCGGAGATGGTTAAATCGATGGCACCGAAGCCCATTGTATTCGCACTTGCCAACCCTGACCCTGAAATCGCATACGATGCCGCCATCCAGTCGCGTCCCGACCTCATCTTCGCAACCGGGCGCTCCGACTATCCCAACCAGATTAACAACGTACTCGGATTCCCGTATATATTCCGCGGCGCACTCGACTCAGGCGCCACTGTAATCAACGAAGAGATGAAGCTTGCGGCAGTCAAGGCTATCGCCGAGCTGACCAAGCAGCCCGTACCATCCGTGGTAAATGCCGCCTACGGCATGTCAAATCTCCATTTCGGCAGAGACTACATACTTCCGAAGCCTCTTGACCCGCGCCTGCTTACAGCAGTAGCGCCCGCCGTCGCGCGCGGCGCAATGGAATCGGGCGTGGCAACGCGTCCCATCACCGACTGGGAAGCCTATAACGAGCAGCTTCGCCGCCGTATGGGCTATGACAACCAGCTTATGCGCGGATTCACCGAGACCGCACAGCGCAATCCCAAGCGCGTCGTATTTGCCGAGGCAAACACCGACAATATGCTCCGCGCGGCTGTCGGCGCATATCAGGAGGGCATCTGCATCCCGGTATTGCTCGGCAACGAGGAGATGATCGAAAAACGCGCCGCACGTCTCGGCGTCAACATCGAGGGCATCGAAATCGTGAACCTGCGTCACGACCGCGAGGCTGACCGCCGCTCACGCTATGCCACCAAACTCACCGAAAAGCACCAGCGCGACGGCATGACCTACCGCCAGGCTCTCGAGTTGATGTTTGACCGCAACTACTTCGGCATGCTGATGGTTGAATGTGGCGATGCCGATGCAATGATTGCCGGCACATATTCAGGCAACCTCACTCCGGCGGAAATAGCCAAGGAAGTAATCGGCATACGCCCCACTTACAACCATTTCGCCACAATGCACATACTGCAGACACAGCGCGGTGTCTACTTCATCGCCGACACCACCATCAACAGTCATCCCGATGAAGACGCCTTGTTTGACATCGCCCGTCTTGCCCGCAACTCAGTGGAATATTTCGCCCATGAACCTGTCATGGCACTCATCTCTTACTCCAACTTCGGTGCCAGCAAGCTCCACGGGTCACGCATCGTACACAACGTGGCGGCACGTATGCAGGAGATGTATCCCGAGCTTCCCGTCGACGGTGAAATGCAGATTGACTTCGCCCTCAACAATAAGGTGCGCGACACCAACTATCCGTTCAACCGCCTGAACGGCAAAGATGTCAATACCCTTATCTTCCCCAACCTCAGCTCGGCAAACACCGCGTGGAAGATGCTACTTTCGATGGGTGTGGGCGAGGTTATCGGTCCGATCCAGATGGGTCTGAACAAGCCTATCCACTTCATCAGCGTGGATGCCGCGGTGCGCGACATCGTAAACCTCACCACCATTGCTGTCATCGATGCCGCCGTGGTGGAGAAAGTAGGTAACGACCACGACAAATAATACGTAAATTCCGTTTCCTGATACATCGGGGGTATGCACTGCGCATATCCCCGATTTTATTTTTCGACCTTTTTACGTATATTTGCGTTATTACTTGTAAACTAACTCATCGACCATGCGACTCAACGGAAGACGACAAAGCTCCAATATCGACGACCGCCGCGGACGACGTAGCGGATTTTCCGCCAAGGCGGGAGGTCTTGGCATAGGCGGACTTATCATAGTGGGAATCATCACCTGGCTTATGGGCGGCAATCCGCTCGATGTGCTCAACAGCGGGGTCAGCTCCTCGCTGGGAGGAGCACAGACAACGGAGGAATACACCCCGACAGCCCAGGAAGAGGAACTTGCCACGTTTTCCCGACAGATACTTGCCTCGACCGAGGATGTCTGGACCGAGGAATTCAATAAGATGGGGCTGACCTATGAGCCACCGACACTGGTGCTGTTCAACGATGCGGTACAGAGCGGCTGCGGAAATGCGACCGCTTCCACCGGACCGTTTTACTGCTCAGCCGACGAGTGTCTTTACATAGACCTGTCGTTTTTCAGCCAGATGCGCAGCACCCTCGGCTCTGACGGTGACTTTGCCTACGCCTATGTCATAGCCCACGAGGTAGGGCATCATGTGCAGCATCTTCTCGGGACACTTGACAAATCACATTCCAAAATGTCGCGCATGAGCGAGAGCGACGCCAACAAAGAGAGCGTACGCATAGAACTGCAGGCTGATTTTCTTGCCGGAGTGTGGGGACACCACGAAAACCGCATGTTCAACTCACTTGAAGAAGGTGACCTTGAAGAGGCAATCAACACCGCAGCGGTAATCGGCGACGATTATCTTCAGAAGAAAGCACAAGGATATGTTGTGCCCGACGCATTCAACCACGGTCGCTCCGACCAGCGTATGCGGTGGCTCAAGAAAGGGCTTCAGACGGGCGACATCTCTCTCGGCGACACCTTCTCTCCACCCTACAGCTCCTTATAGCGACTTTAAGGGTCCTAAAGCCCCTAAAGTCCTTAAAATCTGAAGACTGACAACTCCCAACTGACAACTCAATAAACCATGAATCCACTGAATGCAATGATTATCGCGGCATGTATTGCCATGCCTGCAACGGCGGCAGCCGACTCCGACCTCCGCTGGGGCGACCTCGGCGACGGCACATTCGCCAATCCCGTGCTTAACGCCGACTATTCCGACCCCGACGTGATACGTGTCGGCAACAAATATTATATGACATGCTCGGAGTTTCACTACATGGGGATGCTCATTCTTGAATCGGACGACATGGTCAACTGGCGCATAATAAGCCGTGTCTACGACAGCATCGACCTCCCCGGCTATTCCGACATGACAAAATATGCGTCAGGCACATGGGCACCGGCGTTGCGCTATCACGACGGCAAATTCTGGATATTTGTCTGCACTCCCGACGAAGGCCTCTTCATGACTACGGCAAGCAATCCCGCCGGACCGTGGGAGCCGCTTCATCTGGTGAAAGGCATTGAAAAGTGGGAAGACCCGTGTCCCTTCTGGGATGATGACGGCACCGCCTACCTCGGACGTAGCCGCCATGGAGCGGGTCCTATCATATTGCATCGCATGAGTCCCGACGGGCGGGAGTTGCTTGACGACGGCGTGGAAGTGTACCGGGGCCCCGTGGCTGAAGGCACCAAGATTTTCAAGCGCGACGGCTATTATTATATGAGTATTCCCGAAGGAGGAGTGAGCAAAGGGTGGCAGACTGTATTGCGTTCCAAAAACATATACGGGCCCTACGAGTCACGGCGTGTGCTTGAACGCGGCTCGACTGAAATCAACGGGCCTCATCAGGGTGCGCTTGTCGACACCCCCGACGGCGAATGGTGGTTTTATCATTTCCAGTCGGCAGGCCCGCGCGGCAGGGTACTTCATCTGCAGCCGGTAGTGTGGCGCGACGGCTTCCCTGAAATCGGCACTGACTACGACGGCAACGGTGTAGGAGAGCCGATGAAAGTGTGTCGTAAGCCGTCGACCGGAGTGAGCGGCAAGCCTTACACCCCGCAGTCATCCGACGAGTTTTCAGGTATGCGTCCCGGCATACAGTGGCAGTTTAACCATAATCCCGATTCGGCATATATATCCGTGAGCGACGGTTGGCTAAATATAACGCCGATGAAATCCCCGCGCCTGCGTACGGCAAGAAATCAGCTTGTGCAGAAAATCATGGGTTACCGCAGCAGCGCATCGACAAAGGTTGACTTCTCCCGGTTGCCCGACGGAGGAAGATGCGGCATAGTCTCGATAGGCAAGCGACATATAGGCGCAGGAGTGGAAAATCTTGGCGGGAAGCGGTCGCTTTATATGGAGATTGACAGTATTGTCGAGCGACATGACCTCCCCGAAAATTGCGACACAGTATATCTGCGTCTCGACATCGACACTGAGGCAAACGTCAACCAATATCATGTAAGCATTGACGGGGAGCATTTTATGCCGCTCGGCTCGCCATTTGAGACCGAGGCCCACGACTGGAAAGGAAACCACATAGGTCTCTACTGCTACACGACCGGCTCCACCAACGGAAAAGCCTCATTTGACTACTTCCGCTATACCCACAACGGCCCCGCTTCCCTTCCGCAGTAACACCCTGAAAGCATGTTGCCCGCAGGGCATCATCCATGCCATCATTAGTATCTCGGTCGGCGTGTGCGGGCTGCCTTCCAGCAGCCCCTACTGCTACGCGCTCCCCGCAATAAAGATACGTCCCGGCATGTAGCAAATTAAACATGTAATAATCAGAGCGTAGCTGTAGGGGCGAAGGGAAGTTCGCCCGAATACCCGAGCAACACCAAGAAAGCATGTTGCCCGCAGGGCATCATCATTGCTTAGCCGGTGGTATCGCTTCGCTCAACCACCGGAAAGAGATGCAAAAACAGATGTTTCCGCAGGAATCATCAAAAGTGCTCATGATGATTCCCTATCGGGAAACAACGAGAGGGGAGGCAAGCAGACCGTGGGTTTCGCTTCGCTCAACACCACGGCTAAGTTTGAATGATGCCCTGTCGGGCAACGTCCACTCCATAATTAGTATCACGGTCGGCATGGTGCGAGGGTGTTGCAACAGCCGCAGGGTAACGTATTGCACACAATAATACTTTATTATCTTTTTCCTCACAATGGATGACAATTCTTGCATTTATATTTGGTAGTGGCAACAATTCATAATATCTTTCCGGTATGGAGTTTTACTCCACCCCTTCACCCTCCACCAATTATTATCGGAAACAATGAAAAAAGTCATTTACCTCCTTACAATCATCATTTACTGCGCTACCCTGTCGGCTCAAAACAATGACACTTACCCCGCCGAACTGCTCGAAGGTAAAGACTGGTATGTTAAATTTGTTGACGAAGAATACAATAAAAGAGACCCTCAGGGAATCCGCTTAGAAAATAATCGATTTATTTCATTTTACTATTCTAACAATAGTAGACGTGAGGCTGCTGTCCCATACTATTTATCACCGAGCCAAGATAAAACTTTTATTACCTCAAAAATTGGGTTATATAAAAGCGGCAATTACATCGTAACTCAAGATCAATATGGATTTATGTGTGCTAAAATTTTAAGCCTAACCGATGACACGCTCACTATCTATTGTCCTTGGAACAGGCAACAACTAACATTCACCACAAAACGCCCAAACTAAAAATGCGGGCATCTTGCTTTTATGTGAAATTTAGATCCGGAGTATTTCCACTAATGTTGACGGGAGATTAAACTTTTTAGTAATTTCGTGTCTTATTATGTAGATAAACCCATTTCTAAACTTAATAATGACGGCTATGAATGGTATTTTAAAGAAAATTGCCGTGGCTTTTTTAAGTCTGGCATTAATGACACCGATGGTCGACGCTCAGAACCACCGGACATCAGGCAACCGTGGAGGCAATCACCCCACGGCACAGCGTCCTACCAATAACGGCGGCAACCGCCCTGCCTCCACACGACCGTCATCACGACCGGCTCCCGGAAACAACGGCAACCATAATAACAACGGAAATCACGGCAATTATCGTCCGGGAAACAACGGCAACCACAATAACAACCGCCCAAGCAGCAACAACAGTCCCGACAATAACCGTCCCGGTAACAACGGAAACCATGGCAACAACCGCCCCGACAACAATCGTCCGGGTAACAACGGAAACCATGGCAACAACCGCCCCGACAATAACCGTCCCGGTAACAACGGCAACCATGGCAACAACCGCCCAGGTAACAACAATAGACCGGGCAATGACTGGAATCACGGGAATAATAACCGTCCGGGAAATAACGGGAACCACGGTAACAACCGTCCCGGCAACGACTGGCATTTCGGTCGTCCCAACGGCGGCGGTCACGGACACGTAGCACCTCCCCGTCCCGGCGGTCCTCATCGTCCGCCAATTGTTGCTCCTCCGATGCGCCCCCATCGTCCGATAGCTCACGGCTGGACACGCCCGGTGCCTCCTCCCGCATGGCGTCCGCGTCCCCACGCACCGGCAATCTCGGCGATTCTCGGCATTACATTCGGCACCGGGTTCAACATCTCGCTCGATTACCTGTATGGCAGAGGCTACATCGTAGACGGCTACGGCGATAACCGCGTGTATCTGCGTGATGTCAACCAGTTTAACTATTACTGGCCCGACGCCACACTCTATTACGGCAACGGAGGGCTGATGCGTTCTGAGTTTTTGTACTCGACATCCTATCCCGACATGATGCGCTATACATCGCTTTACAATTCATTGATGAGCACCTACGGCGCACCGGTCAACTATGTAACCAGCGGAGCATCGGTCACAGCGACATGGTTTGCGCCAAACAGCGGCTACGTCACGCTGCAATATTCGCCACAATACTCTATCGGCGGTGCGCTCCGTTACTTCACGACAATCACCTTCGGGCTTTAAACCACATATCGACAGGACTCCGGATTGACAAATTGTATACAGGGACAATTATAATCCGCTAAGGATTAATCAATTATCATCCGGAGCCCTGTCATTTTTATATTCAATCACATTTCGCGCCATTACATTTTTGCAAAAATATTGTATAAAAATTCATAATTATAGCGCGAATATGATATTTTGTCACTAAATTTGCCGTCTCAAATAAAATTTCCTCAAAGAAAAAGGTATGAGTAGAAGGCAAACGCGCTTATTGGCGATTGTTGAGATACTATCCAACAACCGCATAGGAAGTCAGGACGAATTGTCACGACTGCTTGCCGCGCGCGGTTTCAAAGTCACACAGGCTACCCTGTCACGCGACCTCAAGGCGTTGAAGACCACCAAGGTCGCCGCCGACTGGGGAGGCTACCGCTATATAGTGACACGCCCCGGGGATGTTCCTGAAGACGAGATTTACGAATCGATACCTTCAACGGCACAATCCGACACCCATCCGGCGGTGCAGTCGCTCGACTTTTCCGGCACGATGCTCGTGATACGTACTCTCGAAGGCTATGCCAGCGGACTCGCCTACGACCTCGACCGCCTCGACACTCCCTATATCCTCGGCACGATAGCCGGAGCCGACACGGTGATAGTGGTGCTTGCCGAAAATGTGTCACACAGCGAGATACTCGCCTATTTCCAGAATTTTTTCCCGCCGAAGGTGATAGCCGCAGCGCTTGATGCCTATTGTCCTCCGGCTAAACCTCAAAAATTATCACTATAACTAACAGAAATGATTGACCCGTCGAAAATTGAAGTGGTTGTTGCTTCGGAAGAGCATGTAGGCTATGTAGAGGAAATCCTCGACACCATCAACCGTGCGGCAAAAGTGCGCGGCACCGGTATCGCCAAGCGTTCTCCCGAATATGTCAAGCAGAAGATGCTTGAACACAAGGCGGTGGTGGCTCTCCACGACGGGGAGTTTGCCGGCTTCAGCTATATCGAATGCTGGAGCAACAAACAGTTTGTCGCCAACTCCGGACTTATCGTTGCCGACAAATATCGCGGCATAGGACTTGCCAAGCGCATAAAGGAGCGCATTTTCAAGCTGTCGCGCGAGATGTTTCCCGAAGCAAAGATATTCTCCCTCACTACCGGCGCGGCGGTGATGAAGATGAATTACGAACTGGGCTACCGCCCCGTGACTTTTGACCAGCTTACCACCGACGCCGCTTTCTGGCGCGGCTGCGAAAGCTGTGTCAATTTCGACATACTCCAGCGCAACGGCGGTCACAAATGTCTCTGCACAGGACTTCTATACGACCCGGCGGAGGTAAAATTCCATATCAACGAAAAATCATAATTATTTCTCACCTCATAAAATCACCTCGACTATGAAGGAAGACAAGAAAAAAGTAGTGCTCGCATTCAGTGGCGGACTCGACACATCATTTGCAGTAAAATATCTCAGTGAAGATTGCGGTTACGACGTGTACACCGCCATCGCCAACACCGGAGGTTTTTCTCCCGAAGAGCTGAAGGCAATCGAGAAGCGCGCTCTCGACCTCGGGGCAAAAGGACATGCCACACTCGACATCACCCAGGAATATTACGAAAAGAGCATCAAATACATGATATTCGGCAATGTGCTCCGCAACGGCACCTACCCCATTTCGGTAAGCTCGGAGCGTATATTCCAAGCTATCGCCATCATCCAGTATGCCAAGTCGATAGGAGCGAAGTATGTGGCTCACGGAAGCACGAGCGCAGGCAACGACCAGGTGCGTTTCGACCTCACTTTCCAGATTCTTGCTCCTGAAATCGAGATTATCACCCCTACCCGCGACATGAACCTCACCCGCGAGTATGAGATCGAGTATCTTAAGAAGCACGGCTATGTTGCCGACTTCAAGAAACTCGAATATTCAATCAACAAAGGTCTCTGGGGCACATCGGTCGGAGGAAAGGAAACACTCCACAGCAACCAGACACTCCCCGAGGAGGCTTATCCCACACAGATGACAGCGACAGCCGACAGCCGCCTCACCATCGACTTCAAGGAGGGCGAAATCGCGGCGGTCAACGGCGAACCGTTTACCGACAAAGTGAAGGCGATACAGAAAATCGAGGAGCTTGTGGCACCCTACGCCGTAGGCAGGGATATGCACGTGGGCGACACCATCATAGGCATAAAGGGACGTGTAGGTTTCGAGGCAGGCGCACCGATGGTAATTCTCGCGGCACACAAGATGCTTGAGAAGCACACCCTCACAAAGTGGCAGCAATACTGGAAAGACCAGCTCGGCACATGGTATGGCATGTTCCTTCACGAGGCGCAGTATCTTGAGCCGGTGATGCGCGACATCGAGCGTTTCCTTGAATCGTCGCAGCGCAACGTGACCGGGCGTGTACTCGTGGACCTGAAGCCTTATCGCTTCGTGACAGTAGGCGTGGAAAGCGACTTCGACCTTATGAAGAGTGCTTTCGGCGAGTATGGCGAGGTAAGCAAGGGCTGGACCGCCGATGACGTGAAAGGCTTCACCAAGATACTCGGCAACCAGATGAAGATATATTACTCCGTGCAGGAACGTAACGACAAATCACCGGAGGCATGATAAAGACTGGTATAATAGGCGGTGCCGGATACACGGCGGGCGAACTTCTGCGACTGCTCATCAATCATCCCGACGTGGAAATCAAGTGGGTCAACTCGGCAAGCAACGCCGGCAACGCCGTTGCCGATGTTCATCAAGGACTTATCGGCGAGACCGACCTGCGTTTTACAAGCGAGACACCGCTCGATGAAATCGACCTGCTGTTTTGCTGCACTCCCCACGGCGACACACGTAAGTTTATGGAGAGCCACGAAATCCCGGAGGATTTGCGTATAGTCGACCTCTCGACCGACTACCGCATAGAAGACGGTACCCACGACTTTGTATATGGTCTTCCGGAACTGAACCGCAAGCGTATAGTACGCGGGGCAAAGCATGTGGCAAATCCCGGATGTTTCGCGACCGCCATCCAGCTCGCATTGTTGCCGCTGGCAAAAAACCTGCTGCTTAACAGTGACATTCATGTCACGGCTATAACCGGTTCGACAGGCGCGGGCGTGAAACCGTCGGCAACAAGCCACTTCTCATGGCGCAACAACAATGTGTCGATTTACAAGCCGTTCACCCATCAGCATCTCGCCGAGATACGCCAGTCACTGTCGTCGCTCCAGTCAAGCTTCAATGCCGATATAAATTTCATACCGATGCGCGGCTGTTTCGCGCGCGGTATCATGGCGGTGGTCTACCTCGACTGTCCGGTGAGCCTTGAAGAGGTGCGCAAGCTTTACGAGGATTACTATTCCGACCACAACTTCACTTTCGTCACCGACAAGGCTCCCGACCTGAAAGATGTGGTCAACACCAACAAGTGCATAATCCATCTTGACAAAATCGACGGCAAACTGCTAATCACATCGGTTATTGACAATCTGGTCAAGGGCGCATCGGGACAGGCGGTACACAACATGAACCTCCTTTTCGGACTTCATGAACGCGTAGGTCTTCAGCTCAAGCCCTCGGCTTTTTAATCAACCAACACTGACAGGATAATGAAACTATTTGACGTATATCCGCTTTTCGACATAGAGATAGTAGAAGGCAGGGGATGCCATGTCTACGACAACCACGGCACCGAATACCTCGACCTGTATGGAGGTCATGCCGTAATATCGGTGGGTCATTGCCATCCCGTAGTGGTCAAGGCTATCAACGAGCAGGCTTCGCGGCTCATGTTTTACTCCAACTCGGTAATCAATCCGCTCCAGCAGCGGTTTGCCGAGAAGCTCGGAAAGGTGTCGGGCTATGATGACTATCAGCTGTTTCTCGTCAACTCCGGCGCGGAGGCAAATGAGAATGCGTTGAAACTCGCGTCGTTCCACACCGGCAAGTCACGTGTCATCGCTTTTGGCAAGGCATTCCACGGCAGGACATCGGGCGCGGTCGAGGTGACCGATAACCCTAAAATCGTGTCGCCGTTCAATGATAACGGTCATGTAACCTTCCTTCCGCTAAATGACATCGACGCTCTTATCAAGGAACTTGACAAGGGCGACGTAAGTGCCGTAATCATCGAAGGCATACAGGGTGTCGGTGGCATCCGCATACCCTCCGACGATTTCCTACGTGTGGCGCGTGAGGAGTGTGACCGTTGCGGCGCGGTACTTATACTTGACGAGATACAGTCGGGCTATGGAAGGTCGGGACGCTTTTTCGCACACCAGTATTCGGGCATCCGTCCCGATATCATAACCGTCGCAAAGGGTATCGCCAACGGCTTCCCGATGGGCGGTGTGCTGATAAGTCCCGAGTTCATCCCCTCTTACGGACAGCTCGGTACCACTTTCGGCGGCAATCATCTTGCCTGCGCCACAGCAATCGCGGTGCTCGACGTGTTTGAAAACGAAAATCTGGTCGATAATGCCGCAAAGGTAGGCGAATATCTGCTTGACAATCTACGCGGGCTTCCCGGCGTAAAAGAGGTGCGCGGCCGCGGACTCATGATCGGCATCGAGATGGAATATCCCGCCAAGGAACTCCGGTCACGCCTCATAAAAGAGGAAAAAGTGTTTACCGGAGCCGCCGGCACCAATATCATACGTCTGCTCCCCCCGCTCTGTCTCACCATGGAGGAAGCCTATGAATTTCTCACCCGCTTCAAGCGACAGCTTGCGGCAGCAAACCCGAAGTCATGAAACTTACCATAATCGGAGGGGGCAACATGGGTGGCGCGATTGCGCGCGGACTCGTGGCAAGCGGCACTTTCGCAGCCGCCGACATCACCCTTGCCGGACCTCATCAGAACGTGCTTGATAAAGTCGCCGCCTCTGCACCGGGCATTGTCACCATGACCGACAACGGCGCGGCGATAAAGGGTGCCGATGTAATCATACTTGCAGTGAAGCCGTGGGTGCTTCCCGGCGTACTGGAAGAAATAGCCCCGCGCATAGCGTTTCGCGAACAGTCTATAGTATCGCTTGCTGCAGGCATATCGCTTGCCGACATAGACGGGATGCTTCACCGCTATTCATCGGACCGCACCCTGTTTCGCGCCATGCCCAACACCGCCATGTCGGTAGGATGCAGCATGACATTCCTTTGCCATGACGGGGCATCGCAGCAAAGCGTTGACGATGTTGTGGCGATATTCGACCGTCTTGGCTCCACTGCTGTCATCGAAGAGCGACTCATGGGGGCGGCAACGGCATTGTGTTCATGTGGTATCGCCTATGTGATGCGTTATGTGCGCGCCGCGACTGAAGGTGCAGTCGAACTCGGGTTGTACCCTGACAAGGCGCGCGACTATATGCTCGCCACAATGAAAGGAGCGGTCGCGCTCCTGGAAGCGACAGGCAACAATCCCGAAGTGGAGATTGACAAGGTGACCACCCCCGGCGGTATAACCATAAAGGGTCTTAATGCGATGGAAGCGCACGGATTTACCACTTCGGTAATCGAGGGGCTGAAAGCGTCGGCAAAATGAGGGTAATGCATAAAATAATCCGATAAGTAACTCGCGAAAATTAGCTGATATATAATTATGAAGTATTTCCGAGAGATTTTGCGGGTGGAGAGAAGGAGTGTAGCGGGCTACACGACTGATTGACAACCGGGAAATCGCCGGAAAGACGAGTAAGGATATATCAGCCCGTAGGGTTACTGAAATAAAAACATATAAACTAATTTTTAAGAGTTACTTAATGTCAGTAAACAAAGTAATCCTGATAGGCAACGTAGGACAAGACCCCGAGATACGATATATCGAGTCGAAACGTCCTGTGGCATCGTTTTCTCTTGCCACGACTGAAAGAGGTGGAGTCAACGCCGAGGGTGTCCAACTGCCCGACCGCACGGAGTGGCACCGGATTATAATGTGGGACCGTGCCGCCGAGACTGCAGAAAAATATATCCGCAAAGGCACAAAGCTTTATATCGAGGGGAGGCTTCGTTACCGCACATGGGAGGACCGCAATACAATCAAGCGCACTGTAACCGAGATTTATGTCGACAATTTCGATATCCTGTCACGCCCCGTGCCGCCGGAGAAGCAGTGACAGCAACGACAAGACCTTAAAACGTAAACACAGGTAAAAATATTACGCGATGAAATATTTTATATCCGCCGGCGAGCCGTCGGGCGACCTTCACGCCTCCCGGCTTGTAAAAGCATTGAAAGAAGTTGATCCTGACGCAAAATTCGCCTTTCTCGGAGGCGACCTTATGGCGGCGGAAGCCGGTGTGCAACCCGTAATCCATTACCGTGACATGGCATTTATGGGATTCAGCGAAGTGCTTCGACATCTGCCCCAGGTGCTTTCCAACCTGAAGCGAGCCAAAGAGGCGATTGCCCTCCAGAAACCCGATGCGCTGATACTTGTCGATTATCCGAGCTTCAATCTCAAGCTTGCCGCATTCGCCCACAGCCTCGGCATAAAAGTGTATTATTACATATCGCCTAAAGTATGGGCGTGGAAGGAGCATCGCGTGAAAGAGCTCAAACGCTACATTGACCGGATGTTTTGTATATTTCCGTTTGAAGTGGATTTCTACAAGCGTCGCCACGACTACGATGTAACCTACGTAGGCAATCCCTCAGTAGAAGAGGTCGATGAGAAATTACGACGATTGCCATCAAAAGAAGATTTCCTGAAGCGTTACAATCTCCCCGACAAACCGATAATAGCCATCGTACCCGGCAGCCGCAAGAGTGAGATTAAAAACAATCTCATGATTATGGAACAAGCAGCGGCATCCCACACCGACTACCAGATTGTTGTCGCCGGTGCTCCCGGCATCGACCTGCAATATTACGGCTATTACATCACTCCCGGGACTCCTATAATACCCGGTGCCACCTTCGAGCTGATGCACCATGCCAAGGCTGCTCTTGTAACCTCTGGCACCGCAACGCTGGAGTGCGCCCTACTCAATACTCCCCAGGTAGTTTGTTACCGCTCCAACGGCAACAAACTCTCCTATCAGATAATGGAAAAGATATTGAAGGTGCCGTTTGTATCGCTTCCCAATCTTATCGCCAACCGCCGCATTGTGCCTGAAATGCTCATGCACCGCTGTACGCCGGCACTTGTAGGCAAGGAGCTTTCCAATATCCTCCCCGGACGACCCGGCTACGACAACCAGCGTGAAGGCTACCGCCTCATGCGCGAAATCCTCGGCGACTCCGAAGCCGCCACAACCACCGCCTCCGCAATCTACTCCGCCATCCGCCCCCGCTAATCTCTCTCCCATTCAGATATTGACAATCGCTTGCTCTCTCAAAAAAAAACGGTATATTTGCATACATGCTTTAATAATCATGTGTTCGCGATATCGTAAACTATGACAACAGTAAAAGCCAAGCCCTTTCTTAAATGGGCAGGAGGTAAAACACAATTACTTCCCACAATCGATTCATTCTTACCTGAATCATTTCGTAGAATGAATGATGTAACCTACATCGAACCATTTGTAGGCGGAGGAGCTATGCTGTTTTACATGCTTCAACAATATCCAAATATCCGACGAGCTGTCATCAATGATATTAACCCGCACCTAATAAAGACATACACAGTCATTAGAGACGAACCATATCCCTTGATTAGCACATTGAAAGAAATACAATCATATTTCAAAGCGCTAAACGATGAGAATCAAAAAGATTTTTATCTCAATATCAGGGCTATCTTTAACCGGAATCAGTTAAGTGACCTTGAAGAAGCGGCATACATGATGTTCTTGAACCGCACATGCTTTAATGGTCTATACCGGGAAAATTCCAAAGGCGAGTTTAATGTACCATTCGGCAGATACACTAATCCCACTATATGTGATGATGCATTAATCTTAGCAGACAGTGAATTACTTCAAAAGGTAGAAATCCTCAATGGAGACTTCGCTACCACAGGCGAATTTGTAAACGGCTATACTTTCTTTTATTTTGACCCACCTTACAGACCTCTTGATGCGACATCAAGTTTCAATTCCTATGTAAAGGAAGCATTTAATGACAACGAACAGATTAGGTTGAAGGATTTTTATTCATCACTGTCCCTCCAAGGATGTCATGAAATACTAAGCAACTCCGACGGCAGAGGGCGAAATGAGGAAGATGTTTTTTTCGATGAACTCTACAACGATTTCATCATCGAACGTGTCTATGCCAAGAGATGCATAAATGCCAATGCGTCAAAACGAGGTGTCCTAACCGAACTTTTAATTAGAAATTACAATAATTGTCAAGGCTTTAATGGAGTCTTGTTTTAACTAAATACCTAACCATGACTGACCGTTTTAATGAATTTATGAAGCCCTTAAAGGAAACACATTTCTCGCTAAAAGACTACGTGGATTTTCCGAAAGTAGAAGCTAACGTAGAAGCTATCTCTATAAAACTTAACCAGCTCAATTATCTGATTGGACAGGAAGATATGGATGCGGCAGTCAGACGCCTGTGGGATGAGAATCCAAAGGTGTTCTCGGTGTTAGATGTGCTTATTGCTATAAGAGCTAAAGACAAGAAGAAAGCTATTGATTCTTATGGCAATATCAACCTAATTAGCGATTATTTCTCGTCTCCGGGACAAGTAATCCTATTCCTTAATGAGACAGGTCTCACAGAAGTATTCAAGACTAAACAGATAAAAAATCTTGTAGACTATGTTTTTGGAGTTGAGGTGGGATTAGATTCCAATGCCCGTAAAAATCGTGGCGGACATATAATGGAAGGGTTGGTAGCGAATCTATTGACAAGAAATGGAATAAAATTCGAACAAGAAGTATATTATACTGAATTTCCGGAGATTGTAAAAGTCTTAGGAGCTGATAATAAGAGATTTGATTTTGTTATTCGAACGCAAGAGAAAACATATCTCATCGAAGCCAACTTTTATACCGGAGGTGGCTCTAAACTTAATGAAGTCGCGCGTTCTTACTCTGAACTTGCGCCAAAAATAAATGCCGTTCCAGGATTTGAATTTGTCTGGATTACTGACGGCATAGGTTGGGAATCTGCCCGCAACAAACTTGAAGAGGCTTTTGCCCATATTCCAAGCGTGTATAATCTCACAAACATTCAAGAATTTATATCCACAGTTAAAGATGATTAGTAGTAAAGTTATAGAGGTTCTTAATCCTCTTTTTAATATAATTACCAACGCAAAGGGGAAAACTATAGGACAGATAAAAGAATCTCTTTTTATTGGAGATAAGTGTAGAATGAAAAAAGGCGCGTCTGGCTTAATTGTCGAAAACTTACTTGGTATAGAAAACAACAATAGAGATGAAGCAGATTTACCCCAAATTGGCTGTGAGATTAAGATTCTACCATTACAAAAAAATAAGGATGGCTCTATTAAAGCGAAAGAACCGACAGCAATTCAAATGATTAATTATTGTGAAGTTGCCAAAGAGACATGGGAAACGGCAAAAATTAGAAGTAAGATTAATTTAACATTTTGGGTAGTTTACCTTGCAAAGGTTAACGGTGTGCCTAAGCGACAAGATGATTATGTAATTGTTGATTACTTCCTTGATCATCCATCCGATTTTCAAAACGGGATTTTCAAAACAGATTGGGAAGAAATTCAATCATACATCAAACGCGGAGACGCAGATAAACTTTCATGTAGTATGGGAGTATTTCTTGAACCAAAAACTAAAGGTGCAAACAACCAAGATAAAACGGACGCACCCGACGGGAAGGGAGGAATAACACGTGCACGGAGAAGAGCTTTCTACTACAAGAAAAATTATACAAATACACAAATAATTCCAAATCTGGATTTATCTGCCGTCAAATGATGATAAAATCATTTTATAAATCTGACAATCGAGATTTCACCGTGGTACATGGCGATAGCTTTGATGTGCTCCCGCAGTTTGATTTTAAGTTCGATATGATTTTTGCTGACCCTCCTTATTTCCTGTCGAATGGAGGAATAAGCTATCAAGCCGGAAAAGTTGTATGCGTCGACAAAGGAGAATGGGATAAGGGTGGAACTCCTGAATCTATTATGGAGTTTAATCGAAAGTGGCTAACTCTTTGCCGTGAAAAGTTAAAAGACAATGGAACTATCTGGATTTCTGGCACTCATCACAACATTTTTGCCATTGCAAATCTGCTGACAGAACTTGGTTACAAGATTCTGAATGTCATCACTTGGTCGAAAACGAATCCGCCACCTAATATATCTTGCCGCTTCTTTACTTACTCGACTGAATTCATCCTTTGGGCACGGAAGTTTCCTAAAGTACCACATAAATATAATTATGAACTTATGAAGGCAATAAATGATGGTAAACAGATGACAGATGTATGGCGTTTACCTGCTATTGCCAGATGGGAAAAGTCATGTGGGAAACACCCGACTCAAAAGCCATTGACATTACTCACTCGAATTATCCTGGCAAGCACCTGTCCTATGGATTGGATTCTTGACCCATTTGCAGGCTCCTCCACTACAGGTATTGCTGCAAATCTTTGTGGAAGGAGGTACCTTGGAATTGACAAAGAGCTGGAATATGTGGAACTTAGCAAGAATCGGAGACAAGAGATTGAATCTCACTCCACCCTTGTTTCCTATCAAAAGAAGCTGAATGATTTGAGCGTTTACAATAAGACGGATTTGGTCCATGAGCCTGAAATTGAATATGGACACTGTAACTTACCTTTTTAATGAACCATCTAAAATAGATCTTTGAGATTAAAGGTCTTTAATATTTTGTGGGGGAGCGGTGTCGTGAATTTTGTGTAACTTTGCGGTGCAATCGGAAATATCAGTGACTATGGCAAACTATGGCGCAAACCGCAGGGTGGATGACACAATCAATTCATTGAAAGGCAAGAAGCCGGTAAAGGTACTTTTCGTGTGCCTCGGCAATATATGTCGTTCGCCGGCAGCCGAGGGTGTATTGCGGTCAATTGTAGATGCAAACGGTGACAACGAGTCATGGATAATCGATTCAGCAGGGACATACGGCGGTCATGCAGGCGACCTACCCGACCGGCGTATGCGTGTCCATGCGCAACGTCGCGGATATGACCTCACGCACCGCTCGCGCAAATTCCGGCAGTCGGATTTTGACGACTTTGACCTCATTATCCCGATGGATGCATCCAACGAAAGCGACCTTCATGAACTTGCGCCGACAGTCGAGGCAGAAGCCAAGATTGTGCCGATGATGAAATTTGTCACTCTTGCAACCCGTTACGACTATGTGCCTGACCCCTATTATGAAGGCTCTGAAGGCTTTGAGCTTGTGCTCGACCTGCTTGAAGACGGGTGTGCCAATCTTTATCATACACTTAGCCGCCGCGACTGATGGAAAAGGTAGGCGGTGACTTGTCGGCACTTGCGACGCGCCCTATCGGCCGTCTGCTCTGGGAGTACAGTCTTCCGGCGGTAGTCGGTATGGTCGTTATGTCGCTTTACAATGTCATCGACCGCATCTTCATAGGCAGGGGCGTCGGGGCGGAGGCTATCGCAGGACTCGCCGTCACATTTCCTGTAATGAATGTAAGTTCAGCCATAGGAGTACTGATAGGAGCCGGTGCTGCGGCGCGAGTGTCGATAATGCTCGGACAGCGCAACCATCACGGTGCCGAGCTTGTGCTCGGCAATGCCCTCGTGCTGATAATTCTAAACGCAGCTATTTATCTCACCATATTCACCATATTCATCGACGACATACTGATGGCATTCGGCGCATCGGAAGTCACTCTCCCCTACGCCCACGACTTCATGGCATATCTCATTCCGGGCATGTTCGTGATGAATATCATGTACAGCCTCAACAATGTCATGCGCGCCTCGGGCTATCCGCGTCAGGCAATGGTGACAATGTTTATCGGAGCCGGATGTAACCTCATACTCGCCCCCATATTCATTTTCGCGCTCGACCTCGGGATTAAGGGTGCGGCTATAGCCACCGATATATCAATGACTGTAGGCGCGCTTTTCGTGCTGGCACATTTCTGCCGTAAAAGTTCCACCGTGCATTTCACGCGCGGTATATACCGTCTGAAATGGCATATCATCTGGGCGATAATAAGCATCGGCGCCGCCCCAAGCATCGTAAATTTCACCTCATCGGCTATAAATGTCATCATCAACCGGTCGCTCTACAGGTATGGGGGTGACATAGCCGTCGGAGTCGTGGGTATCTTCAACACCTATACGTCACTGCTTTGCATGATAGTTGTGGGTATAAGCATGGGCATACAGCCGATACTCGGCTACAATTACGGCGCCGGACACATCTCACGGGTAAAAAAGACCTTCTGGACGGCTGCGATTGCAGGCACCGTAGTGACATCGCTCGGCGCATTCATGTCAGTATTCTTCCCGGAACTCATCGCAAAGGCGTTCACCGTCGACCACGAACTGATTGCCGCAACAGGCAACGGACTACATATCGCCACGCTCGTATTCTGGTTTGTCGGATTCCAGATTATCTCAACCGCTCTGTTCCAGTCCATCGGCATGGCAGGCAAGTCGATTTTCCTGAGCCTCGTACGTCAGGTCATCTTTCTCATCCCGCTTCTGATTATGCTTCCGCGCACATTCGGGCTTGAGGGCGTGTGGGCATCATTCCCCACCTCCGACCTTGCCGCTACCGTGGTAACCCTAATCATGGTATTCTACCAACTGCGTCGATTGAGTCATCCCGGACACATGAAGCGTTAGGCGCGCTTTTTATATGTGAAGGCAGCAACGGCACACAATCCTACGGCAAATACACCAAGCATTGTAAACTGGCTCCACAAATCAGCCACTGTAGCCCCTTTCAGATATACGGCGCGCATAATTTCTATAAAGTATCGCGGGGGAATGGCGTAGGTAATGTACTGCGCCCACTCCGGCATTGACCCAATCGGGGTAAACAGTCCGCCCATCAGCTGAAAGATCATGATGAAAGCAAACATCACAAATATACTCTGCAACATGGTTGACGACTGATTTGCCACTGCCACACCGAAGCATGACATGACAAGAGAGAAGAGTATCGTGGCAAAATAAACCGCCCCGACATTACCCATCGGGACAAGACCGTACACCGCCCATCCTATCAACATCCCGACAGTGACCACAAGTAACCCGACAACCCAGAACGGTATCAACTTCGACAATACGAATGTCAGCTTTCCGACCGGAGTCACGTTCATTGCCTCAATCGTCCCCGACTCCTTCTCGCTTACAAGATTAAGCGTGGGCAGAAATCCGCATATTATAATCAACAGCACCACCATAAGTGCAGGTATCATGTAATTGCGGAAATTCAGCGTGGGGTTATACCGGTTTATTACGCTTATGGCTGAGTCCGGCACATCAACGCCCTCATCAAGCCGCCATTGCATAATTGTACCGGTGACTGACTGCGTGACATACTGCGCCCCCAGCATACCCTTAGTGGCATTGACTCCATTAGCCTCAACATCAATCAGCGGCATTGAAGTTACAAAATCCTTCTCATACCCGTCAGGAATTGTCAGCACCACGTCGGCATCACCCTTCTCCACTGTCAGCATCGCCTCATCGTGGGTGTCACACAACGCCCACAGTTCCAACGACTCCGAAGCATCCATGTCCGCGATAATTCTTCTCGAGAGGATACTCCGGTCATTATCCACCACCGTAACCTTTACATTTTTCACATCGAGATTAGCGACAAGAGGCAATATCAGCATCACCATGACCGGCATCACCAACACGATTTTCGGAATTATCGGGTTGCGCCTCATCAGCGTCACTTCCTTCCTCAACAGCGCCTTCAATATCCTTATATCCATAATATCTATCCCTTTGCGTTAAACTTCCTGATGGCGACAGCGAGCAGTATCGCGGTCATCGCCGCCAATATGACGATTTCCTTCATCACGTAACTTAAGTCGAGCTGCTGAATCATCAACTTGCGCATTGCCGCCGTGTACCACCGCGCGGGAATGACGCACGACAGCCATTGCAATATCTCCGGCATATTGTCTATAGGGAATATCATGCCGGAAAGCATGATTACGGGAAGCATGAACACCACAGCCGACACAATCAACGCCGTAAGCTGGGTGTTGACAATAGCTGATACCAGGAGTCCTATCGACAGCGACAGTACTATGTAAAGCAGGGAGACAATCACGACATTGACTATGTTTGCCGACACGGGAAGCCCGAGCACCGTGTAGGCGATAGTCATCATTATAAGCAGGATGATGCATGACAGCAGGAAATATGGTACAAGCTTGCCGAATATTATCGTACCGGGCTTTACCGGCGACACAAGCAGGAGGTCCATCGTGCCGTTTTCCTTCTCGCTGACAATCGAGACCGAAGTCATTATAGCGCAAATCAATATGAAAATCATGCCCATGATTCCCGGCACGAAATTATATGCGCTCTTCATCTGCGGATTGTAAAGGGTGTAGGTCAACACCGGATTGGCGGCATCAGCACCCGTAAGTATTCCGCGTATATATCCCGTGGAAGCCTGCGCCACAGTAGTATTGGAAGCGTCAACCACTATCTGCGCAGTAATCTTACCGTCATTGTCCTTAAAAAACAGGGCGGCATCAGTCTCCCCTCTTTTCAACAACCCGTCGACCTCTCCGGCAGGCACCAGTCCCTTGAACGTGATGTATGGATTGACGCGCAACCGCTCGATAGCTGCCCGCGTCGCATCATTATGGCGGTCAACCGTCACTACCACCCTCACATCGTTGACCTCGGTTGAAATCGCGAATCCGAAGAGCAGCAACAGCACCATCGGCATCAACAGCGTTATAAGCATCGTGCGCTTGTCACGGAAAATGTGAAGCGCCTCCTTCTTTATTAATGATTGAAATATGCTCATGATTTCAGTCTCCTCTCTTTGCATCAGCCGCCACAATCCTAAATACCTCATCGATAGTCGATACATTGTATTTCCGCTTAAGAGCAGCAGGCGAGTCAAGCGCGCTTATACGCCCGTCGACCATGATTGATATGCGGTTGCAGTATTCAGCCTCGTCAAGATAATGAGTGGTGACAAATATTGTGACGCCCTCCGAAGACGCCTTATATATCAGTTCCCAGAATTTACGGCGTGTCACGGGGTCGACGCCGCCTGTCGGCTCGTCAAGAAACACTATCTGCGGCGAGTGGATGGTAGCGGCGGCAAATGCCAGCTTCTGTTTCCATCCCACCGGTATATCCCTGACGAGGGTATTTTCCATACCGGTCATTTCAAGGTCGTCAAACAGTCGCGACGACCTATCACGTATCTCCCTTTCGCCCATACCGTAAATCGCGGAAAACAACCGCAGATTCTCCTTTACCGTGAGGTCTCCGTAAAGTGAAAATTTCTGGCTCATATATCCTATGCGTCGTTTTATCTCTTCCGGCTGCGTCACTATGTCGCAGCCGGCAACCGCCCCGTCACCCGATGTGGGCATACTCAGCCCGCAGAGCATACGCATTGCTGTTGTCTTTCCGGCGCCGTTGGCTCCGAGGAAACCGAATATCTCGCCTTTCCTGACATCAAATGATATATGGTCCACGGCTGTGAAGTCGCCAAACATCTTTGTAAGTTCCCTGACCGATATTATAATGTCGTTACTTTCCATCACGAATCTGCTTGATAAATAAATCCTCGATTGTGCCCTTTGCAGGATAGATTTTCACGTCAGACAGTCCGTCACGACGCAATGAGCTAACCGCCTCATCGACTGAAAACCGGTCATCGGTAACCAGATGAAGTGTCGCACCAAACGTATAGCAGTCAATCATGCCCGACATCGTTTTCAACCGCGTAAGCAGCCCGAACATATCGGAGGCAACGGCATTGTAGAGCCTCTCATCGAGATTTTCCACAAGCGCCGTCGGGGTATCTACTGCAAGGATACGACCGTTGTTAATCATCGCTATGCGCTCACAGCGTGTAGCCTCATCCATATAAGAGGTAGCTACAAGGATTGTGATGCCGTGCTCGCGCAAAGTCGACAGGATATCCCAGAACTCGCTTCTCGACACGGCATCGACACCGGTCGTCGGCTCGTCAAGAAGGAGTATGTCAGGACGATGAATCAGCGCGCAGCTCAATGCAAGTTTTTGCTTCATGCCTCCTGACAACGCCCCCGCAAGACGATTGGGAAAGCGTTCGAGCTGCCGGAATATCGGGGCAATCAGATTGTAGTTATCCTTTATATCAACGCCAAATAGCGAAGCGAAAAAATGCAGGTTTTCCGATACGGTCATATCCTGATAAAGGGAAAATTTCTCAGGCATATAACCTATGCGTGTACGCAACTCCTTATAATCGGTCACGACATCAAGACCACACATCATCGCCCGTCCCGCATCGGGAGCCGACAACGTGGCAAGTATGCGGTATAGGGAACTTTTACCCGCGCCGTCAGGACCTATAAGCCCGAACAGCTCTCCTTTCGCCACACTGAAGCTCACCCCGTCAAGGGCGGTAAGCGAGCCGTAGCGTTTCGTGATACCAGCAATCTCTATAGCGGGATTCATAGGCGTACCTCACCATATTGTCCGAGTTTGAGCCTATCGTCGTTTTTCACCGCCACTTTCACGGCATACACGAGGTTGGCACGCGAGTCCCTTGTCTGTATCGACTTGGGAGTAAATTCACTCTCCTGTGCAATCCAGGTGATTGTGCCAGGATACTCATACTGCTCGTCGCCCCCGAAATCGGCTATCACAGTCACCTTTTGACCAATCTTGATGTCGGCGAGCTGAGAAGCCGTGAAATAGCTGCGCAGATAAATGTCACTGAGATTTGCAATCTTGCATATAGGGCGCCCGGGGGTGGCAAACTCTCCCGGCTCGGCATATTTTACAAGCACCGTTCCGGTCAGTGGCGCGACAATGGTGCTTTTCGCTATCTGTTCGGTGAGTTGCTCGGTTTGATATTGCAGCGCCACGGTATTGTCCGATATGGAACTGCGGCTATTTTTAAGCGTCGACAACAGTGCGTCGAGTTGTCCTTGCAGCATCTTTAACTGCGCCTGTGCGTCGTCGTACTGCTTCTGCGTCGTAGCGCCATCGGAAAGCAGTCTGCCAAATCGTTCACACTCATGCTTCTGATGGCTTATCTGTGTACGGAGTGCAGCAGCCTGCGCCGCGATGTCAGGGGAGCTGTTTTCAACCGACAAGCGCTGGCTGTCAATCTGCTTCTGCTGCAATACGAGCAATGTGGTATCGATGACAGCAACGGTCTCCCCCAAGCTTATACTGTCACCCTCCTCCACGTTGACTGAAAGGATTTTGCCCGAGGTTTCCGACGACAGTGTCACTGTTGTCGCCTCAAAAATACCCGTGGCATCATATCCGGTGTTTTTATTGCAGCCTGTCACTAATAGTGCGACTGCTACGAGATTCAATATCTTTTTCATCGGTTAAGGATGTATTTTAAATTATATATTTCCTGAACAAGTTGGATTTCATGATACCGCGCCATAAGAGCCGCCTGATTCTCATCAGTGATTTTTGTCAGCAATGCCGTAGTGTCGATTATACCGTTTTGGAGCTGGGACTCGGCAGATTTACGTACATTGGCGCGCAACGCCATTATCCGCGAGTCATCTTTCATCACGTCACGGATGCCTCTGATTTTCTCCAGTTGCGAAGCTACCTGCATATCGGAATTAAACAGGAATGTCTCTTTCTCCGCCATTATGCCGGCAATATCAAGCCGGTTACGGCGTGACACATTTCTTTTGGTATAAAACGAGTCTATGTTCCATGACACCTTCACTCCCGCCATAATGTTGAATGACAGGTCGCGGTTTATCATGCTCTTGAAATAGTCGAAACCCGGATAACCGTAATATGCCTGCGCAAACAATCCGACTTTGGGCATCAACGCTGTGTCGGCAAGACGGCGTGAAGCATCGGCAGCGACAATCCGCGTATCAAAAAGCCTTATCTCCGGACGGTCGGACTGCAATTCGGAAGGCATCACGGAGTCGGGGCGAATCAGCTCCACTCCTTGCAGACTTTCGCCCATAAACATCCCCAGTACCGTGCGATAGCCGCTCAATGCGCTTTCTGCCTGCGCAATGCCTTGCATCACCGTAAGTTTCTGCGCCTCAATCATGTCCACATCGCTCTGCATGGCTGTGCCGTTGCGCAGCATCGCCTTCAGCCGTTCAAGAGTGGCGTCGAGAAGCGTCATCGTATTACGGTTTTGCGCTATCTGCTCTTCGGTCAGAAGTATGGCGAAATACAGATTCTCGACGCGCTGCTTGACGGCATACATTTCCACATCGAGCCCCGACTGCTCCGCAGCCGTTCCCGCGCGCCGCAGTTCGCGCTGCGCATGTGACACGCCGCCATCCCAGATGGTCTGCGACACATCTACTCCAGCCTTGTACTGCAACTTTCCAAGACCTTTCATCGGCTGCCCCATCTGTTGTAGTACGCCTGAAAGCGACTCGGGAAAGGAAGGCACCACATTTTGTGCCGTCACCAGACCGTAGACCCCAATTCTCGGCAGCCATCCCTTGTTAATGTCCGACAGTTCTATGTCAAGCGTGTAGGCGAGCAGGTCATATTTCTTGACCATAGGGTAATTGTCACGCGCTTTTTCCACACATTGCTCTATCGTCAGCCCGGCTGTCGCCAAAAGCGGGCTCAAAATCGACAATATCAATATTATGATTCCCTTTCTCATATTCTCACAGAGCTAATTTCCGCATGATGGTATCAAAATTCTCCTTCTTACGTTGCTCAAGAAATATCTCCATATCGTCGAGGCAACCGCCTAAAATGACATTGACCAGAGGCGATGCCATGAATGAGAATATATTGAGCGATGCTATATCCAGTATCAGCATCTTTGCGTCAACCCGTCGGCACAGACCCTCGGCAGCGGAGGCGTCGATAAGATTCTGCATCTGATTGATTACCCACGGCGAATATGACTTTATCTTGTCAAGCAACGCGCCCATCCTTTCAGGCGACCCGAACACCTCCCCCACAAGGAAGCGGGGCATGTCGGGATTGGCGGCAAGAAAATCAAGGTGCTGCCCGATGACATTGCGCAACTTATCTTCCAGTGATTGCCCAGGCTCCATGACCGTCTTTGACATAATATCCTTCAACAAGGCTATTTTCTCGGTCATTATTCTGTCAAATAGCTTTTCCTTGGTGCGGAAATAGTAATGAAACATCGCGTGGGTCACACCTGCTGCCTCGGCAATCGAGGTGGTGCGCGCCCCGGCATAACCTTTGGTCAGAAATTCCTTCTCGGCAGCCTGGAGAATCCTTGATTCGGTAGCGGGTCTATCAACATCTTTTTGCATAACAAATTTATTTATCATAATTGATTAACAATATTGTTAGCACAAAGATAAACCATTAATTATAGATTGCCAAAATATTTGTTAAAAATTTTTGCGTGTACGAGCCGAGTGGAATCTCGCCGGACGCGTCGGCAATGATATAGAAGGAGATACAATCAAAAGTGACGCATGAATTATCAGGCGCATTTTCCGACAGGAAAACTTAGTTGGCGTAGATGGATTTTACTTCTGCTACGCAAATAGATTGCGTACTTATGTTATAATTTCGCGACCGATTTCAGTTGAGATATTATCTCATTAAATGTAATATTCTCAAATGAGCATTGTTATACCAACAAAAAGAATTAATTTTGCACCTGCTTTCGGGCAAATAATACATCTTCAGATGCAGATAACGCAACACAACATATCATCCGTCTGGCACCGCCGTGGCTATCACTACCGCAGCTTAAGTTGCTATTACTTTAGCGGCTATCGCAGCTTGCTTGAAGGATGGTACCGGCGATATTGCAGTTGTATCTGTGTCTGATCTATAATTTCAGACAATAAGGAGACAATCGGGAAGTCCTGAAGGCTTTCCGATTTTTTTGTGCCTTGTCAGGTTACTAAATCCTTATTGTCATGACATGGCACCAATTATAATTTTCAAACAATGAATGAAATTTACTACCGCCATGCCAATAAACAAGAATGCATTATTAAGGTACAAAACAATCGACCGGTGCTTGAGAAACAAGTACCGGAGATGGACCCTGGATGATCTTGTCGATGCTTGTTCGGATGCACTCTACGAGATGGAGGGCATTACGAATGGTGTTTCAGTAAGAACAGTTCAAGCTGACATCCAGATGATGAGGTCGGATAAATTGGGTTACAACGCACCGATAGAAGTCTACGACAACAAATACTACCGTTACGAAAATCCCGATTACTCAATAACAGTATTACCGATAGCAGACGACACGTACGAACTTTTAGTCAAAGCTATCAAGATGATACGACACAAGGATAAATCATCTACCGAAGAAATCAGCAACATCCTTGAAAAGGTTGAAGAACATCTAAACGCAATACTGATACATCAATGAAGACGGCTTCCGATGAACCTGAGTTGGTTTTCGGAAGCCTTTAAAGTAGAGTGAGAAGTTTTCACTGCTGCACCACACAAAAAACTGGTACTCCAGGCAAGACTCGAACTTGCGACCCTCACGTTCGTAGCATGACGCTCTAATCCACTGAGCTACGGGAGCAGATTGGTTGGGGCGGTAGGACTCGAACCTACGATGTCCGAAGACTGGAGATTTTTTCGCCATACGGCTCAAGAAACTCCAGTCTCCTGCAATAGCCGCTATGCGACACCCCATTCTTATTAGCACAGGCAGAAGGATTCGAACCCACGACATTCGGTTTTGGAGACCGACGCTCTACCATCTGAGCTATACCTGCATAATCGAGTGGACACTCGTGGACTCGAACCACATTCTCAGGATTTTCAGTCCTGCGCATACACCATGTCTGCCAAGTGTCCATTTTGCGGAAGCAGAAAGATTCGAACTTTCGGAGTCTTTTTAAGGCTCGGCCCCTTAGCAGAGGGCTGGTTTCGACCGCTCACCCATGCTTCCTTTTGTTTGACACTGCAAAGTTAGATATGCCAAATGCAGCCTATCTGCGTACCCGAAAAAAATAAATCTAAAAATAACTTATCGCCTTACGGGTATCTCCACCGCAAGCCATAAGGTATCTCTCCATACGTTTGGAGGACATTATTTTCCCAAAATCTAAATACTTCATCAAAAATCCATAATCTTTTAAACGAAAGTATTGTTTCTCTAAAATAAAATCAATACTTTTGTAGTGCTAAATCCCGGTAATCCCTGTATATCAAGCTATTGGGTTTTGTTTTTATCTCCATCCGCAAATACAATGATTTTGCGAGCATAATTTCAATTATTGCAAAGAAAATAAAAATTATATTATTCCCTCACAAAATACATCACATCACAAACTGCGGAGCTAATTTGCCGGTCAATTTTTCCATTGGCGGCAGTTGCACAATAAAATCGGGAAATTTGAGTTATTATAGAGTAATATTATCGTCAAGATGAATACTCGTTATTTTAAACCCATATTGATCCTTGTGGCGACGGCAATGTTGCTGCCCGGCTATGCTGCCCCCCAAAGCAAGGATGAGTTCAACCCTATCGAGACCGGTGTCACGTCACTTTCTATCGCTCCCGATGCCCGCGGTGCCTCTATGGGCGACCTCGGCGCGGCAACCGACCCCGATGTCAACTCGCAATTCTGGAATCCCTCTAAATATGCCTTTGCCTATAGTCAGGCAGGCGTGTCGCTCAGCTACACCCCGTGGCTGCGCAAGATTGTCAACGACATATTTCTCGCCAACCTTTCAGGTTACTGGAAACTGGGCGGATATGACAACCAGGCGATAAGCGCCTCCCTGCGTTACTTCTCGCTCGGCGAGGTAAACACGTCAGGCGAGGGGAGCACCGGACAGTCGCTGAACCCCTACGAGTTGTCATTCGATGTGGGATATTCCCGCAAACTTTCCGAGAAATTCTCGATGGGTGTCGTGCTCCGATACATTTACTCCGATCTTGGTTTCTCCAGTTCATACGCCGGAGATCAGTCGACCGGTGCCTCGGCATTCTCAGTCGACGTGTCGGGATACTACACAACCTACCCTATCATCGGGCGCAACGAGTGTCAGTGGTCATGGGGATGGGACATTTCAAATGTAGGCTCCAAAGTGAGCTTCAACAATGGTGAGAATCCTGCATTTTTACCGACCAATCTGCGTCTGGGTACATCGTTTATGTTCCCGCTCGCCGATTACCATACACTTGCCCTTTCGCTCGACCTCAACAAGCTCCTCGTACCCGCAAAACCGCGTAAAAACGACTATCCCGACACTCCGGAAGGTCAGCAGCAATATCTTGACGCTACTGAAGAGTGGGAAAACATGTCGCCTATCACCGGTATATTCAAGTCGTTTACCGATGCCCCCGGAGGCGCCAAGGAAGAGTTCCGCGAAATCACGATGTCAATCGGTGCCGAGTACAGCTACAACCAGCAGTTTTTCTTGCGCGCGGGCTATTATTACGAAAACGAGTTCAAGGGAGGCAGAAAGTATTTCGGCATGGGAGCCGGATTCTCGCTGAATGTGTTACGGCTCGACGCGTCATACATGCTCGCCACCGCCCAGACATCCCCTCTTGACCAGACTCTCCGCTTTACACTTACATTTGACATGGACGGACTGAAAGATATGTTCAGCCGCCGCTAACCTTACAGATTTTACAATTATGGAACTGACTTCGATACGTGTAGGCAACGGATTTGACGTGCACCGTCTTGTCGAGGAACGTGAGCTTTGGCTCGGCGGCGTAAAAGTGCCCTATCATCTCGGACTGCTCGGACACAGTGATGCCGACGTAGCTCTCCACGCACTTTGCGACGCACTTCTCGGGGCAGCCGCCCTCCGCGACATAGGTTACCACTTCCCCGACACCGATCCGTCATACAAGGGTGCCGATTCAAGAGTGCTTCTACGTAGAGTTAGAGATATACTTGCCGAAGCGGGCTACAAGATAGGCAATGTCGATGTGACCATCATGGCACAGGCACCGAAGCTGCTCCCCCACATCCCGGTGATGATTGAGCGTATAGCCGCTGACCTCGGTCTGCCTGAAGATGCAGTGTCGGTAAAGGCGACGACCACCGAGCGGCTCGGATTCACAGGCAGAGGCGAAGGTATAGCCGCTTCCGCGACAGCACTCATATACAAGTAAAGTAATGGATAAGCCAATCACCGACAGCCGCCGTTGGCAGCTGCTTCACAGCGAATACATAATCGACCGCCCGTGGCTTCACGCCAGGCGCGACCATGTGAAACTTCCTACGGGAGCAGAGCATGATGAGTACTACGTGCTTGAATATCCGGAGTGGATTAATGTCATAGCCATAACCGCCGACGGCAAGATGGTGATGGAACGCCAGTACCGTCACGGGCTGCAGCGCACAGACTATGAGATATGTGCAGGAGTGGCCGAGCCGGGCGAAGACCCGATGGAAGCCGCCAAGCGCGAACTGCTTGAAGAGACCGGCTATGCCGGAGGTGACTGGCGCGAGTTTATGACCATCGCGCCCAATCCTACCAACATGACCAATTACAGCCATACCTTCATAGCCGAAGGCGTGACTCTTCAGGCGGCTCAGCATCTTGACCGCACCGAGGATATAGAGGTGCTCCTGATGTCGCCCGATGAAGTTTTCACCTTGTTGCGCGACGGCAAAATCATCCAGGCACTCATGGCAGCTCCCCTCTGGCGCTACTTCTACTACACCCGCCCCCGATAGCTTGCAATAAAAACATCCCGGCACTTGATTAAAGGGTACTGAATGTGTATCTTTGCAGGCAGAATGTCAATACCGGCAATAAATGAACAGAGAGAAAGAATTTAAAAACATACATGCACAATTATTTTCACGTATTTATGCAGAAAATAATCGTGCAGTAGTGTTTAATGACGATTCGCTCAACATACTTAAACTTCTCCCTGACCATTCGATTTCATTGATATTGACTGACCCCCCTTACCACAGCACCAAAAAAAGCAATATCGTCAACGACAAGAACTTTCATTCCGATGAAGAGTTTATAAACTGGATTGAACAATTTGCAACCGAATGGAAAAGAGTGTTACGACCCAACGGTTCGATATTCATGTTCTGTTCCTCAGCAATGGAAGCGCGTCTCGAAGTAATGCTGTCAAAATATTTCAACATACTGTCTCATATTGTGTGGACAAAACCTAATGACCCTGGGTTTGACGGATGGAAAGGCAAAATGAAAAAAGAGGCGCTACGACAATGGTATCCTCATTCCGAAAGAATAATTTTCTGTGAGCCAGCATTAGAGGGGAATCTCAAAAGATCATATTTCGGTTCCCTACTGAAAGAAAAACGGCTTTCATGCGGGTTGTCAGGACACAAGTTAACAGAAATGATCGGAGCATACGGAAAGGTCAACCACGGAGGTGCTGTATCTAACTGGGAGACAGGAAGAAATATTCCGAGCAAACAGCAATATGAAAAAATATGTCGGGCATTGATTCAATCGGGGTTACAAAAGCCGCTACCTGTTTATGAGGACGCAATCCGTCCGTTTGAGGTCAATGCCGGTATAGAATTTACCGATATCTGGACCTTTCCGTCAGTGAGACCTTACAAAGGCAAACATCCGGCGGAAAAACCCTTGGACCTGCTTGTTCATTGCATCAAGAGTTCGACATTTGAAAATGACATTGTGCTTGATTGTTTTGCAGGGTCTGGAAACACACTTATAGCTGCCCTCCAGGAAAACCGTTATGCTATCGGAATAGAAATCGATGAATCATGGTGTGACTCCATTGCAAACAGATTACAAGCATGCAACACCGCATCAAAGCAAAAGGATTTGACGTTGCGCTCAGGCGTACCGCTGTTCACAAAGGAGAGATGCCGTCATTATTCTGATTCATAGCACTGTCATAACGGTCATTGCGCCATATTACATCGCGCATCCATTGCAAGGTCTGTTCGATGCCGGAATCTTTTACCACCACATTGCAATGATGGTGTCCCCACCCTAAATTATATGGAACATGATTGAACTCACCGGTACGCAATTCATGTATATGAAAGAGGCTTACTTCCGTCACGGTCAAGTCAGGTACGCTGCGTCCCTCCGCTTGCGGGACTCTGAAGCAAAAACCTTTTGAAGAAATATGCTTAAGGCAAAGAGGACAAATCGTATATCCTTCTTTATCAATAATCCGTTCCCTCATCAGAATATTTTTATCTGCCAGACCACATTTTTCAGCTTGACGCGACATAAGATTTATATATTGAGCCGCAATCGTTTCATCCATTTCGCTTTCGGCAATCAGTTCTTTTATATCTTTGCAATGCCAAAATAAATATTCCAGCTGAAGCCTGCATGCTTTAATTGTCGAGGCATCGGCATATTCATATACCCTTATGCCCGCTCCCTTCATTTTAGATGTATTGAAACCGGCTAATATCTTATTTTCGCCATCAGCAGTGGTAGCCGGAACTCTCGCGACATATTCACCCTCTAACGGAGCAATCCTTGAATTTGCAGGTCGCCATCCCGCCAACGGCGGATAGAGATTCCATTGATGGCGTGTCTCATAGAAAACCAACAGATTTTCACCCAATCGCAGACCTTTCTCGACAAGACTGCAGCAGGTCTCGACATCAAAATAATCCTCAGGACTGATTAACACGATAAATCCATTTTCGTATGTCCCATTGCATGAGGGTGCTATCTTGCATCTGTCATACTCATGAAAAGGGATAAGGACGGTGCTGTTACGTGCGACACGATTCTGATATATCACATCGTCATCAGCGCCACGTGTCTGCCCGGTTTTGTATATCTTGGTCTGAACAGATTTAGGGATTATTGAACGCATACTATTCTTAATTAAATTCTTCACCGGCAAAAAATTCCGATATAGTTATTTTCATCGCCGATGCAATCTTCTCGATATTGACTATCGAGATATTACGCCTGCCATTTTCAACACTTGCTATATAGCTCCGATCCAAATCAGCGGAATACGCCAGATCTTTCTGTGATATGCCCTGGATTTCACGAATCAATTTGATGCGCTTTCCTATTTTTTCTTTTATATCCATTTTACAAAGTACGTTGTTTGTAGATTATAAATCAAAGACTATAAGTAACACTTCATCGATATTGATTGTATTATTACAATTTTTGCGGTGAGATTGTAGCGGTACGATGCCCCGCGATTAAAAGTATTTTATTATTTTTGCGGTAAACGAAAAAGCCACAACCGATGCAACCTATTTTTCTTATCGGTTACATGGGCTGCGGCAAGTCGACACTCGGGCGTATCGCCTCGTCGATGAGCGACCGCAGTTTCATTGACCTTGACTCCTATATAGAAGGACGCTTTCACGCCACTGTCAGAGAGATTTTCGCCGAGCGCGGCGAAGAGCGTTTCCGCGAGCTTGAACGCGCCATGCTCCATGAAGTAGGGCTGTTTGAGGACGTGATTGTGGCTTGCGGCGGCGGCACACCCTGCTTTTTCGACAATATGGAGTGGATGAACGCTCACGGCACCACAGTGTATCTCGACACATCGGTTGACAAGCTATTCACACGCCTTAAACGCGGCCGTCACAAACGCCCCCTCATAGCTGAAAAGACCGACGAGGAGCTACGCGATTTTATCGTGAAGGCTCTCGAAGGACGTATGCCCCACTACTCAAAAGCGAAAATAGTGTTCCGTAGCGATCTGCTTGACTCTGAAGGCGAGAAGGCAGATACAGCCCGGAGATTTCTGCAACAACTTGACATTCAATAGCGCGATATGGTTGATAATGACACTCACGGCATAGTGCAGCCGCAGGAAATGCAAGTCGCCGACCGCCGGCGCAGTCTCACGATAGGACTTCCGGCATGCACTTCGGCGCATGAACGCCGGTTTCCTCTCACGCCCGAAGGTGCAGGGCTGCTTGTCGATGCCGGCTTCTCGGTAAAAATAGAGAAAGACGCAGCAACAGCCATCCACTATACCGACACGCAGTATATCTCGGCAGGTGCTGAGGTAACGTCACGCGACTCCGCGCTGGCATGTGACATCGTGCTGCATTTGCCGCCGATAACCTCCACCGACTCGCGGCGGCTGAAACGCGGGGCACTACTGCTCACGCTTCTCAACGATACTTGCCAGGATGCCGAAGCGGTAAAAGAGCTTCTGAAACGTCATGTGACCACCATCGCCATTGACAAGATAACCGATAAAAACGGTCACACACCGTTTGCCGATATACTCGCCGAGATTGACGGGCGCGCCGCCATGGCTCTCTGTTCGTCGCTCCTCGCGCGTCCCGACCACGGCAAAGGAATACTGCTCGGTGGCGTCGCAGGCATAATCCCATGCGAGGTCACAATCATAGGCTCGGGCATCGCAGCCTGTGCCGCCGCACTATCGGCAACAGGACTCGGAGCGATGGTGCGTATGCTTGACAACGACATCTATCGCCTGCGCGAGGCGCAGCGTGTCACCGGAGCGGGCGTGGTGACATCAGCAATTCACCCCCATGTGCTTGAAAACGCCCTGCGCAGTGCCGACGTGGTGCTCGCCACCGAGGTATCGCCCCGCTACACTATCGGTTCCGACCTGGTCGACATCATGAAAAAAGGCGTTATCATCATGGATTTAAACTATGACTCGGCACCGATGTTCCCGTCGCTGGAAATCGTGGATATATCCGACATCGGTCAGAAGCGCCGTAACTCGCGCGTGTGCTATACCGGCATAGGCAACGCGGTGCCGCGCACAGCCGCCATGGCATTGAGCAATACCCTTATGCCGCTCATGCGCCGCATTGCCGACTGCGAATCGGCTACCGACACAGTGCGCCTCATTCCTGAAGTAAGAAACGCCGTCATGACATTCATGGGCAAGACCGTCAACCGCCGCGTGGCAAAACTTGCCGGGCTGCGACACATCGACATCAACCTTCTCCTAAACTGCTGCTGACCTATGCCTAACAGAAAATTCTACGTTGTATGGACCGGTCATGCTCCCGGCATCTATGACTCATGGGAGGAGTGTGAGGACCAGGTGAAAAATTTCCCCGGTGCCCGCTACAAGGCGTTTCCGACACAAGAGGAAGCTACCCGCGCCTTCCGTGGCGATGACAAAGAGGAGATGTATGCACTCCGCGCGATAGCCGCCCATGCAGCGCCGATAATCAATTACGACGCATTTCCGGAGATATGCAAGGACGCAATCGCGGTCGACGCCGCCTGCGCCGGCAATCCCGGCAGAATGGAGTATCGCGGAGTGGATGTCGCAACCGGAGCCGAACTGTTTCATTTCGGACCCGTGGAAAAGGGCACCAACAACATCGGCGAATTTCTTGCCCTTGTACACGCACTCGCGCTCTGCAAGCAACAGGGATGGACCATGCCTGTCTACAGCGACTCCGTAACCGCACAGGCATGGGTACGCAACCGCCGGGCGAAAACCGCCCTCGCCCCCACCCCCGAGAACGCCAAACTGCTCTCGCTCGTGAAACGTGCCGAGACATGGCTTGCCAACAACTCCTATCCCAACCGCATAATCAAGTGGAATACCGAAAAATGGGGCGAGATTCCCGCCGACTTCGGCAGAAAATAATATTAGCTATTCACAAATGATGCCCAACGGCTACGCGTTTCCCAGTGTCCTTAAGGTCGTTAGAGACCTTAGGGACCTTAGGGACCTTAAGGTTCTTAAGGTCCCTGTCTGACGACAGCTTAAAACTCATCAGCATTGGCGCAAATAAAACGGGGTTGCATCGATTGACACAACCCCGTTTGTATGTCATGTGGGAAGGGTTACCAGATTACAACCTGCTCTTCAGCAGGACGGTACATCTTGTCGCCCTCCTTGATGCCGAATGCCTCGAAGAAGGGGGTGATGTTGCGCAATGTCACGTTCACACGGTTTTCACCAAGTGAGTGTACATCGCCTGTGGTCAGCGAGCGTATCTCCTCGGGGCGGATATTGCCTGCCCAGATGTTAGCGTAGTTAAGGTAGAATACCTGCATCGGGTCGAAACCGTCGATTTTTGCAGAGTCGGCGGTGATGTCGACACCTTTTTTCTTCTGCGAGTCAAGGAATGCAGTACGCGATACACGCAGACCGCCCTGGTCGGCAATGTTCTCTCCAAGCGTAAACTGACCGTTGGCATACAGACCGGGGAGTACCTCAACTTCATTGAACTGCTCTACAAGACCCTGCGCCATCTTGTCAAATGCCTCCTTGTCTTCAGGAGTCCACCAGTTTACCATGTTGCCGTCGGCGTCAAAGTTACAGCCCTGATCGTCGAAACCATGGGTCATCTCATGACCGATTACTACACCGATACCGCCATAGTTTTCAGCATCGCTTGCAGCAGCGTCGAAGAAGGGAGCCTGAAGGATACCTGCGGGGAACACGATTTCATTGGCAAGCGGATTGTAGTAAGCGTTGACAGTCTGCGGAGTCATACCCCATTCAGTGCGGTCAACGGGCTTGCCCCACTTTGCATACTCCTCTGCCTGATGCCACATGCCCACATTGTGCATATTCTCATAATATGACAGCGACGGGTCGATGTTCATCGTGGTGTAGTCTTTCCACTTGTCGGGATAACCGATTTTCACGGTAAATGCGTTGAGTTTCTTGATGGCATTCAGCTTGGTGTCGTCGCTCATCCAGGGAAGATTGATGATATGCTTGCCGAGTGCAGTGCGCAGATTCTCGACCAGACCGATCATATACTGCTTTGACGACTCGGGGAAATATTCCTCGACGTAAAGCTGACCCACAGCCTCGCCGAGAGCGCCTTCGGTAGCGTCAAGAGCGCGCTTCCAGCGGGGACGCTGCTGCTCCACGCCACTCATCACCTTTGCAAACTCGAATGAAGTGTCGGCAAACTTGTCGGAAAGCTTCGAGGCTGCCTGTGCCACATATTTCCATAGATAATAGTCCTTGATCTCACGGTCAGTGAGCGAGCCCATGAGGTTGTTGGACTGCGCGACGGAGTTAATCTCGGTCACAATCACGGTTTCAGGCGACGCGATACCCATTGTCTCGATAAAGAAGCGATCCCAGTTGATGTTGGGATACATCTCCTTGAGCTGGGCGAACGAGCGGGGATTGTACATCGCGGGGATGTTGCGGCTCTGCTCGCGTGTCCATGCAGAGTCGGCAATCGCGGTCTCGATTTTCATCACATTCTTCATGATGCGGTTGGCATCCTTCTTTGAGTAGCCGGCGTTCTGCATCTGCTTCACGATAAGCTTCTGATATGCCTCGCGCACTTCCTTGTTGCGCTTGTCGTTGAGAAGGTAGTAGTCACGGTCGCCGAGACCCATGCTTCCGCCGCTCACATACATCGCATACTCGTTGCTGTTAGCAAGGTCTTCCATCGGGCCTGCGCTGAAGAAGGGGCTTGAGTAGTTGCCGTGCATCCAGAGGAAGAGGTCTTCCATCCCCTCATGGGGTGTATCCTCGATTTTCTTGAGGTCGGCAAGTATGGGCTTTGCGCCTTCTGCATTACGGCGCGCAGAGTCCATAGCCTGAGAATATACGGTCCACACCTTGAAAGCCACTGTGCCCGGCTCGGGATTGGTCTTGCCAAGGTTAAGCACAATGTTTTTTACCCTTACCTCCGACGAGTCGTTAAGAGTGTCGAAGTTGCCGTAACGTGCGTGTTCGGCGGTGAGGGGATGAGCTTCCTGCCATCCCTTGTTGACATGCTTGTAGAAGTCGGTTGCCGCGGGGGTGGTGTTGTCAAAATAAGCGGGGTTGAGGCTCTTCAGATGCTCCTCGGCGGCAGCCGAAAGCGTGAGACTGCAAGCCACACCCAGCGCAAAAATAAATTTAGCTGATTTCATGTTGATGAAATATAATTGTATAATTGGTTATTGTATAATTTTTTCTCAATGCACCCAATATGCTGTAAGCGATTGCAAAAGTACTCAATCTTTCTCAAACCACCGCCATATTTCTACATTTTCAGTCACATTAAAACATATCAATCCCGCAGGTGTTATCAATTATGACACAATTAATAAACACACTATTATGACTGAGATTGTATTGAAACGCGCCTATGAGCCGGCATCGCCCGACGACGGATTCCGCGTGCTTGTCGACCGGCTGTGGCCGAGAGGCATGAGCCACGAGACATTGCATTACGACCTTTGGGAGAAGGAGCTGGCTCCCTCGACCGACCTCCGCGAATGGTATCACCTTGACCCCGAGCACCGTTGGGACGAGTTTGCAAATCGCTATATGGCAGAACTTCATGCCAACCCCGACTTCACCAATTTCGTGCGACAGCTCTCCGCGCATAAGAAGGTCACGCTGCTCTATGGCTCCCACGACACACTTCACAACAATGCCGTCGTGCTCCGTGACGCCATCGCCGCCGCGCAAAGATGAGGCTGTCAGTTGTCAGTTGTCAGTTTTCAGATTTCAGTTCTCAGACAGAGTCGTTAGGGTCTCTAAGGTCTCTAACGACCTTAGGGACATTGGTAAACGGGCAGTCGTAGTAGCCGTAGGGGCAAGTGGAAGGGCGACCGCAAGGTAATGTTGCCCTGCGGGCAACATCTGTATATAGCCGGTGGTTGAGCGTAGCGATACCACCGGTTAAAAATTGCTGATAAGATGTTTCCGATAGGAATCATCTATTTTGCCCCCTGATGATTCCCTAACGGGAAACAAGGATAAGAGGGGATTTCTATCCGTAGGTTTCGCTTCGCTCAACGCTACGGCTAAATTTGGATGATGCCCTGCGGGCAACGTCACTCTCCTCGCAGCCGGGCTGCCTTCCGGCAGCCCCTACCGCTACGCGATACTATCTGATTCACAAGTCGTTGCAGGACGAGTGGAAACTCGCCCGCGATTACATCACCACAAGAGGGCTATGCCACTGCCTCGCCGTTGAGACGTGTGCGGATCAGGTCGATGATGATGCCGAGGGCGATGAGGCCTACACCTATTAGTGACCAAGTGTCCAATATCCCACTAAACGCCATGGCTACAATGGCTATCAGCCATGCGATTCCTCCGGTATATCCCATTGTGACATTTTTTGCCAAAGCCCTCGCTCCCGTATATACTGCCCCGAGCACCATCATAATGGCGGCAAGCCTTATTGTCCAAGTGGAAGTCGATTGCCAGTCGAGCCAGACAGGCGTCATCATCACGCCAATGATAATTAAACAGATTTCGCTCCATCCTAAACAGAGCCGGTAATTAATAGCTTTCATTCTGTATTTTTTATTCAACATTCGCAAGCGAAAGTTGAAGGTTAAGAGGTTAGAAGGTTAATAGGTTAAAAAGCTTGCAGGTTAAAAGTTCAAATGTCGTGGCGGCAATTCGATTATTCAGGCGACTGGTGTCATCTAAACCATAAACCATAAACCCTAAACTTTTAATATTGTCATGCTCTTTTGCGCGGCAGTTTAGTGAGCGCCCCGATTATGCAGATAACGGCTAACGCGATGGCTGCACCACCCCAGAATGAGAGTCCGAAGCGGTCTTGCATCTCCCACGTAACCACATTCATTATAATCAGGCAGCACACCAAGCGCAGATTGTACCTAAAACGCTCGGAAATCTTAAACCTGTCGCACACAAAAATCACCACAACCGCCGCCACAGTAACTGCCCACTGGATTATAACCCTTACTGACATGCCAATAAGTAAAGAATCTGGGATGAATACAGGAGAAGAAAAAGGCTGACCCACAGCTCCCATTTCCCGAAACCGGGGCGACACACTACAAAGTAAGTCACCACCGCCAAGGCGAATGTCACATACATCACGCCATAGAGTGCCGAAAGAATCACCGATTGCAATACAGCCTCCTTAAAGAAGTGTATAACCGGCATTACAATCAGTGTATAGGCAATAATGATATTACCCATATTGTCGCCAAGCGTCGATTTCCATCCCGGCGCCGCGGAGTGTTCCATATTTTTCACGTTGTCATCCATAGACTTGTCTTAACACTGTCTCGATAGATGCATAAAACCACATTATGCTCACCCATGCACGGAATTTCCGATTTTTAAAATTCACGAAAACATAGCTGCGCCAATTAAAGCCGACACGAGCATAATACAAGAATATACTATAGTCACCGCCCGGTTATCAAGATATTCTGCAGGTACTAACCGATACAATAACGAGACAGCCGATATGCTGAAAAACGCCCAATCGAAAAAATCAGGTGAAGAAATCCGGTCCACAATCCTGTTCATGACCCGGGTTTAGGCGTTGGTAGCGCGGGTGGCTTTAGAGCGGGTGACAATCACGTCAACCAGCACTCCGACATATATACCGAGCGGGGATATTGCATGGAAAAAGTCGCCGTAATAAACCGAATACAATACACACGAGGCAAGAATCACCCCATCAACCCTATAGCCCATGGAAAATCCGGCTTTGTAGGCGCGTGAAAACAGCTCGCCACCGATATAGAACATCAGCAATTGAATCGTCATGCCTAATGCTCCGTGATAATCATGCGGGAGGATGTCGGAAAATGTTGTAGCGCGTGAAAACATCTCCACGCCACAAGTCCTTAATATGTGAATAATCCCGATTGCAAAAGTCATTCCGACAAAAAGACCGAGCTTACTTGCTCTTTTTTCATCCATAGTCAATACGATTTAGTGCTGCCTTACGCAGCGGTTGATATTTTGAAATATATTGTTAATGCCACATTTATTACTGTCAGGAGCAGTATTGCCACTACCTGCAACCGTGCTTTCTTTTTCACGCTTTTTTCAGGATGAAGCTTCATGCTCCATGCGCCGACGAGCATCGAGAAACACATAAACATAGTGTCACTTGGCTCACCGAAGTGATGAAAAATTGATTTGCCATGATGACAATCACTGTCGACGCAATCTCCGCCCAAAGATATAACTCGAGATTACGCATTACACTGTGACCCGATAATTGCGACTCGGCATTGGATATTAATTGTTGATTATTTCTTTCCATTGTTATTAGTTTTCAGATGGGACTTTAAGGTCCTTAATGACCTTAACGGCTCTAACGACCTTAAGGTCACGCCCTTTTACGCCGCTTGTAGCGATGATATAGCTTATTTGCTCCCCAAAAGAAGAAAAACAGCACCACCCCGTTCAGAAAAAGCAAGAAAGGAGGCGGGGTGACATTTAATATTCGTTCGGAAAGGAAATTATACACGACCATATAAAGTGCGCTGCACAGTATGCAGTCAATGCCGATAATCGCCGCTTTCTTTAACCGCCTGTCAATAGCCATAGCAATATTGAGTTTTTTGAAACATTGAAAGATGAGCCTTTGCAAAGATAATACATTTATATTAAATCCGCACTATCCGATGCTAATTTATTGCATTTCCCGGAGAAGGGGGCAAAATCCTTTGCGAACTTTGGTCGAGCTTCCGCTCAATGTCACTGACTTAAGGCGCAGGGAGCTATAAATCCACGAAAGGGGGATTCATCCTGTTAACCCCGGGTAATGCCGAAGGCATACCCGTGGGCGATATGCCTCTCCCCGCTGACTCAACCCCGAGAGTGGGTTGCATAGACTCTTGATTAGCACACATTTATGCAACCCGTTCCGGGGTAGCGATTTGGAGGTGCTCGGCTTTCCGGTGGTGCCCGCTCCGGGGCTACCACCGGTTAACGACATCTTGCCTCCTGTCGGGGCAAAATCTTTGCGAGCTTTGGTCGCCAAGAGTTGCCACGCATGGTGGATGCGGGCGAGCTTCCACTCGCCCCTACATCGGCTAATACATCGCATTGTGCTGTAATTCGTAATGTTACTTCAATAAAATCACCGCGTAGCTGTAGGGGCGCCTGGAAGGGCGACCGCGACACGCAATGGTTGCCCCCCATCCTGCAAAATATCATCGCGCCCAAGGAATATTTATGAACATCGTTGTACCATTTGAAATCCATGGCAAAATTTGGAACAAAAACACATCTGAGAGCATTATTGCTAACCAAAACAATAGGAATGGACCGGCGTTAACGCCACTATACTTAACAAATATTTTTGGAAAAATCGCGAGCATCCAAATAACCGCAACCAAAATTGACCCGTAATATATAATCGCAACCGGAACATAAAAGGGCATCTCGACAATCCGTAACAATACCCAAAACACCATCATAGCCAGCAGATATAGTGAGTATATCTTTACAGAAATGTTATCACCTTTCCATAGCCACCAGACGGGAGCGCAGATACTTGGTAGCAGGACCAATCCGATGAAAAAGGCATCGTTATAAAATCCATAGCATTTTATAAGATATGACAATATCACCCAATCTACCGGTATCCAACCATATGCTGCGATGAATGATACGGATTGGTTGTTTAATCGGCAATTCAAGAGCTGCGCTACAAATCCTATCACTCCGATTATCAATGCCACAATCATTACAGGCAGCCATCCGGAGTCTCGAGCATATATGATTCCTATAATGCCTCCGGCAAGACTAAGATAATAAATCTCAGACTTTTTCCATATCGAATTTTTAGATTCTTCCATCAATTTACAATTAATTTATAATAAGATACTGCATTTCCCCGGAGGGGATAAATCGTGTTAACGGCATATAGCCATTTGTCAGGGCAAAATCCTTTGCGAGTTGCGGTCGCCCTTCCAGGCGACCCTACAGCTTCGCGATATCCGCTTTAGCGTGTAACTATATGATTCCTATCATAATATGGTTTCATTAGCCGATGTAGGGGCGAGTGGAAGCTCAATGTCACTGACTTAAGGCGCAGAGAGCCATAAATCCCCGCAAGGGGATTCATCCTGTTAACCCCGGGTAATGCCGAAGGTATACCCGAGGGCGATATGCCTATCCCCGGTGACTCAACCCCGAGAGTGGGTTGCATAGACTCTTGATTAGCACACATTTATGCAACCCGTTCCGGGGTAGCGATTTGGAGGTGCTCGGCTTTCCGGTGGTGCCCGCTCCGGGGCTACCACCGGTTAACGACATCTTGCCTCCTGTCGGGGCAAAATCCTTTGCGAGCTTTGGTCACCAAGAGTTGCCACGCATGGTGGATGCGGGCGAGCTTCCACTCGCTCCTACATCGGCTAATACATCGCATTGTGCTGTAATTCGTAAAGTTACTTCAATAAAATCACCGCGTAGCTGTAGGGTCGCCTGGAAGGGCGACCGCGATACGCAATGGTTGCCCGCGTCCCGCCATCAAACTATATCCCATTTCCGGTATAATAACAGCAGGACGGCGGCGCGAGTCGCGAAAAGGCTCAATTAAATTCTGTCCGACTCATCGCCCCCATCCTGCAAAATATCAGGTTGGCATTATTTGTAAAGGTTCTTTCGCCAGAGATAGCTTAACCCGTCATTAAGCCCGGATGAACTGTAAATTCGGTATATGTCAATTATTATGCCCAATATAATCGCACAAACCGACATTATTACCGTAAAATCAGCATAAATTCCTATGAGACAGCCGCATCCGACAAGGGTCATCACGTCAATAAAATAACCTAACCAAAAGTCGGACTCAACAGCTCGTAATATCAAGGCAAATCCGGTCATAAAAAAGATAAAATCAAGAACCCATGCTGAAATCTGTGAAAATCCATCATTATAAATTGTTTCACATACCGACATGTTAGCCCAGTTTACTCCTATTGCCCCGAGTAAAAATTTTATTCCAATTAATAAAATTACCCCTTCGCATAAGCATAGTGCTTTTTGATATCCGACCATTTTGTAATTAGTTTAAAAGATTAGTTTTTCCAACAAATATTACTATTAATTGAAATCTGTCCCATATTGACAACAGATGCTTTTTCATCATCTTCAAATGATGAGTTTTGAATAACTTTATCCAAATCACCTGTATAGCGTTCAATTTGACTCTCGTCAATCCGATCCATTTGATTTGAGATGCTTACTGCAAAGTTTTTGAATATCATCACCTTTTTTGATGGAATATTATACTTATGAATCATCAAATCACTTACCTCATTTACAAATAGCTTTTTACCATCTTTTTTATCAAGATGTTTCTTCCCTATTGCCAAGATCGATGAGCAACTTTCAAGAATCTGTGCTTTTTCCTTAGCTGAAATTACAAAACCGCCGACTTCAGGATAGACAGAATTTAGCTCCTTCATAAAATCTGAATAAAATTCATTTAGAAGTGCTTGATTATCTAAACTCATATTCATATACTTCCGATCATAACGAGCCATTTTACGCATCAATATATTATGCCTAATACCAACAGAATCCAAATAAGCATATTCTTTAGAAGTTGCATGATGGGTAACCGACACGTTACTACCATAGTTTACGACCTGATAACCCGTCACCAGTTTCGCTATTGAAGAATACAAATGAGAGTAGACGATTTCACCAAATCTTGAACCTAAATACCCCAAACCGACAGATGCTAAGCCCCCAGCTGATGCTCCGGCTGCCGCACCGCCAATGGCACCAAGCGTACCGCCAACTAGAGAACCCGCTTGGTCGGCATAAGTTACGACTTCTCGTTTTCCCCATCTTTCACCGCCAGCCGGAGTTGGATTTCCACCGTCATCCGTGACCACTCCCCTTGACATTTCTGTATAGGCATTATTCAAGCTATCTACTGAAGCCATAAATAGACCAAAATCAGTTGACGAGTAGATTGAAGTTGAAGATGTTTCCTCAATCATTGGTTCTTCTGTTGAGTTACAGGCAACAAATGTTGCGGTAAATAGCACTGCGGCACTCATGGCGCCAAAAAAGATTAATTTTTTCATTTTAAAAATTTTAAGTGTGAATGAATAAAAGATAATTATTGGTTATTAATAGTTGGTTTCGGGGATGTAGAAGGAGGAGTCGGTTACGTTGCCTGAGTTATCGATAAGGAGCACATCATAATCACCTTCTCCGCTACCTTTGAGATTGATATTGATGGTTGTATTGCGTTTACCATCGATATCATCATTAAATATGATGCCTTTGGGTCCGGAAATAATTGTACGGACCTCGATACTTTTATTAAATACAAGTGACAGCTCTTTTTCGGGCTCGTCGACATGAATATCTATTGGCTTCTCAGAGGTGCCTTTAGGATCTAATATGCTTCCTGCTTTATAAGACTGAATATTCTCAGCGAATAAATAGCATGGAAGTGACAATGCTGCTAAAATTAAAATTTGTTTGATCATAATGGATGTATTTTGCGTTAATGTTATGTCGCAAAGTTACCGCAACCAAGAAAGGAAGACAAGAAAACAATAGGGACAAATGGTAGACGAGAAATGATACAACCTTATCAATAGATAACTAAATATCAGTCACTTAGTATAGGTGGATTTTTTGACACCGGGGACAAATGGTTTTTAACAGGTTAATATGGGTTTGGAAACCAAAGATTTTGCAGTAACTTTATGCAAAATCTAATATGACCTGTAATGACACGTACAATTATCATAGTATCAATCTTGCTTTCATTAGGATGTGTTTTCAGTTGTAAACAATCAGTAGAAAATGTGCTATTGTCAGAAGCGGATAGCTTGATGTTTATAAATCCCGAAAGATCGTTGATGCTTCTTGAGTCAATCGGAAATCGTTCCGGATTTAACAAGCATGAAAAAGCTGAATATGCTTTTCTTTTATCGCAGGCAAGATCGCGCAATCATGTTGTACCTGAAGGCGATTCGATTATTAAAATTGCCATTGATTATTACGCCGGGCATGAGGATATTAATCGACGGGCGTGGACATACGTGGTGGCAAGTGATGTCTATGATGTACTCGGCAATGATTCTCTCTCGATATTTTATGCGCGAGACTCTGAGAAATTGTCTCAAAATGTCAATGATACGAGACTTAAATGCTATGCCAACTATTTCTTGGGATATATGCTTAGATGTCAGCAACCTTATAAAGAAAGCAATCATTATTTAAATGAAGCAATCAGATATGCAAAAGAGATTGGCGATACTTCGCACATCATATATCCCCTTAATAATTTAGGTGTCAACGCAATGTATGAGCATAAATATGATGAAGCACTGGGCTATTTTTATCAGGCTCTTTCTTACTGCCATACACCGAAGTGGGATAATTATTTACCCGTAATATATGCACGTCTTGCCGCGACCTACGAATCAAAAAAAGATTATGCCCGGGCATTGGAATGTATCAATGAATCAATAGATTTAATTGACTTTAATGATGCCATTTTTGATACAAATTCACTTTATCAATTTAAGAGCAATATCCTTGCCGGATTGGGAATGTGGGACTCCATACCGTATTATGCAGAAAAAGGGTTGAGCGACAGCTCGTTTGTGACACGCGGAATGTATGACCTCACCATGATAAAATGGGCAGAAGGTAGAAAGGATTATAGAAATGCGCTTGATTACTCCAAACATTACTCAGTGATGCTTGACTCGATGTATGAAGAAAACAGCAGGAATAATGTGATGGAGATGCAGAAAAAATATGACCTCACGCAGGCTACCATCGAACGCGACAGGCTGTATATGAAAAATCAGCGCATGGGGTTGATAGTGCTCGGGCTTATAGTGGTATGCCTCGGGGCGATGATAGTGTTGCTGCTATACCGACGGAGGATAAAGGAGGCGCAGCGACAGCGCGAGGAGGTGAAGGCGGAGCTTACCCGCTACACCATGAAGATGATGAACCAGCGCAACCGCCGCCTTCTCGCCGACGAACGGCGCCGTCACCGGCTGCTTGCCCTGAACGACGTGATTGCAAAGGTGATGTCGACAAGCCGCCGCGACGACAGCGAGCAGCTGAAAAGCATAACGACATGGCGTTGACCAACGATGAGACCGCAAAACTTATCGAGGCTGTCGACGTGTGTTACGAAGGGTATCTCACGCGGCTTCACAACGAGCATCCTCTACTCGGTCCAAACGACCTCGCACTATGCTGCATGATATTGCTGAAAGTGCCTAACCGCGATATCGCGATACTTTTCGGACTGTCGACCGACACCCTGAAAAAGCGCAAACTCAGACTACGCACTGAGAAGCTCGGCATAAATGAAGTGCTCGAAGAGTGGCTCGAACGCGAAAGCCGCACCTATGTCGACGCTATCGATGCGGAATACGCCAAACCCGAGGACAATCCCGCCGACGGCGAAGCCGCCCCGGAGGGCGAGACAGCCACCGTGCCCGGCACCGATACCGCGCCCGAATCCCGTCCCGACGCAGAAATCACCCCGGACCCCGCGCCGGATGCAACCTCCGCCCCCGAACCGCCAGAATCCCCGGCACCACACAGCGCCGCGTAACCGCCGGAAAAACCGATTGATATATCACTTTCCCCGTAGGGGATAATCCATACTTAGCCGTGGCGTTGAGCGTAGCGAAACCCACGGAAAGCGAGCTTATAGGGTAATGTTTCCCTTTAGGGAATCATCAATCGCGCTCAAGATGATTCCTCCGGAAACACTACAATATGCTTCTCTCCTCCGGGGGTTTCGCTACGCTCAACACCCCGGCTATATACGGATGATGCCCTGCGGGCAACGCCTCGATTACCACCGGTTAACGACATCTTGCCACCTGTCGGGGCAAAATCCTTGTGTGCGCCGGTTGCCAAAAGTTGCCACGCATTGTGTATGAAGATGTTTCAAAACTATGTTATTGCCCTCAATGTAGGGACATCGCTTTGCGATGTTGAGCCGGGGGCGGATGGGAGGGCAATGTCACTAACTTAAGCAGAAGAGTCATAAATCCCCGCAAGGGGATTCATATCGTTTACCGCGGGTAATGCCGGAGGCATACCCGTGGCTTAAGCTCCTCTCTCCTTGGTTCAACCCGGAGTGGGTTGCATAGCCGCCTGATTAGCATATATTTATGCAACCCGTTTCAGGGTTGCGTTGTTGTGGTGCTATCACTTTCCACGGGTGCCCACTTCGGGGCTACCCGCGGTTAACTTTATCTTGCCCGTTCCGGGCAAAATCCTTAAGTTAGTGACATTGAGCTTCCACTCCCCCCTACAGCTACGCGATATGTCGTATTTTGTTGGGGGGGTATGGGGTTAGGGTTGTGTCAGTATTGTTCTTTTTCGTTGGGGAAGTCGCGGGTCTTCACGTCGTCGATGTAGTGAGCCACGGCATCGTTTATTACCGTAGAGAGGTCGGCATAGCGGCGGAGGAATCGCGGGGAGAATCCCTTGTTGATACCGAGCATGTCGTGCATCACGAGCACCTGACCGTCGACACCGCCACCAGCACCGATACCGATGACCGGTATGCTCACCTGCGATGCGACCTCGGCGGCAAGTTTCGCCGGGATTTTCTCAAGTACCAGAGCAAAACACCCTATCTCTTCGAGCATCTTCGCGTCGGCGATAAGCTTCTGTGCCTCGGCTTCTTCCTTGGCGCGCACGGCGTAGGTGCCAAACTTGTTGATTGACTGCGGGGTAAGCCCGAGATGTCCCATCACGGGGATACCGGCGCAGAGCACACGCTCGATTGACTCGCGAATCTCGGAGCCGCCTTCCATCTTGACAGCCTCGGCATGGCTCTCTTTCATGATGCGCACAGCCGATGCAAGCGCCTCCTTACTGTTGCCCTGATAGCTTCCGAAAGGCAGGTCGACAACCACAAGAGCCCTCTTCACACCCTTCACCACCGACTTGGCATGATATATCATCTGGTCGAGGGTGATAGGCAGGGTGGTGATATTGCCCGCCATCACATTGGAGGCGGAGTCGCCTACGAGTATCACATCCATTCCCGCTTCGTCGATAAGCTTCGCCATCGAATAATCGTAGGCGGTAAGCATCGCGATTTTCTCACCGCGCTGCTTCATCTCTGTCAGGCGGTGGGTAGTCACTTTACGTTGGTCTTCTGTATAGGTAGACATGTTGTTGAATATGTTAAAAACCGGGGCAAAGTTACTATTTATATATATGACACGCAAGAAATCAGGGCGCAATCGGGGGGCACACCGCTATCAGCGCATGGCGACGGTGACTGTGGCGGGAGTAAGCCCTTCGGCAGCTATGGTGAGAGTCGCCTCGCCCGGGGTCGCGCCTGCCTGCAGAAGCACCTGTGCCAGTCCGTTGAAGGTCTTTATGCGGAATGTACGCTTGTCGCCCGTGACCGGACGCTCGGCATCGCGGAAAGCGGGGTCACCGTTACCCGCGCCGAGTATCGTCATGTCGCCGTCGACAGTCAGGTCGAGAGTCACACATGCATCGGGCACGAAACGCTTTTTGCCGTCGGTGACCATGATGTTGACCACGGCAACATCCGTGCTGTCGGCGGCAATCACGCTGCGGTCGGCTTTGGCAGCAAGTGCGGCAGGCTTGCCGGTGGTCTCCACCTTCGCGGTCATTGCCTTCTTGCCGTTTTTATATCCTGTGGCGGTTACTTTACCGGGCTGATACACGGCATCCCAGCTGAGATGACCGTTGCGCGGCATCGGCTTGCGACCGAGGCTCTTGCCGTTGACGGCAAGCTCAACCTCGTCCATGTTACTGTAGACCCATATCTGCACCGGCTCGCCTTCATGACCGGCGAGATTCCAGTGGGGTAATATGTGTAGCACCGGCTCATCGGTCCACCACGATTTCAGGTAATATGCCTCATCTTTGGGAAATCCGCAATAGTCGAGTATGCCGAACTCCGAGCCTGTAGCGGGGAATTTCAGCGGATTGGGCTCGCCGCGGTAGTCGAAGCCGGTCCAGTAGAAGAGACCCGCGAGCCACGGGCGCTCATCGTAAAACTTCCATCCGCGCTCGATACAGTTCATTATGCTGTCGCTGCCGTTGGGGAAGCGGTTTTTAGCCGCCATCCTGCCGTTGTCACGGTCATCGAAATATATGCCGCGGGTGCCGCATCCGGTAGTCTCCTCCGAACCGAGAGCTATGCGCGAAGGGTAATTCTTGCGATGCTCCTCAACGGGATTCTGAACTATGTAGTTATATCCGGCGACATCGGCGGGGACAAGCACCGTGGGACCGCCGCTTGTGGCGAAACACATCGGGCGCGTGGGGTCAAACCGGTGACAGTATTCACGCATCGACTCAGAGATGCGTGATCCGAAGTCGCTCCATTCGAGTCCCCACTCCTCATTGCCGACGCTCCAGAGGATTATTGACGGGTGGTTGCGGTCGCGCTCAATCATGCGGCGCAGCAATCTTACATGCTCGTGGTTGATGCCCGAAAGGCGGTTTTCTTCCAGCACGAGTATTCCGAGGCTGTCGCAAGCGTCAAGCATCTCCGGAGTCATCGGGTTATGACTGGAGCGGTAGGCGTTCACGCCCATTTTCTTAAGTTCGCGCAGGCGGTAAGCCTGAAGCGCATCGGGGATGGCGGCTCCCACCCCGGCATGATCCTGGTGCATGTTGACACCCTTCAGCTTCACGGGGCGGTTGTTGAGCAGAAATCCCTTGTCGGGGTCAAAACGTGCATCGCGGATACCGGTTATGGTGGTATCTGAATCAACAGTCGCGCCATCTTTCACCACCTCGGTCACAAGAGTGTATAGGCGGGGCGCATCCACATCCCATAGTGCAGGCGAGTCGACGGCGACGCGGCTTACCGAGCGACGGCTATCTTTTGCGAGAAGCTCCGGCTCGGTCACTTGCGCGGTGGCGGCGACAGTGCCGTCGGGCGCGAGGAGCCTATAGCGGAGTTCGTATGCGGCGGGGATATTGCCCTTGTTGTCGACGGTTGTCTCGATTGTCACCTCGGCGGTGTCGTAGGGATATTCTGTCGCGGCATGCACAAATGTGCCGAACGGCGCCACATGTACAGGGTCGGTCTTTTCAAGCCACACATGGCGGTAGATGCCGGCGCCTTCATAGAACCAGCCCTCTTCAAGAGTGGCGTCGGCGCGCACGGCAACCACGTTGTCGCCCCCGTAATTGAGATATTCCGAGATATCGTAGACCTGCGCGGCGTAACCACTCGGCTCATTGCCGAGGTAGAAACCGTTGACCCATACGCGGGCATCACGGAATATGCCGTCGAAGCGCAGTGCGACATGCTTTCCAAAATCTTCGGCAGGGATGGCAAACTCCTTACGATACCAGCCCACACTTGTCTCGGGGTATTTGTAGCCGACTGTCTTGTAGCCGTGACTGTGGCTCGCATCCTCGCTGAAAGGAAGGTCGACCACCCAGTCGTGGGGAAGCGTGACAGGAGTCCACTCCACGCCCCATTTCGCCGGGTCGAATTTCGGGGAATACGGCCCCTCGTTGTGTATCGACGCCGCTTTGGTGAGATAATTGAAATATTCGGTGCCGCAACCGAAATCCTTTGCCGGGTCGGCGGCATTGCCGAATGCAAATTTCCAGTTGTTGTCAAAATTAATTTTTTCGGCACAATAAGCCATTGCAGCAGTGCATAGCGACAGCGCGGCGGCTGTAAATAGTGTCAGTCGGTTCATTGAATCAGGATTGTCAGTAAACAGGTTAATTATTTAAGTTTCGCAAGCTCATTTAAAGCTATTTGGTTTAGAGTTTAAAGTTTAGGGTTTAGGTTTATCATTTAACCTTAACCTGAGGGTTTTGCAACATACCCCATAACCTTTTAACCTTATAATCTTCAACTTTCGCCTGCGGAAGTTGAATACAAATATAGCGCATTTTTTGCACAATATCAAAATACGCGCCAGGCTGTTGCACGACTATGAGATTTTATGTAACTTTACAAGAAAAATGCAGGAAACAATCAACACCGCCCATCTCGACTTCACGCGTCTCCGCAGGGGGGAATGGATGAACGGATTCACTCCCGTAATCGGAAAGGCACTCAGCCGTTGCGAAGACCTCTGCTTTCGGCTTAATTCCACCCTCCCCTCACGCAGCGAAGAGCGCGCCAACCTGCTGCACGAGATAATCGGCAGTATCGGTCAACGCTTTGTCATCCACTCGCCTTTTCACTGCGATTTCGGCTTCAACATCCATATCGGAGAGAATTTTACAGGCAACTTCAATCTCACAATCCTCGATGAAGCCGATGTAACCATCGGCGACAATGTATTTATCGGACCAAACACCACCATCTGCACCATCATACACGACTATGTTGCGGAAAAGCGCAACGAGGGAATCATGCGCGCGCTGCCTGTGGTAATCGAAGATGATGTATGGATTGCGACCGATGTGGTAATCCTGCCGGGTGTCACCATCAGTCGCGGGGCGATAATAGGCGCGGGGAGCGTCGTCACCAAAGATGTACCGGCAAAATCCGTTGTCGCCGGAAATCCCGCCCGCGTCATCCGCAATCTCAAAGATACATAAGGATAGCGGTAATTTTAGTTGAAGAAAAAACAAATTTCTTGTCATGGAAAATTCGTTTCTTTTGTCCTCCCGTCCTTTTGTATCAAAACACGATGTGAGATTATTTAGAATTGTAGTCGGGTGAATTTTTTGCATTTTTCTGCCGGAATGTTAGGTTTTCCGGAATTTTTAATCTAATTTTGTCATCATAATCAAAATAAGTCAACAATATGTCAGCTTTCAGCTTCAATCTGCATCATCACCACCACTTTCTCAACCGCTGAGGAAGCCGTGACATCATGCAGCATTGAAACCTGATGACATCTCGATACACGCCGGCTTCCGAAAACGGGGGTCGGCTACTTTTTTTAGATAATCATTAAAACTCTTACATAAATGGACAACAGACTTAGAATAGCGGTGCAGTCAAAAGGCCGCTTATATGACGAGACGATGGAGCTCCTTGCTGAATCGGGCATCAAACTCACCGCCGTCAAGCGCACACTTCTTGTGCCGGCGCGTAATTTCCCAGTTGAATTGCTCTTTCTACGCGATGACGACATACCCGAATCGGTAGCCAACGGCACAGCCGACATCGGCATCGTAGGACTTAACGAGGTGCTGGAGAAAGAGAAAGATGTGGAAGTTATAAAGCAGCTCGGATTCAGCCGGTGTCACCTGTCGCTCGCCATACCCCAGCATATCGACTATAACGGGTTGAGCTGGTTTAACGGCAAGAAAATCGCCACGTCATATCCGGTAATTCTGTCGAAATTTCTGAAAGACAATGCCATAAAAGCCGATATACATGTCATCACAGGTTCTGTGGAGATAGCACCGGGCATAGGGCTTGCCGATGCCATATTTGACATCGTATCGTCCGGTTCGACCCTCGTCAGCAACAATCTCGCCGAGGTGGAAAACGTGATGGAGTCACAGGCCGTGCTTATCAAGGCGGCAGGACGCACTTTGTCGGCCGACCGTCAGGAAACGCTTGACGAACTGCTGTTCCGCTTCAATGCCGTAAAGGCTGCCGACGGCAAGAAATATATACTCATGAATGTGCCGAAGGATAAGCTCGACGAGATTATCTCCATACTCCCGGGAATGAAAAGCCCTACAGTGCTTCCGCTCGCCAACGCGGAGTGGTGTTCCGTTCACTCCGTTTTAGAGGAGAAACGGCTTTGGGAAATCGTGGGCAAACTGAAAGCTGCCGGAGCCGAAGGAATACTTGCTCTCGACATCGAAAAAATGATACTTTAGAATTATGGACATCATAGAATACCCCTCCCGTGCCGACTGGGCATCCCTGTCGGTAAGGGCACTCGCCGAAGAAGCCGCCGAGGTGACCGAAGCGGTCGGCAAAATCATGGAAGATGTCGCCACACGGGGCGACGATGCCCTGCGCGACTATGAACGACGCTTCACGGGAGCCGACGTGAAGGAGCTGGAAGTGACCCGTGCAGAGCTTGACGAGGCTGATGCCGCTGTGTCGGAGGAACTAAAGGAGGCAATCGCCAAAGCTGCGGCAAATATCTCTGCATTTCACACCGCGCAGATTCCCCGTAGCGTGACAGTGGAAACCGCACCCGGCATCATTTGTGAACAACGCCCCGTACCTGTGAGCCGCATCGGGTTATATATCCCCGGAGGCAACTCCCCGCTCTTCTCGACCGTGCTCATGCTGGCGCTCCCCGCCAAGATAGCCGTATGTCCCGAGGTGGTGCTCTGTACGCCGCCGCGTCCCGACGGGTCAGTACATCCGGCGATACTATATGCCGCACATCTCGCCGGAGTCGACCGCATATTCAAGACCGGGGGCGCCCAGGCGATTGCCGCGATGACATTCGGCTCGGCATCAGTGCCGCGCGTCGACAAGATATTCGGACCCGGCAACCGCTATGTCACCGAGGCGAAGCAGCAGGCGGCGCGGCGCGGCGTAGCAATCGACATGCCGGCGGGACCGTCGGAAGTGCTCGTGATTGCCGACGGGAATGCCGACCCTCGCTTTGTTGCGGCTGACTTCCTCTCGCAGGCGGAACATGGACCCGACAGCCAGTCGATGCTGCTCACAACCTCCCCCGAACTCGCCCGCAAGTTGCCCGGAGTAATCGACGCCATGCTCGACACACTCCCACGCCGTGACATGATGCTGCGGTCGCTCAGCCACAGCCGCATAATACTCATGCACGATGATGACGAAATGATGGCGTTCAGCAACACATACGCGCCTGAGCATCTGATTATAAATCATGCCGATGCCGACACGCTTGCCGCCAAGGTAATCAATGCCGGGTCGGTGTTTCTCGGCGAATACTCCCCCGAAAGTGCAGGCGACTATGCTTCGGGCACCAACCACACCCTCCCGACCTCGGGCTATGCCCGCGCCTACAGCGGCGTCAACACCGACAGCTTCCTAAAACGCATAACCTTCCAGCGTCTTTCACCGGAAGGCATAAAATCGATAGGTAAAACCGTTGAAGTAATGGCGGAAAACGAAGACCTGATGGCTCACAAACTCGCCATGACACTGCGCATAGAAAAATTAACATCCAACAAATGACACACCCTCATGGACAAGACTATACAGCGGCTCGTGCGCCCCAACATACTCAATCTCGCCCCCTATACCTGCGCCCGCAACGAATACACCGGCGAGGCACGCGCCTGGCTTGACGCAAATGAAAATTCGCTTATCGACGGGCTCAACCGCTATCCCGACCCCCTACAACTGGAAGTCAAGAAGCGACTTTCGGAACTGCGCGGCGTACCCGCCGACAATATATTTCTCGGCGTGGGCAGCGATGAGTGCATTGACCTTTGCTATCGTGTGTTCTGCCGCCCCGGCAAGGATAATGTGGTGGCTATCGACCCTACTTACGGCATGTACAAAGTGTGTGCCGACATAAACGATGTGGAATACCGCGCCGTCGACCTCAATCCCGATTATTCCATCAATGTCGACCGGCTTCTTGCCGCGACCGACGACAACACCAAGGCAATCTGGATATGTTCCCCAAACAATCCCACGGGCAACGCTTTCCCTCTCGATACCATCGAGGAGATCGCGCGACGCTTCGACGGAATTACCGTGGTCGACGAGGCATACGTGGATTTTTCGCCCCTCGGGTCGATGGTGGCTCGTCTCGCCGCCTATCCGCGCATGATTGTGATGCAGACATTCTCTAAGGCATGGGCGGCAGCCGCCATGCGCCTCGGTATCGCCTTCGCGTCACGCGACATAATCTCGCTGTTCAACAACGTGAAATATCCTTACAATATAAATATACTCACCCAGCGCGAAGCGATTCGTCTGCTCGAAAACGCGCCTAAGGTAAGAGCAACTGCCGAAAGGCTTGTGGAACTGCGCAAAGCTCTTGCCGCAGAACTGCTGCGGCTCAACGCCGTGAAGGCGGTCTATCCCTCTGACGCCAATTTCCTGCTTGTGAAGGTCGACGATGCCAACAGCCTCTACGACTACCTGAAAGCGGAGGGTGTTATTGTGCGCAACCGCTCGCGCGTGAATCTCTGCGAGGGAGCATTGCGCATAACCGTAGGAAATCCTGACGAAAATTCACTTTTACTCGAAAAAATCAAGCAATATGGAGGCTGAGAAAAAACGCGCGCTGTTCATTGACCGTGACGGCACACTCATCGTTGAACCGCCGGTCGACTTTCAGGTCGACTCACTTGAAAAGCTCGAACTGATGCCGGGCGCACTGCGCGCCATGCACTTTATCGCAGGACATCTGCCTTATGAGCTTGTGATGGTGACCAACCAGGACGGTCTCGGCACCGACAGTTTCCCGGAGGACACCTTTTATCCCGCCCATAACAAGATGCTCAAAGCGTTTGCCAATGATGGCGTACACTTCGACGACATAATCATCGACCGTACATTTCCGGAGGAAAACGCCCCTACGCGTAAACCGGGCATCGCACTTCTCGGTAAATATCTCGACGGCTCCTACGACCTTGCCGGCAGCTATGTGATTGGCGACCGCCTGACCGATGCCATGCTCGCCCGCAATCTCGGTGCCAAGGCGCTGCTTCTGCGCGAACCTGACGAAAATCTGACTGCCGAAATCGAGCGTATGGGATTGTCAGACACCGTGGAGCTTGTAACCCCGTCATGGGACGCCCTATTGCCGGTGCTTCAGGGAGGTGTGCGTCACGCATCGGTACACCGTCACACTTCGGAGACAGCGATTGACATCGACATCAATCTTGACGGGTCAGGCAAAGCCGACATCTCTACCGGACTCGGCTTTTTCGACCACATGCTTGACCAGATTGCGCGCCACTCCGGCATTGACCTGTCAATAAAAGTGAAAGGCGACCTTCATGTCGACGAGCATCACACAATCGAAGATACCGCGATAGCTCTCGGTGAGGCGCTCAACAAGGCTCTCGGTGACAAGCGCGGGATAGAGCGTTACGGATTTGTCCTCCCGATGGACGACTGCCTATGCACCGTGGCTATCGACTTCGGCGGTCGTCCCTGGCTTGTCTGGGATGTGGATTTCCGCAGGGAATATATCGGCGACATGCCCACCGAAATGTTTCTGCACTTCTTCAAGTCGCTTTCCGACAATGCCCGCATGAATCTTTTCATCCGCGCCGAAGGCGACAATGAGCACCACAAGATAGAAGGCATATTCAAGGCACTTGCCCGAGCCATCCGCCAGGCGGTGCGCCGCGACCCCCTTCACTTCACCCTCCCGTCAACCAAAGGCACACTCTGACATCGCCACTGTTCAGTCAAAGATTTCCTTGAGGATTTCGAGTGAGTTCAGGCGCGTGAGCGACGTGTAGTGGGCGGTATAATAGTCGATGATGGCGGCGAGTATGCGGCGGCGCTGGTCACGGTTAAAGCGAAACATGCCGTAGTTCTCCCAGCTCATGCGCGAAAGCATGTACACCGCATCGGCATCCTCCCCGTCAAGAAACTTCCGGTGAAGCGGAGCGCTGTCGCGGAATGTACCGTCGAGCATATCAAACACCCTGCCACGACGGTAGGTCGACGTATCAGGCTCTATGCCGAGGAAACGCCCGAGGCGATAAAGAAAATGAATGGTGAAATTGGCGGTTTCCCCGGCAGAGGCGGCATCAAGGCGCGTCGCCGAGTAAGAAAGATAATTAAACAGCAGGGGGTCTTCAGGCGTTTCGCGAAGCACCACTCCGAGAAGTTCGGCAAGGAACAGTGCCACCGTGATTTTCACCGGATTGCCCGTGAGTCCCGGCAGCGGGATTGACTGCCTTACATCCGACATATTGGCAATCGACCCCCCGTGGCGGTAATTGGCGATACATTCAAAGAATGACATCGGCATGGTAATAGCCCTCTGCCGGCGCGCCTCGCGTGATGCCGTGGCAGGCACAAGCAGCGACACCCTGCCATCTTCAAGCGAAAAGGCGGTGAGTATGTTGTTGCGGTCATTATAACGGACCGTGTGGAGCGCTATGCAATGGAGTTGTTTCATGCCTGTGCAAAATTAACGGCTACCGGCGTGACTGCAAACTTTTTCTATGGCTAAATTACTCCGCAAATATTACTTTTATAGATTTAAGGCATAAAAATCGCCTGCAAAACCGATGAAAAAAACATAAAATGAGGTATTTGTGCAAAAATATTTGCGAGAAATAAAAAAAGTGCGTATATTTGCACTCGCTTTTGCACCAAGTGTGAAACCGGCCCATTCGTCTATCGGTTAGGACGCAAGATTTTCATTCTTGAAAGAGGAGTTCGATTCTCCTATGGGCTACCAATTTAAAGAATCATAACAACAAACAAAAGAAGTTTTTGTAATGGCAAATCATAAGTCATCTATTAAGAGAATCCGTCAGATTGAGTCACGTCGACTCCGTAACCGTTATTATGCAAAGACTGCACGTAACGCCGTGCGCCGTCTTCGCGCAATGACTGAGAAGACTGAAGCGGCAGAAGCTTACAAGAAGGTAAGCTCGCTCCTTGATCGTCTTGCAAGCAATGGCGCCATCTCCAAGAACAAGGCGTCAAACCTCAAGAGCAAGCTCGCCCTCCACATCAACAAGCTCGCCAACGCTTAATAGAGGGGCATACGATTCCTCCATTATGATGGAGGATTGGCTCACGGCCCATTCGTCTATCGGTTAGGACGCAAGATTTTCATTCTTGAAAGAGGAGTTCGATTCTCCTATGGGCTACCAAATCTCAACTTTGCTGATGAAAGCCACCGTTCCATTAGGGATGGTGGCTTTCTCGTCATATCTTCTGAACCCTAACTTTGTCACATTGTTATAAGTCTATATAACAACTAAAATTTTACGGTTATGAAAGACATTAAGAAACAAAAAGACGAGACCAAGCAGGGTTGCGGCAAACCGGGTATCCAGAGTGGAAAATATGAAACACCTGATGCCGAGGATGTAAAGCAAGAAGTAAAAGAGCTTAACAATATCGGTGCGCCGGGCAAAGAGTATTGATTTTTTGCGGTTTTGCCAAAAAGAGATATATTTGCCAAATGAAAAATAAGTTTACGATATGAAACTGAAAAATCTGACAGCGGCACTTTTGCTTGTCATGACATTTGGCTTTGCCGGGTGTAGCCGCGAAAAGCAGTTGCTCGACACAGTGCCTGCCGATGCCGCATCGGTAATGGTGCTTGATGCTGAAAAATTTACGGGCTACATGAATGGGAGTGCCTACGGCGGCTCTCTTTCCGCCGACGAGGTGCTCGACCGGTTTCTCCTAAGGGCTACTGACCGCAGCCGCAATGAACTGAAAACATTGCTCACGTCCGACGCCATCGACCGCAATATGATGGTCGAATTCAGCACAAAAGGCACCCGTACTTCGGTATTCGCCTCAATGAACGGAAACTTCTTCTATACCTTCATGATAAAGGATGTGGAGAAGTTTATCACAGGACTTGACGTAGGCTCCCCCACTGAAATAGGCGATTTTGCAGCCTATCAGCTTGAGGGGGCCGTACTGCTTGTCAAGGAGCGTCAGGGATGGATAACATGGGGCGATCCGGCAGCAGCAGCCAGCACCCTCGACACACAGCTCGATGTAGCGTCAAACACAGCGATTACGTCGGTCAAGGGGGTGGCGGAATATCTGGGCGATGATGACGGATTTCTACGCACCGCGATATCCATGGCACAGACCGGCGAACAGGGCTGGGTATGTGTTACAGCCGATATCGGCGATGCAGGTAAGGAACTCGAAGTTAATGCCTGCTATCTTGATCCATCAGGGAAGAAAGCCAAGATGGACAAATATCTGGAAGATATCGACACAGGGATGCTATCGTACACCACCCCTTCCGATATGATAGTTATGGCTATCGGCATAAAGCATGACACCGACTGGGAAGGGCTTATCAATTATTGTCAGGCGATATACCCTCTGGACTCGCAGCAACGCGCCGCACTTGCCCTCGCGCTTCCTTACTTGAAGCGTATTGACGGCACACTGCTCGTGGCTGCGGGAGCGACAGTAGACCAACGCCTCTCACGCCCCGATTTTTCAAATGATGTGAATTTTGTAGTGGCTGTCCAGGTCGACAAAAACCAGGCGAAGGCTACACTCAAGGATTTTGCCGGAGTTGCATCACTACTCGGCGTACCGATGATTGAAAAGGATGGCGGTTATATACTTCAGGCACGAGGCATGGCACCTGTCACGCTGAAGATTGTCAACGGCTCCACCATCGTGCTTGCCAACCGCGGGCTTGAACAGCTTGGCAACGATGCCGCGTTAAAAGTAATGAGCGACAACGCCTTCGGACTGTGGGCAAACATCCCCGATGCTGCCGGAGAATCGATTTATGGAGGAAGAGGATTCCGGCTAACCATGGAACTCGACGATGATTTTGAGACCGACTTTTCATTCAACGGCTCTGACGCACCCATATTGGAACAGCTTTCAGCCATCGTAGCCGCCGATACCGACGAGCGTCCCGCCGAAACAGCCGCCGATGACTACAGCTCTACCCCCGGCTTCACACCGATTGACACAATCAGGTAATGAGGCTCGACACTATACAACTCCGTGACGCGCTGCCATGTGTGTTCCGGGGTGCAGAAATGGAGCCGCCCGTAAACGGCTCCCAGATATGGCTTCATGACGTCACCTTCACAAGAGGTGGCGTCTACATGATTGAGGCGGAATCAGGCACCGGCAAGTCCTCATTATGCAGCTATATCTATGGCAACCGTCATGACTATACCGGCAGCATTCTGTTCAACGGCAAGGATATCCGGAATTTTTCCGTGAAAGAATGGTGTGAACTCCGTTGCCGTCATATCGCGCTCCTGCCGCAGGAGATGCGCCTCTTTCCGGAACTTACCGCGATGGAAAATATCGAGATAAAAAACCGGCTCACAGGGTGCAAGAGCCGTGAGGAGATACTTGCCATGCTCGACCGCCTTGAGATTGCCGGAAAGGCTGATGTGCCCGCTTCCCGCCTTTCCATAGGTCAGCAACAGAGAGTCGCGATTGTAAGGGCTTTATGCCAGCCGTTTGACTTTCTGCTTCTCGATGAACCGGTGAGCCATCTCGATGCGCGCAACAATGCTGTCGTGGCATCGATTGTCGCCGAAGAGGCGGCGAGTCGTGACGCAGGGGTGATTGCCACCTCGGTAGGCTATGCCATCGCTCTTGAAGTGACCCGGAAATATTCATTGTAATTGTAACCTATTCCGATTATGAAAAATATGGTGTGGAGGCTTCTCCGCCGCAATATAAGTGCCGGACAACTTACCGGATATGCGCTTGCCAATTTCGTAGGACTCACTATAGTGCTTACCGCCTTGCAGTTTTACCGCGACGTCACTACCGTGTGGGATGACGACGACTCTTTCATGACCCGTGACTATACCGTAGTGTCACATAAAGTGACAGGACTGGGATCGCTTACCGGCAGCAGCGAGGGATTTTCGGAGAGCGACATTTCCGATTTGCAATCGCAACCCTGGGTGAGACGCGTCGGCGCGTTCACCGCCTCGGCTTATAATGTGTCGGCATCGGTCGACATGGGCGGACGTGGCATGTCGACCGCACTTTTCTTCGAGTCCATTCCCGATGAATTTTTTGATTCGCTTCCAGCTGACTGGACTTTTGACCCGGCTAATCCGGTAATTCCCGTCATTCTAAGCAAGGATTACCTGTCGCTCTACAATTTCGGATTTGCATCGTCGCGCGGACTTCCGCAGCTGAGTGAGGCGATGATCGGGATGGTGCCGTTGCGTGTGTCAGTTAGCGGCAACGGGCGGCAGCAGTGGTTTCCGGCGCGCATAGTCGGATTCTCGTCACGCCTCAACACTATTGCGGTGCCGGAGCAATTCATGGAGTGGGCTAACGCGCGTTTCGGCGAAGAACCGGTAGCCGACCCGTCACGCCTTATCGTGGAACTGAGCCGCCCCGGCGATCCCGCGATAAAGGAATATATGGCAGCTCATGACTATGAAATGTCGGGTGACAACACCGACAGCGGAAAGGCATCATATTTCCTTACCGTGGTAACAGGAGTGGTGGTTGCCGTGGGGGGCGTTATAAGCCTCCTGTCATTCTTCATCCTCATGCTTAGCATATTCCTCCTGTTGCAAAAAAACCGCGACAAGCTACATGACCTCATGTTGCTCGGCTACTCCCCCGCAGCAGTGTCACGTTACTACGTCACAATTGTAGTGGCTATCAACGCCGGGGTACTGGTACTCGCCATCATTGCCATGCTCGTCGGGAGAGCGATGTGGCAGACCCCCCTGTCTCGCCTCGGCATTGAAGCGTCATCGCCATGGATGGCAATTCTTACCGGTGTGGTGATAATAGCCTTAATCACAGCCGTCAACCTCACGGCAATACGCCGCGCCATGCGCCGCTACTTCTGAAATCTGACTAAAAACTGAAATCTGACAACTGAAATCTGAAATCTGACCACTCAAATCCCATGAAAAAAGTGCTTCTTTTCCTGTTTCTCGCCCTCTTGACCACCTCGGTCAATGCCGTCGCAAGCGATGACCTGAGTGCCGATGTAGCAAAAATCCTCAAGATGGACCTTTCCCATGAGGAGAGGACCGACAGCGCATTCACCAGAGTGTGTGAATACAATTCCGGCAACCTCGGCAGGGAATCGTTCATCACCTGTGAGAAAGTGCTGAAAGAATCCATCATACCTTACGCGGAGCGTCACGATGTGTCGCCCGTATTAAAAGCGCGTATCTATGATGAATTTGCCCAGTTTATGATTCGTCAGGGGCGTGACCGCGTGGATGAAGCGAGGGAGTGTCGCGACAAGGCTCTTGCTTATGCCCGGGAAGCGGGCGACTGGTATTGGATCGGCAGGGTTATCGACCATCAGGCGACCACGGAGATAAATATCGGCGACCCCACAAAGGGGTTCAGTCTTTCGGAAGAAGCAATCGCGGCATATAAAAAATCGCCGCACGACACCGACAAGTTCATTATACGTCTACACTACCTGCAGGCGATAGTGTACCTACAGCTGACCGACATGGAAGGGCTTGCCAAGGTAATTGAGGCAATGAGGAAATTTGCCGGTGAGGCACGTGCAGAAAATGAGCCATACATACTCTATAATCTTTACTCCGTCTGCGAGGCATACTACGGCACACTTGCCGAGGCTTCAAAGGGAAAAGAGCGCAAGGCTTATCTCGACTCCCTCAACCGGTATTCGCTAAGGTCAATCCAAATCATTGAGGCATCACCCGATATATGGCACACCACCTCAGTCAACCAGTCATGGAACTACTACAACCGTGCAGTGATGTTTCTCAACACAGATGAAATCTACAACATGGACTCCGTGCTCTACTATTGTGACAAGGCTCTGAATGTCAATCATCACGGGAAAACCGACCCCGTACAGGAAGTCAGGATTTCGGTTGCGTCACTGATTGCGGAGGGCTGGATGAAGCAGGGCAACTATACCAAGGCGAAAGAGATACTTCTCTCCACCCTAAAGGAACTTGATGAAGCAAAAGTAATCAACAATCTCATCATCGACAAAGCCGAGCTGTACAAAAACCTGATTTCAATCGCGCGGGAGAGCGGCAACTACAAAGATGCCTATGAATATGCCGAGGCTCTCTCGAAAGTTGAGAAAGAGCGCTATTCCGAGGAGCGTACCAAGGCAATCAAGGAACTGGAAATCAAATATGAGACTCAGGAGACACGTCTTGCCCTCGCCGAGAGCGAGGCGAGCCGCGCCTCGACGCTTATGTGGCTGTTCGCGGCAACCGGACTCCTGTTGCTCGCTGTCGTGATATTTGTCATCTATGCCACGCGCCAGAAGCGTCGCCGACTGCAACGCGAAATGGAGTTTGCCAACCTCCGCGCCGACATCGGGCGTCAGCTTACACGCCAGTATGTCGAAGGGCTCGAAAACGAGCGTGAGCGAATGGCACGTGAGCTTCACGACGGTGTGTGCAACGACCTTCTGGCAATACGCATGAACATCAATTCCGGCAAACCGATTGAAAATACCGCCGCACTGATCGACAACTGCCGCGAGGCGGTGCGCCGCATCTCCCATGAGCTGATGCCGCCGGAGTTTGCCTACGCCACCCTTGACGAGGTAGTGCGCTTCTACATTGCAAAGCAGGCAGAAGCCAACGAGGGTAAAATCACGTTTGTCTACGATTCATCGGCAGAGGGCAATGCCTGGGATGCTGTCCCCGATGCCGTCTGTCTGGAAGTTTACCGCATCGTCCAGGAGGCGGTAGGTAACGCCGTGAAACATTCGGGCGCGAACGACATCTCCGTCGCGCTTCATCTTACGACACAATCGCTCGATGCCGTAATAAGCGACAACGGCACATACAAATCAGCGGGAAAGAAAGGTCTCGGTCTCGAATCGATACGCCGCCGTGCCAACTCCATCAACGGCACCGTCACAGTCGACACCGACGACACCGGCACCAAAGTCACCCTCCGCTGCCCCTCTGACATCTGACAACTGACAACTGACAACTGACAACTCCTTTCCCCGCACCACGGAGGGTGTTGCAAAACCGCCAAGATGTAGGGACGTGCCTTTGGCACGTTTGCGTAACGCGTTGATTCCCAGCTTACATCGCAAAGCGATGTCCCTACATTGAGGGCAAAACATAGTTTTGCAACATCCTCCCTACGGCTACGCGCTCTATCTCCAAAACTGACAAATCCTTTCCCCGTCAGGGGATAATCCATTTGTAGCCGTCGGTTGAGCGAAGCGATACCGACGGAAAGCGGGCCAATGCGCGGATGTTTCCGTAAGGAATCATCATGGAGCGCGGTTGATGATTCCCTGCGGGAAACATTCAAAAGGGGAGCCAACATTCCGGTGGTATCGCTGCGCTCAACCACCGGCTATTTATGGATGATGCCCTAAGGGCAACGACTCTCTCGCATCGCGGCCGCCCTCCCAGACAATGTCACTAACTAAAGGCGCAAGAGCTATAAATCCCCGCAAGGGGATTCATTTCGTTAACCGCGGGTAATGCCGAAGGCATACCCGTGGCTCAAGGGTCTCTCCCTGTATCTCAACCCCGAAGCGGGTTGTATAGTGTGGTAGGGCTTGCGTTCCACGGGTGCCCCATTCGGGGCTACCCGCGGTTATCACTATTTTGCCCATTCCGGGCAAAATCCTTAAGTTAGTGACATTGCCCTCCCGGACACCCCTACAGCTACCCATGGGTAAACTCAAAATAACTTTGTCGCTTTTGACCTTCTGTCCCTTTGTATCCTTTCTGAAAACTGAAATCTGAAAACTCAAAACTGACAACTTTTTTAACACTTTCCGCCCTAAAAACTACGGAATTCCGTAATTGACTGATATTCATGAGCGGTGTAACTTTGCATTGATAATATAGTGCAAATAAAATCATCCTTATCATGAAACAGGTATCTATCACCCTGATTGCCCTTGCGATGAGCTTCGGGCAATTCCATGCGAGCGCGCGCACTGATCTTCTTAGAGAGACATTCCAAAATGTGAACGGCGACCCTGAGAATCTTGTGACGCTTGACGAGAGCCAGCTTGACAATCCGACCGGCTGGACCTTTACCGACGCATACGCCGGTCCCGGCTATGTAGTAATCAAAAAAGGCGGCACTGTCACCACTCCCCCTGTTGCCGGAGTAAGCGGTAACGCGGCATTCTATTTCGAAGTACGACCCTGGGAGGACCCGACAGGCAAAAATCCGGTCGACTGGGAGAACATCAAGCCTCATGCACTCTCCATAACAAACGGTGAACTTTCCACCTATGAATTTGACGGAATGACGACAATGGGTTCATACTGCATTTACGACATCACTCCCGAAACCCGCATCACCCTCACCGCCTCCTACGACATGATGCTCTCCGGGGTAGGAATCTATTATGGAGATAATGAAAACGGGTCTATGGTGACAAGTGACTTCACAAAATTCTCCCATGAAAGCGGCGACTATTATTCACCCTTTGACCTGGTGCTAACCCCTACCACCGGCTCGCTCTGCTATGACGATGGCAAGCACAATATCCTCGTATATACGCTTGACGGCTCCGCCCCTGTGCGCACATCGACGCGCTATGACGGCACTCCGATACACATCGCGGCAACAACCACCGTCAGGACCGCCACCATCTTCGGCGACGGTACTATGTACACCGACACCCAACGCGTCTACAATTTCCCGCAGCCTGAAACACCCGAGATTCCCGCAGCAACCTATAATGTGACCGTCACCCGACCGGGCAGTCTCAAGTCGCAGCTTCTCGACCTTGATGCCGATGAGATAAACGGTCTTGTGCTTAACGGAAAAATCAACGGCGAGGACCTGAAATATCTTGCCTCATCGGAGGGCAGGACGGCAAAAATCACATATCTCGACCTTGAAGATGTGACATTTGAATATGACGGCTCAGTATATCGCACCGAGGTGTATGTGCCCGTAGGCATGGGTACCGTAACCACCTACAATTACTATCTGAGCGAGACAAACTACACTGAACACCGCTCCACAAGTCCCACGTCGCAGGTTTACGATTGTTACAGCAACAACCTTGCGTCGGCTTTCACCGGCGAATCCAATGTGAAGCGCGTAGTGGTGCCGAAAGTGCTGACCTCAATCGGATCCGGCGCTTTCTCCGGCGTCACGATGGCTACGTTGCCGGAAGGCATAGAGGAAATAGGCGCTTTCGCCTTCAGCTCATGCAGCAATGTCAACCTTCCCGTATCGATAAAGAAAATAGGTGCATACGCTTTTGGCGAGAATCTTATCAAGCCGGAAATCGACCTACCCAACCTGGAATATCTTGACGACGGTGCCTTTAAGGGAGCAAAAATCGTGAAATTCAATTTCAACGATAAGCTAAAACACTTAGGCAAAGAAGCCTTTGCCGGCACAATGATTGAAGAGGCTGTGTTCACCTCTCCGGTCGACACTATCCCCGAATCACTCTTCTCCGGCTGTAAATTCCTTACCAAGGTAGATATCACCGGCAACGTGAAGGTAATCGGCAGTCAAGCATTCTATATGAGCAATAATATCGAAACTTTCTCGATACCGCAGACTGTGGAGTCAGTGGGTGTCGACGCAATCCCCGACTATCTTCTCCCCGCTCCGGAAAACGGCATAGTCTATATAGGCAAAGCCGCTTACAAGCGCACCGAGAACCTGACCGAGTGTACCATCAAGGAGGGCACCGTATCCATCACAGACGGATTGTTCCGTGGCTCTGACCTTGCAAAAATCACCTTGCCTGCATCGCTTAAGACTATCGGCAACGGTGTGTTTGCATGGACAAAACTGACTTCCACACCCGACATGCCCGGCGTGACACGCATCGAGGATGACGCATTTGAATATTGCCCGGAACTCGGCAGGGTGACAATCCCCGAACAGGTGGAATATGTCGGCTTCGCTTTCCGTGGCTGTGACGCCCTGTGGAACCTTACCTACAACGCCATTGACGCCGAATGTCCTTACGGCGTAAGCCCGCGCGACCTTGAAAGAATCGTGATAGGCGACAAGGTGCGCCGTCTGCCGAGAGGCATCTACACCAACAATACCAATGTCACCGAGGTGATTTTGCCTGCAAGCGTCGAGATTCTTGAACCGATGGTATTCGCCGGATGCTCCAATCTTGAATATGTGCGTCTTTCCGACAATATCACGACTATTTCCGAGCTTGCTTTTGAAAGATGCTATGCGCTTTCCGACATTCACTGGCCTGCAAAACTGACTACGGTAGGTAGAAGTGCGTTTGACCACTGTACTTCGCTGACCACCATCTCATTGCCGGAGGGTACGGAGAAGGTTGACTCTTACGCATTCGGGTATTGCAGCAATGTGACTACACTCTATATCGCCTCCACGATAACTGAACTTGTACAGGGTGCTTTCACCTTTGACAATCGCGACAGGTCGACCGTGATAACCGCTACCGCAACAGAGCCTCAGGATTATGAGTGGGAATGGTATTATATAGGCAATCCCACCGTGAAAGTGCCTGCTGCAAGCATCGAACGATATAAATCCCATCCCAGATGGGCATACTGTGAAAACATCATCCCGATCGAGGAGATTTCTGCTCCCGTTGAGACCTCCTCGACCTCTTTTGACTCCGGCATCGACGAGGACACCGACCTTTCCGATACAGTGATAGGCGACGTATATGTCACCGTGGGTGAAGAAGACGGCTATGACCCGACCGACGGAAGCATCACACTCAACTCGACAATGGATGAGGAATATATCGAGGCAATCGGCGACATGGCACCCGGACAGTCTGACCTTGCCAACCGTTTCAACGGTCTCGTAGTCATGGTCAACGCCGGTACCGGCACCATCACAATCAACTGCCTTACTCTCGGCGAAAACCGGCTCAACGTCAAGATAGGAACAGCCGAACCGGAAGTATATACGCGCGACTCGAAGGGTGACATAACCGTTGACTACAGCGTTACCGAACCTACCTATGTCTACATCTACGGCACTTCAGCCTCAGCCACTCCCGCACGTGTCCGCGCAAAGGCACCCGCGCAGTCAGGCAACTGCATCAAAATTTACTCGGTCGACGTCGACCCGACAACCGTAGGCATTGATGGAGTAGGCGAAGACAAGGTGAATGAGAGCGAGATTATCGGTATCTATAACCTTAATGGTGCGAAGGTAAGCAATCCTGCAACCCCCGGCATCTACATCGTAAGACGCGCCGACGGCACCACCGCCAAGATCGCCATCAAATAACCCGCCTCCAAAATCTGACCCCCAGGCGCTGTGCCAAAATTGGCACAGCGCCTTTTTATCACCAATCCCTCAGCTGCGCCCTGACAGCTGAATTGCACGCCATTGTAGGGGCGAGTGGAAGCTAAATGTCACTAACTTAAGCAGAAGAGCCATAAATCCCCGAAAGGGGATTCATCTCGTTATCCGCGGGTAATGCCGGAGGCATACCCGTGGCTCAAGCTCCTCTCTCCTTGGTTCAACCCCGGAGTGGGTTGCATAAACGCTTTATTAGCATATATTTATGCAACCCGTTTCAGGGTTGCATTGTTGTGGGGGTATCGCTTTCCACGGGTGCCCACTTCGGGGCTACCCGCGGCTAACTCCATCTTGCCCATTCCGGGCAAAATCCTTAAGTTAGTGACATTGAGTGGAAGCTCGCCCGCCACCGACAACTCCTTTCCCCGGCAGAAGATAATCCATCCATGCATCGCGGGCGACCTCCCGGTCGCCCCTACAGCTACGCAATATTTTTTCACAGGATGTAAGGCGGTGGTAAAGTCCAAATAACTTTGTCGCTCCTGACCTTCTGTCCATCTGTATCATCTGAAAACTGAAATCTGACAACTGACGACAACTAAAAAAGAGGTGATGACCGCCATAGCCTTTGGCGTCATCACCTCAAATATTGTATTAGGTTTTGAACCGTGATTGCGGCGATTTCAGCCGCTGGCGTATGGAATTAAGATTCCTATCATCAGTTCTTTGTTTCTTTGCCTATAAAACGAAATGGCACCCGTTATTGTTTATCTGACAATAGTTAAAACATGATTTATGCGACCGATATCCCATAAAATCCACCTCTTCCTGTCAATCCCGTTCGGGTTGCTCGTGACATTAATATGTGCCACAGGGGCAATGCTTGCGCTGCAGGATGATATCATCAGATTTCTGAATCTCGACTACTATTATGTAGGACATAAGGGCACGAAGCCGCATGACCTGGATGTAATAGTGAAAAAGGTGATGGATACTGTTCCCGATTCAATAAGGATAGCCGGAGTGGAAATAAGTGCCGACCCACGCTGTTCCTATAGAGTGAAACTCTCGGATGCCGACAAGTCGACGGTGTTTGTCGACCAATATACGACCGAGATACTCGGTACACGTGGTGAAACCAGATTTTTCGCCAAGGTAAAACAGTTGCACCGCACACTTCTCGACTCACGCCCTACAGAAGGCACACTGTTTCACGGCAAATATATCACCGGAATAACAGCGATTGCATTTATTGCAATAATTATCACCGGGCTGCCGATGTGGCTTCCTGCAAGGCACCAAAGCATACGCAAGACTCTTTGTCACCCCATGCGTTCGGGATGGAGAAGAGTCAACAAAGTATTGCATGGAACCACAGGCACATTTGCAAGCATTTTCTTACTCACAATGGCATTGACCGGACTAACGTGGTCATTTCAATGGTACAGGATAGCGTTTTACAATCTTTTTGGTGCTACCGCCTCCGTGCAAAATCATCCCGCACATATCGACGTGCTGCCCGACGACCCACGGCTGAGCGAGGAGATATTGCACGGGTGGAAACACGCGTTCAAGCATCTTGAAGCAGCTGAAAACGGATATGACGTTGTGGCATTATCGCCTCACGAGGCTTTTGGATATTATCTCTCCAACGGCAATACGAAGGCGCGTGACTATTATCTGTTTGACAACAACGGCGAGATAAAAAACACCAAGTATTACCGCGATGCAAAACCCGATACAAAACTACGGGGCTGGATTTACTCGGTTCATACAGGCTCATTCGGGGGAATCGTCACGCGCATAATTTGGGCGCTCGCGGCATTTACCGGCGCACTGCTGCCGATAGGCGGCTATATTATATGGTGGAGACGCATCACTCGGCGACGCGGCGCGCACCGATGTAACGACGGCTGTAATAAGGCTCGGATGAGTGACTCTCGGTGATGCCGGAGCTACATGCCGAGTGGATGAAATGAAACGACTTGCCATCGTCGCCCACGCGGGTGACGATACCTACATGACCGACACGGCTTGTGCCTCCGCGGCTGCCGCCGAAAAACACCAGGTCGCCGGGCTGAAGGCGGTCACGCTCTATTGACACGCCCTGACGGTACTGGTCGCGCGACGACGCGCCAAGTGTCATGCCGAACTGGCGGAATACATAGCCGGTAAAACCTGAACAGTCAAAACCCTTCGGGGTCTTTCCGCCACGGCGGTAACGAAGACCGGTGAAAGTGCGCGCATAGTCGAGAAGGTCGGCGACAAATTCGGGCGTCTCGTCGGCTTGTGCCGACTTCAGGCGGAACTCCGTGGAAAGTTCCGGAGTCCAGCTGTTGACCGATGCAAGGTCAAGCGAGGATATATTTGGTGTTGACTCAAGTGGTGAAACTGCATTAAGAGGCATAGCAAAAGCACTCAGCATAATCACCCCCGTCAACAGGCGGGTAATCAAATTCTTCATTAATATGATGTAGTATCTTTATGGTTAAGGTTATAGAAATCTACCATTACAAAGATACCGAATAATCATATCATTTCATAATCCGATGCCCCGGATTTCAATAAATTTCACATTTATTTTAATGTTTTTCGCTTCTTAAGTTCTTCAGTCGACTCCCAACGGTATAATTTGTCGCTCGGGCGTATCTTCTTGTCGACCTTTATCGAGAACCTGTCACCTTTCACGGCGCGCTTCACCGGCTTCAGGTCAACGCGTATCTCATCGACCGTCATGATTATCGCACCCGTGGTGGGACCCGTAATCACTATCTCGTCGCCGACATTCAATTCCCCGCTCTCCATAAGAAATTCAGCGACACCGATATTGCTGAAATATCTCACTCCTTTTGCCGCATATACCTTCGTACGGGTTGCTGAAGAGCCATATTTTGAGGTCCACTCGCCGAGACGCTGACCCAGATAATAGCCGTTCCAGAAGCCACGGTTAAAAATACTATTGAGACGGTCATCCCATCCCGCAATCAGTTCCTCGGAATAAGTACCGTCAATCACGGCGTTGATAGCCTCATTGTAACACTCTACGGCAATCTTCACGTACTCCGGACCACGCGCCCTGCCCTCGATTTTGAATACCCTTACCCCGGCATCAATCATCTTATTAAGGAAATGAATGGTCTTGAGGTCTTTCGGCGACATGATGTACTGGTTTTCCACATCAAGTTCCTCACCGGTCTCGCGGTCACGCACCGTGTAACTGCGGCGACATATCTGGGTGCAGGCACCGCGGTTGGCGCTTGAATTCAGTTCGTGAAGGCTCAGATAGCATTTACCCGACACCGCCATGCATAGTGCCCCGTGGCAAAACATCTCTATCTTCACCGGCTCTCCATGAGGACCGGTTATTCCCTGTTCCATAATCTGACGGTGGATTTCCCCCACGCGGTCGAGGTCAACTTCGCGCGCAAGGACAACCACATCGGCATACTGCGAGTAAAATTTCACCGCCTCGATATTGGTCACGTTGACCTGGGTCGATATATGCACCTCCACACCGACAGAACGCGCATACAGGATGGCGGCGACATCGCTCGCTATAATGGCGGTGATACCGGCTTCGCGGGCGGCGTCGATTATCGCATGACATTTCTCTATGTCATCGTCATATATCACGGTGTTGACCGTCAGATAGGTCTTTACTCCATGCTCGTTACAGGTAGCGGCTATGGCGCGGAGGTCGTCAAGAGTGAAATTATTGGATGAACGTGACCTCATGTTAAGTCCCTCGACACCGAAATATACGGCATCAGTGCCCGCTTCAATCGCCGCGTGAAGCGATTCATAGCTCCCCACCGGAGCCATTATCTCGAAATCAGATCTTTTCATGACGGCAAAGTTACAAAATAATCCCGATGCATCCACAAAGTCAGTGGAGTGCACCGGGATTTATAACGCGAAAATGAGAGGGATTTAGAATATCATCTTCTCAATCATATACACGCCCACACCGGCGAGATATCCGAGAAGCGCAAGCCATGTGAAATTTTTGAGATACCATCCGAAGCTGATTTTCTCGATACCCATGGCAATGACTCCGGCAGCTGAGCCGATTATAAGCATACTGCCGCCTACACCCGCACAGTAGGAAAGAAGTTCCCAGAATGTTCCGTCAATCACAAAATTGGCGGCATAGCCCACCGAAGCGGGGTCGGCAACGGGATACATGCCCATTACACCGGCAACAAGGGGCACATTGTCGACAATTGACGAGAGCACACCGAGAAGCACGTTGATGATATAGACATTATGGATTTTCTCGTCGAGCACACCCGCCATCCATGAAAGGATACCGGTCGACTGAAGCACTGCGACCGCCATCAGGATACCGAGGAAAAACAGGATAGACGGCATGTCGACACGTGATATAACTTTCGGTATGCGGTGTTCTTCAGCCTTTTCAAGCATCTTGGAATTATAGAATACCTCGGTGAACACCCACAGGAATCCGAGCACGAAAAGTATGCCGATAAACGGCGGCAGATGTGTTATAGACTTGAACACCGGCACAAAGATAAGTCCGCCCACGCCGAGATAGAATATCGTGCGCTGTTCCCTCGGGGTAATGTTGGCATTGCCCGCGGCTGTCGCCCCTATCGGCTCCAGCTGCCCCTTGAGGCGGCTCGACACGATGGCAAGCGGTAGTATCATCGATACAAGACTCGGTATAAGTATATATTTTATAAGCGCGATTGAAGTCACATTGCCCTTTACCCAGAGCATGATGGTGGTTACGTCACCGATCGGCGACCACGCGCCGCCGCTGTTTGCCGCTATCACAATAGAGGCTGCGAAAAGCCAGCGTTCCTTGGGGTCGGTCACCAGTTTACGCAGTAGCATAAGCATCACGATAGTGGTGGTAAGGTTATCAAGGATAGCCGACATGAAGAATGTGCAGAAGCCGATTATCCACAACAGTTTACGTTTCTCTCTGGTAGTTATCCTGTCGGTGATTATACGGAATCCTCCGTGCACATCTATAAGCTCGACGATTGTCATCGCGCCGATAAGGAAAAGAAGTGTCTGGCAAATATCGCCGAGATGCTCGATAATATCGACATTGAGCACATACTCGAGCGCCTGATGACCGACACTCTCATTGGCGAGAGAAGGATGTTCGGCGACAAACCGCTGGAAATGTTCGCCCGATGCCACAGGCACAATCGATTCGGCTCCAATCGCATAGATAATCCATAGAATCATGCCCAGCAGAAGTGCCGAGGCGGTCTTGTCTATCTTCAGCGGATGTTCAAGCGCGATGGCTATGTATCCGACAACAAAGATAATTAGCAAAGTTGTAATCATTGCAGGATAGTGATTTGATGGTAAGTAAATAAGGTAATTAATTTTTCGCGGTGCAAAGTTAAGCAGAATTCCCCGAACCGCGCACCTATTTATAAAAAATTATCATTTATGTATAACAGTAGCCTTCAATTTTTGATAATCGGGGGAAATGTGTTAAATTTGGGAAGAAATCTTAGACCTGCTCACATGAGGACATCATTATCACTTCTCGTTATCGCTATCTGCGCGCTCGTAGCAACGGGTGCCGAACAGTTTGTAACCTTTCAGCCTGCCGGTGACAGCCCCTTTGCCGTTGTCGAAAACGCAAAGCCGGTCGCAATCTATGTAGACCCGGCTGCTGATGAAGCCGTAAAGATTGCCGCCCGGTCACTCGCCGCCGATTTCGCGAGGGTTACAGGCACAGAGGCAATTCTCGCCGATACGCCACAGAATGTGGGTATAATTACAGGCACGATAGGCAATCCCCTCATCGACCGCCTCATAAAAGAGAAGCGCATCGACGGCAAAGAGCTTAAAGGAAAGCGCGAAAAATACCTACTTCAGGTAATCGACAACCCCGCCGAAGGCATTGACCGCGCACTTGTCATTGCCGGAAGCGACCGTCGCGGTACTGTCTACGGCATCTACGAGCTGTCGCGGCAAATGGGTGTGTCGCCGTGGTACTGGTGGGCTGATGCGCCGGTCACTCACCGTGACAATGTGTATGTGACTCCAGGAGTATTCACCGACGGCGAACCTGCCGTGAAATATCGCGGCATATTCCTCAACGATGAGGCGCCATGCCTCACAAGCTGGGTGAAAAATCATTACGGCACGTCGTATGGCGACCACCGTTTCTACGCCGATGTGTTCGAACTGCTTCTGCGCCTGAAAGCCAACTTCATGTGGCCCGCGATGTGGGGATGGGCATTTTACGCCGATGACCCCGAAAACTCGGCGACAGCCGACCGCATGGGTATAATAATGGGTACGTCACACCACGAGCCGATGGGGCGCAACCATCAGGAATATGCGCGTCACCGTGACCAATACGGTGCATGGAACTATAACACCAACAGCAAAAATCTCGACCGTTTCTTTGCCGACGGCATCCGCCGCCTTAAAGACACGGAAGATATCGTGACCATCGGTATGCGCGGCGACGGCGACGAGGCTATGGGCGATGCCACCGACATCGAGCTGATGGAGCGCATCGTGGCAAACCAGCGCAAGATAATCGCCCGCGAGACCGGAAAAAATGCAAAGGAACGTCCCCAGGTATGGGCTCTCTACAAGGAGGTGCTCGACTATTACGACGGCGGTATGCGTGTGCCCGACGACGTGATAATGCTCTTATGCGATGACAACTGGGGCAATGTACGCCGCCTTCCTGATGCCAAGGAACGCCAGCATCCCGGCGGATGGGGAATGTATTACCATGTGGATTACGTGGGTGCGCCCCGAAACTCGAAATGGATCAACGTGACTCCGGTACAGAACATGTGGGAACAGCTGAAACTCACTTACGACTACGGTGTCGACCGCCTATGGATACTTAACGTGGGCGACCTCAAGCCTATGGAATATCCCATCACTCTTTTCCTCGACATGGCGTGGAATCCCGACTCGATTACCGTGAATAACCTCAAGGACCATACACGCGACTTCTGCCGCGCCCAGTTTGGTGACCGACATGCCGACGAGGCTGCGCGCATCATCAATCTATACAGCAAATACAACGGGCGCGTCACACCGGAAATGCTCGATGCATCGACCTACAACATCGCTACCGGAGAATGGAAACAGGTAGCCGATGACTATGCCCGTCTCGAAGTCGAGGCACTGCGTCTGTACCTTGACATGGAGCCTGAATACCGCGACGCCTACCGCCAGCTCGTACTGTTCCCGGTACAGGCTATGTCAAATCTTTACGAAATGTACTATTCACAGGCGATGAATCGCTACCTTTACGCGCAAGGTGACCCGGAAGCCGACCGCTATGCCGACAACGTAGAACGCTGTTTCACACGTGACGCGGAACTTTGCCGCCAATACAACGAGGATATCGCCGGTGGCAAATGGCGCGGCATGATGACCCAGAAACATATAGGATACACGTCGTGGAACGACAATTTCCCCGCCGACATCCTCCCCGAAGTGAAGCGCATCGGCGATGACTCCCCGAAAGGCGGCTACACCTTTGCCGCCGGTGACAAAGGCTATATTGCCATCGAGGCTGAACACTTCAACCGCGCCACTGATGCCCCGGCGACATCGTGGACAGTAATCCCCGATATGGGCACGACTCTAAGCGGCATAGCAGCCATGCCTTACACCACCGACCCCGCAGGCGCATCGCTCTCCTACCGCATGATGCTCCCCGACTCGGTATCCACCGTAAATGTGACCGTGGTAGTCAAGTCGACCCTCGCCTTCAAGAATCGCGAAGGACACCGCTATACCGTAGGTTTCGATGGCACCGAACCTGCTACCGTCAATTTCAACGCCAACCTCAACGAAGCCCCCGAAAATATCTATGACGTATTTTATCCCACAGTGGCGCGCCGTGTCGTTGAAAGCAAAGTACCTCTTGATGTGACGCGTGATGCCGACGGCTATTCCGTACTCACTCTCGCGCCGCTCGATCCCGGGGTGGTGTTTGAGAAGATAGTTGTGGATTTCGGAGGATATGAGCCGTCGTATCTCCACGGCACGGAGTCGCCTAAATCACGCTAAGAGTCGTTAACATTATTGTCGAACCGGCTCTTAACCTGCTCCGCAAAGCCCTATTCTTGATTTTTTTGAGTAACTTTGCGGCGATATGTTGTTGACACAGCCTGACCACAGTCATCGCCGCATAGTTTCGGTGGGAATGTTTGACGGAGTCCATGAAGGACACCGCGCACTGCTTCGCGACCTGCTCGACAAGGCAGCCGAACTTCATCTGCGTCCGGCAGCAGTGACATTCCGCTGCCATCCGCGCCATCTTGTGAAGCCGGGCAACCGTGTGGCGATGCTCATGTCGCTTGACGAGCGTATCGACAAGCTGCACCGTTGCGGCATCGAGGATGTGATTCTGCTTGATTTCGATGAGAAGACCCGCATGATGTCGGCTCGCGATTTCTTGGTGATGCTTCACGACTCCTACGATGTCGAGGCAATAGTGATGGGATTCAACAACCGTTTCGGGCATGACCGTCCTGAAGGCATCGAGGCATACCGGGAGATTGGCGCGCCTCTCGGCATACGCGTATTTGCCGCCAAGGAATATCGTTGTGACCCGTCGCTTGCCGTCAGTTCATCGGCAGTAAGGCATCTTCTGGCATCATGTGAAGTAAAAAAAGCGACGCGCCTCCTCGGGCATCCCTACCGTCTTGCAGGCAGAGTGGTACACGGTAAGGAGCTTGGACGCACCATCGGTTTTCCCACCGCCAACATAGAGCCTCTTGACAGTGACAGCGTGATACCCGGCAACGGAGTCTACGCCGTGGAAGTGCATCTCCCCGGCGGAATCACTCGCCCCGGAATGTTAAACATAGGTCATCGTCCCACGGTGGACTCCCCGTATGCACCTCCGTCAATCGAGGTCAACATATTTGATTACGACGCCGATTTATACGGCAAGCCCGTGGCGGTAGACTTTATAGCCTTTATGCGCCACGAGCAAGCGTTTGAATCAATCGGCGAGCTTACACGACAGCTTGCCGCCGACCGCGATGAAGCACGTCGGCTATGCCTCAACGGATAAGTGCGCGACCACCCCACACAAGAAGTACACCAAGTACCACGCTCAGTGCAAGGTAGATTGCAAATGTAGTCCAGTCACCTTTTGAACCGAGTACCCACATATCGTCGGCAAATGACGAGAAAGTGGTGAAACCGCCACAAAATCCGGTAATAAGAAGCACATTTTCGCCAGGAGTCATCACATGAGCTTTCTCAAGGAGTCCGAAAAACAGTCCGATGATAAAACATCCGATGATATTTACCAGAAACGTACCCATCGGGAACGACCCGTGCCACATACCCGAGCACCATTTGCCCACCAGATATCTACCGCAGGTGCCGACAAATCCGCCGCAGCCTGCCAACAACATCGCTTTAATCACAACAATAAAATTTTAGTTAAAAAGAAATTTTTTATTTTAATCTTTATAACGCGATATCGGCGTGTTTGGTTTATGACAAACAAAAAATCACCGGATTACCGTCAGGCGACGTGGCTGCGCCGCTATATGGCATGAGCCGTCGGTTGCAAGCAGCCTTACAAGATATATTCCGGCGGCAACGCCCTCAAGACTCCATTCATAACGGTCATTACCCGATATGGTCTCATACAATACCGTCTCACCGGTCATATCAGTGACTATCAATGCAATATCGACATCGCATGTCATGTTGTGACTCCACGAAAATTCCACACTTTCACGCGCCGGCTCATCAGAAAACATAAGATTGATTACCGGTTTGCCACCGAGGATAGTGAATGTCAGCGACTCCTTCACGCGGTTTCCGGCATTATCGGCTACCGATAGAAATGCCTCATGGGTTCCCGGGGCAAGCATAGCTGTCGATGCGGTAAACCTGACTACATTCTCACCGGTACACTCCGTACGCAAAGGCAGACACATCCCCCCGTCAACCGTCAGTACGGGTGACGCGCCAAACATACCTGACGCACTGTTTACCCCACTGTCATCATCGCTTACTTCAGCCACGATAAGACCGTCGGCGTAATGTATATATACCGTCGGCTCAATTTCATCCATATATTTGCCGCCGGCATCGGGAAGCAACGCGATATCTCCTGTCATGCCGCTCCCTTCCTTTCTATCATCCGAAAGAAAGTGTACGGCTATCCTTATCTTGCCCGGTTCGGCATGAGGCAACATTATTTTTCCTGAAAAACGCGACTCCTTGACTTTTGCCATGCCACGCCACAGCACTTCATCATTACATACAACCATCTTATCCTTCTCACCCCCATCGAGCACAGGCATTTCACGTGACGGCGCGTAAACGATGATTTCGGCAGTGCCGTCATGACGCGAGCCGTCAGCGGAAACTATTTCCCCGGAAATGTCAAACCTCTCGCCGGGGCGCACTGATTCAGGCACATGGCATTCGACACTTAGCTCAGCCACATGATAAGGCAACGCCGGGTCGCCGGTAAATGCATAGGCAAGGACATTTTTCCCGTAGACACTGTTAAGTGTGCGCCGTGCATCCGCTATACATTCGCGTTGAGTTGCAAGCCAAAGATCGCCGACCGGCGTTGTGGCGGTCGCAGCATTGCGCTTGTCAAGAAAGCTCAAGGCAATTCTCTGATTGTATGAGGAATACACCACCTCAGTAGCACCGATAACACCGATTGCCCCTCCGTCGCGGTTATATATCATGGCTTCGGCGAGAGTGGTCCCAAAATGGCGGAATGCGTTTATGTCACATGAACTGAAGAAAGCCCAGGGGAAATGAGATTGCCTTATCGCCGAAGCCTCCGAAGCATTCCACAATCCTTCTCCGGTAATCGACGTAGGGTCACCGTGACCTACATACATCATCAGATCGACCCCGTCACGAAGTGCCGCAGTAAATCGTCCGTGCATAATCGGAGCACGTCCTTCGACAAGACGCTCAAGCCCTACATAGGCTTTATGAACCGTCGAGCGGGAAAATTCTTCGGCAAGACGCTCAGCCTGTTCAAGATGCTCATTGCCATCTCCGTTATCACATGCAATCAGAATGTCACGGTTGTAACGTGAAGTGCTTTCGGCAAGATATTTTTCCACCTTGACTATATAGTCGGCAAACTGCGACGGACTTGTTGCAGGTATGCGTCCTACCGCAATATCCGGAACGGTAAACCACTCTTTACTGCCGGAAGTTTCTGACATCATTCCATACCATGCATCGGAATGTTCATCGCCATACCCCTCCCCGATAATAAGCAGATATTTAAGACCTTTTTCATGACATTTCCTGACATACGCCTTAATTGCCTCACTATCTGCGACAGGGGCGATTTCGGTATCAATGACCACCTCCACCTCCATGCCCTGCGCCGCACGATGGAGCCACGCCAGCGACTCAGCCTCCGCCTTCATGCCGGAAGGAGTCACGATTAACAGGTCTGCGCCGTAAAGCGTGAATGCTACCGGGAACAATACGCTCAGCCACACAAGCCGGAGCATGCATAATGGATTCATAGAAATGGATATGATAATGTAGGTTAATATTAATTACTTAATGCGGAAATGCAAAGCAGTCACTCCGTTGAGAGTGCCTTCCACAAGAGTGTCGACGGGTAGTTCACGGGCAAAGCAGTCATGGCATGTCACTATTATGTCACCAATCTTCATTACCCCGATAGCGCTTGCCTTGGCAAAAAGTTGCCACGCATTTTCTATCTCACCGGAAAAATCGACCGTATAATCACCGATGGCGGCGATAAGGGGAGATGCGGAGTCATTTACAGGCTGCCATTCACCAAGTATGATTGCACCCTCATAAATATTTAACAGTCCGTGTTGCCGCCCGGCATACGATGCCATGGCATCATCCGGGAACGGGAGCACGCAAAGCGTCATTGCGTCAAGATAGCGCGAAGCAAACCGTTCGCCCACATTCTTGCCAAGTCGTCCGTTGCGCATGGCAAATCCAAGCCGGTAACTCCAGTTTTGCGAAAACGACGGAATAAAAAACGGTTTCCCGTCTTTTATAATCGATGAATCGGGCAGTATATCCACCCCGAGCGGACAATCGGTTTCTGAACCCGGCTTACGGTCGAAGGAGAGTACTTTCATTTCTCTGCCTTTAATGCCTTACTGAGTCCGAGACGATTGTACATCACCGCAAGATGGGCATAAATCGAAGTGTTCTGTATCACAATGCCTTCAGGGGCGGTGATGCGGAACGGCGAAAAATTCCATAATGCCTTTATCCCGGCATCGACAAGCAGGTCACTTACTTCCTGAGCATGCTCGATAGGCACCGCAATAATGCCGATTTCCGCTTTCAGCGCGCCAAGACGCTCTTTTAGCTCCGAGATGTCGTAGATAGGCACTCCGCACACCTGCTGACCTACCTTTTCAGGCTTGATGTCAAAACCGGCAACAATGTTAAGTCCGTAATTTGCCAGACCTGAATCCTGAATAAGAGAGTTACCAAGACTTCCCACACCCATCATCACGGCATTGTGTCCGACCTTGAAGCATAGAAAATCCTGAAGCACACGCTCAAGCGATGCCACTTCATAGCCTATCCTCGTCTTCCCCTTTATATTGAGGAATGACAGATCCTTGGCTATCATGGAAGCATCCACATTAATCTCCTTGGCAATCTGAGTCGATGAAACATACTCCACCCCGCTTTCCTTGAGCAAGCTCACGTAAGCAAGATACCAGGGCAACCGCCGAAGCGTGGGCTCCGGCAATATGTCACGGGATGCTGATATAGTTCGATTTGTAGCCATAGTGTCACCGCAAAGATACGAATAAGCGAGAGTAATGCCAAATTTATTTTAGTTTTCAGTTTTGGTATGGAGCGCGTAGCTGTAGGGGCAGATGGAAGTCCGCCCGTGATACTTACTGGGGTTGCCCGCAGGGCATCATCTGTTTATAGCCGGGGCGTTGAGCATAGCGAAACCCCCGGAACGATGGCTCCCCTTTGAATGTTTCCCGATAGGGAATCATCAATCTTACCCCGTGATGATTCCTTACGGAAACATCCGATTTTGACTCACTTACCGTCGGTATCGCTGCGCTCAACCGACGGCTAAATTTGGATTTTCCCCTGTCGGGGAAAAGTTGCCTGATTTAAGTTGTCAGCGCGTAGGGGGTAGCGACAAGAGGAAACGCGCCTTGTACACAGGCTATATTGATATCCTTCACTGAATAGTGACTTTACTAATCCGTTGCAATACACAATGTAGGGGAGATTATTGCGCGGCGACGGCGATTTTTTTCGCTTTGCTCTGTATCAGTTCCCCGTCGCCGTCTATCGTGGCGCGGTAAACATATATGCCTCGCGACACACGACGGCCGGCATTGTCGGTAAGATCCCATGCAAACGGCATTCCGGCGGTGTCATTACGGTCAGTGCGGCGGTCGCTCCACACCATCCTTCCCATCAGGTCATAAACGGCGACAGTGACATCGGTACGTGTCGTCGGGCGGTTATGCTCAACATAGAAATTTACCCCCGTCGTGGCAGGATTGGCGTCGGCATACAGATTGATTATCTCCGGCAACGTACCTTTTTTCACATTAAACGAAATGCTCGACTCGGCATAATTGTTTGACGTGTCCCACACCCTCAGGCGCAATTCATGCTCCCCCTCGGAAAGCCCCGAAAGCGGATAGCTGAACGAGCCGCTCAGCGGTCCTTCGTCGCCCGGTTCGTAGTATTGGGTGAGATCGGAGTAGGATGTCGACCCGTCAAGCAACAGTGACATCTGATGTCCGATACCGGCACCCGATATGTTGATGCCGATATCATCTCTTACGCGACCTATCACGGTCGGAGCCTCATTGACCGTCTGCCCGTCGGAAAACGCACTGCTGTTAAGAGCGAAAAGCTCTATCACCGGCGGCTCGGTATCGGTAGTGGCATCCTCAGAGTAACCGTACACATAAAAATCGCGGTTAACCCCGGAAGCGTCCGTACCGTTTTCGCTCCAGGCATAGAGGTTAAGTGCGGCGGGTCGGAAATTATATGATATTTCCGAGGGCATCGCGAGAGTAAAGCTGAACTTGCCTTCTTTCACCTGCTCTTTCCCGATGTAAAGGCGGTCGCCCTGCTCCTCGAAAGTGATTGCTTCACCCTTTCCGTGGGCAAGACTCGTGGTACTGTATTCCGCATCATAGAGCGTAGGCACGAGAGTGCCGTCAAAGTCGGCCACAAGACTCCCGGAGCCATCCACAACCCTTCCCTCAAGTAGCACATTCTCGCGCGCCTTGATGGTAGGCTGGGCCTCCTTGTCGACGGCGACACCGTTTATCGCATCGAGCACCATGCGGTTGTCGGCATCAGCGGCATATAGCGCCGGATCGCCCAAAAGCACATAGCGTAGCTTGTTGGTATCGCTCACCGACCCGCTGCGCGCGTTCTTGGCATTCTGAAGTATCTCACCTATCGTAAGCCCTTCACCGTTGACCACCGAGGCAGCCATGGCGAGCGACATATTTTCGTTAAGGGAAATGAACACCGGACGCGTGGCGGCGATGGCGGCGATGATGCCGTTGGGGTTGAAAAACATCACCTCCGCGCCCGACTCGTCAATCAGGTCCCAACGCAGGAAGTCGCACGTAGCGGCATACAGGATAGGCTGATGCTTGAAATTGACGGCATCGAGATCCTGCATTGTGAGAAGACCCTCGCCGGTCCAGCTGAAAGTATTGGCATGGCCGATATACCACCACCACATCACGCCCTGGTTAAGGTAACGGAACATCCTGTCATGGGCGCCTGTCGCCACTTTGTCAAACAGCGGGAACGCGTCGACATATACCTTGGTGAATATCTTGTTTCTGCCTGCCTCGGTCTCAAACATCGTCTTATACACCTTCTCGGTCTGATTGAGATGTTCGCCTCCGTCCTCATCGTCGCAGGCAAGGATTATACGGTTTTTCCAGTCGCTTTTGTTATCGTCGGATATATAGGAGCGCAGCTTTTCGACAGTTACCTGCGCCTCTGATTGTGTGGTGACCGGTATGCGCCCCACGGCGATGCAATGATAGTCGGTCGCAGGGCTGCCGCCCGCACCGTCGCGGAGAAACGCAAAATAATCTTCCGTGGTGTACGACGTATTATCGTGTGAGCCGTCGACGCTCTGCCATTGCAAGAGTATCGGACGGTTCATCGCCTTTACCTCTGTCGACAGCTGACGGTGGTCATATATTCCCCTGCCAAACAGCAACGCGTAGCGCAGTTTGCTCTTGGTCGATGACAAGGCGCCGCGATCCCAGTGCATCTTCAGCATACGCCTGAACGCATTGACATCGGGAGTCCCCGATGAAAATTCATTGAATATGTCATCCTGCGTGTACACGGCGACAGTAAGCGGGTTATCCGTCGACTCACGGTGAAGCGCAGCTATCTCCTCGGCTTGTGCAAGCCACTCCTTTGCAGTGATAATCACCATATCGGGCACCTCATCGGCATGGATATTCTGGTTTGTCACCGTTCCGGCGTATTCAGGGGTCATGAACCCGGCGTCGGGATTCCATGCCACGTAGGTGCGCACACCGGTTTCCGTAGTGCCCCATGTCATTGACGAGCCTTGCTGCGACCCCTCCACGCGTTTGGGCGATGCAAGGTCGGTCACATCCCACAGGCGTGTTGTCGCCCCGACGCCGTCAAGAGTCGCACTGTGACTGTCGAGCCTGAAGAGCAGCATGCCGTTGTTCAGGCGCAAGCGACGTTCATAACTCAGCTCTATGTAGTCGAGCCGTGAAAGGCGCACCGTGCCTGACGGCATGACGGTAATGCCTACATTCACCTTGTCGCCCGACGACGCATGTGTTACATTACGGTAAGGTATCGATTTCAGTATGTAGTGACGGTGACCGTCAGTGCCGCTCGCCTCTATTACATTTGCCGAGGTCGCCTGCAGCGTCGTGCCGTCAAGTGACAGCTCTACCTTGGTCGACCCTCCGAGGGTGTTGGTGGCAAATGAGCAGATGACCGAAAGACGGTCGTCGGCGCGGTCGGGGACATCGAAGGCAAATGTGCGGCTACGGGTATTCTGGAAGTCCTCGCCAAGAAATGTATGACCTGTCGAGCCGCCCGATACGAGCTCGTTCTCGTGCAGCAGCAATTCCGTGAACGTGGTGGCTCCCCCTTGCGTAGCTCCGGTCCCGGTGACAGGCATTGTCGCCGCGACACCGGTATCGGCATCCGACACGAAATAATAGCCTTCGGTTGAGTAATAGTTGGGTGAATGGCTCCAGCCGCCACGGGATGAATACTCCCATTTCACCGGTCCTCTTCCGTAAAACACCACTCCCTTGTCAGTCACCTCCATCGGCGCGACAGGCAGGTCGTCGACATAGTTTGCCGCCGTCATCTCATCGCTTATCGGCTCTCCTCCGTAACCGTACACGCGCACACGCGACATGTCGGAGAAGCCCCACGACTGCAATGTCGCGGCAGGAATAAGGTATAGTCCGGTCGTGCTGACCTTTATTTTCACCCATTTGCCCGATGACAGCACCGACGATTCGGCGTATGTCCCGGCAGGAAACGCCATTGCACCCTGCGGCGACAGCAGGAGCAACAGCAGTGATATGATGGCAGTTAAACTGATAATTACTCTTTTCATATATTGCAGATATCAATCTTATAACGATTTTTCCCCCTCCATTATTGTCATTCCGGAAAAAAGTAGTAACTTTGTCGCGGGTAAGTCCTACACGACCAGCTCCCCGGGAACTCCGCCAGGCCTTGATCGGAGCAACGGTACCGGGTTGTAGCGGTGCGATGTAGTAAGCTTACCCTTTTTTGTACCCCTACCCCAAGCCATCCCATGCAGTAGATGAGTGCCCCGGGATGCTTGGATGTTGTTGCCCGCAGGGTATCATCTGTATGTAGCCGGGGCGTTGAGCGAAGCGATACCGACGGCTACAAATGGATTATCCCCTAACGGGGAAAGAATTAGTCAGTTTTGGGAACGGAAGGGTGTTCAAAGCTATAGATATTATCTTGATAATAAGCGCATAGCTGTAGGGGCAAGTGGAAGCTCGCCCGAGACGTAAGGGCATAAAAAAGGGTTGTGCAGTTCATTCTGACACAACCCTCTTCTCGTTTGTAGCCCGGAGCGGAATCGAACCGCTATCTAAGGTTTAGGAAACCTCTATTCTATCCGTTGAACTACCGGGCCCCGTTTATTTCCCGCAAAGATACAAAATTAATCCTACACTCCCACCATCCAGGTCAACAAAAAAGGGCCGCGCCAAAAAGCGCGACCCTTATTCGGATTAGATTTACTGTAAGTTACTTCATAATCTTTGTAGTGACAACCTCGCCGTTGGCAAGAGTGTCGACACGGATTACAATACCGCTGTAGGTTTCGCTGACACGCATACCCTCAAGATTGTAATACATCGTGCTGACCACTTCAAGTCCGGTATAAACACCGTCGATTGAAACAGTGCCACCTACTGTCACAGCATCGCCGAGACCGCCCATCTCATTGGCGGCACGTACTGAATATACTGCATCAGGATTTGCCACGGTGTACTTCGGCTCTGTAGTAAACGCTACCACCTTGCCATTTTCACACACTGCCCAGCAAAGCACATACTCGCTGTCGTCCCATGACAGTGTAGAGCCTTCGAGCTCAACATTGGCTGGCAGAGGAGCCTGCTCGGCAAGAGCCGCGGGATCCCAGTCATCGTCACCGCCCATCACTTTCGCGATAGTCATCGATTCTGCCTCTTCCTTGGTGAGGACAGGATTATTGGGATGGTTGCCCGGTCCGAAGGTCTTCTTGCGCTGGCTCAGGTCGATGGGTGAACCGTTGGAAGTAAACGAGTTGTATTCGGCAAACTGCTTGGGATAGCCGTCGGTACCCATGTCATGCCATCCGATAGCCGAAGGCTTGATCTGCATTTCGGTGTCGATAAAGAGGGCGATAGGTGTACCGCTACCCCACGGGCGACCGAGAGTGTACTGTCCGTCTACCGATTCCGGTCCGGTAATCTTGCAGTCCTTGAAGATGTAGCCATACTCCTTGGCGACAGAGGGCACTGCGAGATAGCCGCCGGCACACATCTGAAGCTCTACGCGGTTATAATATACATCGCCCTTGCCACAGAGGAAGTCGGTGCGACCGCGGAGAAGACCGCCTTCAAAGTAATAGCGCGAATTTTCATTATTGGATACGTAAGTGTCCTGATAAGCCCAGAGACATACATCCTTGCAGACGGTCTTGTCGGAAGCGTCGTTAAGCACGATGTTACGTCCTGATTCATCAGGCATCGCACTCTTGATAGTGACATCCTGCATATAGGTGCCGGTAGCCTGCTTGGTGAGCTGAAGCACGTCGCCGCGTCCGATACCTTCAAGCACATGGGAACCGCCCTTGTATTCAGGCACGGTGTTTATGATGGAAGTGCCTTCCATGCTTTCACCGATGATTGATATATTAGGCACGTTGATGATTGTGGTGGCACTCGGATACTGCTTGCCGTCGGTACCCTCGGCAAAACGGTCGGTGGCGGCGGGTATCACATAGTCGCCTTCCTTATCCTTGATGAAGATGCGGAAACGCTTGGAGGTATCCTCACGCTTGGCGGCTGCGTCAAGTGCTTCAAGTATGCTGCCATCGTCGGGCACCACGAAGTCATACATGGCTTTTGTAACAACCGGACGGGTCTTGGTGGTGAAATTGATTACGATTTCCTTGCCGATGGCATTGTCGGTGAGGTCGCTGATGCTGTTGGCGGCAAGGGTGAAGGTGTACTTGGTGCCGTAGGCGAGGTTCTTGTACTGGAACAGTACGGTCTTGCCTGTCACCTGTGCGTCGAGTTTCTGATCATTGAGAGTGGCGCTTGCCTTGTCGGTAACTTTCACCTTCTCATCGAAAGTAAGCACGATTCTGCCGTTGATTGAAGCTGTCTCAGAGCCTTCTTCCGGCACGAATGACACGAGTACGGGTGCAGTGCCGTCGTCAATGAGTTTCTCGGTACCGATAAGATAAGATGCGCCGAGAGCTATACCGTCATTGTTGGATGTAGTGCCGTCGATTGCCGACTCTTTGTCGGAAATCCAGCGTATGTAAAGTGCCGGCTGGTTGTTTGCCTCGGCAGGGAGGTCAAACTCGGCATCGGTCCAATTCTTGTTGCCCTCGATATTGATCGTGCCGAGGAGCGTCCAGTTTTCACCGTCGAGTGAATACTCTACCTTCTGTCCGGTATATGCGTTGTAGTTGTACAGCATGGCGGTGATAAGCTTCATGTTGGTGAATGCTGAGGCATTTACCAACGTCTGCCAGTAGTATTCGCCAAGACCGTAGGTGCGCCAGTTGACTGCGCCCGGACGACCTTCGTAACCGCCCGATTCCTGGCTCTTGTCAAGCCAGCCCTCGCTGTTGCCCTCGCTGTTGCGGAGTATCAGCGCCGCAGCGTCATTGTCGGCTGAATAGAAGTCGGCGGCACGTCCGTTGTTACCCTTGCGGTAGAAGTCCCATCCTACTACAAAGTCGATAGCCGAATAAGTAGCGGTGATGGAGTGGTTTTCGTTCATCGTGAAATTGATAGAGCTTGAGGTCTGACCGTCGCTCCAGTTGCTGAACGTGATTATCGGATTGCTGGTGGCGGTGAGTGTCACCTCAGTACCCTCCTCATACATGTTCTTGCCGTCAATCACATTGGGAGCGGGAGTAGCCTGTACCATATAATAGTTGGCGCCGCCCTCGATTGCGTAGTCAAGGCTATAAGTGTTTATCGCAGCGAAGTTGGCTGTCAGTTTGGTGTCGGCGGCTACGGTATATTTGAATTTCGCCTCGGTCGACACCTCTTTGCCGTCACCGTCGGTCCAGTTTACAAATTTGTAGCCGAAATTACGGGTTGCAGTCAGTGTAAGCTCCGTTCCCTCGTCGAATATCGCACCGTTGGGATAAACACTTACGCTACCGCCATCTTCGGGCGAAGCCACAGCCTCAAAGTTGCATTTTGCTACAGGAAGCACCTCGCCGTCGACAGTACCAAGAATCTTGATGTCGCTGACACCGGCTTCCTTGTTGTCAAGGTTATAGATGTTGATAACGAGCGAAAAGCCGGAAGTCGTGGCAAGAGTCGGGTCATCAAGCACAAATTCAAAGGAAGGAGTATACTTTTCATTGCTGCCATGCTTATCTTCAGAAGTAGTCTTGTTATCACGCGGGGGGATAAGAGCTGTCGCAAGCACTTTCTCCACACCTTCCGATGTACGCACAGTAATATCCATATTACCACCGTCGGTACCAAAGCGACAAAGCTTACCACTCACCTTGAGCGGAGTGAATGTAAGTCCCTTTGCGGGAACGACTTTCCACTCTATAGCATTTCCGGCAGAAGCTCCGGCTTCCTTGGATTTTGGCTTAAAGCCTACGAAATGTCCCCATACTGATGAACTTTTTCCGGCGACTTCAAGAATATTGTCACCTACAGAGAATGTATTAAGAGAGAATGCGCCGTCGGGAGTAACCACAGGTGCATCCTCGCTTGACGACTCAAACGCCCATGCGATTGTGGCATCGGCATTGCTGAAAACCGGACCACGGGTCGAGCCGTTCAGCTTGCCGTCGATATGAATGTCGCTGAAACCGCCTTGCTTGGCATTACCCACTCCAACTGTCGCCACGAGGGTGAAACCGTCAGCCGATGCGAGCTTTGCCTGCTGCTCTTCGGTAAGGGTGATGTCAAACTGCTGGGTATAGTTTGCGTTTTTACCGAATTTATCCTCAGCCTGTGTTTTCCTGTTACGAGCAGCGGTATAGTTGCCAAGTGTTTCGAGAGTACCGTCGGCAAGTTTTGCCGATACGGTCACGCCGTTCTCAGCATCTGTACCGAATCGCTGGATGTAGCCGCTGACATGTGTCGGCGTGAAAGTCACTCCCTTTGCAGGCTTGACATACCACTCTACCATGTCGTTTGCGTCATTTTTAGGCTGGATTTTCACGAATGTCACATTAACATTGCTTCCGTCTTCAACGCCGGTCACGGAACACTCGCCGAGATTGAACGAGGTGATTGAGATGGCGTCAGGTTCCGAAACGGATGTGACCTCGGCATAAGTGTCGATTGTGTTGAAATCCCAGACAATCGACACCGGAGTATCCTCATATACTCCGTCGCCGTTACTTTTCAGAATGCCTTTAGATGCTGCGTAGCCCGGGTTCAAGCAGGCGACACACATCATCAGAAAGACAAATCTTAACAACTTGTTTGTCATAATGATTGGTATTAGTTAAAAATTAATTTGGGTTATATCTTTCGGTTAACTGGTATAAAGCGTTTTTATGGTCTAAAAAATACATCTCTTCCTGAAAGCAAAGATAAGTTTAATTAACAATTATCAACGGTAAAATATATCATTAATCAGGGAAAATTTATCAAAGCAAAGGGGGATGTATCAAAATTTACGATACATCCCCCTTTATATTGACCTGATTCAGTGTCCTACATATTCTTATGGTCGACAGCAGCCTGCTCTACCGGCAGACAGTCGATATAATTCTTGATATATCGGTTGAAGCCTTCCACCTCTTCCGCAGTCGGGGCGATTTCCGAACCGGTGTTGCCGAGGAACACACATTCATTTAGCCAGCCGGCAAGCGACAGGCGGCGGGTATTGTTGACGGCATACGATGCAAGCAATGCCATGCCCCATGCACCTCCTTCACCAGCTGTCTCCATGACGGAGATAGGCGAATTTAGAGCAGCGGCAAGTATGCGCTGACCTACACCGGGTGTCTTGAACAGTCCCCCGTGACCGGTGATGCGGTCAACCTCCACATTTTCATCTTTGAAAAGTATGTCGTTACCGATTTTCAGCACGGCGACAGCCGCATAAAGGTTGGCGCGCATGAAATTGGCGAGGGTGAACTTGTCGGTCGACGACCTCACGAAGAGCGGACGCCCCTCGGCAAGACCCGTGACAGGCTCGCCGGAGAAATAGTTGTAGCTCACAAGTCCGCCGCAGTCGGGCTGACCGTCAAGGGCGGCGTTATACAGCTTCCCGAAAAGCTCGTTCATGTCGACCGGCACACCCAACAGCTGCTGATACTCCTTGAACACATTTACCCACGCGTTAAGGTCGGAGGTGCAGTTGTTGCAATGCACCATCGCCACAAGACTTCCGTCGGGGGTGGTCACCATGTCAATCATCTCGTAAGGCTTCGACAGCTCTTTTTCAAGCACTATCATCGAGAACGACGACGTACCTGCCGACACATTACCGGTGCGCTGCAATACCGCGTTGGTAGCCACCATGCCTGTGCCTGCATCGCCCTCGGGCGGACACAGCGGCACTCCGGCGCGAAGATGTCCTGACACGTCAAGACGACGCGCACCCTCGTCAGTGAGACAGCCTGCCGGCTCGCCCGCAACGATACTCTTGGGGAGGATGTCGAGCAATTTCCACGGATAGCCCTCGGGAGCCACAAGATCGTCAAACTTCTTCACCATGTCGGCGCAATAGGTCTTTGTGGCAGGGTCTACGGGAAGCATACCCGACGCATCACCCACTCCGAGCACTTTCTCTCCCGTGAGCTTCCAGTGGATATAGCCCGCGAGCGTTGTGAGATATTTTATATCCTTTACATGCGGCTCGCCGTTGAGTATCGCCTGATAGAGGTGGGAGATGCTCCAACGGAGTGGAATGTTGTAGACAAACAGCTCCGACAGTTTGGCGGCTGCCGCACCTGTGTTGGTGTTACGCCATGTACGGAATGGCACAAGTATCTCGCCCTTCTCGTCAAACGGCAGATAACCGTGCATCATCGCGCTGATGCCTATCGCGGCAAGGCTTTCTATCTCGATGTCGTAGCGGCTCCTCACGTCGTCGCGCAACCGGGCGTAGCTGTCCTGTACGCCATACCATATAGCCTCGGTGCTGTAGGTCCACATCTTGTCGACAAGCTGGTTTTCCCACTCGTGCGCTCCCTGGGCTATAGGGTTGTTATCCTCATCGATAAGCACAGCCTTGATGCGGGTCGAGCCAAGCTCGATGCCAAGCACAGCCTTACCCGCAGCAATGGTCTCTTTCGGATTCTTCATACCTTATACTTCCTACTTAATACTTAATACTTAACATCACTTATTAAGCATATAGTACACCTCATTGTAGCGAAGCTCTTTCTTAAACTCGCTGATGGTGGTGTTCTTGTTGATATGCACCATCTCTATGCCCGCCATTTCAGCATAATCCTCCCAATATTCGGGAGTAAGGTCGTAGGAGAAGCAGGAGTGATGTGTACCACCGGCAAGAATCCATGCGCCGGCACCGATTTCAAAGTTGGGCATCGGAATCCAGAGAGCCGACGCTACCGGTAGCTTGGGAAGCGGCTTCGACTTGATGCACTCTACATCGTTCACAATCAAGCGGAAGCGGTTGCCCATGTCGATGACTGTGGCTGTGATGCCGTCGCCCGGCTTTGAAGTGAACACAAGGCGCGCGGTCTGTGCCTTGCGGATACCGATACCGAGGTGGTGAACCTCAAGACGCGGCTTCTGCTCGGCGATAAGCGGACACACCTCAAGCATGTGGGCCTGCAGTATCGAGCTTTGTGCGCCGTTGAAGTTAAGGGTATAGTCCTCAAGGAATGAGCAGCCACCCTTGAGCCCCTGGGTCATGTACCATACGGTGCGGTAGAGTGCAGCCGACTTCCAGTCGCCTTCAGCGCCGAAACCGTAGCCCTCTTCCATGAGTCGCTGCGATGCAAGGCCCGGTATCTGGTCAAAGCCCACAAAATTCGGGTCGTTTATATCGTCGGTACCGAGGTCGTCGAAGTTGGTGGTGAAACCCTTCGCACCCTTTGCCTGCAGACATGCACGGATGGCAAGCTCCGCCTTGGCGGCATTGCGCACCGAGGTGTAGCCTGTGGTACCGGGCTCGGCAAGTTCCTTGTCGTAATCGTAGAGCGAGAAGTAGGTGTTCATAAGCTCTGTCACGTCATCCTCGTTGACCTTCTTGTAATATTCCATAAGCTCGCTTACGGGACAGTAGTCAACATGATAGCCGAGCTGCATCTCGGCGGCGACTTTGTCGCCGTCGGTAACGGCTACGTTGTTCATCTGGTCGCCGAATCTCACGATGAGCATATCCTGTGCATCGGCCCATGCAGCGGCTACTCGCGACCACACCGCAATCTTCTGTTGGGTAGCGGCATCGCTCCAGTGACCTACAACCACCTTGCGGCGCACATTCATGCGGGCGCAGATATGACCGAACTCGCGGTCGCCGTGAGCCGACTGGTTGAGATTCATGAAATCCATGTCCATGGTATCCCAGGGTATCTCGGCGTTATACTGTGTGTGAAGGTGAAGAAGCGGCTTGCGGAGCTGCTGCAATCCGTGAATCCACATCTTTGCGGGCGAGAAGGTGTGCATCCATGTGATGACACCCACACATTTCGCGTCGTTTGTGGCGGCTTTCATCACCGCCTCTACCTCTTTGGAGGAGTTTGCTGTGCCTTTGTACACGATTTTGATAGGAAGATTACCCGAATTGTTAAGACCCTCCACCATTTCCTTTGAATGAGAGTCAACCACTTTAACTGCGTCACCGCCATAGAGAAGCTGGGCACCTGTCACCCACCACACTTCCAGATTGTCAAAAATATTATTCATAATTTTATTGTTTTGTATAAATTTTCAACTGTAGGGATGCACCATGGTGCATCCACCGATTTCATTGTTAATTAACCACGTTTCTGGATGCACCGGGGTGCATCCCTACTCTGATAATGAGGCTCTTATTTTGGCATTACTCGCCAAATAGTTACCTCACTTATAGATTAATAGGTCGTTAAAAGCTCACTACTTACCCCTTAACGGTCATCCCCGCAAGGGGGATTCACCTTGTTAACCGCGGGTAATGCCGAAGGCATACCCGTGGCTAAAGAGCATCTCTCCTTGACTCAACCCCGGAGCGGGTTGCATAGTCACCTGTTAAGTTTGTGACATTGAGTGTAAGCTCGCCCGCTTCACGCATAACCCTATAACCTCATAACCCTATAACCCAACGCTGAATCCCCGATTCAGCGTTTCTTCTGTCCGTAATACGCATTCGGTCCGTGTTTGCGGTTGAAATGCTTCTCCACAAGCAGCGGGTTCATCGTCAGGTGCGGGTTGACGGTGTAGGCGATGCTCGCCATCTTTGCCACCTGCTCCATCACCACGGCATTGTGTACCGCGTCATGAGGATTCTTGCCCCACGCAAAAGGACCGTGGTTCTTTACAAGCACTCCGGGTGTATGCATCGGGTTGATGCCTTCGAAACGCTTTACAATCACGTTGCCCGTCTCCAGCTCGTAGTCGCCTTCAACCTCCTCGGCAGTCATGTCGCCGGTACATGGTATGGCGTTATGGAAATAGTCGGCATGGGTAGTGCCGATATTGGGGAGGTCAATGCCTGCCTGCGCCCATGCGGTAGCGTAGGTGGAGTGAGTGTGTACCACACCCCCTATCTCCGGGAATGCCTTGTAGAGCACAAGATGGGTCGGGGTGTCGGATGACGGACGAAGGTCGCCCTCGACAACATTGCCGTCAAGATCTACCACCACCATGTCCGATGCTTTCATCACGTCATAGTCCACACCGCTCGGCTTGATGACCACAAGCCCGCTTTCACGGTCGATACCTGACACATTGCCCCAGGTAAATATCACAAGTCCGTGTTTCACAAGGTCAAGATTGGCGCGAAACACTTCTTCTTTCAATTTTTCAAGCATGATTGTTATATCTTAAATTTTAATGTATCATTATACGATTTCTTGTTAAACCGGTACATCGTGGCACCGCGCCGCGAACTGAGCTTGTCGATTTTGTCGGTCGCCTCCACGCAGTTGTTTTCGAGCAGGCGGCGCCGGAAATTACGCTTGTCTATCGGCTCGCCGAGTATCTTTTCGCAGAGTGCCTGCACCTGGGCGAGGGTAAATAGCTCCGGCAGGAGGTTGAACACCACCGGCTCACGCGTCAGCTTGCGCCGCAATGCCGACAGGGCGCGCTCTATCATCAGCGGATGGTCAAATTCCAGCGCCGGGAGAGCCCTCACGTTCACCCACTCCGCACCATATTCGCCCACACGGCGGTCGATCGCCTCGTCGCTCTTTATAAGAGCGTAATAAGCCACCGATATCACCCTGTCGCCCGGGTCTCGGTCAAGTGCGCCGAACGCACCCACCTGCTCCATGTAGGTATCGTCAAGACCGGTCAGCTCCGACAATACCCTGATTGCGGCGCTGTCCAGGCTCTCGGTAGCCTTCACGAAGCCTCCCATGAGCGACGGGACCCCGAGTTTCGGCTCAAAACGGCGCGGGGCAAGGAGCACACTCAGCTCCCCGTCGTGCAGACTGAAGATGATACAGTCCACACTGACGGGATAGCGGTCGTGGGCGGAATAATAACCCGCCGGAATTGTGCTGACGTTATCTGTCATTATTGTCGGTTTACCAGAAATACCAATAGAACGCTGCAGTGATACAGAGGATAATCACGGTGTGGATTACATCCCACTTGTTCCAGCTGGCGCGTGTGGCGGCTTTCTGCTCCGGAGTGGAGGTGCCGAACACAAGTCCCTTGATTTTCTCGGGATCGGGTGCCTTGGTGAAGAGACTTACCACTACCACCACGAGCATACAGAACACGAGCATCCATCCGCAGAAGAAGAGCCAGTTGGAGTCATAGAACATCCACTTGAACCAGTTCTGGTCGCCCGGAAGCACTGCGGCGTTGCTGTAATATATCTTGGCACACAGACGGGTGATACCGATGCCGAGACCTGCGATAAGTCCCCACATACCGCCTTGCGCCGTGGCGCGCTTCCAGCATACACCCATAAGGAACGCTGCCGCGATACCCGGGGCGAGCACCGACTGCACATCCTGGAGATAGTTGTATAGCACATTGCCGATCGACCTCATCACCGGAATCCAGAGTACACCGAGCAATACTATTACCACCGTGGCTGCCTGACCGATTCTCACGAGCTTCTTCGGGTCGGTGTCGGGTTTATAACGCTGATAGAAGTCGATGGTGAAGAGAGCCGCCGAAGAGTTGAAGAGCGACGCAAGCGAGCTCATCAAGGCGGCGAGGATACCGCACACGATAAGACCTTTCACACCGGCGGGAAGCAGTTTTGCCACCAGGGTCGGGAAAGCCGCGTCGGGAGTGGAAAGCTTGAACACTTCGCCGTTGACCTCGATGCCGCGGGTGCTGAGCGCGAAGGCGATCATGCCCGGGATAAGGAACAGGAACACCGGAAGCAGTTTGAGGTATGCGCCGAAGATTGTACCGCGACGTGCCTCTTTCTCATCCTTACCCGACAATACGCGCTGCACGATGAACTGGTCGGTACACCAGTACCAGAAACCGATCACGGCGGAGCCTATGAGGGCGCCGAGCCACGGATACTGCGGGTCGCGGTTGTCACGGATAAGGTTGGTCATCGTGTCGCCGTAGTCATTCACCACTACCTGAGAGCAGGTAGCCATCATCTCGTCCCAGCCGCCGAGCGCCTTGAGTCCGAGCACAAGGATTATAAGCGAGCCGAGGAGAAGTATCGGGGTCTGAAGCACAGAGGTGTACAACACCGACTTCATACCTCCGATGATGGTATAGAGAGCGGTCAGCACCACAAGACCGATGGCGGCAATCCAGAAGAAGTCGATGCCCCACAGCGTGTCGATGCCGAATACCTGCTGAAACACAAGACCGCCCGCGTAGACCGTGACGGCTACCTTGGTGAGCACGTAGCTGATAAGTGATATGAGCGACAATATTGTACGCGATGCCGGGTTATAGCGGCGTTCGAGGAACTCCGGCATGGTATATACCATGCTTCGGGTGTAGAACGGCACGAATACCCAGCCGAGTATAAGGATCATCCATCCCTGGATTTCCCAGTGTGCCATCGCCATACCGCTCGACGCGCCTGCGCCGGCAAGTCCGATAAGATGTTCCGAACCGATATTGGAGGCGAAGATAGACGCACCGATGGCAATCCATGTCGCATCCTTACCGCCAAGGAAGTAGTCGGCGGCATTGTTCTGCTTCTGACGCATTACCCATACGATAATGCCGATCAGGGCCGCAAAGAAAAGCCCTATTACAAGCCAGTCAAGTAACTGCATAGTTTCGATATATTAAGGTTATTACTTTTCCACGCCAAACTTGTAGACACAATGGCTCGTGTAGGTTTGTCCCGGCTCAAGCCATGCCGACGGCCATTGGGGCTTGTTGGGGCTGTCGGGATAATGTTGTGTCTCGAGTGCCACGCCACTGTTGCGCACGTATGCGATGCCCCCTTTGCCTTTGACCGTGCCGTCAAGGAAGTTGCCGGCATAGAATTGGATGCCCGGCTCGTCGGTGTACACCGACAGGGTGATGCCCGTTTCGGGTGAATACATCTCCACGGCAAGCTTTTCCATGTCGCCGCCGGTGTTGAGCACCCAGTTATGGTCGTAACCGCCTCCATAGATTACCTGTTGGTCGGTGATGGAGTCGCCGTAGCCGTCACCGATGGCATGGCGTGTGGTGAAGTCCATCGCCGTGCCCTGTACTGCTGTAATCTCGCCGGTGGTCATGAATGTAGAGTCAACCGGAGTGATGCTGTCGGCATTGATGTAAATGGTATTGTTGAGTATGTCGCGCGACGGGTCTCCGTTAAGGTTGAAATAAGAATGGTTGGTAAGGTTGACAGGCGTCTTTTTATCGGTTGTCGCGCTATATGATATATCTAATGAGTTGTCGGCAAGCAGACGGTAGGTCACTTCCGCGTTGACATTTCCGGGGAAACCGTTGTCGCCGTCGGGCGATGCCATCGTGAGCGTCAGCGTCGAGTCGGTAGCCTCCTTGACGCCATATACCTTGTACTGCCAGCCCTGAGGACCGCCGTGGAGCGTATGACCGAAATTGTTGGTCGGAAGCTTGATGGTGTCGCCGTCGACCACGATGATGCCGTGACCTATACGGTTGGCATAACGGCCTATCGCGGCACCGAAGTCCGACAGGTTGTTTTCCGGGAAATATGCCTGAACACTGTCGAAGCCAAGCACAACATCCTGCATTTTCCCGGCGCGGTCAGGCACCATGATTGACACGATACGACCTCCGTAGTTAGTGATACACACCTCCATCCCCGAGGCGTTTTTGAGAGTGTAAAGCCCGGTCGGTTTGCCATCGACCTCGGCAAGAAACTTCGCGGGATCCAGACCCGATTCGGTCAGTTGCGGAGTATTGTTGCTCCGCCCGCATGCACTTAAAACTAAGATTGCGGCAGCTGCTGTAGCTGCACCGGTTTTCATGTTAAGCATTTGGTTAGCAATTAATACATAATGAATGAGTGTAAAATTAACACCCATTTCCGTCACCACCAAATTTTCCCACATGTTTTACAACATATCCCTGAAATCTCAAATCTGAAAACTGACAACTGACAACTGACACCTCACACCTCACCCCTCACAGCTCCAAATCACCGCGTAGCCGTAGGGGCTGCTGGAAGGCAGCCCGCCATCACTCCAAGCCTCGCCTCGTAGCTGTAGGGGCGCCTGGAAGGGCGCCCGCCCCGCATCCCCAACTTTTCCGATAGGAAAAATCCAAATTTAGCCGGGCGGTTGAGCGTAGCGAAACCCCCGGACAGCATCCCCTCAATAAATCGTTTCCCGCAGGGAATCATCTCCCCGCAAACATTGATGATTCCTTTCGGAAACATCCCTAACCCTCATCCCTTTCCGGGGTATCGCTTCGCTCAACACCCCGGCTATTCACAGATGATGCCCTACGGGCAACAACTTCCGCGCATCACGGGCGGACTTCCATCCGCCCCTACGGCTACGCGCTCCGTCCCCAAATCTGACACATCACAACTCTTCTGACCCTCTGTCCTTCTGTATCCCCTCTGAAAACTGACAACTAAAAACTGACAACTAAAATCTCTCCACCCCTATCCCCGGGCGTTCACGCGGTATCTCCACCTTGCCGTCGACAATCTTTGTCCCATCGAAGCAATCATTAGTTATCAGCAGGTTACCGTCAAGGTCCGCCCACTTCGCAAGCGGTGCAAGCTGCGATGCCGCCGAGATGCCACACGAAGTCTCCGTCATGCACCCCAGCATCACATCCATCCCCAGCGCCTGCGCAAGTTCAGCCATCTGCTTCGCCTCGCGCATACCGGTGCTCTTCATCAGCTTGATATTGATGGCATCATACACCCCGTAGGCGCGCCGCACATCATCAAGACGCTGAAGAAACTCGTCGGCGACTATCGGCAGCGGCGAACGCTCCCGCAGCCAAGCCGTCTCGTCGACCATCTCCTTAGGCATCGGCTGCTCCACAAAGAGGCAGTTACGCTCCGCAAGCCAGTGACACATCTCCAGCGCATGATGCTTGTCGCTCCATCCCTGATTGACATCCACACATATCGGGCGCTCCGTCATGCTGCGTATCACCTCCACCGTCTCAGTGTCGTGGTCAAGCCCCATCTTCACCTTCAGTATCTTGTAGGGCGACGCCTCCTCGACTTTTTGCCTCACCACCTCAGGCGTGTCTATGCCGATAGTAAACGAGGTATCAGGCGTATTTTCGGGCGACAGTCCCCATATCCTGTACCACGGCTGACCCATCAGCTTCCCCGTAAGGTCATGAAGGGCGATGTCGACCGACGCTTTCGCCGCGCGGTTGTCGGGTGCCATCTTATCCATGTAGTCGTGAATCTCCGCGAGGCGGAACGGGTCGGCAAACTGACCCAGGTCAAGCGACGAAAGATACCTTGTCACCGACTCCACACTCTCGCCAAGATAAGGCGGCATCGATGCCTCGCCGTAGCCCGTCACGCCGTCAAGCTCTATCTTCACAAGCACGTCGGGGGTCGTCGTGCGGCTGAACTTCGCCAGGTTAAACGAGTGGCGCAACTGCAACTCGTAAGGGGCAAACGACAGCTTCATCCGTCCCGCCCCGCTCGCCGCCTTAACCGGCTCACCTGCCGCCGAATATGTAGCGGCAGCCGCAGTCATCCACTTCGGGGCGGCAATCATCGCCGCTCCCATCATCGCTCCCTTGATAAATTCACGTCGGTCCATACCGCAAATATAACACATCTCCCCCATTCCCAAAAACAAAACTCACCACAATCACCCCCACACCGGGATACAGATAGACCTATGGTCAGAAAAGGCGGAGAAGTTGTCAGTTAAGAGTTCGTCAGTTTTCAGATAGGGTCGTTAAAGTCTCTAAGGCCTCTAAAGCCGTTAAACAATGGTTCGGTAAAAAATAGGAACAAAAATGGCGGTCACGCGTTAAATAGAATA
>ERZ826016.54-NODE-54-length-134096-cov-197.038675_pt1 | contig 134096 bp, 99 predicted proteins | sample MGYA00519872_ERZ826016 | MGnify/ENA primary metagenome ERZ826016 (study PRJEB31778, sample SAMEA3449218) | human gut metagenome | biome: human gut; feature: human-associated habitat; material: faeces | place: United Kingdom | collected 2010/2012 ... | reverse complement strand
ATGATCCACCACGCCTGCGAGGTTCATGCACGGAGAGTTGAATTTCACGCGCCAGGGAGTGTTTGCGCCGTGACTCTCGATATAAACGCCGAATGCGCCGCGGCTTGCCTCTACCTGCTGGAACCAGTGTCCCTCTGGGAGCTTGATCACCTTGGGCACCTTTGCGCAAATCTCGCCTTCGGGGATATTGTCGACAAGCTGTTCCAGGATACGTATCGACTGCTTTATTTCCTCGATACGCTCTACGAAACGCGCCATGCAGTCGCCCTCCTGCATCACGACCTCGTCGAAGTCAAGCTCGGAGTAGATGCTGTAAGGAGTGGTCTTGCGCACGTCACAAGCCCAGCCCGATGCCCTGCCGACAGGACCTGTCGTGCCGTAGGAGATGGCATCTTCCTTGCTCAGGTGACCTACGCCTACCATACGGTTATGGGCGATCACGTTGCCGGTAAACACTGTGTTGTACTCCTTGATTGCCGCAGGCATGATTTCGATAAGATGCTTCACGTCTTTCACGAAATCCTTGTCAAGGTCATCCATCACGCCGCCGATACAGTCATAGTTGAATGTCATGCGGGCACCGCAGGTCTTCTCAAATATGTTAAGGATGGTCTCGCGCTCACGAAGCGTGTAGAAGAGCATCGTGGTCGCGCCGAGGTCCATACAGAATGTACCCATGAAAAGCAGGTGGGAGGAGATACGCATCAGCTCGTCCATCATCACGCGGATTACCTGTGCGCGGCGAGGCACCTCTATACCGAGTGCCTTTTCGATACACATGCAGAGACAGTGACGGTTCTGCTGCGCCGAGAGATAGTCGAGACGGTCGGTGAAATGCAGTGTCTGCGGATATCCGAGTCCCTCGCACAGTTTCTCTATGCCACGGTGGATATATCCGAGGTAAAGGTCAATCTTCTTGATGGTCTCGCCGTCGACTGCGGTGCGGAAGCGCAACACGCCGTGGGTAGCAGGGTGCTGCGGGCCTATGTTGACCACAAAGTCTTCCGGGGTGAAGATGGTCACCTCCTTCTTCTCTATCTTGCCGTCGCCATCCTCGACATACGACACCGTCACGTCGTCGACAGCCTCATGGTCGAGACGCACGGGATTCACGTTGGCATCGTCGTTATAGTCCTTGCGGAGCGGATAGCCCACCCAGTCGTTGCGCAGGAACAGACGGCGCATATCGGGATGATTGATAAATATGATGCCGTAATAGTCGTAGACCTCACGCTCATAAAGGTTTGCCACTGCCCACAAATCGGAGATGCTGTGGAGCATCGGGTGCTCGCGGTCGGCGGTGGTCACCTTCACCGACACATGTGTGTCGTGAGTGGTGGATGTGAGGTAATACATACAGCCGAGTGTCTCGGTCCAGTCCATGCCCACGACTGCGACAAGGTAATCAAATCCGAGTTCCGGATCCTCCTTCAATGTCTTTGCAAGGGAGTGCCATTTGGCATCGGGAATATTCACCAACAACCATTCGCCCTCCTCAAAAGTCGCCTCGGGGAACAGCCTGGCTATTTTTTCCTGAACATTTGCCATAATCGATATATTGATTGGGGTATTGTTTAATCTTGGTTATAATTACTTTTCCGCTTCGTCAAGTGGATGGGTCTCGAGAAATTCCCGCTGCTTTTCCTGACGGTTGACACCGCCGAAGAATTTTTCCACCTTAACCTTACGCGACAGCTGCATGATACCGTAGATCATCGCCTCGGGACGCGGAGGACAGCCGGGCACATACACGTCGACCGGGATAATCTCCTGAACGCCCTTCACCACATGATATGAATTTTTAAACGGACCGCCGGAGATGGCACATCCGCCACATGCTATCACATATTTAGGCTCGGCAAGCTGGTCGTAGAGTCGTCTCACCACCGGAGCCATCCTGTGTACTATCGTGCCGGCGACCATCATGAAGTCGGCCTGGCGTGGAGAGGCTCGCGCCACTTCCCAGCCAAAGCGCGCCATGTCATAACGCGCCGCTCCAAGAGAGATAAACTCTATACCACAGCAACTGGTTGCGAATGTGAGCGGCCATAAAGAGTTACTGCGCCCCCAGTTGATTACATTATCAAGTGTACCGACTACCACATTGGTGCCGTTATCCTTGAGTTCTTTTACGAGATGCTCGATATATTCGTTGTCCTTCCAATCGGAATAGGGCATCCCCTGTGCTGTTACTTCCATTCAAGTGCTCCTTTCCGCCAGGCGTATGCCAAGCCCAGCACTAAAATTCCAAAAAATACTGCGATGCACAACAAACCGTCGGTCCCGAGCGAGCGCACATTTACAGCCCACGGATACAGGAACACCGTCTCTACATCAAACATCAAAAAGAGAATGGCATACAAATAGTAACCTACCTTGAACTGAGCCATACTCGCGCCGCGAGTTGGAATACCGCACTCATACGCCTCACCCTTCTGCGGGTTGTAGGATTTCGGTGAGATAAGCCCTGCTATAACCAAGGCAAGCGCCACAAGCGCCACACCCGTAAGGGCGGCGACAACTGCAAGGGTAGAATTTTGAATACCAAAAATTAATGATACCATATAATTTAACTAATACTTCTTCCGAGAAATGGTTTCGGCAGGATACAACGCATCCTTTCTAAATTTGTGCAAATATAGCAATTTTTTCCTACACGGCATCGGAGTGTCTCTAAAAAAAACCGCTCATCATTCATAAAAATTAACACGCGTCAGCGGCAACTCACCTTTGAATGTCGGGCGACTCCACCCGAGGTGACATATCTAACGATATAGACCCCGCCTGTTGCCATGTCGACCGTCCCCTCGCCGCTGATATGTGCCGCTAATCTACCGTCGGCGCTATATATGTCGACATCAGTCACGGCAGCGCCTGCTATCCTTATAGTTAGCCCCTCGGCTGTCACTGTTACCTCATCACAGCTTTCAGCCACGTTGTCAATCGATGCCGGATTGTAGGGCACCGACTCAAGCGCCACCTTCTTGGCATCGCTGAAATTAAATGTATGGGTTGAGCCGCCTGCATATTCGATGCGTGTCTTCCCGTCTTTTCCGGTGACGGTGGCTTTCCAGTTCCTGCCGTCAGAGGTGGAAAGTGTCATTGCGCGGTCATTGTAATATTGTCCGTTAAACTGAGGCTGCGTAAGTGCCACACCGTTAAATGTCATCGGCTCCCCTGCCCCGTCTATGGTAAGCTCGTATGCCTGCGACAGCTTGAAATATGTACGCATACGGTCGTAGAGGAATGTGCGGCGCTTCTTACACCAGTCATGGATAAAGTTGATTTCGTTTTTCCAGCCGTCATAGCGCCATCCTTCGTATGGGAAATAGAGTTTGCAGTGGTCGCGGTATTCGGGTTCAAGTTCCGCCGCCATCTCGTCAAGCATCGCGTCGATATACGAGGGCTGAAGAAAATCGCCCATGAATATCGCCAGCCGGTCGATAAAGAGTGTCTTCGCTTCCGGCATCTCCATGAAAATGCCGAAAAGCCTTACATTGCGGGCAGTCCACTCATCTGAGGAATTGGGCGATGCCATGTCGGCGATAAACTTCAGGTAATCGTGGGCATGCTGTCCCTGCTCCCAGGTTATTGCAAACCGGTCGATATCTTTCAGCACCCACCGCCATTTGGAGCCTTCCGCCCACGGCTTCCAGCACACTATGTTGTTATTCGGATAGTCGGTGTTGCCTGCAAATGTCTGGATGGCAAACATATCGAGGAAGTTGTCGACATCCATCACTTCCTCGAGCTGTGGAAACATGACATCTTTCTTGTTGTATAGTTCGGTAAACTGCCAGAGCGCGTCGCCGCTTCCTGTCTTTACCTCCCACCAGTTTTCGATCATGTCGATATCCTCAAGCCCGTCATAGTTTGCCTCGATGTAATCCTCGTTGGTGCGCTCGCGAAGGTCATACACGCCGCGATACTCGCCGTTGATGTAACATATCACAAGCCGGTAGCCCTGCCAGTCGACATTGGGCGAGTTTAAGCCCACAAGACGCTGGGCAAGAGCGTCACGCACGTGTGCGCCCTCGAAATCAGTGCCGCTGTTGCGGAGTTCAAATGATTTCACACTTGTGATTTCGGGCTTGTCGAGCCATATACCGGTAGTATTGTAGCGTTTCTCTCCAAACCGCTTGTTGGCATAAAACACCATCGATTTCTGCGAATAACGGCGCGACCATCCGCCTTTTACCCTCGTCTCGCCTACCTGGTTGATAAGCTGCTCATGATTCTCCCCGCCGAAATATTCCACATTCATCGGGCGTCGCCAGTCATATCCCCAGTTGGGGTCTTTGTCAAGCTCGCCCATGAAAATTCCTATCTCCTTGTCATAAAGATACGCCGGGTCAAGTGATATGGACACGACAGGAAGCTCCGTCGCGCGCGCGTGGAATATATATGAATGTGTAGTCGGCACAGATGACAGTGCTGTCGGCGACACAAGTTTTGTCCTAAGTGAGGTTGATTTGGATATATTGTAAGTCTTGCTGTCACCTGTCACTGCGTCCTTCTCCTCCGGCTCGCGACCGTCGGTGGTGACACACAACCGGCTGTCGGCAGGAACGCCCGCAGGCTTGCTGACCGTGACCGTGACCGGCGAGTCAAACAATCCCCCACCCACACTGAACTCCGGCGCGGCAAGCACCTCTGTGGCAACACCTCCACTGTTCTTTGCTCCAGGAGTCGGTGTAACCATATATCCCCATCGCTCTCCTCCGTCGGTTTCCCTACCGTAACCGACATTGGGCGCAGGCATCTTGTCAAAGTCAAGCTGCTCTGCCACTTCACCCGACGGGGCAAACAGATAGACCGACCCCGCCTTGGTCGATTCGAGACGGAAATCGGTGTGCAGCCCCTCACCCGTCTTGTCGCAATATATCAACCCGTGACCTTTTGCAGGAACCACCAGCGACGAGGGTATCTCGTAAGCCTTCTTGATTTTTTCCGATGTACCTATCTTATACCCCTTGAGGTCGACCGCCTCCGTGCCGGCATTGTAAATCTCTACCCAGGAGTCGGGAAATTCCTTGTCGGCGAAAAGCACGTCGACATTTGACTGCATGATTTCATTAATCACGATTTGCCCGGTGACCGGAGCCGGCAGTGACATCACAACACTACCGAAAAGGATTGCATAAGAAAAGTGCTTCATTGGTAATTTGACGGTTAATAAATTAAGTTTCGCAAGCTCACTTAAGGGTTGAAACGGTTTATAGTTTAAGGTTTAGGGTTTAGAGTAATCTGAAATTGTCGAGTGAACGCCGCCACTTTAACCTCATAACCCCTTAACCTCATAACCCGCCTGCATAACAGGCTTATAACCCTCAACTTTCGCTTGCTAAAGTTGAATTAATGCAAAAATAGCAAAATTTTCCTAACCGCCGAAATTTCAGCCCAAAAACCGCCAAAAATCCACTGGAACGATTCCGAATAATTGATGATTTCCGGATGAATAATCCTGGAGCACGGATGATGCCCTCCGCACCGTGAGCATATAGCATATCACCGATTACCGGAAGCCTCGGACAACCCGTTGCAAAATTTGCGCCAAAGACGGAGTAATCTGCGGTGCTACTGGAAAGTGCGGGGAAATAGGCAATGTACATCAAAATATTGCCGTCGTTAAGATTATCGCTGTGTACTCATTGCCAATATGTTAAATCATTCTAATCATGACAAGTCGGCAGGAAATGCCATAAGCAATGGCAATCCTGCCGACATAGATTATTTAATTGCCATAAATGATTTTTTTGCCGTCTTGTATATATATGGAGCCGGAGATGGGTTTATCAACTTTGCGCCCGAATAAATCGTAAACCGGAGAATTTGACGGTGACTGATTTACAATTATGTTGTCAACACCGGCATTTCCGCCAATACTCAACTCACTGCGACTGCTTTTCACGCTTATTTCGTCAGTAGATGTGAGAGCACCGTCAGGTATAACAAGAGTATAACCCTTTTCAGATGTAAGAGGAATACCACCAAAATCTGCCACAAGCATCCAACAGTTAACATCTGTATTTATCCACGGAATTACCTCCTTAACTAAAATCTCACCGTCTCCCTCCCAAAGTTGCACCTTGGCTTCGTCGGTAAGGGCAATCGGACGGTCGTATGTGAAAGTAACCTCTCCCATTACATTGGAGTGGTCAGTGTAACGGCTACACCATATATAACTGAATGGCAGGGAGGGATCAACATAGCAACCGACAAAGTCTATCTTCACTTCTTCATTAGTGATATCATCCCTATAAATGGAACTCAGGCTTCCTGCGGGAAGTAGAAGACTGTAACACACATTTTGCTCGAAGGGGATAAACTCGTTATAATCAGGATGAATAATACTCAATGGCGTGGACCAGTTAGTAATCTCCAATAGATATTCTCCGATTTTCTCATCCTCGCGATAAAGTTCAAAACAAGCGTCCCCGACTGTCGCTGTTTCGTAGAGGTATGAGATTCCGGTGATGGTCCTGGAATCTGAAATCCGGGTATCCGCAAAGATTTCGGGTTCGCCAAGTGTTGCAGGCACGAAAAAAGTATGTTCGTTTTCCATGTTGACAACCTGAATGTCATTGTATGATTCAATCCAGCCAACTGTGCCTTCATGAACAACCAGTTTATAACTTTTACCTTTGGGTAACAACCGTGAATCGAAATGGGCAACAAGGGTGCCGTCCCAACCAGTTATTTCCTTGTCGTTAATTACGTTGAGTGACAATGATTCCGCTACGGTCTCGCCCTCGCAAAGCACCTCGACCTTTTGCGTGTCCATCAGTTTAATAGGACGGTTAAAATTTATGCTTACATCTTCAAGTGGCATCACGAAAGGCTTGTCAGATTTCAAGCTACACCACCCGGGACACAGACTCGGCTCTACAATTTTTGCATTCAGGCTAAAGCCGATTGAGAGCATAAATGCGATGAAAAAGAGTTTTCTCATAAGCGATGAGATTTATTCTCCTCTTGGCTCATAGGGGAGAGGGTTTATATAAAGGAAACGTGAGCCAACTATGCCACGTCTTTGTTGATGGTCGTAGGAAACCTTTGATGCAGATGTAACAATAGCGACCCACGCATATGCGTGAGAACCACTATGCTATCTCTTGCATCAGTTTGAAAATTTCCTACGTTTTCAACAAACAAGATACGCATAACGCTTCTTATTTTCTCAAATGTCGTGCAAGCGCTTGACCTGCAATGGCAAATTTATGAATAATATTTCTGATTGAGAAATTTATTTGAAATAAATGTGAAATTTGCGGATTTTTTATTACAGGGAATCATCTCGGAGCAAAAAAGATGATTCCTTGCGGAAACATCCACGCTTATGCCCGCATCCCGTAGGTTTCGCTACGCTCAACCTACGGCTATTCACGGATGATGCCCTCCGGGCAACGCATCCACATACTCACGCATTGATTTGAAAGCCGTTGCATGGGGGCGAGTGAAAGCTCAATGTCACTAACTTAAGGATTTTGCCCGGAATGGGCAAGATAGAGTTTACCGCGGGTAGCCCCGGATGGGGCACCCGTGGAAGCGATACCACCACAACAACGCAACCCTGAAACGGGTTGCATAAATATATGCTAATCAAGCGGCTATGCAACCCACTGCGGGGTTGAACCAAGGAGAGAGGAGCTTGAGCCACGGGTATGCCTCCGGCATTACCCGCGGATAACAGGATGAATCCCCCTTTCGGGGATTTATGGCTCTTCTGCTTAAGTTAGTGACATTGAGTGGAAGCTCGCCCGATACCCACGCAACGCGAGCGCCCCTTCTACAGCTACGCGCTGACGGTCAATGCGAAAAATCAATCTGTCTCTTTTGATTTTTTGTTCCTTTGTATCCCTTCTGAAAACTGAAATCTGATGACTGAAAACTGAAAAGGGGTTGCGCCAAAACGCAACCCCTTCGTTATCGTCAATAAGAGTTTATTTTACTGCTGGTTATTCTGTTTCTGGAAACGGAATTTGAGCGTCGACACTACGTTGTAAGTGGTCGAGCTACCCTCCGTGAGAGTCGGTGTGCAGGAGAATTTCAAACTCAGCTCTTCTCCGATTGTTCCACCACCCTGAAGATCAGTGATAGGGAACTTGTCGTTAGGCACTTCCTTGTCAGCGTTGTCACCGGTAAGCACACTCGGGGTCAGACGGTCGATGGCAAAAGTCAATCGTCCGTTCTCAATCGAGAAGGGAATATTCTTGAACACCATGTTCATAGCGGGCATATTCTGCATGAAAGATGCTCCGGCAACATAGAGGTCGAGCGTACGGTTGGCTGTATTCACGTCTTTCTCGTTGATTACAATCTGGTAGCGGTTTTTAGCTGCCTCCTCTGTCTTCCATATCTCAGTGCCGGTTGCGGGATCATTGACTCTTGTAAGGCTGAAATAGTTGGAAGCCATAGGCATACCATACACCTTGTCGCTGCCGACAGTGAAGCGGTAGAAGAGATTCCACTGCTGTATCCATGAGGTTCCTCCGAGAAGGCTGATTGATATATCCGACATACCGGTAGCCGAGGAAGTTGACGATAGGTCGAAGCCCATACCATTGGTCACATTCTTGTTGTTAAGACCGGTCACCTCGAAACTGCTTGCCGTCCCGCTGGTCATCACCACGTTGCGCACACTAAGGCTCGATGCCGATGTACCTATATACTCTATCGAGATGGCGGAAGTGCCGAGCGAATAAGCTTGTTCAGTACCGTTGGTCACGTAATTGAGCATGGAGAAAGGCTGGGTCTCACGATGGGAATTTTCTTTTGTCTCACATGATGTAAACGCCACAGCTACAAGGGCTGCCGCGAAAAATGTCTTGTTAATCTTCATCTAATCTTATTTTTAAATATTGTAAACTTAAATTTGTATTCTGAAAGTTGCACCTATCCTTAGCGGTTTACCTCTCTGTAAAAATGCATTCCCTATACTAACGAAGTAAAATGTATTATATTTTGTGTCAGTAAGGTTCTCGCCCCATAAAGTAAGTGAAAATTCATTAAAATCTAATTTCACCGAAGCTCCGGGAAGCATGTAGAACGGCTGCCTCACACTGTTTGCCTCATCCCACATGATTTCCCCTACCCCACGGCAGTTGACATCGACAGTCACCGCTTCGAGCCACGGCTTGCCGACCCCCTTCGTATAAGTCGCGCCGACATACATTGTGTTATGCGGCGCATACGGGATGTATTTGCCCGCGTAATCGTTGATACCGTTGTGAAATTCGCGGAAACGCGCATTGGTATAACCGTATGATGCCGTTAGGTCAAGATGCCTGACAGGATGGTAGCGGAGGGTCAGTTCCGCACCGTAGCTGCGGGTCTTGCCCGCGTTGGTCATGATGCGCCCCGTCGTGTTGCCGTCGGGAAACATCGTAAGCTGCTGGTCGCGGCAGTCAATGTAAAACAGTGCCGCCTGTGCCGACACTTTTCCCCACAAATCATTTAGATGTGCGCCTATCTCGTAATTCCAGCTCGACTCCGGTTTATACGAGATAATCTTATCTATGTCATAGCTCTGGGCAATACCCATTATCCTCATCAGCCGTTGCTGAAGCACATCGCTGAACATCTGGGTATTGAAGCCTCCGGCTTTATATCCGCGCGCTATCGACAGATACGCGTTTGAACCCGGCAGCGATTCTATATTATATGTGACGGTAAGTTTCGGCAATAGTTCCACAAATGTCTTATGGAGCTTTCCGCCGTCATTTATCCTTACGGGAGTCTGCCCGTCATCTATACCCTGTATGGTAAACGAGGTATTGCAACGGCTGATGTATCTCAACGAGTTATGCTCGATATCAAGGCGAAGTCCCAGAGCGAAATCCCAGGCACCGGCGCTATAGCTGCTCTGATGATACAGGGCTAAGCCCCACACACTGTTGGCAAACCGGCTCTGCAGCACAAAACTGTCCTCATCCCACACTGTCGGATGGGAGCTGTGTTGATTGACATGCTTGAGTATCAGCTCTTCTATTCCGGTGGACTTGAATGTCACCGGCGCGTTCATGTCGGTATGCTTGTAAAATCCGAAAAGTCCGCCAAGCCAGCTATATGATCCTATATTCCCTTTCCCTACGAAATCCTGGGTCAGCGCCCATTCATGACGCGCCTGGGTGAGAGTGAAATATGACTCCGGCAGAAAATCCTGGTCAAGGGTCATGTTGTCGTCGATATACTGAAAACTGGTGATGCTTGACAACACAGCGTCATCAAGTCGCCAGCGGAAAGTAAGCCCGTCGTTGACCCCCGTGCGCCGGTAGAAGCATGTGTCATTGTAGGCTATCTGCCCGGTGGCAAGCGACTCGTAGGGATAGCCACCCTGACGGGAAATATTCACCGACGCGACATTTTCCATCGTCAGCCTCCCGGAAGGGCGCCACACGGTTTTCCAGCGCAGACTCCCCTGATTTTCCTTGTCACACTTCTCTCCGTTATACCTGTTGGTAAAATATCCGTCGCTATGGGTGTAATATGCCGTGTACGACATCCCCAGGCGCTGAGTCAGTTTGTGGTAATATGACGCAGAGGCGCGCAAGGAGTTTGCCGTGCCATATTCCACAGTCGCCCTCACGCCCTGGAATTTCATGGGCGACAGCGTGTAGATATTGATCAGACCTCCCATCGTGTTTCGTCCGTAAAGGGTGCTCTGCGGTCCGCGGAGCATCTCGATGCGCTCGATGTCAACGAGGTCAAAATCGTAATTGTCCTTATTCATGTAAGGCACATTGTCGACATTAAGCCCTATCACGGGCTGGTCGATACGCGCACCTATGCCGCGCACATATATGGAAGATGTCATGCGCGACCCGTAGTCGGGTATATAGAAATTGGGAGCGACCTCGCTCACGCCCTTCATTGTCACGATGTTGAGCTTTTGCAGCTCCCCCTCGCCTATCACGGTCGATGCTACCGGCAGCGCGTCTATGTCAAGCGACTGCTTGATGCCTGTAACCGACACTTCTCCAAGCGTCAGCACAGTGTCGGCTTTCTCCACTCCGAAGGAGAGAAAGCTACCTATTATAGTAAATATAAGGATCGACAGTAGTCTGATAAACTTCATTCCTGATAGCATCTTGCTTCAACGATGCAAAATTACCCGTTGCCCGTCAACGGTGCAATCACTATTTATAGTGAAAATGTCAGGTCAGAACAGCAATAACCCGAATCCCATCAATGCCATACCCAGTATCACGCCTCCGATGGCGAAATGATGATGCCCGTATTCCTCGGAGCTGGGCAGAAGTTCGTCAAAAGAGATAAAGACCATGATTCCCGCAACAGCTGCGAGACACACGGCATTGACAGCCGGAGTCCATATCGGCATCAGGAACGCCAGCGCGAAAAGTGCGCCGAGCGGTTCGGCAAATCCGGAGGCTATCGAAAACCACAATGCCTTCTTACGGCTCCCGGTCGAATGGTATATCGGCACTGACACGGCTATTCCTTCAGGTATGTTATGAATGGCGACAGCTACCACAATCGGGAGGGCAATATCAAGCGACTCCAGTCCCGACACGAAAGTGGCTATGCCTTCAGGGAAATTATGGATACCGATAGTAAGGGCGAGCATCATGCCAGTGCGTTTTAGCTTGCCGTTTGCACCGGAGTTGATATTATGTATTTCGTGGGGATTCTCGTCTTCAGGCACTAAGAAGTCGATAAGGGCTATCAATCCCATCCCGCCGAAAAAGGAGAGCAGCACATAAAACATCGCCATTTTCTCCGAGGCGTAATGCTCCATCGAGTGTATGGCATCGGGCAACAGCTCCACAAACGACACATATACCATCACACCCGCCGACAATCCGAGCGCTCCGGAAAGAAAGCGTGTGTTGGTGACCTTGGTGAAAAATGCCATGAGACTGCCGATACCTGTCGACAATCCCGCAATAAGCGTCATGAGCAACGCCGTGAGTATCGCTTCCGATGTAAGTACGGTTTCCATTTCTTTCGCTATAACAAGATTTACTCCCGATAAGTTGAAAAAGCCGCCCCGGAGTCCTTACGGACCGGGGCGGGGTTGAGCATGACTGTAAGCCGGGTTATGTCGTGGCAATGGCAATCACTGCCACGGTCGGTCATTTATCTAATCCCGATGTCGCCACCGGGCTTGAGCAGTCTACCCCCCGGCAATGGGCGGGCAACCCTTAAATGCCGGTGTACTTGACCTTGCAATCCATGAGGCGTGCGGCATTCCATATCGCTGTGGAACCCGGTGGGCTCTTACCCCGCCTTTTCACCCTTACCTCCCGCGAGGGGAGGCGGTTATTTTCTGTCACGCTACTCTGCCATCACTGACGGGTTGCCGTTAACAACCATGGCGCCCTGTATTGCCCGGACTTTCCTCTTGCCGCTCTCAAAGTCGGCAAGCGACCGACCGTCTTGCTCAATACCGCCGCAAAGTTACGCTAATTTTTTCAATCTCCATCCAAATCCCGCAACTGAAATCTGAAAACTGAAAACTAAAAACTAAACTGCGCCATCAGGCTTACACGATTGACCCAGCTGTGGCTGCGGTCTATGTTCTGACGTTTGCCGAGGTTGTACTCCACTGCCGCCTGGCAGCGCGGGGTTATGTTCCAGAATATGTTTGCAGCACCGTAAAGACCATACTTATAGGTGATATTCTCATATACCGGTTCATCTTTAGGAAGAAAACGCTCCTCGCTGAACACTATCGTAGAGAAAAGATTGGGACGGAAATGATATTGCAGCGCGGCATACCATCCGAAGCTCAACGGGGCAAGCATCCTGCCGGGACGCTCCGTGTCGCCCACGAGGTCCATGGGCGAATTCTGTAAATCATTAATCAGGCTGCCCAGCCCCTTGCCGGTAATCACCGCTCCGTAGACAGTAAGTGGAGCCACCGGACGGAACACGGTGCTTGCATGTACACCCCACCCTGTCTTTTTATAATTCTTGCCTTCGACAAGGTCACGGTATTCCAGTCCGCGCACAACACCCGACAGCCTGACATGCTGACCGGTGCCCCACTGATACTGCATGAATGCTGCAAAATTAGGCATATAGTCGCTACACCCTGTATATGTATTGGGTCGTGACGGGATAGCCCCGTCAGGAGTCTCCACCGATGCCGCGATTACATAGTGCTCCTTGATTGTGTGCATCCACCGTAAAAGCACATTGGTGTCGCTTGTCTCGGAGTTTGGACCTTGACCGTCGACTGTCGGAGGCTGTGCCGCAGGGTCGGAAAATGTCGAATTGGTATATCCCAATGTCCAGTCGCCTACTGTGGCATACGCCTTCTTAAGCTTGAAGTCGCGGCTGCCGTAGCCATTGAAATTCGCCTCTATGTAAAGCTGATATCTTCCAAATTTCGTATGACGACCGAACACCGAGAAAAACAATGCCGTACCTGCCGGCGTACTCCCCGTCCAGTGCTTCCTCGTAGGGTCGCCCGGTATCTTTATGTCGTAGGGTATGAACGCGCTGTTGCTCATCGCCCCGTTCCAGTCATACCACCCTCTCATCCTCACGACACCTCCGATACCCATCGCATACTGATGGGTCTTGCTCATCAACATGAAATACGGTGCCAGCGGGTCTTGAAAATGCCGGAACTGGTCGTAATAAAACATGTTTATCATTTCCTGCTCCGACAGTGAATCTATAGCCTCATCGGGGGTGATATTAACCACATGATGACTCTTCTTGAGTTCCTTTTCCTGTTGTTCGGCAGGAGTGATTGCCATCATCGGTAAGGAGAATGACAACATAAAAACCAACGCAATAATATTTTTCATAAATTCAACAGTTGATAACATTTATTTAACAACACTCATTTTCATTTTGTTTGTTCGTCCCGCGGCAATTTATCCGGCTATCCACATCTCCATGTTCTCTTCCGAAGCACCTCCACAATACGGCATCCGGCGACTGAAATAGCCGCAATTTCATGCTATAAAACATCGTTTTAAAACAATTTAACAATCTCTCGAAACCCGCGTCAACACTACTGTTTCAACCATGTTACAATAGCTAAAGTGGTGAAAATGAGCAAACGAATTTCTCTATCTCAGGGAAAATGCTTAACTTTGCGGTGTTGAAATTGTTATTTCTAAGGTCAATAGAGTTTGACTTTCGCCGAAAATCGGCAACAAAAAGCACAGAGCAACGGATTATTCATCACTACTCTTACTTTTTGTATTTAGTAATTTTAAACTTAAGGAATGAAGAAAACAATGGCAATCATTGTGATCTTCGCCGTTCTCCTCGGACTTGGTTCAGCCGCTTCAAGCAGTGCCGTCGATGGCACCATAGGCTCCAAGGCTCCGATGTTTAAAGTCGAGCGTGCCGACTCATCTGTGGCACTCGACAACATGAAGGGGAAATGGGTACTGCTCCAGTTCTGGGCATCGAGCGACGCTGCGTCGCGCATAGCCTGCAAGCAGTACTCCATGCTTGAACAAAACCAAAATTCAAGTAACCCCGGAGAACGATTCCATCTCTTAGCGGTCAATCTTGACCGGAGCGAGCGCCTCTTTCGTGAGATAGTGCGTAGAGATGGTCTTAGTGCGGAATCACAATTTTTTATCGAGAGAAGTAACGCTGACAAAATCATCGACGACTATCATCTCGAATCGGGATTAAGCTCATTTCTGATTGACCCTGACGGGCGTATCGTAGCAAAGAACCCGACTGAACAACAACTGATTGAACTTGCTATCAATTAAGACTACAAAACGGAGATGCACAACCGGTGCACCCCCGTTCTTTTTTTATCACCCTATTGGTAGTTGTCAGTTGGACCGGTCCGAGATGAGCGATGATGCGCACCGTTGCAATACACCTAAAATCACAGACATAAGCCTTTGCCCTGAAAGGGCAAAATGGCGTTAACCGGTGGTAGCCCCGGAGCGGGCACCACCGGCTCAATCCCCCACCCATCTCAACCCAAAGCGGGTTGCATAATGCCGGAACTTGCACTCTCTGCCGCAGGGAAAAACAATCTCTTTTTTTTAATAATTTATAGTTAAAATATTTGCAAATATTTTAAAATATCATTAACTTGCGCCATCACACAATAATAATCTTAGTTATGAAACGCAGTGGAATAATTTTGAAGTGGATGGCAAGTTTTGTCGGGGTGATGATTCCGGCTTTCGCTTGCGGAGAAAATGTCGGCTTCGGTGCCGTGGTGACGGACTGCGGTCAGCTTGAAAATGTGATTGGCGACAATCTTCTCGTGATTGACTCACTGTCGGTCACGGGTCCCATTGATGACACTGATTTCGCAACTATGCTCCGAGGCATCATCGAAGGCAAAATATCCATATTGAATCTTGAAAACGCGCAGATTGAAGATAAATACATTCCGGGCGAAACTTTTAAATCGGCGATCGGACTAAGAAAAATAATTCTCCCCTCAGATTTGATTGAGATTTCATGGAATGCATTTGAAAATTGCACCGATTTGGAGGAAGTCAAAATCACATCTTCCCTATGGGCAATTAGAGAAAATGCATTTCATGGATGTAAGTCATTGAAATCCATAAGTTTTAACAACAGATTGCACTATATCGGTGAGTACGCTTTCATGGATTGTGCCTTAGACTCTATATTGATTCCACGCTCAGTTGAACTCATAGGAGATGACTCTTTTGCCGGAAATAATCTAAAAAAGGCATACGTCATGTCAAAAACGGCACCGACAACAATAAACTACAGCATTAACGGGTCTCCATGGGATTTTGATATATTTGGCAAATCTTTTCCTGCGGATATACCCATTTATGTACCGTTGGGTGCAACCGATAGCTATCGTAGCACTGACGGATGGGATCGCATGACCAACTATATTGAAATCCCAATCGAAGATTTCCCGGAGATGCCAAATAAAGGGGAGCTGTTTGTTGCACAGGTAAATGCGGAAGGTGAGCTTGCCGATATGCTTTCCGGCGTGGACTCTGCTATAGATTCCCTTGTCGTCAAAGGGCCGGTGGATGAACGAGACTTTTATGCAATGTGGACCAAGGCTCATGAGGGCTATATGGAGGTGATAAACCTCAGGGAGACAAAGGTAAAGGACGGCATAATTCCACCACTCGCCTTTGCCCGTCGATTTGAGCCTGAATATTTTTATTTAATGCCGGTGGTGCGCCGGATTATGCTACCTGAAGATATCGTCGAGATTGGCGACTCTGCTTTTTGGTATAATAGCATGGTTGAAACCATTGACCTGCCTGCACAACTGCCATCCCTCGGCAAGGCATGCTTCAGCGTATGCAAACGACTGGAGATGGAGCGGCTCGTGATTCCGGAGGGCGTGACCGCGATTGCCGACAGTTGCTTTTCAGAATGTGGTCTGCTCAAGGAAATAGTGTTGCCATCAACGCTCACGCACATCGGTGACTACGCATTGAACGGCACCGGCATCACCTCCATCAGACTCCCGGAGGCACTCACGTGTATTGGTGACAATGCATTAAGTAACACCAAAATCACCAGCCTCGAATTACCACCGGTAATAGAGCACATCGGCAAATCTGCGCTAAGCGCAACCAACCTTACCGGGATAGAACTGCCACCGTCACTAACCTCAATCGGTGACTATGCGTTTCGCACGACTAAACTGAAGGAAATTGTCCTCACACGGCAGCTCAAATCGGTGGGAGAGGGGGCTTTTGAAAGTACACCGATTGAAAACATAGTCTTTCCTGAAACGAAAATTGAGTTCGGTAATAAGGTATTCTCCTCTTGCAGTGAACTGCCGAAAGTCACACTTCCCGACTGTATGGAGGTAATACCCGAATTTATGTTTTTTGATTGCAAAAAGCTCCGCGAAGTGACATTCCCCTCGTCTCTCAAAGAGATATGTCAATTTGCATTCAATTTTACGGCATTGGAGGAGCTGAACTTACCCGACGGATTGGAGATTGTGGGTAACTCTGCATTTTGGGGTGCCAATTTTGATTCCGTGACATTGCCTCCATCCGTGAAAAAAATCGGGTTCATGGGATTTTATGTGAAGAGTCTGAAACAGATAAAATCTTATTGCACGACACCCCCGGAGAGTGAGAGCTGGAATTTAAATGCATCCGATTTCGCCCGGATACCGGTATATGTGCCGAAAGGGACTGTCGACCTATATAAAGCCGCCCCGTCCTGGAATTGCTTCCTGAATTATTTCGAGATTGACGATACCACCAGCATGGATCTGTCGTCTGTCGCAGACATCGCTGAGCCTGTCGAGATATATAATGCCTCAGGAGTGCAGGTATATCGCGGAATGCTTGAAGACGCCAACCTCCCTTCAGGATTATACATCGTGAAGAGTGCCGGCGGCACCTACAAAATCTACCGCTAATCCTCCAAATAGACAGAGTGCCTTCAGAGATACAGAAGGACATAAAGTCAAAAGCAACAGAGTTATATGGATTTACCCAATCTGAAAACCCTTTTCCCGCAGGGAAAAATCCAAACTTAGCCGGGGGTTAAGCGTAGCGATACCCCCGGCTAAACAAAGATTATCCCTCCGGGAAAACAATCTCTACATCCCATAGACGAATGTTTCCAACAGAAATCATTATTTCGATGGAAATTCGTAATTTTGCGGCATGAATACCAATCAGAGCGACATAGCCGAAAGCGGACTGCACGTCGATGTGGGCGCGACCCTGCGCAGCAAGCTACCGAAAAAATACCTTAGATTCATTCCCGGTGCAGCTGTGCGATGGCTTGAGCGCACCATCTGTCAGGATGAGCTCAACAGAATCCTCGACCGCACTCGCGGGAAAAAGGGCGCGGAGTTCTGCCGTGCCGTGCTCACCGACCTTGACATAACCTATTCAGTCGCAGGCGAAAATAACTTACCTGTCGACGGCAGGGCGATTTTCGTGTCAAACCATCCGCTCGGCGCCCTCGACGGCATAGCCATGATTGACTTCATAGCCCGACACTACCGCACCGGGGTAAAATTTGTGGTCAACGATATCCTGATGGCGGTCAAGCCGCTCGACAATGTGTTTCTCCCCATCAACAAGCATGGCAAACAGAGCCGCAAGTCGTCGAGCGATATCGACGAATGTCTCGCCGGCGACACACCGGTCATCATTTTTCCCGCCGGACTGGTGTCACGCAAGCAGAAAGAGGACATAAAAGACCTCCAATGGCAAAAAATGTTCATAAATAAGGCTATTCAATCACAACGTGATATAATTCCGGTACATTTTGGTGGGAAAAATTCATCGTTTTTTTATAATTTTGCAAAACTACGCACACGACTCGGTCTGAAATTCAATATCGAGATGATTTATCTGCCGAGAGAGATTTTCAGAAGCCGCGGAGCGCGGTTTGAGATCAGTGTAGGAAAACCAATCTCGTGGCACACACTCAAAGGTGGCACGAAAGCCGCCCAAGAGGCAAGCCTTATCAAGGAGACTGTATATAGTTTAAATAGAAAAAACGCATTTTAGCATATACCTGCGACAATGGACATGAAAATAATTGACCCGGTACCTGTCGAGACCCTGGAAAGCGAACTTACCGCCGACAAGTTTCTGCGACACACCAACAAAGGGGGCAACCATATATATATCGTTGACGCCTACGACTCGCCCAACGTGATGCGCGAGATAGGCAGATTGCGCGAGATAGCCTTCCGCACAGCCGGCGGAGGCACAGGGAAAGATTGTGACATAGATGAATTTGACACCATGCAGCCTCCGTGCCGCCAGCTGATTGTGTGGAATCCCGAGGCGCGCGAGATTATCGGTGGCTATCGGTTCATCACCGGAGAAAATATCCATATCGACTCCGACGGGCGACCGCGTATCGCGACAAGCCACATGTTCAGCTTTTCACCGAAATTCATCAACGAATATCTCCCCTACACCCTTGAGCTCGGCAGGTCGTTTGTGGCTCTCGACTATCAGTCGACCCGCGCCGGGACAAAGGCACTCTATGCCCTTGACAATCTATGGGACGGACTGGGGGCACTCACGGTAGTGTACCCGTCGATAAAATATCTGTTTGGCAAAGTCACCATGTACCCCAGCTACAATGCCGACTGCCGTAACATGATACTCTATTTCCTTGACAAGCATTTTCCTGACGACGAGGGTCTTGTAAAGCCGTTCCGGCAGCTTGAGACCCACATGAACCGTCAGGACATGGACAAGCTTTTCACCGGCACCTCGTTCAAGGACGACTACAAGATTCTCAACAAGGCGATACGCGACCACGGCTACAACATCCCGCCGCTCGTCAACGCCTACATGAGCCTGTCGCCCTCGATGAAAATGTTTGGCACGGCAATCAACGATGAGTTTGGCAATGTCGAGGAAACCGGTATATTCTTTGCCATCTCCGACATCTTTGAAGAGAAAAAAGACAGACATATAGGCACTTACAATCCCGTAAACTCATGAAAATCCGCATCGCTCTCTCCATCGCCCTGTTATTTGCGGCGGTCAACGCCGCCCGGGCGTCATATCCGGTGGATTACCGGGGTGAAATCATTGCCAACGCAGGCACCGGTGATTTCGCTCCCTATTATATCGCGTCAAACAATTTCGGGATAATGACGCAACCCTATTCCGCGCTTGCGAGAGCTTCCGTGTGGCGAGGCATGGAGATGGACCGACGATTCAGCTACGGATTTGGCATCGACGCGCTTGCCGGATATGCCTCCTCCGATGCCTATCTGCGCTACAACAGTGACGACAAGACATTTACACCCATTGACCGCCATCCCGCGCGCGTATGGTTGCAGCAGTTATACGGTGAGCTCAAATACCGATGCCTCTTTCTTACCGTCGGACTCAAGGAGACCGGCTCCGCACTGCTCGACGACAGGCTGTCAAGCGGCGACATCACCTGGAGCGCCAATGCCCGACCGATGCCGGGTGTCAGGGCGGGATTCCACGGCTTTGAAGATATCCCGTTCACTAACGGATGGGTGCAGATCAACGGAGTGCTCTTCTATGGCAAGCCAACCGACAACGACTGGCTGACAGAGCGTTACAACTATTTCAACGCATTCATCACCACCGGTCGCTGGATTAATTACAAGCGCGTCTATTTCCGCACAAAACCGTCGAAGCCACTATCGGTGACCATAGGTATGCAGGCGGCGGCACAATTCGGCGGCACACAGGTCACATACGAAAACGGACTGCGCGACAAGACAGAAACCGCCCCGGCGGGACTCAAGGAGTTTTTCCAGATGCTTGTGCCGGGCAAGGATGACAAATACTGGTCGGGCAACCATCTTGGAAGCTGGGATGTAATGGCACGTTACCATTTCCGCACCGGTCACGAGATAAAGCTGTATCTCCAGTCGCCGTGGGAAGACGGCTCAGGCATCGGCAAACTCAACGGTTTTGACGGGCTGTGGGGTATCGAATACAAAAGCCCCGGAAAATCATTGGTAAGCGGCGCGGTAATTGAATATCTCGACTTCACCAACCAGTCGGGACCGCTTCACTGGGACCCCGTCGACAACCCCGGCACCACCGTGGCAAACCAGGCAACCGGCGCCGATTCCTACTACAACAACTATTTTTATAACGGTTACGCCTATTACGGCATGTCGCAAGGCACACCGTTTCTCATGTCACCGCTCTACAATCTTGACGGCTACATGCGCTACATTGACACCCGTGTGCGCGGTTTCCACGCAGCGGTCGAAGGTTCGGTCACCCGACAGGTTGATTACCGTGCGATGGTGTCACACCGCATATCTTACGGCGACAGCTATATCCCGCGCCTGAAAAAAGCTCATGACACATCATGGATGGTCGAGGCACAATGGCGCCCGCTCTCCGTCCCGGGTCTTACCGTCAAGGCGCAGGTGGCGATGGACAGCGGCGACATGTATGGCGACAACTTCGGCGCCATGCTGTCAATATCTTACCGTGGTGTGCTTAATTTACGATGACTATGAAAAAAATATTCCTCATATTTCTCCCCCTGCTTGCCATACTTGGCGCCGGATGCACCCACAACGACGGCGACATTGGTCCATGGTTCGGCACCTGGCAGCTTGAAGAAATCACTGCCGACGGCACAGTAGACACCGGATATCACCATGACATATTCTGGCAGTTCCAGAATACGGTATTCTGTATGCGTAAAGTCACCGCCATGCACGATGTGTATCCCCGCTGGGGCACATGGCAGGAAACCGCCAACGACATCCTGCGGCTTGATTTCACCAATCATGACAATGACCATCCCGAAGGGAGCACCATCTACACCCCCTTTCCGGAAACCCATATCCGCCCCAATGGCATTACCGAGCTTAAGATTATGGAAATGAGCGGGTCAGAGCTTCACTTGCAATATGCCGCCCCCGAAGGCACCCTCTACGACTATTACCTCAAAAAGTGGCGGTGACATAAATTCTCTTCCGTATCGCTGCAATATCTGCCGATTATTTGTTATTTTTGCATTAATTCAACTTTCGCAAGCGAAAGTTGAGGGTTAAAAGGGTTAAGGGTTAAAAGCTTGCCATGCAAGCAGGTTATGAGGTTAAAGTGGCGGCGTTCACCCGACAATTACAAATGACCGGGTCACTAAACACTAAACCATAAACCTTTTAACCATTAAGTGAGCTTGCGAAACTTAAGTTTAAGGAGAGCGATATGGAAGAATCACTAAGTCTGTCACAACAGCAACGATTGCAGCAAAGACTTTCTCCATTACAGGTCAAATTTGTAAAAATGCTTGAAATGAGCGGACCGGAAGTGGAGGATGAGGTGCAACGCGCCCTGGATGACAACCCGGCTCTGGAAGCGTCGGACATCGCCGATGCGGCCGCCTCCGACGATTCTTTCAACGAAAGCGCCGAGGAGTTGCGCATAGCCGACTACGCAAGTGAGGACGAGATACCCTCCTATCGTCTTGAAGCGCGCAACCACAGTGCTTCCGACACCTATTATGAGCCGGTTGCCGTAGATTTCTCCTCGACACTTATCGACACCCTGTCGGCACAGCTTGCCGAGCATAACCTCACCGACCGCGACCGCCGGATAGCCATGTATGTAATCGGCAGTCTTGATGACAACGGCTATCTGACACGCGATTCCGCATCGATAGCAGGCGACATAGAGGAGCAGACCGGCGAGCCTGTCTCCACCGCCGACGTGAAGCGGATGCTGGAGCTTGTAAGGCGATTCGAGCCGGCGGGCGTGGGAGCGGTCGACCTCCGCGACTGCCTGCTTCTGCAGCTGAAACGCCGTAAGGCAACAGAGACGGTAAAGACTGCCACGGAAATCGTGTCACACTATTTCGACCTGTTTTCCCGAAAGCATTATGACCGGCTTGCCTCGGCAACCGGACACACTCCCGGGGAACTGAAAGCCGCCATCGAGCTTATACGCAGCCTCAACCCGAAGCCTGCGGGAGTAATCGGGGGTGACCCCGCGGAAGAGCGCACACGCCATATAATCCCGGATTTCTCGGTAGAAATTGAGGATGGCGACCTGCATCTCACCCTCCTCAACAACATCCCCGAACTGCGTATCGAGGAGACTTTCCGCGAAAACGAGGCAGAGACGAAAACCGACATCTCCCGCAACCGCGAGGCGTCGCTCTTCATCAAGCAGAAACGCGACGAGGCGACGGAATTTATAAAGCTCCTCGGCATGAGGCAGGAGACGCTTTTCAATGTGATGCGCGCCATCGTGAGGATTCAACGCGAATTTTTCATGAGCGGTGATGATGAGAGCCGTTTGAAACCGATGATTCTCAAAGACATATCCTCCATTACCGGCTACGACCTCTCGGTAATCTCACGCGCGACGGCAGGAAAATATGTGGCGACTCCCTACGGCATACACCCGCTGAAGATGTTTTTCAACGAGCGTCCCAAGGACAATGACGATACCTCATCCCATGAAATCCTTTCGGCAATCAAGGAGATAATCGACGGCGAGGACAAGCACAAGCCTTTGAGCGACGAGGCGATTACAGCCGCCATCGCGGCAAAGGGATATGACATTGCCCGGCGCACTGTGGCGAAATATCGCGAGAAGCTCGGCATACCTGTTGCGCGGTTGCGTAAAGAGATGTAAACAATAGCTGATGACAACCGTTAATATATAGAAACTGACTTATGAACAAGATATCACATATAATCTCCTGGGTGCTTAGTCCGGTGCTTATCCCCACCTACGCGGTGTTCACCGCACTATGGGTCACCATGCTCGCCCTGCTCCCTGTCGGGCTGCGAATCAACGTGGTGCTGATGACCTTCCTGCTCACATGCGTGGTGCCGGTGCTTGCGATTCTGCTCCTCTACAAGATGAAACTCGTGTCTCATCCGGGACTTAACAACCAGAAAGAGCGTTACATACCGTATGTCATCACCGCTATTTGCTACCTCGGTGCCGCATGGTACATGTTCCGTATCCACGCCCCGTCATGGATGTACATGTTCATGGTGGGCGGCTCGGTGGCGGCTGTCGTGTCATGTCTTGTAAATATCCGCTGGAAAATCAGCGCGCATCTCGCCGCCATGAGCGGTTACGTGGCTCTGCTCTTCCGTATTCTCGCCGACGGCATATACATCTGCAACATCTGGGTGCTGATATCTGTGGCGATACTGCTCACCGGTATGCTCGGCAGCGCCCGTATACAGCTTAACTGCCACACATTCTGGCAGGTTGTTGCCGGTGCCGTCAATGGATTTTTCTGGGTATATCTGCTTACATCATTCTAAACCCGTCATAATGAAACCAATCGTTAGTATTATCATGGGCAGCACATCTGACCTGCCCATCATGGGAAAAGCCGCTCAGGTGCTCGATGACTTCGAGATTCCGTTTGAGATGAACGCGCTGTCGGCTCACCGCACACCCGCACAGGTGGAGGAATTTGCCTCCAACGCCGCTGCTCGCGGGCTGAAAGTAATCATAGCCGCAGCGGGAATGGCTGCGGCACTTCCCGGCGTAATCGCAGCAAACACCACGCTCCCGGTAATCGGAGTGCCTATCGCCTCGACTCTCGATGGAATCGACGCACTCCTTTCAATCGTGCAGATGCCTCCGGGCATACCGGTGGCAACTGTCGGCATAAACGGCGGTTACAATGCCGCGCTGCTTGCAGTGGAGATGCTTGCACTTTCCGACGAGACCGTAGCTGCTCGTCTCGCCGAGTTCAAGAAATCGCTTGCCGGCAAGATTGTTAAGGCTAACGCCGACCTCGCCGAGGTAAAATATAAATTCAAGACTAACTGATAGCCTGCGTCAACCTATGAGTGTTTTTGACTACAGACGGAGGGTGTCACGCGAGGTCAATATCGGCGGTATACCCCTCGGAGGAGGCAATCCCGTGCGTGTACAGTCGATGACCAATACCTCCACCATGGACACCGAAGGCTCGGTGGCACAGAGCAGGCGCATCGCCGACGCGGGCGCTCATTACGTGCGCCTCACTGCACAGGGCGTCCGCGAGGCTGAAAATATCGGTGTGATACGTTCCGATCTTCGTCGGCAAGGATGCAATGTACCGCTTGTCGCTGATATCCATTTCAATCCGCGCGCAGCTTTTGCAGCCGCTGAAGTGACGGATAAAGTGCGCATAAATCCGGGCAATTTCGTTGACCCGGGGCGCACCTTCCGCAAGCTCGAATACACCGATGCCGAATATGCCGCCGAGCTTGACCGCATCGACAAGGCGTTCACCCCGTTTCTGGAAGTGTGCCGCCAACATGGCACTGCAATCCGCATAGGGGTCAACCACGGCTCGCTGAGCGACCGCATCATGAGCCGGTACGGCGACACTCCTGCCGGTATGGTGGAGAGTGCGATGGAGTTTCTGCGCGTCGCCGTCAAGCGTGAATTTTTCAATATCGTAATCTCCATAAAGGCGAGCAATGTGGTGGTGATGGTTGAGACCGTGCGCCGCCTCGTAAAAGCGATGGAAGCCGAAGGGATGAATTTCCCGCTGCATCTCGGAGTGACCGAGGCGGGCGACGGTGAAGACGGAAGGGTCAAAAGCGCCGTCGGCATCGGCACCCTTCTTGCCGAAGGTATCGGCGACACTATCCGCGTATCGCTCAGCGAGGCACCCGAGGCTGAAATTCCGGTGGCGAAAGCGCTGGTCGACTATATCAGCAGCCGCGCCGGTTCCACGCCTGTCGAGGGTGAATTTGCCGACGGATACAATCCCGTAATCCCACAACGCCTGATGACCGCAGCTGTCGGCAACATCGGAGGCGAAAATGCGCCCGTGGTGATTGCCGAAGGAGAGACGACACTTGACAATTACATCTTGCTTGATGCCGCTCTGCCGCTTGACGAGAACATCGCCACGGCAAAGGCAAATCCCGGTAAGGTGCTTGTAATCACCACCTCTCACATCAACCGTCCCGCTTCGATACAGGCACTCGCCCACTCGCTTCAACGAAGCGGTGTGGTCAATCCGGTTATCCCTATGATTGACTATGGCGACGCGCCGGTAGAGGATGTGACGTTGATGGCGGCAGCCGACTTCGGCGCGATGCTGCTCAACGGTGTGCGCGACGGCATCTGGATTAAAGGTGACCGCCTTAGTAATGAAGATGTAGTACGCATATCGCTCGGCATTCTTCAGGCTACGCGTCTGCGCATCAGCAAGACCGAGTATATCGCGTGTCCCGGTTGTGGCAGAACCCTGTTTGACCTTCAGTCAACGCTGAAAGCGGTCAAGGAGGCAACTTCTCATCTTAAAGGATTGAAAATAGGAGTTATGGGGTGTATTGTCAACGGTCCAGGCGAGATGGCTGACGCCGACTACGGCTACGTAGGCGCGGCATCGGGTCACATCAGCCTATACAAGAACAAGGAATGTGTGGAAAAAAACATTCCGCAGTCCGAGGCTATCCCCCGTCTCATCGCCCTTATCAAGTCATGCGGCGACTGGCACGACCCCGCCTGATTTACAAGCCGTCTACAAAATCCTATGTCGCAGGAGGCGACCTCTCGGGCAATGTCACTAACTTAAGAATTTAGCCCTGAAAGGGCAAGATGGCGGTAACCGCGGGCAGCGCCGAAGGTGCGCCCGTGGAGAGCGATACTCCCACAATAACGCAACCCTGAAACGGGTTGCATAAGCATGTGCTAATCAGATGGCTATGCAACCCACTCCGGGGTTGAGCCAACAGGAGATGCACTTGCGCCACGGGTATGCCTCCGGCATTACCCGCGGATAACAGGATGAATCCCCCTTTCGGGGATTTATGGCTCCGGCACCAAAGTTAGTGACATTGAATGGAAGCTCGCCCGCGCATGTACCGGCAAGATATCAAAAGTTCCGGCAGGAATCATCAATATTTCTCCAAGATGATTCCTGCCGGAAACATTCTGCCTTAATCTGCATTCCGTCGGTATCGCTACGCTCAACCGACGGCTAAATTTGGATTATCCCCTTCGGGGATAAAATCGAGCGTATAGACAACCCTAACCTCATAACCTTCAAGCCCCAGGCTGGATTTAACCTCATAACCTTCAAGCCCCAGGCTTGATTTAACCTCATAACCTTCAAGCCGCAGACTTGATTTAACCTCATAACCTTCAAGCCATAGGCTTGATTTAACCTTATAACCTTTTTTACGCATAAAAATGCGTAAAAAATTTCCCATTTGTACATTGGACCGGTTGCTGCATGGCTTATATTTGCAGCCTAAACCAATTAAAACTTACTCCTATGAAACGCACACTAAAATTTGACGACGAATGGAAAGCGGCAATAGCCCTCCTTCCGCAGAAAATGCAGCAACAGCTTACCGAGGCAATCATACGCTATCAGCAGACGGGAGAAGAAACGCAGCTTCCCCCGGTTGCCGCCGCATTGTTTATGGTAATCAAATGCACTGTTGACCGCCGTGCGGCTGTAGCGGCACGTCAGCGTGAACGCAGAAACAAGAAAGCCGAATCCAAGCCCGCAGCAGAAACCCGTGAGGAAAAGACACTGCGCATAGGCATCACATTGAAACAGAACCGCCGCTTGCTGCGAGTCATGGCACGAACATTCAACATAGCTCACGCCGACATAAAAACAGCTATCGATAAAGTAATCGCCGAACTAAACCAATCAGGCACGGAAGTCAACGACACGCAGACATTCCTGACCTACCTCAAACCTCATATCCGCTCACTTCATGACAATCGCCGAAAAATTACGGCATGAATCGCCCGGAATCCAGGCGGTCACTCAATGCCTTCCGGCACTTATTTGACAACGGCACTATATCCCCGTTGATTAGCATAATCTCGGCAGGTGTCGCTTTCGATATTTTATCAAGATTAACGATAAACGACCTGTGGACTGACACAAACCTATCGGCAGGTAATAATTCCGACATTCCTTTCAGAGTCATTCTGACTGTAATTTTTCCGGTCATAGTATATATCCGAAGATAATTTTCCATTGCAGCGACATATAGAATGTCATCTACAGGCACACGGTAGACTGATTTATCGCATTTAAGTGTGACAATCCCGCTTGACAATGCACTCGTCATATAAGCTCTCGCTTTTCCAACCGCACTTAAAAAGCGACTGTATGACACCGGTTTCAGCAGGTAATCGGTCACATTCACGTCATAGCCCCGTAAGGCATATCGCTCGTAGGCAGTAATCACAATCACGGCAAAAGGCAACATCCCCATGCGCTCCATAAACTCCATACCTGACATTCCGGGCATCTCAATATCCATAAACACAATGTCGGGGGAACAGGTTTCCAACAGTTCATACAAGCATTTGACGTTTTCAGCCATGCCGATACACTCCAGTCCCGGTGTCTTATCAACATAGCTCTTTATACCTGACCGCGATATGAACTCATCATCCACGATGATACAAGTCATTGTCGTTTTATCCATAATTTCAAGATTAATGTGACCATAAACCGTCCTGCCTCCCGCTTAATGACAAGCTCGTGGGACTTCCGGGGATAAAGTAGTTCAAGACGACGTTTCAGATTCTTTAATCCCGTGCCGTTATGCCCCGCGCCGCTGTCAGCAGCGGTAGAATTAATCACAGTCAACATCACTCCGTCATAAGTCGACTTGATATCGATACTTATCGCATTGTCACCGCCGCAATGCTTGAAAGCATTTTCAACTAACGGAAGAAACAAGTGAGGATAAATCTGTTCATCGCCCAATTCAGGATCAATATTCATCTCCATCGACAATCTATCGCCGAACCGCATAGCTGCCAATGCCACATAACTTCTTACAACCGATATCTCCCGGTCGATGCCGGTCTTTTCATCATTGTCATACAACTGTCGCCTCAGCAGATTGGCGAGATGTTCTACAGTGTCACGCGCCTTCTCATTTCCTTCATCGATAGTAAAATAAATGGTATTTAGCATATTAAACAGGAAATGGGGATGATACTGCGCTTTAAGTGACTGCAATTCCGATTGCATACGCTCATTTCTCATTATCTCATTACGAAGCCGCTGTTCATCATAAAGTCTTGAAAGTGATGATGATTTCATTCCTGAATAAAGTCCCACAGACATCAAAGCCACTACAATCAGAGGAATTACAATATCACTCCCGTTATTGGTAACGCCTCCATGCGACATCAGCATCACAGCAAAGGCAAGCATCGACGAGAACACCACCACCGCCCCATACTCAACATATGCACCTATCATCCGCTTTCGGGAAAAATTTATCCATCGTCCAAACAAGAAAAATGACAAATAGCAACCCACAATCACCCCCACAATCTCGATGGTGATGAAGAGCGAAGAATGTTTGAGATAATTGCTGCCGAGCGGAATGTCGTTGGCAAGTCTCACAAGAGAGAAAAGTGCCAGACCATATATTGCCGGCAGTATCGTAGTAAGCTTCATGCTACAAATTTACGCGTTTTATTTCATCTATCACACCTTGACGCCGTTCTTGCCGCCTTACATTACCCGATTTGAAACGCCAGGAAAACGATACTCCGACAAGTCTCATATCCTCATACTCCCGCTCTGTAAGGTATGCTTTCTTCCCTTCAAGCATGATTGTCGAAGTATGATAGTTGGTATTAAGTAGATCGCGGACAAACAATGTCAGTGATGCGCGACCTGACAGAAACGATTTCCTTACGCCGACATAAATCTTGCCAAAAGGACTTACTACAGCCTGTCCGTAAGCAGCCTTCCCAGTAAAAGAGCCCGACAACTCCGCCGACCAACCACATCCGAATTTAAGCACGTTACGACAGTCGGCAACCGGAGTGATGAGCCGATTGGAGGGAATTGCCGTTGAAGCGGGAAATCTATAATCATTGAATACCAATGTACCGTTGAATGTCAACTGCCACCATCCCACGGGCGCCAGATTGACAAGCGACACCGTGAACGCCCCTTTCAGATGACGGGGCAAATTTTCAGGAGTCACATAAACCACACGGTCAGAAATTTCACGAAAGCACCTTACCACCGCGTCATTGACCACAGCACCCGACAGGCTTAGACGCAACCGCGAGCCGTAAGCCCAAGCTATATGCAAATTATGGGAAACTTCCGGACGCAACTCGATATTACCACCGATATGAGTTATATCGTCGTAAATATAGATGAATGGATTTAAGTCGCCGTAATTCGGCATATCCCTCCGGCGAGCATAAGACACATTCAGTCCGCTACCATCGCCTAACCGCACATTTATCGAGGCATTGGGAAAGACGCCCCAGTCATGAATCCTGTAGTCACACTTTTCCGCAGTTTCATTTCCGCTGAATACAGCGTGTGCGTTACTCTGCTCGACCCTGACTCCCAATGTCGCGGCAACAACAGCACACTTTCCCTGAAGTTCGGCATAAGCCGCATTTATATTTTCGTCATAACCGAAGGAAGAACCAAGATTTTCCATCGTCATTCCCTCCCCGTCATCATATTGCCCTCCATTACCAATATTTACAAATGAAGTCTTTATCCCGGCAATCAATTTCCAATCACGTAAAAGCGTGACCCCATAGTCCACCGACCCGACATGACCGGTAACAGAGCCGCCCATATCTCCATTTAAGCGATAACCCTCATCATCATCCATCTTCTGACGCTCATCTTTGTGACAGTAAAAAAAATCATAGTTTGCGAATATATGGCTCCTCTCCGAAATATCATATTTCATATACATGTTACTATTGATATTACGGGTCAGAAATTTCATATCGTTATTGGTCATGATACGATTTCCAAGCGCAGGAATCGCTGTCTCCATTGATGATTTTTCTCTCCTGTCATGGAAATTCAGATTCACCGTCACCCCGGACTTAAGTCTGTCGGCAGAAGAAAAGCCATATTCAGCCGAGACATTGTGCATAAAGTCCTTGCGCCTACGATTATAAGTCTGCACCATACGGTTTTCTTGCGTGACATAAGGACGGTCGGTAAAAAGATCGGAGGGATTTCTTGCCGTCATAAATGCGTAGCTCAAGGCTAACTGATGCTTTCCTCGTCTATATTCACTTGAAAGAGAAGCAAATCCGCGAGGTGCTTTCCATTCCCGCAAATTTCCGTTGAAACCTAAGGCAAATCCCTCGTCACGGTGTTTGTTCATGACAATATCAACCGTGGTCATTGCTCCTGATGCATCGTTCCGTGCCGACGGCATCGAATTAATTTCTATACGTTTGACCGATGCGGAGGGGAGAGACCTAAGATAATTCAAAAGAGCTTCACCGGTGAGGATTGTCTTGTGCCCGTCAATCATAAGCTTTACACCGCTTACTCCGTTTACTGAAATCTTACCGCCGGAATCGATTGAAACTCCCGGCATGGAAGATATTGCATCGTAAAGCGACCCACTGCTGCCCGACAATGTTGCCGATGGAGTATAGACAACTTTTTCGGCTGATACCGACATATCGGGTTTACGTGCCACCACTGACACCTCGCCAAGTTCAACCGTCACAGGCAACGAATCAGGTGTTTCACGACCTGCTATATTACCACCATAAAGAGATAGGCACATGCTTAAAGACAATGCCGCTAAATAAAAATCTCGACGCATATCACAATAATTAGCTTTTACGTGACAAAGCTATAATTATGTTATCCTACCTCGGGAATTTATGTGACAAACGGCTATAGAACTGTGACGACTGCAATTAAAAAACTCACTTCATGACAATCGCCGAAAAATTACGGCCTGAGTTGATGCCCAGGGCGCGGGCGGAGAAATAGCGGTCAGGTTCGCACCTTGTGCAGGCAAAGGGCATGATGATATTATCAGGCAAAACGCCTCCGGCAATCAGCCGTGACGCCACATAACCGGGAAGGTCGACATGAGGCTTGCATCCTGTCGTTCTGATTACATATTCATCGGGGAATCGCCCGGCGACTTCCTCCCCTACCTCGAAACATTCCTTGCAGATACATGGACCAATCGCGACTTTCATCAAAAGCGCATCGGCACCGAGACGCGTCATCTTCGCCAAAGTCTCCTCAACTATACCTCCTATGGCACCACGCCACCCAGCATGTGCCGCAGCGATGACACAGTTTACCGGGTCGGCAAGAAGCACCGGCACACAATCGGCGGTGGAGACACCAATAGACACTCCACGCAGTGAGGTGACGAGCGCATCTACATTTTCGAGACTTTCGGGAGCGACAGGTATGGAATCAATGACAAGGCAATTCACTGAATGAGTCTGACGCGGCACTATAAACGCATCCCGACTTACTCCGGCACGATTACTAAGCCACCGGCGGCAACGCGCCACATTTTCAGGATTGTCGCCGGTATAATGGCATACGTTGAAACCCGAATAGGGTGAATCGGTCACATCGCCACGGGAGGTAAAATAAGCCGTTACGCCGTCAGCAATCGCAACCTCTTTTACATCGCTGTCATTCAGCGTCATCGCTGCCGTCGTAATCTTCCCAGGAGTCATCCCAGTCATCGTCAAACTCCTCGTCGTCATATATCTCTTCCTCAGGCTCGGGAGTCTCGGGATTCTCAAAGATAAACTCATCCTCTTCCCTCACACGGTGATGACCGTCAAGACGGCGGTGGGTAATCTGCATCGGCTCCACGCGGTTAGCCTCGTCGGTTATGGCGCGCCAGAGCATATCCTTCAACGCCTGGATACCGAGTCCGGAAACAGAAGATATAAACACATGAGGCACATCATCGGGCAGCTCTTTCTCGATTTCAGCCATAAGCTCGTCGTCAAGCATGTCACACTTGCTTATCGCGAGCACTTTCTGCTTGGTCATCAACTCAGGGTTGAAGCGTTCAAGCTCATTGAGCAATATCTCATATTCCTTGCGTATGTCAGCAGCATCGGCAGGCACCATGAAAAGCAGCACGGCATTACGCTCTATATGACGGAGGAAGCGCAATCCGAGTCCTTTGCCCTCACTTGCACCCTCGATGATACCGGGAATATCAGCCATGACAAACGACCGGTTGTCGCGGTAGCTCACTATGCCGAGCTGCGGCTCCATGGTCGTGAACGGATAATCGGCAATTTTCGGGCGCGCCGCCGAAATCGAGGAAAGCAGAGTCGACTTTCCTGCGTTAGGGAAACCGACAAGACCTACATCACCAAGCAATTTCAGTTCCAGGATGACGGTCTTCTCTATAGCCGGTTCACCGGGCTGCGCATAACGCGGAGTGCGGTTAGTGGCACTCTTGAAATGCCAGTTGCCAAGACCGCCTTTGCCTCCTTTAAGCAGCTTTATCTCCTCGCCGTCGTCGGTCACCTCACAGAGATAGTCGCCTGTCTCGGCATCAAACACGACAGTGCCACAGGGCACCTCGATTATCTTGTCCTCTCCATCCTTACCGAAACTTCTGCCGCCTGAGCCTGCCTGCCCGTTACCGGCAAACACATGACGCTGATATTTCAGCGGAAGAAGGGTCCACATGTTTTTATTGCCACGCAATATTATGTGACCGCCCCTGCCACCATCGCCACCGTCAGGACCGCCTTTAGGCACATATTTAGCACGATAAAAATGACGTGACCCCGCGCCGCCTTTGCCCGACCGGCACATGATCTTAACGTAGTCGATAAAGTTGGATTCTGCCATATTATTCAATCTTTATGAGAAAAACACTTTGCGCCGTGATGGGGTTCAACGGCGCAAAGTCATTTTACTTTCACAAAGTTAACATATTTTTCTTAAAAAGAGAGCCAATCGGCAGCTGAAGTCACGTTATTTCACGTAAATCTTCTCCGTTCTGTCGCCAGTCTTGCGGATATAGATGCCGGCAGCCGTAGGTTCGGTCACTTTAAGACCGGATATATTATAGTATTCAGCCTCACCGCTTTCGGCGTTGACACTATCGATTGAAACAGTTCCCGGAAGCTTTATGTAGAATTTATGGTTGATATTGCCACGCGGCATACCGAAGTCAGGCATGTAAAGATACAGGGCACCTCCGAGGAAAGTAATCTTGCCGTCGGCAAGTGTACCGAATCCTTCTATCACCAGAGGATCCTCCATGTCTTCATCGCGCAACATACTCAGGTAGCCTTCAGAGAAGAATGTCACTTCTCCGTAGCCGAAATCCATGCCAAGCGGAGAAGGCTCGATAAACACACGCTCCGGGTTTGTTGCGTCAACAATCACATAATGGTGGTGGTCATGACCGGTAAGAATGTTTTCATCCCCGACCAGATAGTCATATTCTGGGTAAGCCGGACCGTAAAGGTCGACAAGGCGATAGCGACCTGGGGTGGTCACGCTCTCCTGCATGTCAACTTCGTAGACATGTGATGCCAAGTATTCGGGATAGACACTGAAAAGCACATCCTCCGAGTATTCAGCCTTACCGATATTTTTCCACTTATCAGCCTGCTCCTGCTGACCGTAGCAATAAATCAGCTCCTTGCCGACAATCTCACCATTTTCAAGCGCAACGGCAATAAATGTATTGGCACCATATACAGGCTCTACGTTGATAACACCATCGGCTGCAACCTTTCCTTCGGCGGCTATCCTGTCGCTATACTCGGAATAGTCGGTCATAAAACACCGGATGCCATCAAATATGCCGTATTTCACTTCCTGGACAGCATCGCCTGTCTCATAGTTGAATGTAAGGGTCTCGCCTGCACAGATGCTTTCCGGCTTAATGTTGAAGGTGTAGTCTTTTGCCCCCGGGAGCGACACCTTGAACAATCCGTTCGTGTTGGCAGCCCAGTCAAGACCATCTTCATAATAGGGGAATGACATTATAAGTCCTTGCTCTTCAAAAGTGATGTTGCCACCCGACATCTTACCGGCGCACATACCCATGCTGACAGCCGTCTCAGCGTCAAAATAACCTTCGCCAATGTAATATCCCGCCATATCGCCGATGAAAGCGGGGCAATATTCACCCCCCAACAATCCGAAATCGATATTTTTCAGCTCGACATACTCCATCCACACGGCATCGGGATTCTCGGCGTGAAGGAGAAAATCACATGACTCGAATTTTTCCTGGAACTGGGGGCAATTACCGTTACCAAACGGATTTTCAACACGATAAAATCCAGGGGCAGAGGCACTTTCGTAAATCTCTACCTCCCAGGTAGCGGAAGGAACGCCTGCATTGGTGAGAATATCATCGGTATATTTACCTGTACCGACATAAGTCCATTCCTCATCCTCGGCACGGCTCTGCGAAGCGGCTATGGCAGACTTCTTCACCGGCACCTGAGGCTTGACGGCGGCGTGAGCCGTCGAGGGGTTAATGACAAGTTTGTGTAATGTTTCGCCGGAAGCCGTCACAGACGCACCCAGCATAGCAAAAAGCATAAATGAGTAAACTTTTTTCATAACAACACATTAATTTGGTTAATCCGGAGCAAAGATACACATAAATCAGCATTTACAAAGCCAAAACGAAAGAAAATTCACATTTTACATATCAAAATGCCAATCGTTTCGCAAATAATCTATTTTTGCCATAAACAGTGCCAGCGGGTGTACCCGTAGATTTTTGGATTGAGTGTCGGACAAATTGGAAGATTTTCACTATCTTAGCGGTCGTTCTGTGATTAGACAGGTAGATAACTCTTGAACAAAATTAATATATTATGAAACTTATAAACGCCACACCGGCAGCAGCATTGCTGACCATAGCCGTGACAGCATGTCACAACGAGTCACAGCCCACCGATGTGCTCTACTCCTCCAATGAATTTTCAGTATATACCGACCGGGTGGTCCAGGGGGGCTTCACGGCGCGCGCGGTAAGTCCCACCGAAATCACGAGCGATTACCAGAGTCCGGAAGAAAGCGGCATCTCGCAGCTGCTCCACTTCAAGCTGTCGCTCAACAGCCGCGACAACGAGCTTCCGCAAGGCAAGACCCACGACGTGATGGTCGGAGCCGACACGGTTTTCACTTTCGGGGAGGCACTCGCAAAAGTCGATTCCATCAAAGCCGACACCTCGGCAAAGCTCGACAAAAACACCCGCTGGACCCTCAAGGTCAACATGCAACCGGTGTTGAACTCATTCAAGGAACGCGGATATTACGTCACACCCACCAACGACACCATATTCAAGGATGATTTCAAGGGGGTATGGGTAGCCGGAAGCGTAGAGCCGCTGACATGGGACTTTGAAAATCTCTATGGCAAACATGACCAGAAGCTGAAAGACCGTGGCGACGGCATATATGAAGTGACCCTCAACCTTAACCCCGACAAAGAGCTGCAGCCAAATAAAGACGGATGGAAAATCGATTCCATCGTCACCGACATGCCGATGTACACATCGGACCAACCGCTTGTCAATGCCCTCTACAACATGGCGATAGCCGAAATCAAAAGCAACCTGCGACCCGACTCCACCTACCGTGCCGGCAAGGAATGGGACGGAGTGTGGACGCGCGACGTGAGCTACTCTGTATATCTTTCGCTGGCGATGCTCGACCCGGAAAACTCGCTGCGAAGCCTGCGCGCGAAGCTGAAAGAGGGCAAGAACGGAAAAGTCATAATACAGGATACAGGCACCGGAGGCTCATGGCCCGTGTCGAGCGACCGCGTGGTGTGGGCAATGGCGGCATGGGAGATTTACAAGGTGACCGGCGACAAGTCGATGCTTGACGAAGCCATCGCGGCTATCGAGAACACGCTCAATGATGACATGCGCGTGGTGTGGAACGACACCTACAAACTCATGCAGGGCGAACAGAGCTATCTCGACTGGCGCGAGCAGACCTATCCCAAGTGGATGCAGCCCAAGGATATCTACGAGTCGATGTGTCTCGGCACCAATGTGATGTTTGCCGAGGCATTCAGGGTACGCGACGCCATGATAGCAGAGTCGCCCGACAACAACACCATACCGATGTGGCTCGGCATCGACAAGGAAATAGCCAACTCCATCAACAATAATCTCTGGATACCCAACATGGGCTATTACAGCGAATATCTTTACGGAGGTGTCTACCCCATCCAGTCGCAGACAGTCGACAATCTCGGTCAGGCACTCGCCATAATTTTCGGCGTCGCAAATCAGGAAATGGCACGTTCAATCATAAGCAAGACCCCGTACACTCCCTATGGCATTTCATCGGTGTATCCGCAGCAACCCGACACAAAGCCCTACCACAACGATGCGGTGTGGCCCTTCGTGCAGGCGTACTGGAACATAGCCGCCGCCAAGGCAGGCAATATGGCTGCCTTGGAAAAAGGTCTTGCCTCGATATTCCGTGCAGCCGCCCTGTTCGGAACCAACAAGGAACTGTTTGTGGCTCATAACGGTGACTTCCGCGGCACAGCAGTCAACTCCGACAGCCAGCTATGGAGCTGTACCGGCATGGCTGCAATGGTGTACCGCGTGATAATGGGCATGGACTTCAAGCCCGACGGCATCAGCTTTTCGCCGGTAGTGCCGCGCGCGCTGTCGGGCGAAAAGACATTGAGCAACTTCCATTATCGTGACGCCAATCTCACTGTCAAGGTCATAGGCACCGGCATGAACGTGAAATCGTTCACAATCAACGGCAAGGAAGAGAGCACACGGTCGATACCCGCCGATATCAAAGGTGATGTGGAGGTGGTCATAACCCTCGACGACACTCCTGCGCCCAAGTCGGAAATCAACAACCAGCCCCAGGCATGGATGCCCTCTACCCCGATAATCTCATGGACAGCCGACGGCAAGGGGACTATAGAGAATTTTACCGAGGGGATAGCCTACAACATCACTGTCAACTCCAATTTCCTCGACCAGATTACCACTTCGGCTGTCAACTTCATTCCGCAGGGTGTCTACTCGCTCATGGACGTGGTGCCGGTGGAAAAGGAGACTTACAGCGGCTTCACCAACAAGCCCTACGAATATATCCCGCAGGAAGCGCTGACCCTTGTCGATGCATCGGCGATGGGAAAAACAGGCACCTCCTACATTAAAAACAAGGAGATGGCGGCACAATTCATCGAGACACGCAAAGACCGTAATCCCGACGTGAACTTCGAGGTCACTGTAAAAGAGGGAGGCGACTACTTCTTCGATGTGCGCTATGCCAACGGCAGCGGACCTATCAACACTGAGAACAAATGTGCCATACGTATGCTCTACATCAACGGAGCCGAGGCGGGTGCGATAGTCATGCCTCAGCGCGGTATCGACGAATGGCTTTCAACCGGCTACAGCAACATGATACCGGTGAAGCTCAACGCAGGCACCAACAGTCTCTCGTTGCGCCTTGACGTGGACAACATGAACGGTGACGTTAACACGGCACTCATACGATATGCACGAATCATAAAAACAGCCCAGCAATGAAAAAACTAATTTTATTTCTCATTGTCATGATTACATCAATGACATCAATCGCAAAACCCAAGATTGACCGCATAGAGCCACCCTACTGGTGGACAGGCATGGAGCAGGACACTCTGCAGCTCATGGTGTACGGACCCCGCATCGCCGACAGCGATGTCACGCTTCAATATCCCGGGGTGACACTTGCCGAGACCGTGCGCCTCGAAAATCCCGACTACCTGCTGCTGTATCTCGATATCACCAAAGCCGCCGAGCCGGGCACGATGAAACTCACCTTCGCCGGTAAGAAAGGTAAGCCTACCGTTGTAGACTATCAGCTGAAGAAGCGCGACCACAAAGGCGACGAGTATGCGGGCTTTGACGCGTCGGATGTGCTCTACCTCATCATGCCCGACCGCTTTGCCAAAGGCGACACCATCGACGATGCCACCAAGTGCAACACACTCCAGTATCCGACCGTTGACGACCGAAAAAATCCCAACAGCCGCCACGGAGGCGATATCGAGGGCATGCGCCGCCATCTCGGCTACATCGACTCGCTCGGAGTGACCGCAGTATGGGTTAACCCCGTGCTTACCAACGACATGCCGGGCGGAGCATATCACGGATATGCCACCACCGACTACTATAACATCGACCCGCGCTTCGGCAGCAACGAGGAGTGGCGCAAATTTGTCGCCGATGCCCACAAGCGCGACATAAAGGTAGTGATGGACATGATTTTCAACCACTCCGGCAGCAATCACCCGTGGTTCACCAACCGCCCGTCGCATGACTGGTTCAACTTCCCCGACCAATTCGTGCAGACCAACTACCGCCTCAGCACCATCCATGACCCATACGCAAGCGACTACGACAAGAAGCGCACAGTCGACGGATGGTTTGTCGAGTCGATGCCCGACCTCAACCAGCGCAATCCTCACCTAATGAAATATCTCATCCAGAACTCTATCTGGTGGATAGAAGACTCCAAAATCAACGGCATAAGAATGGATACCTACCCCTACGCCGACATGGATGCGATGGCAGAATGGATAAAGGCGGTCGAGCGCGAGTATCCCAATTTCAATATAGTGGGTGAATGCTGGTACAACAACGAAGGCAGCGAGGCATTCTGGCAGCGCAACTCATTTGTCAACCGTCAGCGCAACCCCGAACTTCCCACGGTGATGGACTTCGTGCTGTCAATCAAAGCGCGAGACGCGTTCTCCGGACAGACCGACCGTCTTACCGGACTCAACGACATCTACGACCACCTCTCGCTTGACTTCCTTTTCCCGGAGCCGCAGAAAATACTCACCTTCCTCGACAACCACGACACCGACCGCTTCCTGCTGGAAGAGCCCGATTCGCTCGGATGGTGGAAGCAGGCAATCACCTTCCTGCTCACCTCGCGCGGCATACCGCAGATATATTACGGCACTGAAATACTCATGAACGGCAGCAAGGAGAAGAGCGACGGCTACGTGCGCCGCGACTTCCCCGGCGGATTTCCCGGCGACAAAGTGAACGCATTCACAGCCAAAGGCCGGACACCGCTTCAGAACGAAGCCCATGACTTCATGGCGAAGCTGCTCAACTGGCGTAAAGGCAACAAAGTGATTTCAGAAGGGTCGCTCAAACACTTCATGCCGGAAAACGGTATCTATGTATATCAGCGCAAGCTCGGCGACAAGGATATAATAGTAATGATGAACGGCAACGATACCCCCGTGACCACCACGATGGAACGCACCCTGGAGATACTGCCTTACGGCACGACACGCCGCGACATGCTCACGGGCGACGATGTGACCATCACCGAAGAGATGACCTTCCCCGCGCGCGCACTGTACATACTCGAATAAATGAAACGTATAGGGATACTTTCCGACACACATTCCTACTGGGATGAACGCTACGAAAAATATTTCGCCGGATGTGACGAGATATGGCATGCGGGCGACATCGGCGACATCACCATTATCCAGCGGCTGCGCGACATAGCTCCGGTGGTGAGGGCAGTCGCGGGCAATGTCGACCACGGTCAGGTAAGGCGCGAATGTCAGGAAGTGGAGATGTTCACCGTCGAGGGAGTGAAGGTGTGGATGACCCATATCGGCGGCTATCCGGGAAAGTATGCGCGCGGCGTCAAACCGATATTGCGCGACAACGGCATCAGGCTCATGGTGACCGGTCACAGCCATATACTGAAAGTGATCTACGACCCGGAGCTTGACATGCTGCATGTGAATCCCGGCGCAGCCGGTGTGCAGGGCTGGCAGCAGCAACGCACCCTTATACGCCTCACCCTTGATGAAGGCAATATCAAAGACCTTGAAGTAATCGAACTACATAAACCCATACAATGAATATGAAACTGACAACAAGAATAGCGATGATAATTGTGGCGGCATTTGCCGTCACAATTACCTCGTGCAAGACCACCGAGGCAAATTACCGCACCGCATACGAGGCAGCGAAACAGAAAACAGAAGAGAGCCGCGGCATCGAAGGTACAATCTACGAGAAAATACGCAACGAGGCTATCGACTCACGCCTCATCGTCGAGGGCGACTCCATACCGATGATGACAATGAACGTGAAAATCGCGGCATCCACCACGACCCCCGACAGTGTAAAACGATACTCCGTCGTGGTAAACCAGTTCAAACAGATTTTCAACGCAAAGTCACAGATGAGCCGTCTGCGCGAAAACGGCTACCCCGATGCATTTGTACTGGAGACCGCCGAACCGCTATATTATGTGGTGGCGACCACCACCGACGACGGTCAGGAAGCGAAAAAAGCGTACACAAATATCCGGAAAGACAAATCGGTCGTGCTCCGTCAACCCTTCCCTTGGATACTCACTCCGACAAGATTACCTGTAAAATAACATGTTTTGCAACATAAACGCTTGTCAATTAGGAATAGATTACCTACATTTGGAAATCATTCTTCTTTGACCGTTTTTTCAAAATATATATGTTTTTATAGATTGTAGATTATAAAGTGAGGCGTCGAGAGACACCTCACTTTTATTTTAGCCTTCAAAAAAGTTGATTTTACATTTTTCTATCAGTCAAACGATTACATCTTCAAATTAGTGCATGTTACATAGACAGATGCTTATGTTACATCTTATTTTGGCACAATTTCTGCGATAACTTATTTTTGCATCACCTAAAACAGACAGAGTAAATAATCTTTTTAATACCACACAGAAGCATCATTTATGAACCGATTGTTATTTCTGCTATCAGGCTGCATTGCGCTTTCAGCCAATACCGCCGAACTGAAATTCCATGATTTCGAAGATAACGCCATCGGCGATGTCTTCGAGATGAAACACATCAATGGAGATGCCGCCAATGCCACGGCAGTTGTTACAGAGGATCACACCAACCCGGCAAACAAAGTAGTACGTATAGAGTGTAAATCATGGGACACCCTTCTGGCTCTCCCGCTTCCGGAAGGAATTACCGGACAGAATTTCTGCGACACATATCAGACGCTCCAACTCGACCTGCTGCGCCTCGCCTCATCGGATGACGACTATATCCAATGGGTGATAATGCTCGGCGACGACGAGCTCTACCGCGACGAAGGTTATCCCAACCAGGGCAACGAGGAAGTGTGGCAGCACCGTGCTTACAATTTCAAATATGTAAAGAATAATGCGACCACATTATATATAGGATTGCACAATGACAAGGCTGACTACTATCTTGACAACATAGTACTGTCAGGACTCACCTCGCAAAGCACCGGGACCGTAACGTGGACCGGAAGCGTGTCGGGCGTATGGGACATGGCGACCACAGCCAATTTCACCGACGGCACATCGGCAGTAGTTTTCAATGAAGGCAACAGCGCGATATTCAATGACACGCCCGGTGCCGACCAAAACGTGACAGCCAACGGAGTGATAAAGGCATTTGACGTGACATTCAGCAATAACCGCCACTCCTACAAAATCATTCCCGGTGACAACGGGGGCAAGATAACCGGTCGCGGCACCCTGACCATCGACAATGGCGGAGACGTGACAATGGGTGTGGCAAACGAACTTGAAGGAGGAACAGCCCTTAAAAACGGACGTCTGCGTCTCGCCTCTACCGATGCTGTGGCAGGACTCGGAAAATCAATCAATGTGACAGAAGGCGCTATCGATTTCTGCCTCAATAACACCGCCAACAACTACGCCGTAGTCGAGACACCTATCGTCCTCAACGGCAAGCCGGTCGATGTGTACACCTCACGCTACACCTACTGGACCTCACCGGTAAGCGGCACAGGCGACATAAACATTTATTGCGGCGGCGAGCGTTCCTATATGGGACATCAGAAAAACAAGGTACAGCCCGACTGGAGCAACTACTCCGGCACAGTCACCCTCTACCCCTATAAAGAAGTCATCTCCTCGGCAGGCTTCTACGGACTTGTATTCGAAGGCAACAAATCGTTCAATCCGGAAGATTATGAGACTCACCGCGCCAACCATGTATTTGAAAACTGCAAGGTTATCGCAACCGACGGCACGGCACTTGCAAGTGAAGGCAACGACCGCGGAGTATGTATCGGCGAACTGCAACTCTCCGAAGGCGCAACCCTGTATGGCTATTACAAGTCATCGGAAAAAGCCCGCTCATACTTCGTATTAGGCAGCACCGGAACCGACGGACTGCTTGCAGGCAGGATGTGTCCCCCTGAAAAAGACGGTAAGGTAGTCAACGGTCAGCTCCTCGGCATAATAAAAGAGGGTAAAGGCACATATACCATCACCGGCAATAACAACCGTCTGACCGGCGGAATAAGAGTTCGCGAAGGAAGAGTGTTGGTAAACAACAATACCGAAGAGGCACGTGCTGGGAAACTCCCCGGAGGCACCGGCGCATCGCACGATGCAGAAGTATCACAAATATTCGTGTGGAGCAAAAGCATACTGGGCGGCTCGGGCAACATCGCACAGCCTGCCGACATCTACGGCACATTGCAGCCCGGTAATGACGGCATCGGCACACTAACATTTGCCGACTTTGTAAACGACACCCCTGTAGCCATAACCGTGCGTCCCTCGACAGTCATTGAGATAGAGCTTGGCGCAGAAGGCAATGATAAGCTCGATGTAAGCGGCGCGTTGCGTTATTATCACTACACCGAGGAGTTTGAAGAAAGCGACAAAATGCCGGTAATCAAGCTAAGCGTAGGGTCAGACGCGACATACAATAAAGGCGACGAGTTCACAATCGTCAGCGCGAAGAGTAAAGAAGCACTCGATGAGGATATCAAATGGTCATTCGCCCTTGACGCGCCCGAAGGATGGCGTCTCGACGAACGCGTGAACGCCGACAAATATGAAGTAGTGCTTATCGCCGACAAGAGCGCATCGATAGACACCGTTATCGAGGAAAACGACAAACCTTACGTAGAAGGAGGAATCCTATATGTAAACGGTGCAACCGAAGGAGATACCATCAATATCTATGCTACTGACGGACTTCTCTTGAAGAGCGTCAACGCCGTCAACGGCATCAGCGCCATCCCGGTCAATGACCTCAACGGGGTAATCATAGTCAGCTACGGCACGACATCATCAAAACTCACAGTGAAATAATAAATCAACCTTATTATAATGAACAAGACATTTATCACCCTACTCTGCGCCGCCGCCACCATGACGGCAACCGCCGATGAAATCACCCTCTTTGACTTCGAGGACTTCAATCTCGGCGACGCAGTAGCGATGAGGGATTATTACAGCGAAGACGGAACCACCAAGTCAAAGGCTGAAATCACATCAGACCCGAGCGGAAAAGCCGGGAAAGTGCTACACGTAAAAAACGGAAGCTGGAACACTCTTGCCGAGCTGACATTACAAGGCATCACGGCAGAGGAAATCTCGGAATACGATCTGATTACGTTTGACCTCTACCGCCCCGACAGCGAAACAGATGATTACCGCCAGTTTCGTTGCGGCATAGGCGATGGATTCCTTCACGATGTCGAAAATGAGTTCCTGCATCAAGGAGCCAAAGGACAGTGGGTTAAACGCACTTACTCCATCACCCCGGTAAGCAGTACAAGCGACAAGTTCTATATCGGCTTTAACAGTGTCGATATGGAATACTATCTTGACAATATCCGTCTGGTATCGTCAAGCGACGACTACGACATGAACAATCTGGAAGAGACCCTTCGCTATCACGCCGACCGCATCACCGTACCGGCAAAGATAGGAATCGGCTGCGCGGTGCCGGCATGGGACGGTAAATACCTCAACGACAACAACATCGCAGCTCAAACAATATACAAGAACTTCAATCTTGTTGTCGGAGAGAACCAGATGAAACCGGAGTATATGCAACCGCAGAAGGGCACTTTCAATTTCGGGGAGTCGGATAATCTCGTCAACTTTGCCCAGCGTCACGACATGGAAGTGCGCGGTCACACCCTCGTATGGCACTCGCAGACGCTGAAATGGGTGACATCAGACGGCTACAAGAATGACGGCAACGGCGGCAAAGGATATAACCGCGAAGAGCTGCTTCAGATATTGAAAGACCATATCACCACCGTCATGACCCATTACAAGGGTAAAATCAGGGAGTGGGATGTAGTCAACGAATGTCTTGACGACAATCAGAGCATTGTCTACAGCCAGCCCACCAAATACAATCTGCGTAATTCAGTGTGGAAAACAGTCATCGGCGAAGACTATCTCGACTCTGCGTTTGTCTATGCCCACCGTGCCGACCCAGACGCCATACTCTATATCAACGATTACGGTGCCGACTTCAAGGGCGATGCCAAGAGCGAAGCATATTACAACCTTGTGAAACGACTGCTTAAGAGCAACATTCCGGTGCAGGGTGTAGGTTTCCAGTGTCACCTCGGATTAGGTGTCGATGCGTCAAAATTTGAAAACAACGTGAAGCGTTATGCCGACCTTGGCGTTGAAGTGAGCCTCACCGAGCTTGACATAACCACATGGAATGCCGGCGACTACGAGCAGCATATCCGCCAGGGCGAAGATTACCGAGCCCTCCTGGAGGTAGCGTTGAAATACAAGCACATCCGCAACTTCGTGGTATGGGGAGTGACCGACGACAAATCATGGCGCAGCCCCGATCCGTTGCTGTTCAAATCCAACTATAAGCCCAAATACGCGTTCTTCGCACTTCGCAACACACTTGAGGAGTGGGCGGACCGTGCCGCAGGCATCGAAGATATTGAAGTTGACGAACAGCTGCCTGAACTCAGCCCATACGTCGATGTATATGACATCACCGGCCGACTTGTAAAGCAACAGCTTGAACGCGAGCAAATCAACAGCCTCGATCCGGGTCTTTACATAATCGACCGCAAGAAGATACTAATACGGTAATCGTTAGACATCTATTTTGTACAGAGCAGATACAGAGCAGGTAAAAAATCATCCATTTTTTTACCCGCTCTGTACTCTATTAAAAAATAGACGTTAAATCTGCCATTAAGCATTTACTGTTCGTACGATTTTAATTAAATTTGCAATATCAAGCAAGAGAATAAAACCAGAGCCTTAAAATCTATGACAATCAAAAGAGTAATCACGCTATTGTCACTGTGCTTTATTACCATGCTTTCAGCAAAAGCCCAGTCTCACCGATACTTTTCATCAGACCATGAATTGTCCAGCAGTCTCATAAACCAGATATTCCAGGACAGTTACGGCATGATGTGGATTGCAACCGAAGACGGACTTAACCGTTACGACGGTGCTAAATTCACGGTGTATCATAACGTGCCGACTGATTCCACGTCGCTATACCATAATTTTGTAAACCTGGTTTTCGAGCACAGCGACCGACGCCTTTTCGTAAGCACTTACGCCGGATTTCAGATTTACGACCGGGGAGCTGACAGATTCTCAAAAAAACTGCAGGTAGTGACCCGGGAAGGAATAGTGAAAGATCATCCGGTGTCGCGCATCCTTGAGCGTAAAAACGGCGATATACTGTTATTGTGCGATGATATATTCATACTGGATGAGATAAGGGATGACAAGGTCATAGTGAGCCGGCTGAAATATGACACAACAATAGACGGTATACCTTACCGCATCATCGAGGACAATGACAGCAACCTGTGGATGCTTACGGAGAAAATGGATGTCAAGCAGTTTTACCGCATTGACACGCGAGGCCATGTCACTCCTATGGGGTCCCACCAGGCGCGGCGCTTCCTTGAGGCAATAGAAATCGGTGCCGACGGCAACATCTATACGGGCAGCCTTCGCACAGGACTCTACAGATATGACCCGTCAACCGATGAATTCATACATTTCACGCCTGATGACGGGAGTGACCTGTCGATAAAAAACCTGTTCAGCGACCCGATGAGTGGACTTCTCTTCATTGCCACCGACGGACAGGGGCTCAAAACCTTCAACCCGAGAACAGAGCAAATCAAGGATTTCTTCCGTGGCAACCTCGACTTCGCCCTTCCGGGTGACAAGGTACACCACGTCATAAAAGACAATTACGACAATTTCTGGGTGGGTATATTCCAGAAAGGTGTAGTTATGTTTCCCGAGCAACAAAGCACATTCGGCTATATCGGCAGCCGTTCAGTGCTTCACAATGTAATCGGCGACAAGTGTGTCACGGCACTCCGGAAGGATGAGCACGGCGTGTTGTGGGTAGGAACCGACAAAGGAGGTATCTACGCCCTCAATCCCGACCTCTCTCTTAAATATCATTATAAAAAAGGGATTCCCACCGTTATAATGGGCATGATGGATGCCGGTGACAAGCTCTATATCGGGTCATATATCGAAGGTTGGGGACTACTCGATAAATCCACCGGCAAATTCGAGTATATCGAGACCGAGGATACGAAGATGTCGCTCAGCGTCTATGGATTCTCACGCGACAACTCCGGCAATGTATGGATAGCCTCGATGGGAAACGGAGTATTCACATATAACCCCGAGACAAAAATAGTCGAGAACAATGAGGCTATCTCCTCAAAAATCAACACCTGGGTAAGCACGTTACTTTATTCACAAAACAGCCAGCATCTTTATCTCGGCACCTACGACGGGCTCTATGTGGCTGACAAATGCACATCACCGTCACCACAGGTGACATCAATAAAATCGGGCACAATCGTCTATTGCATCTACGAGGAGCCTAACGGCAAGATATGGTGCGGGTCGTCAACGGGACTATTCAGCTATGATCCGGAAACAGGAAAGACAGTCACCTATACGACCGCCGACGGACTGCCGTCAAACACTGTCTACGCCATCCAGGGAGAGGGTATCAATGTGCTCTGGCTAAGCACCAGTTCCGGACTGTCGCGTCTTGACACCTCCACAGTCGAATTTTCCAACTACCATGCCGACAACGGGCTGCAGAGCAACGAATTTTATAAAAATGTGTCGTACAAAGACAGTCGCGGCATAATGTATTTCGGCGGCATGAACGGTATAACATTCTTCTCGCCTAACGACATCAAAAACCGTGGCATAAAATACACCACGAGGATTGTAGACTTCTACCTTCACGGCGTACCTGTCAAAGCAGGGATGAAATCGGGGATACGCAACATAATCGACAAGCCAGTTTATGAAGCCGACATGATAAAACTGTCGCACAACGACAACTCATTTTCAGTCGAGTTCAGCACCTACGAGCTAAACCGTCCCGAATCGGTAATTTTCATGTATGCACTTGACAATGACGAATGGGAAAGCCTCCCCTACAATGTCAACCGCGTGAACTTCAGCAATATCAACCCGGGAGTACACACCCTGAAGGTAAAAGCCGTGGACAACGGCGTACAATCGGATGAAGTGTCAATCAAAATCGACATAGCACCTGTATGGTACAACTCCGGTATAGCCCGGCTCATATACCTAATCATCATCGGCGCAATAGCGTGGTATATCTGGCTTCAGTATAAAAGCCGCAACAGACAGAAGCAGGAAAAAATGGAGCGTGAAAACGCCGACAAGATGAAAGAGGCGCGACTACAGTTTTTCACCAACATCTCACACGAGATACGCACACCGCTCACCCTCGTGATGAGTCCGCTCGAAAAGCTGATAAACAGTGACCATGACAGCGCACGTCAGAAAGAGTACCGGCTAATTCACCGCAATGCCACCCGAATATTGCGCCTTGTCAATGAGCTTATGGATATCCGCAAAATCGACAAGAGCCAGATGCATCTTACCTTCTCTGAAACCGACCTTGTGCCGGTAATCGAAGACTTGTGCGGAACTTTCGACCAAGCCGCTGACGACCATAGCATCGCCCTTACATTCCATCATGAGGGCAATGATGAAGTCAAGGCATGGGTTGACCCGGCAAATTTTGACAAAATCATAGTCAACCTGCTTTCCAACGCAATCAAATTCACACCCGACGGAGGCAAAATAGATGTCAACCTCACTACCGGCATCACTCCCGATGACGACTCCCCGCTCGGCGAGTATATCGAGATATCAGTGACCGATACGGGAATCGGTATCCCGGAGGAGGACCGCAAGCATATATTCAACCGCTTCTATCAGGTTGACACCAGCAATATAAAAGGAACGGGAATCGGCCTGCATCTGGTAAACTCACTCGTACAGCTTCACCACGGCACCATCACCGTAGGCGATAATCCGGAGGGGCAAGGCACACGGTTTGTCATCAGGATTCCACAAGGCAATTCCCATCTCAAGGTGAGCGACATAGCCCTCGGACCTGTCGTGACGGAATCATCACGCGCCACGGGCACATCAATCGGTCTTCCTCCGGAAGATCCCTCCGGCGATGAAGAAAATCAGAACAAGACACTGACAGGCGAACGCATACTTATCGTAGAGGATGACGAGGAGATACGCCAATATGTCAGCAAAGAGCTTTCATCCCGTTATAAAGTGGAGGAATGCAGCAACGGCAAGGAAGCCCTTGACATAATCTTCAAGAAAGCCCCGTCGCTGATAATCAGCGATGTAATGATGCCGGAAATAGACGGTTTGGCGCTTACGCGAAAAATCAAGAAAAATATCAACCTCCAGCATATCCCGGTCATACTCCTTACCGCGAAAGCGCAGGACAAGGACAATATCGAGGGACTGGAGTCGGGAGCCGACGCCTACATCACCAAACCATTCAACATCGACGTGCTGATATCAACCGTCAACAACCTTCTGATATCCCGCAAGCGACTCCGCAACATCTACAGCGGAAACCAGACACATGACACCAAGGTGAACATCACCGCCACATCAAACGACGAGAAACTGATGGAGCGAATAATGAAAGTGCTCGACAAGAATATCTCCAATCCTGACATCACGGTAGAAATGCTTGCCGAAGAGGTGGGCATGAGCCGAGTACACCTTCACCGCAGACTCAAGGAACTCACCAACCAGTCGCCACGCGACTTCATTCGCAACACGCGTCTGCGCCAGGCGGCAAAACTGATGAGTGAAAAGCATCTGAGCGTATCGGAGGCGGCAATGCTTACGGGCTTCAAGAACGCCAACAATTTCGCCACATCGTTTAAAGAACTGTTCGGGATGACTCCGACTGAATATATCAACTCGACATCTGATAGGGGGGGAGAAACATCATGATTTCCAAGCATTTGAACCGGGTAAAGAGCTTTCAGGCGGCATTATCGGCATTTATTGTGTTTTCATTAGTCATGCTGCCGGTAAAGAACGGGTACATCCTCCGATGGTATGACGAGATGTCAATCTTCCTGAGCGGCGACATTTATCTCAACCGTATGCTCCACTATCCCGGGGGCATATTGCAGTATGCCGGGTCATGGCTCACCCAATTCATGTACTATCCCTGGGCAGGGAGCGGCATACTCATCGCGCTATGGGTGATACTCACCCTGCTTTGTGACCGCACATGGCGGCTCCGTGAGGGCTTGCGCAGCCTGTCGCTGCTTCCGGCAATGTTTCTGCTCGCATCGGTGCTTGTGCTTGACGAGGCATGGGTATCCATCAACTATTCAGGGTATCTCTTCGCCCCTACCCTCGGCGCCATCTGCGCGGTGCTAATCGTCCTTGTGACGCGTGTCACCGGCAATGCGTGGCTGCGCGGTCTGTTTCTTACCGGCTGCACCGCACTATTCATGGCGCTGGGTTTCTTCGCATTGCTCGGAGTGGTTGCGGGCATCCTCACCATGCTGTTCAGAGAGAAAGACCATCGGGACAGGAAAGGTACATATATCATGATTCCCATAATCCTGACGGCAGGCGCACTTGTGCCTCTGCTCTACTATAACCTCTACCCAGGAATGACGGGCGACAGCAATCTAATTTACCTGGAGGGGCTTCCCGACCTGCTGATGAAACGGTATGACCTGTATCTCTGGCTGCCATTTGCAGGTATGACAGTGTCATTCGTGATGCTGCCTTGCCTGTCGATTGTAAAGAAGGGCGTGACAAGAAAAGCAGACAAAAGCGTGTGGCTTGCCTATGCCATGCTCGTCGCCACAGGATGCTATGGCGCGATTGCGGGGCAGAAAAGCGAGCAATTCCGTGCCACAGTGCTCATGATGCAGCATATCGACACTATGAGATGGGACAAGATCGCCTACATCATGGGACACATAAAAGAGCCGCCTAATTTCACGATGAAAATAGCGGGTAATCTTGCGGCGATAAAAATGGGCGGAGGTACAGAATCAGTAAAACACAATGCCCCGACCGACAAGACATCGCCTCGCAAAAGCGAGGAGTTCCTTATGTCGGCATTTGTCAATGTACCTGTGTATTATCACCTCGGTAACACCCACGGCAGCTACCGATGGGCGATGGAGCACTCGGTGAAATACGGTACACGTGTATTTTATCTGAAATACATGGTGAGAAATTCAATCAAGCACGGGGAGCCGGAACTTGCCGCGCGTTATAACCGGTTGCTGATGAACACGATGTTTCACCGTCAGTGGGCGGAGCATTTCCAGCGTTACATCGACAATCCTGAACTGATAAAAGAAAGTCCGGAATTCAACTCAATCCCGGACAATCCTTCTGATAAACTGTTTGTATAATATTTCCTATTCGTAAATCGCCTGCCGCGTCTCGGAGCTGACGGCACGCACGAGTTCCCGGCGGCTCACCTTTACCGGTTGAACCATAAATTCAGGCACGTTGTAGGATTTCATCAAATCCTTATAGAACGAGGTGTCTTCCTGGGGCACCACGAACGCCTTTGACGATTTTCCGTCAGGGGCAAAGTATGTGATATAAGGACGCGTATATGAGCCGTCATCGCGTCGCGAACTGAAGACAATCCATCGGGAGTTGGAAGACCAGGAATGATAGCTGTCAGTGTCATCGCTGTTTGCCTCACTAAGCGGAGTAATATCACCGGTGGCGAGATTCATGACAAAGAGGTCGCTATCCTTGTGCCATATATGGAATGTGCCGTGGTCAGCCTCGCAGAAAAGCAACCATTTGCCGTCGGGCGAAACACGCGGAAGGAGTGCGCTTTTTCCGCGTTGTGACGCGGCGACAACAGTGTCGGGCGCGGAAAATGACCTGTCGGCAGGATTAAAACGCATGGCAAGGATGTCGTAACGGAGGCTGTCAAACGCCATGTCTACCTTGTCGGGTGTCACGCCTTCGGGGTAACGCGCCGCCGAATAATATAGCGTAGTGCCGTCAGGCGACCACGCAGGGAAAGTCTCCATGACGTCAGGGTCGTCAACAATCGTGGAGACAGTGCCGCGATTGATATCATAAAGGATAAGCCCCGAAGCACCGTCGATTACCTCGACTTTCTGATTGTCGGCAGTAAAAAAACGCTGGTGAGTCTCGTTGACAGAATAAGCGATAATGTCGAGCGAAGGATGCCACGCGGGATATACACCTGCCGACAAAGTGCTGTCGGTCTTTAAATTGACCTTTTCAGCCTTGTCACCGTCAATGAGGACAGTGCCGCCATTAAACTGCCTCACATGAAACTGTGAGCGGGCATCGCTATACTGATTGCGCGGCACATGACAGTTTATGCAAAATCCGCGGGTCTCCTCACAAGGGAAAGAATTGTTGAAGATGACCGTCTCGTCAAAAGAAGAAAGGTCACGCTGATTTATGGTCAACGCACCGTATTGCACGAATGACGGCTCGATAAGGCGATAGGAGAAAAAGCGGTCAATCGAGTCGGGAGCAACCTCGTTGGAGAAGGTATAACGCTTCCATGACCCGGTGTCGTCGCCTACAAAGACGGAATAGCGCAGCTCCTTCCCACGGTTAGCGTCAAGCAACTTGTGCCACTCGCCGATATCAAACTTCACCATTTTGCCCTCGGCGACGAGAGGAGAGCCGGCATCGCCTTCGACAAGAGTGACGTACCTGTCACCGGGCATGTCAATTTCAAAATTCATCGGCGCGATATTGGGAGGCAATACAAGCCCGGTATAGCCCGGCGTAATCAATGGTACGCCGGGCATGTCGGTTACATTTTTCTCAGGCACTTTCACGCCACATCCTGCCATGACAAGCAGCAATGCAAAAAATATTATGTAATAAAGCTTTTTCATGGCAGGAAAAAGTTAGAGATTGTCTAAAATTAACATCACTTTGCTTTTGAGGTACTTGTCAGCGTCTTTTTGCCCGCTCTTCAGTCACGTAGCCATAGCTACGCTCCTTCATCGCGATCAAAAATCCATCTGACAATTCCTCTCAAAATCTGTGTCATTTAAATTCAGACAATCTGTGAATTATTTTACAAATTTCTTTCCGTTGGAGATGTAAATACCACAGGCAAGGTCGCCGAGAGCATCAACGGAAGAAGCTACCATACGACCCGAAAGGTCATAGACGGGGCACTCCGACTTGATGCCATCTTCTAAAGAAGAAACGCCGGCAGAATATAGATTATTGTTTGTGGCAAAGACTTGTTTAAGATGTATCGGCTGACCGCCATTCGCCCAAAAGCCGACACGATATACCTGAGAGGTGTTGAACGACTCGATATCACTCGTGTTTTCCGGAGCCTTCATCATTCCATTAAGTTCGGCGACAATCAGTGTGGCACCGTTAAAATCAGAAGAATAAATGGGTACATTGAAATAGGCGGGAGTGTCAAACATACGTAATTTCAGACCATTGCTTTCCGGCTCTTCAAGCTCTGCGACAAGATAGCTGTAACCGGAGAGATCGATAGGCTGGTTGTATTCCCAACCGCCAAACCCCCACTGTCCTGCGACAAAAGTCCTGGTATCGGCATCAAATGTGCCGTCGCCCCATATCTGAGGATTGAAATACTTGAAGTCAAATACGAAGTCACCTTCAGAAGGCTCGGGTTTCGGTACATACGGCATTTCCTCAGAATACTCCACCTTGGGATTATCAATACCCATAGTGGCAAGCATCTCGACAGCATAGCGGCAACCAAGCACACGATAACCATGAGCAGTGAAGTGCAAGCCGTCGCCCTTCTGCGGCAGATTTGCAGCCGATACGACATGTGCCGTAGGTATCACAGAGGGCACCTTATTTACCACCGGATTATGAGAGCCACACGCACCGCCCTTTTCAGAAGTGACCACCTCGCCGACGAGCAGCGGCACATCGGCGGCATCAAGACCGAGGTCGGCGAGAATATCCTCATAGACTTTCTTCACCTTCTGCGGCCAATCCTGTTGTCCGCAGTTAGACTCGCCCTGATGCAACAGGATACCTTTGATGACACCGGCTTTCTGAGCTTCCTTGGCGCACTCGATAAGACGTTTATAGGGCTGATTGTCATATTCTTTCATAAAATTACGGAACCAGTCAGCCTCATTAGCAAGTGACGCGGGGTCAAAATCCTTGGACAGGTGTTCAATCTTGCAGCCGCCGACAGCCACAGGCACCACACCTACGGTCACTTCTTCGGGAAGATTATCGACCATAGTGCGTCCGAAATAGTCCATAGGGGTAAGACCTGTATTCTGGCGTACCAAGGGTGGTACAGCTGTGTACCACTCCCCTTTCACTCTGCCGGATTGCGGGAAATCGACCGCAGCCATCATCTTGAAGCGTTCCGGCACATTATTACGATCCATCGGTTCGACCTGTGCATTGCCTTCCATATTGGACTGCCCGATGCATAGATAGATGTGGAAATTCTTGTCCTGGGCGGTTGCGGCAAGCACCGAAGCGGCAGCCACCATATATGTGAGGAATTTTTTTAGCATGTGAGTGTGAGTTGTCTGTTTTTAGTTGTCAGTTGTCAGTGTTCAGTTGTCAGAGTTCAGTTATTTTGTTTGGGTGACGTGGTTCATGGTGCCGTCTTCGTTATAGGAGAGGGAGTCGACACATACGGAGCGACGACCGATAGCGCCTTTATGACCGTCAAGTTCGAGAGTGGCATTGTGATAGAAAAGATAGGGCTGTCCTTTGAACTCAACGATTCCCGGATGAATGGTAAAACTGTTTTCAGCATTACCGGTCAGTTCTCCCTGCGGAGTCCATGGACCCTCCATAGATGGGGCGGTGGCATAGGAAATAGTCTCGCTGCCATTGCCAAAAGAGGCGTAGGTGAGATAATAGATGCCGTTACGTTTGTGGAGCCAGGGGCCCTCGACATAATTGGGGACATCGACTACCTTTATATCGCCGTCAAGTTCAATCATGTTCGGTTTCAGTTTTGCAAGGAAGCAAGTACCGTTACCCCAGCATAGCCATGCTTCATCGCCGTCGATAAGCACCGTGGGGTCAATGTCATTCCACCATCCGCGTTTACCATTATCAGTCATGTCATCAGACACAAGGGGCTTGCCGATGGCATCGACAAACGGTCCGACAGGCGAATCGCCGACAGCCACACCTACAGCCTTGCCGACATACGGTTCACCACCCTGAACCGTGGTATAATAATAGAACTTGCCATCTTTCTCGACTACTTGTGACGCCCACGCCTCACCGACAGCCCACTTGAAATCGGCGGGACTCAGCACCGCGCCATGGTCGGTCCAGTTTTTCATGTCGTCGGTCGAATAACATAGCCATTCGGTGATATTGAACTCCTTACCACCCGATGCAGAATCCTGCCCCTCATAAAACTCGTCGTGACCGACGTAGAGATACAAACGACCGTCATATACCAGCGGAGCCGGATCAGCCGTAAACTTGTCACGAACTATAGGATTGCCGGTAAACACGAATGTTTTCACGGAATCCTGTGATTCCTCTGTAGAAGAAGCCTGTTTATTGCCGCCACAAGCGGTAAGCGCCAAGGCGATCAGTACAAATGCAGAATGTTTCATAATTTAATTTTTATTTCCTTTAATAAGAACTCCACCATTGCAAGGCATGGTGATTTTCAACCTCTGTTTCTTATCTATTTTCATTTCTTTCACGCTACCCTGAAGTTCAGAATCATCGCTGTAAACCGTGACTTTCTGCGAAGGCGCAAACATGGGCAGCTCCAAAGCGACGGTCACAGGCTCCTTCTGCGCACTTACACCGGCTATATACCAGGTGTCACCATGACGACGCGCGAGAACCACATATTTGCCGGGATAGCCGTCGATATATCGGGTCTCATCCCAAAGCACCGGCACCTCTTTCATGAAGTCGACAGCCCATGCCGGGGCATCGGTAAGATTTCCGGGGGCAAGGGCGAAATGCTGCACGGGACTCTGGAAAAGCACTGCAGTCGCGAGTGCAAACACATCGGAAGTGACGCGGCGGCTACCACCGGGCTTATTTGCCGCATTATAGTACTTGTTAAGCGCGCTGCCACCGAAATCCATGCTGCCGACAGTATTGCGGACAAATGGATGGATAGTGGCGTTGAACGCCTCGGCATCACAACTACCCTGCGAGAAATGCAAGTTTTCGCTGGCGAGTACAGCCTCACTGGCGGCATAATTGGGATACATGCGCTCCCACCCTCTCGGCAATGTGCAGCCGTGGAATATCACAAGCAGACCGTAATCGTTGGCATCGGCGAGGATATCCTCGTAAAGCTGCATCATCGGCTGCTTGTCGCCGCCGAAGAAGTCGACCTTTATACCGCGGATGCCATTGTCACGCATCCACTTCATCTCCTTGCGGCGCGCCACGGCATCGTTCATTATGCCACGCGGTCCCTGGGGAGCATCGTTCCAATATCCGTTAGAGTTATACCATAGATAGAGCGCTACACCCTTTGAAGCGGCATAACGCGACAGCTCCTCAATGCGGTCGTAGCCAATCTGAGTGTCCCAAAGCGCATCGACAAGCACAGAGTTGTAGCCCATCGCCGCCGCAAAGTCTATATAGCGGCGCTGCTCGTCATAGTTGGTAGCACCATCCATCCCGATAATCCAACTCCAGGTACCTTTACCGTAAGTGTAGTCGCGCGATGCCTCATATTTCGGAGACACGACATCAAACGGCACGGTAGTCTCCACTATCGGAGCGAGCGAATTACCCACAGTGACAGTGCGCCATGGGGTAAATCCGGGAAGCGGAATACCCGGAGTTACAGAATGGAGACCGTTCATCTCCCCTTCCTGCGGGAAACCGATGGTATAACAATCGTCTTTCCAGAGGAGGCGGCTTCCGCAATAGCTGCCGTCGACACCTGTCTCGGAAACCAGAGCCCATCCACCGTCAGGATTTTTAAACAGACACGGGAAAGTGTACCCTTCGCCCCATCCGTTACGTCCTATCGGTTCGTCGACACCATAGGGAGTCTCGTAGCTTGGAGATGTACGGGCAAAGCCGTTCATAGGCTTGCTCTGCGGAGCCATGAACGATACAGTGCCATCGGGGAAATCAAACCCGGTCGCCTCTTCAAGTATCACGGCACTGCGGGTGTCGCCCTGCGGCAACACCTTGTAGCGGAAAGCCACGTCATTATTGCTTACTCGGAACTGCACTGCAAACACCGGCACACTATCCTTAGCAAATGTAAACCACGCTTCATTAGCCTCATAATCTACCCGGCTCTTCTTGATATTGGGAAGTGAATAGGATACAGCAGGCATCATAGCGTCAGACACATCAGACAAGAGGAGTCCGCGAGAAAAATCACCTATATTTGTAAGCAGCCCGAGAGGAGAAGAGGTAATGAAGGGCTTGCCGTCGTAAGACACGCCATAGACCGGTTCACCGTCACCGGTAACGTCAACAGAGACCAAGAGTTTTCCGTCGGGACCCGCCACAGAAGCGACACCGAGTGCCGATGCAGCGGTCAACAATGATATAGTCAGTAATGAGATTCTATACATAAGTAACTCTTAAAAATTAGTTTATATGTTTTTTATTTCAGTAACCCTACGGGCTGACATATCCTTATTCGTCTTTGCGGTGATTTCCCGGCTGTCAATCAGTCGTGTAGCCCGCTACACTCCTTCTGTCCACCCGTAAAATCACCGCAAAGACTTCATAATTATATGTCAGCTAATTTTCGCGAGTTACTTAACAAATTTACTTTTTTTTAAAATATTACGGCTTGACGATGCGAACATCGTAGATGCCGCCCGTATTGCCGCGTTCTACACTCTGGAAGGTTACAGTCACCGCATCATTTGCCGTAACCCATTCGGGCAACGCGTAAGACTCGGTGACAAACTCGTCGATACCCCATTTGCCCGAGAGGTTTTCCGAGGCTATAAGCTCACCTTCGATATAAATCTCGACCTGACGGCCTTCCGGCTCGTTGCCCCAGTATTTGACAAGGAGGAGCGCACCCTTCTCACCCGCCGGCTTCATGCGATAGGAGAAAAAGCCGCCATCGGAAGCGTCACGCCATGCGACATCGTTCAGATAGCCGGTCTTTGACTGTTCATTAGCCATGAAGTGATCGGCTTCAGGCTGCTGTTCACCGGGTTTCACCACATCGATAGTGCGGCGGTCAAGGTCAAGGCTCATCGCCTCGGCAGCTCTCTCCATTTTCAAGTAATTGTCATAGCGGTCCTGAGTCATGGATAGCCAATAGAGCATATAACGCGCATCGTGAATATCGGCAAACGGTTCAAGCTCCATTGATGCATACTTACCCTTCAGCAGACGGGGCACACGGAAATGAAGCGGCTTACCCTCCACAGGCTCCATCGACTTGAGCGCATCGACAATCTCCTCGTGAGAGCCGATAAGCACCGGAGTGTCAAACACTGATACCAGCGGACCGTGAGCTATATGCGCCCAACGGCTGTCATCCGCCACAAGACCGTCAAGTCCCTCGGTACTGTAACGCGCGGCAAGCACTACCGGACCATAAACCACGGAAATATAATCGGGTACATTAGGCACTTCCTCCACCGACACTTTCATCGGGAGTTTCAAATCAACGCGGTCGCCCTTTTTCCACTTGCGGTCGATAGCAAGATAAGACTGCGGCGCGGAAGTGACAGAAACAGGCTTACCGTTAACAGTGACCTGCATATCATCGCACCACCCGGGATGACGCAACATCAATGTAAATCGCGCCGGCTTCTTAACATCAACAGTGAATGACACTGAATCGTCGGCCGGAAAATCGCCTGTCTGCGTAACGGTCACACCTTTCTCCTTCCAGTCAAGGCGTGAAGGGATGAAAAGGTTGACATAGAGAGAGTCGCCGAAATGACTGTAGATAAATTCACCGTATTTGCCGTGATTCTCCATGCCGGTGCCGACACAACACCACATACCGGAATTAGGTTGTGAATACACACGGTAATGAGCGGGCCGTGCAGGCGTAAAATATACATATCCGCCATGTACAGGATGCTGGGTCGAAAGGATGTGATTATAAAGGGCGCGCTCGTAGAAATCGGCATAACGCGCATCGCGTGACATACGGAAGAGTCCCTCGCTGAGTTTCAGCATATTATTAGTGTTACATGACTCCGGACCTTCGCGGTCGGTGACATAGCTCTTACAGTCATCTTTCGGGGCGAAATGCTCACGGCGACTGTTACCGCCAATCGACAACGAGCGTGTACCGGTGACAGTCTCCCAGAAAAACACCGAGGCATCACGGTAGAGCGAATCGTCGGCGACCTCCGCAATACGTTCGTAACCAACCACCTTCGGCACCTGAGTATTGGCATGTTTGTTGTCAAGATTGTCGACACCCGCAGCCATGCTGTCAAGAAGCCAGTGATGAGAGAAGCGACGGGCACCGTCAAGGTACTTACGGTCGCCGGTGATGGCATACGCGTCGGCAAACACTTCCGGCATACCGCCAAACTCCTGGTCAAGCATCGCCTCCATCTGCTCATCGGAGAGCGGGGCTATAATGTCAAGACCCCAGTCGCAGAACTTAAGAAACATATCCTTAGCCTGCGCGTCGCCGGCATAAAGCCACGCGTCACGCAATCCGGCGTAAGTTTTATGGACATTGTACCAGGGCACCCAGTATTTCCACACAAGCCCGACGTTGCCACTCTTCAAGCCGTCCCAAAGCGGCTTACCGTCAGGGACACCGCCCACATAGCCGTTGCCTGAAGCATCCTGACACCGCTTCAGCTCGGATATCATGTAATCCATGCGCTCTTTCAGGCGCGGATCGCCCGTGGAGGCATAATGGATGGCGAGGGCGGTAAGGTAATGACCGCCGACATGACCGTCAAGACCGTCCCAACATGGAAAACTTTCCGCCTTGGGAGTAAGCCCCGCCTCTTTCAAGTAAGGAGCGAGGAGACGGTCGACATCATATTTCAGGAGCACATCCACGTTGAGAGCCTGCGCTTTGCTGAAACGGCTGTCAAGCAACTGCACGTCGCCAAGCAGGAATGATGAGGGGTAAAGCGCCTGTTGCGGATAAGCGGACACGGCTATGCCGCAGGCTATAATCATACTTGCAAATGCTTTCATCGGTGTTTGAATTACTCTATTTATTCATTTTCCAATAATCCATGCGGAAAAGGTCATTACCCTCTCCCTTGAAATACAAATATAAGTCATGTACACCTTTTACCGATTGCAAAGGCGCCGAATGTAACTGATATATATCAAGATTTCCGGTAGGCGCAATTCTAACGGTACCTATCACCTTATCGCCGGCGCGCACCTCGACCTCCGTGCCGGGCTTCACGCATGAAGCGGCGATTTCAATCGACTTCGCGCCTTTCTTGCCGAAATCCACCCCCTTAATCATCAGATACTCGCCATCGTCGATGTCATGCAGATATATGCCTCCATTGTCAAAAGGCGAGGTCTTCAATCCGTAGCCCCATGCCATAGTCTCCGCCTCCACACGGCGGAAAGGATTGAACGGCTCTATCTGATTAACCACATTTTCACTGAAATAAGGCAATTCCACGATAGTGCCATCGGGATTATAGGTCATCTCGGCAGCCGAAACAGACCTGCGCTCATGATGGTCGGGAGTCGACAGGCGCAGGATGTCATAGTTCAGTCCAAAGACGTAAGATTTTCCCTTATAGTCTATTATACCGGGGTGATTACCGCGAGTCTTCGGGGTATGATCCATGATGTGTCCCTTGTATTCCCACGGTCCCAAGGGACCGTCGCTCATGGCATACCCTATGCCCTCGGGGCAGCAAGTGGAAGCAAACGCAAGATAATACTTGCCACCACGCTTGTAAAACCAGGGACCTTCCTGATAATCGTCAATATGAGGAAACTCCATGATTTCCCCTGAATAAGAAATCATATCCTCGTTAAGTTTCACACAATAAAGGTTGGGATTACCCCAATACATATAAGCCTGACCATCATCATCAATAAACACGGTAGGGTCTATGTCATACCAATGCTCCTTCTGCCACACGAGCGGCTTTCCAATCGGGTCGACAAAAGGGCCGTAGGGAGAATCTGCCACGAGCACCCCGATGCCGTTGCCATGTATGGGACAATACATGTAAAATTTGCCGTTACGCTCGACGACCTGTTCAGCCCATGCGCCGTTATCACCGGGATACCACTTGAAATCCCTGAGTGACGCCACGGCACCCCTGTCAGTCCAGTTGACCATGTCGGTCGAGGTGTAGAGAAGCCAGTCAAACATCTTGAAACCGTCGGCATCATCCTCGTCATGAGTCGTGTACAGGAAAATCGTGTCATTATACACCATCGGAGCGGGGTCGGCGGTATATTTTGTCTGTATAAGAGGACGCTGTGCCTGTGACACGGCGGCACAAGCGAGCATAAAGGCAATGAATGTATTAAATCTTTTCATAAATCAACTGTTTTTAGGGGTTATTATACGATAGTTGCCACTCAGATGCATGAATGCAAACAGACGCAGCAATCCGTCATAGTAAGCGTCAAAGTATCCGTCGGCATAGGGTTCATGACGCGAGTTCCACAGGCGGTCGACAAACTCCCGGCTACGCATGTCGGTGGCGGCAAGCGATACAGCGGCAGAAGTGGCGACAAGACCTACCGAATGACGCAACGCCGTGTAATCGCCGGCTCCAAGAATGCGGTCGACCGGAGTTCCGTCGACATTATACTGGTCAACGAAGTCATCAATACCTTGTGAATAGAGAAAACGCTGGATACGATTGCCGTAATCCTGCTGCCACTTGCGGTCGGCACACGACCATGAATAATCAAGCGCAATATTCATAGGCACTCTCCAAGAGTCGAAACGGAAAGCATCGCCTACCAGCGAGCCGCGCTCAAGCAGACTGCCGTCGTAGGCACTGTAATCGGGATTCAGTCCGGTGACCGGATGGATACATGCGCGCAAATACTCACGGCTTTTCGCCGCACACTCACGCCAGAAATTGCTTCGTCCGTCATCGAGCCATTGCGCCCACACCTCATAAAATGCCGGAACATGATACGAGGGGTCGGTAAATGTACCCCCAAAACGGTCGGGCACAAATGTAATCAGCTTATGCTCAAGGTTGACAAGAGGCGCGACGCGGTCATGTCCCGCCTTTTTCATGGCGCAATCCACGATATGACGCGCCTCGTCGAGGTAATGAATCTCGCCGTCATTGCCCCAGCGGTTAGCGGCAAATATGAGCGAGGTTATATAATACAGTTCACCGTCGGAGGCAGGACCGGAGGCATACCGAGAGCCGTCGGTACTGCAGCTCCATGCGAAATAGCCTTCCAAGGCACCGTCGGGATGCTGCATGTAACGCTTGCTCCAGCGCCAGAGACGGTCAAACATATCCTTATTATCAAACTGCACGGCAATCATCATGCCGTAAGACATGCCCTCGGTGCGCACGTCACGGTTCTTGATGTCGCTAATGTAAGCCATGGAATCGCCCACCTCGAAATATATCTTGCCGGGACCGTCAAAAATCGCGCGGTAGACCGAATCGACACGCTCTTTCACCTCCTTCTCGGAGTAGCCCATCTCAACAAAAAGATTGCGGTAACGTCCCGACTTAAAAGCGCCCTCCATCCAGGGCAAAGCATCGAAACCTATCCAGTCGACCTCGACACGCTTGCCGGAAAGAAGCGTGACCACCAAATCAGCCGTACCTGAAACGGCACATGACGGAATAGCCTGCTCCACATTAACCCAAGAGGAGGAGACAGGAAGCGTGACGCGAGCTATCTCCCTGCCAAGCGCATCGGCAACCAGGAGCACACCGCCTGACGGCGACTTCACGCGCACGGTAACGGACTGCACCGGAGTCTCGCCGAAATCAACGGCATTATAACGCACCCACGCCCCTTTGCGGTCAAAGACACATTTCCATCCGTCGAACGGCGACTTGCGGTCGAGCCAGTCAATCTTAATCCCTTTGCGGGAGATGGCACTATAACGGTCAAGCTGTATCGGCTCACGCGCATCGGAGACACCGACACCGCGCAGCGTAGGAACGACCTTGCGGATAAGCCCGTCGGGAGTAAAGCTCAACGAGTCGATACGCACCGAACGGTTTTTATCAAAATCGGGAGAATAGTCATTGTGATGATAGAACAGATACCACTGACCGCGCCAGTTGATGATGGAGTGATGATTGGTCCAACATCCGGAAGGCGATTCATCCATTATGACACCCTTGAACTCAAACGGACCGAGCGGAGAGTCGCCGACAGCGTAGGCAAGCGTCTCAGTATTTTTGCGTACCCAGGGGAAGGTAAAATAATACTTTCCGTCGTGCTTGAACACGTAGGGTCCTTCCTTGAAACCGTCGGGAAGCCCTTCGATTGCCACAGGGTCGGAAGCGAGTTCCATCATGTTGTCGCTCAGACAGGCACCCTGCATACCGCGACCCGCCCAATAGATATATGACGAGCCGTCATCGTCGACGAGCACACAGGGGTCTATGCCCCCTATCCCCTCGATAGGACGGAACATCGGATGAAACGGACCTTCGGGCGCATCAGCTATCGCTACACCCACATGAAAACCGGGAGAGCCGTCGCTTGCAGCAGCCGGGAAATAGAAATAGTAACGACCGTCTTTCTCAACACACTCGGGAGCCCACATCGTGTAGGACTGCGCATCGACCCAAGGCACACGGTCCTGGCTGACGATGACACCGTGGTCGGTCCAGTCGGTAAGATTATCGGAAGAAAACACGTGATAGTCAGCCATGCAGAACCAATCTTTCAGTTTTTCAACCGGCGAGGGAATGTCATGGGAAGGATAGATATACACGCGGTCGTTGAATACCCTTGCCGTAGGGTCGGCACTAAACTGGTCGCGAATCACGGGATTCTGCGCCGACGCGGCAGCCGTGGCAAACGCAGCCAGGCATGCCACCGATACAGCGCGCTTCATAGCGCGTGACAAGAAGAAACCGTTCATCGCCGTTACTTTTTAAAGATGAGCGGAAGGAACTCGTTGAGACAGCGACGCCAAGTGAGCCACTCGTGGTGAGTACCCGGCGACTCGTAATAGACATTGTTGATGCCTGCCTCGGTAAGCGACTTGCTGATGCGGTCGCTGCCGAAACCTTCCTCCGAGCCCATGCCGAGGAAAAGGGTACGCACCTTGCCGTTGAACGCAGCGGCATCGGCAAAAACCCCGTCGTAGACCTTGTCGATGCTGTCGCGAAGGAACAACGCGCCACTGAACGAGCCGATATGGGCAAACTTGTCAAGATTATAAAGAGTGGTCTGGAAGGTCTCGTGACCGCCCCACGACAGACCCGCCATAGCGCGGTTGTCACGGTCGGTAAGAGTGCGGAAATTGCTCTCGATGAAAGGAATCACCTCGTTAAGCAGAATCGGGGTGAAGGAAGCGCCGAATGTCTCATGAGTCTCGCCGGGACGGCTGCCGAATATGTGACCGCAGTTACCGTAGTCCATCACCACAATCATCGGCACACACTTTCCGGCAGCAATCTGATTGTCGAGAATGTTAGCCATCATGCCCTGCTGATGCCATCCGCGCTCATCCTCACCCATGCCGTGCTGGAGATATAGCACGGGGTAACGCTTGTCAACCGCAGACTCATATTCTGCCGGAGTGTAGACAAAGCAGCGGCGCTCGCCATTTTCAAGTTCGGAGTAATATTTACATTCACGTACCTGTCCGTGAGGAATATCCTTGTTGAATGTATAGTAAGCGGCTGCCTCAGGCGACTCGGGAATCTCGATGCCGCCCGACATCTTGCCGCATCCGAAGAAAGCCTCGGTGGCAGGGTCGATGACCGACACGCCGTCAATGACAAGAAAATAGTAGTGGAAGCCGACAACGAGCGGATCGGTCGTAGCCATCCAGTTGCCGTCGGCATCACGGGTCATGTCGTATTTTTTGCCACAGATGTCGACCTTTACATCAAGCGCCTCGGGTGCATGGATGCGGAAAGTGGCACGTGAAGATGAGTCTACACAGGGATATATAGCCTCCGGAATATTGGTTGATGCGGGAACCCCTTCAGCGGGAGCTGCCGCATAAGCACTTGTCATCGCCAAGATGACGAGTGCGGATGAAATAGCAAACTTTTTCATGTTATATCCTTATAAGTGGTTTAGGGTTGAGAGTTTATAGTTTAGGGTTTAGGGTTTAAGGGTGAGGGAGACTGAGCGCGGGGAATCGGAGGAGCCGCCGTAGAAAATCTCGTATTCGCCAGGCACAACCTTCATGCGACCGCTCGCATTGTCGAAAGTAGCGAAACGCTCCGCGTCAAGCTGAAAATCGACTTTTACGGCACTTCGCGCACTTACAGGCACCCTGCGGAAGGCACAGAGCGACTTCACCGGACCGGAGGTGTCGCCGACACGGCGCATGTATAGCTGCACTACCTCCTCGCCGTCGATATCGCTGTCGTTTGTGACAGTGACGCTGAAGGGCACGGTATCGCCCACGGCATGATTCCGCGCCATGACAGGCTGCGAGTAGGTGAATGTCGAGTAGCTGAGCCCGTGACCGAAAGGATAAAGCGGCTTTTCGGTAAGGTAACGGTAAGTGCGGCCGGTCATATTGTAATCCTCAAAGTCGGGAAGCTGCGCGTCACCGGTATAGAATGTCACGGGAAGGCGACCGGCAGGGTTATAATCGCCGAAAAGCACGTCGGCGACAGCAGTGCCGCCAGCCTGTCCGGGATACCACGCCTGCAGGATGGCATCGCATATAGAGTCTTCCGGGGCGAGAGCCACAGCCGAGCCGGAGCAGTTGACATATACAATCTTCTTGCCCTGCGCTTTCAGGCTTTTCAGCAACTCGCGCTGAATGGTGGGAAGCTCTATTGTCTCACGGTCGCCGCCACGGAAGCCGGGCATCGATACGGGCATTTCCTCCCCTTCAAGTGCCGGAGAGATTCCACCGACAAAAATCACGGTCGAGGCATCCCCCGGGTCAGTGTCATAGTCACACACCTTGCCGATGTCAAAAGTGAGTTTGCCGGTGCCGTGACCATGGTCGTAGGCAAGGGCTATCTTGTATTCCTTACCCTCCTCGCCGAAAAAGCTGTGGGAGTAAGAATGAATCGAGCCTTCGGTAGAGCAGGATATCACTTTCTCGCCGTCGAGCGTCACAACCTGACGTCCATCGTCGGCATCCATGTTGATGATATACGTGCCCGACTCTGACGGGGTGAATGTGGCGGTATAGAGAGCGGAGAAATTTTCGAGATTCACACCGGGGGCAAACACTGTCGCGCCGGCAGTGGTAAAGTTAAGCGGAGTGGTGAGACGCTGCGAGGCGACGGGGTCGCCTTTCATCTCGCGGTTGTTCCAGTAGAGAGCCTTCATGCCTTTTTCACCTCCGGAAGAGATGTTATCGAAATGGGACACGATATTGCGGTTGACCACAAAATCGCAGCCTTTCAGATAGGGCACATCGCCTATCTTGGAGCGTATGCCGTCAAGGATGGTTACGGTGTGGGAGGGTGTACCGTTATAATTGCCCCACTGCATCACGGAATCCTGAGCATTTGGACCCATGACGATTATTTTCTCCCCTGATTTCGGCAAGGGAAGTATGCCGTTATTCTTAAGAAGAGTCATCGACTTGCGCGCCATGTCGAGCGCAATCGCGCGATGACTGTCACAATCAACAATCGAGGGAGAGAGCGCAGCCCAGGGAGAAGCGGGATCATCGTCCATCTCTCCGAGGGAGAAACGTGCCTCGAGCAAACGTCGCACAGAAGCATCGATAGCCGCCTCCGTGACAAGACCGGATTCATACGCCTTCTTCAAGTCACGGAACGCGGAACCACACTCAAGGTCAGTGCCTGAAACCACAGCATCGGCGCTTGCATCGGCAGAAGAAGGATGGGTGGCGTGGGCACCGGGATTAAAAAAGTCGTAAATCGCGCCACAGTCGGTCACTACAATCTTGTCGTAGCCCCATTCGTTGCGGAGAATCTGAGTCAAAAGGCGGTTGCTGCCGCAGCATGGTTCACCCTCATAGCGGTTGTAGGCACACATCACCTGCCCTACCCCGGCATCGACAAGTGCATGAAACGCGGGGAGATATGTCTCCCACAGGTCGCGGGGGTCAATATCGCGGGCATCGTAGGAATGGCGGTTCCATTCCGGACCGCTATGCACGGCGAAATGCTTCGCGCCAGCTATAGTCTTGATGTATTTCGCATCGGCGGGACCCTGCAGACCTCTGACCACAGCCACGCCCATGCATGAGGCGAGATATGGATCCTCGCCGTAAGTCTCCTGTCCGCGTCCCCATCGCGGGTCACGGAAAATGTTTACATTCGGAGTCCAGAAAGTAAGTCCCTGATAGCGACCATGAGCCCCCCGGCTGCGAAAACCGTTATACTTCGCCCTCGCCTCGTCGCTCACCATATCGAAAGCCCGGTTTACGGCATCGTCATCGAAAGTCGCCGCCATTGCGATAGACTGCGGCAGCACGGTTGCTATTCCGGCACGACCGACACCGTGAAGCGCTTCGTTCCACCAGTTGTATTCGGGAATACCGAGTCTTGACACAGGCTCGGAGTAGTCCATCATCAACATTATTTTCTCATCGAGTGTGAGTCGCGGGAGAAGGTCGGCGGCACGTTGTTCAGGAGAAAGCGAGCGGTCGCGGTAAGGCTCGTTTTGTGCAAAAACCGGGAAAAATGATAAAAGTAAAAGGGCAAGGAATGTATATCTCATGGTCAAAAAATGAATCGGGGTTAAATTATTCACAACCGGGAGGGGGCTATTACCCCCTGACCGGTTGTGAGCTATCGAACTATTCTACTTCTACAGTCGAATTAGTGGCGGATGGCAACTTTCTTGCCGTTGATAACGTAGATACCGTTAGCGAGTTCGTTAACAGCAGCCTCGTTGTCAGTGTCGAGGACCTTAACGCCCATAAGGTTGTAAACAGTCCAGTGGTTAACTACAGGAGCGACCTCAACGGCGTCAACGCCTGCAGGGTTAGTAGTAGAGAGCACTACATTGGTCATATAGAATGTACCGACATACTTGCCGAGGTTGATTGTGATACGGTTAGCATCGTCACCATTGACAGTTGCGTTGATAACTGCATGAGACCAAGCTTCTTTAATGTCGAAAGTAGTGAAGTTACCCTTGCCGCTGTAATCAGTAGAGTTCTGAATACCGGTCTCGATACCACTTGCGGGTGTACCCTTTACATCAAAAGAAAGATAATAGGTAGTACCGTTTGTAAGGTTTACATCAATACCTACCTGCACATCCCAGGGATTAGTTCCCTCTGAAGGATTAGTCACCTTAAGACAAGGCTTGTCATCTTCAGTTACCTGCTCGAATGTAGCTGAACCACCCCAACCACCGAATGTAGCGCCGTTGCCGGTGTACCAGGAAGCTACTACGTCAGCGGGCTGCTCGGGCTTGGGATCAGGAGTGTCGCCACTTTCTTCAACAGTCCAAACAATGTCCTTGAAAGAAATAGTGCAAGCTTCAGAAGCTGTAGCAAGATTTACTGCAATAGTCTTCATGCCATCAGCCGGAACCTCACCGGTAAATTCATATGATTTCCAATCTGCAGCAACTTCAAAATCAGGGCCTAAATTTGCGAGATATCCACCCATATCACCTTGTGCCTGAGTTTGTAGAGCACGAGCTGAGGTTGATTTAGCCTGCATTTTAAAAGTAATTTTCTGCCCGGCACTAAGTGTCTTATTGCCACAGATAAAAAGCTGAGCATCCCAAGGATTAGCAAGATCAGCACCAACTTCTAAAGTGTAGACACCGTCAACTGCCTCAACCTGAGCACCCCAACCTGAAAGATTTGAGGCATTTCCATGAATTGAGTTGGCATCAAGGAGTGATACCTCGGCTGCACTGATTGACGAAACTGACATAGCAGCGATTGCTGCCAATGCGAGTAATTTTTTGTTCATAGTAAAAAAATTATTAGTTAGTTAAAATACCGGGAGGGCGGAGGGGGTCCACCCTCCCGGCTGATGAAAAAAATGCGCTGAATTATTCCTTACCTGCGAGACCGTCGGCAAATCCGCCGTAAGCGGGCTTGCGGCTGTAGTCGGCATCCCAGAGACCGATAGGCTCACCGGCGCGCCATCCGCTACCTTCGGGGCTGTCGGTCTGCGCCCATGCGCAGATACCGTACTGCTGTGCGACAGGTATAATCTCAAAGTACTTCTTGACGATAAACTTGTAGTAGTCGCTCATGAGCTTCTTCTGCTCGAAAGTGAGGTCAGGAGTCTTAATAGCCTTACCGTCGGTGCCGACAATACCCATGTCAAGTTCAGTGACGCGGATAAGCTTACCTGACTTGGCAAGAATCTCAAACATTCTCACTACATGATCTTCATTAATCTTCTGCTGAGCAGGATCAACAGAGCAAGATACGTGCATCTGCGTACCGATACCGTCAATCTTGGTAACGCCGTCAGACTCCCACTGCTCAACCCACTTGACAAGGCTCTCAGCCTTGAAGTTGTTGTCGTAAGCCGCCTCAAGGTTGTAATCGTTGATGAAGAGCTTAAGTTCATCGGCATTACCACCGTTTTCAACGAAATACTGACGAGCAAACTTGATGGGAACGCGCACATAGTTTTCGCCAAGATATTTCTGCCAGAGGAATGCTGAATTATCAACATCATTATCAGTCTTGAGACCACGCTTTCCTGAAGCATCGCTACCACCATCGGCGAGCGGCTCGTTGACAACGTCCCAAGCCTTAACCTTACCCTCGGTAGCTTCCATCATACCCTTTACCCAACGCTCCATTTCGTTAGTAAGGATTTCAGCCTTCTCTTCAGCGGTAAGAGGCTTCTTTGTGGTAGAGATGACATTTTTCACCTTGTCGACGAAACGTGCCGGACCCGGCTCACCGCGCTTTTCTTTGGCAATGAAGTTATCCTTCATGTTGTCATCGTCGCAAGAACTGTTTTTAATCAACTCTACGCCGTTAACCTTAAAGCTGATGTTATCAAAATAATAATTGTTGGCTTCAGCAAACTCGTTAAGGTTGAAGGCAATCGAGTGACCACCGTTTGCACCTGCGGGGAAATTACCCTTCGCTGTGTAAGTGGTCCATGATCTTGTAAAGCGGGGATTACCGATACCTTCATAGTGCAGATAATCACCGGCATTGGTGTGAACCTGAGTGCTTGACCCGGCAGCCTTGTCGGCACGGATGTCCATAGACACCTCCCAAGAATCGCCTTCCTTGAAGGTGGCATCGGTCATAATCCAGAACTGGGTATCCCACGCTGCACTTACCATGTCATCTGAGCTGACCTCGATAGCCCTACGCTCTTCCTCAACCTCAACCTCCGTTTCTTTCAGCTTCTCGTAAGTAATCTTTACATCGGTGATATATAGAGTACCGATATACTTACCGAGGCTGAGCAACAGGCGGTCAGTACCTTCTCCGTTAGGAGTACCGTTGATTTTTACATGAGTCCACGCAGCTTTTACATCAAATGCATCTGTAGAGCCACGACCGGCATAGCCGTCGGACTTCTGGAAATCCCATGTGAAAGAAGCAGGATCACCCTTCACGTCAAATTCCATGGTGTACTGAGTACCCTCGTTGAAAGCGGCTGAAATACAAGCCTGAATATCCCAGGGATTAGATTTTTCCTCAGCATTGGTAAACTTGAAACAAGGCTTTCCGTCTTCATCGACATTTTCCATTGTGCCGCCACCCCAGCCGCCGATGGTCTTTCCGCCACCGTCATAATAAGATGCGAGGACAACAGTCTCGGTACCGATTTCGCTCGGATCCATATCCTTGTCGGCGATCAGGGAGTTAAGCCAAGTCACATTTTGCTGGGAGTGCCAGCAGAGAGTGTGACCATAGACCTGAAGACCGGCTGCCGTTGCAGCGTCAACGAAATCAATTACCTTGGAGAAATTCATAGCACCGTCATCGCCAACGACAGAGGCATACTTCATGGCGTTGCCTGTGGTCACCTGGTCGAAGTTGGTGTTGGTAAGTACAAACACACCGCCACGCTGCAGGTATTCGTCGGCGTTCACCCCGGTTCCAAGAAGGAATCCGGGATGAGCGGCACGGTCAATATAAGATTTCAAAGGCGCATAAGCGTTTAGATACTCATATTGAGCAACGCTTTCAGGCTTGTCGACCTGAAAGTTGGAAGTAGTGTCGAAATCATCGGCACAGCTTGCCAACATAGGAATCAGAGCCAACGCCCATATTTTATTATATTCTTTCATAATAATCGCGTTAGTTATTTAGAATAAGAGGGATTAAAATCGAATATTGGAGCAACATCACGAGTACGCATCACAAGAGTGTCGAGCGTAGCATACTTCTTACCGCCGAAATCCACCTGATAATCCAGATAGAGAGCATCGCGATCCTGATTGTCCCAACTTTTCTTCTCGCCAAGTTTTACAAACTTACCGCTACCGGAAGCTGTCATGCCGGGAGTATCGGTAGTGACAGTTACCTGACCCTCATTGTTGAATGTGAGCTTGAGGTTGCAGGTGAGAGTCTTGATACCGTCGCCGTCGGGCACTTCGGTAGACACGGGGAAGAGGCACTCTGTCAGTGACTCGGTAGTGAGATTAACCACCTCGTCGCTCTCGACATATTCAGCATGACGCCTTACAGTCTCTGTCTTACCGTTGTCGGTGATGACATCGAGACCGCGACGCAGATAGCTTGAATGCCACGGGTTGATGTACTTGATGCCGTAGAGGATATAATCCTTGGGGAGTTCCGACCAGTCGTCGGGGTTGCAACGCACGGGATTTTCCACGTTTGCCACGCCTGAGAGGATGCGGTCGGCACCATGAGCGGCAACAATTCGCAAAGGTATCACATAAGTCTCCTTGAGAGCATCCTTGTCGGCGAAGAAAGCGTCGGTAAGGGTCACTGTGGTGCCGAACAGATAATCTTTCTTCTTGGTAAGAGTGGTTGACTCAAGCGAATAGTAGGAAGAAGGCATTACCTTTACCTCACTGCCGTCGCTGAAAGAAAGATTCTGCACAAGCGCGGGGTCAACCTGCACGTCAATGCTCAGGTCGCGTGACTTGTAAGCACCGCCCTGTGTAGCGTAAATCACACACTGGTGCTTGTTGTCAAGAGAGTTGTCCTGCTCGGGGTCATCACCGAGAGTGATGACCTTGACGGGATACTGGTGGGCGAAGTAGGCTGAAACGCCTCCCTCGTAATCGGGGAAATCCTTATCTTGGTTTTTGCAAGATACGGTCGACAGACCGAGCAAAACTCCAAGACCGATTATTGTAGAATATTTGATAGTGTTCATGATGTTGTAGTCATTTAAAGGTGAAAATTACCATCCCTGATTCTGCACAAGGTTGCTGAACTTGATCACATCAGAGTAAGGAAGCGGACCGTAGATCATGTAATCCTGATAACGGCGCGGCTCTACATCAATGTAATTGTATGTAGTGCTGTGGTTACCTACCTGTACACCCTTTGCAGTCTCGGTAAGAGGAGCCTGCCAGCGACGGAGATCCCAGAAGCGGATGTTTTCGAAGCAAAGCTCGAGACGACGCTCGTTGCGGATAAGTTCACGCATCTTGTCCTTGCTTGCGGCACACTCTTCAAGATAAGCATCGGTAGTGCCCTCGCAAAGACCGGCACGCTGGCGTATAGCCTTGATTACATCGTATGCGCTGTAAGCGTGAGATCCGGTAGCCTTCGGTCCCCAAGCTTCATTAGCAGCCTCGGCATAGGCAAGATATATCTCCGTGAAGCGGATACGCTTGGTGTAGTGATATTTCTTGACCTCGTTGGTCGAGTTGGGGTTTACGTCGGTACGGAGATGCTTGCGCATGTAGTAGCCTGTACGGGTTGAGTAGCCTGTCTCCTTGTTGATACCGTCGTTGTTGGAAGCGTCGGTACCGGTATTGATAGTGGAGTTGTTGACACCCAGAGTCGAACCGTCGGTCACGATATAGTGAGCGAGACGCGGGTCACGGTTGGCATAAGGATGAGCAGCATCGTACTGAGCGTTGGAGTTGCTGATAGGATAACCGTTAGCCATCGGGAATGCGTCGACAAGATTCTGAGAGGGGTTGACACGACCCTTACCGTAAAGCGACGGGGGGAAGTTGTCGGCTTCGAGAGAAGAGTTTTCCTCGTAACCGCCACGCCAGATAATCTCGGCATCGTTTGACTTATCGTAGCTGTTGTTGGCGACAACCTCCGCGCTGTACCAGATGTGACCCTTGGGAGCCAGACCTGCGACACCGCCGTTATTGTCAATCACGACAGCGGCATAATCGGCAGCTTTCGCCCAATCGATGTCAGAAGCGCCGTTGAACGCGGGACTTGCGGCAAGGAGAGACACCTGTGCACGGATAGCCTGAATGATACGACCCGACATACGACCCCAGCAAGTAGAACCAAACACGCGGTTGTAGTCCATATAGTCGACGCCAAGCGCTGCATAAGCTGCGGGAAGCTGATTGTTGCCGCTGAGGTCAACATAATCAAGCGGGAGAAGCTTTGCAGCCTCGTCGGCATCTTCAAGAAGGCTTGTGAGACACTCCTGGAATGAAGCACGGGGCACATTCATGTCGGAAGTGGCATCAAAAGGAGTCTTCCAGATAGGGACACCGAGGAACTCGCCATTCTCAGCCTTTCCGGCATAATTCTGCAGGAGGTAATACATGTTGAGGGCACGGAGACCGTAAGCCTCGCCTTTGAGACGGTCACGGAGCATGTTGTTGATGGTCTCGTTGGATGGAGCGAAAGGCACATTGTCGGCATGCTCAAGGAAGAGGTTACAATACTGGATTGAAGCGTTACGGTCGCGCCAGTTGTTGACCGACTGCCCGGTCTGCGAAGTCCAAGAACCGGTAGCCATCGACAGATAGGCATTGGAAATGTCATTGGACACGGCATCATCCGTTGCGACATCGCTTTCCGACCCACTCGGATAAGGCATCAGTATATATGCGCTACCAAGGATATTGTCGGCATATTTTGCCTCGTTCTCCATCGTGGTAGGCTGCTTAATATTCTCAATAGCGGGTTCAAACAGGTCGTCACAAGCAGTAAGCGACGCCATAAGAGCCGGTATTGCGATATATTTGACTATATTTTTCATTGTGTACATTGTGTTAGAAAGTTACTTTAGCACCGATATTGTAGAAACGGCTCTGAGGAGTGCCTATAGACCTTTCGATAATCTCGCGGTTTTTGCTGATTGTAAGCAGATTGTCGCCGCTGACATATATCGACAGACCGTTAACAACGGGACCGTGGATAATGCTCTTCGGGAAATCGTAGGTGAGCTGCACCTTTGCAAGTTCAAAGCGGTCGCGGCTGTACATCCAGAAATCAGATGTAACGAAATTGTTTGAACCGTTGGATGTGGTGAGTCGTGGATAAGTTGCCGTAGCAGCTGTAGCCTCGGTCCAGCGTCCGCGTACTTCAGCAGAGTACTTGCGATCGCCATATACCCAGTAGTAAGAATCATTCTTCACAGCCTTTGCACCAAAGCCTCCTGTACCGTGGAGGAAGAGTGTGAATCCCTTATACTGTGCGGTGATGTTCACACCGAGAGTGAAGGGGTCGCCATACCATCCGCCGCGACCGAGGAATACCTGGTCGTTGGTGTCGACCTTGCCGTCGCCGTTCACGTCAGCATACTTGAGGTCACCAGCCTGAAGGTTGGTTCCGCCGAGAGCATCCTGGTCGTAAGCCTCAGCTTCTGCATCGTCGGCGAAGAAGCCGAGACAACGATAACCCCAGATACCGTCGACATCCTTGCCCTGACGATACTGATACCCGTTTTCGTAAATCTCATCACGCTTTACAGCCTTGGTCTTGTAATAAGTACCGGTCACACCTACTTGAAGTCCGAATTCGCCGAACTGCTTGTTGAAGTTCACGCCGAAGTCAAAACCTGTACGGCGGTCAGCATTGTAGTTAAGCCAGGGCACGAAGCTCGCCTCGAGATAGTAGGTAGAGAAGAATGACGGATACTTGGTAGAGTTATTGATGGGGAGACCTTCATTGTCAATGTGGAAGAAAGAAGCCTCGAAACCGATCATACGGTCGAAGAACTCACCATGAAGATTGATATTGAACTCTTTACGTGAAATGAACCCAAGATCCTCGTTGGAACCGCGCTTGGGATAAGCCGCGGGGTCACCTGCGCTACCCCAGTTATACCATCCGCCGTTGGTGTAGTTAGGCGAATACATATAATATTCAGTAAGATCGAGGTCAGTCTTCACGTTGCTGAACGAAGCGGAGAGCATCAATTCGTTGACAGCTTCAGAACCCTTGAGGAAGTCTTCCTGAGAGATACGCCAACCGATAGAAGCGGAGGGCGACCATCCCTGACGGTGACCGGGAGCGAGCCTTGACGAGTGAACACCGGCGAGGCTTAGGTCGATGTAGTAACGCTTGTCAAAGTTGTAATCGAGTTCAAATCCGAGGTTGGCACTGCTTGTACGGTGATATTCACCGGCAGTAGTGCGCTGCCATCCGGCTGCAAGCACCATTGCGTGAAGGTTGTGAACATCGGCAAATGTGCGCTTGTAGTCAAAGTTTCCGGTCCACATCATAGTCTGGCGGCTTGCAGAGCCTGAGATGTTCTGTACACCTGAATGCTCATCTTTGCCTTCCATGGTGAGAGATACTATCTGGTCGACACCGTTGAAATCGGCCCATACAGGTACGTAAGTAGCGTAAGAGTCGGTGTAGCCGGTGTTGTAAGAGGTAGCATAGTCAACCGAATACTGAGTGTGGAACGAAAGTCCCGGAGTCAACATGCCGAGGTCGAGGTCGATACCGGCGTCAAACTGGAACTGACGGCTTGTGAACTTGTTGTAGCCCTTTGCGTAGTAATCGGCGAAGATGTTGGTCTTGTCGATAGATGTACCTGAAAGGAAACAGCCGTTGAAAATGTTGGAGCTTGCGCCAATAAGCTCAAGAGCGCTCGTGGCATCGGGGCTGATCATACCAAGCGGGATAAGCGGAGCGATACGGTTAGGACGCAGAGAAGCTGCATTTGCCCAATAATCACCGGTATCGTTGCTGTGAGCCGCACGTGCATTATAATATGTAGCGGCGGCATTCACGTATGCGCTCACCCAGTCGGTAAGATTAACGTCGATATTACCGCGAACAGAGAAGCGGTCGGTATAATCCTTCTTCGCCTCACCGAAATCGAGGAAGCTGCCCTGACGGAAATAGTTGACATTGGTGTAGAAGCGGGCGCGGCTGTTACCGCCGGAAATCTCGAGAGACGCGTCGGTGCGGTTGTAAGCCTTCTTGACGTAATCCTTGGAGTACATGTCGACATTAGGATAACGGTAAGGGTTCACTCCGGCAGCCGTGTTGTAAATCTGCTCCTGCGAGTAGATCGGGTCAAGACGGTCGTTGACAAGTGCCTCGTTATAGAGAGTCATATATTCTGCAGCACCGAGATATTCGGGGAATGACTTTGCGACAGCCCATCCGGTGTTGGCACGAACATTAATCTGGAGCGGGCCTTCGCCACCGCGCTTGGTAGTGATGTAAATCACACCGTTTGCGGCACGGCTACCATAAAGCACCACCGCCTGCGCACCTTTCAGGAAGGTAATCTCCTTCACCTCGCTTGAGATGACATTGTTCAAATCGCGCGGCATACCGTCGACAAGCACAAGAAGATTGCTGGCGTCGAGACCCCAGAGCGAATTGCCGTTGAAACCGGCAACATAACCGTTAAGCGTGGTGTTGTTGAGGTCGTTGATATAGTTCTTCTTCTGAAGCTCTTCAAAATCAAGCGTAGCCACTCCACCGAGCAAATCGTATTTATCGATAGTGCGGTAAGCGATCTGGACCTGATTGTCGTCCACGCTATCGATATCTTCAGTCTGCGCCATGGCAGGCACGCTTAGTCCAAGCATTGCCGCCCCGGCTACAACCGGAAGAAATTTTTTATATTTTGAAATCATATTTTACTGTGTCTATGGTTAAAGATTAGTTGCCTGTTACCAACCCGGATTCTGCTCGAATTCCGCATAGATATATGTGTCATCGCGCAAGAGCGGGAACCAGTAATGCTTGCTGTCGAAGTTACGGGTGAGAATTGTCTCCTCGTGCCATTCGGCAACCTGTGCGTCACGCGGGTCATTTTCAGCAAAGAAAGTCTCGTCGACACCTGACACACGCTTGAACTCCTGAGAGGTCTTTCTGGTGTATTTCGGCTCGGTGAGGAGCAGCCAGCGCTGAAGGTCGTTGAAGCGGAAGCCCTCGAAAGCAAGCTCGACGGCGCGCTCGCGGCGCACTTCATCCATATATGCGTTGCCGGTGAACTTGGGTGATACATGTCCTGCACCCACGCGGTCACGCAGACGGTTGATTGCCTCTATTGAAGAAATCGGGCATTTAGCAGATTTTCCTGAAGGACCGCCAAGCACTGCAGCAGCCTCAGCATACATCAGATATACATCGGCAAGACGCATATAAGGTATGTAGGCGTTGGGATTGCCGCCGTAATCGTCGATACCTGAACCGTTACAGTCAATCTTCTGGCACATGTGGGGCACGAGCTTCTGATAGAAGTAGCCGGTACGTGAAGCGTTAGCAACAGCGCGCATAGAGCCGCCTGTAGCAAGACCGGCATATTTCAGAGCCGCATCAGCCTCACCGGGCTTACCCTTTACATACTCCATTCCGTCAAACACGATATCGTGGTAGAAACGCGGGTCACGATCCTTGAAAGGATGAGTGGGGTCGAAGCCGGAATCGGGGTCATCGATAGGCAGACCGTTAGCCATACCATAATTATTCACGTAGTTGGCGGTCGGCTGGTGGACATGGTTATCCTGATTGCAAAGCTGGTTAGGACCGAAAGTACGGGTGTAGTTGTAACGGACGTGTGACCAACCCATGCCGGGACCGCGCATGATAGCTTCCTTACCGCCGGGCTGCAACCAGTTACGACCTGTGGTGAAGAAGAGCTCGCTATAGCTGTACTCGACACCATCACTCTTTTCATGGTCATAGACATTCTTATAGTCAAACGACGCGAACTCATACTGAGTCTGTCCTGATTCAACGAGGTTGATTACCTCACCGAGAGCATCGGCTGCAAGCTGAGCGTATTCACGGCTGTAGTCGTAGGTCTTGCCGCCACCGGTCTGAGCGCCGTGCTGCATGAGCGGAGAAGCAGCCCAGAGATAGTTCTTGCCGAGATAAGAGAGGGCGGTAATCTTGTTGATACGAAGCTCGTTCTTACCGAGAGTGCGCTTTCCGACAGTAGTGTTGTCCCAGTCAATCGGGAGAAGCTCAGCAGCCTTCTTGAAGTCGGCCGCAGCCTTGTCGGCACATTCAAGATAAGTGAGACGCGGCAGACGGGGAGACTCGCCGGTGGGCAGCTCGGTTTCCAGATAAGGAAGACCGCCGAGGAACTGCATCATCTCGAAATGCCACCATGCACGGAAGAAATATACCTGACCGAGAAGCATGTTTTTCTCTTCAGCGGTACCGGTGAAATACTCGTCAATGGAGGCAATAGCCTTGTTACACTTGGAGATGCAATACCATGCGTGACCGTAAAGACGGTGGTTGAAGTCGCCTTCATTACCGGCGGTAGAGCTAAGACCATCTTTCTTTGCCGCAAACCAGAACTGTAAGTTGGTCTGCCATGCGAAGAAGTTACCGAGGTCGATCTGGTGGATGATAACCTCGTCGGCCTGCGGATTCTGGATTTCATCGTCGCCGAGATTCCATCCTGTAGTCCAATAGCATTTTGCCTTGTCGGGGATACAGTTGTAAATCTCCTCGATGTAACCCTGCATATTGGTGAAGTTTTTAAAGGGGGTGTCGGCCGACACGTCGGAAGCAGGCTCCTTGTCAAGGTAATCCTCGCAAGAGCTGAAGCCGAACAGCGTCACAAATGCCACGGCGGCAACCTTTAGTGAATTATATATCTTTTTCATTATTGGTATCTTGATTATTAGAGATTGAACTTAATACCGAGGTTGTAACGGCGCATGGTCGGGTAAGCACCTGAACCTGAACCACCGGAGAAGTTAGACTCACGGTCATCGGGCATACGGGTCCATACCCAGAGGTTGTTACCGTTGAGGTAAACCTTGAGCGAACCGAGACCAAGTTTCTTGATCCAGCCCTTAGTCCATGTGTATGCAATCTCGACGTTCTTGAGACGTACGTATGAACCGTCGTAGAGATACTGCGTACCGTTGCTGTAAGAGCTTATTGAAGAATACCAACGTGGAAGAAGCACGTCGCCGTTGAGGTCTCTGCCGTTCCACCAGTCGCCGATGTTGTAAACATTGTCGATATGGTTGGCGAAGCTGACGAGGTTAACGTCGCGGGTCACATTGGTAACACCGTAGAACTGGGCGAAGAAGCTCAAGCCTTTCCATTCAACACCGAAAGTGGCGTTGTAGGTGTTCTGCGGGGTGCCGGAATAAGCGTAAGGAGCAGAGTCCTCGACATCGACCTTACCGTCGCCGTTGAAGTCGACGATATAGTAGTCGCCGGGGAGACGATGAGCATTGTCGACATCATGTGTCGGGCTACCGTAAAGTTCGTCAAAAGTGTTCATGAACCCTCCGTTGATGTGAGAGTGGGTCTGACCGATGGCGTAACCTGCCTGCTTCTGATAAGCGGGCTTCAATTCGGGATCGTCGCGGTTGATAATCTTGTTGGCGGCATGAGTCATGCTGGCGTTAGCCCAGATACGGAGGTCGCGTGAAAGATTTTTGGTGAAACGGAGTTCAAGCTCGTAACCGGTAACTTCAGCCTTACCGAGGTTGGCAGCCGGAGGAGTCTGACCGAAATAAGAGGGCATCGCACGATCCTTACCGGCGATAAGGATGTCGTTACGCTTATCTTTGAACAGCTCGACTGTACCGGCGATAGTGTTGTTGAGGAACGAGAAGTCGATACCGAGGTTCATCTTTGTCACCTTCTCCCAGTGAGCGTCGGGGTTACCGAGTGCAGTCTGAAGATAGAACTTGTAGATTGATGCATCGTCATAGCCGTAACCTGTGGTTGACATCTTGGTGTTGCCCTGACCGTCGCCTCTGACATTGCCGTAACCCCACTGGTCCATATAGAGGAAGCGGGCACCGGAGTCGTCACCGATTTCACCGTAAGAAGCACGTATCTTAAGTTCTTCCCACCAGTTGCGGATACCGTCCCAGAATTTTTCCTGTGAGGGACGCCATCCGATAGCACCTGAGTTGAAGAAACCGAAGCGGTAACCCTTACCGAACTTTTCGGAACCGTTGTAGGCACCGTTGTACTCTACGAAGTAGCGGTCAGCGAAGTTATAAGTAACACGGAACACCCAGTCCTCACGATGGATGGGAATCATGCTACCGGTAGCTGTTTCCTGACGGGTCCACACACCTGTAAGACCTACATTATGCTTGCCGAAAGCGCGGTTGTAGTTGAGCTGAACCTGATAGTTGAGGTTGCGGACAGTGTTCCAGTCCTGAACCTCACCGCCCTGGGTGCTCCAGGCGTTACCTGCGTTATAGTCGAAACCGTATTTATCGACTTCCGACTCATACTGCGCGATACCGGTAGCAGGGTCGATCCACTTGTGCTGGGGCGAATGATAAAGGTCGTTCACTCCACGTTTTGCCTCAACGAAACGGTTGTCCCAAGAAATCATACCGCGGAGATTCAAGCCCTTGGTGATGAAATCGAGATTCTGCTCAAGCACGAAGTCGGTAGTAACGCTTGTGTGGGTAGTCTTGAACGCACCGCCCATGGCGAGAAGCTCGGCAGAGTTAGCCACCTGTGACTTGAACTGTGGATAATAACCGAATGAGCCGTCGGCATACACGGGGCGGAACACGTCGGGGGCGATATTATAGGCACCTGCCCAAATCTGGGCGTCGTTCCAGTTACCGCCGTTGAACGAACTACCGTCGTTAGGCCAGGTAGAACGCTTCTGACCGGTAGAACCTGCGATGTTGACCTTGAACACTGTGGTCGGGGTCAGGGAGAAGTCGAGGTTAGAACGGGCGTTGATACGGTTGTAACCGAAACCGCTGTCATAACCGCGGCCATTGCTTATATCACGGAAAAGGTCGCCTTCATGCACGAAGTCGACAACTGCGAAATAGCGTACAAACTTTGTACCACCGCTGATTGACACGTTACCGTTGTAAGACATGGCATGATCCTTGAACAGATAGTCCTGCCAGTCGACATTAGGATAGCGCTCAAACTCTTCGAGATTGGCGGGGTTGCGATATTTTTCCAATATTGCAAGAGGAGTCATGTAGCTCCAGGAAGTCGGCTGCACTGCAAGCTCATGAGCAATCGCCTTGTTTCTTGCAGCGAGAGCGGCGTAAGAGTCAGCCTTGTTAGGCAATTTGGATGCCTGCTTCATTGTAGCGGTGAAGCCGAAGTCAATTTTCGCACGGCCTTCCTCACCACGCTTGGTGGTGATGAGCACGACACCGTTAGCACCCTTCACACCATAGACGGCGGTAGCGGATGCGTCCTTAAGTACTGAGATTGATTTTACAGAACTGATGTCGACACTGTTCATGTCGCGTTCGATACCGTCGACGAGCACGAGGGGGTCGGAATTGTTCCATGAGCTCGCACCACGGATGGTGATTTTAGCACTTTCCTCACCGGGCATACCGGAACTCTGTACGGTAATCACACCGGGGAGGTTACCGGTAAGGGCGGCACTGATGTCATGGACACCGGCAGCACGCTCGAGTACCTCACCTGTGGTCTGGGTGATAGCGCCCACCACCGAGGCTTTCTTCTGCTGACCGTAACCCACAACAACCACTTCATCAAGTTGAGCGGTATTAGTGTTAAGGCTGACATTCAGCACAGTCTTGCCATCCACTCTCACTTCCTTGGGCAACATGCCGATGTAAGAGAAGACAAGGACATCTTTTTTACTATCGGGGACCTGCAGCACGTAGTTACCATCGAAATCGGTAGCTGTACCGATGGCAGGTTTTCCCTTGACGACGACAGTGGCTCCAATCAGCGGCTCACCTGTGTCGTCGGTCACTGTTCCTTTAACCGTGTCGGCGTAAGAGGTCAAAGCCCCGCAGCACAGAAACAGCATCAGGAAAGAAATGCATCGAAATAGTTTCTTTACATTTTTCATTGTTATTAGCTTAAATTTAATAATTACTAAGTTGCTTTTAGCTTTACCGCGCTCCTGCGCGGTTTAAGGTTAGGAATAGTTCGGTTGATTTCTTTTTCTCTCTGTCAGTTAGTCATTAATTGTTTTTAAGGTTAATATATAAGGTTATTATCTCGCACTTGAAGCATACAGCCCGACGGTAGTGCCGGTAAATCCTCCGGCTGTGGCTGTAGAGGTATAGTTGGCGTCAACGCCTGTGAGGAGTTCCTTCCAGGTCTTCCCCTCGTCGGTGGAATAATGGAAATTGTAGTTTTTGCCGTCGGAGGTCACCTTCAGGTTGACCACGTCGCCATCAACCGGCGCCTTGGCAAGCATCTCGCTTCCATCTTTGCCTATCTTGTGGACCGCTACGCAATGGGTATCGCCATCAAGGCAACGGTCGAGAAGATACTGATGGGTCTCGTCTTTCATCACAAGCAGTCCGGCACACTGCGATTCATCCTCGGGGGAGAAAATCATGCGTGTGGCACACTCATATTTATGATGCTGCACACGGCGGCATACAAAAGGAAGCTCTTTTTTCTCGGTCGATGACACGGGTGAGCATTTCATCGTGAGGTAACCCGGGTTGTCGGTAAGAGAATAATGGTCGGCGGCAGTACCGCGGAGTGTGTGCCATTCGCTGCCGAGGCAGTCGGCAGAGAAATCATACTCTTTTTCGAAATTACCGAAAGTGACATTGTCGCCACGGGTGACACCGGCGCGCCGTACAATCATCGGCACCTCTTCGTTGCCACGGGTGATGTAAGGCCAGCCGTCGGAAGTCCATCTCACGGGCATCATGAATGTCTCACGACCGAGATTCTCGAATTTTCCATCAATGGGACGGCATGCGAGGAACACAGCCCACCAGTCGCCTTCTGTCGTCTGCACGAGATCGGCATGACCGGCACAGGTGATGGGGTTGGCGCGGTTACGGTCGAGATGACGCTGAGTCAGGATAGGATTGCCTTCCCACGGCTCAAACGGACCGAAAGGCGATGTGCCGCGATATATCACCTCGCTGTGCCAGTCGCCTGTTCCGCCCTCGGCGGTCATCAGATAATAGATGCCGTCAAGATTATATATATGTGGACCCTCACACCAGATAGGCTTTTCCTGAGGGCGGCATCCTTTGTTGACCACAATCTTGCGCTCGCCGACGCATTTCTCAGCAGCGGTGTCAAACTCCACCACCCTTACCGTGCGGTGGCCCGGGTATTCCGGCTTGTTGTCGGGGGCGTCATCGTTGTTGACGATATAAGCCTTGCCGTCGCTGTCAAAGAAGAAAGCCGGGTCGATGCCCTGCACCTCGGGGAGATACACGGGATCGCTCCAGTCGCCGGCAGGATCTTTTGTCTTCACGAAGAAATTGCCCGCACCGACATTGGTGGTAATCATGTAGTATGTCTCGTTGGCGGGATTATACGCGATATCCGGGGCGAAAATGCCTCCGCTCACATGCTGACCTCCGATATTGTCAAGCTGCGAAAGGCGGTCGAGCACATGACCTACCTGTGTCCAGTTAACCAGGTCGGTACTGTGGAATACCGGCACACCGGGAAAATATGTGAACGTGGAAGTCACAAGGTAGTAATCGCCCTTGCCGTTGGTACATATCGAAGGGTCGGAATACCATCCGGGAAGAATCGGATTGTAAAACGACGACTCATCGGGCAGCGGATTGGACTCATAGAAGTCATCCATGCCCTTGTAAGAAAACGAGTCGAACAAAGCCGCCGACTTGAGGGGCTTCTCGCTCGCGCTTGCACGTGCGCATGAATATATCGCCGCTCCGGAGAGCAATATTCCTGCAGAAATGGCAATCAAGGTTAGTTTTGCTTTCATCAGTCTAAATTCTCTGTGTTACTAAAATTTTGCGTCTTTAAGGTCTTTGAAACTTTTCGTAAAGATATTTAACATTTATGTCATGGCATCGAAAAGTTGTTTCAAGAGCGTCTGACTGTGTTACATATTACAAATTTCGTGTAACATATTCCTCTTGTTACGTAACACACCTGCTGACTGACAGCGTATTGCTTCTCCTAAAAAGAATCAGAGCCTCACCGCACGGTGAAGCTCTGATGTAAGTGCGAGAACATAGTATTACCCAAAAACTAAAAATAAAGTCATTTAGTAAAATTAACCTAAATCATCTTTAATCCTAATTGTCACCTATCATCATAAAATATATCCTTATAATTGTACCTCTGTGAATATCTTTATTGTGTTAATATCTTTATTCAGGTCGACGGTCGTAAGCGAAGTAATCCACATCAACGTAACCGCCGGGTTGTTTAGTAGCGTAATTGTAGATGGCAAACCGTGTACCCATGAAGAGTCGCGACCAGTCATAGCGCATCTTGTATTCGTCAGGAATGTCGGTCCAGTCATTGCCGTTCAAACTGTAGGCAAACCGGGCGATGTCAGTTCCGGGGCGAAAATCGGCGCTTATCCTCAGATAAAGCTCATCGCCTTCGAGGGGCACGGTGACCATGTCGGTGTTCTCGACATCATTTATCACCTTGGTATCCTTCTTGAAATTCACTACAGCGTTATGATACACAAGCGATTTCTTACCGCCGTCGTTACGTACCGACAGGAGAGCCGAATGTCCGTTGAACGCACCGAAGCCGGCTACATCACCGTCAGCCATCCCCGCGAGGTCGAGCTTAACGACACCTTCGCAACGAGGACCTTCCATACGCTGTCCGATAGTGTTATGCGCCTCATACATATTGCCGACCACCTTGCCGGTGTGGAGGCGGAGATAACCGGGACGCTCCGTAAGCGACCAAAGAGAGTCGACAGGATTATGGTTCCATTCCCAGTTAATATTTAACTTGTCACTGCTAAAGTCGTCACTTGACACGATTTCCGCCTTTGAGGTCTCTTTGCCAAATCCGGTAATCGTCTCAGGCACACGACCGTTTTCATCACCGAGGATAGGCCATCCGTCAATCCAACGGCATGGATTTAGCGTAGGCACACGCCCTACCCCACCGCGATCCTGGAAAATCATTCCCCACCAGTTGCCTTCGCTGTCATCGAAAATCGCGCCTTGACCCACGTAGGGAAATCCGCCAAATGTGCTTTCGAGAATCACCTTCTTCTCATAAGGTCCGGTAATATTGTCGGCACGATAGCAAAGCTGACGTCTCGGTTCTCCGGCAGGCCACGAAATCACAAGCAGATAATATTTTCCGTCATGCTTCACCGCGCGGCTTCCCTCATGCAATCCGGTCTCTGTAGAATCGGGATGTATAACCACCATGTCGATTCCGCCTTCCTTGACATCACTGAGGTCGGGGTTCAGCTCCCGCAACCGTATATCGCCGCCGCCGGAATATACATAAACCTTTCCGTCATCATCAAAAAGGAATGATGAATCATGGAAGTGCTGTGTGCGTGATACAAGTTCCCACTTTCCCGCAGGATCGGTCGCACTATATATATATGAACGGTAGGGATTGTCATTCGGGGAGAAAAGCACATAAAACTTACCGTCATGGTAGCGGAGCGAGGTAGCCCACTGCCCTTTTCCATACACCGTGCCGCCTTCCATATCATAATAAGGAGTGTCTTCAAGACGGTCAAAGACATAACTGATTACCTCCCAGTTTTTCAGGTCGCGCGAATGCATTATAGGGCATCCGGGCATGAGGTGCATGGTGGTGCTCACCATGTAAAAATCGTCACCCACACTTATCACGTCAGGGTCGGGCACATCAGCCCAAAGCACAGGATTCTCGATGACCGGCACCTCTCCCTGTGCGGCATAACACGGAACAGCGGTGCAGGCAAGAGCAATAATTAAGGTTGACAATTTTTTCATATTGCAAATTTACTTTTTTCATCGCCGCCATAATGACGGTCGACAGTCGGTTCAGATTTAAATGCACCGCAAAGTTAAGCGTTAAGGCTTTTTACCTAAAAATAAATGCGTAACCAAGATATCTATCCATGTAACGGTGCTGTCAGAAAATGTAACAAAGATGTATTACCATGTATCATAATCGCGCCTTATTCATTGATTACTAATAACTTCCTACTCGCTAACATCAAATTCCAAAAAATATGTTATTTTTGCATCCGTATAACCCGTTTTATCTAAAACCACAACCATGTATTTAAGAAAGTTAATCTTTGCGCTCTTCATTACTGTTGCAACAACTGCCCTTGCACATGACGGACACTCCCATTACCCCGAAATAGAAGTACCGTCGTCCGATATAAATCTTGCGACGCCATGGAACGGCAAACGTGTGGCTTTTCTTGGCGATTCGATGACCGACCCAAATAACAAGTCGACCAAACGCCATTACTGGTGGTATCTCCAACAGCTCACGGGCATCGAACCACATGTGTTCGCCCGCAGCGGATACCAATGGGACGGCATCCACAAAAAAGCGGAGGAGATGAACGCGGCACTCGGCGACTCCATCGATGTAATTTTCATCTGGGCTGGCACCAACGACTATAATCACAACATACCTATCGGCAAATTCTATACCGAAGAGCAGGACAGCGTCAATCACAACGGAAAGATGGAATGGAGGAAACACCGTCGTTTCTCCATGAACGACTCGACATTCACGGGCAATATCAACCGTGTGCTATCTTACCTCAAACATAATTACCCCGACAAGCAGGTAATCGTGATGACCCCGATTCACCGTGGATATGCAAAATTCAATGACCACAACGTACAGCCCGATGAAAACTGGAGCAACGCACAAGGTCTATATATAGATGAGTATGTCAAGACGCTCAAAGAGGGTGCAATGCTCTGGGCGGTGCCTGTAATCGACCTCTATTCAGACAGCGGGCTTTTCCCGATGGAAGAAAATCATGTCGGCTACTTTCACCATGGCGATTCCGACCTGCTACACCCCAATGACAACGGACATTACCGCATAGCGCGCACCATACAGGCTCATCTGAACGCTCTCACACCAACATTTTAGCAACTATCGGCGAATCACGTTCAAATTTACGCACAAATTGCATCGCAGTTCATGATAATTTCGTATATTTGCGGGATTATAGACGCTCATTAAGCAATGAATATTAACGAGAAGCAAATTGTGCTCGACAAACGCTATCTGAGGATGGCGCGTATCTGGGCTGAAAATTCTTATTGTCAGAGACGCAAGGTAGGTGCTATACTTGTAAAAGACCAGATGATAATATCTGACGGATACAACGGGACTCCTGCCGGATTTGAAAACATCTGTGAGGATGAAGGCGGTGTCACCAAGCCGTATGTGCTTCATGCCGAAGCAAATGCCATCACTAAAGTGGCGCGCAGCAGCAATAGTAGCGAAGGCTCGACCCTTTATATCACCGCATCGCCTTGTCTGGAGTGTAGCAAGCTCATAATCCAGGCGGGAATAAAGCGAGTCGTGTACAACGACCTGTACAGGATACAAGACGGGCTCGACGTGCTGAAACGCGCAGGAGTGGAATGTATCCACATTGCTGACATTGATGACTGACGATTTCACTTATTTCAAAATATGAAACATCTTAAAAATCCTGTCGCCTGGATGCCGCTTGTAATAGCGCTGTCACTGATAGGCGGCATCTGGATAGGGATAACATTCAGCGACAACAGCCGCACCGGGGCGGGCGAGAAAAAACTGTCGGAAATACTTGGACTGATAAAGAACGATTACGTCGACGAAGTGGACGTTGATTCACTTATCGAACGCACATTACCCAATCTGCTTTCCAATCTCGACCCCCACTCCACCTACATCCCGGCGGAAGACCTTCAGGCTGTCAATGATGACCTTGACGGGTCGTTCAGCGGTATCGGCATCGCTTTCACGATGCTCACCGACACAGCAACGGTGAGCGAAGTGATAGCCGGAGGTCCATCGGAGAAGATAGGACTCATGCCGGGCGACCGCATCATAACAATAAACGACTCTCTTGTAGCCGGTCAGGACATCCCCAACACCGACATAGTGAAAATGCTCAAGGGAGAAAAAGGGACAAAGGTAAAACTCGGCATCAAGCGAAGCAATGCCAAGAAACTGCTCTCTTTCGAGGTGACCAGAGGCGACATTCCGGTCAATTCCATCGACGCCGCCTACATCATAGCACCGGAGACAGGATATATAAAGGTCAACAAATTCGGCAGGACAACCCGCGACGAATTTCTCACCAGTCTTGTCAAACTGAAAAGCGAAGGCGCCAACCGCTACATCGTCGACTTGCGCGGCAATGGAGGAGGGTTCCTTGAAATGGCTATATATATGGCAAACGAGTTTCTGCCCGCCAACTCGCCGATTGTATTCACACGCGGCAGGAAGGCAATGGAAGACTCGCAGGTGTTCAGTGACGGTACGGGTGCATTCCAGGATTCGCCGCTTATCGTATTGCTCGACGAGTATTCGGCAAGCGCAAGTGAGATATTCGCCGGAGCCATGCAGGATAACGACAGGGCGCTTATAGTAGGGCGACGCTCATTTGGCAAGGGTCTTGTCCAGCGGCAGACCACCCTCCCCGACAGCAGTGCCATAAGGCTTACCGTGCAGCGTTACTTCACCCCGTCGGGAAGATGTATCCAGAAAGATTATCAGCCTGGCAAGCGCAATGCTTACGAGCTTGACATCGTAAACCGTTATGAACATGGCGAATTTTACAATCCTGACAGTATAAAATTCAACGAAGAGCTTCAATACCGCACCCTTAACGGAAGGCTCGTCTATGGCGGAGGAGGCATCATGCCTGATGTGTTTGTGCCCAATGACACAAGCGGCATCACAAAATATTATTATGATGTGGTGAATGCCGGACTGCTCCAGAAATTTGCATTCGAGTACACCGACAAAAACCGCGCCGCGCTGTCTCAAAGTAAAAAGCTGCCGGACTTCATGGCAAATATCCCTGACGATGACGAGTTATTGCAACAGTTTGTCGCATACGCGGTGCAAAAAGGCATTCCCGCAAGGTGGTATTACATCAACATTTCACGCAATTTGATTGTTAAGAACTTGAAAGCTCTGATAGCAAGTGATATTCTCGGAAGGGAGTATCTTTATCAGGTGATAAACGATGACGACGCGACAGTAAAGAGGGCTATAGCCGAACTTGACGCCGGCAACGCGACTGCACCGATAAAGCCTGACACGGAGCAACCGTCAACACCAGGTAATTAACAGGATTATTATGAAAAAAGAGGAAATAAGACGCCGGATAAAAGCCCACAAGGCTCTTCTGTCGGACATTGAGCGTTCAAGGGCAGCCGATGCCGTATTCTCATTGCTTGAGAAATCGGCTGCATTCATCATGGCAGACAAAATACTGATGTATCACTCGCTGCCCGATGAACTGTCGACAATAGAGTTTATCAACAAGTGGCATGACCGCAAGCACTTTTTCCTCCCGAGAGTCAACGGCGTGGACCTCGAGGTGCTACCTTACGATCGCACCCGTCTCCAGTATGGGGCATTCCATATCGAGGAACCTACCGGTGATGACATTGAAGAGATTGACAACATCGAACTGATTGTAGTGCCTGCCGTCGCATACGACCGCAACGGCAACCGTGTGGGTAGAGGCAAAGGTTACTACGACCGCTTGCTCAGCCACACAGGAGCCACCAAGATCGGCGTAGGCTATGATTTCCAGCTGGTCGATGAAATCGACGCCGAGCCTCACGACGTGACAATGGATATCGTCATCACGGAGTCGGGCACCATCACCATCAAGCATACAAAGCACTAATATTATATGGCACTAATATACCGTGACACACGCATGAGCGACGTGATAGTCCATGAGCCGTCGGTGATTCCCGTAATCAACCGTTTCGGCATAAATCTCGGCACGGGCGACTACTCCGTAGCGGAAATATGCGGCAATCACGGTCTTGACTGTGATTTCGTGCTTGTCATCCTCAATACGTTCATCAACGACGGCTATTTCCCGGAAGATACATTGCTCGGCTTCCGCACAAGCGAGATAATAGGCTATCTGATAAAAACCTATAATTATTACCGCAACTATCAGATGCCTAACATCCGCCGTCATTTCTCGCTCCTTCTCAAATCGTCGGGAGAATCCAATGCCAGCCTTGACGCCATGTTCAAGTTTTATCAGGAACTTGAACATGATATCGAAACCCGTATCGGTCACGACCTCAACGACCTGTTTCCGGCAATCAGCGCCATGGAAGCCGACGGAAGCGGCATTGTCATTCCGGAAGCAGAAAGCGACTCCATTATAGAGGACAAGCTCGGCGACCTGAAAAGTATGTTTATAAAACATCTTTCGGGGAGCTATGACCTCAATCTCTGTTACGCGGTAATTGTTGCGATAATAACCCTGGAGAAAGACATGAGGCAGAATAACCGCATACGCGACCGCATACTGCTCCCCATAGGCCGCTCACTCCAACACAAAAGCTGATGACGGTAATCCTGCTTCCCGACGACACCCTACAAGGCATAGGATTGCGCTATCTCTTACGTCAATATTTTGATATTGACGCCACGATAGCTGTATCAGCGGACGAAAACTCCGACACCCCTACGACGCTCTATATCGTCTCGCCGGTCAAATTTGCATCTTCACTCGATTTCTTCATCCCCAGGCGGTCACGCACGGTAATCACGGGAGAGAATATCGACCTGACACGCAGTGAGAGCGCTATCGTGGAGCAGCTTGACGCGATATTGAAGAATATCGAGCGTCGGCAGCCCGAAACAGAGTCGGCGGAACTTTCACAACGGGAAATCGAAGTGCTGAGTCTGGTAGCAAGAGGCATGATAAACAAAGAAATCGCCGACCGGCTGAATATCAGCTTCAATACTGTGCTGTCTCACCGTAAAAACATCACGGCGAAACTGGGCATAAAAAGTGTGTCGGGATTATCAGTCTATGCCATGATGAACGGTTACATCAGCGAGAACGACCTTCATCGCTGACATCACCGTCGACAGGTGTAGGCTTATGCCTGTGAGCCGCCTTGCTCATGTTGACCAACAGCACTCCGCTGAATATCAATGCCACCGCAAGTCCCTTTACAGGGGTCATCACGTCAAGCCCCATCCATATCCCTATAGCAGTGGCAACTATGGGCTGCACATAATTATACATGCCTACAAGCGTGGGGCGCAACGCTTTCTGACCTATCATCACAAAAACATAAGCAAGGAATGTACCGCCTAACACCACGTAAGCCGCGCCTCCTATCTCCATTGGACTCAAAGCATTCCAGTCGGTGTGGATTACGGTCGTCACCGAAAACGGCAATATCGCCAATGAGGCAAACGTGAACATCCATTTCATGAGCGTCACAAGCGAATATTTCTTTATGAAATTCTTATAGAGCGTAAGATACAGCGCATAGCTCAACTGCGCGGTGAGTACAAGGATATCGCCCAATACCGGATTGTCGGCTTTCATTTCCGATGAAGCCCCGTGGCCGCCAAGCACAAGCAACAGTGCTCCCGATGCGCCAAGCAGAATACCGACAACCTTTTTCCATGTGACAGGCTCGCCGAGGAAAAACGCGGCAAGTATCATGACCCAGATAGGCATTGTGGTAGTGATGATAGAGGCTTCGCTCGGATAGGTATAACCTACCCCAAACACGTAACATCCCTGATTGAACACGATACCGAGCATACCGGCACCCGCAAGCCGGAGCAAATCGCCGACAGGAACATGCTCCTTAGGCAACAGCAACGAAGTGAGCCAAAACAATATGGCGGCACCGAATATCCGGAAATCAGTCATAAGCAATGGAGCCACAATCCCCCCAGCCATAACCATCTTTGCCACAGGTGCCATCATGCCCCACATGATATTGGCACCCAACATGGACACATGCCCTTTAAGTTGCGACAAGCCTTTCATCTTTTATTACTATCTGTCAAGTCTTTATTTTCCTTTGTTGCCTTCACTGCATTGCGATACAATGTCTGTGCAAGACAAAACAGCAGCACAGTTACAGCCACGATTACCGGTTCGACAACAGTCACGCATATCGATATAATCATCTCGGCAAGCACAGCTGCCGCAAACACAATCGCAAGCACAAGAAACGCCTTCTTATATCGTGCCAATTTCATAATTCCAAAAATTTGCGCAAAGATACTCAATTCCCGCCACTACGGCATCACATTCCAATCCGTTTTTGTCCCTATAATGGATATACCTATCCCTCCAAGGTATCGGCATATACCCGTAATTTGAGCCATCTGTTTGTATTGATGACGTCTCCCCCGGGGGCGTTGAGCGGCCCCCCGGGAGAGGGCGCAAGGAGGCGCGTTTCCCGACAGGGAATCAACGAGCAGCCGGTAAAAGAGTCAATAATTTACGACACCTTTGCGATAATACCCCGTATAGCTGTCGAAAGTGTAACTGTTGCGATTCCGGATTATCCTGATAAAGGTTTCACTGTCAACGTCACAAACGCCTCCGAACCTTTCCTTGAAATATTTATCAAACCTCGTTTTGTCCCAAGAATGGATAATATGATATATTTCTTCTCTCGTTCCAATGTGCATTCTTGTTGAATTTTCAACAAAATATGAATTCACATGATACCATTCGACATTTTCATAGTATTTGCGGATATATTTATTGAAATATGACAAATCCTTCATGTAATTACACGCATACGCCTGTCCGTTTCTATGCCAAGCCGTCACTCCTGAGATGTCGCCATCGCTCGGCATAGAGAATCTGATAAACAAAGTGTCAGGACGGCTTTTGACGTCCACAAGCTCAAGGATATTGGATTTGGTCAACGCGTCATACATGTGGGTTATCCTGACGGTTTTAGGCTGACCCATGCCAAATTCCTTGACAAAAACCTCCTTTACGATTTCCTTGAGCGGTGGCACGGCTCCCTTTGCTCGCCGCTGCGCGTCGACACACACCGGCATCATTGCCGCCATCACCAAAATCAAGACCAATAATCGCTTCATATCAAGATTTTTAAATCAGTTTATTCGGCAGTAAGTGCGAGATAGGGCCATGGTCCTACAGCAAAGATTACTGTAATCACGACTATGGATATTGTCCAGATTTTATATTTAGGTCTACGGAATTTGTCATGTTGAGACAAAATAACCTTGTATCTCCTTTTCCATAATAAATATATCGCTAGGCATAATGTTAAACCAAGAGATACTATAGTATATGTGTCAAAAGGTGCATTTGTTAAGGAGTGGAGAATCATATTATACCTTATAAACACAATACCGAATGCCCAAAAATAGAACATTAGACCCATTATAGCTAAATGAAGAAAGATGTTCCAGCTTCCGCCCCATATCCTGTATTCGTACCAATAAATCCAGTAATTAATTCCGTCAAAAATATCTTTCATGATTGCGAATTTTAGTAGTGTTTATTGATGCAGCCGGTAATATAGCGGGGAGAGGCGTTTTCATGATGTGATGATTGGTTTTTCACAAATATAGCGATTGCAATGGCTGATTGCAAGCTTTTGCCGGAAATTTTGTAGAATTTTCTTTGAGAGAAATGATTGGAAGAGGAATTGTTGCCCTCCGGGCATCATCTGAATTTAGCCGGGGCGTTGAGCGAAGCGAAACCCCCGGAAATAGATGCAAAATCAGATGTTTCCGTAGGAATCATCTTGGCGCACGGTTGATGATTCCCTGTCGGGAAACGATATGGGAAGATCTCGCTTTCCGGGGGTATCGCTGTGCTCAACCGCCCGGCTAAATTTGGATTTTCCCTGCGGGAAAAGAGTCGGCAGAGGGCAGTTGTCAGTTTTCAGATTTCAGTTGTCAGATTACGCGTAGCTGTAGGGGCGCCTGGAAGGACGCCCGCGATGCAGGGGTGGGATACGGGCGAGCTTCCACTCCCCCCTACAACGGCTTGTGAATCAGCCCGTATGGATAGTAGTGGTTTATCTGCTCGGCGCGCCCCCACATGTCGGCTACGACACGCACACTGCCCGCATGGTCGCACAGGAAGTAGTGCCATCCGGGCACACCCGCCTCGCTGAAGGTGGCGTAGCCCCCGTCAAACATCACCCGCTTCACCGCCCCGTTCTCGTAGATGACCGGTCCGGAGTAGTCGACGAGGGATCTCTTTATCAGAGTAATTTCCATGGGTCAGTTGATGCTCTTATTGATTGGTTCATGACTTTATCAATCCATTCTTTCAATACCTTTATGTTTTCATCGTGGGTCTTTGCACCTGATTCTTTAACAGCCCTTTGAAAGAAATATGAGTTAAAAGGTAGAAGCTGACGTTGGTTCAAATAGTCATAATCTTTTTTCTCTTTTGTTAAATAGGGTGCTTCATAGCTTACTAAACGTAATACTGTATCTGATTTGGCAAAATCGTTTTTTATTGATTGAAAAATTGAGTTAATATTTTCATCGGTAAATGAATGCGGTTTTCTTGAGGCGTTAACCATTATTAATTCATCATCAGGGCTTAAAGACATCACTACTACTAATCTATTGTTTTGATTATCAAGTAATGTAAACAATAAATTGCGATTTCTCTCTTCTAATAAAGCTAAAGCTAAATGAGCACTCATCCAATCAGATAAAGCCCAGTCGCTACATGTATAAACATGGGTTTTGCCATTGATATTAATTGATAGAACGACTATCAGAAGTAAAACTACAATTTTTTTCATTTTCGTAAGAGATATTTTAATGTAAGCGGTACACTCTTTACCGGTACATTGTAATTAAGTACATTTTTATATGAATTGGCGAATTTGTTACCATATAATTTATAGGTTGAATCGAAATTTTTTGAAGATACTTTCCCTTGATACAGGTAATTTGTGTATATTTCAGTAGAAAAATTACCCATGTTTTCGAATTGCCAAAGCGGCAATCCCGCCTCGCCGCAAATTGCCGACAATGCTACTTTGACTTCAAATTCGCGATTCCACTCACCGATGTTAAAGGATTTGTTCGCCTCCTGATAAGCATGATAGAACACCTCGGAAATGACTTGTCCTGTTGGAGTTTCACGCGACATGTCGAATACGATTGCTTTTTCGTCTACCCTGTACTCTCCAGGAGCCTTGCCTCCATCCACATCGGATGTAATTCCAAGCCCAACGGTTATGACATCGGGTAAGGATTCAAGACAAGTGTAAATCTCATTAAAGATTTTGCTGTTGTCTCGCAATACCTGTACATTCTGTTTAATCAACTCTTCTCTCTCGTCATCAGCACCCAGATATTCAACAATTTTTCCGGTGGGGTCGGTGTTGTTGACGGGGTCGTTGGCGCAGAATAGATAGGGGGAGAGGTGCGGGGTTTTCTCGCAGAGGGGGTCGGGGCGGTCGAAGCGCCCGAGGTCGGGAATCTGCAGCCGGGCGTGGAAGTCGTGGAGGTTGAGCCCGTACATTGCGTCGAGCTCCTTGCCGCCGAACTTGCAGGGCTGGTGGTCGGGAGCCTTCCCGGCATCGGCGAATGTCAGTCCGTAGGGATAGTAGTGGTTTATCTGCTCGGCGCGCCCCCACATGTCGGCTACGACACGCACACTGCCCGCATGGTCGCACAGGAAGTAGTGCCATCCGGGCACACCCTTCGCGTCGAAGGTGGCGTATCCCCCGTCAAACATCACCCGCTTCACCGCCCCGTTCTCGTAGATACGGGACACTGAGGTCAGCATTTTGTCATTCTGCAATTTATTCCTGTAAAGCATGTTTCAGCATTTGGCGAGTAATTAACAGATTATCTTTTGTATAGAATACCTGTTTGTCAAAATCTTTACAATGGCGTTTTATTAATCCGAAATTATCGAATATAAAAGATTGTGGGATAATCCTTATTTTAGATATTAAAAAATCTATTTCTGTCACAGATTCACCTGCGATTATGATATTAAAAAATCGGTTCGGTAAGACTAATTTAAAGAATACATTAAATAGGTCCAACGTGAAATTCACATTGCCATCCAAAAGATAAGAAAAGGCTCTAACCCTTCCTATCTCAGGCTTTGAATAAAAAAATCTATGATGTACCATGTCATAGTCATTGGAGAGTCTGTCGTCCTTTTCAAACATCACCCAAAGAGTATCGTTAGAGGTATTATGAATACTGCATATTTTTGACCATATAGTATCTCTCTCTATTATATAGTTGGAAGATTCAATGGTTTCTGTGAAATTCTTGTTTTCTATGATTTTAGTATTGTCGGAATTAAGCATTTGCCCTGACATTGTCATACTAAAAACAAATATACATAAAATATTTATCAAAATCTTATTCATACTCCTAATTACATTTCCAAAGATTCATGTTATCAATAGTTTCTTCACGAGCTTTCAGTATCATTTTTTCTAAATAATGATTGTTTTCTACCCAATTTGAGGAATCGTGACCCGATAATTTTCTGTCCTGTGTTCTGACATATATCAAAGCATGTCCGTATAATTCATGACTTAAAGTCTCGGCTCCACCAATTGTACTTACATTTTGATTCACATGTACTGAGATATTGTCGTCGATTGAGTTCTGACCTCCTCCACCGGTTCCAGGGAGCAATGCCTTGCCCAGAAATCCAGATTCACCTGTGGTATTCACGTCACAATTTTTGAATGCAAAATCCGCGAAGTCAGGTTCATAATCAATTTCACCCATTGAAGGATATCCAATATTACCGTTATCATCCTTATATTCAAATCCGGAAGAAATATTAATGTTGACTTCAAAATCTGAATTTGACATTTCTTTTAGCATGTTGAAATTAGAACTTTCCGAACTATGTGAGTTCATCAATGATTGGTTGATAACTCCATTCTCAAATTTGACAAATGCCGCATCTCGTGGCTTTAATGTGTATAGCAATAATTGTTGTTCTCTTTTGTTATTTGCAATTACCACCATTCCGGTGGGGTCGGTGTTGTTGACGGGGTCGTTTGCGCAGAAGAGGTATGGGGAGAGGTGCGGGGTTTTCCAGCTGAGGGGGTCTGGTCGGTCGAAGCGACCGAGGTCGGGGATTTGCAGCCGGGCGTGGAAGTCGTGGAGATTGAGCCCGTACATTGCGTCAAGCTCCTTACCGCCGAACTTGCAGGGCTGGTGGTCGGGCGCCTTCCCGGCGTCGGCGAATGTCAGCCCGTAGGGGTAGTAGTGGTGGATACTTGGGAGAGGGGGGGTTCATGATGTGATGACTGGTTTTTCACAAATATAGCGATTGGGAAGACGGATTGCAAGTTTTTTGAGGAAAATGTGAAATATTTAGATGGTAAAGATACAAATTGACGTAAGGTCAGAAGGAGAATTTTCCCGGTGGGATAATCTTTATGTAGCCGTGGCGTTGAGCGAAGCGATACCCCGGCTATACACAGATGATGCCCTCCGGGCAACATTCCACCATAGACGCGGAGCGGGTAAAACCCAAAATATGTTAACGCGTGGAGGGGTGACGTGGCTAAATATTAACTTTGTAAGTTAAATGCAATATTGAACATCGTAGAATGATTTCCATCAACAACCTATCGGTAGAATTTAGCGCAAAAAGCCTGTTTGACAATATCAGCTATGTCATCAACAAAAAGGACAAGATAGCACTTGTCGGGAAAAACGGTGCGGGCAAATCCACAATGCTTAAAATCATCGCGGGACTGCAACGTCCTACCGCTGGCTCGGTATCTGTGCCGCAGGATGTAACAATCGGCTATCTGCCGCAGCACATGACCATCAGCGACTCGCTCACCGTGATTGAGGAGGTCAGGAAAGCATTTTCCCATCTTAAGGAGATGCACGAAGAATTTGACAGACTCAACGAAGAGCTTGCCTCACGCACCGACTATGAGTCTGACGAATATCAGAAACTTATTGACCATATCACCACCCTCACCGAACGCCTCGCGATGGAAGAGAGCGAAAACGGAGAGGCAGAGATGGAGAAGACACTCATCGGTCTCGGATTTAACCGGAGCGACTTCACGCGACCGACCTCGGAGTTCAGCGGTGGATGGAGAATGCGCATCGAGCTTGCCAAACTCCTTCTGACACGCCCCGACGTGCTGCTGCTCGACGAGCCGACCAACCATCTTGATATCGAGTCGATACAATGGCTGGAGAATTTTTTGATTACAAAAGCAAATGCCGTTATGCTCGTCAGCCACGACCGCGCATTTATCGACAATGTGACCAACCGCACCATCGAAATATCACTCGGCAAAATCTATGATTATTCGGTAAACTATTCCAAATATGTCGTACTGCGACAGGAACGTCTCGAACAACAGCGTCGCGCCTACCTCAACCAGCAGAAGCAGATTCAGGACACGGAAGATTTCATCGAACGCTTCCGCTACAAGGCGACAAAATCGGTGCAGGTACAGAGCCGCATAAAACAGCTGGCAAAAATCGACCGCATCGAGATTGACGAGGTTGACACAAGCCATCTTAACCTGAAGTTTCCGCCGGCACCGCGCTCCGGCGACTATCCTGTAATAGCCGACGACCTCGGGAAGGCATATGGCGACCATCAGGTATTTGATCACGCGACATTCACTATCAAGCGTGGGGAGAAAGTGGCATTTGTCGGCAAAAACGGCGAGGGAAAATCCACACTCGTAAAATGTATCATGGGTGAGATACCGTTTACCGGCACATTAAAAATAGGGCATAACGTGAAAATCGGATATTTCGCCCAAAACCAGGCACAACTGCTTGACGGCGAGATAACGGTATTTGACACGATAGATCGCGTTGCAGTCGGCGATATACGTACAAAGATACGCGACATACTGGGCGCATTCATGTTTGGCGGACCCGCCTCCGACAAGAAAGTGAAAGTATTGTCAGGAGGCGAAAAGACGCGTCTTGCCATGATACGTCTGTTGCTTGAACCGGTCAATCTCCTGATACTTGACGAGCCGACCAATCACCTTGACATGACCACCAAAGATATACTGAAGCAGGCAATCAAGGATTTTAACGGCACAGTAATCGTGGTGAGCCACGACCGTGAGTTTCTTGACGGACTTGTCGAAAAAGTATATGAGTTTGGTGGCGGTAAAGTAAAAGAGTGTCTTGGCGGCATATATGAATTTCTTGAAAAGAAGAAGCTCGCCACGCTTGCCGAGCTTGAAAGCGCGCCGCAACCTGCAAAACAGCAGCCCAAATCGCAGGCGTCAGTCCAAGCAAAGGAAAAAGAGGAGCGTCCTGCATCGCGCATGACCTATACCGAGCAGCGCGAGCGCGAGAAAATGGTAAAACGCGCTGAAAAGAAAGTAAAAGACGCTGAAGCCTACATCGCCTCCATCGAGCAGGAAATAGCCGATACCGAAAGTAAGATAGCCGCCGGCGAAACATCCAATGAGATATTCGAGACTCATGCCGCTCTTCAGAAAAAGCTTGACAACGCCATGAGCCTTTGGGAAATCGCCACTATCGACCTTGAAGAACTGAAAGAGTCGCTTAAAATTTAATTCACGGTAAACTATCTGATGTATGAATCATTTTAAATGCATATTTGTTTCACTCGCAATAATATCAACCTACAATATGAATGCAGAACAGAAAAGAGGTGTCGACCGCGCAAACCTTGACCCGTCGGTAGCACCGCAGACCGACTTTTACGATTATGCCTGCGGAGGCTGGATGAAAGCCAACCCGTTGAAACCGGAATTTGCCCGTTACGGCACATTTGACGAGCTGCGCGAAAACAACCGTGTACAGCTACGTGAACTTATAATGAACCTTGACACCAAAAACGCACCCCAAGGATCTATAACCCAGAAAATAGGCGACCTATATGCCATGGGGCTCGACAGCCTCCGGCTGAATATCGAGGGGGCACAACCTATAATAGGCGATGTAGTCGCAATCAATCAGACACCCAAAAGCGATGTGATGGACCTTCTCGCCACCAAAATCGGCGTTGACGGCTTTTTCTCCACAGGCGTGGAGGCAGACATGATGAACTCCGACATCCACGCTATGTACTGGAGCCAAGGAGGCATGGGGCTCGGTGACCGCGACTATTACCTTGAAGACAGCGACAACGCGAAAAAAATACGCGATGCCTACCGCACATATATAAAGACCCTCACAAGCCTCATCGGATATGACAGCGGGGCACAGCAACGAGTTGCCGACAATGTGATGGAAATCGAGACTCGTCTTGCCAAGGCGGCGATGTCACGCGAGGAACTGCGTAATCCCGCCGCCACATACAACCCCATGACGCTTGACGAAATTGCGGCAAAATATCCCAATGTTGACCTTCGCCGATATTTCGCAAAGCAGGGCATCACCGATATCGAGTCGGTTGTAATCGGACAGCCCAATTCGCTTGCCGAGGTAAACGCCATACTTGCAGAAGCCTCCGAGCAGGCTATACACGATTATCTCACAGCCAGCTATATATCCACTGCCGCCGATTATCTGAGCGATGATTTCACCGATGCCAAGTTCAAGCTCTCACAGGCGGTATCAGGCGTCGAAGAACCTATGCCGCGCTGGAAACGCGCACTCGGAGTACCCAACGCCCTGCTTGGCGAGGCGGTAGGTCAGCTCTATGTCGAAAAGCATTTCCCCCAGTCGTCAAAAGAAAAGATGCTTACCCTCGTAGGCAACCTCAAGACGGCACTCGGCGAACATATAAACGGACTTACGTGGATGAGCGACACCACCAAACAGCGCGCCATTGAAAAACTTGACGCCTTCACCGTGAAGATAGGTTATCCCGACAAATGGCGCGACTACACCACACTCAAAATCGACCGCCGCCGCTCCTACTGGGATAATATCAAAGACGCAATCAAGCATGAGGTCGACTATAACCTGTCGGACTGGGGCAAGCCTGTTGACAAGACACGCTGGTATATGACCCCCCAGACTGTAAACGCCTATTACTCACCACTAAGCAACGAGATATGCTTCCCTGCCGGAATACTTCAGGCTCCGTATTTCAACCCCGACGCCGACCCAGCTGAAAATTATGGTGCCATCGGAGTCGTAATCGGACATGAGATGACCCACGGGTTCGACGACCAGGGAAGTCAGTTTGACAAGGAAGGAAATTTCGCTAACTGGTGGACCGCCGCCGACAAAGAAAAATTTGACTCTCTCACTTCCGGTCTCGCCGACCAGTTTGACAGCATAGTGGTGCTTGGCGATACCCATGCCAACGGTCGCTTTACACTCGGCGAGAACATCGCCGACCAGGGAGGCTTGCGCGTTGCCTACACAGCCTATCATAACTCCCTCGGTAACTCCGAAGGAGGGGTAATCGACGGCTTCACCCCCGACCAGCGATTCTTCCTGTCGTACGCAAATGTTTGGGCAGGCAACATCCGTGATGAAGAGATTCTGCTGCGTACCAAGACCGACCCACATTCACTCGGAAGATGGAGAGTAAACGGATCGCTGAAAAATATAGAACCGTTTTTCCGCGCATTTGACATCAAGGAGGGCGACGCCATGTATCTCGCCCCTGAAAAGCGCGTAATTATCTGGTAACACGACAAAGAGATGGAAAACAAAGCACTGCTGCACGCCCTCTCCACAGCGATGGGGCGCGATATCAAGGACATAACCGCCCTGCTCGACAGCCTCGGAGCCGTTATAAAAGAACGGCTCTGCGATATGGACACCATAGCTGTACCGGGCTTCGGGGAATTTGAACCGCTCAAGGAAGACGAGCACATCGGAACCGATGCCCTGACAGGTGCGCGGATGCTCATCCCGCCTTCTATAAGCGTCAAGTTCACACCAAGTTCACTGTTAAAACGAAAAATCAAGGAGTCGCGATGAACCGCAAGATAACATTCCCTCAACTTGCCGAGGCAATGGCACAACTTACCTCCGGCTCACCGTCTACAGCCGAGTCATTCATCAAACATTTGTTTGATTTGATTACCGAAACCCTCGCCAAAGGAGAGTCAGTGACCATCAAAGGCATCGGCACATTCACCCCTCAGGATAATCCCGACACACCGGTCACCTGGACACCTGACAAGGACCTTGCCGAGGCGGTCAATGAGCCGTTTGCATTCTTCGAGGCAGTTCCGCTCGGTGACGGCGTTACGGAAGACACCCTCGAAGAGGCAAATGAAGTGCTTGATACGACTTCCGGTCTCGAGGAATCCACGGCTGTCATGCCTGTAATCCCGCCTATCCCTGTGTCGCCGGTAATACCACCTATTCCGAAGGCAGCCACCATCGCCACTGAGGAACCGGAGGAAACCGCAGAAGAAAAAACGCAGGATGAGACATCTGAGACTGTCACTTCCCAAGAGTCAGCTACTGAGCCTGAAATCATGGTGCAAGAAGCCACTGAAGTTGAAGAAAAAGGAGATGAAAACTCACTCGCTCCCGATGACACGGAAGGAGCCATAGAAACCGATTACCAAGAAGATGCGCCACGCCGTTTCAATCCATGGCTTGCATTTGCCATAGGTGTAGTCACGGGCGCGTTATTATACTTCATCACTGACCGTTATATCATTCCGGGAGAGCCACCGGCAGAAATCGCCGCCGACTCTATCGCCACACCCGCCGTAATCGAAGCTGACAGCGCGATTGTTACAGCCGACAGTGTTGTAGAAGCAACCGACACAATCAAAGTGTATCAACCCATAGCCGTCGACACCATAACCACAAGCCGCTACCTTACAACGATGGCGCGCAAATATTACGGCGACTACAAATTCTGGGTCTACATCTATGAGGAAAATTCAGATGTCATAACCAATCCCAACCGCATACGTCCCGGCACCCCGGTCAAGATTCCCGACCCGGAAAAATACGGCATTGACGCCAATGACCCTGAAAGTCTTCATCATGCCGAGAAAAAAATCGGGGAAATCACAGCGCGATTGGCAAAATAATCTTAATGTTTTAATAAGATAAAGGTTATATAGCTAATTTTAACAATCCCGTTTAACCTTTGAGTTGTTAGAATTTTTAAATTTGCACCAAAGAGGGAACAAGACTTTTTTACCACAAATATTGAATAAATAGACAACATATTACTCGACAAAAATCAAATTTATGAGTGAAACGGTAAATATCAGAGAGCTCAATGACCTTGTAGCGGCAAAGAGCGACTTTATCAATCTCATCCAGAGAGGCATGGATCAGACCATAGTTGGTCAGAAACATCTTATCGACTCACTGCTTATAGCACTCCTCTCCAACGGGCACGTACTTCTCGAAGGTGTTCCCGGTCTTGCCAAGACACTTGCCATCAAGACACTTGCACAGATTATCGATGCCAAATACAGCCGTATCCAGTTTACTCCCGACCTTCTCCCTGCCGATGTTATCGGTACGATGGTGTACAGTGTCAAGAGTGAACAGTTTCAGGTAAAAAAAGGTCCGATTTTTGCCAATTTCGTACTCGCCGATGAAATAAACCGTGCTCCGGCAAAAGTACAGAGCGCACTTCTTGAGGCGATGCAGGAGCGTCAGGTCACTATCGGCGACAATACATTCAGCCTTGACGAGCCATTCCTGGTGATGGCAACCCAGAACCCTATCGAACAGGAAGGTACCTATCCCCTGCCCGAGGCGCAAGTCGACCGTTTCCTTCTGAAGGTTGTCATCGGATATCCCTCGAAAGAAGAGGAAAAGGTCATCATACGCCAGAATATCACCAATGAGCGCAAGGAAATCAAGCCTCTTCTCAAGCCTGAGGAGATTCTCGAAGCGCAGAAAGTGTGTGAAAAAATCTACATTGATGAAAAAATCGAGCGTTATATCGTCGACATAGTATTTGCCACCCGTTTCCCAGCCGACTACGGGCTCAACGACCTTACATCAATAATAGCCTTCGGAGCATCGCCACGTGCATCCATCAGTCTTGCACGTGCGGCGCGCAGCTATGCGTTCCTCCGCGGTCGCGGATATGTTGTGCCCGAGGATGTAAGAGCCGTGGCTCACGACGTACTGCGTCACCGTATCGGACTTACCTACGAGGCAGAGGCAAACACCATCACCGCCGATGAAATAATCTCAACCATACTCGACAAAGTCGAAGTGCCCTAAACAGCGACAATAGCTTATGGATGCCAATGAGCTTCTAAAAAAAGTAAGGAAAATTGAGATAAAGACCAAAGGTCTGTCTCAAAACATATTTGCCGGAGAATACCATTCGGCATTCAAGGGGCGCGGTATGACTTTCAGCGAGGTACGCGAATATCAGTATGGCGACGATATCCGTGACATCGACTGGAATGTCACGGCACGACACAATCACCCTTACATCAAAGTCTATGAGGAAGAACGCGAACTTACCGTAATGCTGCTCATAGATGTGTCGGGCAGCCGCAATTTCGGAGCCGTAGGCGAGGAGAAACGCCAGATGATCGCGGAAATCGCCGCCACCATCGCTTTTTCCGCGATACAGAACAATGATAAGATAGGCGTGATATTTTTCTCCGACAGGATTGAAAAATTCATACCCCCGAAAAAAGGACGCCGACACATACTGTTTATCATACGCGAACTTCTCGACTTCACCCCGGAGAGTAAGGGCACCGACATAGGAGGTGCGTTGCGCTACATGACCGATGCCTTGAAAAAGCGTTGCACTACCTTTGTGATATCTGACTTCATTGACAGTCATGATTATTACAAGGCATTGACAATCGCCAACAACAAGCATGACGTGACAGCTATTCAGGTCTACGACAAGCGCGACGCCCAGCTTCCCGACGTAGGACTGATGAGAGTCGTCGACCTTGAGACCGGCGCTGACCGCTGGGTCAACACCTCGTCGGCAAAAGTGCGGCAGACATTCAACAAGTGGTGGTATGAGCGTCAGCAGACAATGATCGAGCGCTTCAACCGCAGCCGCGTCGAACACGCCTCAATCACCACCGACGAAGATTTCGTAAAAGCGTTGATAGCGCTTTTCAAGAAACGCGAACTGAGATAGAGATTATGAGCAAGACTACTATCATAAGCCTTATTATTGCCGCTATAAGCCTGATGACGGCACATAACGGAGCAGCAGCACCGGTGAGTATAACGGCGTCGCTCGACTCCGCCTATATACTCATGGGAAAGCAGACCGCCCTCCGACTTGAAATCGTGCAGGACCGCGGCACACAGGGAGCTTTTCTCAACCACAACGGTGACACACTCACCCGCGAGGTTGAAGTGATACGCGCGTCAAAACCTGACACAACAGACCTCGGGAGCAACCGTGAGGAGATAAAGAGGGAACTGATAATCCAGTCGTTTGACTCGGGTCTTTACACGATTCCACCCTTTGTCTATGTTGCCGGAAAAGACACTTTCACCTCCAACGCCCTCGCACTGAAGGTAATGCCTGTGGATGTAGACTCCATGGCGACAATCCATGACTACGCCGGCGTAGTGAAACCACACACACGTATCTGGGACTATCTTCCCGACTTTATCGTAGATTACTGGTGGATATTCCTGATTGTGCTGCTGATTGCCGCAGGAGTGTTTGTCTGGTTGCGTTACATCAAGGGAAAGAAAGCGATACCGCTTGTACCGAAGAAAAAGCCTGTGCCACCCTACGAGCTTGCCATGCAGGAACTCAACCGCCTCAAATCGGAGAAACTCTGCGAAAACGGGCACGAAAAGGAGTACTATACACGCCTTACCGAGATATTACGTGTATATCTTGACAAGCGCTTCGGCATAAATGCCATGGAGATGACATCGACACAAATCATGCAACAGATACGCTCCAATGACGACACAAAGACTTCGGCTCCCGTCATGAAACAGATACTTGAGATGGCTGACTTCGTGAAGTTTGCCAAGGTGCGGCCTCTGCCTGATGACAACCAGAAAGCATTTGCCAACGCAGTGACATTTGTCGAAAACACCAAACCCGTCGAACAGCCTGCAGCTGAAAACGATAACCCCCAACCAAAAGTGACTGAATAATGCAACTCGCCCATCCAGAATATTTATGGCTTTTCCTTCTGTTTATACCGCTTATCGCCTGGTATATATGGAAACACCGCAATGCTTATCCGGCATTGGAGATTTCGACCGTGCTCCCTTACGCGAAACTGCCGAGATCTTACAAGGAATACCTTATGCACGGGCTGTTTCTGCTGCGTCTTGCCGCCATCGCCTGTGTGATAATCGTGCTTGCACGACCGCAGACACGCGACAGCTGGCGCACATCATCGACTGAAGGTACCGACATAATCATAGCCCTGGACATTTCAACCTCCATGCTTGCGCGCGACTTCAAGCCCGATCGCTTCGAGGCGGCAAAAGAGGTTGCCTCAAAATTTGTCGCAGGGCGTACCACCGATAATATAGGAGTGGTGATTTTTGCTGGCGAGAGCTTCACTGCCGTGCCCATGACCACCGACCGCGGAATGCTTGCCAACTATATCCACGACATTAAGATGGGGATGCTTGAAGACGGTACTGCAATCGGCGACGGACTTGCCACCTCTATTAACCGTATAAAGGACGGAAAGGCGAAATCCAAGAGCATAATACTCATAACCGACGGCACGAACAACACCGGTAATGTGGCACCGCTTACCGCCGCAGAAATTGCGAAAAAATACGGTATCAAGGTCTACACCATCGGTGTAGGCAAAAACGGGACGGCGCCTATGCCGCAGCAGAACTATTACGGCGGTATCGACTACGTGAACATGCCCGTGGTGATTGACGAGGCGACACTCCAGTCGATAGCCAACACTACCGGCGGCAAGTATTTCCGCGCCACAGGCAATACGGTGCTCAAAGACGTGTTTGCCGAAATCGACCAGCTTGAAAAGACCCAGATGGATGTGCGCCACTTCTCCCACACGGAAGACAATTACATGATGTGGACGTGGCTCGCACTCGGACTCTTCCTGTTAGAAATCATACTGCGCCACACTGTGCTGCGCACAATTCCATAGATTTATAATGTAAGCCTATGTTCAGTTTTGCCAATACATATCTGCTATATCTCCTGCTATTGCTTCCCGCAATAGCGCTACTATTTTTCTGGGCGCGCTACACCCGACGCAAAAAACTCGCGCGCTATGGAAAAATCGCCACACTCGCCCCGCTTATGCCCGATGCCTCGCGATATAAACCGGGCATCAAGATTGTATTGCAGCTTATTGCGATAGCCGCACTTGTCATCGTACTTGCCCGACCGAGAGCCGGAGCCAAGGAGGAAGTGAGCGAGGTGCAGGGTATCGAGGTGATGATATGTCTTGACGTGTCCAACTCCATGCTCGCCTCGTCGACCGACGACCCGAAAGGAGTGTCACGCCTCCAGCGCGCCAAGCTCGTGCTCGAAAAGCTCATCGACAAGCTTGACAATGACAAAGTAGGATTAATCGTGTTTGCAGGCGATGCCTACACCCAGCTTCCTATCACAAGCGACTTTGTATCGGCCAAGATGTTTCTCAACAGCATCTCCACAGAGATGGTGCCGACCCAAGGTACATCAATCGGCGCGGCTATCGAAATGGCGATGAACTCCTTCACGCCTGACGAGGACATGCAGAAGGCAATAATCATCATCACCGACGGAGAGAGTTTTGACGATGACCCGATAGCCGCCACCAAGGCAGCCGTAAAGCATGGCATCCAGGTCGATGTAATCGGTCTCGGCTCCACAAAGGGCGCACTCATCCCTATCGGCACCAACGGGCAATTCCTTAAAGATGAGAACGGAAGCCCCGTCACCACGCGCCTTGATGAAGAGATGGCACAGACCATCGCCCGGGAAGGAGAAGGCATCTATGTGCAGGGAGCTTCATCAACAGTGGTTAAAGACATATCGGAACAACTTGACACCCTCGCCAAGAGTAATCTTGAAAAGGTGGTCTACTCTGCAAGTGCGGAGCAATTTCCGGTATTCGGGTGGATTGCCCTCGCGTTCCTGATTCTTGACATCTTCATGCTTGACCGCAAGGTTGGCTGGCTCAAAAAGATCAATTTCTTCAGTAAGTAAAAAATCGACCGGTAATGAAACGTATCGCAATCATCATATTATTGACCGCAGTCCTGCTTCCGGCAATGGCACAGGAAAAGGTCAACGACACCTCAACGAGAAAGGAGCGTAATTACATAAGGGAAGGCAACGGCTATTATGAAGAAAAACGCTTTGCCGATGCTGAGGTGGCTTACCGTAAGGCACTTGAAGAAAATGCCGCAAGCGAAATCGCCATGTACAATCTCGCGACCTCACTGATACGTCAGTCGGGCAGCGCCAATCCCAACGAAGGCAATAACCCTATGGCGGAAGCGCAGAGCCTGTTGCAGACCGTCGCCCAGTCGGCACGTGACATCTCGGTTGCCGAAAACGCCTTTTACAACCTTGGCAACATGGCGTTCAACCAGCAGCAATATGACCAGGCTATAAACATGTACAAAGGTGCGTTGCGCAAGAATCCCGACAACGACAAGGCTCGCGAAAACCTTCGTCTCGCACAGCTGAAACGTCAGGAACAGCAACAAAACCAGGATAAAGACCAGAATAAGGACCAGGATAAGCAGGATCAAGACAAAGACCAGCAGCAACAGCAGCAAAACCAGGACCAGAACAAAGACCAGGATAAGCAGAACCAGAACCAAAACCAGAATAAGCAAGACGAGCAAAAGCAGCAGCCCCCGCAGCAACAACAGGGCGGCATAAGCGATGCCAACGCCGACAAGATTCTGAAGGCGATGGAAAATGAAGAGAACGCAACCCGCCGCAAAGTACAGGAAATGAAGAAAAAAGAAGCAGGTGCGGCAGGTCGCCCGACAGGCAAGCAGTGGTAACCATTATCAAGCGAATTATGACAAAGAGAGTATATATATTGATTGCCGTACTGATAGGTGTTGTTTTCGGCACCTTTGCAGAGACATCGTTCACGACCATACCGCCGCGGACAGTCATTGCAGGCAACAAATTCAACATCACATTCAGGCTTAAAGACGGTCAGGGTTCCGGGTTGAAAGCTCCGGAAGTCAAAGGATGTACGCTGCTTTTCGGTCCCTCGACTTCGACTATGCAAAATTACCAGTGGGTCAACGGTAAATCCACCTCGTCGACAACAGTCGACTACTCCTTCACCTATCGCGCTGACACTCCCGGCACGTATGTAATCGGAGAGGCGCGCATAACAGCCGGAGGGAAGACCTACACTACAAAACCTGTAAGTTTTACCGTGCTCCCTCCCGACAAGGCGGCACAGTCGGGACAAGGCGCGAGAGTCGACGACATCAGCAGCCAGTCGCCTGACAAGACAGTGTCGGCAAACGACGTGTTTGTACGCATCATCCTGAACAAGTCACATGCCTACGAACAGGAAGCGATACTCTGCACCATCAAGCTCTATACCAAATATAGCATAAGTTCGTTCCTTCCCACAACGCAGCCGGCATTTGACGGATTCCTCATCGAGGAGCTGAATCTGCAGCCGCAGCTTAATGAGGTAGAGCATTACAACGGGCAGAATTACATGACCGCTGTATTGAAGCAATGTATCATATTCCCGCAGAAATCGGGCAAGCTGACCATAAATTCGGGTAAATACGATGTGACCGTAGTGCAACATGAACGCTTTACGGGATTCTGGGGAGGCACCCGCCCGGTTGAAAAGGAGATAAAGGTAAGCTCCAATTCCGCATCAATCAACATCACCCCGCTTCCGCAACCGCAGCCCGAAGGATTTACCGGTGCTGTCGGTACATTCTCCATTGACAGCAAACTCAACACCTCCACCTTCAAGACCAACGAGGCTGCATCGCTCACATATACAATCAAGGGCACCGGTAACATCAAGTCGATAAAAGAGCCAGAGATTGACTTCCCGAGTGAATTTGAGCAATATACGCCGCAGACGAGTGTTGACGCCCACGTCACTGGTTCTACCGTGACCGGTACGATGACTGTCGAATACACATTTGTTCCGCAGAGTGTCGGTACATTCTCAATCGGAGCCGACAAGTTCGTGTACTTCAATCCCGAAAGCAGGCAGTATGTCACCCTTTCCACCCCCGCCTACGACATAAAAGTGTCTCAAGGGTCGGCGGCATCGGTATCAACCGGCGTAAACAAGCAATCCATTGCAAGCAAAAACACCGACATCCTCCATATCAAGATGGGCGACCTCGGCGTAAGCAAAACTCATACCTACTACTTCGACAGCTGGTGGTATATACCTTGTTACATACTGCTCGCACTGTTGCTGGTGGTAATCATATTCATCTACAGCAAGCAGGTGAAACTGAATGCCGACATACAGGGCAGACGCCTCGCCCATGCAGGCAAGGTGGCTAAAAAACGCCTTAAGACAGCAAAAGGATATCTCAACGCCCATGACAACGACAAGTTCTACGACGAGCTGCTTCGTGCGCTTTGGGGATACCTGAGCGACAAACTCGGGATACCGGCGTCGCAGCTCACCCGTGATAACATTGCCCAGCAACTTGAAAGCTATGGCGCGAGTCAGGAACTGACAACATCGCTAATCGACATAATCGACGAGTGTGAAATGGCACGTTACTCCCCCGCCAAGAGCAATGAGCAGATTGAAGAACTGTTCCGCAATGCCACAAAGGCGATGAACGACATGGAAAGTCTCAAACGCGCAAAACGCTAACCTTTCTTTTATAGATTGAAATTATGAAACTGAATATAATCTCATATATAATACTTGCGCTGACCGTTGCATTTCCAGCTGCGGGAGCTACACTTACCCAGGAAGCAGACTCGGCATATATGCGCGATGACTTTGCAGAGGCAACGCGCCTGTACCTGCAGATTGCCGAGACTGAAGGCACGTCATCTGACCTGTACTACAATCTCGGAAACTGCTATTACCGTCAAAAACAACCCGGAAAAGCGATTCTGTATTATGAACGCGCACTGCGTCTCGATCCGTCTAATGAAGATGCCCGCGCCAACCTTGAATTTGTAAACACTAAAATCACTGACGAGCCGGGTGACCGCGGCATGTTTATCTCCAATACCGTCAACGGATTTGCCTGCAAGGTGCCCGCTAATACTTGGGCGGGAGTGGCTATAGCGTCATTCGTGCTGTTTCTCGGAGCAATCGCGCTATATGTGTTCATGTCTGACGTAAGACTCCGCAAAACCGGATTTTTCGGTGCCATAATACTGTTTATAGTATGTGTACTCGCCAATATATTCGCGTCAATCTCCACGCGCTACTCCACCTCCCGTAACATTGCGGTGGTAATCGAGCCGTCGACATTACTGAGCACATCACCGCGCGCGCCGAAAGACCGCAGCGAGGAGGCGGTGCTTCTCCACGAAGGCACTACTGTGGAAATACTCGACTCAGTGGCGGTCAAATCAGATTCTGTGACCGTAAAATGGTATGACGTGAAAGTTGACAACAGTACACGCGCATGGATACGCGGCACTGACATTGAGCGCATTTGAGAAAACATGTTTTAAAACACATACGATTTCTATCGGCAAAATTTGGATTTCTGCTACCAAAATTATAATTTTAACGACAACAATTACTAACTGAATTTATTTACTCACTAAAACGTATAGTATCATGACTAAAACGATTTCATTCAACGATCTCCGCCGCATCAAGGACAGTTTGCCCGACGGGTCAATGCATAAGATAGCCGATCAGCTCAACTGTACCGTACAGACAGTCCGTAATTATTTTGGTGGCAGCAACTATCAGTTTGGACAAAATTGCGGTGTACACATCGAGCCGGGACCCGACGGGGGAATAGTTGTCCTTGACGATACTACAATATACGACATGGCTATCGCCATCCTTGAAGAGCAAGCTGCCGGAAAGGAAGCATAATCATTCTACACTAATTTATGACTGAAGATCGCCTCATTACTGTGGCAATCCACACTTACGAGCACGCCTTACGCCTCAAGTCACTCCTTGAAAGCGAAGGCGTGCCGGTGGTTTTGCACAATGTCAACCTCTCTCATCCCGTGGTGTCAAGCGGTGTGCGTGTACGCATTCATGAAAAAGACCTTCCCCTTGCACTCCGTATCATTGAAAACACCGATATTTTTGCAACTCCGGTAAATGACGGCCTACCGGAGCTTAACCGTGTCATGATAGTGCCGGTCGATTTCAGCGACCATTCAGTCAAGGCGTGTGACATTGCCTTTCATCTCGCCTACAGGCATAAAGCCTCAATTATACTGCTTCACTCATTTCTTGACCCGTATACGGCAGGCGACATGCAGCTGTCCGACCCCGCGAGCTACGATATCGCCGACTCGGAGATGCGTCAGGTCATGGAAAAAGAAGCCGACAAACTCATGCGCGCTTTTGCCGCCAAACTACGTGAACGCATCAAACACAGCGAGCTGCCGCCGGTAAAGTTTACCACTTCAGTGGTCGAAGGAGTGCCGGAGGAAGCCATCGTCGAGCTTGCCAAGGAGAAGAAGCCCGAGCTGATTGTGATGGGGACACGTGAATCGGGAAAGAAAGAAAAAGAGCTTATCGGAAGCGTTACCGCAGAAGTGCTTGACTCTTGCCGTTTCCCTGTGTTCACCGTACCTGAATCAGCCGATATCTCCCGCACCGATGACATCCGTCATGTAGTGTTTTTCAGCAATCTCGACCAGGAAGATATCCTGGCTCTCGATGCAATATACCGTTTCTTTACCGACGAGCGACTGAAGATTACTATTGTAAATGTACCGTCGCGGAAGTCGATTATCAACCGCAAGTCGACGAGCGACAGGCTTCTCGCCTATTGCACCGAGCACTACCCGCTCTACACTTTCCGCCTTGCCGATTTGTCGCTCAACAATGTCGCCGATGACTTCCACGCCATAGAACGCCAACAGCCTATCGACCTGATAGCCGTGCCTAACAAGAAAAAGAACATATTCGCGCGTTTGTTCAACCCCTCGATAGCCCACAAAATGCTCTTCTACTCCGACATCCCCATGATGGTAATACCCGTGTAAACCGTGGCTTGACATCTCATCTTATAATTCTTATAAAATTTATAAATCTTATAAATCTCATAAATTATGACAGCCTTTCTCCGCATCGCCGGCGACTATACCGGATGGAATGTCTACAGAAAGTCTGTCGTCATCTGTGATGTTACGGAGATGTTTATAAGGCGCGCACTTCCTCCAAAATCGAGGACTGTTGACCAAATGCGGCAAGCCGCGCGCTCTTGCAAGCAAAACATCGTCGAAGGCTCTGCGGACAGTACTGTCTCAACCGAGATGTGTATAAAATTACTCGGTGTCGCTAAAGGCTCCCTGCGTGAATTATTGGAAGATTTTCGTGATTATCTACGTCAAAATAAATTGCAGATATGGGATGTAAATGACCCAAGGACGCTACAGGTACGCAATTTTTGTGCAAGCAACGATGACCCGTATATATTTGTTGAAAAATGCGAATTGCGCTCAGATGCCACAGTTGCAAACATCATGATAACCATGATTTGCCAACTCGATGCCATGCTTGCAAAAAACGCTACGATATATAGAGCATCAATTTACTCAGGAAGGTGGACTAAAAGAGAAAATGACCCAATCACGCCGCAACTGGCGCAAACAAAACTTAGGATATTAAACCGACCATCAAATATTCATCCATGATGATATTATAAATTAAAATTTTTACAAATTCTTACCACTTATCCACGTGTCAATCTCATAATAACACGACCTTAATACATAATTATATGCCTTATAAACATAAAGTAAGTATTCTTTGGACTAGACCGGCTCTCATCAATGAGGCACACGGAATTTCATCAATAGATGATTGTGGTGTATACTTAATTACTCGTAAATATATACGAAATGATGTTGAATGGGAGGCTTTGTTGTATGTCGGAATTACGACAAGGAGTTTTTACCGACGTATTTCAGAACATTTCCAAACAAATTCCAAATGGTGTTCCGCTTATGGGAAAAAATACATTAGATTTGGAACTATATTTATTTATAATCTCAATCACTATAATCAAAAAAATTGCTTACAGATATAGAAACAAATATCATTCAGAATCTTAATTCAACATATCCCAACGAACTAATTAACATTCAACAAGTATCAACATATATAATACTAATTACTTTTTGGAAATTCATCATTATAACAATAGTTGGATGACGAGATTTAATCCAAAATAACATGTTCTACTATGGTAAAGAAATGCCTCTTTATCACTCCGATAATAACATTCTTCTCGCTAATCTCCTTCGATAATTGGCAGATGAAACTGTCCCTATACGAATGTGCTATTAAATGCCATTAAATATGTGATGTAATTTTATAGGTCATACCATATTTCCTTTTGAATAATCCTCAAAGACAAACAAGCACTCAAAAAGTCATTTATATAGAACTTTTTGAGTGCTGTCAATTGTATTGAATTGCCTCTTGATGTCAGTTGGCGGGGGTGGATTCGGGAGCGGGCTTCAGCCAGCGGTCAAACCAACGGAAGAAGAGTCGCTGCCACATGATTGCATTCTGCGGCTTGAGAATCCAGTGGTTTTCATCGGGGAAAATCACCATTTCGGCAGGTATGCCGCGAAGTTTGGCGGCATTGAATGCCATTTCGCCCTGTGATGAAAGAATACGGTAGTCAAATTCGCCGTGAGAAATCATGATCGGGGTATCCCACTTGTCGACAAAACGATGGGGAGAGAGCGCAAACGTGCGCTGTGCAATCGCATTGTCCTTGCGCCAGAATGCGCCGTAGTCGGGAGCATCTGCGGAATTTGCCGGAGCATTCACAGCTCCGCCGCCCATATCCCAGTTGGCAAACCACATCTCCTCGGTTTCAAGATATTGCGCTTCCATATTGAAGATACCTGCATGAGCGAGAAGTGCGGCAAAACGCTTCTCGTGGTTACCGGCAAGCCAGTAAACGGAGAAGCCGCCGTAGCTTGCACCTGTAGCACCGATATGAGCGCCGTCAATGTAAGGATACTGCTTCATATAGTCTACTGCAGCAAGATAATCCTTCATGTTCTGACCGCCGTAATCGCCTGAAATCTGAGCGTTCCATTCCGTACCGAAGCCCGGAAGTCCGCGGCGGTTGGGAGCGATAATCACATACCCGTGAGCCGCCATCAGGGCAAGATTCCAGCGATAGCTCCAGAACTGACTAACCGCCTGCTGCGGACCGCCCTGGCAATATAACAAAGCGGGATAAACCTTGGTGCTGTCGAAATCCTGAGGATAGAGCGCCCACACGAGCATCTCCTTGCCGTCGGTAGTCGGCACCATCTTGCGCTCGATAGTCGGCATCTTGAGCTGTGCGAAAATATCATCGTTGACATGTGAAATGCAAGTGCTCTTGCCATCGCCTGCGACATAAATCTCATTGGGACGAAGCATCGAATGGCTCATCACCACAAGCTGAGTGTCGGAAACGGGAGAAAGACCGTCATAGTCACATTCACCCTGTGCCACTACAGCGATGGTGCCGTCAAGCTGGATGGAGAATACGGGGCGTACACCGTCGCGATAAGCGAGGAAAAAGAGTCCGCGACCCGAGGGCTGCCATGCGATTGCATCGACTGTATAATCCCAGTTGGCAGTAAGATCACGTTTCTCACCGGTGGTCATATCCAGGACAAATATGCGGTTTTTGTCGCTCTCATATCCGTCATGCTCCATCGACAGCCATGCAAGCGTAGAGCCGTCGGGCGAGAATACAGGATTTGTGTCATAGCCAAGCATCCCTTCGGTGAGATTTCGCGTCGACTTGTCGGCAAGATTGTAAAGGTAGAGATCGGAATCGGTGGAGATGGCATATTCCATGCCATCTTTCTTACGCGACACATATACAAGCGACTTGCTGTCGGGCGACCACGCAAATGACTCGATTCCGCCGAAAGGCTTCACGGGCGACTCGAAACGAGGCTCGTCTGCCATCACATCGACCAGATTTGTCACCTTAGCCCCGTCAAAATCGCCGATAAAAGGATGAGGCACCTCGGTCACCCATTCATCCCAATGCTTGTACATCATGTCGTCAATCACACGGCCTGTCGCATCGGGAAGATCGGGATAGATATCTTTTGCGTCACGCGAATATTTAAGAGTAGACACCAGCACTATATGCTTTTCGTCGGGAGAAAACAGGAATCCCTGCACACCTTTCTCTACATCGGTCACCACCTTGCGGTCGCTGCCGTCGGCATTCATCACCCACACCTGGTTGACATCGCCGTCGGGATAAAGGAAGGCTATCTGCTTGCCGCCGTTAATCCATGCGGCATTTCCCTCGGAAGAAGCTGAGCGTGTAACACGCTGTACATCGGTCCCGTCAATGTTCATCACATACAAGTCGTTGTTTGACTTGTTTTTCTCTACATTTTCGTAAGATACACCATACAGCACTTTCTTGCCATCAGGCGACACCACCGCGCCGCTCACACGCCCGAGAGCCTCAAGGGCGTCGATGTCAAACACTCCGTCGGCACTCTTGAAATCGGTCTTGTCGATGATATCCTCACCGCTGCCATTATTGGCACAAGAAGCCGCCGTAACGAGCAGAGCAGACATAAAAACATGTTTAAAATAGTGATACATATATGTAAATAATTATTTAAAAGTTACCGCTTTTTGATAATGCAAATATAGCAATAATTCGCTAATTTTGCATCAAACAACAATTATGGCAGACAACAATCAATCATATACACAGGGGCGTAACAAGCCCCGTCATCAATCGCTTTACGACACCGGAGGCAGAGTAATGCCACAGGACAAGGATGTGGAAGAAGCGGTACTCGGTGCCCTGATGCTTGAAAAGGACGCTTATACCACAGTATGCGACATTCTTAAACCGGAATGTTTCTATGAACCCGCCCACCAGCGTATCTACGAGGCAATCCAGAGTCTCGGTGCGTCACAGAAGCCTATCGACATGCTTACCGTCGTGGAGCAACTGCGACTCAACAACACACTTGAGGAAATAGGCGGTCCGGTGGTCATCTCGGAGCTTACCTCACGCGTTGCCTCGGGAGCACATGTCGAGTTTCACGCACGAATAGTCGCGCAGAAATATCTCGCGCGCGAACTTATATCATTCGCCGCCTCAATCGAGGGAAAAGCGTTTGACGAGAGTAACGATGTCGACGACCTGTTGCAGGAAGCTGAAGGAAAACTCTTTGAGATATCACAGCGTAACGTAAAGAAAGATGTCACACAGATTGACCCGGTCATAAGTCAGGCAATCGAGCAGATTCAGGCAGCCGCCAACCGCACATCGGGATTAAGCGGTCTTGAATCAGGCTATCATGAGCTTGACAAACTTACCTCGGGGTGGCAGAACTCCGACCTCATCATCATCGCGGCGCGCCCGGCGATGGGAAAGACCGCATTCGTGCTCTCCATGGCTAAGAACATGGCGGTTAACTACAATACCCCCGTCGCCATATTCTCGCTTGAAATGTCCAATCTCCAGCTTGTCAACCGTCTGATAAGCAATGTGTGTGAGCTGGAGAGCCAAAAGATAAAGTCAGGACAGCTCACCCCTATGGAGTGGGATCAGCTGATGACCCGCGTAAAGCACCTTTTCAGCGCGCCGCTATATATCGACGACACCCCGTCACTGTCGATATTCGAGCTGCGTACCAAGGCGCGACGCCTTGTACGCGAGCACCAAGTGAAATTTATAATAATCGACTATCTACAGCTCATGAACGCATCGGGTATGAAATTCGGCAGCCGAGAGCAGGAAGTGAGTATGATTTCCCGTTCGCTGAAACAGCTTGCCAAGGAGTTAAACATACCTATCGTCGCATTGTCGCAGCTTAACCGCTCCGTAGAGTCGCGCCAGGGCGGTGACGGCAAACGCCCTCAGCTGAGCGACCTTCGTGAATCGGGAGCCATCGAGCAGGATGCCGACATCGTGTGCTTCATCCACCGCCCGGAGTATTATACCCGCTCATCGGAAGATGCATCGGGAAACGATATCCGCGGACTTGCGGAGTTTATCGTGGCAAAACACCGTTCAGGTTCGGTCGACGACGTGAAGATGCGGTTCAAGGCAAAATTTGCGCGATTCGAAAACTGGGATGAGGAAGACACCGGATTCTCCACCGGGACAGTCGGGTCAAAGCTCAACGACATGCAGCCTGCCGATCTCGGCAACCCGTCGCCTTTCTCAGGTGGCACCGCCGACTTCCTTGCCGCACCTGATGACGCCCCTGCCCCGTTTTAATGCCATGCGTTAATTTTAACATTTCACAAAACCTTAGTATTGAAGCCACCCGCAGCAAAACCGGACATTTTAATAGGCTTCATATTATCTAATTTTCGTAAACTTTTACAGTTGCACTTTGTTTAAGGAATAAAACAACATTATTAAACTCAACTATTTCAAAGTTTATGAAAAAAGCATTATTTATGATTGCTCTCATGCTGGGTAGTGTGACTGCTTTCGCACAGAAGATGGACAAAAACGAGGTGAAACAGCTGCAGAATTTCTTGTCACAGCCGGCTGAAAAAGGTGGGACAAATGCAACCGCACTGAAAATCACTGATCTCAAATCGCCCGCAACATGGGAAGGCGTTACCGTTGCAAACGGCAGAGTGACCGCTATCGAATGGAAAGACAAGCATCTTGCAGGCGACCTTGACCTTTCAGGGTTTACCGCACTTACCAAAGTGGACGTGTCACGTAACGCCCTCACTTCTCTTTCGGTAGCAGGCGATGCAGCTCTTACAGAACTTAACGCATCACGCAACAAGCTCTCAACCCTTACGCTTAAAGACAACAGCGCTCTTAGAGACATCAAGGTCTATCGCAACAGACTTACCGACATCGATATCACCGGTACACCGCTGTTGACCAACCTTAACTGCTCCAACAACCTGCTTGTAGAACTCAGCGTTGCCAACTCAACCACCCTCAAGACCCTCAACTGCCAGGGATGTCACCTTGAAGCATTGAACGTGGAAGGTTGCGCGGCTCTTAAGAACCTTTACTGCGGCTACAACAAGCTGACAAGCATCAACCTCTTCGGTGTGGAGAATCTTCAGAATTTCAACATTGACGACAACGAAATCAGCAATATGATTATCTCCGGTCTGCCTACCTTGAGCACATTCATCTGCTCTGACAACCGTATGAACTCACTCGCCCTCCGCGAATGCCAGAATCTTATCGATATCGTTTGCTCTTACAACGACTTGACCAGCTTCACCGTTGAAGGTTGCCCGAATCTGCAGTATGTTGACTGCTGCTACAACGACCTGACCAGCCTGACTCTCAGCAATCAGACTTTCCTCCAGCGTCTTATCTGCAACAACAACCAGCTCCAGATGCTTGATGTATCGTTTGACCAGGCTCTTACCTACATCAACTGCCGCTACAACTACATCACTGACTTCCGTACAATCGGTTGCAACAACCTGACAATGGTTGCCTGCCAGTGGAACTACTAAAAAACGACATCACCGCTTATAGCGGAACTTCTTACCCCACAAGGGAGCGCGCCACCCGCGCTCCCTTTTTCTTTGCATATTCCACGCTTTTTCCGTAATTTTGCACACTATGAAACGTATACGCAATTTCTGTATCATCGCCCATATCGACCACGGCAAGAGCACACTTGCCGACAGGTTGCTTGAGTACACCAATACCATCTCGGCAAAAGACATGGAAGCCCAGGTGCTTGACGACATGGAGCTTGAACGTGAACGAGGAATCACAATCAAGAGCCACGCCATACAGATGGAATACTCTCTTGACGGCGAAAAATATATATTGAATCTTATCGACACTCCGGGACACGTCGACTTTTCCTACGAAGTGTCACGCTCCATAGCGGCATGTGAAGGCGCCCTTCTTATCGTCGATGCCTCGCAGGGCATCCAGGCACAGACCATCTCCAACCTGTACATGGCTATCGACAATGACCTTGAGATAATCCCGGTAATCAATAAAGTTGACCTTGACAGCGCGAAACCTGATGAAGTCGAAGACCAGATTGTCGACCTGCTCGGCTGCAAGCCGGAAGAAATTATCCGCGCATCAGGAAAAACCGGTATCGGCATCCCGGAAATACTAAAAGCCATCATCGACCGCGTACCCGCCCCGAAAGGCGATCCTGAGGCACCACTCCAGGCACTTATCTTCGACTCGGTGTTCAATCCGTTCCGGGGGATTATTGCCTACTATAAAATTATCAACGGCACAATCCGGAAGAATGACTTTGTAAAATTCGTGTCTACAGGAAAAGAATACCATGCCGATGAAATCGGTGTGCTGAAAATGGACATGTCGCCACGCGAGGAGCTTTCAGCAGGCAATGTGGGCTACATAATTTCCGGCATAAAGACATCGCGCGAGGTGCGCGTAGGTGATACAATCACCCATGTCAACAATCCATGTGACAAGGCGATTGAAGGATTTGAGGAAGTAAAGCCGATGGTGTTTGCCGGAGTATATCCCATCGAGACCGAAGATTTTGAAAACCTTCGCGCATCGCTTGAGAAGCTACAGCTTAACGACGCGTCGCTGACGTTCCAGCCGGAGTCATCGATGGCACTCGGATTCGGTTTCCGCTGCGGCTTCCTCGGGCTACTCCACATGGAGATTATCCAGGAGCGTCTCGGCAGGGAATTTGACATGGATGTAATCACCACCGTGCCAAACGTATCGTACCGCGTATATGACAAAAAAGGCGAGATGACCGAGGTACACAACCCGTCAGGTCTCCCCGACCCTACTCTCATAGACCATATCGAAGAGCCATATATCAGGGCGTCAATCATAACCGCCGCCGACTTCATCGGTCCGATCATGACCCTCTGTCTCGGCAAACGCGGCGAACTTGTCAAGCAGGAATATATATCGGGCAACCGCATCGAGCTTACTTTCGACATGCCGCTTGGAGAGATTGTCATCGACTTCTACGACAAACTGAAGTCAATCTCTAAGGGATACGCATCGTTTGACTACCACATCCACGATTTCCGCGAGTCACGCCTCGTGAAGCTCGACATTCTGCTCAACGGCGAGAGTGTCGACGCTCTGAGTACCCTTACCCATGCCGACAACGCCGTCACCTTCGGGCGCCGTATGTGTGAGAAGCTGAAAGAACTTATCCCGCGCCAGCAGTTTGATATAGCCATACAGGCGGCGATAGGGGCAAAAATCATCGCCCGCGAGACCATCAAGGCGGTGCGCAAGGATGTGACCGCGAAGTGTTACGGCGGCGATATCTCCCGTAAGCGCAAGCTGCTTGAAAAGCAGAAAAAGGGAAAGAAGCGCATGAAGCAGATAGGCTCGGTGGAAGTGCCGCAGAAAGCATTCCTCGCCGTGCTTAAACTCGACTGACATAATAGTGACATCACAGGCGTCATGCGAATAGTCATCGCCCCCGACAAATACAAAGGCACTCTCACCTCTGCCGAAGCAGCCGAGGCTCTTCGTGAAGGAGTGCTTGAGGCATGTCCCGATGCAGAGATACATCTCGTTACGATGGCGGATGGAGGAGAAGGCACGGCGGCAATACTCGCGAAAGAGATGGGATTTACCCGTCACGCGGCACTTGTACACCCGCCGTTACCCGGGCTACCCATGACAAAAGCCACTTATTATTATAGTGAGGCAGAACGCGCCGTGCTGTTTGACTCGGCTACGGCGATAGGTCTTACCTTGATTCCGCCGGAGAAACGTGATGTCATGCACTCGTCATCGGCACCTGTCGGCGAGTTGCTGCACATTGTCATGCAACGTCATGAGTTTTTAAACTCGGCGTTTATCGGTCTTGGAGGCACGGCAACCTGCGACGGCGGCATGGGAATGGTATTTTACCTTGCCCGCAATAAAGTGCCGGTTCCCTCCATAGTGGGGCTTTACGATGCCGGAGTACCGCTGCTTGCTGCGGATGGCAGACCCTCTGCCCTGACATTCGCCCCGCAGAAAGGGGCGACTCTCGATGACATGGAACTTCTTGAAAAGCGGTTGCGTAAAGCTGCAAGCATGATGCCGGGCGGGAATCCCGACACACCCGGAGCCGGCGCGGCAGGTGGTCTCGGATTTGCCATCCTGTCAATCGGCGGCAAGCTCTGTCCGGGGGTTGATGTGGTAGCAGGGTCACGAATCAGCCGTCTGAATCCAGATATCATCATCACCGGCGAAGGACGAATCGACTGCCAATCGGCAATGGGGAAAGTCCTCTCCTATTTTATCGGGTACCGCCGGAAACATGGCACTCCGGTCATTGCCGTCGGCGGATGCGTGGAGCCCGGATGCCTCCTTACCCCATATTTCACAGAAATTATCTCCGCTGACCGATACGAGCCGCGCGATGTCAACCCCATTACGCCCGAAGTGGCGGCATGGCGGCTAAAAGAGGCAATCGCCAACCGTCTTCCCGACATATTACGGACACTCCACACGTCATAAACAGGTTTAATGTTTTGATTGTTATAGTGAAGTAATGACTATTTATTGCTTCAACTATGAGTATGAGTTCAAAATATGATGAATCACCGACCTTCCCGTCAAAAGTGTATTACTCGGCAAAACGTGCGCTGAGAAGTCATGCGTCGGGAGGCAACGTGCTTATCGGAGCCACGGTGCTGGCACTAATCGTGGCAAACCTGCCGGGTATCAGCGACCTGTATAACGACTTCTGGAATCAGGAAGTAAGACTGCAGGTAGGGTCGTTCAACATATTCAGTCATGCCGGTCACCCGATGACCATGCTGCAGTTTATCAACGATGCCCTCATGGCGATTTTCTTTTTCACCATAGGGCTCGAGATAAAACGAGAGGTACTCGTAGGCGAACTCAGCTCATTCAAGCAAGCGTTACTGCCCATAATCGCCGCTATCGGCGGCATGATAGTGCCGGTATCGATCTACATGCTCCTTAGTCATGGCACCGACTACGCCGACGGCGCGGCAATTCCTATGGCTACCGATATCGCGTTTTCACTTGGTATCCTTGCGATGCTCGGAAGCCGTGTGCCTATTTCACTGAAAATATTCCTAACCACGCTTGCCGTAGTCGACGATATCGGAGGCATCATCGTGATAGCGGCGTTCTATTCCGGACACATCGAGATAATGTTCATCGTGTATGCGCTCATACTTCTCGGCGTGCTATTCCTGGGCTCAATATTCCGCATCCAGAGCAAGATATTCTATCTGCTCATAGGTACGGGAGTTTGGTACCTGTTCCTAAACTCCGGCATACACCCTACCATAGCCGGAGTGCTCGTAGCGTTCTGCATACCGGCGACCCCGGTGTTCGCACCAAAGAAATATGTGCAGATGATACGTAATTCAATCTCACACTTCAATGCCGAGGATGACGAACTGCTCAATCGCCGCTCGATACTCAACAAAGACCAGATGGACTGGCTGAAGCAGGTAGAGTCGGCATCCGACAAAGTGATTTCCCCGCTTCAGGACCTCGAGGACTCGTTGCATCCCGTTGTCAACTATCTTATCATACCGGTCTTCGCATTCGCCAATGCGGGCATAAGCCTCTGGCACATGCAACCGTCGGCTATATGGAGCGGCATTGGTCTCGCCATAATCTGCGGTCTCGTACTCGGCAAATTCCTCGGTATATTTATTTTCACATGGGGTGCCGTCAAACTACATCTCGCCCCGATACCGGACCACACCAACTGGAAGATGATCGCTTCCATCGCTATGCTCGGCGGTATCGGGTTCACGGTGTCACTCTTCATCGCCAACCTGTCATTTGGCAGCATGGGCGCTCACGGGCTCGAACTCCTCAACAATGCCAAACTCGGCATCGTCGTCGGGTCACTACTCTCCGGAGTCCTGGGATTCCTGTTACTCCATCATTATCTGCCCAAGACTCCCTGTAGCGAAACGGACGAATGCTGACACTTACCCCAGTCCTTAACAATGTATTAAATACCCCGTCTCTCCTACGATTCGGGGTATTTTAATACGTCGTTATAATCTCAAAATTGTTATGTAACATATCAGCTATAACTTACAATATCATTAGCGTTCTGACTGTATTTAAAATTCTATCCAATTACCAACCTCAAAACTATTTTTAGATACTATCATTTTTGCTCATAATTAAGGAAATCTGTATATTTGCGTCCAACAGAAATTCTGTTATTAAAATAAAAAGCGTTTGTCATACGCTTAATTCTTGACAGCTCAGAACTTCGCAAACTCTAATCGTAGTCAAGAATGAAGCAAATGTAGACGCACGTAGATATGTAATACCCATATTTTATACTGTTTTGAGACAGCGACAGTATAAGATTGACATTACATATAATTGACGTGGGCCTCTGCATTTGCTCGTTCTACTACGATGGGCAATGCGAAGGCCTTTGAGCTGAAGAACGGGCAAGTGATACAGACTCTCACGTCTTTTTATTTTTAGTAAATCAAACATGGAGGGGAGTCCCATAGTTAGTAGTATTTCTATGAAAAATTTAGCCAAACTTTATTTATCATCATTGATGCTTGCAATTTCAACCATTAATGCTGAAGCAATTGACTTCACCGGAAATGTTGATGGAGTTTTTTATCGTGGAAATCCCGACACCTTTACTGCGACTGTTACCGGGTGTGATAAAGCCTTAGCAACATTAAATGTACCGGAAACGGTTAGTCTAAGCTTGATTATTGGAGACAGTGAAGTCACTCATCAATTTGAAGTCACTAAAATTGGGGAGTACGCCTTTAGCGCATATGAAAATCTTACATCAATATTATTGCCATCAACAATACTTGAAATTGAAAATTCCGCTTTTAAAGCCTGTCAGAACTTAGTTCATATAAATATACCAAATAACACAACTAAAATTGGTGATTCTAGCTTCTATGGGTGCAGCATGCTTAAGGACATTGAATTCGGAGAAAACATTACATCTATAGGCATATCTGCATTTTCAGAATGTGACAATCTTGAAAACATAACTCTTCCTTCAAAGCTTTCTTACCTTGGTAGTGGAGCGTTCTACAGTTGTGATAATCTAAATGAAATAATTTTACAGGATAATGTAAAATCAATTCAAGCATCTACTTTTGCTTACTGCATAAATTTGAAACGAGTTATAGTAGGTCAAGCTGTAGAATACATTGATAACGAAGCATTCAGAATGTGTGTGAATTTGGAATCAATAAATTTCCCAAATTTCCTTAAACAGATTGGTGTCGATGCATTTAGAAACTGCGAATCTCTTAAAGAAACTATCTTTCCAAATTCGTTAACTCAAATTGGAGCTGGAGCATTTTATCAATGTTATTCGCTATCAAATGTCACACTTCCTGCCAATCTGGATAGTATCAACAATTATACATTTTACCAATGTGACATCAAGTCAATAAATCTGCCTAAAAAAATCAAATATATCGGAGCAAACGCCTTTGAAGGATGTGATTTCTCCGAGTTGAAACTTCCTGAATCCATAGAAAATATTGGCAGCGAAGCTTTCAAAAACTGTTGGTCGTTGACCGACATCAACCTTCCTGAAAGGATAACAGAAATAGGAGCTGGAGCGTTTTATGGATGTTCAAATTTAAAGTCTATTGTTATTCCAAAACAAGTTAGTCAAATTGGGAATGCAACCTTTTACGATTGCCGAGGGCTCACCTCAATTATTTTACCAGATTCGTTGAAAGAACTCGGAACAAGAGTTTTTTATCATTGCGATGAACTTACAAACATCACCATTCCTAAAGCAATCAAAAGTATAGGAATAGAATCATTTTATAGGTGCAAGAATCTAAAATCAGTAGTATTTCCTGACTCGTTGACTTACGTGGGTAAATCAGCATTTGAAGAATGTAGAAATTTGCAAGAATTAAACTTACCAATTTCATTACAACATATAGATGAGCGAGCGTTTTCTATCTGCCGAAATCTTACAAAGGTATAGGCTTATTATCAAGAAAGAATAATCATATCAAAAGAAATAAAAGCGGTAGAATACATTGTAAATTAGTACTTTATCAACCTTTCCGATTTTATCCAAGAAATCATATCAAGCAACAGTTTTAACGATATTTTGTTGCGTATTTGTTGCACGTTGCAGAAAATTTTGGTAATTTTGCAGCGTGAAAACAGGAATAAATCTGCCTGTGAAAAGAAAAATATAAGAAAAGGAGAATATCATGGCACGACCGAAGAAAGTACAAAAGGTGAAAGAGCCTGTCCGCATCCGTCAGCGCAAGTTGGCTAACGGAAACATGAGCCTGTATCTCGATGTCTATGTGAAGGGGGTACGCAAGGTTGAATCTCTCGGATTGTACCTTGTTCCCGAATCGACACCGATAGACCGCCAGCAGAACAACCACGCAAGGCAGGTTGCCGAGAAAATCAAAGCCGAGCGCATCCTTGCATTGCAGAACCACGGTGTGCGCCAGTGGGACAAGGTGAAACGGTCGTGCATAACGCTTGTGGATTTCCTGAAGGAGTATGAGCAGGAGAAATTCGGTTTCTCTACATCCACCCTCAAAGGCAGGCGTGACCTGCGGCTAAAAATCGAAACGTATCTAAAAGAAGCCAACTGTCCGGATATTGTCTTGGCAAACGTGGATGTGGATTTTTGTCGTGGCTTCATTGACTTTCTGCGCTATGCGAGGAATGCGGTGCGCAAGGATGGCAGTGTCATCAGCAACGGTGCGGCGCATCATCATCAGGCAGTTTTGAACGGTGCGCTGAACAAAGCCGTGCGTGACGGCATCCTGTCGGCAAATCCGCTGAAGTCCATAAGTTCAAAAGAGAAGTATCAACCTACCGAGAGCATGAGGGAATATCTCACGTTGGAGGAAATGAAAGCGGCGATGGCTACACCCTGCCCCCATGAGGACGTGAAACGCGCTTTCCTGTTCTCCTGCTTCACCGGGCTTCGCCTTAGCGATGTGCGGTCGCTGACATGGGGAAAGATTGTCAAAGCCCCCGATGGCAAGACCTTATATATAAGGATAAAGATGCAGAAAACCCAAAAGCTGGTAAACGTGCCGTTGTCAAAAGAGGCTGTCGATTGCCTGAATCCCAAAGAGAATCCCGAAGAGCCGATTTTCACATTACCGACTGGGACTTCTAACATTGAACGGAACATAGAGAAATGGATGCAGAACGCACATATAGACAAGCACATAACCTATCATTGCAGCCGACATACCGCAGCTACCATGCTGCTCACACTCGGTGCGGACATATACACCACATCAAAGCTGCTCGGTCATGCCAACGTGAACACGACCGCCATCTATGCAAAGATTGTGGATCAAAAGAAAGTGGAAACAGTCAATCTTGTTGATGACTTCTTTTCAAAACAACCGCAAACGGAGGGAAACAAATGAAAATAACGATAAGGACACGAACATTGAAAACAGGAGGCCGCTCTATATACCTTGATTTCTATGAGAAGGGGAAAAGATGGAACGAGTACCTGAACCTGTTTCTTGTGCCGGATGATGCACCCGATGCAAGACGGCTCAACGAGGCGGCTATGGCAAAGGCGAATGAAATAAAGTCAAAGCGGATGCTCGGCATTGACGGGGACGAAACGGAGGCAGACAACGGCAATTTAAAGCAACTGCCCAAACGGATTCTTGCGGATTGGCTTGACAGCCATACCGAGGGGATTAGACGCAATCCGTCCTATTCTCCGGCAACGTACCGTAACTACCGCTCTTGTGTCAATATAATAAAGGAGTATTTGAAATACCGCCGCAGGCCTCGCTTCCTGATGTCTAAAATCGACAAGAAGTTTATTGTAGGATTGCTTGACTTCATGAAAAACACCTACAAGAACACCAAATCGTCCGGCAATCCCAAAGGGTTGTCACTCCACACGCTGCATCTGCACCAGAGTACGCTTGTGCGTATGCTCAATGCTGCGGCAAAAGAGGGAGTGATGGATAGAAACCCTTTCTACGCTTTGGGCAGACACGAACGATTCGCAAAACAACAGTCCGAAAGGGATTACCTCACGAAAGAGGAACTGCTTGCGCTTGCCGAAGCCCCGACTACCAACGAGACTACCAAACGGGCGTTCTTGTTCTGCTGCTTTACCGGGTTGCGGTACAGCGATGTCAGCACGTTGGTATGGAGGGACATAAAACAGGTTGACAGTGGTCTGGTTGTCTCAATCTGTGCGATGCGAAAGACAGGCAAACAGGTGACAATACCCTTGAACCAATCGGCGTTGAAATGGTTGCCGGACAGGAACGGCTGCAAACCGGGGCAAAAGGTGTTTGACATAACCTGCCTTAGTGCCTGCGACAGATGCCTTAAAAAAATGGCCGCTGCCGCAGGGATAGAAAAGAATGTCAGCTTCCATACCAGCCGCCACGCCTTTGCCGTGCTTGCTTTGGCAGCCGGAGGCGACCTTTATACAGTGGGCAAATTGCTCGGACATACTGATATACATTCCACACAGGTGTATGCGGATGTGGTTATGGAAACTAAGATTGGAGCAGTAAGCCGGATTTCGGAGTTCTTTTCAGACCAAAGCATTAAATAAGAGTAACGTAGATACAACAAGCTATATAAATTTCATTAGGGGTATAATTTTGCCTAATTATGTCATTTCCTTAGCGAGAATCATATAGAAATGGCTTAATTCACTTGTCCGAAGCAAAGAAGTACACTCAAAGATAATAGATTATCAAAGAATTTTTGTAATTTTGCACTCGGATTAGGGAAACCTTGTCCAATTACATCGTTGGTAAAAAAGAGGCGTTATGTCTTCTTCTTGTATATACGAAGCCTGAGAAACTTCAAATAATGTGAACAAGAGTTGGCGTAATAGTCTCCACGCATAAGGCGTGGGGCTGTTATTTCCACATCTGTTCACAAAGGTTTTCTCAGGGCCTGTATATTAGGACGTGGCATACAGCACCACGCTTCTGCATAGATAAAGGCTCTCGTGGCGGCGGAGATGCATATAGAAGATATATGAGAAAGATTTATTTGGTATTTTGTTTTTTGGAACTAATTATTTCAATACATTCTTTGGCTCAAAACGACATCTGTTCTTATTGTAATGGAAGTTCGAAGGTTAAATGCGATGAATGTAATGGGGATAGCCATGCTAATTGCATAAAATGCCATGGCACAGGATTTATAAGATGCCCCTTTAAAAATGCTTATCCTGTATTCCATCCTGTTGTGGATAAATCTATGCCGACTTCTTTGTCGCAAAATATGCATACTGATTATCACAATTCTACTAAAACTGATTCAGGCTCAAAGTATTCTGCTTTGAATAATCCAAATCTTGTAGACAATAGCGAAAAAATTAAGCAATCTGAAAAGGGTATAAAAGAACTGGAATACAAAAAACAGCATTGTTCATATTGTCATGGCACAGGAAAGGTTCCCGGAAACTATTGCTATCCTTGCAGAGGAACTGGTACTATAAAGATTGGTTACTATACTCCACAATTTTTTCCATGCAACTGGTGCAGAGGAAAAGGACGCAGTGATGTCTCATGTACAGAATGCCAAAAAACTAATATGGCAATCAGCTTCGTCAAACTGCATCTTGAGAACCTCAAAGAAACTCATGGCATGACTAAAGAAACAGAGCAATTCTATTATGAGCACAAGAACAAAATGGCACAGATGGATTGTGATTATCAAAATTCCATAAATGCCATAGCAGATTCTTATCTCGATAAGCCTTCAAACAAAAGCTCTGTTTATCGGCATTCTAATGGAGAGCCTTTGTGCCCGGATTGTAAGGGAAGTGGGAAATGTCATATATGCAAAGGTGACAAGTTGTATGAAAACAGTTATGATAATTACAGGATTACAAATTGTGATTTTTGTAAACAGACAGGTGTTTGTCCTATGTGTCATGGAAGAGGTACTATTAGATAACAACTAAAAAAATGAAATTATGAATAGAATGAGTATTAAAATAGGCTTGTTTATAACAACGCTTTGTGTGTCACTGAACAGCCTCGCCCAAAACAATAGCGAGGTTAAGGTTAATGCTGAAATAGAACTGAAAGAAGTGTATGACATAAAAGAACCCGAAGCAATAGATATGGGAGGTTCTGTGTTATGGGCATCTTTTAACCTCTATGCGGAGAAACCGAGTGATGTTGGAATATATTGTGGATGGGGTGATCCTACAGGGAATCTAAGGTTTCAGGCTGATGACCCTAATGAAGAAAATTATATTGAGCCAGAGGCCTGTCTTGCCATGTATGGTGGTCTTGAACCCGCCTATAACATATCTGGTTCTGATATAGACATTGTTCATCGGCATTTAAAGAACGGTTGGCAAATGCCCAGTAAATGGAACTTTGATGAGTTGCATGATTGTAAATGGGAATTGACACGCATAGAAGGAACACTGGGATATAAAGTTACAGCAAAGAATGGAAATTCCATTTTTTTGCCAGCATGGAATAATAAAATGGGCGAAGAATATGGGGTTGACGTAGCATACGGATGTTACTGGACATCTTCAATATGTCATCTTTATATGAGTTCAGATGTTGAAGGTGCATATGGAGCATATTTCTTTAATTTTGTTTATACCCCTTGGTGGCTAAAGACTGAAGATTATGATTTGGAAACAGTACCAGTGAACGGAGAAAACTTTTTAACAGCGGGTGACCGTTGGGCACAACTGATGATACGTCCAGTCAAACCAAAATCAATGTCGAAATAGAATTAATTGCCTACGATTTTGAAATGAATAAGATAAAAAGGCTAATAATGTCGATTCTTTCAATAACGTTATCATTGATTGGTACAAATGCACAAGAGTTGACTATTGAAGAATGTAAGCTGGCAGCAGAAAAAGGGATTTTCCTTGCTCAAGCAGACTTAGGTTTTTTATATTTTACAGGTCATTCACAAGTATTGGGAACAATGCCACAAGATTATGTGAAATCCATGCATTATTTGCAGTTAGCCGCCCTAAATTCAACCGCAAGAGGAAAGGAAACCAGTAAGTTAAAAGTCCTATGTATGGCTTATTTAGCCCAATTGAACGAATGGGGACATGAACATGACAAAAGGTTGAAAACAGATCATGATGAGGCTTTCTTTTGGGCATATGCTGCACTATCTAATGAGTTAAGTTCGGACTGTGGTGAAGAATTGTATAAAAACATAATAGAAATAGCCGTTAAGGGAATGTGTGAATATGCACAAATTGACCGACGGTTTGTAAGCGAGTTTATGTATTTAAAAGAAACCGCTATTGTTAAAGACTTTACAATCCAATATTTCCTTGATAAAATTTATAGTCATGCAGTGCGATGGAATGAGCATTCGGCTAATTCGTTAAATTTCAAATCAAGAAGGAATAAAGATGGTAGTTATAAGTATATAGGAGAGTTACACGATGGGAAACCTAACGGTATAGGAATTCTTTTTTTGAAAAATGCTATATATTGCGGGGATTTTATAAATGGGAAGTTTCATGGCAACGGCTATTTAGAGTACAAAGAAAGCGGAAGTATAAAGGTCGGGGAATGGCGCAATGACAAATTGCATGATGGTGTTTATTATGAGGGAGGAAAACGTGTAGAACCATCAGCCATATATAAGGATGGCAAAGACCTATGGCCCCGACCGACAAGTTTAAACATAGGTAAAACAGACAAAAGAGGGAATGTGATACCGAACCCTGAGAATATGAATTTATCAGTACGTTGGGCAAGTGGTCTTGTCGGGAGCAATAAGAGCAATCCTACTGGAGACTTGTATAGATGGGGATCAACAAATCCCAATCATAAATTCCAAAGTAGCAATCAATCTGCACCTAACTATCTTCCACGTTCTGCTTGTTTAGCCATATACGGTGGGGCGGGACGCCACAGCGACATATCGGGTACTGGTTATGATGCACCCTTTTGTTTATGGAGTAATTCATGGAGAATGCCAACATTGAAAGAAATGAAGGAACTGATTTCGGAATGTAAAATAGATATAGAAAGGGATGGTACACTTAAAATAATGAGAACAGATGATATCTCTGACGGTTTTTTATGCGTGAAAGTACCATGCGGAACTAATGGTTATGGAATTTGGACTGGTAGCATAGATCCATGGGACAGTGAAAAAGCATACGTATTGATTATTGATGTAAAAAGTGGTAAATTGAGTATTGAGACCAAAGATAGAGAATGTGATTTCGCGATACTTCCAGTGACTGAAGTTCCTTTTTACAATAGTGAATTATACCAATTACCATAATCATTGAGATCTCAAATCATGAAATATTTTTGTGTTGTCATTACCGCAGCATTGCTTGTTGGGTGTTCTGTAAACAATAGCAAGTTTCAACCTTTGGCAGAATCCTTGAACAGCCTTTGTCCCATTATCCTGTTGGATGGAGAAGCGGAACTAACAAAAGCAACGTGTCCTGCTGCCAAGTTTCAGATAGACATTACATTGCATAAAGAGTCTCCAGTTTCTGTTTCTTCCCTGCGTGCTTTGGATGATGAATATTCCAGACTTGTGCAAGAGATGGGAGAATACGGTATTGACGGGAAAACTGGTGGACAGGCATTTTTAAAAGGTCTGATTGCCCAATCACCCATCCTTGCACAGATGATTGATACCATTGCTGTTGCGGCTTCGACACCAGAAAGTACGCAGGGATGGGTGCCACTGGACATCCGTATCTGTGACGAGACAGACACCCTTGTTTATACTTATAACAATGAGTGGGAGTATTTGACGGAGCATGAATGGCTGGATGCCATCATGCCGATTGAGATGTGCGGATGTACATCAGAGGGGAGCAAACTTCCACCTCTGAACGAGGTCGTAAAGGTGACAGGTATTCCCCATGTAAACAAGGAAGGCGTTCTGAAAATATATTGTTCGTATGATGCAGACCCTGCCTATACCCTTTCAGGTAATCCGATGTACATCAGTGAGGTCAGGGAAAAGTATTTCAACAAGAGAATTCTGGAGGATTATCTCACAGCTCTAAAGAAAGAGAATAAAAGCATACAGCGTTATATGGATGCCTGTGGGCGATGCGGGATAGGTGTCAAGTTTGTCGTGGAGGGACGTAAAGACGGTATTGACTACGACCTTGCAGACTCGGAGTTTATAAAGAGGTGGGAACGTTGGGGAGGAAACGATAGTATTATCATAAGCGCACCATTATAAAGGGTTATTCTCTCACCTTTTTGCTCTTCCTTGAATTTATTCGCTTCGATTTTTGGATTCCTTTCTAACGGCTTTGACCTGTTTCCAAAATACGGTCAATGTGGAATCTGCTCCGACTGTTTCCGTCAGCTTTTCGTAAGCCCCGACGGTCACAGCCAGTCCCGGATGCAGTTCATTGAGCATGACCGTGGTCACTTTATGCTTGTCTGCAACCGTTTTCAACCGCCTGTTTTCTTCCCGGTATTCATGCCATTGTACCCAACTTATAGCAAACAGGGCAAAGAATACGAGCGTACAGCCTATGCCAGTCCATGCGTAAGGGTTCTTGTACCAGCCATCGGGAACTCTGCTCCATAACAGTCTTATTGCGTTTAACGCCTTGTTCGGGCGGATTGTCTGCCACAGTTTCGGTATGAAACCTTGCTTTTGCCGCACCTGTTCCGAAGCCTGCTTGTCTTCCTCCACATGGGCAGTCAGCATTTCCAATATCTTGTTGAGCAGTTCCTTGATAGTGGGAACGCCATGCTTGCGCATATCCTCCTCGTTGGCTTCGGTATATAACTGGAAACTCACAACCATTTCATCGCCCAATGATTTTTTGTAGTCCTCGATGGCTTCCTTGCTTCCGAAAATGGCATTGACATTTTCCGGCACTTTGCCATTGAAGAACTGTATAACAGGCTCCAGATTCTTTGCCAACTCGTTCAAAGCCTCGTCCTTGTCCGGGCTGTCATTTGCGTCCAGTTTCTTCTTGATTGCCTCGATGTCCTCCGCCAATGCCCCTATAAGGTCGGCTATGTTCTGTAAGTTGTCTTTCATCTTCTCATTTTTCTTGGTTTATATTTGTTCTTCTCATTGTCATTATCGCCCCAGCCGCTTTCGTTTCCTCCACCTCCGCCGGATGACACCTTGGCTTGGTGCGGCTGCACGCACAGCTCCAAGAGTGCGCCGATGGCTACTTGAACGATGTTGGAACCTGATTCAGTAGGACTGCCGCCGTTGCTGTCCGTTTCCCTTCCGGCTGCTGACGGTTGTCCTATAAAAGTACCTGCCGCATGGCTGTCCGTTGCCATGCCTTGCATGGTTGGTGATGTCCGTCCGTCAAATCCGTTGTCCGGCACACGGGGCTGCCACTCCATGCCCTCGGAAATGCGGCTTCCGAACAGCCTGTCCAATTTATAAAAGCTCATGCTCCGGTCTATCCGTGAGCCGCTGAACGAGATTTTACCCTTTGTGAACGACACACCGATAATTTTACCTTCGTTTCTATTGTATTTGAAATTTACCCCGATTCCTTGCTTTGCCAGCCTGTCGCACAAATCCGACCAGCAGTTACAACGGGGCAGAGCCGCCTTGATAGCGTCATAGATTTGATATTTCACCTTATCCTTTCCACGCAGTCTGTCACGCTTCACGTTCATCTTGCCCTTGGAGAAGTTCAGTCCGTATTCTCTTGTGAGAGCCTTGCATATCTTTACGTTGCGCACACGGTCGTTGCTGGCACTGATGGTGTTCCCGTCATTGTCCACCCTGTTTGCCACGATGTGCAGATGCTGGTGTT